>Ga0160475_100006_pt1 | contig 428581 bp, 363 predicted proteins | sample HID1975M_E11MG_FD_108254 | JGI IMG/M metagenome (GOLD analysis project Ga0160475, IMG submission 108254) | Enriched soil microbial communities from UW Madison campus, WI, USA - HID1975M_E11 MG | ecosystem: Environmental > Terrestrial > Soil > Unclassified | place: USA: Madison, Wisconsin... | reverse complement strand
TTCATCAGGCTTGCGTTCAGCAGCTTTCATAGTGATTGCTTCTGCTGGGCATGATAAAGCACATAATCCGCAAGCGGTACAGTTTTCACGACCTTGTTCATCACGTTTCAACATATGCTGACCACGATAAACTGGACTCATTTCACGAACCTGCTCAGGATAATGAATGGTAACTTTTTTTCTGAAAAGGTGTTTTACGGTAATAAATAAACCTTTCACAATCGCCACAAGATACAATCGCTCAATAAAAGTCATGTCCTTATTTGACACCACTTTTTTTCTACCCGATAATGATATAGTTTCTATTGACATTTTTACTAGTATAGTTTATGATTCAAAATTTGATTATTCAAATTCAAATCTATTTTGTTTTTTATTTAAAGCTAATTACGGTTCTTAGAATCCTAAGTAAGCTGCAATATCGTGTCTTAATATTACAATTCCAGTAATCATGATATTAATAATCGAAAGCGGAATTAAAATTCTCCAACCTAAGTTCATTAATTGGTCATATCTAAATCTAGGAATTGTCCAGCGAACCCACATGTAGAAAAATATGAAGAAGCATATTTTTGCAAAAAGAGCTGCAATACCTAACAAGTTAGCTGTATTTACACCAACATTTTCTACCATCCATTGCATTCCTGGATAGTTGTAACCACCAAAGAATAAAACAGAAATAATTGTAGAAGAGATAAACATACTTGCATATTCAGCAAATAAATAGAATCCCATTTTCATTGATGAATATTCTGTATGATAACCTCCAATTAATTCGTTTTCGCATTCTGCTAAATCGAATGGTGTTCTGTTAGTTTCCGCAAAAGAACAGATTAAGAAAATTAAGAATGATAACGGCTGATAAAAAACATTCCAGTTCATTCCTTGTTGTTGTAATGAAATTTCTTTTAAACTCATTGTCCCAGTCATCATCAATAAAGCAATCATTGATAATCCCATGGCAACTTCATAAGAAACCATTTGAGATGCAGCACGAATAGCTCCCATCAATGAGAATTTATTGTTAGAAGCCCATCCACCAATCATGATACCGTAAACTCCAACAGATAAAACTCCAAAAATGTATAATAAAGCAATATTTACATCGGTTGCCTGAAGTATAATGTCTCTTCCGAAAAGGTGCAAACGATCTCCCCACGGTATTACAGCACTTGTCATTAAAGCAGTACTCATTGCAATTGCAGGACCTACGAAGAATAAAATTCTATTAGGAGTATTAGGCTCAAATTCTTCTTTAGAGAATAATTTCATACCGTCTGCAAGTGGCTGTAATAAACCTCCCCATCCGGCGCGGTTTGGTCCAACACGGTCTTGCAAGAAAGCAGCAACTTTACGTTCAGCCCAAGTAGAATACATTGCCATAATCATTGTTACCGCAAAAACGACAACAATAACAACACTTTTTTCTATAATAAATGCACTTTCCATTTCTTATTTTTTATCGTTTGTATTTAATGGAATTGATGCCATACTAATTTTTTTACGGTCAATATCTCTACCTAAAAGGATATTCTTTTCAGTATCGATTTCAACTTTCTCTAATTTTTGAGTATAGTTATTTTGGTTGATAACAGAATCTTTTTCAAACTCTCTTGGTCCTTCAATAACCCAGTCTTTTACATCTTTGTGGTCAAAACGACAGCTATTGCAGATAAATTCTTCTACTTCATGGTATTCGTCTTTACGACCCGTTACACGCTGAATTTCTCCACCAAACATCCAAACGGTAGTTTTACCGCAGCATCCTGGAGTAGTACATTCTCTGTGTGCATTGTAAGGTTTGTTAAACCAAACTCTTGATTTAAAACGGAAAGTTTTATCTGTTAAAGCGCCAACTGGACAAACATCAATCATGTTTCCTGAGAATTCATTGTCGATAGCTTTAGAAATTCCAGTAGAAATATTAGCGTGGTCACCACGATCTAATACTCCGTGAACTCTGTTGTCTGTCAATTGATCTGCAACTTGTACACATCTTTGGCATAAAATACAACGGTTCATATGCAGTTGAATATTTGGACCGATATTTTCTGGCTCAAATGTTCTTTTTTCTTCAATATAACGTGATTTCGGATTTCCGTGCTCAAAACTTAAGTTTTGAAGATCACATTCACCAGCCTGATCACAGATAGGGCAGTCTAATGGGTGGTTGATCAATAAAAATTCTGTTACAGATTTACGCGCTTCGGTAACTCTGGCAGAAGATTTACTGTTTACTTCCATTCCGTCCATACATCCTGTTACACAAGATGCCATTAATTTTGGCATTGGTCTTGGGTCAGCTTCACTACCTTTAGAAACTTCAACTAAACAACAACGACATTTACCGCCGCTGCCTTTTAATTTTGAGTAATAGCACATGGCTGGCGGTACCAAATCTCCACCAATCATACGTGCAGCCTGCAGGATCGTTGTTCCTGGCTCTACGTCTATACTTTGACCGTCTATGGTTACTTTCATCTCTTTATGATTTGAATGTTGAAAGTCGGAATATTGAAAAGAATTGCTGTCCTTTTTAACATTATGAACTTTATAACTTTCTGCTTTTTATTTTTATACGATTGCTTTACCGCCTACTAAATGCTTTACTTGCGAAAAAGGTTCAGCAACAAAGTGATCTCTATTTTTGATTTTTTCTGGGAAACGAACGTGATATTCGAACTCATCTCTAAAGTGACGAATCGCTGCAGCTACTGGCCAAGAAGCAGCGTCACCAAGTGGACAAATTGTATTTCCTTCAATTTTACTTTGAATGCTCCACAATAATTCGATATCTTCTTCACGACCTTGGCCGTTTTCGATTCTCCATAAGATTTTTTCTAACCATCCAGTTCCTTCACGGCAAGGTGTACATTGTCCGCAAGATTCGTGGTGGTAGAAACGAGCAAAGTTCCAAGTGTTTCTAACAACACAAGCAGTATCATTATAAACAATAAATCCTCCAGAACCTAACATAGATCCAGTAGCAAAACCACCATCACTTAAAGATTCGTAAGTCATTAAACGATCTTCGCCGTTTGCTGTTTTGAAAATTAATTCAGCAGGTAAAATTGGCACAGAAGAACCTCCAGGTACAAATGCTTTTAATGGACGGCTAGAAGACATTCCTCCTAAATATTCATCAGAATTCATGAATTCGTCAACACTTAAACCTAATTCAATTTCGTAAACCCCAGGATTTTTGATGTGTCCAGAAGCAGAAATTAATTTAGTTCCAGTAGAACGTCCAATTCCAATTTTAGCATAATCGTCTCCAGAATTGTTTACAATCCAAGGCACAGTCGCAATTGTTTCCACATTGTTTACCACAGTTGGATTTGCCCAAAGACCAGAAACCGCTGGGAAAGGTGGTTTAATACGAGGATTTCCTCTTTTACCTTCCAATGATTCGATTAATGCTGTTTCTTCTCCACAGATATAAGCTCCAGCTCCACAGTGAACGTGAAGTTCAAGATCATAACCTGTTCCTAATATATTTTTTCCTAACCATCCGGCAGCTTTTGCTTCGGCGATTGCTCTTTCTAAGATTTTGAAAACCCACATATATTCTCCACGAATGTAGATATATGATAAGTTAGCGCCCAAAGCGTAGCTTGAAGTAATCATTCCTTCGATCAATAAGTGAGGAATATATTCCATCAAAAATCTATCTTTGAATGTTCCTGGCTCAGATTCGTCAGCGTTACAAACTAAGTGTCTTGGTCTTCCTGATTTTTTATCAATAAAGCTCCATTTCATTCCCGCAGGGAAACCTGCACCACCACGACCACGTAATCCTGATTTTTTTACTTCTTCAGTAACTTCGTCTGGAGTAAGTGTTTTTAAAGCTTTTTCTACAGAAGCGTAACCTCCATTTTGGCGATATACTTCATAGGTTTTAATTCCAGGAATATTGATTTTATCTAATAATATTTTTTGTGACATCTTATTTATCGTGTAATATTATTTTATCCTCTTTACAATCAGCGATTAACTGATCGATTTTTTCTTCTGTCAATTTCTCTTTGTAGAAATCGCCTAATTGCATCATTGGAGCATATCCGCAAGCACCTAAACATTCTACACCAGCAATGGTAAACATTCCGTCTGGAGTTGTTTCTCCCATTTTAATGCCTAATTTTTCAGAAGTATAATCCATTAAATTTTCGGCACCGTTTAAACAACAACAAGAAGTCTGGCAAAATTCAAACATATACTTTCCAATTGGCTTTTGGTTGAACATGGTATAAAAAGTAACCACTTCATAAACCTCAATTGGTTTTATCTGAAGAATCTCGGCAACCTTATCTTGCAATTCAATACTTAACCAGTTGTTATGTGCATCCTGAACCTCATGCAAAACAGGCAATAAAGCCGATTTTTGTTTGCCTTCCGGATAATGACTAATCAATTCATTGATACGAGCGATCAATGTCTCAGTCATATTTATTTCTTGTTTGTAATGTTTACGTTCCATTTTTATTTTAGATTTTAGATTTTAGACTTTAGATTTTTTCAAATCTTTATCTACAATCCTTATTCTGCAATCTTTGTTTTAAGTTTTAGATTCTTCAATCTGAATTTTCAATTCTCAATTATAATTTTAAACCTAAATTCTAAAATCTGCATTCTCAATCAGCAATCTAAAATCTAAAATCTAAAATCAACAATTATTTAGGCGTCTAATTCTCCTGCAATTACGTTCAAACTTGATAGAATGATAATTGCATCAGAAAGCATAGCACCTTTGATCATTTCTGGGAATGCTTGATAATAAATAAAGCATGGTCTTCTGAAATGTAATCTATATGGAGTTCTACTTCCGTCTGTTACTAAATAGAAACCGATTTCTCCATTTCCTCCTTCTACAGGGTGGTATATTTCTGCAACTGGTACAGGAACTTCTCCCATTACGATCTTAAAATGATAAATTAAAGATTCCATAGAAGTATAAACATCTTCTTTTGGAGGAAGGTAGTAATCTGGAACTTCAGCATGATATTCGTTTCCTGGAGGCATTTTTTCTAATGCCTGACGAATAATGCTTAAACTTTCCCAAACTTCAGCATTACGAACACAGAAACGATCGTAAGTATCTCCTGATTTTCCAACAGGTACAATAAAATCGAAATCTTCGTAAGATGAGTAAGGTTGCGCAACGCGTACGTCATAATCAACACCTGCAGCACGTAAGTTTGGTCCTGTAAATCCGTAAGCCATTGCTTTTTCAGCAGTAATACCACCTACGTTTACAGTTCTATCAAGGAAAATTCTATTTCTCTCGAATAAGTTTTGGAATTCTTCCCAAACTGGAGGGAATTCTTCTAGGAATTTATCTAGTTTTTTGAAAACCTCTGGAGACCAGTCTCTTTCAAAACCACCAATTCTTCCCATATTTGTAGTCAAACGAGCTCCACAAATTTCTTCGTAGATTTCGTAGATTTTTTCTCTAAATTGAAAAACATATAAGAAACCAGTATACGCACCAGTATCAACCCCTAAAATCCCGTTACAGATAATATGATCGGTAATACGAGCCAGCTCCATAACGATAACTCTTAAATATTGAGCTCTTTTAGGAACTTCAACACCTAATAGTTTTTCTACTGTCATCCACCATCCCATATTATTAATAGGAGAGGAGCAATAGTTCATACGGTCTGTAAGTGGTGTAATTTGATAAAAAGGACGATTTTCGGCAATTTTTTCAAAAGCTCTATGAATGTAACCAATAGTTGGTTCAGCTTCTAGAATTTTTTCACCATCCATCAACAAGATATTTTGAAAAATACCGTGTGTAGCAGGGTGTGTCGGACCTAAATTCAGTACAGAAAGCTCGCTTCCGTCTTCATTTAATCTCTCCTTAATTATTTTAGCATAACGATGCTCTGGTGGTAATAATAGTTCTGACATTTTATAATGTTGAATTATTTTTTAGCAATTTGTTGTTGTTCTTCCAAAGAATCTGTCGTCTTTGTCCGTTCTTCCGCTGTCTTCCATTGGGAACTCTTTTCTCATTGGGTGAGACTGCATTTCGTCCATATTTAAAATACGTTTCAATTGAGGATGTCCTATAAAGTTAATCCCAAAAAAATCGAAAGTTTCTCTTTCCATCCAATTCGAAGACAAGAAAATATTTGAAACTGATTTTATTTCTGGTTTTTCACCGTTTAAGAAAACTTTGATTTTTAATCTTTTGTTTTCGTACCAGTTGTGTAAATGATAGACTACTGCGAACTGACGTTCACTTTCATTATCTGGATAATGAATACCGCATAAGTCAGTTAAGAAATGAAATTTTAATTCTGAATCGTTTTTAAGAAATAGAATCAATGCTGTAATTTTATCAGCAGAAGCTTCTAAAGAAAAGATATCTCTTTCTTGCTGAAAATTGAAAACATCGTTATTGAATGTTTCAGTAAGTTTATCTTGGATCAGGGTGTTTTCTAAAGCCATCTTATGAGATATTATATGAAGCTAATAATTCTTGGTATTCGGGTGAGCTTCTGCGTCTAACAGATTCGCTTTTCACTAAATCCTGAAGCCTCATAACTCCGTCTACGATTTGTTCTGGTCTTGGCGGACATCCCGGCACGTATACGTCAACAGGAATAACTTTGTCAATTCCTTGAAGAACAGAGTAAGTATCAAAAATACCTCCTGAAGAAGCACAAGCTCCAACTGCAATAACCCAACGAGGTTCAGACATTTGTTCGTAAACTTGTCTTAAAATAGGAGCCATTTTTTTAGAAATAGTTCCCATTACTAATAACATGTCTGCTTGTCTTGGAGAGAAACTCACACGCTCAGAACCAAATCGAGCTAAATCGTAATGAGATGCCATTGTTGCCATGAATTCGATACCACAGCATGAAGTAGCGAAAGGAAGTGGCCATAATGAATTGGCTCTTGCTAAACCAACAACATCACTAAGTTTTGTAGCGAAGAAACCTTCACCAGTAACTCCTTCTGGTGGTGAAACCATATTTACTTTTGAATCGCTCATTTTATTTTAGATTTCTGATTTTAAATTTTAGATTTTTTCAAATCTTAAAAAGGTAAAATCAATTTTTTAAATCAGTTTTATTTTGATGAGATTAAATTTTAAACTTTAATTCCAGACGAATCTAAAATCAGAAATCTAAAATCTAAAATCGTTTTTATTCCCACTCTAATGCTTTCTTTTTGATGATATAGAAAAAACCAACTAAAAGCAAAGACATGAAAACAATCATTTTTAACATTCCTTCAATTCCTAAATCTTTGAAGTTTACTGCCCAAGGATAAAGGAAAATTACCTCTACGTCGAACAACACAAACAAAATGGCAACAAGGAAATATTTTACAGAAAATGGAATACGGGCATTACCAATAGATTCGATACCGCATTCGAAGTTTTTATCTTTAACTTCAGAGTTTCTTTTCGGGCCTAGTTTTCCAGAAATAATGATTGTTCCTACCACAAAACCTACAGCTAGAATAAACTGCATTAAAATAGGAATGTAACTGTATTGATCAGATTGCATAAACTTCGATTTTATACTTAAAAAATGAGCCACAAAGATAACTTGGAACTCTGTAAAACACAAGCTAAAAAGGGTTTTAAGTAGGGTGCGAAAGAGCGTTTATGCCTAATTTTTATTGATTATAAATAACATGATGTTATTTTAGTATTTTTTTAAGAATTGTCCAAAAAAAAACGCCCCGATACTTCGGGACGTCTTTTGAGACCATTCAGAGGCAAAAAAAATAAATTGCTATATTTTTCTTAGATTACTGCTACTTTAGCAGCAACTTTCCCTTTTCTTCCTTCTTCTTCTTCATAGCTTACACGGTCACCTTCGCGTAATTCTTCCGCGTTAATTCCTGAAGCGTGAACGAAGATGTCCTTTCCTGTTTCTTCGTCTGTAATGAATCCATAACCTTTAGACTCATTGAAAAATTTTACTGTACCTGTACGCATTGTAATTGTAATAATAATTTATAATAAAACAAATGTAACATATAAAATCATACAAAAGACATGTACGTGTTAATTTTTTGTAAAAATTATTGATTTCCAGTGTTTTTACGTGGTTTATTGCATCAAATTTTATATGAAATACGATAATTTGAGAATCATTAATTGTAAGAATATTAAAAAAATTAATTTGTAGGAATTTCATATTGCGAAAAACGAAAATTTTAAGATTATTTCTTCATTTTTTGGCAGAAAAAAAGCGACTGAGAATTTTCAGCCGCTTTTTTATATGCTTTTTTAAGATTTTATCTTAAATAGAATCGATTTTAATGTGTAATTCTTTCAATTGAGCATCGTCGATTGCGGCTGGAGCATCAATCATTACGTCACGTCCAGAATTATTTTTAGGGAAAGCGATGAAATCTCTAATTGTTTCTTGACCCCCTAAAATAGCAACTAATCTATCCAATCCAAATGCTAAACCTCCGTGTGGCGGCGCACCAAACTGGAAAGCGTCCATTAAGAATCCGAATTGAGCTTTTGCTTCTTCTTCAGTAAATCCTAAATATTTGAACATTAATTGTTGCGTTGCTTTGTCATGAATACGAATAGATCCACCTCCAATTTCGTTTCCGTTCAAAACCATATCATAGGCATTTGCGCGAACTTTTCCTGGCTCTGTTTCTAACAAAGCCATATCTTCTGGTTTTGGAGATGTAAAAGGGTGGTGCATAGCATGGTAGCGTCCGCTTTCTTCATCAAGTTCCAATAATGGGAAATCTACAACCCATAATGGAGCAAATTCTTCTGGATTACGTAATCCTAAACGAGTTGCTAATTCCATACGAAGTGCAGATAATTGCGCACGTGTTTTATTTGCTGGACCAGAAAGTACAAAAATCATATCGCCAGGATTTGCTTCTGTTGCTTTTGCCCAATTTGTCAAGTCATCTTGATCGTAGAATTTATCTACAGATGATTTATATGTTCCGTCTTCGTTGCATTTTACATATACCATTCCAGACGCTCCAACTTGAGGACGTTTTACCCAGTCAATTAATCCGTCGATTTCTTTACGAGTATAATTTCCTGCTCCTGGAACTGCAATTCCGACAACTAATTCAGCTGAATTGAAAACTGGGAATTCTTTATGTTGTGCAAATTCATTTAATTCTCCAAACTTCATTCCGAAACGAATATCCGGTTTGTCGTTTCCGTATGTTTTCATGGCATAGTCGTAAGTAATTCTTGGGAATTTATCTACTTCAATACCTTTAATTTCTTTTAATAAATGTCTTGTCAAACCTTCAAAAACATTCAAAATGTCTTCTTGTTCAACAAATGCCATTTCGCAGTCAATTTGAGTAAACTCTGGTTGACGGTCTGCACGTAAATCTTCGTCACGGAAACATTTCACAATTTGAAAATATTTATCCATTCCTCCAACCATCAAAAGTTGTTTGAAAGTTTGCGGAGATTGTGGCAAAGCATAAAACTGACCTTCGTTCATACGACTTGGTACAACGAAATCTCTTGCTCCTTCTGGAGTCGATTTAATTAAATAAGGAGTTTCAACTTCGCAGAAATCTAAATCTGATAAATATTTACGAACTTCCATTGCCACTTTGTGACGGAATAATAAACTGTTTTTTACTGGATTTCTACGAATATCTAAATAACGATATTTCATTCTGATATCTTCACCACCGTCAGTTTCATCTTCTATTGTAAATGGTGGAGTTAAAGCGGTGTTTAAAATCGTTAATTCAGAAACTAAAATTTCGATTTCACCCGTCGGAATGTTTTTGTTTTTAGCTTCACGCTCAATAACAGTTCCTTTTACTTGAATTACAAATTCTCTTCCTAGAGTTTTTGCCAATTCAAAAACGGTTTTATCGGTACGGCTTTCGTCAAAAATAAGTTGTGTAATTCCGTAACGGTCACGTAAGTCAACCCAGTTCATAAATCCTTTATCACGAGATTTTTGTACCCATCCCGCTAGTGTAACTTCCGTATTAATATTTGAGGCATTTAGTTCGCCGCAATTATGACTTCTATACATGATCTAAATTTTAGACTGCAAAAGTAAACACAAAATTCAAATTAATATAGTAAAGTGATAAGTTGATGCATAATAATTTCAAATAAATTGTTAATTGTGAAATTTCGAAGCTTTAATTTTTTAGTTTTGATACTCTAAAAACAAATAATAATATCCATGAAGAAACTTTTTGTTGCTGGTTTGGTAATTTTTAATGCTTTGAATGTTATAGGACAAAGCAATAATTCGATTAAATTCACTGCTAAGATTGAAAATAGAAACAGTGATACTTTAATAATAAGAGGAAAAGATAATTTTAAGCAAGTAATTCCAATTGATAAAAAAGGAGTTTTTGCAGCAACTTTTGATGCTCCGAAAGGATTTTATATGTTTTCTGATGGAAAAGAATCTTCTAATCTTTATTTAAAACCAAATTCTGAAGTTAATTTAACTATGAATGCAAAAGAATTTGATGAAACGATTGTATATAAAGGTAAAGGCGTAAACGAAAGTAACTTTTTGGCGCAACAAGCTTTAAAAGATGAAACTTTTCAAAATGATGCTTTTAAAAAAGAGGCTACAGAATTTACTGCTTTACTTGATGGTAAATTAAAAAAGGATACAGAAAGTGTAGAAAAAGGTGATTTAGATCCAGAATTTAAAGCAGCTTTAAAACGTAGCTTTGAAAGTTTCCACCAATATGCGGCAGAAAATTATGAAAGAGTAGCGAAAGCTAATGAAATGATTGGAAAGCCATCTCCTGGTTTTGACTACGAAAACTTTAAAGGTGGAAAAACAAAGCTTTCTGACTTGAAAGGAAAATATGTTTACATTGATCTTTGGGCAACTTGGTGTGCGCCTTGTAGAGCTGAAATTCCATATTTACAGAAGATTGAAGAAAAATATCACGGAAAGAATATTGAATTCGTGAGTATTTCTATCGATAAACTGAAAGACAACGAAAAATGGAAAAAATTTGTAACCGATAAACATCTTGGCGGAACACAGCTTTTTGCCGATAAAGATTGGGAGTCTGAGTTTGTTATGAATTATGGTGTAACTGGAATTCCGAGATTTATTTTAATTGATCCTAAAGGAAATATTGTAAAGTCTGAAGCACCTAGACCATCTGATCCTGAACTTGATAAAGAACTTAGTGCATTATTGAACTAAAATATTTACGAAATTTATAACGTTATCGTAAAATCTTTTTTTTTTCTAAAATACCAGTAAAACCAGTGCTTCAGCGCTGGTTTTTTTGTTTTTTATATTTTTCCAATGTTAAGTTTTTACTCTATGTTACCAAATTGTTAAGCAAAAGTTTTTTTAATGTAAACTATTAACTATATTTGATAACAATTTGATAACATTCAATAACATTTAATACCTAAAGATATGAAAAAGTGTGTGATTTTAGCGGCTGTGTTATTCTCTGGAATTCTAACAGCACAAGAAGGCAAACCTGAGTTGGAAACTGTTGGAAATAAAGTAAAAGCTACTTATTATTATGACAATGGTAAAATACAGCAGGAAGGCTTTTTTAAAGATGGGAAATTGGACGGTGTTTGGGTATCTTATGATGAAAGAGGAAATAAAACTGCAGAAGGTGAATATACTGAAGGATTAAAAACTGGAAAATGGATGTTTTTCAATGATAAAAATCTTACTGAGGTAGCTTTCGCTGACAGTAAAGTGAGTTCAATTAAGAATATACAAAAAAACGCTGTTGCTGGTAGAAACTAATTAAGCAAAATTTCTAGAATAAATTAAACCGTTCTTTTCAGGACGGTTTTTTTATGCTTTAACTTTTTTGTTTTTTGAAATTTCTTCCATACCAAATAATAAATCCTGTAACTGGAAGTGCGGCGGCAAATAAACTCACAATAAAAGCAATAATTTTTCCAGGTAAATCTAATACTTGACCTGTATGAATTCCGTAATTCATTTCTACAACTTGCAAACCAAGACTTTTATTTTCAAAAGGTTGTTTCTGAATTAATTTCCCATCATTCGGATGAAAATAATAATTGCTTTGATGATCATAGCGCAACGTATGCGGATATGCTCCCGTAGTTATAATATCTCCTTTCTGTTGCGGAATTAAAACAAACATCATTTCAGCGTTTGGCTGCAATTTTTGAGTTTGAATAAAAGCAAGATCAATTGCTTTTGTAGAATTTGTTGTGAATTTTGTGTTGTCAACAACAGGAAGTTTTGTTTCCAAAGCTTTGTCACCTCCAAAATTAAATGATTTATAAATTCCGTCGCCAACCCATTCGTACGTAAAAGTAAGTCCAGTTATGGCTAAAATTAAGGCAATAATGGAAATGTAAAAGCCAGAAGTATTGTGCAAATCGTAATTGACACGTCGCCATTTTGCAGACCATTTTATGGTAAGACTTCTTTTTAAATCGGATCTTTTTTTCGGCCACCATTGTATAATTCCAGAAATCAATAAAAGGATGAAAATAATAGTCGCGCCGCCAATAATATGTTTTCCGATGTAATCAGGAAGGAGTAAATACAAATGAATATATTCAACAATAATAAAAAAATCGGTTTCTGGATTTTCGGTTTTTAAATACTTTCCTGTGTAAGGATTGAAATACAGATATAAGTTTCCAGAATCTGAATACGTGTAGACAATTGCAGAACGGTTTTTTCCATAATAAGAAACCATGCTGACTTTATTCTTCGGGACAACTTCTTTTGCTTTTTCTTCTAAAACGGAAGGCAAAAGAAAAGGTTTGTTCTCAGGTTCAACTAAGCGCCATTCTTTTCTGGTAATATCTTTTATTTCGTCATGAAAACAGAAAATACAACCCGTAACACTGATTATAAAAACAATAAGCCCAGAAATTAATCCGAGCCATTTATGCAGAAAACGTATTTTAGTTTTGAATCCCATTTTTGATTAAAAGCGTAAAAGTAGGCTCAAAATCTATATGGGGCAAATTATTCTAAATTATTTTGTTTGAAGGCTTAGTGCTTACAAAAGAAATAATATCGCAAAGACGCAAAGTAGCAAAGAATTATTTTAAAATAAAACTTGGCGACTTTGCGTCTTTGCGAGATAAAAAAATGTGCTTAGTGAAGAAAAACTTAATTAAACAACTGCTTTTTTAGGTTTTAAATGATACGCAACATATAATGAAATAGAAGCCAAGAAAATCCAGAAAACATCTATAAAAAAAATCTGAATTTTGTTTTCCATAAAAGAAGTCCAAAACCAATCTCCTGAAACGATTCCGTTTGTAATTGGAATCAAGAATCCTAAAATACTTCCAGAAATCAAGCAAGCTTTATTGGTAAACGAATCGTTCTTTTTTATGATAAAGAAAATTGTTAGCAATAACCATCCTCCGAAATAAAGCGTAAATAGATTTGATTGACTTAATGGATAGAAAATTTTACTTCCGATAAAAGCCAAAGCAGTAATTGGGTACATGCTTAAACAAATAGCCAAATAAATACGAACAACCGCTGCGTTAAAACGCCTTTTCTTTTCTGGCATATTATTTTTCTGTCTGGCAACCAGCCAAATCATAACTCCGGAAATGATTACAAAACAAGTTATAATTCCTAAAATGAAACTTACGATTTTTAAAGCATATCCGCCATAATCTCCAAAATGGATTCTGTATAAAACATTTTTTACAACATCTAAATAACTCGTTTGTGCGATTGGATCTTTTTTGGCAATTTCTTTTCCGTCGGAAATTCGGTAAACGACTTTTCCGATTCCGGTAAATTTTTTGTGGCTTAATAATTCTCCTTCAACTAAAACGTGCATATTAGCGTCGCCGTAGTTTTGAATGAAAACACGCGTAATTTCAAAATCAGACCAATTCTTTTTTGTTTTGGCAACCAGTTCGTCAATATTAAAAGGATTGGCTAATTTTTTGTTTTCAAATTTATAATCCGGATCAGTATATTCTAATTCTTTATATAGTTTATCTTGATCACCATTGTATAAAGCCATTACGGCTGGCGCAACAATTAAAAGTTTAATCATAAAGAAAGCTCCAGTAACCGCATACACAAATTGAAACGGAAGACCGATCATTCCTAAAGCTGTATGTGCATCTGTCCAAAGTGTTTTTAGTTTTTCTTTTGGACGGAAAATATAAAAGTTTGACACAATTTTATTCCAGTGCAATAAAACTCCAGTTACAATTGCAAATAAGAAAAACAAAGCGACAAATCCAGATAAATAATACCCAATCGGGTATGGAATTTGGGCAAGAAAATGAAGACGATATAAAAGTTCTCCTAACGAATAAGATTCTTCGTAAGTAAAAGATTTGTAGTTTTTTGGATTTAAATAGAAAAATTGACCTTCTTTTTGTTTAGCTGGAGCCAAAGTATCTTTGGTTCCTTCCATATAAACGCTAACTCTTTCTTCTATAGAAGGTTTAGAAATAGTGATGTTTCTTCCGTGCAATACATATTTTTCATCAAGATGTTTTAGCGCTTTATCGTAATCTAATTGAATTTCTCTTGTGATTGCTGTAGATTCACTTCTTTCCCAATTGATGATTTCATCTCTAAAAAAAGAAAAAGATCCAGCAAAGAAAATTACAAATAGAACTACACTGATAACGATTCCGCTGACAGTATGAGTGTGAAAATAGATGTTATAATGACGGTTGTTCATATATTATTTCGCCGTGTTATAGGTTTGACCTAGATAGATTAGAAGACAGAAAAGTAAAGTTAAGAGAATGTATACTCCCCATATTTTCCAGCCGCTTTTAGCTAAAAAAGCAATTACCATTAAAGCCACCCAAAGAATAAAACCGCTAAAAGCCATTGTTATAAGTACATCTGCACGATTAAACCAAGAAGCTAAAGCTAAATGAAATGTAACAGAAACAAAGTAGCCTCCTAAAATTGCCGCTGTAATTTTAGAAAAGCGTGGCCAAAATGCTGGATTTAAATATTTTGAATTTGCTGGCATATTTTAATTTTAAAAAAAAACTCTTAATGATAATAAAACTCTAATAGTGCAATTATAATCAGCAAGGCTAAAAGTGCTTTGCTATTTACTTTTTTTAATGGTTGAAGAATAACGATTAAACTTCCGATTGTCATTAATTGAATAAAAAACATCAAAGTGCCACAGCCTAGAGATTGTGTAAAAAGCCACATTAAATATGCTGTTAACAATAAGAATAGCCCAATAAATTTTGTTGGTTTTGGATTGTTTTTCATCCATTTTTCAAAACCTAAATCATACGACAATACAGCTCTTTTTGAAGTGTAGTAAAGCGTATAAAAAGCTAAAAAAACAATAAGACTGGCAATTGTAATCATAATCTTTAAAATTTAAAAAACACCTTTCCTGTTGAAGAAAGGTGTTTTAAATGATTTTTTATTAGAATCTATACGAGAAGTTTGCCGCAACAGTTCTCATATTTCTTGGATGAATTGTTGACCAACCATCGTAAGTATCAACATTAGCAATATTGTCTAATTTTAATGTCAATGTGTATTTTTCTGTACCGTAAAAAATTGATGAATTTAAAACAGTATAAGAAGGTAATGCAAACTGACCTACAACATTTCTGTTCATGATTAAGTTTTTGTCAGCATAGTTTCCTCCAAAACCTAAACCAAAACCTTGTAAATCTCCTTCTGGAAATTTATAACTTGCCCAAAGATTTGCTAAGTTTCTTGGTCCAGAACTTTCTGGTCTTTGTCCTACAAACGAAGGATCTCCAGCGTTTAATACAGCATCAACATAGCTATAACCTGCAACGATGTTTAAACCTGCAACTGGATTAGCAATAAATTCTGCTTCAAAACCTTTGTTTCTTTGTGCTCCATCTTGGTAAGCTGTCTGAGTTGTTGCAGTGTAAACTACATAAACTTGATCTTTTACTTGGATATCATAGTAGCTGAATGTAGCGTAAAGTTTATCTCTAAAGATATTTAATTTTGTTCCAATTTCGAATTGGTTAGCGTGCTCTGGTTTAAAAGTTCTTGGACGACTAGTTCCGTCTTGTAAAATTTCTGTTACAGGAGCAGAATTTGCAAAACCATCCATGTAGTTTGCAAAAAGCGAAACTTTATCCAAGATTGGCTGATACACTAAACCAAATTTAGGAGAAAAAGAAGTTTGGTTAAAGTCGTCATCTTTTGTCGCTACATTACCAGCAGTCATAAAACGGTCAACACGTAAACTTGCCATTGCAGACAAAGCAGGAGTAAAGTTGAATACATCAGAAACGTATGCGCTGTAAACTTCTTGTTTTGTTCTGTTGTTGCTCATACCAGCAGAAGCGATAAGAGCATCAGTTCCTGCTTTAGTTAGATTTCCGTTATCTCCGTTTGTGATATATTTAGCTGGATCTGTAATTCCGTAAAGATTTTCGTTTACAGTTTTTAAATCAAGATTACCAATGTAAATATTACCGTTTGATACATAGTTAGAACTGTTGTCAATTACTCCTCTATTAAAGTAATCTAAACCAGCAACAATTCTATTTCTCATGTTTCCAATTTTGAAATCACCAATAAAGTTTTGCTGAATGTCAGTTGTAAGCGTTGTAGAATTTTGATAATTCATAAAACGTCCTAAAACAATTCCTTGGTTAATTGCCGCTGGAGCATATTGTGTACCCTCATAGATATAAGAATAATATCCGTCAGATGAAGAAGAGCCTCTTGAAACTACAGTTTGAGAACTCCATTGATCATTGAATTTATAATTCATCTGAGCTTGAAGATTGTAAGATGGAGTTTCGATTGCCAATTCGTTACTTGTGTAAGAACGTTTGTTATCGTAACCTAATTCATCCATATTATGAACTCTTAATGGCGCACCTCTATCTAAGAATAACATAGTAGCATTAGTCTGCTTGTTATTCATGAATTCTGTATTAACAAAAAACGAAAGTTTGTCATTTACTTGGTAAGATAATGAAGGGGCAAAAAAGAATGATTTTTTGAATCCAGCATCTTGGAAACTGTTTTCTGTGTGGTAAGCTGTGTTTACACGGAAGTTAATTCTGTGCTCATCATCAACAGGAGTGTTTACATCGGCAGTAACTCTGTTTAAACCGTTGCTTCCTGCAGTATAACTAACTTCTCCGCCAAAATGATCGTAAGGTTTTTTTGTTGTTAAGTTGATTAAACCTCCGTAAGAGATTAAACTACTTCCGAATAAAGTTCCAGATGGTCCTTTAATTACTTCAATTTTATCGATGTTAGCAGGATCTAAACCTCCGTTTGATAAACCTGGTAATCCGTTGATCATTGTTGGTTGTACAGCAAATCCTCTTAAGGTGTAATAACTTGCACCGTCACCACCACGTCCTGTAGAAGCCCAAAGAGGAGCTAATCCTGGCGCATTTTTAAGAGCATCATCAATATTTGTAACAACTTGCTCTTTTAAAAGTTCTGCAGTAATAGTAGTGTAAACTTGTGGATTTTCAAGATTTTTAAGAGGTAATCTTGATACTTGTTGTGTTTCTTTGCGAGCTAATGGATTTTTTTTGTTTCCATTTACCACGATTTCATTTAATTCTTGAGAATTTTCACTAATTCTAAAATCTTCAATAATTGAATCGCCGCCGTTTAAACTAACACTTTTCTCTTTAGAAGAATATCCAATTCCAGAAACTTTGATTACATAGTTGCCTGGTTTAATATTTTTAATTTCGTAGAAACCATTTGCATCAGTACTAGTTCCTATTTTTGTTCCTTTTAAAACTACAGAAACATTGTCTACAGCTTCGTTATTTGCTAAGCTAATTTGGCCTTTAATAGTTGCTTTTTCTTGAGCCAAAGCAGATACGCTCGTCAATAAAGCAAAACAAAAACTCAAAAGAGAAATCGTAAATTTAAATTTCATTTTTATTTAGAATTGATTTTAATAGCGCAAATGTAATAGTTGAATGCTTATCACGCAAGCTTTATTTTTATTTATTCCAAATTAAACGCCTTAATTTTTGTTTAAAATTAACTTAATAAGAATAGGACTAAAAAAAGAAACCCTGCTCTTTCCAGAGCAGGGTTTTTATATAAAATGAAAATGTTTTAGAATTATAGCTCTAAAGCACGTTTAGCATCACCATTCATCAATAATTCTACTGGATTTTCTAAAGCTTCTTTTACTGCAACCAAGAAACCAACAGATTCACGACCGTCGATAATTCTGTGATCGTAAGAAAGCGCAACGTACATCATTGGGTGAATTTCAACTTTTCCGTTTACAGCAATCGGACGCTCAATAATGTTGTGCATTCCTAAAATTCCTGATTGAGGAGGGTTGATAATTGGAGTAGATAACATACTTCCAAAAACTCCACCATTTGTAATTGTGAAAGTTCCTCCAGTCATATCGTCAACTGTAATTTGACCATCACGAGCTCTTAAAGCTAATCTTTTGATTTCAGCTTCAATTCCACGGAAAGTTAAAAGTTCAGCATTACGAACAACAGGAACCATTAATCCTTTTGGTCCAGAAACTGCGATTGAGATATCAGCAAAATCATAAGCGATTTTGTAATCACCATCCATCATTGAGTTTACATCTGGATATAATTGTAAAGCTCTTGTAACTGCTTTTGTAAAGAATGACATAAAACCTAAACCTAAACCACCATGTTTCGCTTTGAAAGCATCTTTGTATTCGTTACGAATTTGGTTAATTGGTGTCATGTTTACTTCGTTGAAAGTAGTAAGCATAGCCGTTTCATTTTTAGCCGAAACTAATCTTTCTGCTACTTTACGACGCAACATAGATAATTTTGTACGTTCAGTTCCACGGCTTCCACCAGTTGGAGTTCCCATAGAAGGTACTGCATTTACAGCATCATCTTTAGTGATTCTTCCGCCTTTACCAGTTCCTGAAACTGTTGCCGGAGCTATATTTTTTTCGTCTAATATTTTTCTTGCTGCTGGAGATGGAGTTCCTGCTGCATAACTTGTAGCTGCTGGAGCTGCTTTTGGTCCCGAAGCTTCGGGACTAGCTTTTACTTCTGCCTTTGGAGCTTCTGCTTTCGGTGCTTCTGCTTTTGGAGCTTCTGTTGCTGGAGCGTCACCTGCAGGTTTTGCTGCATCAGTATCAATTAAACAAACTACAGCACCAACTGCAACTGTATCACCTTCTTCAGCTTTTAGTGTAATTACACCGCTCATTTCAGCAGGTAATTCAAGAGTAGCTTTGTCTGAATCAACTTCAGCAATAGCCTGATCTTTCTCTACATAATCTCCGTCTTTTACTAACCAAGTTGCAATTTCAACTTCTTTTATTGATTCCCCTGGTGATGGGACTTTCATTTCTAAAATCATCTTTGTTTTGTTTAAGGTTTTATGGTTTCAAGTTTTAGGTTTCAGGCTGTTAAACTTGAAACCTGAAACTTGAAACTTGGAACATTTTTTTTATCTAAATAAATTTTTATCGAATACCATTCTAATTGCATCTGCGTGACGACGTTTTGCACGTGTGTAACTTCCTGATGCAGGAGCAGAATATGCTTTTAATGATGCCAATCTCCATTTTACAAGGTCAAAGTTCATTAACATAAAGCTGTAAGCTCCCATGTTTTTAGGTTCTTCTTGCGCCCAAACGTAATCATCTGCATTTGGATATTGTGCAATGATTTCTTTGATCTGCTCAACTGGGAAAGGGAATAATTGCTCAATACGAACAACTGCAACGTCATTTCTTCCGTTATTTTCTCTTTCAGCAACAATGTCATAGTAGAATTTACCAGTAACAAAAACTAATGTTTTTACTTTCTTTTTATCTACTGTATTGTCATCAATTGTTTCTTGGAAACTTCCGCTTGCAATTTCTTCAACTGTAGATACACATCTTGGATCACGCAATAAACTTTTTGGAGAGAAAACTACCAAAGGTTTACGGAAATTCGTTTTCATTTGTCTTCTCAATAAGTGGAAGAAGTTAGCTGGTGTTGTACAATCTGCAACATACATATTATGTCTTGCACAAAGCTGTAAGTAACGTTCCATTCTTGCAGAAGAGTGTTCAGCACCTTGTCCTTCATATCCGTGAGGCAATAATAAAACAATACCATTTTGGTTGTTCCATTTATCTTCTCCACAAGAGATATATTGGTCAATCATGATTTGAGCACCATTAGAGAAATCTCCAAATTGCGCTTCCCAGATTGTTAAAGCTTTTGGGTTTGCTAATGCATATCCGTAATCAAAACCTAAAACTCCATATTCAGATAAAAGAGAGTTGAATACTCCGAATTTTCCTTTTTTGTTTTCAATTGCATCTAAAAGAATTACTTCTTCTTCAGAATCTTCTACTTTAACGACAGCATGACGGTGAGAGAAAGTTCCTCTTTCAACATCCTGACCAGAAATACGAACATCAAATCCTTCTGTTAAAAGCGAACCGTAAGCTAAAGCTTCTGCAGTTCCCCAATCAACAGTATTGTTGTCGTAACCAGTTTTTCTGTCTGTTACAATTTTAGTGATTTTATTGATGAATTTTTTGTCTTCTGGTAAAGTTGAGATTGTTTTGATAATAGAATCCAATCCTTCCTTAGCAAAAGTAGTATCTACTTTTTGAAGCATTTGTGTATCTGTTACCTGAACAAATCCGTCCCATTCGTTTTTCATAAATGGAGTAATGATTGTCAAATCTTTTTTACGAGAAGCTTCTAGGTTTTCTTCTAAAGCAGTTTTGTATTGTTTTTCTAAACCATTTACATAAGAAGCATCGATTACGCCTTCAGAAAGTAATTTCTCAGCGTAAATGTCTCTTGGGTTTTTATGTTTAGCAATGATTTTGTATAAAACTGGCTGCGTGAAACGAGGTTCATCACCTTCGTTATGACCGTATTTTCTATATCCTAATAAGTCGATAAATACGTCACGTCCAAATTGCATTCTGTAATCTAATGCAAAAGATACAGCGTGTACAACAGCTTCAGCATCATCAGCATTAACGTGTAATACTGGAGATAAAGTTACTTTAGCAACGTCTGTACAATAAGTAGAAGAACGAGCGTCTAAGTAGTTAGTTGTAAATCCGACTTGGTTGTTGATTACAATATGGATTGTTCCTCCAGTTTTGTAACCATCAAGTTGCGCCATTTGAATGATTTCATATAAAATACCTTGACCTGCAATTGCAGCATCTCCGTGTACCGCGATTGGCAATACTTTAGAGAAATCATCAGCATAATATTTATCTTGTTTTGCTCTTGTGATACCTTCAATTACAGCTCCAACCGTTTCTAAGTGAGAAGGGTTTGGTGCTAAATTGATGTTGATGCTTTTTCCTGATCTTGTTTTTTTGTCAGCCGTAAGACCTAAATGGTATTTTACGTCACCGTCAAAATATTCCTGATCGTAATCTTTTCCGTCAAACTCACCAAAGATATCTTGAGTTGATTTGTTAAAGATGTTTGCCAAAACGTTCAAACGGCCACGGTGAGCCATTCCCATTACGAATTGTTCAACACCTTTTTCAGCAGCTTGTTCGATTAAAGCATCTAAAGCTGGAATAATAGATTCTCCACCTTCTAATGAGAAACGTTTTTGTCCAACATATTTAGTATGAAGGAAGTTCTCAAAAGATACAGCTTCGTTTAATTTATTTAAGATTGTTTTCTTTTCTTCTGTAGAGAAATTAGGCTGATTTACATTTACAGCCAATTTATCTTGAATCCATTTTACAACGCCAGGATTTCTAATATACATATACTCAATACCAATATGCTGGCAGTAAATAGCTTTAAGGCGATTTACAATATCTTGTAAAGAAGAAGGCGCTAAACCGATTGTTTGAGCAGCATCAAAAACAGTCGAAAGATCAGCTGAAGATAAACCGAAGTTTTCGATATCCAAAGTTGGAGATGAAGTTCTACGGTCACGAACTGGATTTGTTTTCGTGAATAAATGTCCGCGCGTACGGTATCCGTCAATTAATTTTAAAACGTTGAATTCTTTCTTTAGTTTTTCTGAAACTTGACTGTAATCTGTATTGTCGCTAGTCACGTACTCAACGATCGTTTGCACAGGGTTTTCGTCGTTATAAGTCGTTTGTCCAAAGTCAAAACCTTGAAAGAAACTTCTCCAGCTAGGCTCAACGCTGTCTGGGTTTACTAAATATTGATCGTATAATTGTGCAAAAAACTCGGTATGCGCTGCGTTTAAAAATGAAAACCTATCCATAATATGAGTGAATATACTTTTTGTTATATAGAAAGGCAAAAGTACAACAATCACATTTATTTAAATCTTTTTTTTACGTACTTTTACGTAAAAATTTGTTAAAATAAACGTTAACTATGAATAAAATTCATTTTTCAATCGATTGCAGATATTATTTTGTGATTTTGACCGTCTTTTTCTCAAGTTATTCCTTTGCACAGCAAAATTATGTCATAGACAACAGCAACCATTTCTGGGATAAAGTTCAGTTTGGAGGAGGTTTAGGTCTCGGATTTGGTTCTGGTTATACAGATATTTCTGTAATGCCGAGTGCAATTTACAATGTTAACGAAATTGTTGCCGTTGGTGTCGGTTTACAATTTGGTTACTTAAACTCAAGAAATTATTATGAATCGTATGTCTATGGAGGAAGTTTAATAACGCTTGTTAATCCGATTCCGGAAATTCAATTATCTGCAGAATTAGAGCAGGTTAGAGTGGATACTAGATACGAGTCCAATTTTAATAGACCTTCTTATTCTGATAGTTATTGGAATACTGCATTATATTTAGGTGCAGGTTACAGAACTGGAAGTGTAACAATCGGCGCACGTTACGATGTTTTGTATAATCCGAATAAAAGTCTTTATGGTTCTGGATTTATGCCTTTTGTGAGAGTTTATTTTTAAAGTTGCTAAGGTTCTGAGATTCTAAGTTTCTAAGTTTTTTTACATGAATTATTATACTTATTGGTCTATATCTGAATTGCCATCTAATACAAGATCTTTTGATGTCTTTTTTTGGATTGCAATTGTCTCTCTTATTCTTTGGATTTTGATTAAAAAGTTTAAAAGAAAAAAAGATGACTATGAAAAATTAATACTATTGTGGACGGTTGGTGTTATTTTTAGTTTATCGGCCATCATGTTTTTCTATTTGCAATTATGTACAACAGATACGACAGAAAGAAGAATTCAAAACCTTTATAATTCACCAAATATATTTGTGATAGAAGGTGTTATTACTGATTTTAGCAGGGAAGAGGAGGTTAAGAAAATGGCAACTATTACTTGGGAAAGTTTTGTGATCGATTCTGTTGAATTTAGATATAATGATATATTATTAGAGAGATTTAATCATTTCAGTAAAACAAAAAATGGAGTTTTTAAAAATGATTTGCCGGTTAGAATAACATACGCCAAACCAAATAACGAAATACTGAAAATAGAAATTGCAAAATAAAAACTTAGTATCTCAGAACCTTAGCATCTTAGTACCTTTTTTTACTTATAATAATTCCTAAACCAAACCTTCTGCCATTCTCGTTTTAAAATCAAAAACGCAACTTGCTCTGCAAGAATTACCAAATCTGATCCATCTAGTTTTTTGATGTCATTTTCTGGAACATCAATAATATAAAGCAGATTTAAATATTCAGCAAATTTATACTGAATCATTCTGTAGATTTTTTCGTGAAGCTGAATTTTTAATTCGTCAGGCGAAATGCTTAATGGAAAATCGATTCCTTCATTGGCCAAATTAAAATCTTTATTAATTTGTTCAATTAGGTTTAAATATAAAGTCTCTGCTTGCGCTTGCGCTAATAAAGCTTCGGTATTTATGGGTGCTACAAACATGAGATTTTAGATTGCTGATTTATGATTTTAGATTGTTGCTGAAAACTTAAAACTGCGACTGAAAACTAAACTTTTCTTCCCATTAAATTCTCTCCGAAAGTTCTCAAAACATCTTTCTTTTCAGAATTAATTTCCATTTTTTCTAATGTTTCAAAAGCTTTAAAAGTGTACATTTCAATGGCTTCTTGTGTCGCTTTTGAAGCGCCAGATTCGTTAAAAATGGTTTTTGCGGTTTCTATTTTCTCAATATTATCTTCTAATTGAAGCGTAAATAATTGTTCTAATTCTGAAGCTTTTTCAGCAGAAGAAAATTCTAAAGCTTTAAGATATAAATACGTTTTTTTGTTTTCAATAATGTCACCACCAACTTGTTTTCCAAAAGTTTCTGGATCTCCAAAAGCATCTAGATAATCATCTTGTAATTGAAAAGCCAATCCTAAATTTAGTCCGAAATCGTAAATTAAATCGGCTTCTTTTTCTGAAGTTTTAGCCACAATTGCACCCATTTTCATTGCCGCAGCAACCAAAACCGCTGTTTTGTACTCAATCATTTTCAAATATTCCGGAATCGTAACATCTTTGCGGATTTCGAAATCAACATCCCATTGTTGTCCTTCGCAAACTTCAAGAGCTGTTTTGCTAAATAATTTAGCTAGATTTCTAAAGACAATTGGCTCATATTGTTCAAAATATTGGTAAGCCAAAATCAGCATGGCATCTCCAGAAAGAATACCAGTATTTAAATTCCATTTTTCATGAACTGTAATTTGTCCTCTTCTCAAAGGAGCGTCATCCATTATATCATCATGTACAAGAGAAAAATTATGGAAAACTTCAACAGCCATTGCTGCAGGAAGAGCAGTAGTGTAATCAGTATCAAAAACTTCGGCAGCCATTAAAGTTAAAACCGGACGGATGCGTTTTCCTCCAAGCCCTAAAATATATTCAATCGGCTCATAAAGGTTTACAGGCTCTTTGTGAATATTTTGCTTTTTTAAATAATCAATAAAAAAATCCTGGTACTGACTAATATCGTGCATAAAATGAAATTCTGATTTACGAGCCTCAAAGATACAATTCAATTATGAATTATTTCCTGATAAATATCAAATGCTGACAAACATTTAATCATTCTTATTAAACCGTCTCAAAATTAAATCGTTAAAAAAAATAAAAAAAACTTGGAAACTTTTTTGGTATTCTTAGTTTCCTGTTTATATTTGCACCGTAAAATGGAAACTAAGAACACGCTAAAAGTTTCCATATGAGATTTGAGTAATTTTTAAACTCATTAAAATCAGTTAATTATGAAAACAACATGGACTTTAGATTCTACACAATCAGATGTTTTAATTAAAATGAGACATTCGATAATTGCTTATTTAGGAGGTACAACAAATAAATTTGGCGGTTATGTAAATATTGAAGACAACGAAATTGAAGATGCATCGGTAGAATTTTCATTTGACATTAATAACAAAAACGAAAGTTTCCAATCGATTGATACTAATCTGCAACTTCAAGATTTTTTTGATGTCGATGAACACCCGATTATCAGTTTTAAATCGACTTCATTTCAAAAAGTAAACAATAACATCAACTTCTTTAAAGGAGATTTAACGATAAAAGACGTTACAAGAGTAGTAGAACTTGATGCTGAATTTCTTGGAGTTAATAATTACAATGGAGAGCAAAAAGTTGCCTTTGAGATTAAAGGAGATATCAAACGCCAGGATTTTGGTTTAGATTATAATTCTTTTCAGCATAACGGAGGTTTAGCGCTAGGAAAAGATATTAAATTAATTGCAAATTTAGAATTTAGCATATAATTCTTACTAAACCAATAAATTAATGTAAAATTATTACAAATAAAGCGGAAACTATTTTTTTTGATTTGAGTTTCCAAAGTATATTTGTAATGCAATTTGAGGAGTTTAAGATGAAAGAGAAAATAATTTCAAAAGCAAGCGAGTTGTTTTTAAAGCTTGGTTTTAAGAGTGTTACTATGGATGACATTGCAGGAGAAATGTGTATTTCTAAAAAAACGATTTACAAATATTTCTGCAATAAAGAAGTTCTGATTGAAGAAAGCACTTCGATGGTTCACGGACAAGTTCACGAAATTATGGATACCATTATTGCTAAGAATTATAATGCTATTCATGAAAATTTTGAGATTAGAGAAATGTTTCGAGACATGTTTAAAAACAACATTGATACTTCGCCAATTTATCAGCTTAAAAAACATTATCCAGAGATTTACCAAAATATTCTTTCTATAGAAATTGATCAATGTACTCAATGTTTTAGAGATAATATCGAAAAAGGAATTCGCGAGGGACTTTACAGAAGTGATTTAAATATTGAGGTTTATGTGAAGTTTTATTACACATTGGTTTTTCACATTAACGAAAATACAGTTTCTGAAAGCGAAGCGCAAAGAATTGAATTAGAAGCATTAGAATATCATACTCGAGCAATGGCTACTCCAAAAGGAGTCGAGGAATTAGAAAAGCAATTAAAAAGAATCCAAAATTAATCATCCATTATATTCAATCGTCATTTTTCTGAGTGAGGAATAGGAGATGACGATACTATCTCAAAATTTAAAAATAAATATTTAACTACTTATGAAAAGAATCCTTCTTATATTTTTGTGCACCATTGGCTTGTCTGCCAACGCGCAAACCACTTTAACCCTGAAAGACGCAGTAAATTACGCGCTTCAGAATAAAGCGGATGCAAAAAAAGCAAAACTTCAGGTTGAAAATAGTGAGTATCAAATTCAAGAAGTACGCTCTAGAGCTTTACCTCAAATTAGTGCAAACGGAAATTTAACTCACAATCCAATCATTCAAACAACCGTTATTGACGGAGCTGGATTTGGACAGCCGGGAACTACAATTCAGGCTGCATTTGGTCAGAAATGGACATCTACTGCGGGACTTTCTTTAACTCAAGCCATATTTGATCAATCTGTTTTTACAGGATTAAAAGCGGCAAGAACTACACGAGAATTTTATCAGATAAATGATCAATTAACAGAAGAACAAGTTATTGAGAGAGTTGCAAATAACTACTATTCGGTTTATGTACAGAAAGAAAGACTGATTTTGTTAGACAGTAATTACGTAAACACAACAAAAGTTCGTGACATCGTAAAAGGTCAATTTGACAATGGATTGGCTAAAAAAATCGACTTAGATCGTATTGTTGTTAAAATGTCTAACATTGATACAGAACGTCAGCAAATTAAAAATCAGATTACTTTACAGGAAAATGCTTTGAAGTTTTATATGGGAATGCCAATTGAAACTCAAATCACTATGCCAAAAGAAGAATTTGAAGTTGTTCCAGCTGCTTTAACTCAAGAGCCAAATGTAGAAAACAGAACAGAATATTTGCTTTTAAAGAAACAAGAAGAACTTTTAGTTTTTAATAAAAAAGCTGTTGAAGCGGGTTATTATCCTACGCTTTCATTATCTGCAGGTTACAACTATATTGGTCAAGGTCCTGAGTTTCCTTGGTTTGCAAAACCAGAAAAAGGTGTTTACTGGTCAGATTTCTCGGCTATTGCTTTAAACTTACATGTGCCAATATTTACAGGTTTTGGAACTCGTGCAAAAGTGAGACAAGCAGATGTTCAAATTAGAGAACTTCAGGAAGATATTAAAGATACTAAATTGTCTCTTGATTTAGATTACAGAAATGCAATGGCTCAAATCGAGAACAACTTGGTAACAATTGAAAATCAGAGAGAAAACATGCGTTTGGCAACTGAAATTCTTAGCAATACCAAAAACAATTATCTTCAAGGTTTAGCATCTTTAACCGATTTGCTAGATGCAGAAAACGCGTCTCTTGAAGCTCAAAATAACTTTACAAGAGCAGTTTTAAATTATAAAATTGCCGAAATATCTCTAATCAAATCGAAAGGCGAACTAAAATCTCTTACTAAATAATAAATTATTACAATGAAAAAAATAATTATAACAATCGTAATCATAGTCGTGGCATTTGTCGGGATTAACTTCATTCTAAATAAGAACAAGGCTGAAAATGAAGGTAAAACTGCAATTGTAGCAGAAAAAAATGCGGCGGTTTCTGTAAAAGTAGCAACAGTAAAAACAGAAGATGTAAATCTTGGTTTTACTGCAAACGGAAACTTTGCACCAATTCAAGAATTGACTTTCTCTGCTGAAAAATCTGGAAAAGTAATCAGTGTTTTAGTTAAAGAAGGTGATTATGTAAGAGTTGGACAAACACTTTTAACAGTAAGAGGTGATGTTATTAATGTAAATGCGCAACAAGCTCAAGCTGTGTATCAAAATGCAAAATCAGATTATGAGAGATACTCAAATGCTTTTAAAACTGGAGGTGTTACAAAACAACAATTAGATCAGGCAAAACTGGCGATGACAAATGCTCAATCTAGTTTGACACAAGCTAATATTAATGTTGGAGATACTAAAGTTAAAGCGCCAATCAATGGATATATCAACAAAAAATACATTGAACCAGGATCTATTTTAGCAGGAATGCCAGCTACAGCTTTGTTTGATATTGTAAACGTTTCTAAATTAAAATTGACGGTTACAGTAAACGAAAGCCAAGTTGCAAGTTTAAAATTAGGGAACACAGTAAGCATTACTGCAAGTGTTTATCCTGATAAAACTTTCTCTGGAAAAATTACTTTTATCGCTGCAAAAGCAGATGCTTCTTTAAATTTCCCTGTTGAAATTGAAATTACAAACAATGCTAACAATGACTTAAAAGCAGGTATGTATGGAACAGCAAACTTTGGTTCAAACAACCAAAAACAAAACTTAAAAGTTGTTCCTAGAAATGCTTTTGTTGGAAGTGTGAGCAGTAACGAAATCTTTGTTGTAGAAAATAAAGTAGCAAAATTGAAAAAAGTAGTTGCTGGAAGAATCTTAGGAGATAAAGTTGAAATTATCAATGGTTTGAATGATGGTGACGTAGTGATTACTACAGGTCAAATCAACTTACAAGACGGAAATACAGTAGAAATTATTAAATAATTTTAAGCTTTAAGCCGTAAGCAATAAGCTTTAAGCCTTTCAAAAAAAGCCTAAAGCCTGCAGCGTATAGCCTACAGCAAAAAACAACAAATATGAAATTAGCCGAAATATCCATAAAACGTCCGTCGTTAGTAATTGTATTGTTTACAATTCTAATTCTAGGTGGATTGTTCAGCTACAGCCAATTAGGCTATGAGCTGATTCCAAAATTTGAAACCAATGTTATTACGGTTTCAACCGTATATCCAGGAGCTTCTCCAAGTGAGGTTGAAAATACGGTAACAAAGAAAATTGAGGATGCGATTGCGTCTCTTGAAAATATCAAAAAAATTGACTCTAAATCTTATGAGAGTTTATCTGTAGTGTCCATCACATTGCTTTCTACTGCAAATGTTGATATTTCGATGAATGATGCTCAGCGTAAAATCAATGCGATTTTGAGTGATTTGCCAGACGATGCTGATCCGCCGTCATTGACTAAATTCTCTTTGAGTGATTTACCAATTATGACGCTTGGTGCGAATGGTAAAATGGACGAAGCCGCTTTTTATGATTTGATCGATAAAAAGATTGCACCAGTTTTATCTCGTGTACAAGGGGTTGCTCAGGTAAATATTATTGGTGGACAAGAGCGTGAAATTCAGGTTAATCTTGATGCTGTAAAAATGCAAGGTTATGGACTTTCAGTTCCTCAGGTACAGCAGACTATTTTAACTTCGAATCTGGATTTCCCAACAGGTAACATTCAAACTCGTAACCAAAAAATCTTAATCCGTTTAGCAGGTAAATATAAAAATGTTGAAGAATTAAGAAACTTAGTTGTTTCTTCTCAAAACGGAATTCAAGTTCGTTTAGGGGATATTGCTGACGTTCAGGATACACAAAAAATTGCAGAGAAAATTGCCCGTGTAGATCAAAAAAGCGCGATTGTGCTTCAAATTGTTAAGCAATCAGATGCAAATGCCGTTGCGGTAAGTGAGCAGTTGATTAAGACAATTAAAACTTTAGAGACAGATTACAAATCGGCTCAATTGAAATTGGAAGTAGCAAAAGATAGTACAGTCTTTACGCTGGAAGCAGCAGATTCTGTTGTACACGATTTATTAATTGCCGTTATTCTGGTGGCATTTGTAATGTTGTTCTTCTTGCATAGTATTAGAAACTCATTAATCGTAATGGTTTCTATTCCTGCATCTTTGATTGCAACATTTATCGGAATTTATTTATTAGGTTATACACTTAACTTAATGTCTTTACTTGGTTTATCTCTTGTTGTTGGTATTCTTGTGGATGATGCCATCGTTGTATTGGAGAATATTTACCGACACATGGAAATGGGTAAAAGCCGAATTCGTGCTTCGTATGATGGAACTGCCGAAATTGGAGGTACAGTAACTTCGATTACATTAGTAATTGTGGTGGTGTTCTTGCCAATTGCAATGAGTACTGGGTTAGTATCTAACATTATTACACAGTTCTGTGTTACGGTAATTATTTCTACGATGTTCTCATTGTTAGCTTCATTCACTATTATTCCTTGGTTGTCTTCACGTTTTGGAAAATTAGAGCATATTGAAGGTAAAAATTTATTTGGGAGAGTCATTCTTGGATTCGAAAGCTACTTAACTCGTTTTACTGATTGGATTTCAAACTTACTAAACTGGTGTTTAGATCATTATTTCAAAACAATCGGAGTTGTATTAGTATTGTTCTTTGGATCTATCTTTTGGTTAATGGGAGGTGGTTATATTGGAGGAGAGTTCTTCGCATCATCTGATAGTGGAGAGTTCTTAGTGCAAATTGAGATGCCAAAAGATGCTTCATTAGAGCAGACTAACTTTATGACGCAAAAAGCAGAAGCTTTCTTAAAAGGAGAGAAATATGTTTTCAGTCAAATTACAACTGTAGGACAAACCAGTGAAGGTTTAGGTGCAGCTCAGGCTACAGCTTACAAAGCAGAGATTGACGTTAAAATGATCGAACAAAAAGATCGTACAGATGACGCCAACGTTTATGCTGCAAAAACAAAACGTAAACTGGAGAAAATATTAGTTGGAGCAAAAGTTAAAACAGTTCCTGTAGGTATCTTAGGAACAGCAGAAGATGCAACTTTAGGTTTGATTGTAACAGGTCCAAACGTAGAAAGTGCGATGAAATTTGCAAAATTAGCCGAAGCTGAATTACGTACTATTCCTGGAACAACTGAGATTAAATTAACGGTTGAAGACGGAAACCCAGAGATCAACGTTCAAGTAGATAGAGATAAAATGGCTGCTTTAGGATTGACTCTTCAAACAGTTGGTTTAACCATGCAGACAGCTTACAGCGGTAATACTGACGGTAAATTTAGAGCTGGTGAATACGAATACGACATCAACATCAAATACAACGAATTTGATAGAAAAAATATTACCGATGTTAGTAATTTGATTTTTATCAATAACGCAGGTCAGCAGATTAAATTAAATCAATTCGCAACTATTACTGAAGGTTCTGGACCAAGTAAATTAGAGCGTAGAGATAAAACGGCTTCTGTAACTGTACAAGGTCAGAACGTTGGGGTTCCAGCAGGAACAATTGTTACACAATGGCAGGAAAAATTAGATAAACTGAAAAAACCAGTTGGAGTTAACTACATCTGGGGAGGTGACCAAGAAAACCAATCAGAAGGTTTTGGTACTTTAGGAATCGCATTATTAGCCGCTATTATTTTGGTTTACCTTGTAATGGTTGGATTATATGACAGTTTCGTTCACCCGTTTGTTGTATTGTTTGCAATTCCGCTTTCGTTTATTGGGGTTTTATTTGCACTAGCATTAACAAACAACACATTAAATATCTTTACCATTTTAGGGGTAATCATGTTGATTGGTCTGGTGTGTAAGAATGCGATCATGCTTGTCGACTATACCAATCAGCGAAGAGCAGCTGGAGAATCAATCAGAAATGCCTTGATTCAAGCAAACCATGCTCGTTTACGTCCGATCTTGATGACAACAATTGCGATGGTATTTGGTATGTTCCCTATTGCATTAGCATCTGGAGCTGGAGCTGAATGGAAAAACGGATTAGCTTGGGTAATTATTGGAGGTTTGATTTCTTCATTATTCCTAACATTAATCGTAGTTCCTGTGATCTATGATATTATGGAGAAAATTATTAGAAAATTCTCTAAAGGAGAAAAAATCGATTACGAAGCTGAAATGGTTGCCGATTATGAGCATACAGAATTAAGCGAAGACGGTTTTAATCCAAAACATACCCATTAATAGTTTTAATTTTTGATAGAAATTCCAAAGTCCGAATTTGGAATTTCAAAATGAAAAATCCCAGATTCCTTCGATTGGAATTTGGGATTTTTTTTTTGATTAATACTAAAAACTTTTCACGCAGATTTTAAAGATTTTCTATTCATTATTAAAATATAGCCCGTGGTTTCAACCACGGGAGACGTTATGGATGTATTGTGTACCCGTGGTTTCAACCACGGGCTATGTTGAGCAAAATGATAAATATTTCAACAGATCAAATTAAAAAAGAGATGCATCTCTGTCTAAATCTTTATTAAATCTGTGTAAAAAAACTATAGACAGTTTTAATTATTTAACAATGAAATTATAAGTTCATTTAATTGGAGTTTGGAATTTTTTTATTGTGAATTGAAAAGATGACATTAAAAATGTCGTCTTTTTCGTTTATTTGTATCTTCTTACAAAAACAATTATGCTACAAAAAGATAAATCTGCAGCCATTGGTTTTATTTTCATAACCATGTTAATTGACATTACAGGATGGGGAATTATTATTCCGGTAATTCCGAAATTAATTGAAGAATTGATTCATGGAGATATTAGCGAAGCCGCAAAAATAGGAGGCTGGTTAACTTTCGCGTATGCGATAACTCAGTTTGTATTTGCACCAGTAATTGGGAATTTGAGTGATAAATTCGGAAGAAGACCAATTATTTTGATTTCGCTTTTCGGATTTTCATTAGATTATCTTTTATTAGCATTTTCACCAACGATTATGTGGCTTTTTGCAGGAAGAATTATTGCAGGAATAACAGGAGCAAGTATTACAACAGCTTCAGCTTATATTGCCGATGTGAGTACACCTGAAAATAGAGCAAAAAACTTCGGATTAATCGGCGCCGCTTTCGGATTAGGGTTTATTATCGGACCTGTAATCGGAGGACTTTTAGGACAGTACGGAGCTAGAGTTCCGTTTTATGCCGCGGCAGTTTTGTGTATGCTGAACTTTCTTTACGGATTTTTCATTCTGCCAGAATCACTTAAAAAAGAAAATCGCAGGGCTTTTGATTGGAAACGTGCCAATCCTGTTGGAGCCATTTTAGGCTTGAGAAAACATCCAACTTTAATAGGTTTAATTTCGGCTATTTTTCTTTTGTATGTAGGTTCTCACGCGGTACAAAGCAACTGGAGTTTCTTTACCATTTACCAATTTAATTGGGATGAAAGAATGATCGGAATTTCTTTAGGAATTATAGGATTATTAGTCGGCGTTGTACAAGGAGGATTAATTCGCTACATCAATCCGAAATTAGGAAACGAAAAAAGTATTTACGTTGGTTTGGCTTTATACACAATCGGAATGTTATTATTTGCTTTTGCAAGCGAAAGCTGGATGATGTTTGTCTTTTTAATTCCGTATTGCCTTGGCGGAATTGCCGGTCCAGCATTGCAGTCTGTTGTGGCGAGTAAAGTTGCACCAAGCGAACAAGGCGAAATTCAAGGAACTTTAACGAGTTTAATGAGTGCTTCATCTATTATTGGTCCGCCTATGATGGCCAATACATTCTACTTTTTTACTCATAACGATGCGCCTTTTAAATTTGCTGGAGCGCCATTTATTTTGGGTGGAGTTTTAATGTTATTGAGTACTGTTGTGGCTTATTTTTCGCTGAAAAAACATGCTGTTCCTAAAACGTAAATAGATAAAGATGAAATGATATAAAGCGAAAAGCTTTCTAAGAATAATTTATATTTTGCTCCGCAGGAGCAGTTTCATAAAAAAAGGCTGTCTAAAATTTTTAGACAGCCTTTTTTGGAATTTGGATTTTTTTAATTGGATTTTCTACTTTAGGTACAAATAATGATTAAAATAGTCTATAATCGCTTTTCCTTCCAATAAAACATCTGCTCCAATAATGCCGTGAACAGGTTTTGCTTTAAAAGATTCTAAAGCTTCATTTACGTGCGAAAGGTCAAAAATTACAATACTAAAATCTTTGTTTTTCCAGCTTCCTAATTGTAGTTTATTTTGAGAAGAAATCTGAGTTGTCATTCCGGTTCCGCCAGCGCCAGAAGCTTTTGTTTTGGAGTTTTTTGCAGACAATTCAAAACGTTCAATACTTTCAAAACCTACGCAGGTGTTAGATGCGCCTGTGTCTAAAATAAAATTGCCAGAAATGCCATTGATTTTGGCTTTTATCTGTAAATGCTGTGTTTTAGTTATTTTGAATTTTATTTTTTTATAATTCCCTTTTTTGAGAATCTCGTGAAGATTTTCCATTTCTGTAATGATTGAATCCCAAAAATAAAGTAATTACAATCAATAAACTAACGATATAAGGGATATAATTTGCTGATTTTTCTTCAGCAGAAATAGAACCATAATAAACAAAAGAACTCCAATAATAAGGAGATTTCTTAGCATTCGGAATCGATTTATCGTTTAAATAATCGCGTTTTGCATTGGCATTGGCCTTAAAATAAGAAACATCATTTTGAATATTTTTATAAAAATCAGACATAAAAACCGAAGTCGTAAAATCGTTTACTTTCCATAAAGAAAACAACAAATTCTGAGCGCCAGCAAACTGAAAACCTCTTGCAATACTCATCGCGCCTTCTGCTTTGTACAATTTTCCAATTCCTGTTTCGCAAGCACTCAAAACCACTAAATCTGGATTTATATGCATATTATACAATTCAGAATACAAAATTTCCTGATCGTAAAATTTAATGCTTGCCGGAGTTTCAATATCGCCCGAAGAAGCGTGCGTACTTAAATGTAAAATAGAAAAATTGGGTGCGTTATTTTTGAAACTTGCAAAACTCGCTTGAGCATTTTCTAAATATTTCCCTTTAAAATTACTTCGAATAGATTCTAGTTCTTTCTTCGAATAACGCAATTCAAAAGGGGTGCCTTCAAAAACTGGAAAAACTCCCAAAACTGTTTTTTCTGATTTTGAAATAGGTTTTGAATTCAGATAAATATTTGCCGAAGTATTGTAAGCGATTTTAAAATCGTTCATTAAATAATTCATTTTAGCAAAATTTGTTGTCCTTGATTCACGTGTAATTAAAGCTTCAAAAGGAAGAAAATTTAAAATTCCGTCAGGAACAATGATGAGGTTTTGATTAACAGAATTATTAGGTAATTTTAATACATCGTAAGCTACTTTCGCATAATGATTATAACCTGAAATATCATTTGTAATTGCGTCAGCACTATTAAAATAGTCTATAAATTGTACAATTTTAGGAATTGCAGTATCCGTAATATTAATATGATTGAGAGCAATTCGGTTGTTTTGTAAAATGAAGAAATAGAGATTTTCAGAACCCATAAGATAATAAACCATCATCGCTTTGTCATTTTCCAGCTTCTTAAATAATGCTTTCAAATCGCATTTTTCAGGAATATAATCTGGATTTTCAGATTGGATTTTTTTAAGTGAAATCATCACTTCATTTTGCTTTTTTATGAATTGATTAATTTTCAAAATATTAGCAGCATCTTCTTTTTGCTGTTCTTTTAAAATGTTATTGTTTAAATTTTGAAGTTCTTGTAAAAGCTGTTTTTCTTCCGCGGAAGCGTTTTTAATATTCGAACGATAACTTTTTAAAATTCCAGATTTTGTGCTTTCAGCCAATTGAAAAGCTTTTTCCAAATAAGCAGTTTTGCCTTCTTTCTTATATAATCCATTATAAATCGAAATACATTTTTCGGTACGATTTCGCGATCGCAACTGCATTAAGATTTTAGAATTTTCATAAACCAAACCATTCATCAACAAATCTTCGATGTAAAAGGAAAGTTCAAAAGCTGAAATTGCTTTTTTTGGCTGATTTATTCTTAAAATTTCTCCACACAAATCAAGCGCATCAACTAAAACAGTTTCTGCATACAATTGATTTTGTTTCGGAAGAATATCTTTCGAATTATAATTTGGAATCAATGTTTTAAAAACAACTGAAATTAGCTTCCTGCTTTCGTCATATTTTCTTTCATCAAAAAGAAGCAAAGCTTTTTCGTAATATAGTTTAGCTAGTTTTCGAGGTTGCTGATTTTTAGTTTGTAAAAATAGTTTTTCAGCTTTTTCCAGATAAGAATTTGCGTCTTCAAAATTTTGTCTTTGACGGTTTAACGTTGCCAAATTCCGATACGAATTTGATAAAGTTTCCGACTGATTTTTTTCGTTTTCAAGAAGTTTTATAGAAGAATCAAATGCATGTGTCGCGCTTTGATGAGTTTCTGGCCTCATTAAATCTCCTGTTGAACTCAATAAATAATTATTCCCCAGATTATTCCATAAAATTCCCTTTTGCAAATTGGATAATTGCTCTGTTTTTAAAGTCTTTTCTAAAAGTTCAATTGCTAAAGAAATTTTTCCAGAACTCTGATAAACATTCGATAAATTTAGAATTGCAGCAAACTTTTGTTTTTGCGTTTCAGGATAATTTTTGAAAGTATTGACAATAAAAAAATACTGTTTTATGGTATTTTCTGCGCTGTCATAATCGCCTAAAATGGTATATAAATTACCGAGAGGCTTTAAACAAAATTCAATAATATCGTAATTACTTAGTTTCTGTTTTTGATAGATTTGCCAAGCTTTTTCATAACTCGAAATCGCATTTTGAGTCTGTCCAAACTGATTTTCATAATAAGCCTTATTGCAATTTAAAATAACAATCGCCAAGAATTCGTCTTTGGTTTTTGGTCTGGCACTTTTCCAAAAATCATTTTCTATATTTCTTAAATTTTGTAACGCTTTCGCGGAAGGCTGAGTAACAAAAACATCCACAGCATTATATATTTTATCTTCCTGATTTTGTCCGAAAACATTCAGACTTAGGAAAAGGAAAATAAAACCATATAAGTGATGTAAGTTCATATTAATTTGTTGCGCATATTTAAAGTTAAATTTTGCAAGTGATATAAGTTTAATAAGTTGTTTATTCTGTTAATGTCAGTCTGAGCGAAGTCGAAGACCTTTTTCGTTACAAAGCCTTCGACTTCGCTCAGGGTGACAGTTGTATTTCGTGAGAAAATATAGACAATATCAACTTGTATCACTTATATGGTAAAAAAAATCTTAAAACTTCCAAATTCCATACACCTGAATATAATTAAAATTCTGTTCAAAATTAATTACATAACGCGCGCCCAAACTCGGACCAATTCTCGCAAAACCTGCTGTTAAATCAAATAAAAGACCAGTTTTTACATCTGTAAAACTGTTTTTTAATTTATCAGAACTTGTTGTCGAACTAATCAAAAAGTTTTCTTTGTCGCCTTCATAAAGATCAATTTTTACAGTCTGATTTTGTTCAGAAGAAACATTAATATTCGCTTGAATTCCCGCGCCAATTCCAATATAATTATTAAGGTTATATCGAATCAAAACAGGAACTTCCCAATTAATATTCTTGTTTTCTATGTTAGTTGTAGTACGCTGTAGTTGCCTTGTTCCGTTTGCATTTGTAACAAATTGGTCAACAACGTTCGTTTCGCTATTATATTGATTTAAAGCATTTACCCATTCAACCTGCCAATAAAAACGATACGATTTAAAAGGAGAAAGCGTTGCACCCACAAAATAACTCGTCGATTTATCTAAATCCGGATAAAAATTGTAACCCGCTTTTGCTCCAATCGAAATTCCGGGCATAAATCGAGTAGTGGCGTAGTTGGTAATTATCGGTTCGTTTTTATCAAAAATAATTGCCGTTCGGCTTTTGGTTTTTACTTTATGAAAATCTTCGCCAAACTTCATCGAGTATTTTACAAAACCTTTTGTCGAGTCTTTTTCGTGTACATTTTTCTGTTCGCTTCCAGGCAGATAAATATTTTTAAACGTAAAGATGATTTGTTTTTGTTTGATAATCGTATCGAGACAGCTTACGGTCGGTTCTTCGCCTTTTGGGCAGATAGGGCATTCAGGATACATACTTTCTATCTGAAACGTTTTTTTGTCGAACATATCTGGAACATCGGTTTCTAAACGAATTTTTCTTGCCGGACCTTCACCATTATTCTGAAAACGAGTTTTAAAATTTACCCTTTTAAAACGCACCAATCTATAATTCATAAAACGCCCGTTTGATCCCATTTTGTTCGGATCGTGAGACGTTACGATTTCCATTTCTAGATTTTTTACTTTATGGTTTTTATAACTTCTATTCGGAACAAAAATACCGCGCATGGTAACCGTTGCGCTTGTATCTTTAATCATTTCTGGAGTTGTTTTAAAAGTATAAAAAACATTACGCGTTTCGCCTGGATTAGCATCATCAAATTCTAAAACAGAAACATTATGATACGTTTTATTGGCATCTAAAAGTGAAGCATCAAGATCTTCTTCGGTTGTGGTATTTCTGTATTTTTTGGTTTTGAAATTGCCTTCGGCGGAAGCCAGAAAAGTATTCGAATCATTTAAATCTTCAACCGAAGCGACTAAGTTTTCTTTTACTTCACGTTCTCCTGCATAAGTTCTAAAATCACTTAACTCGAAATTGTTATGTTTGAATTGCTTTTCATTATAAAACAAATAAAGCTTTCCGCTCGAAACATAACTTTCAAGGTTTTGATAACTCACTACGACTACCATTTCTTGTTCCGGAATTGGATCACAATTCTTGATAATCGCAAAACCATTCTGATCGGCAATCGAAGCAATGTCTTTATAATTGTTATCTGTAATATCGTTTACAGCCACTTTTTTAGGACGCGTTGCAGGCGGTTTTCCGTTGTCGTAATTATTCGTTACGGCAAGTCTTGCGGTATAAGTGCCTTTCTTTTTATAAACGTGTTTTGGTTCGGCTTCTTTGCTGTAATGTCCGTCTCCCAATTCCCATAAATACGAATAACTTGGCTTTGGCGCACCCGCAATCGGAATCAAAGGCGGCGTTTCTGGTTTATAAGAAACCTGATTTCCGTTTTGAATAAAACCAATATTCGCTCTTCGGGTTATGGTGTCTTTTACTTTGGTTTGTCCAATAGCGCAAATGCTGAATAAAATAAAGAAAATAGACAGTTGTGGTTTCATAACGAGATAGTTTTGGGATTCTAAAATGATTAAAATCAATTTAAAACGTGATTAAATGTAAAAAAAAGTGATGAGCAAATCATCACTTCTTCTTAAAAAAAGCATTTGTAAGTTACTGAATGGCATTAATTGCAGCAACCAATTGAGCTTCTGTACCGACTGTTGTTTCGGCTAGTGTAAAGGTATAAACAGCATTTGCAGTTGTTGTTACTCCTTTTATTGCATAACGCCAGTTCCCGTTGTCTTCAGTTGCGAAAATAATGTGACAAGCAAGTCCAACTGGAATTTGACCGTAGTGTTCGCTAAATAATCCTTCGGCAGTATAAGTGTCTAATTTTGCCAAAGCATTATTTCCTTCGCCATCATAAGAAAGATAAACAGCACTATTTGTGTTATCGTAACCTTCAGGAGCATCAACTAAAATCGTTGTTTTTGGTCTCGGATCGCTGTAAAAACGATCAACATTTGTCCATCCGAAATTTCCAAAAGTTACATAATAATTGTTTCCTTCGCCTTGTACGCCACCTTTTCCGTCAGCACCTCTGGCATCTTTCCACGCCAATTCACCATCTTCATCAATAACTCCAGTCCATAAAGTCATTAAATTGTCGTAACCATCCGTTAAAGCTGTTGGAACAATCATACTTAACGAACAAGATGTTTGCAATTCGACTCCCCCCTGAGTTGCTTTGATGAAGAATTCTCCGCCAGAAATTAAAAGGTTTTTCTTTCCGTCAGGCATAATTCCCATTGTTGGTTTGTTGGTAACCAACATATTTCCTTTGTCAAAAAGTTCTATAAATTCAATATCAACTTGACCTGTGACTGCATTTCCATTTTTAGTTAAACAGTCTCCATTAATGTAAAGCTTTACACCCTTTGCTGACGTTAGGGTAACTAGACCGTTTCCAGCAGTGATGGTAAAATTTTGAGTGTTTCTTTTTACTCCTTTTTCATTAATGCTTTTAAAAGCCGCTGCCGTTGGAGGAGAAAGTTTAATATCGTCGCCATCTGTGTTGTCGCAGCTTGCGAAAGTTGTCATTGCTAGTATTAAAAGTCCGATTTTTTTAAAATTTGTTTTCATAATTTCTAGTTTTTATAAATCTGGCTTGATTGTTTTCAAGTAGTTTTTCAGATTTGGTTATTAATTATATGGTTAAATCAATTTGGGTTTTATTTTGTTACCCCGTTTTCAAAAAATAATTTTTAAAGGCTTTTATATAGTTATATCAATTGGGTTAAAAATTTGTTACCCCCTGTTTTTTGATTTTTTTATTTAAGCCGAAAGACATTTATCTTCAAAAAGATTTCCGTCTTCATCAACGGCGACTAAAATGTCTTTTTTGCGGGAGAAATTTAGAATCAGATAAATCCAAAAGAAAATCCAAAAACCTAAAGTCATTAAAGTGATGAATAAATGGAGTGCGTGATTTATTTCTTTTTTTTCTTTAGATAAAACTACATAAGGCAGTTTCTCATTATGTTCTGTGATCGTAAAACCATTTCGGGTTTTGGCAGCAATTATTTCGTAAAATCGATCCAAATTTTTTTCGTTGGTTAAGGAGTAACTTTTCATTTCTTTTAATTTTTTAAGAGTTTTTAAAAGACTTTTATTTTGATAGATACAATTGAATGCAATATTGTTACCTCTTGTTTTTGAAAATTTTTGAGATACTTTTTTTAAATTAGCTGAAAATGTCTTTTTATGAGTCAAAATAAAATTCATCCTGATCAGAAATATATCGACGGACTTGCCGCAAACGATTCGGTTGTTATAGAGATGATATACAAGAAGTTTGCACCAAAAGCAGTCCAGTTTATAACCAATAATTCGGGTGATAAAGATCAGGCGCAAGATGTGATTCAAGAAGTTTTAATTTTGCTTTTTAATCAGGCGAAAGCCAATAAACTGCAATTAACTTGTCCTTTTGATGCGTACTTTTTTCTTTTATGTAAAAGACGCTGGCTAAACGAATTGAAAAAATCATCCAACAAAGGGGTAACAATTTACGAGAATGTAGTATCTATCAATGAATCTGCCCACGAACTGATCGGACAAGCGGAAGAATTTGATGAAAAACAGAAACTTTTTGATACCATGTTTCAAAAACTGGGAGAAAAATGTCAAGAAGTTTTAAAACTCAGTTTTACGCTAAAATCGATGGAAGAAGTCGCCGAAAAACTTAATGTAACTTATGGTTATGTTAGAAAAAAGAAATCATTGTGCGTAGGACAGCTGACAGAGTGGATTCAGGAAGCGAAAAATTTTAACTCTTTAAAAAACAATTAGTCATGAACGAAGAACGCTACATACTATTTGACCAATATCTTCAAGGCGAACTGACCGTTGATGAAAAAAATAATTTTGAGAAACAATTAACTGAAGATGCAGAATTTGCCTCAGCATTTGAAAGTTTCAAAGAAATGCATTTTCAACTGGAGAATAAATTCGGACAAGAAGCAGAAAGAGAAATTTTTGCTGAAAACCTGACTCGAATTTCAGACAAATATTTCAATAAAAAGAAAACCAAAGTAGTTTCGCTTAAGCCGTGGTATTTTGCGGCGGCAGCTTCTATCGCCATTATGTTCGGATTGTTTTTCTTCGATTATAATCATTATCCAAATTTTGAAGATTATAATCATCCCGAAAGTGCCTATTTTACAGAAAGAGGCGTTTCAGAAGAAACTTTGAAAAAAGCCGAAGATAATTTTAACGGAAAAAGATACGAGCAGGCAATTCCGCTTTTTGAAGCCATTTTAAAAGAAAATAATTCGTTAGAAATTCAGTATTTCTATGGCATTTCATTATTGCAAGTCGGAAAATATGTGAAGGCAGAAAGCATTTTTAAAGAATTAGAATCAGGAAATTCTGCATACAAAGAAAAGGCAAAATGGAACTTGGCTTTATCAAAATTAAAACAAGGAAAATACCAAGAATGCAAGGCTATTTTACAGACTATTTCTCAAGATTATGAAGATTATGACGAAGTAGAACGTTTGTTAGAAGAACTGGAATGATTTAATTTTTTAAAAAAATTTTATCCCATTGTGGAAAACCTCAATCGAATTTGGAATTTTAGTTCTAAATTCGATTTTCTTTTTAAAAGAATTGTCCCAAAACAATTGAAACTTAACCGAAATAAACTGATGCAAAAAATTATTTTATTAATTCTCATTTTGATGTCTCAAGTGATTTTTAGCGCAGCTAGAAATACCGTAACCCAAAGAACTGGCATAATTCCTGATATTGAAATAAAACCAACTATTAAAGGAATTCAAGAAGGCAAAGACCAAGTCTTAGATCGCGCTTTGTTATTTATTGAAACAGGAAAATAATTTATTAATTCAAATTTATCATCTCAAGGAACGAAGGATCACACTAGTTAATTCGCGGAAAAAATGGGGGTTTTCTTTGTGAAGCTTCTAGTGAGGTTCTTCGTTCCTTGGGTTTATAAAATAAGAAAAGAATAAAAATCCTTTCATCCACGGTTTCACAAAGTGAATCAGTCAAATCCACGTCCTCTAATCTCTACAAAATTGGTATTCTTTTAATATTGTCGTAATTTTGACAGCTTTAAAATTATATCATTGAATTCAACACCAATTATTACCGATACCCACACGCACTTATATTCTGAAGAATTTGATCAGGATCGTGACGAAATGATACAGCGCGCTATTAATGCTGGAGTAACTCGTTTCTTTATTCCTGCTATCGATGCTGCCGCAACACAATCTATGTATGATTTAGAAAAAAATTATCCCGATAATGTGTTTCTAATGATGGGTTTGCATCCCACTTACGTGAAAGATAATTATTTGGACGAATTGGCGCATGTAGAAACTGAACTGTCAAAGCGAAAATTCTACGCTGTCGGCGAAATCGGAATAGATTTGTATTGGGATAAAACACATTTAAAAGAACAGCAAATTGCTTTTAAAAAACAAATTCAGCTCGCAAAACAATACAAATTACCAATTGTAATTCATTGTCGAGAAGCGTTTGATGAAATCTTCGAAGTTTTAGAAGAAGAAAAATCTGAAGATTTGTTTGGGATTTTTCATTGTTTTTCAGGAACTTTATTACAAGCACAGCAAGCCATTTCTTATAACATGAAACTAGGAATTGGTGGCGTTGTAACTTTTAAGAACGGAAAAATCGATCAGTTTTTAAATCAAATCGATTTGAAACATATCGTTTTGGAGACAGATTCGCCTTATTTAGCGCCAATTCCGTACAGAGGAAAACGAAATGAAAGCAGTTATTTAGTCAATGTAATTGCAAAATTAAGCGATATTTATGGTATTTCTGTAGAAGAAATAGCAGCAATAACAACACAAAATTCAAAAGACGTTTTTGGGATTTAACCCACGCCTTACAAAACTTTAATTTTTTTTTTGTTCTTTTGCCCACTTAAACCCAAATAAATAATGCAGAGATTTGATGCCATTCGACCGTTTTATGATTCCGAAATAAATGAAGCCCTTCATGATGTTGTAAATCATCCTATGATGAAAACCATGATGAACTTTACTTTTCCGGAAGTAGAAGATGAGGTTTGGAAGGAACAATTGAAGAAAACACATTCTATTCGTGATTTTCAATGCAACTTTATTTACAACACCATTCAGAAAGTTTTAGAGAAAAGTTCTGAAGGTTTAACGACTTCAGGTTTTGAAAAACTAGAACCTAATACTTCTTATTTGTTTATCTCCAATCATAGAGATATTCTTTTGGATACTACTTTATTAAATGTGTGTTTGTTCGAACATGGTTTGGTAATGACAGCTTCGGCTATTGGAGATAATCTGGTTAAAAAAGCATTCTTAGCAACGTTAGCAAAATTAAACAGAAACTTTTTGGTTTTGAGAGGTTTAACGCCTAGAGAAATGCTGCAAAGTTCGAAATTGCTTGCAGAATATATGGGACAATTATTGCTTCGCGAAAATCGTTCGGTTTGGATTGCACAAAGAGAAGGAAGAACAAAAGACGGAAATGACGAAACCAATCCAGGCGTTCTGAAAATGATTGGAATGGGTTCTGATGAAGAAAACTTAATGGATTATTTTAAGAAATTAAAAATCGTTCCGGTTTCTATTTCTTATGAATATGATCCGACGGATGTTTTGAAAATGCCACAATTAATGGCTGAAGCAAATAATGAAGTTTACGTAAAAGATAAAAATGAAGATTTCATGACCATTTTAAGTGGTATCATGGGAACTAAAAAAAGAATACACATTTCTGTTGGAGATGTTCTAGATACAGAAATCGATCAAATTGTGGCTGAAAATGACAATGTAAATAAGCAAGTTCAGGCTTTGGCGCAAACTATTGATGATGTTGTCTTGAAAAACTATCAATTATGGCCGACTAATTTTATTGCTTACGACATTTTAAACGAAACAGACCGATTTGCTGATAAGTATAAAGAAAGCGAAAAATCGCTTTTTGAGCGTCGTTTAGAAATGAGAATCGGAAGTGATAATCCTATTACAAGACAAGGATTTTTAGCGATGTACGCCAATCCTGTTGTCAATAAATTGAAATACCAAGATGTCATCTAAAGCTAAAATATTACTGATTTATACCGGAGGAACTATCGGTATGAGCAAAGACTTTGAAACAGGAGCGCTTAAAGCGTTCAACTTTGGTAAATTAATTCAGAAAATTCCAGAAATCAAACAATTGGACTGTGAAATCGAATCGATTTCATTTGAACATCCAATTGATTCTTCTAATATGAATCCCGAAATGTGGACTAAAATTGCCACTATTATCGAGGAAAATTATGCTTCTTACGACGGATTTGTTGTTCTTCACGGTTCAGATACTATGTCGTATTCGGCTTCGGCATTAAGTTTTATGCTGGAGAATCTAGCTAAACCAGTTGTATTTACAGGTTCGCAATTGCCAATTGGAGATTTGCGTACCGATGCAAAAGAAAATCTGATTACAGCAATTCAGATTGCATCACTTTTAGAAAACGGAAAACCAGTAATTACAGAAGTTTGTTTGTATTTTGAATACAAATTATATCGTGGAAACAGAACTTCTAAAGTAAATGCAGAACATTTTAGAGCTTTTACAGCGCCAAATTATCCTGAATTAGTAGAATCTGGCGTTCATTTAAAATTAAACAAACATTTATTTCTTCCGATAAACAAAGACGCAAAACTGATCGTTCATAAAAAATTAGACAATCACGTTGCGATTATCAAAATGTTTCCAGGAATGAGCGAAATTGTTTTGGCTTCAATCCTTTCAACATCTGGTTTGCGCGGCATTGTTTTAGAAACGTATGGATCTGGAAATGCACCAACAGAAGATTGGTTTTTAAACTTAATCGAAAAAGCAATCAAATCTGGAATGCACATTGTAAACGTAACACAATGTTCAGGCGGAAGTGTCAATATGGGACAATACGAAACCAGCACAGCTTTAAAATCTTTAGGCGTTATTTCTGGAAAAGACATTACAACAGAAGCCGCAATTACAAAATTGATGTATTTGCTTGGACATGATATTCCGCAAAACGAGTTTAAGGATATTTTTGAGACTGCGCTTCGAGGGGAGATTTCTTAAATCTAAATCACAATATTTAAAATCCCAAATTCCAAAATTAAAAGATGGAATTTGGGATTTTGTTTTTAATGAATTAGCAAGCTTAGTTTGTCATTTCGAGGAACGAGAAATCTCCGCAAGTAACTACGCTCCAATAAGTTAATCTTTGTGGAGCTTCTCGCGAAGATTTCTCGTTCCTCGAAATGACAATATTGCGGATAATTGGATAATTGAAAATTCAAATTAATTTGAATTTTTATAATGAACCGGACAAGTTTCCAAGTCTTCCTCAGTTTCTTTATGTTTTTTATAATATACATAAACCAACACAGAAAGAATACAAATAATTCCTTGAATTGCAACTGTAGTTCTTACGCCAAGGGAATGAGAAACGTAGCCAATTATTAAACTTCCCACAGGAATCATTCCTTGATAAGCCATCATAAAATAACTGATACTTCTAGAACGCATATTAACAGAACTGTGTGTTTGAATATAAATGTTAATAGATGAAGTTTGTCCCATCATTCCGATTCCGCTCAAAGTCATACAAATCAAAGCGATAGTAATGCTATTTGAAAGGGCTAGAATAATTACGCTGAAACCAAGTAGTAAACTGGCAGCGATCATTAATTTGTTCATATTTTCTGCAGATTTTAGATTTGCTAAATAAATGGCAGATAAAACAGAGCCAATTCCGGCAGCACTTTCGAACCAGCTGAAAGTTTCGGCATTTCCGCTAAAAATATCTTTGGCAAAAACAGGCATCAAAGTATTGAAAGAAATAACAAATAAACTGCTGCAAGTAAGCATCATTAGCATTCTTGCCATTTCGGTTTCTTTTTTAACATAATCTAAACCTTCCAAAAGGTCGTCGAGCATATTAAGTTTGTTTTCGGCTTTAATATGTGGCGTTAATTTCATTAGAAGTAATGAAATCAAAACAGGAATATAACTCAAGAAATTCCCAATAAAACAGATATCTTCTCCATATTCGTGCAGAATAATTCCGGCAAGAGCAGGACCAGCAATACGGGCAAAATTGTTCATTGTTGAATTTAGAGCAACCGCATTTGGAAGATCTTCTTTATTGTCGACAATATCAATCATCATGGTTTGACGGCAAGTCATATCAAAAGCATTAATAATTCCCTGAATTAAACTTAATGCTAAAATGAAGTTGATATTGTATATTTTGAGATAAATCAGCAAAGCTAAAGTTGCAGCCTGAAGCATCGCAAGAGATTGTAAAAAAATTAGTGTTTTGTGTCTGTCATAACGTCCAATTATGCTTCCTGCCAAAGGCGCTAAAAAAAGAGACGGAATCATACTCAAAAAAGTAGCCAATCCCAACAAAAAAACAGAACCCGTAATACTGTAAACCATCCAGCTCACGGCAGTTTTCTGCATCCAAGTACCAATAACTGAAACAGATTGTCCGTAAAAGAACAATTTGAAATTTTTTGATTTTAAGGCTTTAAACATGATGTTAATTATTTGATACAAAGTTCGGGATTATGATTTCATTAGAAAAATTAATAATTTTACTGATAATAAGTAGTAAAACTTATCAATATGGAAATCTATCAATTACAGTATTTTATTAAAACAGCTGAGGTTTTGCACTTTACCAAAGCTGCTGAATTGTGTTTTGTAACACAATCGGGACTTTCGCAGCAAATAAAAAAACTCGAAGAAGAGTTAGGTCTGCCGTTATTTAAGCGAATTGGGAAAAAAGTACAATTGACAGAAGCGGGTTCTGTGTTTTTAGTTCACGCCAAGAAAGTCGTTGAAAACATAGAAAACGGAAAACAGGCAATCGAAGATTTAAACGAAATGATTGGCGGCGAACTGCGAATTGGCGTTACCTATATTTTCGGATTATTGATTTTGCCAATTGTTCATGCATTTGCAAAACAATATCAAAATCTTAAAATTGTCGTCGAGTACGGAACAACAGAAGCATTAGAACAAAAACTTCTTAATAATGCATTGGATGTTGTTTTAGTTATTTCGTCGCATCCGATTGAAGCTCCGATTCAGAAAGTGCCTTTGTTTATTTCGAATATGGTAATGGCAGTTTCCAAAACACATCCTTTGGCACATTTAGACAAAATCGCTTTCAAAAAAATGGATGAGATTGAGTTGGTTTTGCCAGGAAAAGGTTCTAATTCGAGAGAATTTGTAGAAGAGTTGTTTCAGAAATTTAATATGACGCCAAAAATCTCGATTGAACTGCATTCCATACATGCATTACTGCAAATGGTAGAAAATAGCGATTGGGCAACTATTGTAGCAGAAAAAGCCTTAAAAGGTTGGGATCAGCTTAAATCGATTCAGATTACTGGTGTGGCGACTAAAAGAGAATCTTTTATGCTGACAATAGGAGGATACCAAAAAAAAGCGGTAAAATTGTTTATGGAAGAATTTAGAAAAAGCATAAACGAATCTTAAAAATTTACTTTGTGTAACTCAATTTTTTTCGTGTTATTTGCAGACCAAAATAGAAAGGTGTCCGAGTGGTTTAAGGAGCTAGCCTGGAAAGCTAGTATATGGGTAACTGTATCGAGGGTTCGAATCCCTTCCTTTCTGCTAAATAAAACCGCGATTTCAATTAATTGAAATCGCGGTTTTTTATTTTTATCCTTTTATAAAAACAGCTTTATTCTGGTAAAAGCGGATTTCTTATTTGTTCAAAAACAATTTTTTTTGAGGATTTTGGAATTTTTACAATATGAAAGGGCTGTGAAACGTCATTTGTGAAGCCAACTTTTAAGTTTTCTATTGTAACGATAATTTTGCCTGAGCGCATCGTAGCTTTTGTAATATCTATGGAGGTTGACATATTGTACTGTCTGTAAAAAGCGGCAATAATATTGAATTTAGAGAAATCTATATCTGTTTCTTTAAAATCTCGGGTAGTATTATTTTTTTCATTCATTTTAGCCTTTAGTGCCTCCCAAGTAATTTTATTCGTAATTACCATATTAGTTCGTTCGATTGTTGAAGAGGTTAAGCTTCCTTGTCCGACCGATGTAATTGTAATATCTCCATTAGCACTATTGTCATCATTTGAACAGCTGATAAATAAAAATAAAGTTGCAAGTAAAATTAGGTTTTTCATTTTATTTAGGTTTAATGGTTACTAAAGTTAAAGAAGTAATGTTTTGTATTTTAATAAGATAGCAATATTTTGAAATGGTTGCGTTGTTTACTGAAATAAAGATTATATTTAAAATAGTAAACAAATAATTTATGAGAATAATAGGTTTTGCAATAGTTCTCCTTTTTTCTTCCTGCGCTTCTTTTTCAGATAAAATGATGAGAGAAAATAAAGAATCATTATCACAAAATGATTTGTCCAAACTAGGAGGAACTTACGAATTGTATCCTGATTTGAAGTACAACGAAAAAGGAAACGCCGAATTGATAGTTTCTTCAGATTCTAAAGCAAGACAAGGTTTGGACTATTTTGTCTTTTCTAAGGAGATAAAATATGATGATAATGCTGTTTATTTGGTTGAAATAAAACTAGTTAATCAAAACAAATTGAGGTTTACAGCCAAAAAAGATAATGTAGAAATAGAAAACATTGAATTGGGCGGAAAACTAAAAAACGGATTCTTTTATCTTGATAACAAGTATTTAAAAAGAAATGGTATTCCGTATCTTGCGGGTGGTTATACCAATCACAAAACCAGAATCGGACTCGCAAAAGACAACGGACTTTTAGTTCATTATTGTTATGATAATTCGGGCGCGATTTTATTTCTTTTCTGGGCAGGCTCTGATTACAATTTAGGCTTTCATTTTAAAAAAGTTTCAAAACAATAGTTTCTTCTCAAAAAAGTATATCCAAAATACGGTTTTCCACATTATTTTGTTACAGAAAATATTATATATTTGACTCCTGTGTAATACAAATAATTTGATGGATTTACCTCCTTATTCGCCAGGACTGCATAAACTGGTTACTTTACATGTCGACAAAACTATAAAGCTTACAGACAGTAAAGGCTTTGTTACGGTTACCAATTCCATTTTAGAAAAATACGAACTTGAAAAGGTTGGCGCAGTCGTGCATGATTTTGAAAATGATAGTTTTACAATTTCGTACTGTCTCAAAGAATCGCATATTTGTATACACACTTGGCCAGAATACAATCAGCTTACTTTAGATGTTTATTTGTGCAATTATCTTCAGGATAATTCAGAAAAAGTGCGTGCAGTGATGAATGATTATATTGCCTATTTTGAAGCAGAAATTATTAAAGATTTTGAAATTAACCGTTAAGATATGAAGATTCCTTGTTACGATTGTAATGTAGAAACCGAATTAGAGGTTGGTTTTGAAGTAGTAAATTTTGTTTGCCCGATTTGTCGAAGTTTATACGAAGCCGACGATGAAGGAAAATTTCGCAGAAAATCAAAATATAAAGCAGAGACAGAAACGTATCCGCTAGTTATTGGCGAAAAGGGTTTCTTAAAAGGAAGCGAATATAAAGTAACGGGTATTTTAAGAAAAAAAGTGCATCCTGATTACAGATGGACAGAATTTATTTTGCAAAATGAGGCAAAAGAGTTTCTGTATTTATCGGTTTCAAACGGACATTGGATGATGCTTACCGAAATGGAAAAGATTGACGACCTAAAAAAAGGAGTTGAAGTTCTGGATTATGATGGTCAGGATTATGATCTTTTCGAACATTCGGATGCTGAAATAATCGATGCAAAAGGATTTTTTGATTTTCAGCTTCCATACAAAAAAACGCATTTAGCTGAATTTATAAATCCGCCATATATTGTTTCGGTAGAAAAAGTGAATAATGTTCAGACTGCATTTCATGGCGAATATGTCAGTAAAAGCAAAATCAGAAAAGCATTTCCAGGAATAAAGCTTCCGAATCAGTTTGGAACAGGTATGATTCAGCCGTCTCTTTTTGATCTTAAAAATACAGCTATTATTTTCTGTCTTTTTGCTTTGCTGATCATAACGGCAAACTGGTATATCTATAGAAATCAGTTTGAGCAAACGGTTTTTTCTCAAACCATACAATTTAGCAAATTCGATAATAAAGAAATTACGAGTCCGACTTTTGAGCTTAAAGGCGCTTCGGCACCGATGACGATTAACGTTTCTACTGATGTTGATAATTCTTGGGCGAATCTTAATATTGCCTTAATTAACGAAGATACAAGTGACGAAATTTACGCCAATAAAGACATTGAATATTATTCTGGCTACACAGATGGAGAATATTGGAGAGAAGGAAGCAGTTCTGAAAAATTTAATATCTGTGGAGTAAAGCCAGGAAAATACCATCTTGTAATTACACCTATGAAAGCGCCAGAAGATGTTAAAAACAACGCCATGCGCATTAATGTAATTTGGAATGAACCTTCTAGTAGAAATGTTTGGCTGGTTATTATCGCAATGATTGTAATTTTCTTTATAATACGTTTTTTTAAAAATCAATTTGAAAAAAATAGATGGGCAGATAGTTCCTATTCAACTTACGACTATGAATAAAATTTCTGATTTCTTTAGTAATAACTGGGCTTCATTAGCAATTGGATTCTTTTGTTTTGGAGTTTATATGTACTTTGCTCTCGCAGGAAACCGAATCTGCGATTGCGAAACAACCGAAAAATATAGCACGGCAGGAAGCCGAACATCTTATAACCGTTTTTATCACAAATAAAAAATCAATTAGTATGGAATTAATTCACGCTCAACCAATAGTAAATTCGATTATTTATTCTCTTTTAGGAATTGTAATTTTATTAATCGGTTATTTTATTATCGAAAAACTTACTCCAGAAAATACTTGGAAAGAAGTGGTAGAAAAAAACAATGTTGCTGTTGCGATCGTCTTGGCAGCATTTATCATTGGAATCTCAATGATTATTAGTGCCGCAATTCATGGGTAAAAAATTTCTTAGGTTCGAATTTCTTTTACTTTTTGCTGTATTTATAATTGCCACTTGCGGACTTATTTATGAGTTGGTTGCAGGAACTTTGGCAAGTTATTTATTAGGCGATTCGGTAAAACAATTTTCATTTATCATTGGCGTATACCTATTTTCGATGGGAATAGGTTCGTTTTTTTCAAAGTTTTTTCACAAAAATCTGCTGAACACTTTCGTAGAAATCGAAATTTTAGTGGGACTTATCGGCGGATTAAGTTCTGTTGTTTTATTTCTATTGTTCGAAAATGTTGGCTCATTTCAATTCATTTTATATTTATTTGTTTTTGTAACCGGTTTTTTGGTCGGATTAGAGATTCCGCTTTTAATGAATATTTTAAAAGATAGAGTTGAATTCAAAGATCTGGTCTCAAATGTTTTTACGTTTGATTATATTGGAGCTTTATTGGCTTCAATCTTATTTCCTTTAGTTTTAGTGCCAAAATTAGGCATCATGGGAACTTCGCTTTTCTTCGGAATGATTAACGTAAGTATTGCCATTGCGCTCTGTTTTCTGCTGGAAAAAGAATTAAAAAAGGTGTATTTTCTAAAAGTAAAAGCCATTTTTTCGTTTGTATTACTGTTGGGAGTTTTTGTTTTTTCGAATGATATTCTAGCGTATTCAGAAGGGAAATTATACGGAGAAAATATCATTTATACCAATTCGACACCATATCAACGTATTGTTTTAACGCATAATAAAAGCGATTATAGACTTTATTTAAATAATAATTTACAATTTAGTTCTGCAGACGAATACCGTTATCACGAAGCTTTGGTACATCCTGCAATGTCTATGGCAAAAAGCGTCAAGAATGTTTTGGTTTTGGGCGGAGGAGACGGTTTGGCGGTTCGTGAAATCTTAAAATATAAAGATGTTGAGAAAGTAACTTTGGTAGATTTAGATGCAGGAATGACGAAGTTGTTCAAAACAAATACAGTTTTAACCAACTTCAATCAAAATTCTTTGAATAATTCTAAAGTTACCGTTATTAATACCGATGCTTACATCTGGGCAAAAAGCGCTAAAGAAAAGTACGACGTTGCCATAATCGATTTTCCAGATCCGTCTAATTATAGTTTAGGCAAATTGTATTCGCTTAATTTTTATCAGACTTTAAAAACCATTTTACAGCCCGATGCTGCGGTTGTAATACAAACTACATCGCCTTATTTTGCGCCGAAATCTTTTTGGTGTATCAATAAAACGGTAATGCAGGTTTTTCCACAGGTCGATGCCTATCACGCTTACGTTCCGTCGTTTGGAGAATGGGGTTACACGATTGCAATTAATGGTTTCGGAACCACTTTTAATACCGTAAATCGAAAAACAGATAAATTGAAGTTTTACAATTATCAATTTGACCGTTTTAATTATTTTACAAATGATATGATTTCAAACCAAATCGAAATCAATCGTTTAGACAACCAAATTTTAGTACGCTATTTTGATGAAGAGTGGGGAAAACTGCAATAAATCCAGAAGAAGTTTTATAAAAATAGTAGGAACGGCTTTAATTGCGGTTCCTTTTCTTCAATTTTGTTCTGATAAAATTGCGGTTATCATGATTCGTTTATCAGGAACCAAACATTTGCTCGGACATCGTTTATGGATAAAAGATTTTCCTAAACCAACAAAACAAATCCAGATTCCGTATCTAATTGTTGGCGGAGGAATTTCAGGTTTAAGCGCAGCGCGACAATTTCATAAAAAAGGAATTTCCGATTTTTTGATGGTAGAATTAGAAAATCATTTGGGAGGAAATTCTTCGAACGGAGAAAATAAATATTCTAAATATCCTTTAGGAGCACATTATTTGCCTTTGCCGAATTTTCAAGACAAAGAATTGCTTCATTTTTTAGAAGAAGAAAAAATAATTTTGAGTTACGATTCAAAAGGATTTCCTGTTTTTGACGAATTGCAATTGACTTTTGCGCCAGATGAACGTTTATTTTACAAGAATAATTGGCAAGAAGGCGTTGTTCCAAAAGAAGGAAATTCAGTTTCTGATGATTTGGAGTTTGATAAATTCTTCAAACAAATGGATATTTTCAGAACGGAAAAAGGAGAAGATCAGAAATTTTTATTTGATATTCCGCTTTATCTTTCTTCTTCAGATCAAAAAACGAGAGCTTTAGATAAAATCACGATGAAAAAATGGTTTCAAGAAAATCATTTTACTTCCGAACCTTTGTACAATTATATCGATTATTGCTGTAAAGACGATTTTGGTCTAGGAATCGAATACGTTTCGGCTTGGGCTGGAATCCATTATTTTGCTGGAAGAAAACAAGATTGCACGCCCGAAAAACACGACAGCGTTTTAACTTGGGCAGAAGGAAATTCTCGATTAGCCAATCATTTGAAAAAATATGCTAAAGATAAAACGCTGAAAAATCATTTGGTTTACGAAGTCAAAACAGAAGGGAATAAAGTAATCGCAAAAGCTTTTGATGATGTAAATAAAACTTCTGTCGAAATTATTACAGGCAAAGTCATAATGGCTTCTCCACAATTTGTAAACCAGTATTTGATTCAAGACAGAAAAGCATTTACCAAAGATTTTCATTATACGCCTTGGCTTTTAGCAACTTTAGTTGTTAATGATTTGTTTGATAATTTTAGTTTTCCACTTTCGTGGGATAATGTAATTTACGATGCAAAAGGTTTGGGTTATGTTTACGATCAGCATCAGACGGTGAATCAGATTCAGGACAAAAAGGTGATTACGTATTATTATAGTTTTTCTTCTGCCGATTTGAAGAAAACCAGAAAAGAGCTTTATAAAAAAGATAAAGAATATTGGAAACAGTTTGTTTTGAATGATTTAAAAGTCGCACATCCAGATATTGAAGAATATACAGAAGACATTGAAGTTTTTCTTTTAGGTCACGGAATGATTTCGCCCGCGCCAGGATTTATTTTTGGTGAAGCGAAAAAACAGGCGAAACAGAATATTGAAAAAAAGATTTATTTCGCACACAGCGATTTATCAGGAATTTCGATTTTTGAAGAAGCTTTTCATCAGGGAATTAATGTTGTAAATGAAATTGTAGATGGAACAACCGTGGATTCATAAAGCCAAAACCGATTTAGCTTTTATAATTGGACCGTCTTTTTTTGTGTTGACGATTATCTTCTTGTTTCAGGATTATATCGCAGAAATAGAAGATCATTATTCTTTTTACACTTGGCTTTTCCTGATTGTTTTTATTGATGTAGCACACGTTTACGCCACTTTATTTAAAACTTATTTTGTTGCTTATGAATTTCAAAAACAAAAAAGAAGATTAATTCTTTTACCGCTAATTTGTTTTGCAACCGGAATTGTACTTTTTTCTTTCGGAAGTTTGGTTTTTTGGTCATTTTTGGCTTATGTAGCTGTTTTTCATTTTATAAGGCAGCAATATGGTTTTATGAGATTGTATGCCAGAAAAGAAACAAAGACTAAAATCTCCGTTTGGATTGATAATCTTACAATTTATGCTTCGACTGGATATCCAATGTTATATTGGTTTTTTTCGTCTAAACGAAAGTTCAACTGGTTTGTAGAAAATGAATTTTTTAGGTTTGAAAATCAAAGAATTCTTGAAATCCTGTTTTGGATTTATATTGGAATTTTGGTTTTGTATATCGTTTATACATCAATAAAATCCTTTCAAAATCGGTTTTTTAATATTCCGAAAAATAGCATTATCCTGGGAACTGCTTTGTCTTGGTATTTTGGAATTGTATATTTTGATGACGATTTGATTTTTACTTTATTGAATGTCGTTTCGCACGGAATTCCGTATATGGCTTTGGTTTATTTTAAAGAAATTGACGGAAAATCAGCATCAGAATTAGGAAATTTATCGTTCTTAAAACAGTATAAAGGTATTTTGATTTATATTGGAATTCTTTTAATGATTGCCTTTTCGGAAGAATTTCTTTGGGAATTTTTTGTTTGGAATGAAAACATCAGCATTAGCCATTTTGATTTTTCGAGTTGGCAAATTTTATTAGTTCCGTTGTTGAGTGTTCCTCAGTTTACGCATTATTTGCTGGATGGTTTTATTTGGAAAACTAAAAAGTAAAATTGAATTTTATTTTAATAAATTGAAGTTTATGAAAAAACAATTTATATTTTTTAGTGTTCTTTTTTTATTTCTTTCTTGTACTAAAAAAGAAAAGATAGATAAATTTCCATTTGATGAATTTATTTTTTCTTCTGCAGGTTTAGATTATACTGTTTCATTAAAATTTACAAAAAGTGATACAGTATATTTCGAGAGAATTTATCCAAAGCCTGCGAAAATTTTATATGCAGTTCTCGAAGTTTCTGAAAGAAAAAAAATAAATGAATTATGTCAGAGCATAAATTTTTCAAAATTTAAAGATGTCTACGAACAAGAAAATTTGGTTGATGGGACTAGCTATTTAATCAATATCTTAACAAAAGGGAAAAGAAAGCAGATTTCTCTTTATGGTCATGTGGTGCCGCAAGAGCTCGAAAAATTTATTGATTCTCTGGGAGAAATAAAAAACAAATTAAAATTTCTGCCAACGAATAAAGTTGTAGATTTTGGAGATTTGCAATCGATTTTACCTCCGCCTCCACCACCAATGCCTGTTAAAAAGGTTAATTGAAAACAAAAATTTCTAATCTAGCCCCGATAGAAGCGATATCCTTTTGTGTTGGGGTTCAACACAAAAGATAAAGCGAATAGCGGGACTAAAGGTGTTTTGAAAACGAAAATCTCTGCTTCAAAAAATAAAAAAATTAATTCTGCAACGCTATTTTGACTTTCGGCATCATTCTATCGACAAATAGTTTATAAGCAGATTCGGAAGGATGCAAACCATCTGAAGCCACAAGATTCGGACTATTAAGTCCTTCGCGTGTGATATCTGTAATTGAGACAAAAGCGATTTGATTGGTGTTGCAATAGTTTTCTGCAAAAGAATTGTACTTATTTATTTCTGCCGAAATTTTCGCGCTTTGGTCGCCAGCAAGATTTTTTCCGTAAGGTGTGTAGGCATAATCTGGAATAGAAATTACGACTACATTTTTTTTATCGCCTTTGGCCAGCATAACGGCTTTGTTGACTAATTCTGGAAATTCTTTTTCGTAAACAGAAAAATCTCTTCGCTGATATTGATTGTTAACTCCAATTAAAAGTGTGACCAAATCATAATTAGATTCTGGTTTTTGAGATTCAATTGCTGCCAGTAAATTGGATGTTGTCCAGCCTGTGGTAGCAATTATTTTGAGTGAAATAGTGCTCGAATACATTGTTCTTAAACTCGATTTGAGTTGTTCTGGAAAACGGCAAGTTTCGCAAACGCTTTGACCAATTGTATAACTATCTCCTAAAGCCAAATAATTTATCGAACTCGGAATAGTTGTTGGCGGATTTACAACGGGTGGATTTACAACTGGTGGAGTAGTAGTAATTGGTGTAGAATTGCTTTCTTCGGCTGTGCAACTCAAAAGAAAAATAGAAAATATAACGGTAACTATTTGTTTAAAATGTGGTTTCATAATTTGTTTAAATTAGAGTAATGGCTTTAAACAAATAGTTACGTTAAATATGTGGGTTTGGATTTTAAACCATTTCGGTTTTCATCACGATTTCTTCTTCGATGGCATTCCAAAGTCCGATACGTTTTTCTAAGGCAAGAATAGAAACTTCTTCTACTTCTTTCCATTTTTGAGCATCGTCTTCACATAATTCAGTAATCATCTGCATTGCCATTGGACCGTGTTCGTCAGCGTCCAATTCGATATGTCTTTCAAAATAATAAAGCAATTTTGTTAAATCAGTATCAGGAAGATTTTTCTGGAAATTTTTCAGTATTTGCGTAAACATACTCGGAATCAAATCTTCTCTTCCGAAAGTAAATGCAGCCGCAATTTCGTGCGGTTTTCCTTCTTCGATTACTCTAAAAGTAAAATCTAAAAATTCTTTTGCATTTGGATGCAATGAACTTTGTTTGATTGCTACGAATATATTATGAAGAGAAGTTACTTCTGATAAGAATTTTAAAACACCAGTTGTATCTGCTCCACATGCTTCCATTGCCTCCAAATACATTTCGTAATGGCTTTGTCTTCTTCCGTCAATAGTCAAATCTGTTTCTTCTGCAAGAACAATTTCATTAATTAAATATCGAGTTTCAGGATTTTTAGTCGCAAACCAAGGCGTTGTAGTACAGGTAAGTTTGGCTTGTAAAGCTTTTAATAAAGACATAAAATCCCAAACAGCAAAAACGTGAGTTTCTAAAAAACTGTGTAAGTCGTCTATGTTCTGAATCTTATTATATAAAGAGTGGTTTAATAGTTGGTCTTTTTGTGGTTGGATGCTTTTGTTTATCGCTTCGATATTCATTTTAAAAAAATTTTGATGCAAAGATAAAAAGCTTCTCTGTTAGAAGAAGCTTTTTAGATTGATTTTGTATATATTTTAATAAATATCAATTATTTAAATGCTGGAATTCCGGTAACGTCCATTCCAGTTATTAATAAATGAATGTCGTGAGTTCCCTCATAAGTAATAACACTTTCGAGATTCATCATATGACGCATAATTGAGTATTCGCCAGTAATTCCCATACCTCCGAGCATTTGTCTAGCTTCTCGCGCGATGGTAATTGCCATGTTTACGTTATTGCGTTTTGCCATCGAAATTTGTGCTGTTGTAGCTTTTCCTTCGTTTCTTAAAACACCTAAACGCCAAGTTAATAATTGTGCTTTTGTGATTTCGGTAATCATTTCTGCGAGTTTTTTCTGCTGTAATTGAGTTCCTCCAATTGGTTTTCCAAATTGAATTCTCTCTTTAGAATAGCGTAAAGCAGTATCGTAGCAATCCATTGCGGCACCGATTGCGCCCCAAGCAATTCCATAACGAGCAGAATCTAAACAGCCAAGTGGTGCACCTAAACCAGATTTATTTGGAAGAAGATTTTCTTTAGGAACTTTTACATTATCAAAAATTAACTCTCCAGTTGCAGATGCACGAAGCGACCATTTATTATGAGTTTCTGGAGTCGAAAATCCTTCCATGCCACGCTCTACAATTAAACCATGAATTCTGCCTTCTTCGTTTTTTGCCCAAACAATCGCAATATCAGCAAAAGGTGCGTTAGAAATCCACATTTTTGCTCCGTTTAAAAGATAATGATCTCCCATGTCTTTAAAATTGGTAATCATACTTCCTGGATCTGAACCGTGATCGGGTTCTGTTAAACCAAAACAACCGATAAATTCTCCCGTTGCCAATTTTGGTAAGTATTTCAATCTTTGTTCTTCGTTTCCGTATTTCCAAATTGGATACATTACTAAAGAAGATTGAACAGATGAGGTAGATCTTACACCAGAATCGCCTCTTTCGATTTCCTGCATAATTAAACCATAAGAAATTTGGTCTAAACCAGCTCCTCCATATTCAACAGGAATGTAAGGGCCAAAACCGCCAATTTCGCCGAGACCTTTTATAATTTGTTTAGGAAATTCTGCTTTTTGTGCATATTCTTCTATAATAGGAGAAACTTCTCTTTTAACCCATGCACGTGCTGATTCGCGAACTAATTTGTGTTCATCGCTTAGCAAATCGTCTAAGTTATAGTAATCTGGAGATTGAAATAGGTCTGGTTTCATGTTTTTTAATTTTTAACAAACAAATTTACGTAATAAAAATATAACAAATAGCGTGTTAATTGTTATATTTTTTTAAGACAAAAATAAAATTAATAGGAATTTGGCAAATTAATTGTAGTTTATTGATAATTTATAGACTATTTTTGAATACCAAAAACTAAATTAAATGAGGCTGATAATCTCTTTTTTATTTTTCTTGATACTTAATACCGGTGTGGCTCAATCAAATAAGGAGCTATCCGAGCAGAAATATATAGAATTACAAGATAAGATACGCTTCAGCATCAATGGAAATTACGATGAGGGTTTAACATTTGTTAAAGAATTGTTAAAGTCAAGTGATCCAGAACATTTGACGTTCGCTAGTGGAGCAGCTTCATATCTTTATCAACTAAAAGGTGATAGCATAAACTCAGATAAAAGCTATGCTGAGGCATTAATTCATCTTAAAAAAATTCCAGAATCCAATAAGAAAATAAAAACTCATTCGTACTTATGTAATTTTCGTGGTCTTGTTTTTTGGAAAAGACATAATTACAGTCAGGCGTTAAGTGCTTATCAAGAAGGAATCAAACTTTCTTCTCAAATAAACGATGTCATACAGATGGTAAAGTTTAAAGCGAATATGGCTTTGATAAACGAAAGTGTTGGAAATTATCAGCTGTCGATCAAAATTTTAAAACAAAATGATGCTTTTTTAGATAAGAATGAAAATCTTTATGAGAAAGATCAATTTCAAAATGCAAAAAGCAATACTTATACCAATCTAGGAAATTCTTTTGAAGGCTATTATGGTAAAAATCGGGATAAAGCATATTTGTTAGATTCAGCAGAGTATTTCTATAAAAAGGCAATATCGTACTCAGAAAAATTTGAAGACAATAAAATTACTTCCAAATTAAGTTTAGGAAATATCTATTCATTTAAGAAAGACTTTAGTAATGCAGAAAAGATTTATTACGATATAGCGATTTATGCAAAGCAAAGTAACAATGCTTTTTTATACCAAATTTCCAATTTTAATTTAGGCGATTTATATTTCACCTTAAAGAAATACGATCGAGCACTTATTTTTTTAAAGAAAGTAGATTCGATAAGTATCAAAAATAAGATGATGGATAATAGCTATTTTAAATCCAATTATCTTCAGGCAAAAATTTACAGTATCAAAAATGAACCTGAATTGGCTTATAAGCATTCCAAATTATATTTAGATTCCTACGAAAAATATGAGGGAAATATGAGAGAAGAAGCTCTCGAAGTAAATTATAAGCTTGGTACGGCAGATCTTAGCGAAGAAATGTTAGATGTTCAGGAAAAGTATAAATATGAGGTCTTTTGGAATAAAGCTTTAAAAGTATTTTATGTAATTCTAGTTATCGGAATTGTTTTTTTCTTGATTAAAAGTATTCGAGATAAAAATAAAGCACATAAGAAAATGAATGCTTTGATTGAAGAATTTAAAGCTAATCTGGAGAAAAAGGAAATTGAAAATACGGAAATAGATAAAGTAGCAATTGAAGAAGTTTTTGCCGACGTACCAGAATTAGATGAAATTCAGCTTAAAAAAGAAAATGCAAATCTTAGCATTGATGAAGCGAAAGAAAATAAAATTGTAGAAAAATTATTGGCATTAGAAGAAAAGTTAGAATATCTAAATGCCGATTTTACCCTTTCGTATGTTGCTAAGAAAATAAAAACAAATACTACGTATCTATCTTATGTAGTAAATAAAAGATTTGGAAAATCTTTTGGGGAATATTCTAATGAATTGAAAATAAATTATGTTATTAATCAAATGATTACGAATCATTTGTATCGTAAATATTCAACTCAGGCAATAGCAGAAAGTGTTGGTTTTAAAAATGCAGTTTCATTTGCAAAATCATTTCGCAAAAGAACTGGAGTATCCCCAGCTCAATTTGCGAGTAATATTTAGAACGTTTTTTGTCTTATGTATTTCCGTTTCCGCCGTTATTTTTTCCAGGATCTACTGGTGGTGGTGTTGGATTAGGAGTTTCTCCGTCACCGCCGCGAATCACTTTTAATTCAGTTACTACTAATTTTTCATTTTGGAAATTTTCGAAATTTGATTTAGGATTTTTCATGATGCTTATATTTTAATGTCTTTAGTAATTGATTTTTTGGATGCTTTACATATTAGGTACAAATGGCCTATGTATTTCCGTTTCCGCCATTGTTTTTTCCAGGATCTACTGGTGGTGGTGTTGGATTAGGAGTTTCTCCGTCACCGCCGCGAATCACTTTTAATTCAGTTGCCACTAATTTTTCATTTTGGAAATTTTCGAAATTTGATTTAGGATTTTTCATGATGCTTATATTTTAATGTCTTAGTAATTGATTTTTTTGGATGTTTTGTATATTAAGTAGAAAGGCATTTAGGTATTTCCGTTTCCACCGTTATTTTTTCCTGGATCTACAGGAGTCTCTCCGTCACCGCCGCGAATCACTTTTAATTCAGTTGCCACTAATTTTTCATTTTGGAAATCTTCGAAATTTGATTTAGGATTTTTCATGATGCTTATATTTTAATGTCTTTATAATTGATTTTTTGGATGCTTTATATATATATTAGGTAGAAAGGATTTATGTATTTCCGTTTCCGCCGTTATTTTTCCCTGGATCTACAGGAGTTTCACCGTCACCGCCACGAATCACTTTTAATTCAGTTGCCACTAATTTTTCATTCTTGAAATCTTCGAAATTTGATTTAGGATTTTTCATTTTCTTTTCTATTTTAGGTTATATTTTAATACAAATAATCTTTCATAAATATTTTTAAGCGATATTTAGAAATGCGATAAAATCGATAATTTTAAATTGGCTACGCAAAATTTTTTGGGTTATTTTGATTAAAAAAAGCTATAAAATTGAACTTCTTTTTATAAGTTAAATCTCACTTTGAAGGTTTGATTTTGCTTTTTTTGAGAGGTAATTTTGTTGCAATTAAGGGGCCTTTTTGATCACTTTTGGAGTCATTTTTTATACTCTTATGACCACTTTTTTTCTTTAAAATAATAGAGTTTTTATCGCTTCTTTTTCATGTTTTTTGATGTTTGAATTATTTCTATTCCAAAACTAGACAAAAACATAAACCGTTAATCGAAAAATGGCTTTCTTGGTTTTTTATTGAAAAAATGTAGACATAAACACTTGTAAATCAATATTTTAAAACACGCACTATACTTGGTATAATTTATAAATTGTATGTGGTATAATTAATAAAATGTATGCATGTATGCGATATTTATCAATAAAAACCCCAATCTTTGCATTGTATTCATGATTTAAAAACGGTCGAAAACGATGTTAAAACTGGTCCAAAAATTTCTTCAAATCAACAAATACTCAGACATAAAAAATGAGTTCAAGGATCTGTTTTTGTCTCATCCAAATTATCCGAGTTTATTTGCGATTACTGACTCGTTCGATTTGCTTTCTGTAGAGAACGCAGCGGTAAGAGTTTCGAAGGAACAAATTGTAGATCTGCCATCAAATTTTTTGGCCTATTTTAAAGATGAATTAATTCTAGTCGAAAAGATTAAAAATGGTGTTCGAATTACGACGACAAAAAAAGGTAGCCAAAAATTATCGTATGATAAATTTCTTTTAGACTGGAACGGAGTAATTGTTGCCATAGAACCAAATAATGTTGTTGCAAGAGAAAATTTAAAAATAGAATACAATTGGTTGAAATATTTCCTGCCGCTTGTTCTTTTAATCGGATTATCATTTTTCTATAACAGCTTTGATTTATTTAGTGGCTCATTTTTAATTACGTCGATAATTGGTTTAGTGGTGAGCATATTTATTGTTCAGCAGAAATGGGGTGTTAAAAACACTGTAATTTCAAAATTTTGTAATTTAAGTTCTAATTCTTCTTGTCATTCAGTAATAAGTTTCAACGATGATATTGCAAATAAGTGGTTAAGCTTTTCAGATTTACCATTATTATTCTTTAGCGCAAGCATTATTGCCATTTTAATACAGCCATTAAATTCTGCCATTTTCGTTGGTTTTTTAAGTCTGTTGGCAATTCCTTTAGTTGTGTGCTCTATTTGGATTCAAAAATTTGAAATTCAAAAATGGTGTGTAATGTGTTTAGCAGTATCATTCTTGATTTTAGTTCAGAGTGTAATATGGTTTTCATCAGACTTATTTACTTTGAGTTTTAGCTTAAATACAATTTTTCCTTATGTGTTTTCTTTATTGCTTTTGATTCCAATTTGGGCAGCAGTAAAAGTGATGATTAAAAACATTTTGGATAATGAGAATTCATTAAAAGAACTTAAAAAGTTTAAAAGAAATTATTCTCTATTAAACTTCTTATCTAAAAAAGTAAAATATACTAAAGGATTTGAAGAATTAAGAGGTCTAAATTTTGGAAATAAAAATGCAGTAGTAAGACTTTCAATAATTATAAGTCCAAGTTGCGGACATTGTTACAAAACATTTCAAGAAGCTTTTGATTTGGTATTGAAGTTTCCAGATAAAATATATTTAAACGTTCTTTTTAATATTAATCCAGAAAACAACGACAATCCATATAAAGCTGTTGTTGAGAGATTGTTAACCATAAATAGAATAACTCCAGGAAAAACTGTTGAAGCTATTTCAGATTGGTACATTAAAAGAATGGTACACAAAAAATGGTTAAAAAAATGGTCTGTAGATTCTGTTAGTATGATGATCAGTCAGGAAATTCAAAAACAATACGATTGGTGTTCAATGAATAATTTTAATTATACACCAGTAAAAATTGTAAATGAAAGATTATTTCCTAACGAATATGAATTGAATGAATTAAAATATTTCTTGAATGATTTTGTTGATGAAGTTCAAGTTTTAGAAAAAACAGCCTAAAATTAAAATAGTAATAACCCCAAAAACCTGCAGTTATGTTAAAGAATATTTTGAAATTGAAAGGTGCAGTAGAATTGACTGCGAGTGAGCAAAAAACAATAAACGGAGGAAATGCTCCTATTTGTGATGACGGATTTAAAGCAAAAAGATGTACAGAATTTGGAACTGTTCCTGCATATTGGAGCTGTTTACCAAATAGCTACGTTGGAAGTTGTTAGCAGAAAAAACTCAAGCATCAAGTTTTTACAAATTTGAGGCTTAACCCAGAAAACGTAAATAACCAGTTATGTTAGAAAAAATTTTAAAAAGTAAAGAGACAAAAAAGCTGACAAAAAAAGAGCAGAAAAACATTTTAGGTGGCGAATCATCGGAACCAAACTGTTACAATGCCACAGCTGATAAATTTTATGCTTGCTAATTTGAATATTTAAATAGTAACAGAGTTAAAATCTCTGTTACTATTAAAAAAAGGTATTAGTTATGTTGAAAAAAATTTTAAGTCTTAAAGATGCTCACACTATTAATAAAAGTGAGCAGAAAACCATAAAAGGAGGAATTCCTCAATGTTGGGTTTACGCCTTAGAAGCGGGATGCATTTTAATATCATCAGGCGAAACTTGTCCAAAAAATACAGTATCTGGTATTTGTGATACAAGTCGTCTTTGTTGTTGATTTTTTAACTTTTTTAAAGTAATACGATATAGCCTTATTTAGAATTTAGTCATGTTTTTTTTGAATGTATAGGCGCTCGATCGTGGAACATTGAGCATTTTCTTAGTATTGATGATTGGTACTAAGATTCTTAGGAGTTGGCCGCTGTGTTTAATTTTAATTGGTTAGGGTAAAACCGCGGCCATGTCCTAAAGAAATTGTGTTGCTAGAAAATTTGTTTATGAATAGCCAAACAGAGAAGATTTATGTCTTCTCTGTTTTTTTATGGATTAACAAGAATTTTTTTTCTTAAATTGCTCGTGAATAAATCAAAATAAATTGAAAAAATTCATTCATTACAGACAAGCCGATAATAAAGATTGCGGTCCTACATGTTTAAAAATTATAGCTAAATATTACGGCAAAACAATCAATATTCAGGAGTTGAGAGATTTTAGCGAAACAACTCGTGAAGGAAGTAATCTGCTTTTTTTGAGTGATGCCGCCGAAAAAATTGGTTTTAGAACTTTAGGCGTAAAATTGTCTGTAACAAGAATTGAAGAAGCACCTCTTCCGTGTATTCTTCATTGGAATAAAGATCATTATGTTGTTCTATATAAAATAAAAAAAGGAAAATTCTACATATCAGATCCTGCGTTTGGACTTCTAGAATATAATAAAGAAGAATTTGTTAAGTTCTGGATCGGAAATAATGCAGATGATGAAACAAAAGAAGGAATTGCACTTTTAATAGAAGCAACACCAAATTTCTTCCAATCTGATTTTGATAAAGAAGAAAATTCAGGTTTAGGTTTTAGATTTCTATCGCAATATTTATTTCAATACAAATCATTTTTAATTCAGTTGGCAATCGGTCTTCTTGCCAGCAGTTTACTTAATCTGCTTTTTCCATTTTTGACTCAGAGTATTGTCGATGTCGGAATTCAGAATCAGAATATTAATTTTATCTATCTAATTCTTTTTGCAATGCTTTTTATTTTTGCCGGAAGAACAGGTTTAGAATTAATAAGAAGCTGGATTTTACTTCATCTGTCCACAAGAATTAATATCTCGCTGATTTCAGATTTTTTTATAAAATTAATGAATCTGCCGATTTCCTTTTTCGATGTCCGAATGACGGGAGATATTATGCAGCGAATAAATGACCATCGAAGAATCGAAAAAATTCTTACTACATCTTCTTTAAATGTGCTTTTTTCTGTAATTAATATGTTTGTCATGGGCGCAGTTCTGGCTTATTTTAACTTACAGATATTTTTGGTTTTTTTTCTAGGAAGTTTCTTTTATTTCGGATGGATTACTTTGTTTTTAAAAAGAAGAGAAGTATTAGATTATAAGCGTTTTGCTGAAGTTTCTAATGAGCAAAATAAGGTTATGGAGCTTATAAACGGAATGCAGGAAATAAAACTCCACAATGCAGAAAAGCAAAAACGCTGGGGATGGGAATATGTGCAGGCAAGACTTTTTAGAGTTTCGATAAAAGGTTTGGTTTTAGAACAATCTCAGACAATTGGCTCTTCTGTAATTAACGAATTAAAAAATATTTTCATCATTCTTCTTTCTGCCAAGTTAGTGATTGAAGGTTCTATTACGCTTGGGATGATGCTCGCTATAAGCGCTATTGTAGGAAGTTTAAATGGACCAATTACACAATTAATAGAGTTTGTAAGAGAATTGCAAGATGCCAAAATTTCGCTTGCTAGATTGTCTGAAATTCATCAAAAAGAAGATGAATTGCAGCAAGAAGCTCATCAGACAAATGAAATTCCGCATGATGATGATATTGAAATTAAAAATCTTTCTTACCGATATTTAGGCTCAGATGCTCCGGTTTTAGACAATTTGAATCTAGTAATTCCAGCCAATAAAGTAACCGCGATTGTTGGTGTCAGCGGAAGCGGAAAAACAACTTTGATGAAACTGCTTTTAAAATTTTACGAACCCGAAAAAGGAGAAGTTACAATTGGAAATGCACAGCTAAAAAATATTTCACAAAAAGCTTGGAGGTCAAATATTGGAGCCGTGATGCAGGAAGGATTTATTTTTAGCGATACAATTGCCAATAATATTGCTTTTGGCGCAGACAGAATTGATAAGGAAAAATTGGTTTATGCCGCCGATGTGGCAAATATTAAAGAATATATAAGCGGATTGCCTCTTGGATTTAATACAAAAATAGGTGCAGAAGGATTGGGAATGAGTACGGGACAAAAACAACGTTTGCTTATTGCTAGAGCAGTTTATAAAAATCCTGAAATTTTGTTTTTTGATGAAGCGACTTCAGCATTAGACGCCAATAATGAGAAAGAAATTATGAAAAAACTCGATGTTTTTTTCAAAGATAAAACAGTAGTTGTAATTGCGCATCGATTGAGTACTGTGATGAATGCCGATCAGATTGTGGTTTTAGACAAAGGAAAAATTATCGAAATGGGAAGCCACTCCGCATTGGTAGCGCAAAAAGGAAATTATTTTGAACTTGTTAGAAATCAATTGCAATTAGGAAATTAATCATGAACGAAGATACATTTGAATTAAGAAGTGAAGAAGTTCAGGACATTCTGACCAAAGTACCGCATTGGATGATTCGATGGGGAACTGTTCTGATATTTGCCATTATCGTGATGCTGTTTTTTGTTTCTTGGTTTGTAAAATATCCAGATGTTGTTAAAACAGAAATTGTGATAACAACGAATATTCCGCCAGAAAAAATTGTTTCAAAATCTTCTGGCCGTATAGAAGCTATTTTAGTTAAAGATAAAACGCCTGTTGCGAAAAACAGTACGCTTGCAATTATTGAAAATACAGCAAATTACAAAGACGTTTTTCTGCTTAAAAGTATTGTAGATAATTACGATATAAATAACTCGAAAAAAGTTTTTCCTTTTGAATCACTAAAAAATAAACAGTTAGGAGAAATTGAAAGTGCTTTTGCGGTTTTTCAAAAAGATTATCAAGCACAGCAATTGAATGAAAGTCTGCATCCTTTTGAAATTGAAAGTATAGCGCAAAGCTCAGAGAAAATTCAGCTTAAAGAAAGATTGGATATTCTGCAGCAGCAAAAAGTGCTGAATGAAAGTGAACTTCAATTGCAGAAAAATGAAATTGCAAGATTTGAAACATTATTCAATAAAGGCATTATTTCTGCTCAAGAAATGGAGGCTAAGAAGCTTGGATATCTTCAGGCAATGAAGAGTTATAAAGGGCTTTTAACTTCGATTTCTCAAATAAAATCATCTTTGATTGACAATACCAAATCAAGCCAAAATTCGCAGATAAACAGTACAAAAGAAGAAGTCAATCTGGGTAGAAGCATGGCACAATCTTTTTATCAGTTAAAAAAAGTTATAAAAGATTGGGAACTGGCTTATACACTAAAATCTTCCGTAAGTGGTGTCGTTACTTTTTTGCAAGTTTGGAATGAAAATCAGACTATTAATGTGGGCGATAATGTTTTTTCGATAATTCCCGATGCAAAAAATACTTTTATAGGAAAAGTGAAAGCTCCAGCTTTAAATTCTGGAAAAATTAAAGTAGGACAGAGGGTTAATATTCGTTTGGCAAATTATCCAGATAGAGAATTTGGTGTTCTAAAAGGTGAGATTAAAAATATTTCTTTAGTGCCGGACAAGGATGGAAATCTATTGGTAGATGTTGCTCTTCCGAACGGATTAAAAACGTCTTATGATAAGCAAATTGTTTTTCAGCAGGAAATGAAAGGAAGCGCCGAAATTGTCACAGAAGATTTACGATTAATTGAGAGAATACTTTATCAGTTCAAAAGTATATTTGAGCAAGTTTAAAATTCTCCAAAACTATTGCTAACTAAAACTAATTTTTATTAAATGAAAAAACTTCTATTAGTTGCTATTATTTTATTTTTTCAAAATTCATTTTCAAAACCAATAGCAGAAACCCAAAAACTTGCTGTCAGTTTTAAAGTTTGGGATTTTTAAAATATTATCGAAAGTAGAAAAATTAAAAACAGATAGAATTCTTTGTCAAAATTTTAAACTTTGACAAAGATGTTTTTTACATCTTTAAATAAAAATCTTTAGTAAGCTCAATATATTCTGGAGTATAAACGTGTCTGTCAATTTCGATAATTAATTCATCGATTTCGATTTTAGAAACTTCATTTCGGCTAAAAGCCAATAAACTACGTTTGGTTTCTGATTTTGGAGTTCCTTTTACACGAGTAATTTTGATTGGATAAAGTTCAAATTCTTTTGCTAAAGCAGTAAATTTTTCTTCTTCTTTAAAAGGAATAATAACAGCTAGAATTCCATTTTCTGAAAGGAGTAAATCAGCAGCTTCCACAATTTCTTCAAAAGGCATTGCATCTTGAAAACGTGCTAAATCTCTTTGTTCATTTTCAGTTTTATAATCTTCAGCATAAAAAGGCGGATTCGAAACGATTAAATCGTATTCGTCTTCTGGTTCTTCAATAAATTCATCCAAACCGGCATGAAAACAAAATAATCGGTCTCCCCAAGGAGAAGCTTCAAAATTTTCTACAGCTTGTTCGTGCGCGTCTTCATCAATTTCTAGAGCGTCAATTTGTTCTGCGTTACTTCTTTGCGCAAGCATCAAAGCGATAATTCCAGTTCCTGCACCAATATCCAGAATACTAAAAGGATTATGATTAATTGGAGCCCAAGAACCAAGTAAAACACCATCAGTACCAACTTTCATTGCAGTTTTGTCTTGTTTGACACTAAATTGCTTGAATTGAAACATCTTAATTTTTAATTGAAGATTAACGATTTTTGATTTCAGATAGAAAACTGAACAAAAACTGTAAACTGAATACTTTTTTAAAGGTACATTTCTACAAGACCTTCTGGAAGATCCATAATTACCTTTTTGTTTTCACGATCGATTTTTACAAGGAAATTGTCAATCATCGGAACTAAGATTTCTACTTCGCCATTTAAAACTTCAAAAAGAGGTTGAGCAGTAGAATCGTTAATAGAAGTTATTTTACCGAAAACACCTAGACGTTTATCTTCGATTTCAAAGCCAATAACTTCGTGGAAATAAAATTTGTTGCCAGAAAGTTTTGGCAACATTGTTAGTGGAAGATAAATGCCATTTCCAACAATTGCATCGGCATCTTCTTCTGTATTTACATCTTCAAAACGAACTCTAAGAAAATCGTTTTTGTGTAAAGAACTTGTTTCAATAAAAAAAGGAACCAAGTGTTTGTTGTGTTCAACAAACACTGATTCCAAGTTTTCGTATAACTCAGGCTCGTCTGTATCTAAATAGATTAAGACTTCACCTTTGAAACTAAATTTTTTAGCGATTTTACCTAAATAAAAACATTCTTCTTTACGCATTATCGCTAAGTAAAATTATGCTTCAGTTGTTTCGTTATTCTCTTCAGCAGCAGGAGCTTCTTCAGTTGCTTCAGCAACTTCTTCTGTAGCCTCTTCAGCTTGTGCAGCGGCAGCCTCTTCAGCTTGTGCAGCAGCAGCATCAGCAACACGTTTAGCGTTAACTTCTTTCTCTGCTTTTAAAGCTTTAGCTTTAGCATCAGCTTGTGCTTTTGATAAACCATCTTTTTTAGCATCAACTTTTCCAGCTTTAGCCTCTAACCATGCAGTTAATTTAGCATCAGCTTGTTCTTGAGTTAAAGCTCCTTTACGAACTCCTCCATCAAGGTGGTGTTTCAATAAAGCACCTTTGTAAGAAAGGATAGCTCTTGCAGTATCAGTTGGTTGTGCACCATCGTGTAACCATTTAACTGCGCTGTCAAGGTTTAACTCAACAGTTGCTGGGTTTGTGTTTGGATTGTAAGTACCGATTTTCTCTAAGTATCTACCATCTCTTTTTGAGCGTGCATCTGCAGCTACTACCCAGTAAAAAGGTTTTCCTTTTTTACCGTGTCTTTGTAATCTAATTTTTACTGACATAATCTTATGATTAAATTTTGAGGTACTCGACCTCTGTTAATTAAGGGCGCAAAGATATAATTTTTTTATGAATAATCTGTTTCAAAATGTGTTAAATGCGATTAAGGGGAATTTTTATCATTTTTCACCCTATTTTGGTTTAATTTTGAAACGTTAATTAGCTGTAAAACGGTACTTTTGTAAAATATTCATTTTTAAATATGAAAAAATACTTTTACTTTTTATCATTCTTGCTACTCATCACATCTTGTACAGAGGATATAAAATTTAATAATCCTGCTTTTCAAACTCTAAAAGATAATGTTTTTTGGAGAGGACGTAGTTATGAAGCCAAAACAGAAACCAATGGAGTTTTTACTATTGAAGGTTCTCTTGGGTATGAGAAAATAAGTTTTCAGCTTCCGGAGCCAAGTGAGAAAATCTATGTTTTAGGGATAAATAGCACTTCAAAAGCAATTTACCAAAATACACTTTCAGGACATGAAAAAGAATTTGTTACAGGAGAAGGAAAAGGTAGTGGTGAAGTTGTAATTACCGAATACAATACTGTTGATAAAACCATTTCTGGAACGTTTAAATTTACTGCTGTAAATACTGATTCTAATGCCGAAAAACAAACAATGCATTTCTCAGAAGGCGTTTTTTATAAAATTCCGGTAAAACTAAGTGCGAACTTTGTTCCTGTTAATAATTAGTTTGTGAGCCTAGTATTTCTCTGCTAAATCAAAATAAAAACTTAAATAAAATGATAATATAGTTGATTAGATATAAATAAGAGTACATTTGCTAATTATTATAAATAAATATCTATGAATATTTTTGTTGGAAGCCTTCCATTCAGTATTGAGGAAGCAGATTTAAGAGAGTCTTTTGAGGCTTATGGAGCAGTTGACTCTGTTAAAATTATTACTGATAAATTTACTGGAAGAAGTAAAGGATTTGGTTTTGTTGAAATGCCAAATGATAGCGAAGCACAGAAAGCTATTGACGAATTGAACGGAGCTGTTGTTGCAGGACGTACAATCGTTGTTAATAAGTCTGAGCCGAAACCAGAAGGCGAAAGAAGAAGTTTTAGTAACAACCGTGGAGGAGATTCTCGCGGAGGTTATGGAAACAACCGTGGAGGAAATGACCGCGGAAACAGAGGAGGATATTAATATTTTTTTTCTAAAATATAAAAGGGATCAACTTTCGTTGATCCCTTTTTTTATTTGTTTCAAGTTTCAAGTTGCGATAACCTGAAACTTGAAACCTGAAACAAAAATTAACTAATTATACATTCGCAGCTAACCAGTCACCTACCTCTTTAGTACCGTATGCTTTGCCTCCGTCTGCTAAATCTTCAGTAACTACTCCAGCTTCTAAAGCTTTATTTACAGCGTCTCTCATTGCTTTTCCTTCTTCCATCAATCCGAAGTTTTCGAACATCATAGCAGCAGATAAAACAGTAGCCATTGGGTTCGCAATGTTTAATCCTGTAGCTTGCGGATATGAACCGTGAATAGGTTCAAATAATGATACTTCAGCTCCCATAGATGCAGAAGGCATTAATCCCATTGAACCTGAAATTACAGAAGCTTCATCAGTTAAGATATCTCCAAATAAGTTCTCAGTAATTAATACGTCATAAGAATTTGGCCATTGAACTAAACGCATTGCTACAGCGTCAACAAATTCGTAGCTAACTTCAACCTCTGGATAATCTTTTTCCATCGCTTGAACTGTTTCTCTCCACAAACGTGAAGTTTCCAAAACGTTTGCTTTATCAACGCAGCATAATTTTTTAGAACGAGTCATTGCTAATTCGAAACCTTTTTTAGCTAAACGCTGTACTTCGGCTCTTGTGTAAACACAGTTGTCAAAAGCAGTATCTCCGTTATCTTTTCTTCCTTTTTCGCCAAAGTAAATTCCGCCAGTTAATTCTCTTAAGAAAACTAAGTCAGTTCCTTCAATTCTTTCTCTTTTTAAAGGAGATTTATCTAATAAAGATGGAAATGTAAAAGTTGGTCTTACGTTTGCAAACAAACCTAATGCTTTACGCATTTTTAATAAACCTTGTTCTGGTCTTACTGGCGCAGAAGGATCGTTGTCGTATTTAGGGTGACCAATCGCTCCAAAAAGAACCGCATCAGCATTTTTACAAACTTCGTGTGTTGAATCTGGATAAGGTTCACCAACTGCATCAATTGCAGCAGCACCGGTTAAAGCTGGTTTCCAAGTAATTTCATGTCCATATTTTTGTGCAATAGCATCTGATACTTTTACTGCTTGCTCAATTACTTCTGGTCCGATTCCGTCTCCCGCTAAAAGGGCTATGTTTAATTTCATTCTATATTTTTTAAAAGGTTCTAAGGTTCTGAGTTGCTAAGGTTCTAAGTTTTTTTATTCTTAGTGGCTTAGTTTTTTTTTTAAAGGTTCTAAGGTTCTAAGTTGCTAAAGTCAAAGAAAAATCTTAGAACCTTAGCAACTCAGAACCTTAGCACCTTAAGTAATTATGTTAAGCATTTTCTGCGTTGCAATAATCGCTGCGACAGTTTGATCTGAATCTAACCCGCGGGTTTTGAATTCTTTTCCGTTGTTTGTCCAAGTAATAATGGTTTCGCACAACGCATCAGAACTACTTCCTGGAGGTATTCTTACTGCGTAATCAATCAATTTAGGAAGTGTCAATTTTTTGCTTTTGTAAATCTTCGATAAAGCATTCATAAAAGCATCAAACTGACCGTCTCCTTGTGCATTCTCTTCTATTATTTCTCCATTAAGATTTAATGATAGAGTCGTAGATGGTCGCATTCCTTTAGAATGAACTAGCATATACGATTGAATAGTGATTTTTTCTTCGTAAGTATGACTGTCCAAAACATCTGAAATAATGTATGGAAGATCTTCTTTTGTTACAGTCTCTTTTTTATCGCCTAATTCGATGATTCTTTGAGTAACTAATTTCAAATCTTCCTGATTTAGTTTTAGTCCTAATTCTTGAAGATTTTTTTCAATATTAGCTTTTCCAGAAGTTTTTCCTAAGGCATATTTTCTTTTTCTTCCAAAACGTTCCGGAAGTAAATCATTAAAATAAAGATTGTTTTTGTTGTCTCCGTCAGCATGGATTCCGGCTGTCTGCGTAAAAACATTATCGCCAACAATTGGTTTGTTGGCAGGAATTCTATAACCGGTAAAAGTTTCAACCAACTTGCTTACAGAATATAAAGATGTTTCTTTGATGTTGATTTTTACTTCCGGAAGATAATCGTTGATAACGGCTACAGTACTTTCAAGCGGCGCATTTCCAGCACGTTCTCCCATTCCGTTTACGGTTACGTGAAGTCCGTTTATACCTGCTTTTATGGCTTCCATAACATTCGCAATACTTAAATCGTAATCGTTATGAGCATGAAAATCAAAATGAATGTTTGGATATTTTGCTCTGATTTTTGAAATAAATTCGAAAGTCAAAGAAGGAATTAAAACGCCTAAAGTATCGGGAAGTAAAATTCTTTTAACGGGTTGTGTAGATAAGAAATCTAAAAATTGAAAAACATATTCAGGAGAATTTCGCATTCCGTTGCTCCAGTCTTCCAGATAAACATTGGTTTCAATATTATTTTCTTTAGCTAAAGCAATGATTTGAGCGATTTCAGAAAAATGCTGTTCTGGAGTTTTTTTCAATTGATGCGTTAAGTGATTCATCGAACCTTTGGTCAATAAATTCTGCACTTTGGCACCGGCTTTTTTCATCCAATCGATTGAAACGCCTCCGTCAACAAATGTAAGCACTTCAATTCTGTCAATGTATCCTTTTTCTTCAGCCCATGAAGTAATGCCTTTTACGGCTTGAAATTCTCCTTCGCTCACGCGCGCCGAAGCAATTTCGATTCTATCAATATTTAATTCCTCCAACAATAATTGTGCAATGGTCAGTTTTTCTGCAGCAGAAAAAGATACTCCCGAGGTTTGTTCACCATCACGAAGCGTCGTATCCATTATTTCAATTTTTCTTTTTTCCATATTGATAATCTATATTTCTTTTAATTCGAAATGATAGTGGGTTTGTATTATTAATTTAGAAAGACCCGACTGGTTTTTGAAACCTGTCGGGTCTAATATCCTGAATGAGATTTCTATTTAGTAAGGAAGTTTATCAGCAAAAGCTTTAATGTCTTCCTTCATATCTTGTAAATAATCAATGTCGTCAAAACCATTAATCATATTGTTCTTTTTGTATCCGTTGATAGCAAAAGATTCTTGCTGACCAGTTGACAATAAAGTAATCGTTTGGTTTGGAAGATTGATTTCTAATTCTGTTTTTGGATCAGCTTCAATCGCTTTGAAAATAGTTTCAGCAAATTCTGGGCTGATTTGTACTGGTAAAACCCCAATATTCAAGCAGTTACCTTTGAAGATATCCGCAAAGAAACTAGAAACTACAGCACGGAATCCGTAATCGTAAACTGCCCATGCGGCATGCTCTCTAGAAGATCCAGAACCGAAGTTTTTTCCTCCAACAAGAATTTTTCCAGAATAAGTAGAATCGTTTAAAACGAAATCTGCTTTTGGAGTATCGTCTCCATTGTATCTCCAGTCTCTAAAAAGGTTGTCTCCAAAACCTTCACGTTTTGTAGCTTTTAAGAAACGAGCTGGAATGATTTGATCTGTATCAACGTTCTCAATTGGCAGTGGCACTGCACTGCTGGTAAGTATATTAAATTTATCGTATGCCATTTTGATTTTTGATTTTAGATTAACGATTTCTGATTTTAGATTTGTTGTTGTGTCTTAAAATTGTAATCGTTAATGTTTTTTGTAAAATGTAAATTGAAATTTTAGAAGATTTTTTAATGAAGCGTATCGAAATCTGAAATCAAAAATCGTTAATCTTCATTCCTAAATCTTTAAAAAAGCTCTCTTGGGTCAGTTAGTTTTCCTGTAACAGCAGCTGCAGCGGCCATAATTGGACTTGCTAAAAGTGTTCTCGAACCAGGACCTTGACGACCTTCAAAGTTTCTGTTTGAAGTACTTACTGCATATTTTCCAGCAGGAACTTTATCATCGTTCATTGCTAAACAAGCAGAACAACCCGGCTGACGTAATACGAAACCAGCTTCAGTCAAAATATCTAAAATACCTTCTTCTTTAATTTGTGCTTCAACAACGTGAGAGCCTGGAACTAGCCAAGCCGTAACATTATCTGCTTTTTTTCTTCCTTTTACAATTTCAGCGAAAGCTCTAAAATCTTCAATACGTCCGTTTGTACAACTTCCTAAGAAAACGTAATCGATTTGTTTTCCAATCATTACATCGTCTTCGTTGAAGCCCATGTAAGCCAAAGATTTTTTGTAAGTTTCCTCACCACCTTCAACTTGGTTCGCAGACGGAATATGTTTTGTGATACCAATTCCCATTCCAGGGTTTGTACCATAAGTAATCATTGGTTCGATATCTTCAGCTTTGATGTTTAATTCGGCATCAAACACGGCGTCAGCATCTGTTTTTAGAGTTTTCCAGTATTCAACAGCTTTTGTCCAAGCTTCACCTTTTGGAGCGTATAATCTTCCTTCAAGGAAATCGAAAGTTGTTTGGTCAGGAGCGATCATTCCTCCACGAGCACCCATTTCGATACTTAAATTACAAACTGTCATACGACCTTCCATAGTCATGTTTTCAAAAACATCACCAGCGTATTCAACAAAATATCCTGTTCCTCCAGAAGTAGTTAACTGAGCAATAATATAAAGGGCAACGTCTTTTGGACCAACACCTTTACTTAATTGACCGTTAACGTTAATACGCATTTTCTTTGGTTTAGGCTGCATGATACATTGCGTAGAAAGCACCATCTCAACCTCAGAAGTTCCGATACCAAAAGCGATAGCTCCAAAAGCACCGTGAGTAGACGTATGAGAATCTCCACATACAATAGTAGCACCTGGCAAAGTAATTCCGTTTTCAGGACCTACTACGTGTACAATACCATTTTTTTGGTGACCTAATCCCCAGTGCGAAATTCCGTATTCGTTAGCGTTATCTTCAAGAGCCTGAAGCTGATTAGCAGAAAGCGGATCCTGAACTGGTAAATGTTGGTTTATGGTTGGTGTATTGTGGTCGGCAGTTGCAAAAGTACGTTGTGGGTATAAAACGTTAACGCCTCTTGATTTTAATCCTAAAAAAGCAACAGGACTCGTAACTTCATGAATGAAATGACGGTCAATAAAAAACACATCTGGTCCATCTTCAATTTTACGCACTACATGTGAATCCCATACTTTGTCAAATAATGTCTTACTCATTTTTTATTTTTTTTAATTGTAATTTCTATAACCACAGCAATTCCCTGTTCATTATAATAGCAAAACAAAAGTAAAAAAAGATACAAAGGCGTCAATTTCGATATTTCATTATATACGATACCCAAACTAATTTACAAATTGCGAAACCGCTTTTGCAGATTAAATTTTGAAAGAAAAATGATTAAGAAACGGCTTTGCTTTTTCTTTTTTGACCTTAATTTTTCTTGATTGTTTTTTGTTTTAATAGTTTGCAAATTTATCTCAAAATCACTATAAAATATAAGGTTTTATTTGAAAAAATGTAACAAAATGAATAAAAATAGTAATAATTGTTAGTTTTGGAATTTTTGCAAAAAGAATGCTTTTTCGTTTTTTTAAAGCTTTTAAAGGAGATTTTTGAACGTTATTTAGATTCAATAAACAGTCTAAATACTACGACATCCAAGAAGTGTATTTTTATGAAATTTTATGATTGTTTGAGACAGAAATTGATTTTTTGAGAGCAGTATTTTTAAAATTAGTTCAGTGAATTTTTAAATTCTAATGGAGTCTGGCTAGTTTTCTTTTTGAATAATTTACTAAACGACTGCGGATATTCAAAACCTAGTTGATAAGCAATTTCTGCTACAGAAAGATTGGTCGTAATCAGAAAATCTTTTGATTTTTCAATTAATTTCGAATGAATATGCTGTTGAGCATTTAATCCAGTCAAATTGCGAAGCATGTCGCTGAGATAATGGCTCGAAACATTAATCTGTGAAGCCAGAAATTCTACTGTTGGCAATCCTTTTTTCAAGGTTTCTGCATTACTGATATAGTTGTCCAAAGTTTCTTCAACTTTTAATAATAAATCGTTACTGATTGTTTTTCTCGTAATGAATTGGCGCTTGTAAAAACGATTGCTGTAATTCAGCAGAACATCGATATAAGAAACAATCACATCCTGACTCATTTCGTCTATTGCCGTCTTGAGTTCGTTGTCGATGCTTTGTAATAATCCAATAATAATTGTTTTTTCACTGTCTGAAAGATGCAATGCTTCATTAGTGTCATAAGAAAAGAAACCGTATTTTTTGATATTTTTTCCCAAAGGATAATTTCGAATAAAATCGGGATGAAATAAAAGTGTGTAACCGCCATATTCAGCGCCTTCTTCATTTTCTGTAAAGATCAATTGATTGGGAGAAGCAAAGAGGAGTCCGCCTTCGTTAAAATCATAATAACCCTGACCATAACCCATTTTTCCGTTAGTCGAAAACTTATAAGATACCTTATAGAAATCAAGCAAAAAAGCATGATTCGCTAAGTCTTCATTTATGACCAATTGCGTATTATCAACCAAACTCATCATCGGATGAAGTGGTTTTGGCAATCGAAGAAGATCGTGAAACTGCGATATAGAAGAGATTTTTTCCGGATTATTGTTTTTCTTTTCCATGATATAAAAATAAGAAAATTAAAAGACTAATACCGTTTAGGTTTTTAAAAACCGAACGGTATTAGTTTTGATGAATTATGCTCCCAAAAACTGTTTTCCAAATTCGGTACGAAAAGTCTCTGCACCTAATTCTAATCTTTGTTTGTAAAGCGCTTTTGCATCTTCACCGGCAACGTATCTTAATTGATTTTTACCGTCGGTTGCTGCTTCATAAACCATATCGGCAATTTGCTCTGGAGTTGATGCCATTTCAAACATTGTTTCAACACTTGAAAACATACTGTTGGTCATTGCTTCGTACTCAGGTTGTGCTCCTGTATCAAGAGAACCGTGAAGAAATTCTGTTTTTATACCGCCTGGAGAAACCGTTTTAATATGTACACCAAACGGATTTAATTCGTAAGCCATACTTTCGCTCCAACCTTCCAATCCCCATTTTGTTGCGTGATAAACAGACCCTAAAGGGAAAGCGATTAATCCGCCGATAGAAGTTGTAGAGATAAATAAACCGTTTTTTCTTTCTCTGAAATACGGAATAAAAGCATTGGTAACACGAATAACCCCTAATAAATTGGTGTTTAATTGTTTTGTAATTTGATCGTCAGAAAGACTTTCCAAAGGCCCAATTAAACCATAACCAGCATTATTGAAAACGATGTCAATATCGCTTAATGCAATAGCTTTTTGGACTGTAGTTTGTATCTGTTCATAATTGGTGACGTCTAATGGTAAAAGCGTTACGTTTTTTAATTGAGAAAGTTCAGTTTCTTTTTCTGGAGTTCTCATTGTAGCAATTACATTCCATCCTTTTTCGTGGAATAATTTTGCTGTTGCTTTTCCTAAACCTGATGATGCGCCTGTGATAAAAATTGTTTTCATGATTATTGTTTTTTTTAATTGTTATAATTTGATGAAGCAAAGTTCAGGATACAGTACAGCTTAAAAGTGCTCATTTTGGTGTAATGAGTATCCAAAATGAATAATCGGAGTTTTTTGGATTAAAAACTTTGAGTGTAATTTGTTTTAAACACATAGAGACATAGTTTTTCTTTGTCTACAAAGGCGTTTCACTTATTTTAAAAACACATAGCTATGTGTTAAAAATCTAGATTTTTTTTAGGCTTCTTTTTATAAAATTGAGATCTATGTTTCTATGTGTTTAAAATTTTAAGAATTGCATTTGACAGTTTTATTTGATGCTTTTGTTAACAACTTTAGTTTCGTTATTTCTGTAAAAAAAGCGTAAATTTGAATTCCTTCCATTTTTCATTTCACATTTTGTTATGTTTCATGTTGTCAATGTTTTGCAATGTGTAGGATTTGAAATTTGAAGCTTTAAAATTTGACTTTTACAACTCTATGTATTTAATATTCGATACCGAAACAACCGGATTACCAAAACGCTGGGATGCCCCGATAACCGATTCTGATAACTGGCCTCGCTGTATACAGATTGCGTGGCAGCTTCATGACGAAATGGGACAGCTTATAGAACATCAGGATTATTTGGTAAAGCCAGAAGGGTTTAATATTCCGTATGATGCCGAGCGTATTCACGGAATCTCTACTGAATTGGCTGAAGCCGATGGAATCACTTTGGCCGAAGTTTTAGAGAAATTCAATATTGCTTTAAGCAAAACCAAATTTATCGTTGGACAGAATTTAGGTTTCGACGTTAATATTATGGGAGCCGAATTCCATAGAATGGGAGTGGAGTCTCAAATGAGCTCAATGCCTGTTCTGGATACTTGTACCGAAGTTACGGCTTCATTATTGCAGCTTCCGGGAGGTCGTGGAGGAAAATTCAAACTTCCAACACTTACCGAATTACACAGTTATCTTTTCGATCAGCCTTTCGCGGAAGCGCACAACGCAACTGCCGACGTTGAGGCAACTACGCGTTGTTTCCTTGAATTGGTTAGAAGAGAGGTTTTTACAAAAGAAGAATTAGACGTTCCGAAGGAATATTTCAAAGATTTTCAAGAAAGAAATGCCGAGCCATTCAAGCTGATTGGTTTAAAACACATCAACTTAAAAGCGGCTTCTGATAAAATTAGAGAACAGCTTAAAGCTTTAGCTGGAGACGACAAACAAAATGTTGTTTCAGAAGAAGATAAAGCCGATTTTAAAGCAGCAAAATTTGCGCATTTACACAATCATACGCAGTTTTCTGTTCTTCAGTCTACTATCGGAATTGGAAATATAGTTGCCGCTGCCGCTAAAAATGGAATGCCGGCCGTTGCCATGACGGATACTGGAAACATGATGGGAGCTTTTCACTTTGTGAGTGCCGTGATGAACCATAACAAAGCAGCTTCTGGAAAAAATAAAGCTTTGGTTGAAGCTGGAGAAGAACCAACAGAAACCGAAGTAAAACCAATTGTTGGTTGTGAATTTAATATTTGCGAAAATCACTTAGATAAAAGTAAAAAAGACAACGGTTATCAGATTGTTTTGATGGCTAAAAATAAAGCAGGTTATCACAACTTGGCTAAAATGGCTTCAATTGCCTATACTGACGGATTTTATTATGTTCCGAGGATTGACCGCAAAATTGTCGAGCAATACAAAGGCGATATCATGGTTTTGTCTGGGAATTTATACGGAGAGATTCCGAGTAAAATCCTGAACATTGGTGAAAATCAAGCCGAAGAAGCTTTAGTTTGGTGGAAAGAACAATTTGGTGAAGATTTCTATTTAGAAGTAATGCGCCACAATCAGGAAGACGAAAATCGCGTTAACAAAACCCTTATTGAATTTTCGCAAAAGCATAATGTCAAATTAATTGCAACTAATAATACTTATTACTTAAATAAAGAAGATGCCAATGCGCACGATATTTTATTGTGTGTAAAAGACGGTGAAAAGCAGGCAACACCTATTGGACGTGGACGCGGTTACCGTTACGGACTTCCAAATCAGGAATATTATTTTAAATCGGAAGCAGAGATGAAAAAACTCTTTGCCGATTTGCCCGAAGCGATTATCAACATTCAGGAAATTATTGATAAGGTTGAAGGCTATTCGCTCTATCGTGATGTATTGCTTCCGAAGTTTGATATTCCAGCAGAATTTGTTGATCCTGAAGATGAAAAAGACAATGGTGTTCGTGGTGAAAATGCGTATTTGCGAGACCTTACAATGCGAGGAGCTAAAAAACGATATGGTGAAATTACCGAATCAATTCAAGAACGTTTAGATTTTGAATTATTAACGATTTCAAATTCAGGATATCCAGGTTATTTCTTGATTGTACAGGATTTCATTGCCGAGGCTAGAAAAATGGACGTATCGGTAGGGCCAGGACGTGGATCTGCAGCGGGTTCAGCCGTTGCCTATTGCCTTGGAATTACCAATATTGACCCTATTAAATACGACTTGCTTTTTGAGCGTTTCCTAAATCCTGACCGTGTATCGATGCCCGATATTGATATTGACTTTGATGACGAGGGTCGTGGACGTGTAATGGAATACGTTATCAATAAATATGGTCAAAAACAGGTTGCTCAGATTATCACGTATGGTAAAATGGCAACCAAATCGGCGATTCGTGATACGGCGCGTGTACTGGATTTACCATTATTCGAGGCCGATAGAATTGCAAAACTGATTCCGGGAATGATGCCGTCAAAATGGAATTTGGCGCGTTTTATTTCTGAAAGTGAAGACGAGGTTAAAAAAGCGCTTCGTTCCGATGAATTTGACAATGTAAAAGAATTAATCGCCATTGCCAATGAAGATGATTTGGCAGGAGAAACCATTCAGCAGGCAAAAATCTTGGAAGGATCGATGCGTAATACGGGAATTCATGCCTGCGGTGTTATCATTACGCCGTCGGATATTACGAATTACGTTCCTGTTACAACTGCAAAAGATTCAGATTTATATGTAACCCAGTTTGACAACTCGGTTGCAGAAAGTGCTGGATTGCTGAAAATGGACTTCTTGGGGCTAAAGACCCTTACGCTGATAAAAGATACTGTAAAACTGGTAAAATACAGAACCGGAAAAGATCTGGATCCCGATACTTTTCCAATCGATGATGAAGAAACGTATGCGCTTTTCCAGAGAGGTGAAACGGTTGGAATCTTCCAATACGAGTCACCTGGGATGCAGAAATACATGAAGGATCTGAAACCAACGGTTTTTGGAGATTTAATTGCCATGAATGCATTGTATCGTCCGGGACCTTTGGAATATATTCCATCTTTCGTTCGAAGAAAAAATGGTGACGAAGAAATCAAATACGATTTAGATGCCTGTGCCGAATATTTATCTGAAACCTACGGAATTACCGTTTACCAAGAGCAGGTAATGCTTTTGTCTCAGTCTTTGGCAGGATTTACAAAGGGTGAGGCCGACGTTTTGCGTAAAGCGATGGGTAAGAAACAAAAAGACGTACTAGATAAAATGAAGCCGAAGTTCGTTGAACAAGCTGCTGCAAAAGGTCACGATGCCAAAGTTCTGGAGAAAATCTGGAAAGACTGGGAAGCTTTTGCGAGTTACGCCTTCAACAAATCACACTCGACTTGTTATGCTTGGATTGCGTATCAAACGGCTTATTTGAAGGCGCATTATCCTGCCGAATATATGGCAGCGGTACTTTCGAATAACATGAATGATATTAAACAAGTTTCGTTTTTTATGGAAGAATGTAAGCGTATGGGATTACAAGTTCTTGGACCAGATGTAAACGAATCATATTATAAATTTACGGTAAATGATGATTATGCCGTTCGTTTCGGAATGGGTGCAATTAAAGGTGTTGGTTCTGGAGCTGTTGAAACGATTGTAGAAAACAGAAAAGACGGAAGATATAAATCAATTTTTGATTTGGCGAAGCGAATTGATTTGCGTGCTGCCAACAAAAAAGCGATTGAAAACTTAGCATTAGCAGGAGGTTTCGATTCATTTGAAGGAACAACAAGAGCACAGTATTTCCATGACGATGGTGACGGAATTACTTTCTATGAAAAAGCAATGCGATATGGATCTAAATTTCAGGAAAACGAAAACTCGTCTCAGGTAAGTTTGTTTGGAGAAGCGAGCGAAGTGCAGATTGCAGAACCTGTTGTGCCGCCATGCGAAGATTGGAGTACAATGGAAAAACTGGCAAAAGAAAAAGAGGTTGTAGGGATTTATATTTCTGGACATCCACTTGATGATTTTAGATTTGAAATGAAATATTTTTGTAATGCTCGTTTAGAAGCCTTAAAGAGTATGAATGAATATGTTGGAAAAAATCTACATTTTGCGGGAATTATCAATAACGTACAACATCGTGTAGCTAAAAACGGAAAAGGCTGGGCGGCTTTCAATTTAGAAGGATATGACGAAAGTTATGAGTTTAAGATTTTTGGTGAAGAATATTTAAAATTCCGTCATTTCTTAATTCAGAACAATTTTGCCTTTTTGAAGATTCTAATCAAAGACGGTTGGGTAAATCATGATACGGGTAAAAAAACAGATCCTAGAATGCAGTTTGTTGAGATTCGTCAATTACAGGATATTCTAGAAGCTTTCGCTAAAAAGCTAATTGTTTTGTTGAATATAAAAGATTTGCATCCAGAGTTCATTCATAAACTAAGTCATTTGTTTAATGAGAATAAAGGTGAAAATTCTGTGACTTTCGAAATCATGGAATTGGAAAAAATAAAACGTTTGGTTGAGGTAGAAACTCCAGCAGATTTTGAAGCCGAAGATGCAGTTTTTGAATCTGAAAATGAAGATAGTGCAATGGAAGATACCAAGATTCAAGAAGTAAATGAAGTTGAAGAAATAAAAGTAGTGACCAAATTAACGATGCCAAGCCGTCGTTTGAAAGTGAGGATTTCCACGGAATTATTACAGGAATTAGAAAAAATGCAGATTAATTTTAAACTGAACTAAAAATTTAACAGTTAAAATTTAAACACATGTTAATTTTTTGTGTTAAAAATATGCACGCATAATAGTTTTTTAGTAATATTGCCCAAAATTACAACGATTTCGTTCCAAGTCTAACTTTACAAACTTAAGGATATGTTAAAAATATTCTAAGTTTGTATAAATCAATTAAAAGAAAATTATGAAAAAGAACCTATTTTTATTAGGAATGCTAGTTTGCTCTATGGCAACAATGGCGCAAACAGAAAAGGCGGACAAACCAGAAAGCTGGTATTTCAAATTAGGTGGATCTTATTTTAACCAAACGGCTTCGACAGAATTTCCAACTGTAGGTGGAAATGCTGCATTAGATAGAACATATGTAGGAGGGAAATTAGTTTCTGAAAAAAGTGTTACAGGTTCTTTTGGACAAGGTTTTAGAACTGGAGTAACTGCAGGATATCGTTTTTCTACACGTCTTGGAGTAGAATTAGGAGTTAATTACTACACTAGTAATGACAAGAAAATGGCACAAACTACATCTGATGTTCCAATTACACCAACTGGTGTTTATAGTTTTAAATCAGTAGGTCAAATTACCGCTTTTGATTTAGCACCAGCAATCGTAATGTTTTTAGGTGAGTCTCATGGTTTTGAACCATATACTAAAGTTGGAGTTTTAGTACCTGTTCATGGTGACTTAGAAATTACTTCTGATGCATATGCTCCAATTGCTTTTAGTCCAACAGGAACACCAACAGCTTTTGGAAATGTTCACAGCGTTGATAAAGTAAAACCAAACCCAACAATTGGATTTACTGCTGCAGTTGGTACAACTTTTAAATTGACTTCACATCTTTCAGCTTTTGCAGAATTAGAATATCGTAATTTTACTGTTCACGGAAAAACAAAGGAAACTACAGAATTTACGGTAAATGGTAATGATGCTTTGGCAACGAGAACTACAGCTCAAATCCACACAAATTACAGAGATAAATTAGATGTTAATTCTAACAATGCTTTGTTTAATCCTAACACAGCAACTCCTGATCAAAGAGATACTACAAGACCTAACGAAGCAATGGACGAATTAAGTTCTTATGTTGGAATCTCTGGTTTAGGATTAACATTAGGCATCAAATACAGTCTATAATTTTTTATAGAGTTTATAGTTTTTTGAAAAAAGGATATTCGAAAGAATATCCTTTTTTTGTCTTCTTTTTTTGAATTTTTCATGTTGTTTGTCATTCCGAGGAACGAGGAATCTTCAAAAGAAATTCCATAAAGAAAATCATTAATCTTTGTCGAGCTACTAACGGAGATTCCTCGTTCCTCGGAATGACAAAACTATGTAGTAAATTATTTAGAAGATTCTCTAAATTCCTTCAAAACCTGATCAATAATCCAAGTTGTTCTGGCTCCAGAAATTCCTTTTGATGGAGAAGTACCTTCTTTTCCTAAAAGTTCCGCCATTACAGTTTCTATAAATGGTTGCTGAATATGAAGTGGATTTTCTATTGTAATGCTTTCTTTTTCTCCATTTGCATATTTAATATGAAGAGGATCATTTCCGAAAGTAGAGAAAGAAATTTTTCCTTTATCACCTACAATTTCTGTATTGTCGTAACGTTCAAAACTGGCAAAATTCCATATTCCAGATCCGTGAATTCCATTTTCAAATAAGAAAGACATCGAAACGGTATCTTCGGCAGGATATGCTTTTAATTGCGAAGTCGCGTGTCCGCGTACTGATTTTATCGGACCTAAAACAAAATCTAGAAAATCTAAAGTATGACATGCTAAATCAACAAAAATTCCGCCTCCTGAAATATGCGGTAAAACAGTCCAAGGAAGATTAATTTCGTCATCGTAGCGTGCTTCAAACGGATGATATAAAACACAATTTACATGTCTAATATTTCCTAATTTTCCTTCATCAATTATTTCTTTGATTTTTAAAAATCGAGGTAAAGCTCTTCTATAATAAGCAACAAACAAAGGAACGTTATGTTCTTTGCAAGCAGAAATCATTTCGTTGCATTCTTCAAAAGTTAAAGCCATTGGTTTTTCTACATAAACTGGTTTTCCAGCTTTGGCGCATAAGATAGTGTATTCTTTATGAGAGGATGGAGGAGTAGCAATGTAAACTGCATCAACTTCTGGATCGTTTATTAAATCAATAGCATTTGAATACCATTTAGGAACATTATGGCGTTTTGCGTAATCTTCGGCAAGCGCTGCATCTCTTCGCATAACAGCAACTAAAGCAGAATTTGGAGCTTTCTGAAAAGCAGGTCCGCTTTTAACTTCGGTTACATTTCCGCAGCCAATAATTCCCCATTTTATAATTTCCATTGTTTAAGTTTTAAGTTTTTCAAATTTAGTGTAAATGGTTTATTTAAAAAAGTTAGCCATGAATTCACGAATTATTTTTTCACGCAGATTTAAAAATATTTGAGCAGATGTCGACAGATTTTTTAATTTAATCTGCCTAAATCTGCGAATCTGCGTGAAAAAAAAATAAAAGCCACAGATTAAAAGATTTTCACAGATTTTTTTAATCTATCTAATTCTTTTAATCTGTGGCATAAAATAAATTAGCCACGATATTCAGAAATAAATTCGTGAATTCGTGGCTAAGAAAAATTAGGCTTAAAATCTTACTTTTTTGGCAAAGCTTTAAAACCCATATTGTAAAGCGTAAAAGCTTGAATATCTACATTTTCTTGAATTGTAGCCGCAACAGATTTTCCTGCTCCGTGACCAGCTTTAACATCAATTCTAATTAAAACTGGATTTTCTCCAGCTTGTTTTTCTTGTAATTCAGAAGCAAATTTAAAACTGTGCGCCGGAACAACACGATCATCATGATCTCCTGTAGTAACCATCGTAGCAGGATATTTAGTTCCTTTTTTAACGTTATGAACAGGAGAATACCCTTTTAAATATTCAAACATTTCTTTGTTATCCTGAGCCGTTCCGTAATCAAAAGCCCATCCTGCGCCCGCTGTAAAGGCGTTGTAACGAAGCATGTCCATAACTCCAACTGCTGGCAAAGCTACTTTCATTAAATCTGGACGTTGAGTCATTGTTGCGCCAACTAATAAACCTCCGTTTGAACCTCCGCGAATAGCTAAATAATCAGATGAAGTATATTTTTGTGCAATCAAGTATTCAGCAGCAGCGATAAAATCATCAAAAACGTTTTGCTTTTGCAATTTAGTTCCTGCATTGTGCCATTTTTTTCCATATTCACCACCACCTCTTAAATTGGCAACAGCATAAACGCCTCCGTTTTCCATCCAAACTGCATTTGCAATGCTGAAACTTGGAGTTAAACTAACATTGAATCCTCCGTAACCGTAAAGAATTGTTGGATTTTTACCATCTAGTTTTGTCCCTTTTTTATAGGTAATAATCATCGGAACTTTTGTACCGTCTTTTGAAGTATAGAATACTTGTTTAGACTCGTAATCTTCACTTTTGAAATCAACTTTTGGTTTTTGATACACCTCAGATTTACCAGATTTTGGTTCGAAAGAGTAAATGCTTCCTGGAGTTGTATAATTTGTAAAGCTATAGTACAAGATTTTTTCATCTTTTTTTCCGCCAAATCCGCCAGCAGATCCAACCGCAGGAAGTTTAATTTCGCGAACTAATTTTCCGCTATAATCGTATTGTAATACAAACGAAACCGCATCTTTAGTATAATTTGTGAAGAAGTATCCTGCACCTGTTGAAACGGCAAGTACATTTTCTGTTTCTTTGATAAAATCTTTCCAGTTTTCTGGTTTAGGATTAGCAGCATCAACAGTAACAATGCGTTTGTTAGGCGCATTCAAATCGGTGTCGATAAACAGTTTGCTACCTTCGTTTTCTATAATGCTATTGTCGCTGTTAAAATTATCTACGATAGTAACAATCGGACTATTTGGTTTGGTTAAATCTTTAATATATAATTCATTTCCGTAAGTAGAATTAGCAGCAGAAATAATTAAATAATGATCATCTTCGGTAACATAACCTCCAACATATCTTCTTTTTTGATCTGCACCAAAAATTACTTTATCGTCTTTTTGAGCAGTTCCTAATTTATGAAAATACAATTTGTGCTGATCTGTTTTTGCAGATAATTCGCTTCCTTTTGGTTTTTCATAACTAGAATAATAGAAACCTTCATTTCCATGCCAAGAAATACCGCTGAATTTTACATCAACCAAAGTATCTTCTAAAACTTTTTTAGAAACAGCATCAATAATAATTACTTTTCTCCAGTCGCTACCACCTTCAGAAATAGCGTATGCAGCTTTGCTGCCATCTTTAGAAAAATCTAAACCGCCAAGTGAAGTTGTTCCGTCTTTAGAAAAAGTATTCGGATCTAAGAAAATCTCTTCTTTTCCGCTTTGATCTTTTCTGTAAACAACAGATTGATTTTGAAGTCCGTTGTTTTTAGAATAGTAAGTAAATTTTCCTTCTTTGTATGGAGCACCGATTTTCTCATAGTTCCAAAGTTTTTCCATTCGTTTTTTAAGTTCTTCACGAAATGGAATTTGATTTAAGTAACCATAAGTTACGTCATTTTCAGCTTTTACCCAAGCTCCAGTTTCAGCAGATTTGTCGTCTTCAAGCCAACGGTAAGGATCGCTTACCTTTGTGTCAAAATATACATCAACGGTTTCTCCTTTTTTGGTTTCAGGATATTTGATTTTGTTTTGAGCAAAAGAAATTCCCGCAGTTGTGATTGCCATTAATAAAATAGTTTTTTTCATAGTTAATTTTTATCTGTTGTAACAAAAATAGTATTTTCTGTGAGATTGTTGTGTTATTAACCGCAAAGTACGCAAAGTATTCAATATTAATCTCGCAAAGGCGCGGAGACGCAAAGTTTTAAAATTTCTTTGCGACTTCGCGTCTTTGCGAGATTCTTTTAAGCTTTGTTTAATAAAATAAAACTTAGAGAACTTTGTTTAAATTCCTTGAGATATTTACGGTTAAATAAAATTTATAAATTAAAATTAACTCCCAAAACAATGTTTCTTCCAATATTTGGAATACCGTCAGTTTTTAATCTCGAAAGGTGCGCAATATATTTTTTATCGAATAAATTGTTTCCGTTTAAGTTAATATCGAAAGCCGTTTTACCAAGTTTTACAGTTCCTCCAAAACCTAAATTTACCAAAGTATAACCTTTAGAAGCAGTTTCAAATCCGCTTACATTATCTTGGCTGAAAGTTGAAGAAACGTTCAAAGAAGCAAAACCTTCGCTTAACCAATCTTTGATATTAAATTCTGTTCTTAATGTATTATTCCAGTTGTTTGCAGGAATTAAAGGCAAATAATCGTCATTATCTTTTTTACCTGTCACAGTTTCAAAACTAGTTTCAAAATGCAACCAATCTAAAGGATGTGGGTGAAAGTGCAGGCCAACTTCACCACCATATAATTTTGCATTATCTTGAACATAAGCAAAAACATCATTATCGTCACGAATTTCTCCAGTTGGCGAAGTATAGATATAATTATTTACATGATTGTAAAATCCGTTTACGAAGAATTCGAAATGCGTGTTTTTATATTCTAAATTCAAATCTGTCTGAACGTTTTGTTCTGTTTTCAAATTAGCATTTCCAATTTCATAACGGTTTGTTCCTTCGTGAACACCATTTGAAGTCAATTCTGCTAAGTTTGGCGCTCTAAATCCTGTCGCAACATTCAATCGAAGCGTTAACGGTTCAGCCAATTTGGTTTTGTAACCTAAAGAAGCATTAAAACTGTCAAAAGATTTATCAAGTGGCAGAAAATAACCTTCTTCACCTTCAGTTCCGTGTGCGATTGAAGTAACATTTCTGTTGTCAAAACGTAAACCGGCTTGCAAAACATTGCTGTTCCATTCGTAATTCGCAGTTCCAAAAACACCAAAATCATTTGTTGTTGCGTCTGGAATCAAATATTCTTCTCCAGAATTTTTGTTCGTTTGATGCATTCCTTGAACACCAACGATAGTTTCAATTTTTCCGAATTTTGGAAAATGGTATTTTGCATTATAATTGAAAGTGTTCAATTTCATGTGAAGAGAAGCTTCGTTGCTGTCTTCAAATTCGCTTCTGTCGTTTGCGATATAACCTAAATCAACATCTAATTTTGAGTTTTCAAAAAAGATAACATTATTCAAACTCAATAAATGATTGAAAATTCCCTGTCTCGGAAATTGTGTGTCTTTGCTAGAAGATTGTTCTGCAATTCCGTCTTCTGGAATTCCGATATCCAATTTGTTATAGTTGTATCTTAAAACACTAGAAAAAGTGGAGTTGCTGTAACCGATTCCTGTTTTAAAATCAGTTTCATTATAACGTGAATTCGTTACGCGGTCGCCATCGGCGATTTTGTAATCAGAATGTGTGTTGTAACCACCTCTAACTAAGAATTTCCAGTTTTCTGTAGAAGTTTTTAATCCGATCGAAGAATTGCTTCCTTGTGTATTGGTAAAATATTTTTGACTGAAATTAGCTTTAAAATCGCCAGCATCAGCAAATTTTTCAGGATTGAAATATAAAACTCCACCTAAAGCATCAGAACCATACAATAAAGACGCTGGCCCTTTTATTACTTCAACGCTTTCGATTCCGCCATCATTTAAACCCAAACCATGTTCGTCTCCAAACTGCTGATTTTCGATACGAACACCTTGAGAATAAACCAAAACACGATTTCCGCTAAGTCCGCGAATAACAGGTTTTCCGATTGAAGTTCCAGTTGAAATTTGCGAAACTCCAGGAATTGTCGCCAAACCTTCAATTAAAGTTGAAGTTCCTTTTTGCTGTAAAGTTTTAATGCTTTCGTGCTCAATTTTCATTACGTTTTGCGATTGCAATTTGTTGAAAGGCGTTGAAACAACCACTTCATCCATTTCTAAAATCGATTCTTCAAGCGTAATATCTAAAGTATTTTGCTTTAATAATTTAGCAATTGTTTTATTTTGATTGGCATATCCAACATAGGTAAAAGCAAGACGTAAAGCACCGTTCGGAAGATTGTTCAATTCGTATTTTCCGTTTGCGTCTGTTGTTGTTCCTTTATGTAATTCAGGTACGTAAACAGAAACTCCTGGCAAAGGAGTATTTTCGTTGTCAGTTATTGTTCCTGAAACCGAATTTTGAGCAGAAAGCATGCTCGAAAACCCTAAAATAAGGGCAATTATAAATTTTTTCATTTGAAAATGATGCTATAGTTAATTTGATTTTTTTTCTTAGAATGAAAACCAAAAATCAACAATAAAGCATTCTGATCCTTTCTATAGAAATAGGATTAGGAAACTCAATGTTATTTGAATTTAAATTGAAAGAAATGTGATTTTTTCGAAAAATCGAAACCTAAGAAATTTGTGTAGAAGGAGGACCGCGTAAGAAATACGAAGTGGCTGAAATAGAGAAAATATTCTCCGAAACTGGGAAGAAATAAGTTATTTCTTTTTCAAAAGAATGAAATTGAAATTGAAAAGTTTCTGGAATAATGTAACTTCCAAAAGCAAAATTACAAACAAAACAGACATCAAAATCATGATGCTGGTGCGTTATTTCGCCACTTGGATCATTGTAATTATGATGACATTGTTTTTCTGAAAGCTGTTTTACAATATGCTCATAACTGTGTATCGACTGAAACAATATCGAGAACAATATTGTCACAGCAAAAGACAAACTTAATATGAGCTGTTTTCTTTTCATACTCCGCAAAGGTATAAAGATTAAATAGAAAATTAATTTATTTTTTGCCTTTGTAAGCTTGTTTATTGAAAAAAACGCAGCAATTAATTTTGTGAAGCATCAAAAAGAGAATATTTTTATTTCTTCTAGCGACTAGAGAAACCATTATATTATATTTGTATTTGAAATAAATATACTTACAAAACGTTTATTTTTAAATATCTCTAAAACCAAACTTACGATATGCGAATTATTTTCAGCTGTTTATTTTTACTTAGTTTTTTTAACTCTTTTGCACAAGAAGCAGTTAAACCTGAGATAAAACCAGTAGTAAAAATAGATTCTTTATATCGAGAAGATCAGTTTTATTTTTCGGTAACTTATAATATGTTTACCGATATTCCAGTTGATTTTAAGCAAAATAAGTTCTCTCTCGGACTTTCTGGAGGTTTTCTTCGTGATATGCCAATTAATAAATCGAGAACTATTGCTATAGCGGCAGGTTTAGGATTAAGTTATCAGAACTATTATCAGAATTTGACCATTTCTAGAGATGCGTCGGGAGGTATTATATATGGCGTAAACGATTATGGACAATTTGTATCTAATAGATACAGACAATATTCCGTAGATCTTCCGATAGAATTTAGATGGCGAAATTCGACTTACGAAAGCACCAAATTCTGGCGTATTTATGGAGGTGTTAAATTGAGTTATGTGTTTTCAAATTCTTCTATTTTAGACGATGGCGAAAATACATATAGAATAAACAATAATGCAGCAATCAATAAATTTCAATACGGACCATACATCGCCGCAGGATATAATACATGGAATGTTTATTTGTATTATGGTTTAAGTCCATTATTTAATTCTGCAACCATTTTATCTGGCGAAAAAATCAATATGAAAACCTTAAACGCAGGTTTGATTTTTTATATTTTATAACCACAAGTATAAAAACAAAAGCTGCGGCATTATTCCAGTAAACAGTCCAATTAGAATTTCTCTAGAAGTATGCGCATTCATTTCTAAGCGAGACGAAGCTACAATTCCAGATAACAAAATCAATAATGCTGGCCAATACGGATTATGCATTTGAAAATGGATATTCAGTCCAATTACAAAAATGGCAAAACCAGAAATAGCGATCATATGCAAACTTGGCTTTTTCTTGAAAAGCACAAAAACTAAAGCTAAAATTGTGCTGAATAGAGCGCCAAGAAAAAAGAAATGAAGTTCTGGATAACGAGTAATTACAATACTTCTTTTTACCAATAAAATATATAAAAAACATTGCAATATAAGCGGAACTGTTCTCTCTGAAACTTGACTCAGCATGATTGATTTTACATGTCCTGTTGATTTTAAAAGCAAATAAAACAAAACTGGAACAATTACATTAATAACCGAAATCTGAATTAAAACAAAATATTTTTCTTGCGTGCTAAAAATGTCTCCAGCGGCATACAAATAAAACAATGTGGCGTAAACCGATATAAAAATCGGATGTAAAATATAAGAGAAAATAGGAAGTATATTTTTCAAAAGGCTCAAATTTGTGGTATAAAAACAAATATACAGAAATATAAATAAGGAAGAACAGCGGCTTTATTTTTTAAGAAAATCACAACTCTTTTCTACCTTTAATGTCTTAATTTTGAAAAAAAGAAATTTCTAAATGAGCATAAATTCAAAAGACCTAATCTCAGTTATAAATGCCAAATTTATTGGCTCAAAAGAAGCTGTTTTAATTGATCATATTTCAATTGACAGCCGTTCGCTGCAAAACGGATCGCAAACATTATTTTTTGCTTTGTCTGGCGTAAACAACGATGCTCATTTATTTATTCCTGATTTAATCGAAAAAGGGGTTCAGAATTTTGTGGTGCAATATATTCCAGAAAATTGTGCTGAAAAAGCTAATTTTTTGGTTGTAGAAAACACCTTAAATGCCCTTCAGGAATTTGCGGGATATTATAGAAATCTTTTTCATTTTCCAATTATCGGATTAACGGGAAGTAACGGAAAAACGATTGTAAAAGAATGGCTTAACTTTTTGCTGAGCCCAGATTACAATATAGTTAGAAGTCCAAAAAGCTATAATTCTCAAGTTGGAGTTCCGCTTTCGGTGATTTCAATTAATGAAAATCACAATTTAGGAATTTTTGAAGCCGGAATTTCTACCGTAAACGAAATGGCTAAATTGGAGAAAATAATCAAACCCAATATTGGCATTTTAACAAGCATTGGTTCTGCTCACGATGAAGGTTTTTTAAATTTAGTTCAGAAAATTGACGAAAAACTGCTTTTGTTCAAAGACTGTCCGATTATTATTTATCAAAAAAATGAAGTTGTAGATTCTTGTTTGACGCAATTCGTTGCCGAATATATGATGCATCCGCGAAAACTTTTTTCATGGAGTTTTTCAGATAAAAGCGCAGATGTTTTTATTCTAAAAAAAGAAATCAAAAACGATCACACGCTTATTGAATATCATTACAAAAATGAAAATTTCAATTTAGAAATTCCGTTTAGCGATTCTGCTTCGGTAGAAAATGCCATTTCTTGTTTGTTGGTTTTATTGCATTTTAATTACGATCAAACTACGATTCAGAATAGAATTGAAATGCTTTATCCAGTTCAAATGCGTTTGGAAGTTAAGAATGGAATTAATAACTGCAGTATTATAGATGATAGTTACAGTTCAGATTTCCAGTCGCTAAAAATTGCTTTAGATTTTTTAGAAAGCCAGAAAAAGAACGCGTCTAAAACTGTTGTTTTATCAGATATTTTTCAAAGTGGTTTTTCAAATGAAGAATTGTACTCAAAAGTAGCCGATTTAATTGCTTCCAATAAAATAAATCGCGTCATCGGAATTGGAGAAACCATTAGCGCTTTCGCGGATAAATTTTCAAACATTATTATTTTTCCAACTAAAAATGAATTTATTGATGCCATTGAAAGTTTAAATTTTCACAATGAAACTATTTTGGTAAAAGGCGCAAGATCTTTTCATTTTGAAGAAATTGTGTCGCTTCTGGAAGAGAAAACGCATGAAACAGTTCTCGAAATTAATCTGGATGCCATTAGTCATAACTTCAATTATTTCAAATCAAAACTGGCTCCAAATGTCAAAATGATGGTAATGGTAAAAGCTTTTGGTTACGGAAACGGAGGTTTGGAGATTGCCAAATTATTAGAACATCATAAAGTAGATTATTTAGGTGTCGCTTTCGCGGATGAAGGAATTTCGTTGAAAAACGGCGGAATAAAATTGCCAATTATGGTTTTAAATCCCGAATCGACTAGCTTTCCATCAATCATTCAATATCAATTAGAACCTGAAATTTATAGTATAAAAGGATTAAATGCCTTTTTGAAAATTGCTCGCGAAAAGAATTTAAAAGATTTCCCTATTCATATAAAAATTGATACGGGAATGCATCGTTTAGGTTTTGAAGAAAATACGCTTCAAGAATTAATTGATACTTTAAAAGGAAATTCGACCGTTCGTGTTCAAAGTGTTCTTTCGCATTTAGCAACAAGCGATGATCCAAAACATTATGGTTTTGTAAATCAGCAAATTGCTTTGTTTGAAAAATTATCTTCAAGATTAATTTCAGAATTAAATATCAATCCGATTCGCCATATTTTAAATACATCTGGAATTAGCAATTTTCCGAATGCCCAATATAATATGGTACGTTTAGGAATTGGTTTATACGGAGTTTCAAATGATTCTTCAGAACAGAAATATCTAGAAAATGTTGGAACATTAAAATCTATTATTTCTCAAGTTAGAACCATTCCGGCTGGAGATAGCGTAGGTTACGGGCGTCGTTTTATGGCAGAAAAAGAAACAAAAATAGCGACAATTCCGATTGGTTATGCAGACGGAATTGCTAGATTATGGGGAAATGAAGTTGGTTTTGTAATCATTAAAAATCAAAAAGCACCAATCGTAGGAAGTGTTTGCATGGATATGCTGATGGTAAACGTGACAGAAATAGATTGCAAAGAAGGCGATTCTGTAATTATTTTCGGCGAAAGCCCAACCGTTATTGAGATGGCTGAGGCTTTAAAAACAATTCCGTATGAGATAATGACCAGTATTTCGCAGCGTGTAAAACGTGTATTTTTTAGATAATTTTAAGAATTTCAAATAAAATTACGTATTTTCGAGATTCATTTAATATTCAACTAAACAGATCAAATATGGGATTTTTTTCAGAATTTAAGGCATTTGCAATGAAAGGCAACGTGGTTGACCTTGCTGTTGCAGTAATTATTGGAGCTGCTTTTGGTAAAATTGTAAGTTCATTTATTGAAGACGTAATCACACCTTTAGTATTAAAACCAGCTCTAGATGCGGCTCACTTATCTAAAATAGAAGATTTAACAGCTTTTGGCGGCGTAAAATACGGATTGTTTCTTTCAGCCGTTATCAACTTTTTAATTGTAGCCTTTGTTTTGTTCTTGATTATCAAAGGAATTAATAGTCTTAAAAAGAAAGAAGAACCAGCACCAAACCAACCTGCTGCACCAACTCAGGAAGAATTACTTACTCAAATTAGAGATTTGTTGAAAAACAAACAATAAGATATAATACCGCTACACTAAGTCTAACTTAACCGCCTTCTAAAGAGGCGGTTTTTTTAAACGATAAGGAAGCTTATAAATAAACAAAGATTGGAAAGTTTAAATTTAAATGATTTATGGCAAGTGGATTTATAGTATTTAAGGACGGTAGATGTTTTGGAAGAAGATGGACAGGTTATGATGAAATTTTAAAAATTGTGATCAAAGAATTGCTGTTGATTGAAGATGGAAAAGATCTAGCGAAATGGTTAGAGACTCAAATTCCAGATTTTGATGATGAGAGCGGAGAGTGTGGCTGGGGATTTTATAAAACAAGTACAGACGAATTTGTAAATAGACATTTAGACTTAAGAAGTCTTACAGTAGAGAATCAACAATTATTTGGGGAGTCAATTATAATAGGAAGAGCTAAACTATTAGATTTGAGAGAAGAATATTCATGCTTAGATATCGATTATTTTGAAATATTTTACACAATGTTTATATTATCTGAAAAAGGTGAGCCACCTTTGGAGTTTTCTGATTGAGGAGCTATTAAGCCTTGTATAGAAAAAAATGGTCCAGGATGGAACTGAAAAAACTTAAATTTAACCGCCTTCTAAAGAGGCAGTTTTTTTTACAAAATGTTTGTTTTGCAACATTTTGTTATTTTTTGTGAATCAGCTTGCCAAGACTTTTATTATACTTATTTTTGCCTTACAAATTAGATTAATTGATTATTTAAACATATAAAAATGAGAATTGCAGTTGTAGGAGCTACCGGAATGGTTGGCGAAGTAATGCTTAAAGTTTTAGCGGAAAGAAATTTTCCTGTTACAGAATTAATTCCTGTTGCGTCTGAAAGATCAGTAGGAAAAGAAATTGAATATAAAGGAACAAAATATAAAGTAGTTGGTTTACAAACAGCAGTTGATATGAAAGCTGATATTGCTGTTTTCTCGGCTGGTGGAGATACTTCGTTAGAATGGGCACCAAAATTTGCCGCTGCCGGAACAACCGTTATCGACAACTCTTCGGCATGGAGAATGGATCCTACTAAGAAATTAGTAGTTCCCGAAATCAATGCTTCTGTTTTAACTAAAGAAGACAAAATTATTGCAAATCCAAACTGTTCTACAATTCAGATGGTTTTGGCTTTGTCTCCTTTGCATAAAAAATACAACATTAAGAGAATTATCGTTTCTACTTACCAATCTATTACAGGAACGGGTGTAAAAGCAGTAAAACAATTAGAAAACGAATACGCTGGAATTCAAGGAGAAATGGCATACAAATATCCAATTCACAGAAATGCGATTCCACATTGCGATAGTTTTGAAGAAAACGGATACACTAAAGAAGAAATGAAATTAGTTCGCGAAACTCAAAAAATTCTTGGTGACAACACGATTAGAGTTACAGCAACTGCGGTTCGTGTGCCAGTTGTTGGTGGACATAGCGAAGCCGTAAACGTTGAGTTTACAAATGATTTTGATGTAAATGAAGTTCGTGAAATCCTTCATAATACAGATGGCGTTACGGTACAAGATAATTTAGATACTTTTACTTACCCAATGCCATTATATGCAGAAGGTAAAAATGATGTTTTTGTTGGAAGAATTCGTCGTGACGAAAGCCAGGAAAACACGTTAAACATGTGGATTGTTGCCGATAACTTAAGAAAAGGTGCTGCAACAAACACAATTCAAATCGCTGAATATTTAATTCAAGCTGGTTTAGTATAATTAGAGATTAAAGAAAATTGTTATAAAGAGAAAACCGTAATTGCAGTAATGTAATTACGGTTTTTTTGATTTTATTAGAAAAAACATAAAAAAAGCGAGAATCAATAAATTCTCGCTTTTCTATTATTTTTAGTATTCTGGAGCCAATTCTAATTCCAAACCTTCTAAATCTTCGGTAATTGGAATCTGACAACCTAAACGGCTGTTAGATTTAACGTAAAATGCTTCAGAAAGCATTGCTTCTTCATCATCTCCCATTTCTGGTAATGCAACGTCATTCAGAACATAACATTGGCAAGAAGCGCACATTGCCATTCCGCCGCAAGTTCCTTCAACAGGAAGTTCATATGCTTTGCATAACTCCATTATATTCATTGCCATATCAGTAGGAGCCTGTAATTCGTGTATAACTCCTTCTCGATCTTTAATCTTGATTAATACATCCATTTTAAATTATTGGAATTTTATTTTAGAATCTGAAAACGTGTTCAAATTCTGTAATTAATTTTAAATTTTTCGATTACTGTTTTGGGCTTTTTATAATGCGATAATGATGAAAAAGATATTTTGATGTTTATGTAAACATCAGAAATTCTTATCGATTCGCTGTAAAAACATTAGTCGAAAAAAACAATCTGGGTTATTACATAATATTTACCACAGTTTCAATTTGTGGTGCATATTTTTTTATTGTTGTTTCAACTCCTGCTTTCAGTGTCATTTGATTCACGCTGCAGCTAATACAAGCCCCTTCCAAACGAACTTTTACATGTTTATCCTCTTCGATAGAAATTAATGAAATATCTCCACCATCAGATTTTAAAAATGGTCTTATCTCGTCTAAGGCCAATAAAACATTATTTGTTAATTCTTCTGTTGTCATAATATTTAATTTGTCAATTATGAAAATGTGTCAATTAGAAAATCCTTTTTAAAATTATCTAATTGACAAATTATCTCATTATCTAATTTTTCTTAACTGCCGAACAACCCGCCATTGTTGTAATTTTAATGGCTTCTGTTGCTGGTAAGCTTTCGTTTCTGTTTACTGTTTCCTGCACCACATTTCTTGTGATTTCTTCAAAAACTTTTTCTATTGGAGAAGCTGTCTGCAATGCAGCTGGACGACCGTAATCTCCTGCTTCACGAATAGATTGAACAATTGGAACTTCTCCTAAAAACGGAACATCTAAATCTTGAGCAAGGTTTTTAGCGCCTTCTTGTCCAAAGATATAGTATTTATTTTCAGGCAATTCTTCTGGTGTAAAGTACGCCATATTTTCGATAATTCCCAAAACAGGAACATTGATATTATCCTGCATAAACATTGCAACTCCTTTTTTAGCATCTGCAAGTGCGACAGCTTGTGGAGTACTTACTACAACAGCTCCAGTAATTGGAAGGGACTGCATGATAGATAAGTGAATATCTCCAGTTCCAGGAGGTAAATCAAGCAACATAAAGTCTAATTCTCCCCAATCTGCATCAAAAATCATTTGATTTAAAGCTTTTGCAGCCATTGGACCTCTCCAAATTACGGCTTGACTTGGAGCTGTAAAAAATCCGATAGAAAGCATTTTGATTTCATAACTTTCGATAGGTTTCATTTTTGATTTTCCGTCAACTGTAATTGAAACTGGTTTTTCGTTTTCAACATCAAACATAATTGGCATCGAAGGACCGTAAATATCAGCATCAAGAACACCAACTTTAAAGCCCATTTTTGCAAGCGTAACAGCTAAATTTGCTGTAACAGTAGATTTTCCTACTCCTCCTTTTCCAGAAGCAACTGCAATAATATTTTTGATTCCAGGAATTGCACGACCTTTAATTTCAGGTTTTTCTGGAGATTCTACTTTAATGTTTACTTTTACTTTTGCGTCTGGCGATATTAATTCGTGAATTGTTTTTTTGATATCGTCTTCAGCTCTTTTTTTAATGTGCATTGCAGGTGTGTGCAATACAAGGTCTACTACAGCTTCATCTCCAAATGTAATAACATTGGTTACAGCGCCGCTTTCAACCATATTTTTTCCTTCTCCAGCAATAGTAATTGATTCTAAAGCTTTAAGAATTTCTTTTCTATCTAATTTCATTGTAATTGGGCTATTTTTCTATTCGCAGAATCCTGTTTTTAAAGATTATACTTATTTAAACCGAATTCAGGGTGCAAAGATAACAGATTAAGTTCGGAATTAAGCGATTTTAAATTGTAATTATTGATAGAGAGATTATTCAAAATTATGTAACATCGTTTTTAAAGTACTTTTTGAGGTTCAATAGATTATAACATGAAACGGTTTTTTCTTAAATGCATTTAATTTTTTAAAAATGAAGCATTATGTTTTTGTCAAAATTTTCTGTTTTTTACCGCTAAAATCTCACAAATCTTGTGTATATTTGATTGCCCAAATCGATGATTTTCAGATGAAAAAAGAATACGAAAACTTGTTTTTCTAGAAGTGTTTTTTGGGTTTTCGATATTTTTTTTGAAGTTATTTTCTTCCACTTAAACTTTAGAAATATGCGAAATTTTACTTTTTCTACCATTATTATTGCGATTAGCTTTTTAGGTTTTTCATTTAACTCATTTCCTGAGAAAAGTGAAATGAAAGAAACAGCTAAAAATGCTTTTATTATTACCATAGATGCAACGTCTATAAATGCGTTTTTTAAAAAATATCCAAAACTAAAAAAGTATCAGAAAGAGGTTGAAGATGTTTATAAAGCAAAACAATACAAATCTATTTGGTATGATAATGATAAGATAACCGAATTTGGGGCATTATTATACCAGAAGGTAAATGTGCTGAAAGATCAGGGAATAGACAATAAAATGCCTTATAAAGAAATAATTGATCAAGCCTTTAACGAAAGTGATAACATTGAACCTCCGCAAGTTGATACAGAATTATTGCTGACAAGTATGTATATTTTTTATGCGAGTAATGTTTATTCTGGCGTAGATCCTGCAACTTTAAAGAAAATTGGCTGGTATTTGCCTGCTAAAAGTATTTCGTATTCTAAAATTTTAGATTCTTTAATTGTAGATACAAACCGATTGAATGAAGATGACAATCTTTTATTTAGCCAATATTACAAATTGAAAGATGCTTTAAAAAAATACCGCAAAATTGAAACTGATAATCTTTGGCAAAAAATAACTATAGATAGCGCAACCTTTAAAGAATTAAGACCCGATGACACAGCCGTGGCGATTAAGCAAATTAGAAATCGTTTGTATGTTACGGGAGATTTGAAACAGGATTCTAAAAGCAATATTTATGATGAAGAGCTGATGGCTGGAATTTTAAATTATAAAAAAAGATATAATCTAAAATTGAATTATGTTATAACGAGAGATCATATCAACCAGTTTAACGAGCCAATAAGTAAGAGAATAAAAACCATAATGCTGAATATGGAAAGATGCAGATGGATTCCGACCAATTTATCCAAAGCCAGCGAATATGTAATGGTGAATATTCCGTCGTTTAGAATGTTTTATGTGAAAAATGGGCAATACGCACTCGTTTCGGATATTTTTGTCGGCAATAGATTGAGCGAAACTGTCATATTTAGCGGTATGATGGATCGAATCGTTTTTAGTCCTTATTGGTATGTGCCGAACAGCATTATTCAAAATGAATTAAAACTACAGATGGCAAGAGATAAAAACTATCTGGCAGAAAATAATATGGAATGGAATGGAGGTCGAGTGAGACAAAAACCTGGACCTAAAAATTCATTAGGATTGGTGAAATTTATGTTTCCAAATCCGAATGATATTTACATGCATGATACGCCTGCAAAAAGTTTGTTCGAGTTTGAAAAACGTACTTTTAGTCACGGATGCATAAATGTAAAAGAAGCAAAGAATCTTGCGCTAGCGATTTTAAAAGACGATCCAGATTGGCCAGCAGATAAAATTGACAAAGCGATGAGCGGCGAAAAAGAAACGACTTGTATGCTTAAAAATAAAATTCCGGTTTATATTGGCTATTTTACAGCTTGGGTTCAGGACAATGGTGAAGTTAATTTTTTTCCAGACGTTTACGATAGAGATGAAAGCTTAGATAAACTTCTTTATTCAGATGCAGTAACAATGAACTAAAATAAAAGCCCGACGGATTTTACTGAAATCTGTCGGGCTTCTTAAAAAAAATGGTCTACAAGCTTATTCGTATTTTAGATATTTTAAAACGTCTATTTTAGTTACTTGATATGCCTTTGTTAGTACAATTATTAATGTTAGAATTACTAAAGAAATAAGTGCGACTGTAAACGGCACAACAGAAATATTAATTCTGAAAGCAAAATCCTCAAGCCATTTTTGCAATAAAATATAAGCAGGTACTATTCCGATTGCGAATCCCATAAAACAGAAAACGATATATTGTTTCGACAATTCTTTTAGCAAAATATCTGTTTCCGCACCCAGCGTTTTTCTAATTGCAATTTCTTTCAATCTTCTCTCCATCGAAAATGATGCCAAAGCGAACAATCCGAACACAGCAATTATAATTACAACCAAATTTAAGATAAAAAATAGGTTTTTTTGTTTGATTTGTTCTTCATAAGTTCTTGCAAATCCTTTGTTAACAAATTCGTAATCAAAAGGATAGTCTGGATTTACGTTTTTCTCCCAATACGATTTCAATTTTTCTAACGTTTCTGTTAAATTATTTGGAGAAACTTTTACGAGCACATTATTAAAATTATTCCATTTTAAAGTTTTCAAGTTTATAAAAACCATTGGAGGAATTTTATTTTGCAATCCCATTAAATTGAAATCTTTTACAACTCCTACAATTTTAAATTTTAAATTTCCTTTTTCATTTCCCCAACCAGAAGTTATAATTGTATTTATAGGATTTTTAAGTCCTAAATTTTTAACTAAAGCTTCATTTACAAGCCAATTTTCTATAGTGTCAGATGCAAATTGTGGAGACAAATCTCGACCTTCAACAATTTTAATTTTCATCATATCCAAAAAGCCAAAATCCATTTCTATGTTTTTAGGCTGTACAAAAATGCCTTTGTGAGAGAATCCAGAACTTGAACCGCTGTTGTTTCCAAAAGTACCTGCAAAAGTAGAAACCTCTACAACTCCAGATATTTTCTGTATTTCTTGTTTAGCGGTTAAATATTCTTGCGTTCTTTTGCTTCTGTCTGTGGTATTAAAAGGAATCGAAATTACCTGATCGCCTTTAAAACCAAGATCTTTATTCATCATATAATCTACTTGAGAATTTACAATCAATGCGCCGATGATAAAGAATGCAGCGATTCCGAATTGAAAAATAAGCATAGAGTTACGAATCCAGATACCGCTTTTGCTCCTAGAAAAATTACCTTTTAAAACTTTTAAAGTTTCGAAATTTGAGATATAAATGGCAGGGAAAATACCAGCAAGAACGATTACTAATCCAAATATAAAAATGAGCTGCAGGTAAAATTCACTGCCATTCATAGTCAAATTTTTCTTTAAAAATGTATTGTAATATGGTAAAGAAAGTTCTACAATTGCCAAGGCAAACAAAATCGCTAGCGTAACAATTATAGCAGTTTCAAAAATAAATTGTCTAACAATTTGATTTTTTGAAGCTCCGACAATTTTACGAATTCCAACTTCTTTAGCACGTTTGATTGCCGATGCAGTTGCTAGATTAATATAGTTAACCAGTGATAAAACTAAAATAAGGATAGATAAACCAGCCATGATGTACAATAGCTTCAAATTACCAATTCCTTCAGGAAAATTTTGACCATTAGAGCTTTTTGTACCATGTAAGCGAGCTGTTTTAAGTTGGTCAATAATAACTGTAATTTCACCATTTTCTTTTACATATTGCTCTACAGTTTGTCCACTTTCTTTAGCATCTTTTAATGTTCGGTTTACAAAATTTACATTTTGCATTTTCTTTAAAACAGCATCTGGATTTGCACCGTCTTTAATTTTTACTAATAAACCGTAATTAAAATTTCCCCAGCTATTTGCGTCGCTTTCTCTTTTGATGCCGCTAAAAACATAAGATGGTTCAATAGATGAAGGTTCTGTAATATGATAAATAGCCTTTACAGTAAAAGTTAAGTTGTTGAATGATATAGATTTACCGATAGGGTTCTCATCCTTAAAAAGAAGTTTTGCTTGTAAATCAGAAATAGCAACACTGTTTTTTTCTTTTAGAATGTTTTGCTTTGCACCATTTACTATTTCAAAAGGAAAGAAGTCAAAGAAATGCTCATCTGAAATCATGATATCTTTCACAAGTAATTTTCGTCCTTGATATTTGATGATATCTTCGTCATACCAACTATTAAAAAAGCATACTTTTTCTATTTCCGGAATAGTAGTTTTACAAGTTTCTCCAAACGGAATCGAATTTGATGCCCAAGTATCTCCAGTGGCTCCAATTTTATTTAAGACTTGATAAATCTTTTCTTTTCCAGGATTCCATTGATCATAAGAGTGCTCGTTGTTCCAATAAAGAATGGCGAAAATAACAGATGCAATTCCGATACTTAATCCTAAAACATTTAAAAACGAAAACAATTTGCTTTGCCTTAAATGATAAATAAATATTTTAAACCAGTTAAAAATCATGGTGTTTGTTTTTAGTTAAATGAGTTTTAAATTGTAAAGATTTTTTTAAAGCATTGTAAAAATTTTGCAGACAAATTCTACCAGAACTACGAGTGCAGTAACAATAATTTTAATCATGATTTCTTTATTTAGCGTCCATAAAAACATCAACATTTCTCTGATTTAATTTCTCAGAAAATATAACTCCGTCTTTCATATGAATCGTTCTTTGCGAAAAAGAAGCATCATAATCAGAGTGGGTAACCATCAGGATTGTAGCGCCTTTAGCGTGCAAATCGGTTAAAAGTTCCATTACTTCATTACCGTTTTTACTGTCTAAGTTTCCAGTTGGCTCATCGGCCAAAATAATTTTTGGATCATTTACTAAAGCTCTTGCAACGGCAACTCTTTGCTGTTGTCCTCCAGAAAGCTGTTGCGGAAAATGTTTCAAACGATGAGAAATGTTTAATTTTTCTGCAATGGCTTCTATTTTTTGTTTTCTTTCAGAAGCTTTTACGTTGTTATAAAGCAGAGGCAATTCGATATTATCATAAACAGAAAGCTCATCAATTAAGTTGAAGTTTTGAAAAATAAAACCAATGTTTTCTTTTCTCACTTGCGCTCTTCCTTTTTCTTTAAGACCAATCATTTCTTGATCTAACAGTTTATAACTTCCGTCGTTTGCACTATCTAGAAGTCCGATGATATTCAGTAAAGTCGATTTTCCGCAACCAGAAGGTCCCATAATGGTTAAAAAATCTCCTTTTTTAATTTCTAAATTGATTCCGCTCAAAGCAGCAGTTTCTATTTCTTCTGTTCTAAAAACTTTGGTTAAATTCTGAATTGTGATCATAATTTTTTAAGGTTTTGAAATGTTATTAAAAACGTTTTTTGATTGATGATTGAAACGATGATTGTGTTTTTTTGTTTTTGTTTGTTTCAGGTTTCAAGTTTCAGGTTGTTCGGTGCGTTAACCTGAAACCTGAAACTTTAAACTTGAAACAAAATTTAATTCTCTAGCGAAAGTTCTTCAACATCTTTATAGTCAGAATAAGAAGAAGTTATTACCGATTCGCCTTCTTTTAAGCCTTCTAGAACTTCATAATAAGAAGGATTTTCGCGTCCTAATTTTAGATTTCTTCTTTCGGCTTTATTTCCTTTTACTACAAAAATCCATTTTCCTGCCGCTTCTTGATTAAAAGTTCCTCTAGGAATTACAAGTGTTTTGTTTTTCTCTGATAAAATCAATTTTACGCCAAAGCTAAGTCCGTCTTGCAATACAATTGTTTCTTTTGATGTGAAAGCCAATTCTACTGTAAAATGTCCGCTTTTTACTTCTGGAATTACTTTCGTAACTACAACTTCCAGATTTTTTCCTTTAAATTCAACTTGACCTTTTAAGCCTTCTCTAATTTTTTCTAAGTAAAATTCATCAACTTCAGCGGCTAATTTGTAGCCTTTATTAGAATCAATTTTACCGATGCTTGCTCCAGCTTGAAAAGATTTTCCTAAAACAGGTTCAAAAGAAGTCAATCTTCCCGTTTCTGGCGCTGTAATCAAAAAGTTCTTTTTGTTATTTCTTAGAATATCCAAGCTTTTTTCCATAGTTTGAATGGATCGGTTAATTTGTGAAATCTGAACTTGATTGCTTTGTTTTTCTTTCTGAACACTTTGCAGAATTGTTCTTTTTCTTTCTTCCTGAAAACGAAGACTTTCTTTAAAAGTATTCCAATCATTTTTAGAAATCACGTCTTTTTCGTAAAGTTTGGCGTTCATGTCATATAATCTTTTAGCATCATTATAATCGTGTTCGATTAAAACCAAATCTTTAGTCAAATTTAATTCTTGATTTCTGATATTTAATTTTCCTGTATTTAAGTTGTTGATTTGCTCAATTATAGCAGTTTCTTGAGTCAAATAATTCAGTTCTGTATTTGGGTTGTATAAACGAGCCAACGATTGTCCTTTAGTAACCATTGCGCCATTTTCTACAAAAATTTCTTTTACAGAACCGCCTTCAGTAACATTTACCAGCATAACATTCAATGGTTCAACTTTTGCCTGAAAAACTACAAAATCTTCAAAAAAGGCTTTTTCTGCTTTTTGAATTACCAATTCATCAGCTTTTACATTTAAAGTTCTTTTTGAATTGAAAGCAAAAGCCACGATAACAACCAAAACTAAAAAAACAGCAATTGCTATTGTGAGATATCTAATTTTTTTATTTTTACGAGGAATTATCTTGTCCATTTTTTTTAAATATTTTACTGATAATCAATAGGTAAATATTGTGCCAGTAAATTTATTATTTGTAAAGTGTTGATTTTAAAGAAGCTTTCAAAACCACTATAAAAAAGTAGTGTTCGATAATGAACAGTTGACCGTTCGAAACCGAACAAAAAAATACCACATGAGAAAAAAGCAAGCCCAAATATTAGTTGTTGACGATCAGGAAGAAATTCTTTTTTCGGCAAAAATGATTCTCAAAAAGCATTTTGAAACCATTTTTACAACCAACAGTCCAAAAAAAATCATTTCCATTTTGAGTGAAAATGAAATAAATGTGGTGCTTTTAGATATGAATTATCGAATTGGTTTTGAAGATGGGCGAGAAGGAATTCATTGGCTGAAAGAAATTAAAACACTTTCTCCAAATACAATTGTAATCTTAATGACAGCTTTTGGTAAAATCGAAACTGCAGTTGAAGGCATAAAAATTGGTGCTTTTGATTATGTTTTAAAACCTTGGCATAACGAAAAATTGCTAGAAATTATCGAAAAAGCCGTTGTAGAAAGCAGAAAAAACAACAAAAAAGCAACGGTCGAAGAAGGTAAAAACGAAAAGAAATATTTCGTCGGAACTTCAGCCAAAATAAAGCAAGCTTACGCAATAGCCGAAAAAGTAGCAAGAACCGATGCCAACGTTTTAATTTTGGGTGAAAACGGAACAGGAAAATATGTTTTTGCCGAACACATCCATCAACATTCTGAAAGAAAAAACCAACCTTTTGTGCATGTAGATTTAGGTTCGTTAAGCGATAATTTGTTCGAAAGCGAACTTTTTGGTTATGCTAAAGGTGCTTTTACAGATGCCAAAATCGATACTCCAGGACGTTTTGAAAATGCATCAAACGGAACTATTTTTTTAGATGAAATCGGAAACATTCCATTGCATCTTCAAGCCAAATTATTGCACGTTTTGCAAACCAAAACCGTAACACGTTTGGGCGAAAGTAAACCTCGTCCGTTAAATGTTCGTGTAATTGCGGCAACAAATAGCGACATTAAAACAGAAGTAAAAAATAAAACTTTTCGTGAAGATTTACTGTATAGAATTAATACAATGGAAATTAACCTTCCATCTTTACGCGAACGAAAAGACGATATTGTTCCGATGGCAAATTTTATTTTAGAAAAGATTGCAGAAAAGTACAATCAAGGTCCCGAAGCTTCGGGATGGCGTTTTGATGAAAATGTCAATTCTTATTTAGAAAAATATCCGTGGAAAGGAAATGTTAGAGAAATGGAAAACAAAATAGAACGCGCTTTAATTTTAGCCGAAAACAACACCATTTCAGTTCTTGATTTAGATATTTTAGACTTCGAAGAAATTCAAGAAAACGATGAAAATCAGTTGTCTGAAATGGAAAAAGGAGCCATCGAAAAAGCACTTTTTAAACACAATGGAAATATCAGTAAAACTGCCGAAGAATTGGGACTTTCTCGCGCAGCTTTGTACAGAAGAATTGAAAAATACGATTTAAAGAATTAATGTAAAATCTGTGGCAAGAAAAAAATAAACAATGAGGAATTGGAAGTTTTATAACGCTTTGTTTGTAAGGGTTGTGTTTATCATGGCGCTTTTTCTTTGCAGTGCTTTATTGTTTTATAAAGGATTTCGATACAACGCTATTTTAATTGGCACTTTTGTCTTGATTTTTCTTTTTGAAATGTATTTTTTTATCAAAAACCAGTTGTTGTTTTATGATAAAACGATAAACTCTATTTTACATAACGACTTTTCTGCACATTTTCCAGAAGAAAATAAAAAAGATAATTTTAATAGTTTGTACCTTTTGTATGATACCTTAAAAGTGCAAAAACAAGAACAGACTTCTAAAGAATTAATTTATCGTTCGATATTGAACAGTATTGATACAGCGGCTTTGATTCTGGAAAAGGAAAATGATAATTGGTCAATTTTTATAATGAATGACTGTTTTTCAAATCTCTTCAAAGTGCCAAAAGTCAGTCATTGGAAATATCTTAAAAATTATATTCCCGGACTTTGTGAAGAAATTGAAAATGTTGGTTTTGCTGAGGTTAAAACGGCTATTTCTATAAAAATTGAAGATCAGGATTTACAGACTTTTATGCTTCAAACTTCGCATACGCAAACCTACAATAAAGAATATTTTATTATTTTATTGGATAGTATCCAGCGTGTTATTGAGAAAAAAGAAAAAGAAGCTTGGATTAATTTAATGAAGATTATTTCTCATGAATTGATGAATTCTTTAACGCCAATTCGTGCGCTTTCTCAGAATTTGTTACATATTGTAGATCAGGAACACTTAGAAGAAGATGATTTTGAAGACATAAAAAGCAGTATTTCGACTATTATAAACCGAAGCGACCATTTGCAATTTTTCGTTGAAAATTATAGAAAACTTGCCATGCTTCCGACTCCAAACAAACAAATGACTCCAATTAATGCTTTGTTTGAAGATTGTTTACGAATTATGAGTCCGATTTTGAAACAAGAAGGAATCGAATTGATTAATGAAATTCATAGTTCCCGTTCGATTTCAATAGATAAAAATCAGATGGAACAAGTGATAATTAATTTGATTACCAATAGTATTCACGCTTTAAAAGAAAAAGAAGAAAAGAAATTAATCATTTCAAGTTATACTGAAAATAACCGCTTTTTTATTGTGATTTCAGATAACGGAAAAGGTGTAGATGCAGAAATTAGAGATAAAGTTTTCTTGCCTTTTTTCACGACCAGAAAAGATGGCGCCGGAATCGGATTGACTCTTTCAAAAAATATTATTGAAGCGCACGGAGGATATTTAAGTTACCAAACCGATGAAGATCAAACTAGTTTTGTGATTTGTTTGATTTAATGAACCATATAAGTGATATAAGTTCATTTTAGCTTAAACTTACCAACTTTGTCATTGACAAAGCTAGAAACAAACATTTCTTTTAAATGAACTTATATCACTTATATGGTAGAAACCTCAGGCTTCCAAAAGTGTTTTTCTAAATCTACAATTTGATTGTTTTCGACTTTAATACCTTCGTTTTCTAAAAGTTGCTGCATTAAGTTTGTTCCGTCAAAATGATGTTTTCCTGTCAAAAGCCCTTTTTGATTAACAACCCGATGCGCTGGAACATCATCCATATTATGGCATGCATTCATTGCCCAACCGACCATTCTAGCAGAACGAGCAGTCCCTAAAGCTTTTGCAATTGCACCATAAGAAGTGACTTTTCCGTACGGAATTTGTCTGGCAACCGCATAAACTCTTTCGAAAAAATTTTCCTCAGCCATATTTTGTTTTTTTTGCCACTCCCGATAGTTATCGAGATAAAAGAATTAAAGAGATTATCTGCATAATCTGTAAAATCTGCGAGAAAACATATTATCACAAAGTAAAAAAATCATTTTAATCTGTGAAATCTGTGGCTGTAAAATTACCCGAAATAATAATTCAAAATATTAAAAAGCGTTACAACAGCGACTAAACCCGTAATACTTCCGATTATCGTATTCATGTTTCGCATGATGTAATCGGTTTTCTTTTCGATTCTTCCAAAGAAACCGATATAACTATATAAGACAGCAAATGATCCTAATACAGATCCTAAAACGAAAGCAAAAATAACTGTATTTTCGAATACAAAAAGGTTGTACGAAGCCAAAGTTACACTCACCACAACATAATACGGAATCGGAAAAAAGTTCAATCCAGAAAGTAGCATTCCGAGAAAGAAACGGCTTTTTTTGCTGCTCTTTTTAATTTTTGATTTCTTTTTGGTTTTTGGATCTTTAGCGATAAACAAAAAATAAATCGTTAAAATCGAGAAAATTACAAAACCAATTTCACGCATTAAAGTCACAACATCTGGACGATTGTCTATAACGCGCGCAAATAAAACCGCAAGATAAACTTGAAGAAAAATTACAAAAACGGCACCGATTACAAACCACATGGCATTCTTTTTCCCTTCTTTCAGATTTATTTTGGCTGCCGTCATGTTGATTAATCCTGGTGGAATAATCCCAATTGCAGCGGCTATAAATCCAGAAATAAAAGGAGTAAATAAGGCCATTAAGTTGATTTATAAGTTGTAAATTCAGTTTTTAAATTAAGACTAATCTTTAATTTTGAAACGAATATACGTAATTGCCTTGTTAATTTCTAAATATTGTTTCTCATAAAATGTCTGAATCGAAGTTACAACTTCTGGACTTCCTTCATTTTTATATACATTATGATTTGCGTATAAAACTTCGTGACCTTCTCCGTGAAGCAAACCTAAAGTATAACCGTGCATGAATTCGCTATCGGTTTTAAGGTTTACAACGCCGTCTTTTTTCAGGATTTTTTTGTATAATTTCAAGAATTCAGAATTAGTCATTCTGTGTTTTGTTCTTTTATATTTGATCTGAGGATCTGGAAAAGTAATCCAGATTTCGTCTACTTCGCCTTCAGCAAAAATATGATTGATCAATTCGATTTGAGTACGAACAAAAGCAACATTATGAAGACCGTCTTCAACAGCAGTTTTAGCACCACGCCAAAAACGTGCGCCTTTGATATCGATTCCGATAAAATTTTTGTCTGGGTATTTTTCAGCTAATCCAACAGAATATTCTCCCTTTCCACATCCTAATTCTAAAACTAATGGATTATCATTTTTAAAGAAATCAGAATTCCATTTTCCTTTTAAAGGCATTAAATCGCCTACAACTTCTTCTCTGGTTGGTTGAAAAACGTTTTGAAATGTTTCGTTTTCTCTGAATCTTTTAAGTTTATTTTTACTTCCCACTTTTACAAAAATTTTCCGCAAAATTAAGGAATATAAACGAATGGATAAGATGTAATTATGGTTTAATTTTTTTAGCCACAGATTTTACAGATTTTAAGGATTTCTTTTTAATCTGTGAGAATCTGTGAAATCTGTGGCAAATATTTTTTTTAACCGTAGTGAGGTTCGGTAATTGGTTGTGCTTTCGGATCAAGAGATTCATCGTGTTGCGATAAATCCAATCCGATATGTTCTGATTCTTCTGAAACTCTCAATGGAATAATGAAGTTGGTCACTTTGAATAAGAAATAAGCTCCGAAGAAAGTAAAAACAGAAACTAAAACCAAAGCCATCATGTGGTGTCCGAAAACGCTCCATCCTCCGTGAAGTAAACTTGCATTTTCGCCATGAGCAAAAATTGCTGTTAAAATCATTCCCATAATTCCACCCACTCCGTGACAAGCAAAAACGTCAAGCGTATCATCAAATCTTTTTGAATATTTACAATTTACGGCTGTATTAGAAACCAAAGCAGTAATGAATCCGAAGAACATACTTTCTGGTACCGAAATAAATCCTGCGGCAGGAGTAATGGCAACTAAACCAACAACAGCTCCAATACAAGCGCCAAGTGCAGAAACTTTTCTTCCATTCATTCTATCGAAGAAAATCCAAGTTAGCATTGCAGCGGCAGATGAAGTTGTAGTGGTTGCAAAAGCCATGGCAGCAGTTCCGTTGGCAGCAAGAGCAGATCCAGCGTTAAATCCGAACCAGCCAAACCAAAGCATTCCAGTTCCTAATAAAACAAACGGAATATTAGTTGGAATATGCTGACTGTTTTTTCTTTTTCCTAAAACAATAACTCCAGCCAAAGCAGCAAAACCAGAACTCATGTGAACTACAGTTCCTCCTGCAAAATCTTTAACACCAAAATAACTTCCTAAAACACCAGTTGGATACCAAACAGCATGACACAAAGGAGCATATATAAAAATGGTGAATAAACTAATGAAAACTAAATATGAGATAAAACGAACACGTTCTGCAAACGAACCCGTAATAATTGCAGGACAGATAATTGCGAATTTCATTTGAAACAAAGCAAAAAGCATAAACGGAATTGTGTTTGCCAATTGTTTATGAGGTAGAACACCCACATAATCCATAAAAGCAAAAGTAGTCGGGTTTCCGAAAAAGCTATAAAAATGATCTCCAGAACCAAAACCAACTGGATCTCCAAAAGCTAAACTAAATGCTACTGTAACCCATAAAAGTGTAACAACTCCTAAACAGATAAAACTTTGTAACATAGTCGAAATAACATTCTTTTTTCCAACCATTCCACCATAAAAGAAAGATAATCCAGGTGTCATGATTAAAACTAAACAGCTTGAAGTAAGCATCCAAGCAACATCGGCAGGAACAATATGATCTGTGGTTCCGAATTCTGATAAAACATAACTATTTTCTGTTACTGTTGGCCAAAATGCACCAATTGTGCAAACGACACTGATCATAATAAAGGAAATAATCCAGCGTTTTTCTATTTTCATTTTAAAATACTTTGTTTAACCCTATTTTTTTTGGGGTCAAAGTTAAAAAAAAATAAAGATTCTCGTTTTAGAGGCTGTTAAAATAGAGGTTGTGCTTTTATTTTGATTGATTTTATAAAATACAGATCATTTTTTTGACAGTATCTTATTTTAAAGTTACAAAAAAGCACCGTTTTTGCCGAATTAATTAAAATTAATTTCTTAACTCGGCTTGTAAGGTGCTCAAAAAGTTATGTTTATAAAAAGAAATATCTAAAATGTTTTATTTCTTTTGAAGCTTCGCGATTAATGCGTCTTCGATTGGTGCTTTTATTTTCGTTACTGCATCAACTTCATCGTTCGGAATAGTCATCGATAAAACGTAATGCTGAATTTTCCATTCGTTCCCCACTTTTACCAAAACTCCAGATCCGCGGCAAATTTTCATTTGTGTGTCAAGCAATTCATCAAACCAAGCAATTTTTCCAGATTTATCAAAAAAGATATGACGTTCTAGAGCTTTAAAATTCCATGTTGTTTTTTTGTCGAAATAAGGTTTTGCCCAGATTGCAAATTCTTTTTTCGTCCAATTTTCTGTTGCATCTGTTCCGATGTAAATCGCATCATCTGCCATTGCATTAAAATAAGCATCATACTTTACTTCGCCAGCTGCTTTGTGCCAAGCGTCTAAAGTTTGATTGATTTTGTTTTTATCGGCTTGTGCATTTGCAAAAGAAACAACGAATAAAAGAAGTAAAATTGATTTTTTCATGAGATATACTATTTGAGTTTAAAGGTATAAATTTTTTAAACCATATAAGGAATGTAAGAGAATTGAAGTTTTTTAATCTGGTATCGACTAGAGTAAATCTGCTCATTGTTGTTTCTTAAGATGAGATAAATTGCTGATAATCTATTTGGTTGAGAAATCAAAAGACTATAAAAAGCCTGTCTTTAATTATCATTAACATTCCTCATATCATTTAATTTCACAAAAACTACTATATTTGATTTTCAATAAAAATACCTCCCCAATGAATGCAAAAATACTTTTAAGTTCACTAGCCATAACTTCCTTATTATTTGTTTCCTGCAAAAAGGAATTAGAACCTCAAGAAAGTACCGCAACCTCAGAATTAGTGCGATTGGGACTTGCAAAAGACTCTACAAAAGCGGCTGCGCCAGTTGTTCAAAATCCTGCAGCAAATCCAAATACAGTTTTAGGAGATACAAAAGGCCTGAATCCGGCACACGGGCTGCCAGGTCATCGTTGTGATATTGCGGTTGGAGCCCCTTTAAATTCTGCACCAACACAACAAGGTCAGACCGTTCAGGTAAATCCAAATCAACAGCAACAAGTTGTGACAACAACAACTGTAGCGCCAGTAAAAACAGCAAAAGGAATGAATCCGCCTCACGGACAGCCAGGTCACCGTTGTGATATTGCGGTTGGAGCGCCATTAAATTCTCCAGTAGCAAAAACTACTTCGGGAACTACAGCCGAAAACGGATCGACATCTCAGAGTTTTACGGTTACGCCTCCGCCATCAAATGCGGTTCCTGCTTTGTTAAGTACAGAGGGTACAGAAGCGACAGTAGCAGATGGAATGAACCCACCACACGGAAAGCCAGGTCATAGATGTGATATTGCCGTTGGAGCGCCATTGCCAAAATCATAAGTTAAAGAGACAAAGTAATAAAGTAACAAAGTGACAAAGGTTCCAAGAAAACTTAGAATCTTTGTCACTTTGTTACTTTGCAACTTATTATATTAATGTGCTTTTATTTTTTCGAAAGTCGAAGTCAACGATTTTTTTGCCTTTGCCAAAGCACCACTAAATGCTTTTTCAAGCGTTTCGGCATGATCTGTAACTGTGATTGCCTGTAATTTTACAGGACGAACCTCAATTACACATTTTTTGTCGTGCAAGCTGAATTTTTCTCCATTTTCATCTCCAAAATGAATTTCTACGCGAGTAATTTTATCCTGAAAACGATCCAAGCTTTTTTCTGTTTCTGCAGCAAAATAACTTTCTAATCTTGCACTTCCTTCAATGTTTTTGTCGGTGTTGATTTGTACTTTCATAACGCATAATATTTAATGATTCATTCTCAAACTTATTTATTTTAAAGGGAAAAGACAAGTGAGTTAAGGAAATATTATGAAAATTTAAATGATTTGTTTTTCTATTTTGTAATTTAGATTATATCTCAGAAATTTTAAATTTAAATAAAGAAAAAACTTACAAATTGTTTTGTTTTTGTATTTTTGCGATTCCTAAATGCAAAACATATGAATACAAAAAATCTTTTTGCCCGTGTGGTATGGTGGCGGTATTGGAAACAATCGCAACGCTCTTTGCAGCGTAGGACACCTAAGCTATGCGGGTTTTATATTTCCTAAATGCAAAATTATGAGTACAAACACTTTTTCAAAAGAAACCGAATTGAGGTTAGATAATTTTTTCAATGAAATTATCGATCCCAAAAGTATGGCTAAAACTATTAGACAAGTAAATCATTTACTTGCTTTAAATGTAATGCGTAAAGATGGATTTCTAACGCCAGAAACAATAAATCTAGAGGATAGTTTTTTTTGGTTAAATGAGTTAGCAGAGACTTTAGATCCTTATCTAGTAGAATGATTTAATTTAAAAAGCCACTTTAGAAGTGGCTTTTCTATGTTTAACTATTTAATAAATCTAATTTGTAAATTTAATTTGAAGTACAATGCGTTCTCTTCAATATATAGATCTCCAAATTCGTATCTTGATGTGCTTGCTGTATCTAATTTTGTGGTATTTAGAAGATAATTTTCAAATTCGTTTTTATTGTATATATGATAACAAACAATTTCACCATCGTTTTTAACTACAAGATACCCTCCTGTAGCATGATATTCGCCCGTCCAAACTTTTGTTGGGGTCATGCCTAAAGCAATATCAGTCAGCAGTTTTTTTATTTTATAGGAATAAAATTTATGATTGTTACTTAAGTCAAAATTTAAAGGATTATTTTCTTGTGCATATTCAACTAGTTCGATTAATTTGGACCTTTTGCTGGCATAAAAATCAAAAACAATTTCGCTAAGAATATTTGGTAATAAACTATCAATAAGAGATAAATTATTGCCGAAAATTTGATTTTCAATCTTAACAAATTCTAATTTTCCATTCCGTTTTAAAATTTCGTTTATTCTTCCTTTAATATCACGAGATAATTTCTCCCCTTTTTTTATAAAAATTGAATTTATATACTCAATATCCTCCGTATAATTTAAGCCTGTAATCCTAAAAATAAAGTTTGTAGGTTTTCCTGGATTTAAAAGTGTAGAAGGATTTCCAATTTGAGATTTAATACTAAATCCTAAAGTTGGTTGTTGGTTTGTTCTTAAGTCATGAATAACAATTTGTATGTCAGATTTTGTTTTCGAATCAGCTTTTAGAGAAATACATTTAATTTCAGACATGAAAGATTCGATTTCAGGTACTGCAAACGTATTTTGTTTGTTTTCTTTAATTTTTTCAAATAAGTACAAAGATCTTATTTTAAACTCTTTCATAGGAATCCTTAATAATTCTTTATCACTTGATATTATAACAATGTCATCGTTAATAGAATATTCAAAGGAACCATTTGATTCTGTTCTTAATATTTTTACAATTGGATAAAAGACTCCTTTTAACTTATTTATGTTTTCATCGCCAGGTGTTAATCTTCCATCACTTAAAAGTTTTAACAAAGTATATATTTCACTCCATTCTCCTTTATTTCCCGTAATCATAAGAAAGGTCTTATTAGATCAATGATTTTCTCAGCAGTCGCTTGAATTGCAGGAATCGCAACAGAATTTCCAAATTGTTTATATGCAGAAGCATCAGCAACTGGAATTACAAAATGATCAGGAAAGCCTTGTAATCTTGCCCATTCTCGCGGAGTCATTTTTCTAACTCCTTCACGATTTACTTCACCTTTAATATGAGTAGATGGAGTATAATCAGTTATTCGATTGTCAATTACTAGATTTCTTTCTCTTCCCATTCCTCCAACTAAAATAGAGTTTGATATTTCATCATCTTTAATGATTTGATATCCAAATCCATTCCCTTTATTGGCGTGTCTTTCTTTGTGATTTTTTAAAGTCTGTAAATACTGATTTGATAAATAGTATTTAGTAGGAACAACATCAGCTTCTTTTATATCTTTAAACGTAACTTTTTCATTTAAAGGTTCTGGGTATTCAAATGAATTTATTTCTAAATCACCTCTAAAACCTACGATATAAATACGCTCTCTATTTTGTGCAACGCCAAATTCTTTGGCATTCATAATTTGTGGATCGGGTACATAATATCCCAAATCATTTCTTAGAACATTTAATATAGTTTCTAAGGTTTTTCCTTTATCATGACTCTTTAAACCTTTTACGTTTTCTAAGAAAATTGCTTCTGGTTGTTTATCTCTAATAATTTGAGCGACATCAAAAAATAAAGTTCCTCGTGTATCTTCAAATCCACCTCTTTTCCCAGCAATCGAAAATGCTTGACATGGAAAACCAGCACATAAAACATGAAAATCATTCGGGATATAATTTTTTATTTTTTCTTTAGTAATATCCCCGAAAGGAGTTTCTCCAAAATTTGCTTTATATGTTTTTTTTGCATTTTCGTCCCACTCAGAAGTAAACACACATTTACCTCCTAAATTCTGCAACGCAATTCTAAATCCGCCAATTCCAGCGAAAAGATCAATAAATTTAAAAGTATAATTTTCAGGAGTAGGAAATGGAACATCTTCCACTTCAAAAAGTAATTGTTGCAATGCAGAATCAGAAACAATGTTTAGTTTCTCTTCTTCATTTTTGTATTCAACAATCTGTTTTATGTATTGTGCGGCTTCTTCTTCAAAATGATCTTTGACACCATTGTGATAATTATGTAGATAATGCGTAACAACGGCTTTTCTATTATCGTCTTCTTCTAAAAAGCGATTTTTAAACTTTTTACCATCAAATTCGTCAATGTTGATCTTTTCTTCTCCCGTCATTTTTTCGCTAAAATTAAAGGTGCAATTTATGAATAATAATCCAAAATTAGGAATTAACTTTTCCACAAACTAGGCTTGATACATAGTAGATATTTATCTACGATTTATCCCTCTTCCCCCACTTAATCTTAATCTTCCCCTCATTATCATAAGCAATCAAATGCAGGACAATACCACGTTCTCTAACGGCTTTGCGTTCTTCTTTAGTGGCAAGATTGGCGTCGTTTTTAGAATTTCTTAGCGGAACCGTAAGCGCGAGATTTGTGCCTCGACCGAAAGAGTAAATTCCGTCTATGTCGAAGTTTAAGACGCTGGAACTAATCGTTAATTTATGAATGTCGACTTGTTCGCCACGAAGATTGAGCGAACCCGATAAATCGCTAAAAGTTATATTTTCTACATCGCGAAACGGAAAAGCAAATTTGCCGACTTTCATAATCGGTTCAAAGTTGAGTAAAGCGCCTTGATTGACATTAAAATCTAATTTTCCTCGCATCGAATTCACAATCAAATCGCCTTTGCCGCTCATTAAACCTGTAACATTGGCGTTGCTGCTTAATCGTCCTTTAATGTTTTTTGGACTGAAAGATTTGATTCCGAAATTGTTGAAAGATCTCAAAAAACTTGCTATATCTACACGGTTTACTTGCGCATTCGAACTGAAAATATATTGGTTTCCGCTTGGTAAAATAGCGCCGTTAAACGCAATACTTCCGCCAGAAGTCTGCAAAGTTCCGTTTTTGAGCAGTAATTTCGAATTCAGCATTTGCAAAGTCGCTTTGGTATTTGTTGCTGTAAGCGAACCGTAAGTGATTTTATCGGCTTTGAGATTGATTACAGCGGTACATTTCTCAATTACAGATTTCAGCTGATTTGTAAAATTGACATTTTTCTTTTTAACTATTTTCTTCTGAACTGTTTTTTGGGTTGGCGAATTTTTTAAAACACCTAAAAATTGTTTTACATCAATACTCGGGCAGTAGATATTCCAATTTACAACCATTTTTTCGGGCGCATCGTAATACAAATTCAAGAAATTATCGATTTTTCCATCAATTCGAATAATGTTGTTTTTGTGTTTATAAGCTATTTTTTTGATGTAAAGCGCCTGCTCTGTAAACGATAATTGTACGGCGGTTTTTTCGGCATGAATACTTTTCGGAAGATAATCAAACGTCGCGTTATCAATATCGACTTCGCCAGTTATACGCGGTTTGTTAATGTACAAATCGACAATATCAAACTGAAATCTTAAATTGGCTTTGGCGTGTCCGCTTTCAAAATGCAGGATTTTTTCATTTGTCATTCCGTTGAGTTTCGAAATGTCAAAATCGGCATTAACAATTCCAGTCGCTATCGGTTTTTCAAGATTATTAATAACGGCTTGTGAAATCGTGAGCGGAATCGTCTCGTATTCAGCTTTAAAATGTGTTAGAATGATAGCAGAATTCGGATCACTAAAACCTTTTTCAGGTTTAAAATTATTCGTAAAAATGCCTTTAAAAGTGCAATTGGTAAACAAACCGTCAGGAATTGTAAGTTCGTTATTTCGAATGTCGGCCTGAACCACAATTTTCGGATCGCCTTCGACATTGAGATCGCCTTTTATATCGCAATTGACTTCTATCGGTTTTTTTAAATCAAATTGATTCAGTTTCGAACTGATATTTGCCGATAATAAATTAGACGCATTTCGCCATAAAATATTGGTTTCTATGTTGATTCCGAAAAGTGAATTCTGTTTTCCGATATTAAAGAAAGCCTTAATGTCAAATGCATCAGAACCAATTTTAAGCTTTTGAGTTTTAATGTCTATTTTTTGAGATGCTTCAGAATACGAAATGTCAAAATTTCCTTCAAGGACTTTTTCTTTAGCAAAACTTCCGTGAACGGTATTAAAAGCGAGACTGTTAATTTTGGTTTTCAAAAACAAATTTGTCTGCCAGTTTTCATCATCATAATTCACTTTCGATTCTAAAGAAGCTACATCAAAATCGAATAATTTGTGTCCTAAATGATTGTCAATAATTACATGAACATTGTTGAGATTTACTTCGTCAATTGTCGTTTCGGGCTTTTCTTTATTGCTTTTTGTTTTTTTCTTTTTTGGCTTAAAAATATTTACATTCGAATATCCGTTTTCGGCTTTATAAATGTAAATCTGAGCATCATTAATTAAGATTTTATGAATGCTTATTTCTTTCTTTAATAAACTTAAAATATTTAAACGAGCTTCTATTTCTTTGGCTTTTAGTAAAGTATGTTTGTGATTTTGCCATTGATTATCTTTTATTTCTACATCATTTAAGGCTAAAGTGAAGTTCGGAAAACCAGTTAAAAACTTATAATGAAAATCGGTTACATGAAATTTACCGTTTATATTTTCATTGATTTTATGATTGACTTTCGCAATAATTTCTGCTTTATTCTGATTGAAATAGATAGACAAAGCGCCACAAGCAATCAAAAGCAAGGCAATTAATCCTAGAATAAAAAATCTAAACCGTTTAGCATATTTTTTAAACGGATCAGATTGAAGAAAGGTTTTTATTTGAAGTAAAGTTTGCTGCATTTTAAATTAAATCTTTGGAGTACTAAAGATACTACAAAAAAGATTAACATTTTATTAGGTTGGTTTTCAGTTGAATATATCGTAAATTGAAATCTAAAAAAGTTTTATACAGTTGATAATTAATGACAATACATTTATAATGAAAACTAATTTAGTAATCGTGTTTGATTTGTTTTAAATTTTTAAATTTGTACTGTAGTTTGAAAGTTAAACATTCAAACATAATTTTAATCTTAATATATTATGGCATTAGCAATAACAGATGCTACTTTTGATGAAGTAGTTTTAAAATCAGATAAACCAGTAATGGTAGATTTTTGGGCAGCATGGTGTGGTCCTTGTAGAATGGTTGGTCCAATCATTGACCAATTAAGCGAAGAGTACGCTGGTAAAGTAGTTGTTGGTAAAGTAGATGTAGATGCTAACCAAGAATTTGCTGCAAAATATGGTGTGCGTAACATACCAACCGTTTTGGTGTTTCAAAATGGTGAAGTAGTAGGAAAACAAGTAGGAGTTGCTCCGAAACAAGCCTACGCAGATAGTTTAGACGCTTTATTGTAATCTCAGATTACGATTGATATAAAAAAGGTTTGACGAAAGTCAAACCTTTTTTATTTGGTTTTTTGCCACAGATTAAAAGGATTTCCACAGATTAAGAAAAATCATTTTAATCCTTTTAATCTGTGGCAAAAAATAAACTTATTCATTAAAAATAATAGTAAAAGTAGCACCAGCATTTGGCTTTGAACAAACCTTAATTTTGCAGTTAATTGCTGTTGCCAGATCACGAATTAGATGCAATCCTAAACCAGATTTAATTCCTATAACTTGAGATTCGTCGTATAAAGCTTTAAATTTTTCCTGAGTTCCGCCTGGACCATTGTCGGTTATAGAAAGATAATTATTCCCATTTTCTTGCCATGCTTTCCATATAATTTTAGCATTTGGAGTTTTATCTAAAGCTTTTATCGCGTTTCCGGTAAGGTTCCGCATAATCGTTTTTAGATAATTTTCATCTGTTTCTAAAATTATACTTTCAGGATTTTCAAAAACAATTTCGATATTTTCAATGTTAGAAAAATGCTTTTCTGTTTCTTCAAATAAAACTTCAATTTCTGTTTTTCTAAATTGAGGTTTAAAATTCTCCATTTGTCCTTTGCTCCAAAGCAAAATATCTTCCATAGAAGACAATAAATTTTCGGCACCAGTTGTAATTTTATTTTGCATTCTGATTGCCGTTTCTTCATCAATAAGTTCAGGGTTTTCTTTTTGAAGATGAAGAAAATGAATCAGATTTGAAATCGGACTTCTCAAATCATGATTTAAAATACTAAAAAATCGCGCTTTGATCTTATTCGCTTCGTCCAATTCTTGGTTTAAAGCTTGAAGTTTTAAATTGGTCTTTTTTCTGTTTTGACTTTGTTTCATCAACAATAATCCGATAATGCAAACTAAAGCAATTCCAGAAATTAAGAAAATACGCTGTTGTTTTACTTCTTTAATCTGAATATTTTTAATGTCATTTTCTGTAGACAGATTTTTGATCTTTTGTTGTTTGGTCTGGTTTTGATAACGCGCTTCTGCGGTTGCAATGCTTTGTTTTGCTGACTGCGCCATCATTTCGTCGTTGTTTTTGCTATAGATTTCGTTGTAATAATAAGCTTCTTTCCATTGTCCGATTGCGGCGTAACTCTGAGAAAGCTTTTTATTGATCATAACAAAAGATTCTTTGTCGTAATGTAATGCGTTTTTAGAAGTTTTCTTTAGCGTTTCTATAGCTTTTTTATATTCTCCTTTTTCATACAAAACCCTTCCCATTACGGCATTTGCCTCCATAATCATATCTTCATCATTCGATTTTTGCCCAAATCGAACCGCTTTTTTTGCATAATTATAGGCAATGTTTGGTTTGCGCTGATTGGCGTAATATTCAGACATGCTTCTGTTTGCAAAACTCAAATTAAGAAATAGCGAATCTTTTTTGGAAGGATAAGTATGTATAAGATTGTAGTATTTCTGAATACTATCGATATTCTTTAAGGGAACAAAACTTTGCAAATAATAATTGCATAAAAAAGCACTTACATAGGGAGAATTCTTGATGTAAGATTTTGCTTCATTCAAATATTCGATTGCTTTGTTGTATTGCTTCATTCTAGTATACGCACTTCCGATTTGAAGATACGATATGCCAATGTTTTCTTCGTTTATTTTGTTTTTTTGAAGTAGTTTCTTGTATGAAATTGCTTTTAATTGATATCCGATAAAAGTTTCATACTGAGCATTATTCTGGTAATATTCTGCTAAACTTCCGTTTAAAATGGCTTTGGTATAATTACTTTTTGTTGTGTCTAATACCTCTGACATATACGCTGCAAGATGTTTGCTTTTAACAGTATCTTGAACGGCATAATAAACATAATTAAGACGCATTAAAATGGTCGTTTCGTTTTTTAAATGTTTGGCTTTTTGAGCATATTTCCAAGCTTCCTCGTAATTGATTAAAGCCTTTTGAGATTGATTATTCGTAAATTCATAAGCAAGTCCTTTTTGAAGATAGAAACGGCTTTTATAGGCATTTTGATTTTTCGCAAGCAAAATTCCTTTGTCAGCGACAGGTATAAGTTTCATGTAATCTTCAGCATCTAAAAGCGAGTTGGAATACTTCAGCCAGACTTTTAGTTTTTCGTCTACCGTTTTATAACGCGCCAAATTGGGTTCCTGCTGTGCAAAAGCATTGCAACTAATTAGAAGTAAAAGCAGGAACTTTAAATTTTTCATGCCATCAGATTTAAGTTCTCTTTGTAACTTCTTCCAATCGGAATGACGGTATTATTATTCAAAATTATTTCGCTCGAATTAATCTTTTGAACGTATTGTTTTTGAACTGCATAACTTCTGTGAATGCGAATAAAGGACTGAAAATGATCTTCTTTTAATAAATTTCCGATACTCGAAAGCACACAATGCCTCTTACGGTCTGTTACTACCAACGTATAATCTTTTAAAGCTTCTAAATATAAAATCTCGTGAAGTTTGACTTTCGTCTGTTCGTGTCCTTCTTTAATATAAATCGTATCGCCGCCAATACTGGCTTCAAACAGAGAGGCTTTGAGTTTAATTTCCATAAACTCTTCAATGCGATTTATGGTTTGTGTAAAACGATCTAATTTTAAGGGTTTTACAATGAAATCTAACGTTTCGATCTGAAAACTTTCTACCGCATGTTCAGGATGCGCGGTTATAAAAACACAAACAGGAATATCTAAAGCTTGTTTTCTAAATTCGATTCCGTTTAAACCTGGCATATCGATATCTAAAAACAAAATGTCGATTTTTTCTTTTTCTAAAAAAGGGACAGCGTCTTCAGCCGATTCAAAAACTCCTAGAATATCTAAAACAGGAAATTTCTTGGCATAAGAAACTGCCGTAAGTCTGTCTATTTCGTCATCATCAATTATAATACAAGTGTATTTCTTCATCTAAAATTGATTTTTTAAAATATAAAAAGCATAAAAACGGTTGTCTGTCTATTTAAAATGCTGTTCGTCTATTAGCGATTTTTTGCCAGAATTTATTCCCACAACTTTGTCATGTAATTAAATCACAAGGAAAGAAACTGCCTTACTGATAGTTGCAAAAATAATGTTATTGAATTAAATAAGAACCATTTGACCAATTTTTTAAAGACTAGAATTATTATGAAAACTTTTAAAGCCCTTTTTTCAATTTTTTTACTTGCAATTAGTACTATTTCATGCAGTGGCGATGACGGAAATAATGGAATTGATGGAGTCGACGGTGCGCCAGGAGCGCCAGGAACAGCAAATGTTATTTACAGTGCTTGGATGACTGCCCCGGCAGCGGTTGCAGAAACAATAGACGGAACTTCAGGATTATCAACTTCTATTAATGCTCCAGAACTATCAGCTGATATTTTAGCAAAAGGAACCGTATTAGTTTATATGTCTTTCAGCAGCAGCGTTTACCAATTGCCTTACACATCAACAGCTGGAGGATTTGTAAATACGATTACGGCGATTTCGACTGTGCAAAAAATTAAGCTTTTTAGATTTAAACACGTTGGAGACGGAACAACCGTTTCTTTGCCAACATCTCTAAGCTGGAGATACGTTTTAATTCCAGGCGGTAAAGCGGCTGCAACGGCAAAGACTACAAAACTGGATTATTCTAAAATGAGTTACGAAGAAGTTTGCGCACGTTTTAATATTCAGCCTTAATTTCTAAAACAACCAATATTAACCAAACTAAAACTATCAAAATTTTATATCATGAAAAAGTTTAAAACCATTATAACCATTTTAGTAACTGCCATTTTAGCCATTTCTTGTAGCAGTGATAAAGATGATAAAAAATCATTTGCAACAGAAAATCCGTTAGCGGCTTATTATACAGCGACAGGTTTCAGTACAGTAACAAATTTTATTAACGCTGGCGATTACGAATTCGGTTTGGTGTTTACGCCAACTGTAAAAGGTAAAATTAAAGCTGTAACACTAAAACTGCCAGCGACAAATCCTACTGTTCGTGTAACAATTTGGGATTATACAGCAAAAACGGTATTACGTTCTGAAACTTTAAACGTTGCTACAGCTGATGTTGAGGTTAAAAAAGAAATCAGCGAATTAGCTTTAGATAAAGACAAAAAATACATGATTACCATGAACTCAAATGATTGGTACAAAAAAAACAAAGCCGACCTATCTAATGTAACGTATCCTATTGTTGCCGGAAACATAACATTCAATGAATATAGATGGGTTTCTGGAACTGCACAAATTTTCCCGACAAACGTTTCGGCAAATTATAATGCAGGAGATTTAAGCTTTGATTTTCAACAAACTGAATAATTCTTTTTTTGGATAGCTTTGAATTAGTAAAGGAAAAGGTTTGACAATCGTCAAGCCTTTTTCGTTTTAATCGAGTAAAAGAATTACTCTCAAAAGCAAAAACAACTTTTTTAGCTTCGGAGAAGCGAAATATTTATAGAAAAATAATAAATCTTAGCAATATAAAGCTCCAGAGGAGTGACATATTTTTTACAATCAATACTATATGCCGCCCTGCTGGAGCTTTTTTCATTTTGTATTATTGAAATTCTATAAATATTTTACCCCGCTGGGGTTTTTGATAATAGAATAATTTCCTGAATATTCCAAAAATCAATTAATGACTATGACTCTCGCTGTTTTCGTATCCAAGAATCGTAATCATATAAGGCGTAGCAGAAACTTTTGTTTTTTTAATTTCTGAAGAAGAAAGATTTACCTGCAATAATTCTCCAGTTGTTGGCGAAGTGATATAAGCAAATTTTTCTGTAACCGCCATTTGAGGTTTTAATGTTGCGTCTGTAGCAGTTGCAGAAGTTGCTTTAATTTCTTTTTCTACTTGCTGAGTGCTGATGTTGAAAATTTTAAAATCTCCCGAATGCAAAAGAACAGCCAGTTTTTTTAGATCGTAGCTCACTTTGCATTGCATTATGGTAGTATTGGCAATAATTGGTTTTACTGTTCCTGCAACAACATCGATTAAATAAGCGCCTTTTGCGGCAGTATATCCGATAAATTTTCCAGCCGAAGCCGTTTCTAAAATACTTCCAAACCAAGCCGTTCCAAAATCTGCTGGATGATCAATTAGTTTTTGGTTTCCGTTGCTTTCTACAACCAAAATTCCGCTTGACGAACCAAAAACAGCATAAACACCGTCTGAAGCATTTCCGTGAATTCCTTTTGTCGCAATTTTAGCATCAAAAAGCGTTTTTCCGGTATTGTCAATAATTTTTACTTTTTCTGGAAGTGTTCCTGTTACTGAATTATCTTTCTCAGTAATCGCATAAGTTCCGTTTGTAAAAGTCGCCATTGCACCGTGATGCGCCAATAAACCTGCGTTTATCGTTTTGAACGTTGAACCAGCTTTATTTACATCAGCTTCTTTACCAACAGAAAGCGTTCCGTCTCCGTCGTTAAAAGTCAGGATTTCTCCAATTTTACTTTTAAAATGCGTTGGTTTTAATGCGCTTGTCGCTAAAACTCCAAATTTCGGAACATCATCAACATCAATATGATCGCCGTGCAATTCTAATCCGCTGTCAAAAGTTTCTACGAAATTATTGTCTCTGTGAACAATTCCTGCATAACGTCCCGATTCTGTAGTGTACAAAGAGGCTTTAGCAAATTTTGCTGTAAAAGAACTGATTTTATCTTCATGCGGATCAAAAAGCGTTAACTCTGTAGTTTTTTCGTCAGAAAGTAAAACTCGAACAAATGTATGTTCTTCTGAAGTGTCGTGATCATGATCATGATCGTCGTGGTTGTCATCGTCGTTGCTGCACGAAACCGCAAAAAGCGATAAAGCAAATAAAAATAATAGTTTGTAAAACTTGTTTTTCATTGTAATAAAGGGTTTAAAATTTGTAAATAATTGATTTTTTGAATGGTTGAACTTATTTCGAAATCGAAAACGGAATCTTCATAGAAACAATAATGTTTCGTCCCGCTTCTGGAAGTTCGATAAGTCGATAAAAGCTGGTGTGATTTAAATATCTAGTATTAAATAAATTCTGGATCTGAATATTGATGCTGATATCCTGTTTTCCGGTCTTAACTTTTGAACCAAAAGCCAAATTGAATACATGACTTTCAGCCGTTTTTTTCTCAGGCGGAACAATATTATTTTGCTGTGCCGTAAAGCGATAATCAACAGAAAAGTATGGTTCTTTTAAAAAGGAAATTTGAGGTTCATAATTCAATCCAAACAAAACAGAAGGCGGCGGAGAAAACGGAATTGTATAGCCTTTTTTGCTTCCTGATTTTTGTTCCGAATAAAGATATTCGGCACCAATTTCTGCGCTTAAAGATTTTAAGAAATAATATCTCGTTTGAAATTCGGCACCGTAACGGAATACTTTACTTTGTTCATATTCAAAAACCTGATTTCCTGCGCCATAATAAATATCATGTGCTGAGGTTGGATTGAGATAAATGAAATTCGGAAAATAGTTCACAAACGGAGTCAACTGAAAAGAGAAGTTTTGGTCTTTCCATTCCATTCCCAAATCCAATTGATACGAACGTTCTGCATCCAAATTCGGATTTCCTTTTTCGAATCTGAAATAATGGTAATTTACGCCGTTTGAAGCCAGTTCTTTGGCAATTGGCATTCTAAAACTCGAGCCCAAATTGGCCTTCAGCGAAAGCTTTCCAGGATTGTAATTTGCGCCAATCGACCATGTAAAACTGTCAAAGGTTTTTGTTAAATCCTGAGAACGCTGTAAATATTCCAATTCCGTCTGATTGTTTTCAGAAACTGGACTTTGAAACCAATCGTAATACGATTTCATTTTAATTTTTCCGTAGTCGTAACGAACAGCACCATTTAAAAACCATTTTTCGTTCAGTTCAATTTTATCGTAAGCAAATAAACCCGCGTTAAATTTTGTGAAAGATGGAATTAAAAAACTCCATCCGCCAATTTCATTTTGCTGAAAAGCTAAATTCGAGCCAACCGTAATTTGATGATTTTGAATTCTAAATTCGTCTTTAGCAGAAAACGACCAGACATCTTTATCATATTGACGTTCCAAATCTTGCGGAACGTACATGTCTGTTGGATAAATTGGAGGCATATAACCGTGATTGACATAATGGCTATATTCTCTTCTAAAATTATTCTGAAAACCAATCTGCGTTTCAAAAGCATGATTTCCCAATTGAAAAGAAGTCGTATTGCTAACCTTTAAATGATTGACCTGCTGGTACGGCATTAAAATATCGCGGCTCGATTTATCGTGTAATTCCAGATCTACATTTCGAGGTTCGAGTCCATGCGCATTCGCGAAAAATCCGCTTTTGGTATGTACGTTACTGAAATAGAAAACCGATTTAAAATTGTCTCCAGAATAACCTGAACTCAAATGGAAATCAAGTTCTTTTCCAGCCGTATTTCGCAAATGATTTTTATATAACGGAACCGCATAACTATATACATGAACGACATCGGTCGGAACACGATAATCGCCATAATCCATTGTGGTTACGCGTGAATCAAAGAACCAATTTTTGTTTCTTCCAAATAAATTAATAGAACTTCCAAATTGCGCATTGTTGCTTTTTCCCGTAAGATCAGCGCTTCCGCCAAAAGTGTTCTGCAACGGAAGAGGCAAAGGTTTAATATTTACCGCACCGCCAACAGCATCAGATCCGTAAATAAATGAAGAAGGACCTTTTATAATTTCTACCCGATTTACAGCATATTGATCGATTTCCAAACCGTGATCTGCGCCCCATTGCTGGCCTTCGTGTTTCAGACCGTTTTCGACCACAATAACCTGATTGAAACTCAAACCACGAATAAGCGGTTTCGAACCTCCAGAACCAATAGAAATAGTTTTAACTCCAGGCAATTTCTGTAAAGATTGCATCAAACTTCCGCCAAGATTACGCTGAATAAAACTATTGTTTACCGTTTCAACATTCAACGATTCTTCTTTTTTGCTTTTTTGAGCAGCACTATTGCTGATTAAAACTTCGTCAAGTTCCTTGATTTCTGGTTTCTTTTCTAAAGGCTGATTTTGAGAAATAGTTTCCGTCGTAATTAATAAACTGATAAGTAAAAAACAAAATTTCCAATACATGGATAAGGCATTCTTCATTAATGGGATCTTATAAAATTTTAATACTTAAACCTTTCAGCGTCTGCCAACCTTCTTTGTCCGTCAGGCGGATCATAAAATGGTAATCTCCAGGATCAGCATCTGCAGGAATAGTGATTTGTGCTGTTGCTTCGTAAGTTTTCACACCATTTGGAATAGTATAATTGTTGATGAAAAGCATTGGTTTTACAGGACTTTTTACAGCTTCTATTTCACAAGTTGTAACTTCTGTGCTGTGTGTATGATGATCAAAATTGTGATGAATATCAAGGCTGTAAGAACCTAAAGCGACATTGTCGTTAAAAGTGGCTTTGAAAGTGAAGGTTTTTCCGCGTTCGATCGTACTGCATTGAATCGGAAAAGCATTTGCTCCACTACTATCAATTACGGGATATTCGCTGTCAATTTCGGCTTTGTCGCTGGAGCAGGATGAAATAAAAGTAAGAGCCAAAATGCCCATTACAAGCTTTAATTTTTTCATATTTTTTGATTTATAATGGTTAAGTTTTTCTTCACTTCAAGCTTACTTCCGTTTCGATCGTTTACGATAATAATGAAGTCGTATTTTCCTTCTGAAGCATCTTCAGGAATGTCAAAATGCTTATGCACATTGGCATTTTTTGCACCTGCATATTGTGTCCATGTAATTTCGTGAGACCATGCTTTCGAGTATGTTTCGGTGCTTCTTTGTAGAATTTTTACTTGTACATTTTCGATTTTATCAGCAGCAGTTACTTCTGCATTAAAATGGAAATCTGCGCCAATAGTTGCTGTTTCGCTGTTGTTAAGACCTAGTTCGATTTTGTCAATCGAAGGAATGGCTGGTTCTGAATCATCATTGCTGCAGCTTGTAAAAGCCATTGCAGCAAAGAGTGAAGCCAAAATGAGTTTTGTTGTTTTCATTTTTTCTGATTTGATTTTGATCATTTTATAAAGGGTATTTGGATTACAAAAGGATATAGTGATTTCAATATTCAAGTCCCAGTGGGACAGAATAATGGTAGGAAATTCGACATTTGGCTAAGTCCCGGAGGGACGAAATATTTATAGAAAAGAATTTATGAGCTATACAAAAGCCTCAGAGAGGCGACATATATCTTTTCTCTAGTAAAAACAGCATAGCCACAACTAAAAAACCTAAATTGGGATTTAGTTTGAATGCAATAAATCGATAAAAATTGGAAAGTTTTTTGTGTAGAAAAAGCTATTTCAATATCAATGCATTGTATTAAATGCTTAAAATGAATAAAATAGCCGTTGAATGTTTTAAGATTTTGAAATCCTAAAAACAACTAAATAGCCGAATTGCAAAACAATCGGAAACACAAAAAAAACTATAGTGAAAAAGGCGGGGCTCGAAGGGAAAATAGTGAGCCCTTAAAAAATGCAAAATGAGGTTTGCTGTAAAAACTAAGGTGTTTTACAACAGGATTATTCTTGAAAAACTGAAAAGCATTGAATTCAAAGGTGCCAACAGCACTGAATTTAAAATCGCAAATCGAACATTTATGAAACGAATGCAGTTTTGCCTTAAATTGCGGTTTTTCAGAAACAGAAATTTCTAATTTCTCTTTTGTCGAATGAGTATCTAAAATATGCTCATACGAATGCACAGCCGGAAACAGTATTGCGAACAATACAATTAGAGGCATAAGGAGATTTATAATTTTAAATTTCTTTTTCATTCGAAGATTAACTTCTAGATGAGTTTTTCGATATTATTAATGCAATAATGTTGCAAATATAAAAATCTTATCTTTAAATGCAATAGTGTTGCAGTAATTGTTTGTAAAAAATCAATGTATTTGTTATTTTAGCGAATCTTATATCCCTCTTAAAAATGAAAATTTTCCACAGCTTTCTTGCCTTTTTTATGATAATTACGATGGGATTTTCCCAATCAAAAACAAAAGGAAATCTTATTTTAGAAAATGGTGTTTCAGAGCAATTGGCTCAATTTAGAAAACGCCAAATCTCAGACGTGACTTATAATCTTTCATTCGAAATTCCGAAACAGAAAATCGAAAATATTAATGCTCAATTGATCTTAAATCTAACTTTATCTGATTTGGGGCAGTCTGTTTATCTCGATTTTAAAGAGAAATCTCAAAATATAAAATCGGTTTCGGCAAATGGAAAACAAATTGCAATAATTCATGAAAAAGGACATATTGCGATTCCAGCAGAAAGTTTAATTTCAGGGAAAAATACAATTGCGATTTCTTTTATTGCAGGAAATCTGTCTTTAAACAGAAACGACGATTTTCTTTATACGTTATTAGTTCCAGACCGCGCAAGCACTTTGTTTCCTTGTTTCGATCAGCCAGATATTAAGGCAAATTACAAATTAAGTCTTTCTGTGCCAAAAGAATGGTCGGTTTTGGCTGGAGCCGATGTAAAAGAGAAGGTTGAAAAAGGCGATTTTACATTATATACTTTTGGAGAATCTGATAAAATGAGTACGTATTTGTTTTCGTTTGTCGCTGGGAAATTTAATAGTATTACAAAGAAACCAGGTTTAGAAATGACGTTTCTTTATCGTGAAAATGATAAAAACAAAATAGAAAGCAGTACCGATACAATTTTTAATTTGCATCAGCAATCTTTAGACTTTTTAGAAAAATATACCAATTATAAATTTCCGTTTCAGAAGTTGGATTTCGCTTCAATTCCTGTTTTTCAATATGGCGGAATGGAACATGTTGGCGCCATTCAATATAGAGAATCGACTTTGTTTTTGGATAACAGCGCAACGGACAGCGAGAAATTAAACCGAGCAAAACTCATCGCCCACGAAACTTCACATATGTGGTTTGGCGATTTGGTAACGATGAAATGGTTTGACGATGTTTGGATGAAAGAAGTTTTTGCCAACTTCATGGCAGATAAAATCATGAATCCGATTTTTCCCAAAGTCAATCATAATCTGCAGTTTTTTACGGCGCATTATTCTAGCGCTTACGCGGAAGATCGATCTTTGGGCACGCATCCGATTAGACAGCATTTAGCAAATTTAAAAGATGCTGGATCGCTATACGGTGCCATGATTTACAACAAAGCGCCAATTATGATGCGCCAGTTAGAAGCTTCTATGGGAAAAGAAGCATTTCAAAAAGGAATTCAAAAATACATTCAGAAATACGCCAACGATAATGCCGATTGGAATAATCTGGTAGAGATTCTCGATGCAGAAACGCCTTTAGATATGAAAAAATGGAGCGAAGTCTGGGTAAATAAATCTGGAAGAACCATTTTTACAGATAAAATAGAATATGATTCTAAAAGCAGAATCAAGAAGTTTGAAATTACACAGCAAGCAGAAGATAAATCAGGCAATATCTGGCCTCAAGTTTTTCAGATTGGATTAGTTTATGCAAAAGAAGTGAAGATTTTAGCGATTAATGTTAATGATAAAAATACTGTTGTAAAAGAAGCTGAAGGACTTGAAAAACCGCTTGCCGTTGTTTACAACTATAATGGTTTTGGTTACGGAGTTTTTCCGCTTGACGGGAATAATTTAAGTTATATTTCAAGTTTAAAAGATGAGGTAGCAAGAGCGTCGAGTTACAGTAATCTTTTTGAAAATACGCTGATTGGAAATGTTTCGCCAGACAAAGCTTATGATTGTTTTTTAAAAGGAATTCAATCTGAAGAAAATGAATTGGTTTTGAGAATTGCATCAAATAGTTTGAATACTATTTATTGGAGATTTTTTACTGAAGATCAGCAAAGCAAAGTCCAAAAACAGCTTTTAGGAATATTATACGAACGTTTACAAGATAATTTATCGTCAAATATTAAAAAGACTTTATTCGGATTATTCAGTTCAGTTGCCTATTCAGATTCAGGAAAAGCAAGTTTGTATAAGATTTGGAATAGAGAAGTTTCTATTTCTGGATTAAAATTAAATGAAGACGATTATACCAATATGGCAATGAATCTGGCAATTTTCAAACATGAAAAAGCAGATGAGATTTTAGAAAAAACAAGAAATTCAATTTCAAATCCAGACAAAAAGAAACGATTTGAATTCCTGATTCCGTCTTTATCAAAAGACGAATCGGTTAGAAATGCATTTATAGAATCATTAAAAGATGATGCAAATAGAGAAAAAGAAGCTTGGGTTTCTGTAGGTTTGGCAAATGTAAATCATCCGCTTCGTCAGGAAAGTGCGCAGAAATATATTAGATTTTCATTAGATTTGGTAGACGAAATTCAGCGTACGGGAGATATTTTCTTTCCGAAAGATTGGCTTGATAATACTATCGGGAAATATTCGTCTAAATATGCTTTTGACGAAGTGCAGCGATTCTTAAAAGAAAACCCTAATTTTAGTCCGATCTTGAAGCGTAAATTATTTATGGCGACAGATTTGCTTTATAAAGCGCAAAATATTAAAAAATAAACCGAATGAAAATCGAATCGGAAATAGAGAAAGTCTCCAGTTTTCAGCATCTCGAAATGCTGGCGAATCAGGTTGTGGAAGGTTTTATATCGGGAATGCACAAGAGTCCTTTTCATGGATTTTCAGCAGAATTTGCTGAACATAAAGTTTATAATGCAGGCGAAAGCACTAAACATATTGATTGGAAATTGTTTGCCAAAACAGATCGTTTGTACACCAAACGTTTTGAGGAAGAAACTAATTTACGCTGTCATATTATTATAGATAATTCATCATCAATGCATTATCCAGAACTAAAATCGAATCAGCCTTTTTATGAAAAGAAGATTGGTTTTGCGGTTTTGGCTTCGGCGGTTTTAATGAATATTTTGAAGAAACAGCGCGATGCCGTTGGTTTGAGTGTTTTTTCGGATAAATATGAATATTATGCTCCAGAAAAAGGAAGCGATCGTCATCATAGAATGTTGCTGAATAAATTGGAAGAATTATTAGTTCAGCCAAAAGTCAAAAAAACGACAGATACAATTACATATTTGCATCAAATTGCAGAGAAAATGCATCGCCGTTCGATGATTATTTTGTTTACAGATATGTTTCAAACCGAAGATGATGAAAAGCTTTTTAACGCTTTGCAGCATCTTAAACATAACAAACATAAAGTTGTTTTATTTCATGTGGTTGATAATCAAACAGAAATGAAGTTTGATTTTGATAACACGCCAAGAAAGTTTATAGATTTAGAATCGGGAGAAGAGGTTTCTATTTTCGCCGATAACGTAAAAGAGGAATATGAAAAAAGGGTAGAAGCGTATTTTAAAAATCTGGCTTTAACCTGCGCAAAGAACCAAATTAAGTACGTTCCGGTAAATGTTGGCGATAATTTTGAAAAAATATTGACAACATATTTAGTTGAAAAACAAAACTTTGGGTAAATATTTTAAAATTTATTTCATTTTTTTTACAAAAACACTTGCAGAAACGAAATTCTGTTATATCTTTGCAACCGCAATAACGCAGAGGTTTGGTAGTTCAGTTGGTTAGAATACATGCCTGTCACGCATGGGGTCGCGGGTTCGAGTCCCGTCCAGACCGCAATATTGGGAGAAGCCTTTCTTAACAGAAAGGCTTTTTTGCCCAAATACGGTATCTAAGATTAGTTGTGTTGTTTTGCTACGACTTTGTAACTCGTAGCTGGTTTAGTAGTTAGACCAATGAAAAGCTTTCCACTTTTGTGGATGGCTTTTTTGATTTATAACACTTTTGGTTTTGCTTAAATCCGAAGAAATTTTACCGCAAAGAGCGCTATCCCGAAGCCTCGGGATACGCAAAGCACACTAAGATATTTTTTAAAGAATGCAAACTTCGCAAAGCTTAGAATTGATTAAGCTTTGCGATTTTTTTTGCTTAATTCTGATTTCAACGAATAGTTTGTCATTCTGAGGAACGAAGAATCTCCACGAGTAATTCTACAAAGATTTTCCATTAATTATATTAAAACATGGCCCGTGGTTTCAACCACGGGGACACAATCAGAATCACAATCCGTTTCCCGTGGTTGAAACCACGGGCTATATTCAATAAGATAATGGATGTTTTCGCTTCAAAGTTTAATTTAAGTTTTGCGCCGTTTTCGCTTTTACTTTGCGTGCTTTGCATCTAAAAAGAAAGAAAGTTCTTCTTTTTTGATTTGAAGGCTAAATTTTAAAATATTGGAATTTAACCGATTAAAAAAAACTCAAATTTTATTTGTAAAAACGCTTGCAGAAACGAAATTCTGTTGTATTTTTGCACTCGCAATAACGCAGGGTTTGGTAGTTCAGTTGGTTAGAATACATGCCTGTCACGCATGGGGTCGCGGGTTCGAGTCCCGTCCAGACCGCCTAAGTTGTTTAAAATGCCTATCATCACGATAGGCATTTTTTTTTACAATTAAGTTTTGATTTATGTTTTACGTTTACATCATTTATTCTAAAACTTTTGATGTTTATTACAAAGGGTTTAGTGAAGATATTACTCAAAGATTATTGTATCATAATGAAAATAGAAGCAAATATACTTCGAACAAAGGACCATGGGAGTTGGTTTATTCGAAATCTTTCGAAACTAAAAAAGAAGCTTTGATTGAAGAATTGAGATTGAAAAAGTTGAATAGAAAATCACTCGAGGCTGTAATTAAGGATCAGAAATAATAAAGGTTAAAATAAATGGCTGTCATCTCGTCTAGGGACGAGACGGGTTCGAGTCCCGTCCAGACCGCAATATTGGAAGAAGCCTTTCTTAACGGAAAGGCTTTTTTGTTTTTATATGGTAATATAAAGTTTAACCGCAAAGAACGCTAAGATTTACGCAAAGTTCGCAAAGTTTTATATCCATATAGCTTTGCGAACTTTGCGTTTATAAGCGTAATCCTGGAAAAAAATCCTTGCGCGCTTTGCGGTTAAATATTTTTAGATTCCGGTTCTGGAATTTGAAAAATTTGGAATTTATTTCTTTCTATCTTTATATCATGGAACAAGAAACTTTTAAAGTAGACAAATATTACATCAAGAAAGTAGATGCTGATAAAAAAAGTATTTATTGTCATCACGATATAATGGGTGAATTGTTTGTTCCATGGCATAAACACGACAAAGCGCAAATGTTATATGCAGAAGGCGATGTTGTTTTTGTGACAACCGAAACGAAATCTTACTTTCTACCTGCAAGACATTTTATATGGATTCCGGCTGGTTTAGAACACAGTATTGAGCCAAAGTCGGAACATGTGATGATGCGAAACTTATATTTTCCAGTAGAAAAAGACGAAAACGAATTTTACAAAAGCGAAGGCATTTATCCAGTTAATAATTTACTGTTGCAAATGATGCTTTTTACAAATAAATGGAATGGCGATCTTAAAAAAGGAACTCCAAATTTTACCATCGCAAAAGCTATAAAAGCCATTCTTCCGCAAATATGCACTAATAATCTTCCTCTCGAATTGCCGCAGCCAAAAGACAAACGACTTGGAAAAATTCTTCGATATATTGAAAATAATCTTGGAGAAACAATTCTATTTGCCGATGTGGCACACGAATTTGGTTATAGTGAAAGATCTTTGTATCGCTTGTTTCAAAAAGATTTAAAAATGTCTTTTATTCAATATTATACTATTCGACGAATCTTGAAGGCAATCGAACTTTTATTAGAAAGAAAACTTTCGGTAAAAGAGGTAGCTCAAGAAGTTGGTTACAATAGTGTTCCGACTTTTAGTAACACATTCTTCAAGATTTTGGGTCAAAGACCTTCCGATTACTTAAATGGAGAAGAGATTTTGGAAAGAAAATGATTCATTTTTCTCTCGCAGATTTGGCAGATCGAGCAGATAATTAATATATTAAAGTAAAAATCTGCACAATCTGCCAAATCTGCGAGAGAATTTAAAAAATGATCACAACTCAAATGTGTTTTGTAATAAATTGTTTTTCAGTGTTTTAATAAAACGTTTTCGAAAAACTAGATTTTAACATTTGTCCGAAATGAATATGTTGTTGGCTTTTTAGAATTATCAGTCACAGAAAAAATGCAGGAACTTTGCAACATCAATTATTTATGTATTCATGTTCCTTAAAACAACAAACTCTAAAGAAGATTGTTTTCTCAGAAGCTTATTGACATTTCTAATCATATTAGCATTTGGCAGTTTACAAGCTCAGGAAGTTCATTCGGTTTCTTTGCAAGAAGCGATGAAACTAGCCAAAGAAAACAATAAAAAAGTCCTAAAATCTCAACTGGAGATTACGCTCGCCGAGCAAAACATCAAAGAAAGAAAAGAACTCCGATTGCCAGATGTAGAATTAAATGGCATGTATTCTAGAATTACCAACATTACTGAATTTAAAGGAAATGGCTTTTTGAATGGAAAAGAAGTTACAAAAGCAATTCCTGAAATTTACGAAATCAATTCTACTTTTAAAATGCCAATTTATGTTGGTAATAAAATTAACAACGCGATTAAAATTGCGAATCAGGAAAACGAGATTGCCAAAATAAAATCAGAAAAAACAGAAAATGATATTGAACTGGAAGTAGTGGCGAATTACTTGGCGATTTATAAAATGATGGAGCTTCAGAAAATTTTTGAAGAAAACATCAAGGAAGAAAAAAGCCGATTAAAAGAAGTACAATCTCTCCAGAAACACGGAACGGTAACTAAAAATGAAGTTATACGTGCCGAATTACAGCTCTCAGATCGCGAATTGAATGCGTTAACTAACTCCAAAAACATTAAAATCGCACTTCACGATCTGAAGACTTTAATTCAGATTCCAGAAAACGAAGAAATTGCAATCGACACAACTGCGAGTTTGGACGAAATGAATGGCTTAGATCCGTATGATTTTTATATGACTAAAGCGTTGCAAAACGAAGAAATGCGAGTTGCTAGTCAGGAATTAAATATCAGTAAAACGGAATTGCAAATGGTTAAAGGCAATTATTTGCCAAGCGTACATTTCTTTGGTAATTATGGTTTTTATTATCCAAACTATAAATTTTTTCCGCCAAATCCGTATTTGTACACTTTAGGCCAAGTCGGAATTGAAGCTTCTTTTGATCTTTCTTCTTTGTATAAAAACAAAACCAAGATGGATCAGGCAAATACCAAAATAAAATGGCAGGAAATGCAATCTGAAATTATAAAAGACGAGATTCAAGATAAGTTATACAAAGAACATACACAATATCAGGAAATCCTTGAAAAATTTGTTGTAGTTGACAAAGCTTTGGATTTAGCCGAAGAAAATTACCGAATTGTAAAGCTGAAATACTTAAATCAATTGGTTTTGATTACCGAAATGGTCGATGCTGATAATGCTTTGCTTCAGGCGAAATACAACAAAATTTCTACAAGATTGGATGCGATTCTCAAACATTATGAGTTGCTTCATACAGCGGGAATTATGCCTCAGAGTTAGAAGTTTTTTAGAAGAAAGAAGCAAGAGACAAGACTTAGAAAATAGAATTTAGAGAATAAAAAGATATGGTTAAGATAAAAAATGAAACTAGAAGAAATAGAACGTTTCATATATTAATAACAGTAATTGCGAGTGTGCTTGTAGTAAGCGGTGTTATTTTAGGTATTTGGTTTTATGTATTTAACAGAAATCACGAAGAAACAAATGACGCGCAGGTCGAACAATATGTTACGCCAATTATGTCGAGAATTACGGGTTATGTGCAAGAAGTTCGTTTTGATGAAAATCAATTTGTGCATAAAGGCGATACTTTGGTTGTGATTGACAACAGAGAATATAAATCAAAATTAAATGTGGCTCTTGCCGATGTTCAAAACGCGCAACAAAACAACGTTGTGGCGCAAAAAAATGCGGTTACAACAGCAAGTGCAACGGCAATTAATGAATCGCAATTAGAGGCTGCAAAATCGAATCTTTGGAAAACAAAACTAGAATACGAAAGATATAAAGCTTTGGTAAAAGACGAAGCGGCAACTTCTCAGCAATTAGAAAAAGTCCGCGCCGATTACGAATCGGCACAAGCGCATTTTTCGGAAATGAAAAATAGAATTCATTCTGCAACTTTAAGTACTTCTGTTGCTGAAGCGAATGTTCCGACAACACAAACGAATATTGCATCAAAACAAGCTGTTGCCGATAATGCAGCATTATTTCTTTCTTACACAATAATTACAGCGCCTTATGATGGCTGGGTTGGAAAACGAACTTTACAGCCTGGACAAATGGTAAAAGAAGGTCAATCTTTGCTTTCTATTGTAAGTAAAGAAAAATGGATTACTGCCAATTTTAAAGAAACGCAATTACAATACTTAACTGTTGGGCAAGATGTGGAAATAAAAGCTGATGCCGTGAGCGATAAAACATTTATTGGTACAATTGCTTCGTTATCGCCTGCGAGTGGCGCTAGATTTTCTTTGCTTCCTCCAGATAACGCCACAGGAAACTTCGTGAAAATTGAGCAGAGAATTCCAGTTCGAATTCAATTAAAAGAACAAGACAAACAAACCGATTTTTTAAGAGCAGGAATGAATATTACAGTTGTTGCTGCGCACAAATAAAATGGAAGATAAAAGTATATTTAAATCTTGGGTTCCAAAATGGGCGATCATAATTATTTTGTTCGTTTGTCTTTTGCATTCCATGATTTTGTTGGGAGTTTACACGTCAAACGTAACGTATGCGGCAAGTTTTCTGGATATTGAACCCGAAGATTTGCAATTTGCGATGTGTGTAACGTACGGAACTTTACTGGCAACCATTTTAATAGAAGGTAGATTTTCGAGTTTTTTTCCGGCAAAAAACTACCTCATGGCGGTTTATTCGTTAATCGGAATTACGATTGTTACCTCGGCATATATTACCAATTTTTCGGTTTTTTTATTGATGAGAGTTGCGGAGGGAATCTTGATGGCGCTTCCGGTAATTACAATAAGACAGTTGCTTATTGAGCAGTTTAATTCTAAAAATGCCATTATCATCGGGTTTTCATTTTATTATGGCTCGTTGTTGTTGTCCACGCCGTTTATTATGAATATTGCTGTTTGGTTTCTAGATCATTACGACTGGAAATACATGCTATATGTATCGGGAGGGCTTCAGGTTCTCAATGTGTTTTTAATCTTAGTTACTTTCAGAGGGCACCGAATTACAAAGAAGATTCCGTTGTATCAGATCGACTGGATGAGTTATTTTTTGGTTTTAATTTCGATTCTTTGCGGTGCCTATTTTTTCGTTTACGCCGAAAAAAAATATTGGTTCCAATCTTCAGAAATGGTTTTGATGCTGATGATTTCACTAATAACAGGCGGATTATTCATTTTTAAAGAACGTTTGGTAAAAAGACCAAGTTTTGATTTTGAAGTTCTAAAGTACGCTAACCTTCGCATTGGGTTTTTATTGTTTTTCCTTTTTTACATTAGCAGAGCAACGCTAAGTTTATGTCATTCTGCAATGTTTTCGATTTGGAATTGGGATCCGTCGCGTGTTGCGGGCGTGCAATACATAAACGGTTTAGGAAATGTAATCGGACTTATTTTAGCCGCTTTTTTTCTGATGAAATCGGTTTCTACTAAAATCATTTTTATGATTGGTTTTACGTTGATTGCTATTTTTCATTTCTGGTTTACGTTTCTTTTTGTGCCTGATGTTGCATTGAGCGATATTATTGTTCCTTATATTTTACAAGGAATTGGTGTTGGATTTTTATTTGTTCCGTTAATTCTATTTACGACATCTTCTGTTCCAGCAAATATGGCGGTTTCTTCTGGAATTGTTGGTGTTTCTGGACGTTTTTGGGGAAGTACAATTGGGTTTTGCGTCATGCAGAATGCGATGGTTTTCTTAAATAAAAAACATTTTTTAAAATTAAGTCAGTTTGTAACTGGCGAAAATCCCGAAGCACAACAGACTATTGCTTCAACAACACAAAGTTTTATTGCTAAAGGATATTCGGCAGATAATGCAAATGTTTTAGCCATGAAAAAAGTCTTCGGAACAGTTACTAAACAAGCCACTTTATTGGCAGATATGGAAATTTATACTGTAGTTGGTTACGGTTTGGTGATTTTGATTATTCTAATTGCATGTAATCAGCATTTAAGACAAACAATGACTTTGGTGAAAAGTAAGATTTGGATTGGATAGGTTTTTTGTTTCAGGTTTGAAGTTTCAAGTTTTACCGCATTTTTGTCATTTCGACGAAGGAGAAATCACACGCGGGATTCGACACAGATTGGCGATTGTTTTTGCGGAATTTCTAATGTGATTTCTCCTTCGTCGAAATGACAAACTGTATGTTTATTTGTTGTGATAAACCATAGTTATCAGTATCTTGCAACCGTTAAAAAACAAATAAATATATGAGCCAGCAATGTGTAATTTTTGATATGGATGGCGTGATTTCGCACACTAATCCGCATCATGTGAAAGCTTTTGAGGCATTTTTCGATAAATATCAAGTTCCTTATACCAATGAAGAATTTGAAGAACATATGTACGGAAAACACAATAGTTATATTATGACGCATTTCTTCAAACGTCCGATTATGGGAGAAGAACTTCTAAAATTGGAAGACGAAAAAGAAGGAATGTTTCGCGAAATTTATAAAGATAAAGTAGATACAATTCCGCATTATTTGGATTTTCTAAACGAATTAAAATCGCGCGGATTCAAAACAGCTGTTGCTACATCTGCGCCTCGTGCGAATTTGGATTTGATTGCAAACGCCTTAAAAATTACAGACAAAATGGATTCGATGATGTCTAGTGAAGATGTTACGTATCATAAACCAAATCCTGAAGTATATCTAAAATCAGCAGAACGCGTTGGTGTTTCTCCTTCTGATTGTGTGGTTTTCGAAGATTCTTTTTCAGGCATTACAGCGGGATTAAATGCTGGAATGAAAGTAGTTGGCGTTTTGAGTACGCATACAAAAGAACAGCTTCCGATTTGTGATTTTTATATTAATGATTATAGTGAAATTAATGTAGATAAGATTCTAGAGCTTTTGGGTAAATAAAATCCGAAAAATTTAATTATAAATTGCCTCCCGCTTTAGCTGGAGGTTTTTTTGTAGCTTAAAAAAAGGCTTTAGCCGAAGTTATTCTTATTCTTCCAATTTCAAATACTCACGCGGAACGTTTAAAAATTCTTGATAACACCAGCTATTCGGGCAATTTTCATTCATTTCAGTATGTTCAGCGATTCTGATTCTTATGGTTTCTTTTTCGTCGTCAAGACCTTTAAAGGTTTCTCCGACTTTGAAAGTTCTTTCGCGCGTGCCAACCACACCGCCAACAGTTATAGTTGTGGTGTACGGAGCGGTGAATTTAAAATTTTTGGTTGGTTTATCATCGTCAGAAGTACAACCAAGAATTCCTAAAGTCAGAATCAAAAAGTAAAAAAATCTTTTCATAACGCCTCTTTTTGTTTAGATATCTGAATATCAGGATGGTTGCGTGAAGTTACGAAGATTTTTTAATATTTCTTTAACAAATAACTAGAAATTATTGTCGTTCTTAACAGATTAAAAAAACATTTTCGAAATCATAATCGTCATTTTTGTTAATCTGCGAAATTCTTGGTTTTCTAAATAGAAAAACTTTCAATACTTCTCATTCAAAAAAGCAATCCAGCCTTTCTCAAATTCTTCAGGAGTAATGTTTAATGTTTTCTGAATATTGCCAAACGAAGCAATTAATTTTGGCAAAATATCTTTTCCCCATTTTTGAGTCAGATATTCGATTATTGTGTAGCCAATATTGTAAATCTGATTGCTTTTGTTTAGTTCTTCTAAAGTCAGATTTTTGCTCTTCGCGTATTTCACACTTAACGAATTAACTTCTCCAGCCTCAAAAATACTAATCGATTCCCAAAGCCAGCGAGGATATTCGGCAGCAAATTTTTTATCGAATTCCTTTTCAAAAGTTCGCCTGTCTTGTGTAATTATCGTGTCTTTTGCTTTGTGAATTAATATGTTGAGTTGAACACAATGCGTAAATTCATGCAAAGCCGTTTTTAGCGGATCATCAGGAAAAATAGAATTAAACCAATTGGTATATATAAAATGAAATTCGTTCGGACCGCGACTTGTGCCTTTTGCTTTTTCTTTTAAGCCCGTAGCATTCATAAACTTAAATTGCGAACCGTAAATATAAACCTTTATGATGTCGTGTTTTACATCTTTTAGATTTTCTCTTATTCTAGAATAATTTTCTTCAAGATGTTTACTGACTTTTTCGGCTTCGCTTTTATAAATTCCGCTATAAGAAACAATAAAATGTTCCGATTTAATAGTTCGAGTTTCCTGTTTAACCGTAAAGCTTCGAGCCGCTCTTGCAAAGTAAAAAAGGGCAATAATTCCTAAAAGAATGACTAATAATCTGTATTTCTTCATGTGTTCTAAATGATTTTAGAGATTTAAAAACAAAATAAAATATGCAGATTTAGGTTTTTGGTATTTTAAAAATAAGGATTTTTAAAGATTAAAGTGTAAAATAATTAAAGAAATTTCTGAATTTTAAATCTTTGTTGGTTTTAATCTCGCAGAGTCGCGAAGTTGCAAAGTTTTTTTTCTGCCACAGATTATTAGGATTAAAAGGATTTTTTTTCATTGTAGCGAGAAAATATTTGTCATCTTTTCTCTGCTGATTTTAATCTCGCAAAGTCGCAGAGTCGCAAAGTTTTTTCGCATTTTTTGTCATTTCGATCCCGAGGCTTCGGGAGAGAAATCACACTAGAAATTCCGAAAAGTTTTTTTACAAAGTAGCCATACAGTTTGTCATTCTGAGGAACGAAGAATCTCCACAAGTAACTCCGCAACGATAATCACCAATCTTTGCCGAGCTTCTTACGAAGATTGCTTCGCCAGTTCACTTTCGTTCGTGTCTTCGTTCCTCAGAATGACAAACTGGTTGGATATGTGTTTTATTGAATAATAAAGTTAAATAAATTGCCTCCTGCTTTAGCTGGAGGTTTATTTATGATTGAAAGTGAAAGGCTTTAGCCAAAAAATTTCATTTTCTATATGAAAAAAATAATTATAGTTGGTAGCATATATGGGTTCAAATGAAATTAAGTTAAGATGATTTTTGCAATATTTTAAATCTAAAATTATGAATGCAAATCATCTTTCTAAAGAAGTAGAAACTAGGCTAAAAGATTTTTTTAGTGATGTTGTGGATGTAAAAGATATGGCGAAGATGCTTCGGCAGGTAAATTATTCCCTTTCGCTAAGTTCTATGCGAGGTCGTGAAAGTGTTAATGCAGAATTGCCTCGAATTGGGGATAATTTTTACTGGCTGAACAGATTGGCAGAAGTGCTCGATCCTTATTTGGATGCTAATTAATAAAAATAAAATTTTCATCTCGACGAAAGGAGAAACTAAAAGCAAACCAATAAAAATTGAGAGTGATTTCCGCAATTTTTATGGTGTACAAACTGTTGGTTTTGCTGGAAAAAGCTCCTTTCGTCAAGGTGCAGGTTGCTCTTTTTTTAATTATTAGTTTTCGTTTTGTAATTTTTTAATTCCAGACTCAATCAGATTTAAATTTGAATAATCTGGAAATGATTTTAGAGTTTCTTTGTTGTCAGATGAAGGGAGAATTTTTGTTCCTCTATCTATTAAATCATTAACGGTATTTAAAGATAGTTTTAGCCTATTTATTACTTCTGGATCATTTACATTATAATGTTCTTTGGCTATTTCTTCAGCTTCAGCTTCGATTATATTTTTTAATTGAATTTTTTGGGCATCAATTACTGTTTGTAATGATTCATTTTTTAAACCCAGAGTTCTTGCATGCTCTTCAAAAATTTTAGCCTCTGCTTTCTTCTTTCTAATTACTGCTGCAGACCAACAAATTGCACCGATTAGATTAACGGCAGTAATAGTTCCAACTGAAATAATTAGCCAAATTGAGCCTGATTCTGCGGTTCCAATTTTAACGTAACCACCAGTATTTTGATCAATTACAGGAATTTCTACTGCTTTTTTTAATTCATTAGATATTTTTGCAAAATCATCGAAAGTTTGTATTTCGGGCAATTTAATTAATAGCCCATTTTGTGGAGTTTCAATTTGGTTGTCATATCTAAGAAGATATTCAATACCTATTTTTATCTTGTTTATATTGATTGATATTATTGAGTCTTCACGAGATGAAAAATATTGCTCATCACTATAACTCCCAAAAAGGGATGTTTTTTTTAATGCATCGATCTCTGGAGTTAAAAACTCTAAATTTTCTAATATTGTGATTTGCTCTCTTAATTTAATCAAATCTGTTCCTACATATGACATTTCTTCAGAACCCGAAATGTATTTTGACTTAAAAGTTAAATTAATTAGAGCATTTTTAAGTAATTCCTTGTTTTCTTTGATATTCATATTTGTAATTTCAGTCTATTTTTTGATTGGTTATGTCTATGACTATTTATCACTTCGAAAAAGCTTTCAATATAAAATTTCCAAGTCAAATATAGTAAGATTTTTTTTTGAATTTTACGATCAATTTGTAAATGATATGAGTATTAAGATTTTGATTATTTGAAAATGAATCTTTAATTTCATATAATTATGAACTTCAGCGAAGATAATTTGATGGATAAAAACAAGATTTAAGAATAATTGTATTGAGGAATAAAAAAATAATAATTACAATCTCATAAACGATCAAATATATCCCAAAAACAAAAAAGCTTCTGAAAAAATATTCAGAAGCTTTTTTAGTGCGGATAATAGGACTCGAACCTACACGCCTTGCGGCACCAGATCCTAAGTCTGGCATGTCTACCAATTTCACCATATCCGCGGAATTGTGGGTGCAAAGATAAGCATACTTTCCAATTATCAAAGACTTTTTTCAAAATTTTTTTTAATTCTCTTTTTTGTACTTTTGGTTTTCTATAAAAATAATTTAAATGGAAAATATTAAGTCCTACGTTCAACAACATAAAGATCGGTTTATCAACGAATTGATCGAATTATTAAAGATTCCGTCGGTAAGTGCCGACACTGCATATTCTCAAGATGTTATTGACACAGCAGAGGCTGTAAAAGAAAGTTTATCAAAAGCAGGATGCGATTATGTCGAAACTTGCGATACTCCAGGTTACCCAATTATCTACGGTGAAAAAATAATAGATCCAAATCTTCCAACGGTTTTAGTTTACGGACACTACGACGTACAACCGCCAGATCCATTAGAATTATGGACTTCACCACCTTTCGAACCCGTTATCAAAACTACAGATATTCACCCAGAAGGTGCCATTTTTGCACGTGGAGCGTGTGACGACAAAGGTCAGATGTACATGCACGTAAAAGCGTTAGAATATATGGTGCAGAACAATAATTTGCCTTGTAACGTAAAATTCATGATCGAAGGTGAAGAAGAAGTTGGTTCGGCAAGTTTGGCTTGGTTTGTAGAACGCAATCAGGAAAAACTGAAAAACGACGTAATCTTGATTTCAGATACAGGAATGATTTCGAACCAACAACCGTCAATCACGACAGGTTTAAGAGGTTTGAGTTATGTTGAGGTTGAAGTTACAGGTCCAAACCGCGATTTGCATTCTGGTTTATACGGAGGCGCTGTGGCGAACCCAATTAATATTTTGGCAAAAATGATTGCTTCGCTTCACGACGAAAACAATCATATTACAATTCCAGGATTTTACGATAAAGTTCAGGAATTATCTGCAGAAGAAAGAGCTGAAATGGCAAAAGCGCCTTTTAGTTTAGAGAAATATAAAAATGCTTTAAACATCGCAGATGTTTACGGCGAAAAAGGATATGTAACCAACGAACGCAACTCAATCCGTCCGACATTAGACGTAAACGGAATCTGGGGCGGTTATACTGGCGAAGGTGCTAAAACAGTTATTGCGAGTAAAGCTTTCGCTAAAATCTCGATGCGTTTAGTTCCAAATCAGGAATGGGAAGAGATTACAGAACTTTTCACTAAACATTTTACAAGCATTGCGCCAGCTGGAGTTACGGTAAAAGTAACACCGCATCACGGTGGTCAAGGTTATGTTACGCCAATTGACAGCATTGGTTATCAGGCGGCAAATAAAGCGTATACAGAAACGTTTGGAGTTCCTGCAATTCCTGTTCGTTCTGGCGGAAGTATTCCGATTGTGGCTTTATTTGAGAAAGAATTAAAAAGTAAAACCATCTTAATGGGATTTGGTTTGGATTCTGATGCCATTCACTCGCCAAATGAACATTTCGGAATTTTTAATTACTTGAAAGGTATTGAGACTATTCCGTTGTTTTACAAGTATTTTGTCGAATTAAGTAAGTAAGTTTTTTTTGCCACCAAGGCACTAAGACGCGAAATTTTTTGAAATTTAGAACTTTGTCAAAGTTTAAAACTTTGACAAAGTTAACTTCAATATAAATCCGTTCAGAAATGAGCGGATTTTTTCATTTTTATAGGTTTTAAATTTCACCTTTTTAATATTAAAATTTTAATGTTGACTTTGTGATTTATTAGGTAAATTAAGTTAAATTTGATTTTTTTATCATTAAGCCCCTTTTGATATTGAATATTATTCTGTTTTTTAAAAACTTTCTAATGTTATTTTAATGTTGATTTTAATATTGAACAATGGACTTAATTGAAAAAAAAATTAGATTTACGCCAATAGCATATACTAGATATCTTAAAGGAATAAAAAAATCACATGCTATGTTTCGCGAGGGAGACATTTTAGATTATCTTGCTGTAAAATCATGGCAGGTTGCTCCCGGAAACACTACAATTTCACCAAAAGCTTTTTTTCTAGACGGACAATTAGAGCGTATTACGGGTACGGCTTATACCGATGATCCTTTTAAGGCAATGAACGGAGGTTATGAAGTCGAACATCAGGAAACGCGCGCGTACAAGCTCAAAGATATCTGGATGATAAATGGTTTTATTTATAAAGGGCTTCACAATTTTAGACTTCATCCGACTTTTCAGCTTTCTAATAAAATGAATTATTTTCCGAAGGTTTTAATGAATACGGAAATTGATCATGCGGCACTTTATAGCACTTCTGAAGGGAATCAATATTTTGGACTTTGGCTTACAGATGATTGTGCTAATTATGCTTTGGCTGCTGCCGAAGGAACTCCTGTAACTTCTAATATTATTCCGTATTCTCACATGACGGAATACGAATCGTTTTTAGAAATGAATCCGTTTCGAACGAATTCGGCTTATCTTAAAAATGCAATTTTCTTTGATGATAATTGGGGAAATAACGAAAATAAACATCTTAGATTTGCGGCAAACAGAACAAAATTATTAGCCCGATTTCCAGCTAAATCTCATTCTGGAGTTTTTATTTTAAGACGAAATTCTGGAATCTCGCGCGTTATGTTAAACGAAATCGAAATTGCCGAAAAACTCCGCGAAAAATACGGTTTCAAAATTGTAGATGTAACTCAAAATACAGCATCAGAAATACTTTCTGCTTGTGCAGGCGCAAAAGTCCTTGTTGGAATAGAAGGAAGCCATTTGTTTCACGGTTTAATGATGCTTGAAGCTGGATCTTCTGTTTTGGTTCTTCAGCCTCCAACTCGTTTTAGCGCGGTTATTAAAAATACAACAGACATGGAAAATATCAATTACAGTTTTGTTGTTGGTATTCAGAAAGAAGAAAACTTCTATATTGATTTGGAAGAAGTGGAGAGAACTTTGGAGTTGCTTACTTTTTAGAGGTTCAAAGTGGCAAAGTAACAAAGGTTCAGAGGTCTTTGTAGTTGTTTTGAGGAACAATTTATTTCTTTTAATTTTTATTTTTATCGTTTCAAATCAAATAAACATACTTTCTATTTGACTGGTTTTTTGTTTTTTAAATTAAAAAAAGAAAACTTTTTCTTGCTTTTTTGAAATTTAATTCTACATTTGTAGAGTTGAATCTATAATTGTAGAATTGAAATGATTAGAAAAATACTTCTTGCGATAATCTTATTATCTTTTTTCGGATGCAAATCGAAGCTTATTAATCAGAAAATCGATAAAAAGCGAGAAGGAAAATGGGTTGATGTTTATGTTCAGGATAGTATAGAATATAAATCTGTTGAATTTTATAAAAATGATCTGCCTGTTAAAAAATGGAAAACTTTTATAAACGGAAAACTTTACAAATTAGAAAAATATAAAAACGGAATCTGTATTGTGAAAAATTATCACGAAAACGGAAAACTGGAATCGAAAGGGAAAACCAAATTAGAAATAAGCGCCACAGAATCGCATTGGTTTTATTTTGGAGAATGGAAATTTTACTCCGATAAAGGGAAATTATTTCAGATTAGAAAATATGAAAAAGGAGAATTAATTTCAGAACAAAAAATAAATATTAAAGGCTAAAAAACTTAGCACCTTAGAATCTTAGAAACTTAGCAACTTCAAAAACATGCAATTATCAAATTCAGAAGAACAATTAATGGAATATTTATGGAAGCTAGAAAAAGCTTTTATGAAAGATTTGCTTGATGCATATCCAGAACCTAAACCTGCAACAACAACGGTCGCGACTTTGTTAAAACGAATGATCGGAAAGAATTTTGTAGCGTATAACGAATTCGGAAATTCGAGAGAATATTATCCTTTAGTGAAAAAAACAGATTATTTCTCCAAACACGTAAAAGGATTGATTAGTAGTTTTTTTAATAATTCGGCTTCGCAATTTGCTTCTTTTTTTACAACCGAAACCAATTTATCGGCTTCGGAATTGGAAGATCTTAAAAAAATAATTGATTCAGAAATTCAAAAAAAGAAAAAATGATAGACTTTTTTATAAAATCGACGATTGCATTGTGCGTACTTCTGGGAGTTTACCATTTACTTTTAGAAAAAGAAAAATTTCATCAGTTTAATAGGTTTTTCTTGATTTTTAGTCTTCTATTTTCTTTTGTACTGCCTTTTATTACAATCGAAATTGTGCAAGAAGTGGTAAGCACGGCAAACAGTACAATGATAGTTCCTGGTGCGATTACTGCAAATGTTGTAAAAGATGAGGTTTCGGTTTACTTGATTTGCGCTTGGTTTCTGTATGGAATAGTGACAACACTTTTGTTTTGCAGATTTGGAATCAACTTATTTAAATTGATTAAAAAATCAAAATCGGGTGTAAAAATAAAACATCAAAATGCAACATTGGTTTTGTTGCAAGAGCAGACATTACCTTATACTTTTCTAAACACCATTTTCATAAATGAAATGGAGTATCAAAATAATAAAATTGAAACTGAATTATTTACACACGAGCTAATTCATGTAAATCAGAGACATTCTCTTGATATTATACTGATTGAAGTCATTAAGAATGTTTTTTGGTTCAACCCAATTTTTATTTTTTATAAAAAAGCTATACAACTAAATCATGAATTTCTTGCCGATGAAAAAGTTGTAAAATCACATAAAAATGTTTCGTTTTACCAGAATTTGCTGCTGTCTAAAGCGAATCAATATCCAGTATATTACTTGGCCAGTAATTTGAACTATTCTGTAACTAAAAAAAGATTAATTATGATGACAACCACAACATCTCCTTCAAGGGGATTATTTAAAAAGACAATTCTTTTGCCATTGTTTACTGGACTTGTTTATTTTTTATGCACTAAAACAGTAGCTCAAGAAATAAAAACAAATAATGAAACTGCTTCCCAAAAGAGATCTTATTCAAATTATTACGACAAGACAACTTTTAAAATAAAGAATGATAAAGGTGTTGTAGTAGCAGAGAAAAAATACAAAGATCTTACACTGGCTGAAAAAAAGGTCGTGCCAAATGTACTTGAGGGATTAAAATTTCCTCCAACTAAAGAGGAAGTAGACACAAGAATGGAAAAAGGAGGTCCAGATACAGTAGAAATTAATTTGTATGATCCAAAAAATCAAAAAGTAAAAAAAGAGGAAGGTACTATCTATAAAACGACTGATTTAAGTGAAGATCCAACTTATCCTGAAGGTATAGAGGCATTTTATAAGTTTATAGGGCAGAATTATAAAGTACCAGTAACTCCGGCAGATGTAAAGTTGAAAGGCAGGGTCTATATTAGTTTTTTAGTAGAGAAAGATGGAGCTTTGACAGACTTTAAACTATTAAGGGATATTGGGTATGGTACGGGAGAAGAGGCAATTAGAGTGCTTAAGCTTTCTCAGAACTGGATACCAGGGAAAGTTAACGGAGAGCCGGTTGCAACAATGTACAGTTTGCCAATTACGATTCAATCTAAAGAATAGGTTTTTTGAGGTTTAGAGCTTTGTCTCTTTGAACCTTCAAAAAAAAAAATCCGCTTCTATGCGAATAGAAGCGGATAAAATTAAAAAACTAATTAAAAAAAAATCTAAAAATAAAAAAATGCAGAATCCAGCCTAAAAAAGATCTGGATTATATCCAAAATACGGTACTTTTTGTTCGTTAAAAATGACACCGTATTCTTCTAATTCTTTCAAAATAGGTTCGTAAACTTCTTTTTTTATAGGAAGCTGAACGCCTGAAGTTGTGATTTTTCCGTTCAAAATCAATAAAGTAGCAATTGCAACGGGAAGTCCGACTGTTTTTGCCATTGCCGTATAAGTTTGATCGTCGCCAATGCAAACCATTTTAGAATCGATTTGTTTCTTTTCTCCATTCAATTCATAACCAAATTTGTGATACATCACAATCATATCTTTATCGTCTGGTTCTAAAGCCCAGCTATCGGTCAAGATTTTTTCTAAAATCTGCGCTGGAGTTGCATGCGGAAGATTTACTTTTTTGTTCGGATTGAATAAATCCAGTTCTAAAAGTTTGTCCCACATAATATCGTCTTGATCGATTTTTAAAATCAAACGTGTTTTAATTTCCACAGAATCTGTCGGATGATAAGGCAAAAAAGAATTGATAAATTGACGGTAACTCATATCTTCAGAACCTTCTATAATATAGCTGTCATCGGTCATGCCGAGTTGAACAAACATATTCCAAGCCCGAGAATAACCAACTCTTCTGATTGTTCCTCTGTATAAAGTCAGAATATCATCCAAACCATAAATAGACCTGTATTTGAGCGAATCACGGTTTGAATACGCTTCGAATTTTCCGTAACCTTCAACTTCCAGAAATTCAGTTCTACGAAATAAAGCGCTGTACGGAATATATTTATAAGTTCCTTCTTGAATAAATTTTGCTGCGCCGCCTTGTCCCGCCAGAACCACATTACGAGGCGCCCAAGTAAATTTGTAATTCCATAAATTATTGTCAGATTCTGGAGCTACAAGTCCGCCACAAAAAGATTCAAACAAAAGCATTTTACCTCCTTTTGCGCGAATTTCATCAATAACTTTCATGGCGCTCATGTGATCGATTCCAGGATCAAGACCAATTTCATTCATAAAAATCAAATTGTTCTTTATTGCTTCTTCGTTTAAAGCCTGCATCGGATCACTTATATAGGAAGCCGTAACCAAATGTTTTTTGAATTCAAGACAATCTTTTGCAATTTCGATATGCAAATGTGCTGGAAGCATCGAAATTACGATTGACGCATTTGCAATCGCTTTTTTTCTTTCAACAGAATTAAAAATATCTAAAGCAAGGGGAGTGGCATTTGGATGCTCTTGCGTTTTAGCTTTCGCTAAAGGCAAAGAAAGGTCAACTACAGTTAAATGCAGTTGTTCTTCAGTAGATTTAGATAATAAATACCGAATCAAAGACGATGCAGATCTTCCTGCTCCAATTATTAAAACGTTTCTCATGTTTTAAATATTTAACACAAATATATTTAAATGTTATAAATGTAACAATATAAATTAAATAAAAGAGAATTTATTTTTAAAATTAAGAGAAAAAATAATTTGATTTTGTTCTAAATAATATGGAAAGTAAAGCGATTTTTTGGATGCTTTAAAGTATTTTTGTGTCAAATTTCAAAAGATATAAATCATGAAAAGAAAACTTGTTCTTACTGGAGCTTTTATAGGTATGTTAGCTATTATTTTGGGTGCTTTTGGTGCTCATTTATTAAAGAAATATCTTTCGGTTGATCAATTAAATACTTTTGAAGTTGGTGTTCGTTACCAAATGTATCACGCTCTTTTTCTGCTTTTTTTAGCTACACAAAAAGACCTTGCAGAAAAAACACTAAAAACAATCTACAGTTTTATTGTTGCTGGTGTTATTCTATTTAGTGGTTCGATCTATTTAGTAGCCACAAAAGACTATACTTTGTTTTATTCTAAAATTATCGTATTCGCAACTCCAATCGGTGGTTTTCTATTAATTATAGGTTGGGCGCTATTATTCTTTACAATTTTGAAGCGAAAATCATAAAATCCCGAAAAAAAAATTCTGTCTAAGAATTAATCTTTAATTTTGTCACATAAATAACATATAGCTTTATTTATGTGATTTTTTGTTGTTTTATGTTTTTAAACAAAAATAATATAACAAAAATTACTTATGAGGCTGACAATAAACAAATTAAAGGCGCTTATTTTTTTGTTTTTATTTTTTTTAAAGTGAAATTTTACTTTTTTGATATAAATCAGAGTGAAATTTGAGTATTTTGAGTCAAATAAAAATTAATCTGTAATTTTGCTTTAAACAAAAAACCACAACATAACTTAAATTTATGGACACTAACACAGTTTTCGCGCAATCGATTTCGTTAAAAGACTTAGGAATTGAAAATGCAAAAGTTCGTTACCAACTATCAGCAGATGAATTACATGCTATTACGTTGCAGTCAGGACAAGGTGTTGAGAATTCTACCGGAGCGTTAGCAATTAATACAGGTGAATTTACAGGTCGTTCTCCACAGGATCGTTTTATCGTAAAAGACGATGTAACAAACGATCAAGTTTGGTGGGGGAATGTAAATATCCCGTTTGAACCTCAAGCTTTTGATAAGCTTTATAACAAGGTAACAGCATTTTTATCAGACAAAGAAGTTTTTGTTCGTGATTCTTATGTATGTTCTGATGCAAATTATAGATTGAATGTACGTGTTGTAACAGAAACAGCTTGGTCAAATTTGTTTTGCTACAATATGTTTTTACGTCCAGAAGAGTCAGAATTAGCTAATTTTTCTCCAGAATGGACCGTAGTTTGTGCTCCAAGTTTCATGGCAGATCCTGCAGTAGACGGAACACGTCAGTCTAATTTTGCTATTTTAAATTTCACTAGAAAAATCGCTTTAATTGGCGGAACTGGTTATACAGGAGAAATGAAAAAAGGAATTTTTTCTGCTTTGAACTTTATTCTTCCAGTTTTTAAAAATACACTTCCAATGCACTGTAGTGCAAATGTTGGAGAAGACGGAGATACTGCCATTTTCTTCGGTTTATCTGGAACAGGAAAAACAACTTTATCTGCAGATCCAGAACGTAAATTAATCGGAGACGATGAACACGGATGGACAAACGAAAATACGGTTTTCAATTTCGAAGGCGGTTGTTACGCTAAAGTAATTAACTTAACAGAAGAAAACGAACCAGACATTTTTAGAGCAATCAAAAAAGGAGCGCTTTTAGAAAATGTGGTTTTCAAAGCCGGAACAAACGAAGTAGATTACGATGATGTTTCAATCACGCAAAATACTCGTGTAAGTTACCCAATAACACATATTGATAATGTACAGCCAGGTTTGGTTGGACACAATCCTAAAAATATATTTTTCTTAACGGCTGATTCTTTCGGAATTCTGCCTCCAATTTCAAAATTGACTCCAGGTCAGGCCGCGTATCACTTTATTTCTGGATATACAGCAAAAGTTGCAGGAACAGAAGCTGGAGTTACAGAACCACAACCTAATTTCTCTGCTTGTTTTGGAGCGCCATTTATGCCTTTGCATCCAACGCGTTACGCTGAAATGTTGAGCAAAAAAATGAAAGATGCTGGCGTAAAAGTTTGGTTAATCAACACAGGATGGACTGGTGGACCTTACGGAACTGGAAGCCGTATGAAATTGAAATACACACGTGCGATGATTACTGCGGCCTTAAAAGGCGAATTGGATAATGTTGAATATGTTAACCATTCTGTTTTTGGAATTGCAAAACCACAATCTTGTCCGAACGTTCCAGAGGAAATTTTGAATCCTAGAAATACTTGGGAAGACAAAGATTTATACGATAAAAAAGCGTTAGAATTGGCTCAGAAATTCAAAGCTAATTTTGCGAAATTTGAAGAGTTTGCAAATGCTGAAATCTTAGCAGGAGCACCGATTACAGAATAAAAGGAATTCATTAATTCAAATAAAAAAAGCTGTTCATTATCTGAACAGCTTTTTTGTTTGGTTTCCAATCGCAGTAAAAAAAATAAAAAAAAATAATAGAACACTGAAAAACTGCGACTGAAAAACCTCAAAAAAAAAATAAATTATTTTTTAGCTTCGTCAATACGTTTTTGTATTAAATCCCAAGCATAATAATGGAAAGTCATTCCGTTACTCATCGCTACAAAAAGTCCGTTTTTGTAAGCTCCGCCTAAGTTTAAACTTGTTACATCAGCTCCATCACATTCGATTGTTGAAGTTGGAATCTCAGCTAATAAAGGATAACTGTTTGGATTTCCTTTTGCGCCTTCTCTTGGGTAAACCATGAAAGTATTTGCCTGCTGATTGGATACTAAAATATATCCTGTAGAATCTGTTTTCTTGTAGATTGCGATTCCTTCATTATCAGCTTTAAAATCTTTTTGCCCAAAAAGAGCCAATTCTTTATTGTCGTTTAAAGCTGGATCTGCATTGTATTTTCTAATTCCGAATTGTTCGTCACAATATAAAACTGTTCCTAATTCGTTGTCCACAGCAATGGCTTCGATTTCTTTTTTACCACTGTAATTACCGAATTTACGGACCACTTTTGCCGTAGCGAATTTTCCGTTTCCAGAAAGTTCATATTGCCATAAATAACTTCCAGATGGACCCGTTTTTCTTCCCACAATGGCAAAAATCTTTCCGTCAGTTTTACGAGTGTACAAGGCAATTCCCATTGGATCGCGTTGTGCTTCTCCTTCAAAAACAGGAATTCCGCCGTTATCAATTGGTTCTAAATCAGGTAAACTGAAAATTCTGATTTTATTTTCTTCACGTTCTGTAGTTACCGCAATGTCTACTTTTTTTCCGTCAATAATTAATCCGTAAGCGATATCAACATTATTTGGACGTTTAAGAGTAATTGATTTTTTAAGGATTTTTCCATTCAAATCAAAAGCATACAAACCACCGTCTGTGTCTTTGTCTGTTCCAACAATTATGCTTTTTGTAGCATCAGTTGGATTAATCCAGATTGAAGGATCGTCTGTATCGTGTGGTAAAGCTTCTGTAACAGCTGTTGGTTTAACTGCATTTGGCTGAATTGGCGCTAATTTATCGTCTTTACAAGCTGTAAAAGAAATGCTTAAAAGTAAAAGAGCAACTAATGATTTATTTTTCATTTGTGTTATATATTTTAATGCAATTAGACAGAGCGGTTAAACTCTGTCTAATTTAAGAATTTTTAAAAGTCGTATGTTACAAGTCTAATTTCAATCCTAAGTTGTAACGAGCTTGGTAATATTCAGCTTGTTTTGTATGTGCTGCAACTCCTTGGTAATAACGTAACGGTTGGTTTGTTAAGTTGTTAGCTTCAGCAAAAACTCGTAATTGTTTTGTGATTTTATAAGAAGCATTCGCATCCAAGAAAAATTGCTTGTCGTAATAACTGTCTTTATAAGACTCAGAACCCAATTCATCTAAATAATCAGATGTAAAGTTTGTAGAGATTCTTGCAGAAAAACGTTTGTTTTCCCAAGATAAAGATCCGTTAAACATGTGTGGTGCAGTTCCTGGAAGACTGATGTTGTTTCTTTCGTTTCCATCTTCATCAGAAATTCCGCTTGCTTTAGATTTTGTATATGTATAGTTCAAGTAGATACCAAAACCTTTTAAGAATTTACCAGGCAAGAAATCTAACTGACGTTGTAAAGCAACCTCAAATCCATAAACATTTACATTGTCTCCGTTTCTTGATTGTAAGAAAGACCAGTTTTCTCCCGCTGGAATTGGGTTTGATTGATTTGGAAAATCTGCAGCAAATTTAGCATCAGTATATTGATTGTCGCTGAAGTTGTAAATGAAATCATTTAATCTTTTGTAGAAAACACCTCCAGAAATTAAACCAACAGATTTGAAATAGTTTTCTGCCATGAAATCATAGTTATATGCGTATGTAGCTTTAAGACCTGGATTTCCAGCTGTAATTTCTTTATCTGCAGCAATATTGTTTACATAAGGTGCAAGTGCATAATAGTTTGGTCTAGCCAAAGCTGTTGTAGCTGCAGCTCTTAAAATTAAATCTTTTGTAGCATTGTATTGAAATGAAATACTTGGCAATACATTTGTGTATGAGTTTGTATTGTTGATTTTACTTTCTAATTCTTCCTCGTCTAATACGCGGTTTCCTGTATAATCAATATGAGTATTTTCAACACGAACTCCCATTACCATTGAAAGTTTGTCATTAAAATCCTGATCCCATCTTACGTAAGCAGCAGAAATTCTTTCTTTAGCATTGTAGTTTACCGCCAAATATTCAGCTGGATCTGTTTCTTTTTCAAATAAAGAAGCGTTGTTTAAATCTAAACCTCCTAAATAATTTGCCGAAGCAAAAGTTCCCGGTACATATTGGCTTCCAGGGTTAAAACCTTGTCCGTCAAAATAACTTGTTGGAACTTGTGATAAGAATTCCATATCATTGTTTAATGGAGTATAAGAATAAAACATATTGTTTCTTTCTTTTTCTTTCAAACGAAGTCTAAGACCAGTTCTCAATCTTCCTTTTTCTCCAGCAATTACAGAAAATGGAAAACGGATGTTCACTTTAGCTCCAAATTCACTTTCGCTAGTTTCATCTGTATTTTCAGTAACTGAGTCAAATTCGAATTGATCAAGCGCTTCTCCAGCTGTAGTAACTAATGGAAATCTTGGATCTGTTAAGTTTTCAAAAACATCAAGACCTTTTTGACGGTATTCGATATAACGCTCACCTGGACGGTATTCTCTAGCTTTTGCATAGTTTGCGGACCAGTCTAAATCTAATGTAGAATTGATTAAGTGTTCTCCACGAAGTGAATAATTCTGAACTCTTTGATCTTCTAATCTTCTGTTTTTGTTTCTGTTGTTATCCAAACCACCTTTTGTCTGACGTTTTACACGACCTTCAAAACCAGTGATTTCTTCACCATTGTAAATAGGTTCAATATCATCGATAGTCGTTCTGAAACGGTTTTCTCTATCATCTCTCCAGTTGTAGATTGCATTAGCAAAAATGGTATTGTTCTCATTGAATTTATAATCTAAAGCAATAGATCCGCTACGGCGAATACGCTGTACATCATATTTTCTAATTTCTGAAGCTTGTAAATATTCATTTCCGAAATCATCTTTTACCCATTCGTTTTCGATGTTATCAGATCCGTAATCTACATTGTTGTAAGAACCGCTCACAACAACTCCTAATTTGTTATCAATAAAACGATTACCGTAAACGAAACCAGCTGTATAAGAAGCGTGATCGCGAATTGGCAAATATCCTCCTGCAAGAGTTGCAGAAATTCTTTCTCCGTTTGGAGTTGCTCTTGTAATCAAGTTTACAGAACCTCCAATTGCATCAGCATCCATGTCAGAAGTTAAGGTTTTGTTTACTTCAATTGTAGAAATCATATCAGAAGGAATTAAATCCATTTGTACGTTTCTGTTATCTCCTTCAGCAGATGGAATACGGTCACCATTTAAAGTTACAGAGTTTAAAGATGGAGCTAAACCTCTAATAATAATATTACGAGCTTCACCTTGATCATTCTGCATTGTGATACCTGGAACACGTTTCAAAGCATCTCCAACGTTCGCATCAGGAAAACGTCCCATTTGATCAGAAGAAATTACGTTTCCGATATTTTTATTATTTTTTTGCTGATTCAAAGCTTTTGCTTGACCTTTTAAGATGTCTCCAACAACAACTTCTTTCAATTCATTTTCAGAAGCTTTCAAGGCAAAATCAATTACGTTGTTTTTTCCTTGTTCAACTTTTATTTCTTGAGTTAAAGTAGTATATCCAATATATTTTACTTCAACTTTATAAGTTCCTTCATTAATATTTAATAATTCAAAACGACCGTTGTAGTCAGAAACGGTATATTTTTTTTCTCCTACAATTTGAACCATAGCTCCAGGCAGAGGAAGTTTGTCATCAGCGTCTAATATCTTTCCAGATATAATCGCTTTCTGCGCAAAACCTGTAAAGGCGAATAAAAAGAATGCGGTTAATAGATAAAATTTTTTCATTGTGTGTGTTTAGTTTAATTTTTCGTTTGCGAAGCTAGAACCCTATTATTACTAAACTCTTGAAAAAAAATTAACATAGTGTTATGATTAAGCGCTTGATGTTAGTATTTATTAATCTTTAAATAACATCAAAATCATCAAATAATTGATTCCCAACGAAAAGAAAAATAATATTTTAATTGTAATTGAAAATTTGGCGTTAAATTTGCCGTATCACACGAGCCCGTAGGGCGAACTGACGAAGTAATCATCAATCAAAAATCATCAATCATGTTAAAACAATTTTTTATCCTATGTTCAGGAGTCGACCGAGATCTCTTGAAAGACTGTTCAGAAGGCGAGCAAACCAAATATGTTGGTATTGGCGCTACAGTATTCTTTACAGCAGTTATGGCTTTCTTAGCCAGTGCTTATGCGCTTTTTACTGTTTTCGATTCTATTTATCCCGCTTTAATTTTCGGATTTGTTTGGAGTTTATTGATTTTTAATCTTGACCGTTTTATCGTTTCTACGATTAAGAAAAGAGATCGTTTTATGGACGAATTTCTGCAAGCGACTCCTCGTATTATACTAGCAGTCATTATTGCTATTGTAATTTCGAAACCTTTAGAAATAAAAATCTTCGAAAAAGAAATTAATACCGTTTTATTGAAAGAGAAAAATGAAATGGAATTGGCGAATAAGAAACAAATCGGAACGTATTTTAAAACAGATTTAGATAAAAATAAAGCAGAAATCGCATCTCTTAAAGCGGATATTGTAAAGAAAGAAAAAGAGGTAAACGCTTTATATTCAACTTACATTACAGAAGCCGAAGGAACTGCTGGAACCAAAAAACTTGGAAAAGGTCCAGTTTATAAAGAAAAACGCGAAAAACACGACGCTGCTTTAAAAGAATTTGAAACTCTGAAAAAGGCCAACGAAGCCAAAATTGCCGAAAAAGAAAAAGCAGGCGTACAACTTCAAACCGATTTGGATAAAAAAGTATCACAAACTCAGCCAATCATAGAAGGTTTCGACGGATTAATGGCGCGTATCAATGCATTGAATAAATTGCCTTGGCTGCCGTCATTTTTTATAATGCTGTTGTTCTTAGCAATTGAAACTTCTCCAATTATTGCCAAATTATTAGCTCCAAAAGGAGAATTCGATTTCAAACAAGAAGAAGCCGAAACGGCAATGAAAGCGACTTTATCGCAAAATAAATACCAACGTGAATTGTTGGTTAAAACAAGTGCCGAAATGCACGATAAAGTCTACGCAGATATTGCAGAAGATAAAGGTTTATTTGATTTGCAGCGAAAGAATGCAAAAGAATTATTGGAGTTGCAATCGCATAAATTTGTAGAAAAACAGAAAGCGACTTTATAAGTTCAAAGTGCAAAGTTTCTAAGTACAAAGTTTAAATGCAAAGCCCGAAATAGAATCTCTATTTCGGGCTTTTTTTACTATAGACAAAGTCAATAATCTTTGTACTTAGAAACTTTGTACTTTTAAATTACATATAACTTAATATCTCTTTTTTGTAAGCATCATATTCTCCTTGCATGATTAAACCATTGTCAAGAAGTTTTTTGTAATTCTGTAATTTATCAAAAAGTTCTTCTTTAGATAAATCGCTTAATTTGCGTTCTCCTGTTGGTTGAGTCGGAAGCGGTTCGTAAGTTTCTGTAACAACTGGCGCAGCAGGTAAAATTTCAGCAAAGCTTGTTACTTCTTCAGTTTCAACTTCTTCGATTTCTTCTTCAAATTCAGGTTCCGCTTCTTCAACAATTTCTTGAATCGGTGTTGCAGTTTGAACAGGATTTTTCAATAAATCCAATTGTTCTTTTGCGTAAGTATAAATTTTTCTAGCCTGAATTTTCGGAATATAATCTATAGAAACAGCTAAATCAGTTTTTGTTCCAAATGAAAATTCAGAACCTAAAATATTCTCTTTTACAAAAGTGCTCGCAATATCATCCCAAGTATAATCTGTAAAATCCATAGAAAGACCTAAATTTTTAGGTTTACAGATAATGATACGCTTGTTTGTTAATACAATACTGTCTGGAAAAACAGTAATTGCAGGTTTTTTTTGAACTGCGATGTACCCAACTTCTTCACCTTTCATTAATAAATCAGTGAGTTTCGAAGTGATTTTTTCAATCGCTTTTGGATCTTGTTCTTCGTTCAGAAATTTTTTAAATTGTTCTTTCATTTTTTTAAGGTTCTAAGTTACTATCCCGAAGCCTCGGGACTAAGTCGCTGAGTTTTTTACTGATGCTACAAATGTAATGCCTAATTTTCTATTTCGATAATTTCATTTTGAATTTTCTTTGTCAAACTTTTGAAAACCAATTCATACGAATGATCAATCAATTCTTTGACAAATTTCAAAGGTAAATTTCCGTTTAATGCAACCGTATTCCAATGCACTTTGCTCATATGAAATCCGGGTTGAATTTCGTCATATTCTGCTCTCAGTTCTTGTGCGCGCTCTGGATCGCATTTTAAGTTCACCGATTGTTCGTTTTTTTCCCATTGCGATAGAGAAGATAAAGCGAACATTTTGCCACCTACTTTAAAAACCAAAGTATCTTCGTCAAAAGGAAAATGTTCGCTAACACCTTTTTTAGAAAGACAATATTCGTAAAACGTTTCTAAATTCATAACTATTTATTTTCCTATTTCACCTAAATGTGTGTATTTAAAACCTTTTTCATATTTCAGACCGTATCCAAAAATACGATCCATTGCCGAATGTGAAAATAAAATAATTCCAGCTAATTGAATGCTTTCAGTGCTTAAATAACATCCAATTGCATAAATTAAAAGTGCAATTCCTTTATGATGAAAGATATTGTACAGAAATGCACCCGCTTTATTTCCAAAAGCATATCCAATCATAGATAAATCTGGAGCCAAAATTAAAACCAAAAACCACCACCATTCAAAATTTAAGCGGTTAAAAAGAAATATTCCGAGAATAAACAAAGCGGTTTCTTCAAGTTTGATAATTGTGTTCATGATACTATTTTTTCCATCATCTTTTCAGGATGATTCAGTTTTGTAAATCCGAATTTTTCGTATAAAAAGTGCGCGTCGGTTGTAGCCAATCTCCAAATTTTTACTTCTTGCAGTTGAGGTTCATTCATCATCGTTTCAATTAAAATAGAAGAATAGCCTTTTCCGCGATATTTTTCATCAATAAAAACATCCATTAAATAAGCAAAAACGACATAATCGGTTATGACACGTGCAAAACCAATTTGCTTGTCATCTAAATAAATTCCAAAACAAACCGAAGCATCGATTGTTGTCTGGACTTCTTCAATAGTTCTTCCCGCGGCCCAATAAATGTCTTTCAAAAAGTTCTGTATAAACGGAACGTCTAGTTTGGTTTTATCTGTTGAAACGGTAATCATTTTAATTTTAGATTTTAGAGTTCAGATTTTAGATTTTTTTGCCAAGAATTACACTAATTTGCACGAATTAAATCTTTGCCACAGATTAAAGGATTAAAATGATTAAATCTGTGTAAATCTTTTTAATCTGTGGCAAAGAAAAAAAAGAAATTAGTGCAAATTAGTGTAATTTGTGGCAGACTTCTAAATCTTATATAAAATTGGTTTTGATGGACTTGCGTCATTTTCAAACGAAGCGATTTGAAGATTTAGTATATAATTTCCGTCTTCAATTTCGTCTGAAACATAAATCATTTCTGTAATTGTTGCATTGAACCGTGCATCTTGATTTAGATTGTGCGTGTCTTTTACATTCCAAAACGCTTTATGCGCCAATAATTTCCCTTCGTCATGTTCTTTATCAACACTTGGGAGATCAATTAATAAATGTTGAATTTCGCTTTCGCGGATGAAAATCGCAGCGTCTTGAGACAAATACGGTGGATTTGTATTTGAATATTTTCTTGATTTTTTTTCCTTTAGATTTGGAAGCGTTCGAATGATAATTACTTCCGATTTTATCACGCTGAGCGATCCCGAAGCTTCGGGAGAAGCGCTCAACGCTTTTTGAACTTGTTCTTTTGTAATCACAAAATCATCACCAATTTTCTCAGGTTCAATCGTAATCAATTTAGCGAAAAAGAAAAACTGTTTCAACGATTGATTGATGCTATAAAAATCATTTGTAATATGTCCTAAACATTCCGTGTGAGTTCCATGTCCATGCGGATTGAAGAATATATTATTAAAATTTGTAGACGATTTTCCTTCCGAAACTTTCCCAATCCAATCACCAAAAACGACAGGTTCAATAACTGGCTTTTCGATATACCAAGCAATGGGGTTTTCGTCTGTATTGGTTAATGGAATAGAGATATCAATGGGTTTTGATAAGTCGATTTCGAAGTTGTTGATTTTTGCTATCATAATTTAACCGCAAGGTTCGCTAAGGTTTACGCAAAGGGCGCTAGGATTTTATTAAAGATTGTTTGCCACTCTTTTAATTCCGTTTTTTATTAAAGAAACATTGAAATTTATTAATAAACCTAATTTGCAATTTGTTAATTTTAAATAAGTCAATAGTTGAGCAAAATGAACTTCATTTAAACAATCGACTGCTTTTATTTCCAAAATTAGTTTATTTTCTACTAAAATATCTAATCGATAACCAACATCTAATTTCACTTCTTCATAAATTAAAGGTAAAGCTTTTTGTTTTTCAACTGATAAGCCAAGTTTTCTTAATTCATTAAAATAAGCATTCTTCGTAAGCACTTTCTAAAAGCCCAGGTCCTAAAGTTTGATGAACCTTCAAAGAAGAATGAAACACAATTCGGGATAAATCATTCTCTGACATAAAATCAATTTTAAAGTCCAAATATAACATTTGAAATTTAAAACATAACTTTATTCCTACAAAAATAAAATAGTGTTCTTTGCGTAATTCTTTGCGAACCTTGCGGTTAAATTTCAGAATCTAAATAAAATAAATCTGAAGCAATTCCATCTGTTAAAAATTTTCCTTTTGGAGTTGGTTTTAAAATGTTATTTTCGATAGAAAGCAAATCGTCGTTTAAGAACTTTTGAGATTGTTCCAGTAAATAATTCAAATATTCTGATCCGAATTCCTTTTCAATCCTGTCTAAAGAAACGCCCCAAATCGTTCGTAAACCTGTCATAATATATTCGTTATAACGATCTGAAATACTCAGAATTTCCGTTTCAATAGGAAGTTCATCGTTCTGAATTGCTTTTAAATACAAAGAATTATTGGCAATATTCCAACCTCTTTTTTCGCCGTCATAACTATGTGCCGAAGGTCCGATTCCGATATATTTTTTGCCTAACCAATAAGCCGAATTGTTTTTGGAGAAATAATTTTCTTTTCCAAAATTCGATAATTCGTAATGAATAAAACCGTTTTTTTGAAGCGTTTCCACTAAAATCATAAAATGGTTTGAGGCAACTTCGTCTTGCGGTTCAGCAATTTTTCCTGTCTGAATTAATTTACTCAAAGCCGTTTTAGGTTCAACCGTCAAAGCGTAACTCGAAATATGCGGAATTCCAAAATCTAAAGCTGTTTGAATATTTTGTTTCCACATTTCGTCACTCAATCCTGGAATTCCGTAAATCAAATCGAGCGAAATATTATCGAAATATTTAGTCGCTTCTTCCAAACATTTTTTGGCTTCCGCCGAATTATGAGCGCGATTCATCATCTTCAAATCTCCTTCATAAAAAGACTGAATTCCGATGCTTAAACGGTTTATCGGACTTTTAGATAATTCCAAAATTCGTTCCTCAGATAAGTCATCAGGATTGGCTTCAAGTGTAATTTCAGGATTTTCGACAACTTTATAATTTTTATAAACTTCAGAAATTAAAAAGTTTATTTCATCATTTGATAAAACCGAAGGAGTTCCGCCGCCAAAGTAAATAGTTTCTACTCCCGAGAATTCGGGATCATTGTCACTTCGAGGGGTCCCGAAACTTCGGGAGAGAAGCTCATTTTTACGCATGCCAATTTCTTTAGCCAAAGCCAAAACCATTTCGTCTTTCTTTTTCATCGAAGTCGAAAAATGAAAGTCGCAATAATGACAAGCTTGCTTGCAAAAAGGAATATGAATGTATATACCGCTCATTTTTTTAATTAGATAATTAGTCAATTAGCTAATTAGATAATTTTTTTCGTTGTCTATAGAATTATCTAATTATCAAATTGGCACATTGACTCATTTCTTAACTCGATCCTCATTCTGTTTCACAAAAGCATCCCAACCCGAATAGCTTTTTCCAGCTACAACTTTCCCTGAATTAAAATGATGACAAACCGCTGCAGCTAAACCATCTGTAGAGTCGAGATTTTTTGGTAATTCTTTTAAACCTAAAAGCTGTTGCAGCATTTTAGCAACCTGTTCTTTACTGGCGTTTCCGTTTCCAGTAATTGCCATTTTTATTTTTTTAGGTTCGTATTCAGTAATCGGAATTCCTCTAGAAAGTCCCGCAGCCATTGCAACACCTTGTGCACGACCTAATTTCAACATCGACTGTACGTTTTTTCCAAAGAAAGGAGCTTCAATCGCAATTTCATCTGGACAATGTGTTTCGATTAATTCGATCGTTCTTTCAAAAATGATTCTTAGTTTTTGGTAATGATTATCGTATTTGGAAAGTTGCAATTCGTTCAACTGCAGAAATTCCATTTTTTTATTGATTACTTTAATCAATCCGAACCCCATAATTGTGGTTCCAGGGTCAATACCTAATATGATGCGTTCTTGTGTCAAGATTTTTGTTTCAAGTTTAAGGTTTCAAGTTTAGAAAATTAACTCATTTTCTAATTTTCAAATTACCACATTTTCATTGCCACATTTTCAAATTGATTACTTTTGCGGCATGATTTCAATTCCTCACAAAGCTAAGCAATTCCTTGTTCTTCTGGTCAAACTTTTGATTGTTGCAGGCGCATTTTATTTTATTTACAATCAGCTGGCAAATAACGATAAGTTGGACTGGAATAAGTTCATTGTTTTGTTTCAAAAAAATCAATCGGTTTTAGGAGTTGGTTTTATTCTGCTTTTGAGTGTTTTGAATCGCTACTTCGAGATTTTAAAGTGGCAGAATCTGGCGCAGGTAATTCATAAAATATCGGTTTACGAAGCTACAAAACAGGTTTTAGCCGCATTGACAGCCGGAATTTTTACACCAAATGGAGTAGGAGAGTACGCAGGAAAAGCATTATATTATCCAAAATCGGAAGCCAAAAAAGTGGTTTTCCTAAATTTAATCTGCAACGGAATCCAAATGATTCTTACTGTGATTTTTGGAATCTTCGGATTGCTTTATTTTAATGCTCAATTTAACGTCATTACAACAAAAACAGTTTTAATATTATTTGGTGGATTTTTACTAATTCTGATTGTATTGTTTTCAATCAAAAAAATAAAAGTAAAAGGATATTCGATTGAAAAACTGATTCATAAAATCAATGAAATTCCGAAATCTGTTCATCAAAAAAACATCTTTTTAGGAATTTGCCGTTATTTGGTTTTTTCACATCAATATTACTTTTTGTTTTTAGGTTTTGATGTCGATTTGCCTTATTTAACTTTGATGGCAGCGATAACATCAGTTTACTTTTTAGCATCTTCTTTGCCAACTTTTCAGTTTTTAGACTTTGCAGTAAAAGGAAGCGTAGCGATTTATTTCTTTGGAATTTTGGGCGTAAACGAATGGATTGTTGTTTTTATAAGCACTTTAATGTGGTTTTTAAATGTTGTTTTACCCGTAGTTTTAGGAAGTTATTTTGTGCTGAATTTTAAAACAAAAACCGCAGAATGATTTTTGGATTATTTTCCATATTAGTAATTTACATGTCTAGCATTAGTTTGCTTATTTATGGATTTTTCAAAGTAAAAAGCTATCAGAATAAAGGGTTAGATTCAAAGACAAGTTTTACAATTATAGTTCCATTTCGAAACGAAAAAGAAAATCTTCCGATACTTTTAGAAAGTTTTTCGAAACTAAACTATCCAACTCATTTGTTTGAAGTAATTCTGGTTGATGATGCTTCAAGTGAAAAGTTTTCATTATCAATTGTTAATTATCAATTATCAATTATAGACAATATTCGTCTTTCAAAATCTCCAAAAAAAGATGCGATTACAACTGCAATGCAGCATGTAAAAACCGATTGGGTAATTACAACAGATGCCGATTGCATAGTTCCAGAAAATTGGCTTTTAGCTTTTGATAATTATATTCAGGAAAACGAAGTTTCGATGCTTGCCAGCGCGGTAACTTACGAATGTAAAAACTTCTTTTTAGATCATTTTCAGCAATTAGACTTAACAAGTTTACAAGGCGCAACAATTGGAAGTTTTGGAATTCAGAAAGGTTTTATGTGCAACGGAGCTAATTTTGCCTACAAAAAAACACTTTTTGAAAGTTTAAACGGTTTTGAAGGAAATGATAAAATTGCCAGCGGAGATGATGTTTTTTTGCTTCAAAAAGCAATTGAAAAATTCCCAAATGGAGTTCATTATTTAAAAGCTGATGAAGCAATTGTAATTACAAAACCAACCGAAAACTGGAGCGATTTATTTTATCAAAGAGTTCGCTGGGCGGCAAAAACTAGTTCTTATAAAAGTGCTTTCGGAAAGTTTTTAGGATTAATTGTTTTCTTCGGAAATTTGAGTTTCGTAATTGGATTTTTATTTCTTCTTTTTGGAATTTGGCCTTATCAGATTTTTGTGATTTTTGCTTTTTCTAAATTTTTAGTTGATTATATTTTACTTTATTCAACCAATAAATTTTTAACCAAAACTAAAATTAAAAGCCTTTTGCTGAGCAGTTTGCTATATCCTTTTTTTAGTTCTACGGTAGCTTTATACAGTTTATTTGGATCTTATAAATGGAAAGATCGCCAGTTTAAAAAATAAAACTACTTTTCGTCTTTAGCTTTAAGAATAACCGGAAGGATAAATTGCGTCTTTACTGGAATTCCACGTTTTATAGCAGGATTAATTTTCGGAAAATCTACTAAACGAGCGTGCAAAATACTATCAATTTTTATAGTATCGTAAGCTACAGAATCTTTTGGAAATTGAGGTTCAAATTTCATTGTAGCATTCGGAAAAACAGTTACTTTAACTTCAATTGTGTCCAATTCAGGATATAAAATTGATAAAGTATCAACGTTTAGTTTTTCTTCTATAAGAGTCGACATTACTTCAAAAAAACATTGCTGACGCAGTTTTCTATCCGCGATTTTTTCGCAATTAGGTAACGACGGATATTCGTCAACTTCTTTCCAGTTGATTGATTTTAATTCCTTTTGAAGTAATTCTTTTTCAGACGGAACTTGCTTCTCAAAATATTGACAAGAATTGAAAAGGATGCAAATGAAAAATGGGAAAAACTGCCTCAAAGTTTTAATGTTGAATGAATAAACAAAAATACAATTATTTTTTTGGGAAACTTTCTATTGCCTTGAATCTTCTCATTTTCAAGACCACATTTATGAAAATTTGCGCAATAGAGATTAAAATGCTAATTTGTAATAACAAATTTATCAAAATTTATATGGATTTACTACTAGTTTTGCTCGGATTTATCTGCATGATTGTTGGAGTTTTTGGCAGTTTTTTGCCTGTTTTACCTGGTTTGTCAAGCTGTTGGGTAGGTTTGCTTTTGCTCTATTTGACTAAAGCAGTAGAAAATAATTATTGGGTTCTGGGAATCACTTTTATTCTAATGGTAATTATTACAATTTTAGATTATGTTATTCCGTCTCAAGGAACTAAACGATTTGGCGGAAGTTCTTATGGAATTTGGGGAACAAACATCGGATTAATTATCGGGATTTTATCTCCGCTTCCGTTTGGAGTAATAATTGGACCATTTGTTGGAGCGTTTTTTGGCGAATTATTATACGACTCAAAAAATCATAAAAGAGCTCTAAAAGCAGCCACAGGATCGGTACTCGGATTTTTAGCTTCCAGCTTTATCAATTTTCTGTTTTCGGTTGTTTATCTAGGTATATTTTTAAACGTTTTGTGGGAATATCGAAACATTTTGTTTTAATTATGTAACAAATTTTAATCGAGATTATTGTCTTAAAGAAAAAATTATGATTTTTTTTATATTTTAATTTGATAATGAAATTGTTGTCTTTACAGGTGCTCGCAGGTTTTTTCTGTTAATAGTTGGTTATTAAGGCACTAATTTTTTAACTTAATTTTTGGAAATGTTAAAATTTTTTATATTTTTATCACGATAAACGATAAAAAGCCTCACTTTGTCGATTATTTTAAACGAGTATAAATAATCATTTTTTTTTAAGTTATGAGTATGACCCCCAACCTACAGATTGAACTTAGACGCTTTATTTCTTCAAATGTTGTCTCCAAGTTAAACAAGTTTTATTTCGAGAACGATGCACTTTTAATAAAAGGAATTGACGTTTCAATAGGAACAATTTTAATGGGACTTCATAACAAAGCTGATGAACCTGATTTTTACTCCGAAATAGTTTCAATGGTAGAAGAAGATTCTACTTTTTATCAAGAAGTCGATTTTAATGCAGGCAGAATTTTATCAGTAGACGATTGTTATCGCTTAGAAGGAAATGATTTGTTGAAAGAATTATTCTCAAACAAGAAAGGAAGAATTACGGAAATGATTTCAAACGAAGTCGGAATCAAAAGTGAAACAGCCAGAGAAATACTTAACTTTTCTGCACTTCTTGTAATCTCTTATTTAAGATCTAATCTTCAGTTATTAGAAAGCTTAAAACTTCTTTTAGAAGACCAAAAAAGAGATATTCTAAACAGTATTCCGCCCGGAATCAAAATTATCCTAGGTTTTTCAAGTTACGAAACAGTAGAAGAAAAGAACCAATCTATCGGAAGATCAATATTTACACTTTTCGGACATAACTTCTTTAGTTTCTAAAATAAAAAAATCCCATTTTCAGAGAAAACAGGATTTAATATAATTTTGAATTTGAAAAACGTCGTATTAAACGTTTTTCAAATTGATAACTTCTTGATCTGTCAAAAAGCGCCAGTTTCCTCTTGGAAGATTCTTTTTCGTTAATCCTGCAAAAGAAACACGGTCAATACGTAAAACATTGTATTCTAAAGATTCGAAAATCGAACGAACCACTTTTACATTTGCTGTACGCAATTTAAGTCCCACTTCACTTTTCGGTTCATTATCAATATAGCTTACTTCTTCAACAGAAACACGGTGTCCGTCAAGTACCAAACCTTTGCTGATTTTTTCTAAATCCTCAAATTTCAAGTTTTTGTCTAAAGAAACCTGATAAATTTTAGACGATTTCTGATTCGGTAAAGTAAACTTACGAATCATATCGGTATCGTTTGTAAACAACAATAATCCAGTTGTGTTTTTGTCCATTCTTCCAACAGCAGCAATTTTTGCATTTGTTGCACCACGAACAAGTTCTAGAACGTTACGAAATTCTTGACCTTCGTCAAAAGCAGTTGTAAAGTTTTTAGGTTTATTCAATAAGATATATTCTTTCTTTTCTGGAGTAAGAGTAACACCATCAAAGTTTACAACATCATTAATTTTTACCAAATATCCCATTTCGGTAATAACAGTTCCGTTAACTTTCACGTTTCCAGACTGAATATAAATATCAGCATCACGACGAGAACAAACACCAGAATTAGAGATGTATTTGTTCAAACGTATTTCATCTGAAGCTTTTTGTCTCTTTGCGGGTGTATTTTGTTTTCTGAATTTTTCAGCAGCAGCTTCCTGCGCCGCTTTCACTTCAGGTTTCACTTTTTTAGGCCCTTGAGCACGTTTTGCCATAGGAGGTTTTGGCTTACTAGAGTTTGATCTTGAGCTATTTGGTCTCGATCCGCCTCTTTTATTATTGCCTTCCTTGTTGTTCATAAAATCATTAATTTGTGCAAAGATAGGTTTTTCCTGCTAATAAAACTTAAGTTCAATGTTCTTAGATTGATAGCCATAACTTTTTGATGAATTTGAAGCATCACAATTGGCATTTTTCTAAACATGGATTCCCGCTTTCCGTTCCAATTTTTTATTTTTTAAAGGAAAAAATAAAAAGATTTCTCCCGAAGCTTCGGGACAATCGGGGCTATTCTCAAACAATTGGCTTCTTTTAAATATTTAGCATTAAAAATTGCATCAATTCGCAAAGAAAAATCTGCTAAATCTGCGTGAAACAAAAAAAAAGCTTTAGTAATTAGAAATCAATTCTCTACCATGCCACAAAACGCTAGGATTAATCAAAACAATACAGAAAACCCCCGAAACAATCAAGAATTTCAATAGATTATGAAGTTTTAAAAATTGCTCTTTAGAGTCTGATTTCCATAAAAAAATCAGGAAAAAAAGTAAAACGCCAAAGCAGACATAAAAATAGATATCCATATAACCAACATCATAGACATTGACCAAAATGTAAACCGGAAATATAGTAGAAATTGTTAAAGCAGTAATAATCTGTTTCGATATTTTCTCACCATAAATTACTGGAATTGTTCTGTAATTGTTTACTAAATCTCCTTTTAGATTTTCTAAATCCTTTATCATTTCGCGAATCAGCAAAAGTAAAAACAAGAATACGGCGTGAGCAGAAATAACCACAAAATGGCTCATATGATTTTCTATATCTTCAAACGAAATCTTATTATAAAAATACAGCAAAATCGCAAAAAACGGAGTTACGGCGAGCAATGCCGACATTAAATTTCCAATAATTGGGTATTTTTTAATTTTATGAGAATAAAACCAAATCAAGAAAATATAAGCAGAAAAGAATAAAAAAGCGCGCCATGAAACAATAGAAGCCATTAAAACTGCCAAAAAGTTCAAACTAAAATAAACCGTTAATTTCGTTTTCTGACTAATTAAACGATCCAACATCGATTTGTTGGGTCTGTTTATTAAATCCTTCTGACTGTCGTAAAAATTATTGATAATGTAGCCCGAAGCAATTGTTATCGCAGAAGCAAAAACAATTAGAAACAAGTAAAAATCGAGAAGAATATCTAATGCTCTAATTTCTGGCGCCAATATAAAAATTGCCGATAAATATTGAGCTAAAACGATAATCGGAATATTGTAACCTCTAACTACAGAAAACAGACTAACAATTTTCATTATCAAAAGTTTGTGCTGTCTGCTTAACATAAATTAAAGTTTGTAAAGGTTTAGATAAGGGAAGTTAAAGGATATTTTTGGTTTTAAAAATTTAGAGTTTGTTTTTTAACAATTCTTTAGAGCCAAATCCTAATTTTCTAATGCACGCCAAAGCTTGCTTTTGAGTCATGTCAATTTCTTTAATATCTTTTTTTTCTACAAAAACCACAGATCCGCTCCACGGATTTGGGGCATCTGGAACAAAAACTGTAAAGTTGTTTTCGTCAATTTGTTCTATTAAAAAAGCAAATTGTAAACCAGCGTCAGTAGGAACTAAAATTACTTTTAAGTCTTCTTTAGATTCAATTCCCATAATGTTTTCATTCATGCTTTTCATAAACGAATAACCAGGAACAAAGCTTAAAATGCCGTCTTCTAGTTTTTGAATCAATTCTCTAGCCTTTGCAGTTCTTGCTAATAAACCTGCTAAAAAACAGATTACTATTATAATTAGGATTCCGATTAGTTCTTGAAGAGCCAATCCTAAAACCTTAACTTTTGGTAAATTATTTACAAGCGGTAGTGTGACTTTTTGAATAATGCCGTATCCTTTTTCAAGAATAACAAGTAAAACCACTAAAGGCGCTAAAAAAAGAATTCCTCCTAAAAAAGTTGCTTTGATTATTTTAAAAATACTTTTCATAATAAATAACTTTTTAGGATGAAAACTTATAAAAATCTACTCAAATAACTTCGGCTTTTAAGTGTATTAAAACTGATAAACTACTTCTAATTTATAATCTTTCAGAGAGGCTTTTGCACGATCTAAATCTTCGGTAAAACCAAGAATATAACCGCCTCCGCCAGAACCGCAAAGTTTTAGGTAATAATCATTAGTGTCAATTCCTTGCTGCCAGATTGCATGAAACTGTTCTGGAATCATTGGTTTAAAGTTATTTAAAACAACTTTAGAAAGTTTTTTAGTATTGCTGATCAAAGACTTCATGTCGCCATGTAAAAAGTTGTCGATACAGACATCTGTATATTTTACAAATTGGTTTTTTAGCATTGCACGGAAACCTTTGTCTTTTAAGCTTTCCATAAAAATGCTGATCATTGGAGCAGTTTCTCCCACAATTCCAGAATCTAATAAAAAGACAGCGCCTTTTCCGTCAACACTTTGTGTAGGAATACCGGTTGTTTGAATATTATCTTTAGAATTGATTAAAATCGGAATGCTCAAATAACTGTTTAAAGGATCTAAACCAGAACTTTTTCCGTGAAAAAAACTTTCCATTTGAGAAAAAACATTTTTTAAATGCAATAGTTTTTCTCTCGTTAGATTTTCTAAAACCGTAATTTTATTTGTAGCATATTTATCATAAATAGCGGCTACAAGAGCGCCACTACTTCCGACACCGTATCCTTGCGGAATACTAGAATCGAAGTACATTCCGGTTTCGACATCATTTTTTAAATTATCTAAATCGAAAGTAACCAATTCTGGCTGCTGTGTTTGTAAAACTTCAAGATAAGAAGCAAAACTTCTTAAGCTTTTATTTGATGCAATGGCTTCATCTGAAGGTTCTTCGGATTTTTTCAAAGCGCCATTGTAAAAGTTATAAGGAATAGCAAGCCCTTTTGAATCGCGGATAATTCCGTACTCTCCAAAAAGTAATATTTTTGAATAAAATAATGGTCCTTTCATGATTTATTTTATGTCTTTCTTAATTTTATTTGGGTTTTGTCTGGTGTCGAAAATATTATGAATTCTAATTTCGTTTGCACTAAAACTATATAAGAGGCTAGATTGTTTTGTTATGACACATTTTCGATATTTTTTATTTACAGATGATTTTGGGAAAATTTCCGGATTCATCTTTATTATCGAAACTGCTTTTTCAAACTTGACAATAAATATCTTTTTCGATTTTTCTGACCATCTTGCTTCGATGAAAGTTAAAATGGAGTCTAAATTTCCCTCAGCTGTTTTTGAAAAATTTACTCTAACATTCACTACCTATATTTTTTCATAACATCTTCATAGCTTGTAAATTCTCCTTTTTCAAACTCTAATTCACTTTTAGCTATATCTGCTTTTTGCTCATTAGTTAAATCATCCCACCAATCTTTCTGTTCTTTTTTGAAAATTTTTCGAATAGATTTTAAGATAACTGGATTTTCTGTTTCAGCTAACAATTTTATTAATTCGAGTTTTTCTAATTGAATGTCCATAATCAAAAATTTAATTAAAGATACGCAAAATTATAATGCGATCGCACCCTCTCCAATTTTGTCGCAAATGTATTGACTATTCTGACAAAATACAACTAATTCGTCTTGAATAAATTGTAATACTTTTTCGGTAACGTTTTCGGGATAAAGCACATGCACATTTGCACCAGCATCAAGCGTAAAACAAACCGGAATCTGGGTTTCATTTCTGAATTTCCAGATGGCATTTATGATTTGCAATGTATTTGGTTTCATTAAAATAAAATACGGCATCGAAGTCATCATCATTGCGTGCAAAGTCAATGCTTCACTTTCTATAACTTTGATGAATTCTTCCAGATTTCCATTTTCGAAAATAGTAATCAATTTATCCAAGTTTTCGTGTGCTTGAGCAAAACGCCTTTCAGCATAAGGATGATTGTGCATTAAATCGTGTCCAACAGTGCTCGAAACTTGTTTTTCGCCTTTATCAACCAATAAAATTGTGTCTTGATAATTCTTGAAATTTTCATGAATTGCATACGGAAATTCAACTCCAAATAAATCTGTACTTCCTTCAACATTTGCTTGATTTCCCCAAACTACCACATTTCCTTTTACGCTTCGGCAAGCACTTCCTGAACCTAAACGTGCAAGAAAAGAAGCTTTTTGAAAGAAATAATCATCTGTCATTTCGGGATTTAGTTTTCTTTCTAAACTCATAAAATTCATTGCCAAAGCCGCCATTCCAGACGCTGAAGATGCAATTCCAGAACTATGCGGAAAAGTATTTTGAGTATCAATAGTAAAATGATAATCTTTCAGAAACGGCAGATAAACTTCAACTCTTTCTAAAAACTTCTGAATTTTTGGTTTGAAATCTTCTTTTGGTTTTCCTTCAAAAAGCAAATCAAAAGAAAAAGCATTTGTCTCGCTGAGCGATCCCGAGGCTTCGGGAGAAGCGTCTTTTTTTTCAAAACCTAATTTCGTAATCGTTTTACAATTATTCAAAGTAAAACTTACCGAAGGATTTGCTGGAATTTGGTTGTCTTTTTTTCCCCAATATTTTACCAATGCAATGTTGCTTGGAGCGCTCCATTCAAAGTTTCCGTTTTCGATTGTTGAAGTATATTTATTTGGAATAAAATCGGCTGCTGTAAACATGAAATATAAAATTTTGGCAAAGATAACTTTTTCATTTTTCCACCATATAAGTTATCTAAGAAATTATAAGCAGGTTTTATTAAATGAACTTACATTACTTATATGGTTTAAACTTTTCTTTTGACTATTTTTGAATTCAAAATTTAATGCAATGAATAAGTTCGTAAAAATCGCAATAGCTTTAGTAATTTGTTTAACAGTTGGATATTCTGCAAGTTTGGTGACAAGACCAAGTATTGAAACTTGGTATGTTACGCTTGAAAAACCAGTTTTTAATCCGCCGAATTGGATTTTTATGCCTGTTTGGACTGTTCTCTATATTTTTATGGCAATCGCTGCAGCTTTAGTTTGGGACAAAATTAAAGAGCAAACCGAAAAAGTAAAAACGGCACTTCTTTTCTTTTTAATTCAGCTAACCTTAAATGCAATTTGGTCTTATTTATTCTTCGGTTTAAAAAATCCGATGTTGGCTTTAATTGAGATTGTTATTTTATGGCTGATGATTTACGAAACGTATTTGAAATTCATTAAAATCAATAAAGTTTCAGGATATTTATTAATTCCGTATTTATTTTGGGTTGGATTTGCAACGATTTTAAATGCTAGTATTTGGTGGTTGAACAAGTGATTTTTTAGATTTTTGAGTCTATTCCAGTTTTTTAAATTCTTCATTTTTAGCATATAAAAAATCCATTATAGACAACACATTCGGATGATCGATAAGTGTTTTAGATTTTGGATCGGCATCGCAGAATTCTAGAAAAAGTTGTTTTTGCTCTTCATTCAATTTCAAATTATTGCGAAAGAAATCTGACGGACAATATGCAGTAGCCATTTTTTTAAAACGCTCGTCAATCTCATATTTCTCTTTTGAATGTGCCCTTCCTAAAGGTATATTCATGTTTGCAGAATATCTTATTCTGCCATCATTTACGCCAGTATATCGTGTAAGATCGTTGGCAGTTTTTCTATTGTTTATTTCATTTACTTTTTCGGCATCAAACTCTACTTTTTGAAATTTTATTTGTGTAATAAGAACATCATCTAGTTCTTCTGGTTTAATGACCATATTAACCACAAGGTTATCATTCCTTAAATTCTCGGATGTAAGTTTTAATCTTGTAAAGTAATAATCTTTAGAAAAAAACAACAAACTATCTTGTGCTTTTACTAAAATAGAAAATTCTCCTAATTCATTTGTGCGAGTGCTGGTTTTAGCAGTTTTATTTATAACTTCAACTTTTTGTAAAGGAGAATTGTTAGCGATGACTTTTCCATGAAGCAATTTCTCTGTTTGGGAAATACTAAGCTGATAAGTAAGAAAAGAAATTGTAGTAAGTAATTTTACCTTCATGTAATGACTTTTAGTTTTTTATTCCTGAATTTAATTTTTGATACTCTTTGTTTTTAGTGTGTAGAAAATCCATGGTATATAGGAGATTCTTTTGCTTGACAAGAATTTCAGCCTGCGGATCAGCATCACAAAACTGAAGAAACAGTTCTTTTTCTTCCGAATTTATTTTTAGATCATTGGTAAAAAAATCTAAGGGAACAGTTGCATTAGCTAATTTTATGAAATCCAATTCTTTGAATTTAATTTCCTTAACTTTTTTATCCTTTTTTCTAAAGAAACTGAAAATAGCCATTAAATCTGCTCCATTTACAATACCGCCAGTATAAACGCCGGGATTAGATATTGGCGGTCTTGGTATTATTGTAGAATTTTCGTCTGCAGGGCCAATATGAAGAGGTTTTATGTTGGTAATGACAATTTCATCCAGTTCTTCAGGTTTCAGAATCATATTTACAATAATATTGTTCTCATCTATATTTTCCTGTGAAATTCTTAATCGTTTGAAAAAGTAATCATTAGAGAAGAAATACAAACTATCTTTTGGGCTAACCAAAATAGAAAATTCTCCTAATTCATTAGTCCTTGTACTGGTTTTGGCAGTTTTATTAATAACTTCTACTTTATTAAGAGGAAGATATTGTGAAAGAACTTTTCCGTTTAATACTTTTTCGGTTTGAGAAATGCTCAATTGATAAGTGAAAATAGAAATTGTGGTAAGTAATTTTACTCTCATATCGGATTAATTAGTTGAGAGTAAAATTATTAGAATAGTCTTAACGAAAACTTACGGAATATGTAAATTCTTGTTAATAAATCAAATCAATTTTTTAGACGAATTTTTTTAATTCACCGTTATCGAATAAAACGGGTCCGTGACCAAAACATAATATTCTAGGTTTTAATGATGCAAGTTTCAAGATTGATTTTCTATTGGTTTCTTTATCAGCGGTAAATAAATTAGGAGGCTCGTTCAAGCCAACTTTTGTTGTTAATAAATTCATATTCGTCATAACATCGCCTACAATTAAAACGCCATCTTTTTCTCTGAAAAAAGAAATATGACCGCTTGAATGTCCAGGAGTTTCAATAACTGTAAATCCACCAATTTTATCGCCTTCTTTTAAAGTTTTAGAAACTGGATACCCTTTTCCTGCCAGAAGTTTTTCTGAAATTTTGAAATAATATGATTTGGATTTGGGTATTCTGTAATTACATTTCCGTCTTCGGCAAATTCTTTTTCAGGTTCACTGCATAAGAGCGGAATGTTTAAAGTTTCGCAGATTATTTTACTGCTTCCTTGGTGATCTGCGTGTGCGTGCGTTAGCGCATGTTTGGTTATGGTTTTGTCTTTTAAAGATTTTAGAATTATACGACTAGAACTTCTAATTCCTGCATCAATTAAAACATCTTCAATTAAATAACAATTAATTGCGTTTCGCGGAAATAATGGAATTTGATAAACGTCTTTGGCAATATTTTTCATTTTCTTGAATTTTATATTGGCAAAGATTTGAATTCATAATCTCAATTCACTTGATAAATGTTAAGAAATATCCTGACGGATTCTGCTCAGAGATTCTGGAGTAATTCCGAGAAATGAAGCAATATAAATTAAAGGCGTTCGCTGAATTATTTTGGTTGGAGCCGAAGCTAAAAAAGTCTGGTACTTTTCTTTCGCAGGAATCATTTGTAGTTTTAAAACGCGATCTGCCATGCAAAGGTAATTCTGCTCGGCAAGAATTCTTCCAACACGTTCCCAATTCGAAATTTGGTTATATAAAAATTGCATTTTTTCGAAAGTTATAGAAAGCACTTCGCAATCTTCAATGCATTGAATATTTTCAAAAGAAATCGATTGGTTTATAAAACTAGAATAAGAAGCAATAAAACCTTCATCACAGCTTAAATAAGTGGTGATTTCTTTTCCGTCTTTTAAATAATAAACACGCGCCAAACCTTCAACAATAAAGAAAATCTTGTTGCTGATTTTTCCCATTGAAGAAAGATATTCTTTGGCATTGAATTTTTCATATTCAAAACAAGAATCAATTAATTCTATTTCATTTTCAGAAAACGAAGCAATCGATAGTATTTGTTTTTGTAATTCAGCATTCATGATTTACAAAATGGCAATTAATTCCGAAGCATTATTAATCACCACTTTAGCCCCGCTATTTTTTAATTCTTCTTTGGTTCTGTAACCCCAAGTTACCCCAACAGGAAACATATTGGCGTTTACTGCCGTTTTCATATCAATATCAGAATCGCCCACAAAAAGAATTTCTTCGGGTTTTAAATTCCATTTTTTAACAATTTCTAAAGCTTTAAACGGATTTGGCTTTTTAAGTGCTTCTGTACTTAAGCCAACTGCTGTATCGAAATGATTTGGAAAAATTTCAGATGCTATTTTCTTCGTCAATTCGTCTGCTTTGTTGGAGAAAACAGCCATTTTGATATTTTGCGAAGTCAAATTTTCTAACAACTCAACAATTCCATCATAAGGTTTTGTTTTCAGCGTACAGATTTTAGTATATTCATCGACCATACATTCAAAACAGCTTTCGATTTCATCATCAGAGCTGTTTGTAGCGGGTAAAGCTTTGCTAACCAGATTTCGTAAACCGCTCCCGATAAAATATTGGTATGTGTCGTAAGTATGTGTAGGATAATTTAAAGCGGTAAGTACCTTGTTCATCGCATCTGAGATGTCTTCTAAAGAATTGACTAATGTGCCGTCTAAATCGAAAATAATTCCTTTAAATTTCATTTTGCATTAAATATTTTGAGCCAGAATAAACCCGCTTGTCCAGGCATTCTGAAAATTAAATCCGCCAGTTATAGCGTCTATGTTTACAATTTCGCCAGCAAAATAAAGGTTTTCGTGAATTTTGCTTTCCATGGTTTTGAAGTTGATTTCCTTTAAATCAATTCCGCCAGCTGTTACAAACTCTTCTTTAAAAGTGCTTTTTCCGTTTACTTTAAATTCGGCTTTTGTTAGTTGTGAAGTTAAATTCAGCAATTGGTTTTTAGATAAATCTGCCCATTTCGTTTCAGAATCAATTCCCGAAGCCAAAACCAAACTTTCCCACAAACGGTTTGGGAAATCAAAAGGAGATTTTTTAGAAACTGCTTTTTTTGCATGTTCTTGTTTTAAATCTTTTAGGATTTTTTCGGCATCTTCAGTATCAACATCATTTAACCAATTTACAAAAATGGTAAACTGATAGTTTTTGTTGTGTAAGATGCGTGCGCCCCAAGCCGAAAGTTTAAGAATTGCGGGTCCGCTCATTCCCCAATGCGTGATTAATAAAGGTCCTGTAGATTCTAATTTGGTATCTTTTACATTTACGGTAACTTGTGCCGCAACGCCTGGCAGTTCTTTAATTCTCGAATCTTTGATATTGAAAGTAAATAGGGAAGGGACAGGGCTTACAATTGCGTGTCCCTGTTCCTGAAGCATTTCCCATATTTTTGGGTTGCTTCCGGTTGCCATTACTAATTTTTCGGCAACATAATTATCGCTTTGGGTATCAATTTTCCAGTGATTTTCTTTTTTGAAAATTGACTGAACGCTTTGGCCTGTCAGCACTTTTATACCTAATTTTTCGGTTGCTTTTAGGAAACAATCAATTATGGTTTGTGATGAATTAGAAACTGGAAACATTCTGCCGTCTTCTTCTATTTTTAATTCGACACCGTGCTTTTCAAACCATTCAATGGTATCTCCGGAACAGAATTGATGAAAAGGCCCGCGAAGTTCTTTTTCGCCTCGGGGATAAAATTTTACCAATTCGTTAGGTTCAAAACAGGCGTGCGTAACGTTGCATCGTCCGCCACCAGAAACGCGCACTTTAGAAAGAACTTCTTTTCCTCTTTCTAAAATAGCGATTTTAAGTTTCGAATTTTTCTCTGCAATATTAATTGCGGTAAAAAAACCTGCAGCGCCTCCGCCAACGATTATTATGTCGAAATTTTTGATCATATTTTTTTTGTTGCCACGAGGGTTTTAGCCACGAATTCACGAATTGTTTTTTGATAATCTTTGAGAATAAAAATTCGTGAATTTGTGGCTATTAAAACTTTATATTTTATCTGGATTATCAGAGATAATTCCGTTTACTTTATAGCTTTTTACTTTTTGAATATCTTCTTTTGAGTTTACTGTCCAAGGTAAAACCAGAAATCCTTTTTCCTGAATTAGTCTAACATTTTCTTCATTCAATAAATTAAAATCAGGATGAACGGCTTTTGCTTTTATTTTTTCGGCGAAAGCCAAAGCATTATCTATATTTTCTTCTGTTAAAACACCAATTGGAATATTCGGATTTAGATTTGAGGTTTCTTCCAGCATATTCCAATCAAAACTTGAAATGATAAAATGCTCGTATTTCCAGTCTTTTTCTGAGATATATTCTTCAATTAATGGAACAACTCTAGAGGCAGTTCCTAAACCTTTTAATTCTATATTGATTAGACATCTTTTGCCAACCAAATCAAAAACCTCGTTTAGAGTTGGGATTTGGTGTTTTCCATCAATCAAAAATGATTTTAATTCACTTAAAGTAAAATCATTTACAAAGCCTTTTCCATTAGTTGTTCTATCAATAGTTTCGTCGTGAATTACAATAATATGTTCGTCAGAGCATAAATGAACATCGAGTTCAATTCCATCTGAATTTAAGTCTAAGGCTTTTTGGAAAGCTTGTAAAGTATTTTCAGGTTCGTAGGCTTTAGCACCTCGATGTGCAATCTTGAGCATCTGTTGTGAATTTAACCGCAAAGGTCGCAAAGTTTTACGCAAAGGTCACAAGTTTTTTTATTTAATTAAAAAGGTTCGCAAAGATTTTATAAACCTTTGCGAACCTTGCGTATGTCTTTGCGAACTTTGCGGTTAAATTATTTCTAATAAAACAATATCAAATTCACTGTCAACAATTACTTTTCCGTCAATAACTTCAACTTCTTGATTTGAATAAGTTTCTTTAAGTTTTGTTCCGTTTGCGAAAACATCGCCAACGGGAAGTTCTTTTCTGCCTTTTGGTAAATCTACTCCCATAACAACTTTATCAGTAAAAGTGCCTTTTGTAAAAATTCTTGAAAAAGTGTAAGGATACGGATTAATCAGTTTGTGAACGCCAGCTCCGACCGCAGGATGATTTCGTCTAAATTGACCTAATTTCTGCCAATGTAAAAGTATTTTCTGTGTTTCAGGATTGTTCTGAATATCCTCCCAATTCATATTCGAACGTAAAGTAGCATCGCCATTTGCTCCTTCAACAACTAAAGAACGATTCGATTCATCTCCATAATAAACCTGAGACATTCCAGGAGAAAGCAATAGTTTATTGGCTGTTTCGATACTTTTTATTCGATTGGCATCAAAAGGCTGACCATCGTCGTGAGAAGACATATAATTAAGAACTGAATATCCTTTTAAATCAGTATTCAAAGCATTGGAATATTTAGAAAATAAACCTTCGTAATCGTTTTGAGCAGCATTCCATTTAAATTCAAAGTTGATCATGCTGTTGAAACCATTCTGAAAATAATTTACTTTTCTGTCTCCAAAATCATAATCCTGCCCACCGCTGATTCCGTAACCGTAAACTTCGGCAATGGTGTAAAATGGATTCTGATCTAAAACCTGCATTGGATGGTGTTTTTTCCAAGTCTCAAATGCATAATCACATTCTTTTTTGAAATCGGCCCAAACGTTTTCATCAGTATGCTTTACAGTATCACCTCTGTAGCCATCAATTCCGAATTCTAGAATATAATCGGTCAGCCATTTTATAATGTAATATTTTGGTGTTTTTGGATATCCTGTTCTTTTGAAGAATTCATACAACGATGCAATTTCTTTTTCATAACGTCCTTCTTTTTTCCATTTTTCAATTAAAAAAGGAGGGAGTTCAACTTCTTGTACACTTTCAGTTCTAACATCTGGCAGATTTTCAACCAAAGTACACATTGTTGTGTTTTCAAACGATTTGTAATCGCAGACTACACCTGTTCGAACCCAGTCTGAAGGCCAAACAGGATCTTCTGGAGTTACTGGTCCAGTATGATTGATTACGCCGTCAAGAATTATTCTGATGCCTTTTTCGTGTGCTTTTTTTACCAAATTGGCTAAATCTTCTTTTGTTCCAAAGTTTGGATCGAGAGCCGTCCAGTCTTTTGCCCAATAACCGTGAAAGCCATAACTCAATCCTGTTCCTTCGTCAACTCCGTCGTGAATTTGCTCGACAATCGGCGTAAGCCAAATGGCATTTATTCCTAATTTTTCAAAATATCCTGATTCGATTTTTTTGGTAATTCCGATGATATCGCCGCCTTCAAATCCACGTAGTTTTCCCGGAGTTTTAGTTCGGTTAAAATTGACGTCGTTTGAAGTATCTCCATTGTAAAAACGATCTGTAAGTAAAAAATAAACATTTGCCCCTTCCCAAACGAAAGGTGTTTTCGAAGTATTTTCGTTATTCATTGAAACTGATTTTGAGCCAGAACAACTCATTATTAAGTATACTAAAGATAGAAAAAGGAAAGTGTATTTTTTCATTTATTTCAAATTTAACGAAGATTTATAAAAAGGTTCCGCCACGAATTTCACGAATTTTCACAAATTTAAATCTGATTAATTAATTCGTGGAAATTTGTGCAATTCGTGGCAGAAAAACTTTGTGTAGACGCACTGCTGTGCGCCTCTACGATACATACTGTGAGAAAAAATATTGCGAACTTTGCGCTTGTCCTTGCGAACTTTGCGTTTAAATTTTATTCCAATTCTAAAACCAAAGCTGATTTTGGTTCTAAAGTAATTTCAGAAGCTAAATCGAATGTTTTTCCTGAAATAACATCTTTTCCTGATTTGTAGTTTTTGATGCTTTCTTTAAAGCGGTTTGTTTTTACAACCTGTTCTTTTGCATTGTTATTAAAAACGACCATAACCGTTTTATTATCAGTATATCTGAAATATACATAAGTGTTGTTTTCTGGAATATAATGCTTCATTTTTCCGAAATGAACCGCTTCGTTTGTTTTTCTCCAGTTGAATAATTTTGAAGAGAAATCAAAGTAAGCCGCTTGTTCTGGAGTTCTTCCTTCTTTGGTGAAAGCATTGTTTTTGTCCCCAGCCCATCCGCCTGGAAAATCCTGACGAATATCGGCGTCTCCGCCTTTGCCTTTATCACCGCCCATTCCAATTTCTGATCCGTAATAGATTTGCGGAATTCCACGAACTGTTGCCAATAAAGTCATCGCCAGTTTGTATTTTGGCAAATCATATTTGAACTTATCGTTCATACGATCTGTATCATGATTTTCGGAAAAAACTAAGATATTATTGGTATTTGGATATAAAAAATCCATTGCAAAATTGTTGTAGAATTTAATCAATCCGTTGTCCCAGCTTGGTTCATTTTCGTTGAAAGCAGAAGTAATCTGACTTTGAAGCGTAAAATCCATTACACTTGGAAGATTCGAATTGTAGTTTTCAATAGCACCAATTTTACTGTCTTTCTGCCAAAAAGCTAAATTTGCCTGATTGTGCATCCAGATTTCACCCACAATATTAAAATTAGGATATTCATCTGTAATTGATTTTGCCCAATTTGCCATTGCTGTTTTATCCGAATAATTATAAGTATCAACTCTAAATCCGTCAAGATTTGCAAATTCAATCCACCAGATTGCATTTTGAGTTAAGTATTTTGCAACCAAAGGATTTCTAAGATTCAAGTCTGGCATTGAAGGCACGAACCAACCGTCAACACAAACTTCCTGATCTATTTTAGAAGCGTGAATATCTGTAATTACTTCACGTCTGTGGTGTGTTTGTGTAAAAGTTTCAAATTGATTGAACCATGTTTTGGTTGGAATGTCTTTCATCATCCAGTGTGTAATTCCCCAGTGATTGGTAACATAATCCATAACTAGTTTCATGTTCTTTTTGTGCATTTCTGCCGATAAACGAGCGTAATCGTCATTAGTTCCGTAACGCGGATCGATTTTGTAAACATCCGATTGTCCGTACGTATGATACGAATGCTGTTTGTCGTTGTCTTCGCATAAAGGCGTGCTCCAGATTGTAGTTGCACCAAGAGAAGAAATATAATCTAAGTTTTTGATAATTCCTTCGATATCTCCGCCGTGACGTCCGCTTGGATCTTGACGGTTTCCTTTTTCAGTTAAAGAAGCGTCGCTGTCGTTTTTAGGATTTCCGTTAGCAAAACGATCCGGCATGATTAAGTACATCAAATCAGATGCATCGTAACTTTTCCTGTCTGCCGAATTCGCTCTTCTTTCTTTAAGAGCATATTTTTGTTTAAAGGCAACTTTATTATTGTTTTTGAAAGAGAAAACCAATTCAGAAGCTTTTACGTCTTTTGTGTCGATTGTCACGAAAAGATAGTTTGGGTTTTCTGTTTTTTCTACATTTTTAATCACAACATTATTTGAAACCGAAGCTTCATATTGTGCAATATTTTTTCCGTAGAACATAATCTGCAGTTCCGAATTTTTCATTCCTGCGTACCAAAATGGTGGTTCTACTTTTTGGATTTGCGCTTTCGCGGAAGCGGAAAATATAAGAACAAATAGAAGTATTTTATAAATAATATGGTTTGTTTGAATTCTCATAATTTATAGTTTTAGTTTTCCTGCAAGGTTTTCAAAACCTTGTAGGTTTCAATAGATAGATAATGAATTATACCTACAAGGTTCTGAAAACCTTGCAGGATAGCAGAATTTAAACCATATAAGAAATGTAAGAAACATTTAAGGCAAAAACTGGGGAGATTTCTATTTAAATGGACTTACATTTCTTATATGGTTAATTAAAATTATTTGTTTTCAATAATGCTTATCGCATAACCTCCACCAGGAGCAGAAAACTGAGATAATTTTGATTTATTTGTTACAGCAATTTTCTTGATTGTATAAGCCTGCGGATTAGTTTTGTAATGCGCATCTTTTGCATCAGCATAAATTGTTGCGGTATATTTTTTACCTTTTTCAAGGAAGCTGAAATCGATGTTAGACGTACGAGGAGTTTCTCCGTTTACGTTTCCTACGAACCAGTTGTTTGTTCCTTTTGCTTTACGAGCAACTGTGATAAAATCTCCTGGCTCAGCTTCAATGTATTTACTTTCTGACCAATCTACAGCGACATCTTTAATGAATTGGAATGCATCTAGAAAACGGTTGTAGTTTTCTGGAGTATCAGCAGCCATTTGCAATGGGCTGTACATAGTAACGTATAATGCCAATTGGTTTGCAATTGTACTGTTTACATGAGATTTGTTCTCTGGATTCATTTTGCTGATATCCATTTCGAAAATCCCAGGAGTATAATCCATTGGACCACCAATTAAACGTGTAAATGGCAAAACGGTAACATGATTTGGTTTAGAACCTCCAAAAGCTTGGTATTCTGTTCCTCTTGCTGCCTCGTTTCCAATCAAGTTAGGATACGTTCTTGCAATTCCCGTAGGACGAACCGCTTCGTGAGCATTCACCATAATTTTATAATCAGCTGCTTTTTCGATAGCGTATTGGTAGTGGTTAACAATCCATTGGCTGTAGTGGTTTTCGCCTCTTGGCAAAATATCACCTACGTAACCGCTTTTTACAGCATCGTATCCATTATCATTCATGAATTTGTAAGCTGCATCCATGTGGCGCTCGTAGTTACGAACAGATCCAGAAGTTTCGTGGTGCATGATGATTTTTACACCTTTAGATTTTGCATATTCATGCAGACCTTTTACATCGAAATCTGGGTAAGGCGTCAAGAAATCAAAAACATAATCTTTAGAATGACCAAACCAGTCTTCCCAGCCTTCGTTCCATCCTTCAACCAAAACAGCGTCGAAACCGTGTTGTGCAGCAAAATCAATGTATTTTTTCACATTAGCATTGTTTGCTCCGTGTGTTCCGTTTGGTTTTGCTTTCGCGAAATCAGTAACTCCCAATTGAACTGTTGGGTAATCATTAGTATATGACCAAGAGCTTTTTCCTGTAATCATTTCCCACCAAACACCAATGTATTTTACTGGCTTGATCCAAGAAGTATTATCAATTTTTGATGGATCGTTTAAGTTATAAGTCATTTTTGAAGCTAAGATTTCTCTAGCATCATCGCTCACAATAATCGTTCTCCAAGGCGAATGATTTGGCGCCTGCATATGACCTTTATCTCCTTTTGCATCTGGAGTTAACCATGAGGTGAAAGTCATGTTTTTATCATCTAAATTCAAGTGCATACAAGAATAGTCAATCAAAGCTGCTTCATGTAAGTTGATGTAGATTCCGTCGTTTGTTTTTAACATTAAAGAAGTCTGAACTCCTGTTGGTGAAAAAGATTTCTGAGAAACGTTTGCTGTATATGCTTTTTCAGAAAGGCCTCTAATTTCAGATAATTTCGATTTTGTATAATCGTATTCCTGAGTATCATAATCTCCTGGAATCCAGAAAGCAGTATGATCTCCCGTCATGGCAAATTGAGATCTTTCTTCTTTAATTACAAAATAAGTAAGATTCTTTTGTGCTGGGAATTCATATCTAAATCCAAGTCCGTCTTCGAATAAACGGAAACGAATTACGATTTGTCTGTCTGTTCCTTTTTGGTTTAAATTTACAGCCAATTCATTATAATGATTTCTGATGTGATCTACTTCTCCCCAAACCGGTTTCCAAGTTTCATCAAAAGTGGAAGTTTTAGTATCAGCAATTGTAAAGTCGTTCAATAAAGATTTTTTGTCATCTTTAAGTTCAAGACCTAGTTTACTGGTTTTTACAACTTCTTTGTTTTTGTATTTTAAATTGTACGTTGGAGTTCCGTCGTTTTGAAGAGAAAATTCCATTACGAACTTGCCTTCGGGTGATTTTAACTGTTGCGCTTTTGCAACGGTGCTAAACGCGAACAAAATTAAACTTGCGAAAAATAAGTTTTTCATGTTTTTTAGTTTTTTAGAGTATTGTAATTTAATTAAATTTGTACAAATTTACTTGCAATTTCAGGATTTCCATTAACGATAATTGTTAAATCTTGATCGCCGTCTACAGTAAATGTTGTTTCATTGTGATTTACAGCTACTTTTAAAATTTGATTTCTGAAATTAATTTTAAAAGAGTAACCTTTCCATTCTTTTGGAATTTTTGGCGAGAAATGAAGCTGGTCATTTTTAACACGCATTCCTCCAAAGCCTTCCACGATACTCATCCATGTACCGGCCATTGACGTGATATGACAACCTTCTTCCACTTCTTTATTATAATCATCCAAATCCAAACGAGAAGTTCTTAAATAAAATGTATATGCCATGTCCATTTTATCTAAAGCGGCAGCCTGAATCGAGTGCACGCAAGGTGAAAGCGAACTTTCGTGAACAGTAAACGATTCATAAAATTCGAAATTTCGTTTTAATTCTTCTTTAGAAAAATGATCTTCGAAGAAATAAAAGCCTTGTAAAACATCGGCCTGTTTAATGTAAGGAGAACGTAAAACACGATCCCAAGACCATTTTTGATTAATTGGACGCTGCGAACGATCTAAATCTTTTACTGGAACTAAATCTTTGTCTAAGAAACCATCTTGCTGTAAATAGATTCCCAGTTCCTCAGAAATAGGGAAATACATATCATCGGCAACTTTTTTCCATTCTTTGATTTCTTCAGATGAAAGATTTACTTTGTCTAAAACGCGTTTGTGATCTGCAGGATATTCTGAAGCTACTTTTTCAATTTGTTCAGCCGCAAAATCGATACACCATTTTGCAATATAATTGGTGTAGAAATTATTGTTGATGTTGTTTTCGTATTCGTTTGGACCTGTAACTCCCAAAATCACGTATTGATTTTTATCTTTTGAAAAAGAAGCTCTTTGATGCCAGAAACGTGCAATACCGATTAAAACTTCTAGACCTTTTTCTGGAATATAAGAGTAATCGCCTGTATAACGGTAATAGTTGTAAATCGCAAAAGCAATCGCACCATTTCTGTGAATTTCTTCGTGTGTGATTTCCCATTCGTTGTGGCATTCTTCACCATTCATGGTAACCATCGGGTATAAAGCTGCACCGTTCTTGAAACCTAAATTATCTTTGGCATTTTCAATCGCTTTATCCAATTGATTGAAACGATACGTCAATAAATTTCTCGCAACCTGCTGATCTTTTGTCGCCATATAAAATGGAATACAATAAGCTTCAGTATCCCAATACGTTGATCCGCCGTATTTTTCTCCTGTAAAACCTTTTGGTCCAATATTCAAACGAGAATCTTTTCCTGAATAGGTTTGGTTTAATTGGAAAATATTGAAACGAATTCCTTGTTGTGCCTTAACATCGCCTTCAATAGTAATATCTGACATTTCCCAAACTTTTGCCCAAGCATCAATTTGGTTTTGAAGTAAAGCGTCATATCCTAAAACAACTGCCGATTTGATTACTTTTTCGGCTCCAGCCAAAGTATTTTCGTGGTTTAAAGAAACAGTATATCCACCAATTTTTTGAATTGATGAGGTTTGTCCTTTTGCAATAATAGTTCCATAAGTGTACTGAACTTTATCTACAGTTGAATCGATTGTAGATGGCGAAACGTTGATGTTTTCTCCGTTTGCCAAAATCGTATTGTGCATAAAAGTCGTAACTTTAAAATGCGTTTTAAACGTTTGAGCCGTTACAAAAGCTTCATTTGTGCCTTTTTTAACTTCAAGTGGTTCCCAGAATTTTTCTTCCCAGTTGGCATCTTCATTGGTTACACCAGCATCAACGTAAGGTTTGTAAACGATTTTTGCATCTTTATTTAAAGGTGTAATATCGTATTTTATGATTCCGGCTTCGTCTAAATCTAAGGAAAGAAAACGACGAACATTTACAGCGATTTCAGTTCCATTTTTTAGAATTGCTTCAAAAGAACGATTGTACCATCCTTCTTTCATATTCAATTCTCTGCGGAAGTTTCTAACTTCGGGACACGTATTTAAATCAAGATTTTCTTCGTTGATTTCAATGTCAATTCCGATCCAGTTTGGAGCGTTTAGAACTTTGGCAAAATATTTCGGATAACCGTTTTTCCACCAGCCCACTTTTGTTTTGTCTGGATAATAAATTCCAGCGATATAACTTCCCTGAAAAGTTTCAGCAGAATAAGTTTCTTCAAAATTCGCACGCTGTCCCATAGCGCCGTTTCCGATACTAAAAAGACTTTCAGAAGATTTTACTCTTTCGGCATCAAATCCTTCTTCAATAATAGACCAATTGTCTGGTTTTATATAATCTTGGTTCATCTCTTTTTAATTAGATAATACGGCAATTTGATAATTAGATAATTGCCTTGGTTTTTAATAACTTTTTACATTCATTTGAGTAATTGTGACATTAAAAAATTTGTCGGTGAGATTAATTATCTCATTGACACATTTTCTAATTATCCAATTAACTCTTCTATAAAGCTTGGTGTGATTTGGGTAAAATCTTTAAAAATATGATCAGCTTCATGTAAAATTGTTTCCTCACCAATTCCCACACTTACCATTTCTGCAATGTTTGCTGCCTGAATTCCGGCAACAGAATCTTCAAATACGATTGAATTTTTTGGATCAATGTTTAATAATTGAGCCGCTTTTACGAAAACTTCAGGGTCTGGTTTTGCATTGGTAACGTCATTTCCGTCGACAATAACATCGAAGTAAGAAAGAACACCTGTTTTTTCTAAAATTGGTCTTGCATTTTTACTGGCAGAACCTAATGCAATTCCTTGATTTTTCTCTTTTAATAGTTTTAGAATTTTTAAAACTCCTGGAAGAACCTCACTTTCATCCATGTCAACTAAATAAGATAAATAATCTTCGTTTTTTTGAATTAACCATTTGTCTTTGTCTTCCTGAGAAGCCTCAACATTTCCTAATCCAAGTATAATGTCTAAAGAACGAACGCGGCTCACGCCTTTTAGAAGTTCGTTGTCTTCATGTGTAAAATTTATGTTTAATGATTTGGCAATTTTCTGCCAAGCTAAAAAATGGTATTTAGCGGTATCAACGATCACTCCATCAAGATCGAAGATGAATGCTTTTTTATTATTCATGGATTTCAATTTTAGTTTTACTATTTACTCTAAGAGTCAATAATCCTGCGAAAATCATTGATATTCCTCCAATTATTAGAGCGTAAATAGGTTCATTATGGAAGAATTGTTTGATTACGAATCCTAATATCGTAGCGGCTACGATTTGCGGAATTACTACGAAAAAGTTAAAAACTCCCATATAATAACCCATTTTTGCAGCTGGCAAAGCACCAGACAACATAGCGTAAGGCATTGATAAAATACTTGCCCATGCAATACCAACTCCCAACATTGGAAGGATGAGCATTTGTTTATCGCCAATAAAATAAACTGAAATTAAGCCAACACCACCAGCACATAATGCTAATAAATGTGTAGCTCTAACGCCTACTTTTTTTGCAATGATTGGCAATAAGAAAGCTACTGCAGCTGCAATTCCGTTGTAAACTGTAAACAATACCGAAACCCAGTCGGCAGCATCATTATATACTTTTGAAGTCGTGTCTGTTGTTCCAAAAATATGCTGTGTAACCGCTTGAGTTGTATAAATCCACATTGAGAAAAGCGCAAACCAAGAGAAAAATTGAACCCAAGCTAGCTTTTGCATTGTTTTTGGCATATTCAATAAATCGGTCATGATTATGGTAAAACCATTCTGAACTTTTTTTGTTCGTAGTTGCGATGCAATTACAAATAAAACACCCATGAAAATTAGACCAATAAATAGAATATAAAGTTCTTTTGCCAGGCTGTTTTCGAAAATTAAAAATGAAATTAATGCTCCGATACCAGCAAACAATAATCCTAAAAACAATTGTCTTTTTGTAGAAACGCCAGATTCTGTTTCAGAATTTGATATGCCTTCTGAGTCTTTTTTGCTGTTAGCTTCAAAAGCATGAAGTTCTTCAGGCGTATATTCGGTTGATTTAAAAACGGTCCATAAAACGGAAAGCAGAAAAACGATTCCGCCAATATAAAATGACCATTTTACAGCATCTGGAATAATTCCTTTAGGCGCAACATTGCTAACATCAAAGACATTTGTGAAAAGATAAGGCAGAACAGAACCAACAACGGCACCTGTACCAATGAAAAAACTCTGCATAACAAAGCCCAATGCACGCTGATGGTCGGGTAAATTATCGCCCACAAAAGCGCGAAAAGGTTCCATAGAAACGTTGATTGAGGCATCCATTATCCATAAAGTTCCCGCAGCAATCCATAAAGTTGGAGAGTTGGGCATTACGAATAATGCAATTGAAGACAAAATGGCTCCAATTAAAAAATAGGGGCGACGTCTGCCTAAACGAGTCCAGGTTCTGTCACTGAAATAACCAATAACGGGCTGAATAATTAAACCAGAAACAGGCGCAGCAATCCACAAAATTGGGATTTCATCTATTTTAGCACCAAGGGTTTCAAAAATTCTTGAAGTATTTGCGTTTTGCAGTGCAAAACCAAATTGTATTCCTAAGAAACCGAAACTCATGTTCCAAATTTCCCAGAAACTTAATTTACGCTTTTCCATTATCGTAATTTGAAAATTATACGATAAGCGCTTTGCTTATCAAAACTTTGTTTCTTTCGAAGTAAAACTAAAAGCCTTGACGGGCGTAAAATTATAAATTATTTTTTTATAAATGCTAATAAAAAAGCCATAAAAAATTTTTATGGCTTTAGAAAGTATTGATTTTTAGAAAATTAGTCAGTAGATTCTCGTTTAATGAGATGTGTTTCGATAACTTCTGTTGTATAATTTTCTGTATGTTCTTCATCGTCATCTTCTTCGGCTTCAAGACGTTCTATAAGCATTTTAGCAGCTTTATTGCCCATTTTTTCACCGCTTTGGCTTACGGTTGTAATGCTTGGAGTAGAGTATTTTGAGATGATTCCGTCAGTAAATGCAATTACGGCCAAATCTTCAGGCACTTTTAATCCCATTTTAGATGCCGTTTTGATAATAGTAACGGCAAAAAGCTCATTTACAGCAAAAACAGCATCAAAAGCTCTGTCGTGCAAAAGCTGACTAATGGTTATTTCGCAAGTGTCTACATCTTCAATTTTAATGATTAAATCTTCATTAAAAGGAATTCCGTTATCTAAAAGTGCTTTTTCATAACCGTCGGTTCTTAGTTTTCCAACACTTACGTAATCTACAGTTGTCACTAAAGCAATCTTTTTTCGACCGTTATCTATCAGACTCTGAACGGCTTCATATGCGGCGGCTTTGTCATCAATAATTACTTTGTCGCATAAAATATCATTGGTAACGCGGTCAAACATTACAACAGGCATTCCTTGATTGATAACTTCCGTTATATGATGAAAATCGCCTTTATATTGGGTTTCTTTAGAAAGAGACATGATGAAACCATCTATACTTCCATTGGCTAACATTTCCATATTTAGGACTTCTTTATCGAAAGAATCGTCCGACACACAAATGACAACACTATAACCGTATTCATTGGCAACTTGCTCAATTCCGTTGATTACGGTAGAGAAAAAATAGTGTACAATTTCGGGTATAATGATGCCAATACTCTTAGTTTTTCGGTTTTTTAGACTAAGGGCAATGTTGTTAGGTTTATAGTTGTAAAACTTTGCAAAAGCCTGAACTTTTTCTCTAGTTTCTTCTCCAATTTCGAGGCTGTTTCTAAGTGATTTTGAGACAGTTGAAATAGATACATCTAGTTCTTTTGCAATCTGTTTTAGAGTTATTTTGCGTTTCATGTGAATAGTTGAAAAAAATCTAATTAATAATAAAGGTATCTGAAATTTTTATAATTGACAATTTTCATGCGAAAAGATTACAAAATATAGAAAGTTTTCAACACTACCACGTTTTCGTAAAGCAATAAAAATTGTCGTTGGTCGAGCATGTTAATAAATTCATAATTTTGAAATTCGAAGTAAAATTAAAAACTTAACTAACGTTCACAAACTCAAACTAATTTAAACAAAAAGTATGAAAACAATTTACAAAAAGTTGTTATTTTTATTCCTTCTGCTTCCGTTTACTGTGTTAGCTCAAAACACATTAAGTGGAACAGTAACTGATCTTGCCACAGGTCAGCCAATCCCAGGAGTAAATGTAAATGTACAAGGTGCCCCAGGAGGTACATCTACTGATTTTGACGGTAAATTTCAATTGCCTAATCTTAAAAATGGAGACAAAATTTTGGTTTCATTTATTGGATACAAAACATCGACTATAGTATTTAATGGTCAAAAAAACCTAGCTGTATCTTTAGAAGAGGATACAAATCAATTGCAAGAAGTAGTTGTTCAGGTAGGTTATGGTACTGTTAAGAAAAAAGATGCGACAGGATCGGTTTCTCAAATTTCTGCAAAAGAATTCAATAAAGGTATTAACGTTACTCCAGAAAGCTTAATTGGAGGTCGTATTGCTGGTGTGAATGTTGTTGGAGGAGGAGCTCCGGGAGCAAAAGCAGATATTAGAATTCGTGGAGGATCTTCATTAAGTGCATCAAATGATCCATTGATTATCTTAGACGGACTTCCTTTAAGTAATGCTGTTCCAAGCGGTGCTACAAGTATTTTATCTACAATTGATCCGAACGATATTGAGTCTTTTACAGTTCTTAAAGATGCCTCTGCAGCAGCAATTTATGGTTCTCGTGCAGCAAATGGTGTAATTGTAATTACGACTAAAAAAGGAACTAAAGGCGGTGTAAAAGTTAATTTCAGTTCTCAAGTTGGTATTAACACAATCGCTAACAAAGTTGATGTTTTAAGTGCAGATCAATTCCGTGCTTTCGTAAACGAAAAAGGAACTGACGCTCAAAAAGCAGTAATGGGTACAGCTAGTACAAACTGGCAAAATGAAATTTTCAATACAGCTCTTACAACTAACAACAATATCTCTGTAAGCGGTGCTTTATTTAATAAATTACCAGTACGTTTATCTGTGGGAAATGTTAATAATCCTGGAATCTTAAGAAACACTTCTTTTGAAAGAACTACGACATCGATATCGTTAAATCCAGTGTTATTTGATAATCACTTAAAAATTGATATTAGCGGAAACTTATCTTTCAGTAAAAATCAATTTCAAGATGAAGATGCTGTTATCGGATCAGCAATCAGTTTTGATCCAACTCAATCACCTTACCAAACAGGTTCTCGTTACGGAGGTTATTTTGAATGGTTAGAGCCAAACGGAAATATAGCGCTTTTGCCTGCTAAAAACCCTGTCGCAAGATTAAACCAAGAAGATAAAAGAGCTAAATCTACTAGAAAATGGGGTAATATTAGTGTAGACTATAAATTTCACTTCTTTGAAGATTTAAGAGTTGTAGCAGAAGCTGGTATCGATAGATTTGATAGTAGCGGATACAACAGACAAAGTACAGAAAGTATTTTAGGTTTTCAACCAGTTCCTTTTACTTCAGCAGGTTATGTGAACTTAGGAAACTATGATACTTACACAGATGATCTTCAAAACAAAAACTTAAATACCTATTTTGTTTATAGCAAAAATTTAGGAAAACTTAAATTAGATGCTACTGCTGGATATAACTATCAGTTGTTCCAAAAAGAGAAATACCAATCTGGAGCACTTACACAGCCAGTTGAAACTAGAAATGAAGATGTTATTACTGATCCAGATATTAATTTACAATCTTACTTTGGTCGTTTGAACTTAGGTTGGGACAGTAAATATTTATTGACTTTAAACTACAGAAGAGACGGAACATCTCGTTTCTCTGAAGAAAACAGATGGGGTAACTTTATGGGAGGTGCTTTTGCATGGAATATTGCTGAAGAATCTTTCTTAAAAGATAATGAAACACTTTCTAGCTTAAAATTAAGAGTTGGTTATGGTACAACTGGACAACAAGATATTTCTGCTCAGTACGATTATTTAAGAAGAGTAACACTTGGAACAGTAAGTACTCAGTATGTATTTAATGGTGTTGTTTATAGAACTGCTAGACCAGAAGGTTACAACCAAAATATTAAATGGGAAGAATTAGCTGAGATGAACGTAGGGTTTGATTTCGGATTCTTACATGATAGAATTACAGGTACTATTAACTACTTTGATAAAAAATCAACAGACTTATTGGCTGATGTATTGGTTCCAGATGGAGCAAACTTAAGAAATCAAGGGTTTAATAATATTGGTAACTTAAGAACAAAAGGACTTGAATTCAGCCTTCAGTCAGATATCATTAAAAAAGACGATTTCAACTGGAATGTTGCTGTTAATGCTACTTACTTAGATCAGAAAATTGAAAGTTTAGGTCAGACTGTTGAAGGTTTTCAAGGTTATGAAGTAGGAGATAATATTAAAGGTGGAAATGGAAATAAAGTGTTGATTAATACTGTTGGATTCGCTCCAAATTCATTCTTTGTTTATGAGCAATTATACGATGCTAACAAAAAGCCAATTGCTGGTGCTTATGTAGACAGAAACGGAGATGGTAAAATCGATGCAAATGATCGTTACAGATACAAAAAACCAACAGCAGATTATACATTTGGACTTTTCTCTACTTTAAACTACAAAAAGTTTGATTTTACAATGAACTGGAGAGCAAGTTTAGGAAATTACATTTTTGATAACGTAAATTCTAACATGGGTTATTCTGATGCTGCTTTAAGAAGACAAACAGATTTATCTAACGTAAGTTCAGATTATTTAAATACTGGATTTACTTTCGAAGATAATGGAACACAACGTTATTTATCTAATTATTATGTAAAAGATGCTTCTTTCATCAAATTAGATAACGTAACTCTTGGATATACTTTAGATAAATCTTTATTAAAAGATGTTTCTTTAAGATTTTCTGCAGGTGTTCAAAACGTTTTTGTACTTACAAAATATGATGGGTTAGATCCGGAGAAATTCAACGGAATTGATGGTAATGTTTACCCAAGAGCAAGAACTTACTTGTTTGGAGTAAATGCAAGTTTCTAATAGTACATTGAAAAAACAAATTTTAAAACATACAAAATGAAAATATCATTTAAATATATATCTTATTTTTTCCTATTTATTTTAGGAATAAGTATGACGTTTACCTCGTGTACTGACGATCTAAACGTGACACCAAAAGATGACGATGAATTTTTATCGGAAACTTTTTTCCAAGATCCAGCGTCTTACAAACAAGTTTTGGCGAAATTATATGCTGGTCTTTATGTTGGAGGTAATGATGGTGATGGACAAGCAGATATTGCTGGTCTGAGCGGAGATTTTAGCAGTTACTTGCGTTTGCTTTTTGTAACTCAAGAATTACCTACAGATGAGGCAGTTATTGCTTGGGCAGATGGTACTTTACCAACATTAAATAGTCAAACTTGGTCTCCTGTAAATGAGTTTTTATACGGAACTTATTCTAGAGCATTTTACCATATTAGTTTGGCAAATGAGTTTTTAAGACAAACTACAGATGAGAAATTAACAGCAAGAGGTGTTGATGCAAATCTAAAAACTGAAATCGCAACTTTTAGAGCAGAAGCACGTTTCTTAAGAGCTTTCTCTTACACGAATTTAATGGACTTGTTTGGTAATGTGCCAATTACAACAGAAGCTGATCCAGTTGGTTTCTTTTATCCAGTACAAAAATCAAGAGCAGAAGTTTTTGCTTTTGTAGAATCTGAATTGAAAGATTTAGATGGCAGTCTTCCAAATGCAAGAACAAATGAATATGGTAGAATTGATAAAGTTGCAGCTAAATTTTTATTAGCACAAATTTATTTAAACTCTAAAGTATATACGGGTACAGAGAGAAATAACGAAACTGCTACTTTATGTTCTGAAATTATTAACTCTGGATATACATTTGCAAATGTTCCTTACCGTTATTTGTTCTCTGCAGATAATGATAAAAATGGTGCGCAAAATGAGTTTATTTTCCCAATTATAAGTGATGGTGTTGCTATTAGAGCAACTGGTGGAGGAATGAGTTTTATTCTACACGCTGGTATTGGAGGAAGTATGGATGCTGCATCAAGAGGTATGGATGGTGGATGGCAGGGAACTAGAACTCGTAAAGAGTTTGTAGCACTTTTCCCTGATGCAACTGCTACTGGAGATAAAAGAGGAACATTCTATACAGACGGACAATCTTTAGATATTACTAATATATCAACATTTACAGATGGTTATGCTGTAACAAAATATATTAATAAAAAAGCAGACGGTTCAGCAGCACAAAGAACTGATATTCCAGATACAGATTTTCCAATGTTTAGAGTTTCTGATGCTTACTTAATGTATGCTGAAGCAACGTTAAGAGGAGCATCAACAGGAAATGTGGGTACTGCACTAGGTTATGTAAATCAAATTAGAACAAGAGCTGGTGCGCAGAACATTTCTACAGCACAATTGACACTTGATTTTATTTTAGATGAAAGAGGAAGAGAGTTATTTTGGGAATGCCACAGAAGAACAGATTTGATTCGTTTTGGAAAATTCTCAGGAGGATCTAAACTCTGGCAATGGAAAGGCGGAGTAATGAATGGTACTTCTACAGAATCTTACAGAGATTTAATGCCAATTCCGTCTAAAACAATTCAGGCTAATCCAACTTTGAAACAAAATCCAGGATACTAACACCTAATAGAACTGTAAAATGAAAAATATATATAAAGTTTTAATCGCATTTATTGGTGTATTAGCGGTGTCATGTAATGCAGACGCTGTTGATGAAAGACCAATTCTTGATGCAGTTTCAACACCTGAAATTACTGCACCAACTACAGGACAAAATTATGTTCTAGATGTTGAAAAAGCAGCACAGGAAGTTGCTAAATTTACATGGTCGGCTGCTGAGTATTCTACTTCAGTTGCAGTAAAATACACTTTGTTGATTGATAAAAAAGGAGGTGATTTTACAAAAGCAGTAACACTTCAAACTACTACTAATAGTATCACAGAAGTTTCTGTGTTAGCTAGAGAACTAAATCAGGCTGCGATTGATCTTGGCGGTACGCCAGAAGTTGCGGCTCAGTATGATGTTAAAATTACAGCTAATGTTTCGGGAGGAGTTGTTCAAGTTTCAAAAGGATTAATCTCAATTACTGTAACTCCATATGTTGGAAAAGTTCCTTACAATTTTGTTGAATGGTACTTAGTAGGAGACGCAACAGTTGCTGGTTGGGATAATAACAAAGGAAACCAGATATTATTTAGAAGTGCAACAAATTCTGATGAATATACCTTTACAGGATTCTTTAAAGCAGGATCTTTTAAAACTATTCAAAATTTAGGAAGCTGGATACCAATGTTTGGTTATGCTTCAGCAACTACAATGGCTTACAGAGGAACAGATGCAGATGCAGACCCGCCAACTTTTAACATTCCTGCAGATGGTTACTATAAATTTACGATGGATGTTGAAAAAAAGACTTACACATTGGCTCCGTACGCGGCTGGTGCTACAGCTCCAACATATTCAACAATAGGTATTATTGGTAGCGCAACTTCAAAAGGTTGGGATGCTTCGACTCCAATGGTAAAATCAACTTTCAATGCACACGTTTGGACTTTGGGAGTAACATCTTTAAACGATGGAGAAATAAAATTCAGAGCAAATGATGCGTGGGATGTTTCTTGGGGAGGAAAAACTCCTTTCTCAGGTGTTAGTACTGGTGACAACACTCCTGTGTCAAAATCAAAATATCTTATTTATTTCAATGATTTAGACGGAAGTTACTTAATGATTCCTAATCAATAAAAACTTCAGTTAATAACTGAAAAAGGGCTATCTCGAGATAGCCCTTTTTTAATCAATCTAACTATTTAGCTAACCACTATTATTATGAAAAGAATTTTACTAGTAACATTTTTATTGTTGTCCCTGATTGCTTCTGCCCAAGTGCAGACAGTCACGTACTCCATAAATCCGGCAACATTTGAAGATACTACACCAATAACGATTACTATAAATGGGAGTAGTGTAAATGAAACTTCATGGGGAATTAGTTCAACTCATGCTTTATATCTTTGGTCATGGTCATACGATGTAAATGATACAAATCAGGCAGATAGTCCCTCAAACGGATCTTGGACTGCATCAAACGAAGCAGCGAAATTTACGTATAATGTAGGAACAGATACATATACCAAAACAATTACTCCATCTGTTTATTTTAATAGAAATGGAATAGGAAGAATTGGTTTTCTAGTTAAAACTAAAGACGGAACTGGCGATAAAAAATCGCAAGATATTATAGTTGAAGTCGGTTCTTTCCAAGCTTCACTAACTTCACCAGTAGAAAATAGTACTTCAATTATTGCTTCTGAAACTAGTTTTAATATAAGCGCGACAAATACAAATGGCGCAGCGAGTTATACTTTAAAAGCAAACGGAACCACAATTAATACCAATGCAAGTACTTCAAGTTATTCTTATAATCATGTCAATATCACTGGAAATCAAAGTTATGAATTGACAATTACACAGGGAACAACTTCAATTGTGAAGAAATTTTCAGTTGTTGTAAATCCGAATACAGTTTCTCAAGCTATGTCCGCTGGTTTAGTTGACGGAATCAATTATAATGCTGGAGACGCTACAAAAGCAACTTTGGTTTTAGATGCACCTTTAAAAGATTTTGTTTACGTTGCAGGAAGTTTCAATAATTGGCAGCCAACATCGGCTTATGCCATGAAAAAAGATCCAACTTCTGGAAAATTTTGGTTAGAACTTACAGGATTAGTTTCAGGTGTAAATAACACGTATCAATATTGGGTTGTTGATGCAACGCCGCTTGCTAATTCGCCTTCAATGGTAAAAACAGCAGATCCTTATTCTACTTTGGTTTTATCGCCTTATGATGATGCTGGAATTCCTAGTTCAAAATATCCAAATATGCCAGCTTATCCAACTGGACAAAATTTTGAAGTTACGGTTTTAAAAACAGGACAAACACCATACAATTGGCAGGTAACTAATTTTGCTAAACCTGAAAAAGAAAAATTAGTGGTTTATGAAGTTTTGGTTCGTGATTTTGATGCTTCTAAAAGCTATCAAAGTTTGATTGATAGAATTGATTATTTTAAAAATCTTAAAATCAACGCAATCGAATTAATGCCTGTAATGGAATTTGAAGGCAATGAAAGCTGGGGTTACAATACTTCGTTTCATATGGCTTTAGATAAATTCTACGGAACTTCAGATAAATTAAAAGAGTTTATTGATTTATGCCATCAAAATGGAATTGCTGTTATTTTGGATGTTGCTTTAAATCACGCTTTTGGACGAAACCCAATGGTGAGAATGTGGATGAACGATCCTGATGGTGATGGTTTTGGATCGCCAACAGCCGAAAATCCATATTTTAATACAGTTGCAAAACACAGTTATAATGTAGGAGAAGATTTTAATCATCAGTCCTTAAAGACACAATATTATGTAGAACGTGTTGTCAAACAATGGATTCAGGAATATAAAATTGATGGTTTCCGTTGGGATTTAACTAAAGGATTTACACAAAATTGTACAGCTTCAGATAATTCATGTACAGATTCCTATCAGCAAGATAGAGTTGATGTTCTGAAAAAATACGCAGATTATTCGTGGAGTTTAGATCCAACACATTATACCATTTTTGAACATTTAGGAACTGATGCTGAAGAAAAAGAATGGGCAAATTACAAAATTGCAGAAACACCAAGTAAAGGAATTATGATGTGGGGAAAAATGACAAATCAGTACAATCAATTATCTATGGGATATGCTAGCGATAGTAATATTTCTAGAATGCTTAGTTCAAGTCGCGGTTTTACAGCAAATCGTTTAATGGGATATGCAGAAAGTCATGATGAAGAGCGTTTGATGTACAAAAATGTGCAGTACGGAGCTGTAAACGGAAGTTATAATGTAAAAACATTAAATACAGCTTTGTCAAGAATGTCTGCAATTGGAGCTGTTTCTTTATTGGTTCCAGGACCAAAAATGATTTGGCATTTTGGTGAATTAGGATGGGAAAGTTCAATTTTTACATGTAATGATAATACTGTAAATACAGATTCAGATGCTATTGGCGGAGATTGTAAATTGGATACTAAACCGCAACCACAATGGGTAAATAATTGGTTAGGAAATTCAAATCGTAATAAGATTTATAACGATTGGGCAAAAATGATTACGCTAAAAACGGTAGAGCCTGTTTTTTTAGGAACTGCTACAATGACAAATGCTAATTCTTTAAATGTAAATATTAAAATAACAAACGCGGCCTTAACTTCAGCACAATTAAAAGATGTTGTAATTCTTGCCAATTTTGATACTGCAGCACAAAATATAGCAACAGGTTTTCCCTATGCAGGAACTTGGTATAATTTAATGGACAATACAACAATAAATGTTACAGATGTAAATGCGCCGATAAATTTGCCTCCAGGTGAATACAGAATTTACGGAAATAAAACAGCAAATCTTGCGATAGGCGAATTTGAAAAAGGAAGTTCGGTGAATTTATATCCAAATCCAGTTGCAGATTATTTTACATTAAATACAGCTTTCGCAAAAGTTCAGATTTATTCTGTTTCTGGACAATTAGTTAAAAGCTTTGTTTCTAATGGAAATGCTGATTTTCAATTTAGCGTAAGCGAATTACAAACAGGAATATATATCGTAAAAGCTTCTGATGAAAATAATAAAACTCAAGTAATGAAGTTTATAAAAAGATAAACCAGAAATAGGTTAAAGATTAGGTTAGGTTAGTAATGAAAAAGGGCTGTCTGGAAACGGACAGCCTTTTTTTTTGTTCTTTAGGTTTGGGGTATTTTTTGTTTATTTCTTTTTATCGCTGTATTCTCCAATTAGAGAATAATACCCAAATGTTCCTAATCCCATAGTGATTAGAGGAGTTAGGATAAAAAGAATAATGGCTCCAAATACTAAATCATCTTGCTGATCTGAAAGAAGTTTTGGCAAACCAAATTCAAATACACAGAAATAAGCAGCTGCCGCCGCCAAAGCAATCCATAACGCCCCTAAAACTTGTTTGATCCCGTTCATTTTTTTAAATTTTAAAGGTGAGTAATTTTGTTTTTGTTGTCAATATATATCATTCCGATTACAAAGCAGATTCCTGCAATTATTATCGGATACCATAATCCATCAAGATAAAAATCAATTTTTCCATTTGCCTTGGCATGCGTCACAAAATAAGTGGAAATTGCAGGAAGCAATCCGCCAAAAATTCCGTTTCCAACATGATATGGAAGCGACATCGAAGTATATCTAATCTTAGTTGGAAACATTTCGACTAAAAATGCAGCAATTGGACCATAAACCATCGTTACAAAAAGTACTTGAATAAAAACTAAGAAAATTAAAGTCCATTTATCACTTGAATTAATTAAGACAGAAATGCTGCTTTGCACTTCTTTTTTATCCATGTACGATTTTTTTTCAATCGCGGATGTACCATCAGTGTATTTTTTTTCGGTTATTATAATTGAAGTTTGATTGTCTTTGTTTTCAGTAGTTTGTTTTTGAGATGCTACAATTTCGGTTTTCCTGTTAATATCTGTTGTTTCGTACATTGCCTTATAAATCGGTCTGTATGATAATATAGCGATTAACATTCCGAACATCATAATATATTTACGTCCAATTTTATCGCTTAGCCATCCAAAGACAATAAAAAATGGTGTTCCAATTAAAAGAGCAATTCCGAGTAATTCATCGACTTGTGAAGAATCGACATTCATTACTGTTTTCATAAAGCTCATTGCGTAAAACTGTCCAGTGTACCAAACAACGCCTTGTCCCATTGTAGCTCCAAATAAAGCTAGCAAAACAAACTTTAAATTGTATCTGTTTCCAAAACTCTCTTTTAGCGGATTGGCACTTGTTGTTCCTTCTTTTTTAGCTTTTGCAAAAACAGGAGATTCGTCCATGTTTTTACGAATAAGATAAGAAACTCCAACCATTACAACAGAAACCCAAAAAGGAACTCGCCATCCCCACAAATCAAAATCTTCTGCAGAAAGAACACTTTTAGTGGCTAGAATTACCATTAAAGAAATAAATAAACCAACAGTCGCTGTAGTCTGAATCCAAGAAGTCCAATATCCTTTTTCGCCAGCTGGAGCATGTTCGGCAACGTAAGTGGCAGCTCCTCCATATTCGCCTCCCAAAGCAAGTCCTTGTAATAATCTCAAAATCAAAACTAATAAAGGAGCCAGAAAACCAATGGTTTCATAACTCGGAATACAGCCGATTAAAAATGTAGAACCTCCCATTAATAATAAGGTAGCCATAAATGTATATTTACGGCCAATAATATCACCAAGTCTTCCGAAAAATAAAGCTCCAAAAGGACGGACTACAAATCCTGCTGCAAAAGTGGCCAAAGTAGATAAGAACGCTGCGGTTGGATTGTCGCTTGGAAAGAATTTTGTGGAAATAACAACAGCAAGGCTGCCAAAAATATAAAAGTCGTACCATTCAATCATGGTGCCCATAGAAGAGGCAGAAATTACTTTCCAAATGCCCTTAGTAGAAGTTTTGCTCATAAAACTGCTTTGATATCTTATTACTAAATGAAAGATAAAATTATAGTTTTACGAATATAGAAGATATTTTTTTATTTAGTTAGTACTTTTTTAACAAAAACTATTTATTTGTTGACATTTTGGTTTAACCGCAAAGGCGCTAAGAAAAAAAACACAAGGTTCGCTAAGTCTAATTTTAAAACTTTGTAAACCTTGCGTAAATCTTAGCGTGCTTTGCTGTTAAAAAACAGAAAACTATAAAAAACAAAAAACCCGAATATTTCTATTCGGGTTTTGTGGTACCTCCAGTCCCGAGGCTTCGGGAGAACCAGGGACACATTACGATTTTCTTTTAGATAAAATATCTTCTAAAATAGATGGGTTCGCTATTATTTTGTTATTAAAGATTTTGCTTTTCATTCTTTTTATAAAACTTTCCAGATATAGTGCGTCATCTTTGGTGCTGCAACTAAAAGTGAGAACGACTTCCTAGTCATCAGCAATTTTGGTAAAAGAATTTGAATAAAAATGGTTTTGATGTTTAAAAACTCTTTCATCGATATTTTTAGTTTCTCCAATATAGAATTTTTGAGAAGAATTTGAATAAAGAATATATAAGTAATGCATTTTAAAAAATATTAAAAAAACAAAAAACCCGAATATTTCTATTCGGGTTTTGTGGTACCTCCAGGGATCGAACCAGGGACACATGGATTTTCAGTCCATTGCTCTACCATCTGAGCTAAGGTACCGTGCTTGTTGCGGGTGCAAATATATAATCATTTTTGGTTTGAGCAAAACATTTTTTAGAAAAAATCTATTCGTATCTTCGCAAAAGCAAAAAAGTAAATATGATTTTAACGGTTGATATAGGAAATACTAGAGTTAAAGCAGCTGTATTTGAGGGGAATAATGTTCTTGAAAATTTTGTTTTTGAGAAAAACGAACTCGAAATAAAAATTGAAAAAATTTTAAAAAAGTTTCCAGATTGTTCCGATTTGGTAGTTGCATCTGTAGGAAGTATCGAAAAACAAGCCTTTTTAACTTTCGAAAATACACTAAAAGTTCATTTTTTTACACACGAAGATGTATTTCCGTTTCACAATAAATATGCAACACCTAAAACTTTAGGAATCGATAGAATGATTTTGGCTGGAGGAGCGACCTTAAAATTTCCAAAACAAAATAGACTTGTTATAGACGCTGGAACATGCATAACCTACGATTTTATCGACGAAAACGACAATTATTTAGGAGGAGCAATCTCTCCAGGTCTTCGTTTGCGATATGAATCTCTCCATAATTTCACGGCAAGACTGCCCTTGCTTAGTTTAGAAGCGCCAGATAATTACGTAGGAAACTCAACGCCACAGGCGATACATTCTGGTGTTGTCAATGGTTTCGTCTATGAGATTGACGGTTTTATCGATGAATATCGCAAGGAGTTTTCAAATTTTATCATAATTTTAACGGGAGGCGATGCAGAATTTTTGGCTAAACGATTAAAAAATACCATATTTGCCAATTCAAATTTCCTTCTAGAAAGTTTGAACCAAACATATCAATATAAAATCGACAATGATTAAAAAAGTAATAATAAGCGCTTGTTTGCTTATATCGTTCGTTTCATTCGCTCAACAAGGTACTGCATCGCCCTATTCTTTTTTCGGAATTGGAGATACAAGATTCAAAGGAACTCTTGAAAACAGATCTATGGCAGGTGTTGCTGTCGAGCAGGATTCGATACATTTAAATATAGAAAACCCTGCGAGTTATGCTAGTTTGATGCAAACTACTTTTACAGTTGGTGGAACTTTTGCTACTTCAAATTTAAAGACAAGTTCTCAATCTGAAAAAGCACAGCGTTCTACTTTTGATTATCTAGCTATAGGAATTCCGATGGGAAAATTTGGAGCTTCTTTTGGTTTAATACCAGTTTCTTCGGTAGGATATAAAATTTTTAATGATAATTCGGCAACAGAAGGAGCGGTAAGTTCCCAACTTGACGGAAAAGGTGGTGTAAATAAAGTGTACTTCGGTTTGGCTTACAAAATTACAAAAGGCTGGAATATTGGAGCTGATGCACAATATAATTTTGGAAAAATTACAACAACAACGGTAGAAGGTATTTCAGGAGTTCAAAATAGTACCGCAGAAGTAAATACATCAGAATTGTCTGGAATGAATTTTAGCATCGGAACGATGTATCAGAAAAAAATCTACAAAAAAATGAGTATTTTTTCTAGTTTAAGCTATTCATTTGGAGGTGATTTAAATTCTGATAACACAAGAGTAATTTCTGTACAAGGAGATCCAGATCCTTACGTTTATCCAGCAGATTCGAAAACATTAAAAATTCCGAGCAAATTAAGCATAGGTTTAGGAGTTGGAGAAGCAAGAAAATGGTTGATTGGTGCAAATATGGCTTTTCAAGAAACGGGACAGTTAGAGAATTACTACAATCAAGCTGATAATGTGAAGTATGAAAGTTATTCTAAATACTCACTTGGAGGTTATTATCTTCCTAATTATAACTCTTTTACGAGTTATATGAGCAGAATTACTTATAGAGCAGGTTTGAAATATGAAAAAGTTGGTCTTATAATTAATAATGAATCTATTAAAGATGTTGGAATGAGTTTAGGAGCTGGAATTCCAATTCCTGGATCATTTTCTAATGTGAATTTTGGTGTTGAATTCGGTAAACGTGGTACTGTTTCTTCTAATTTAGTACAAGAGAACTACGTGAATTTTAGCTTAAGTTTCTCTTTCAACGACAGATGGTTTGTTAAGAGCAAATTCCAATAAGAAACTGTTTTAACTTTTCTAAGCTCATTACAATTTACTACATTTGGCAAATGAATTTACCAAAGAGATATAGTCTGATAGTTGTCACAGTTATTGCTGTGACACTCTTTTTTGGGTGCGAAAGTAATTTTAAAGAAGTTCAAAAAATTAACTTCTCAGAGTTTGTTCCTGCAACCGATGCAGACAATGCTAATATTAAATACACAGATTCTGGACGCATTACGGGTGTTTTAATTGCTCGTAAAATGCTAGATTATTCTAACCTTGATTTTCCATTTACAGAATTTCCAAAAGGAATCGATGTAACTTTGTATGATAAAAAGCAAAAACGTACTTTTATAAAAGCGAATTATGCCATTTCATATAAAAGCACACAAATTATCGATTTGATTGGAAAAGTGGTAATTACGTCAGAAGCAGGTCAGGTTTTAGAAACAGAGCAGCTTTATTTCGATCAGAAAAACGAATGGTTTTATACCGAAAGAAAATTTAAGCTTACCGATGCAAAAGGAGTTTCTTTTGGACAGGGAATAGATTTTAGTAAAGATTTCAAAATGATTAATTCTCAGCGTGTAAACGGTGAGTTTGAATCATCAGAAGAAAAAATATAAATTATGGGTTATTTAAAATATACACAATACGTTTACATCCTTTTTGCGCTTTTCTTTATTTACGATGGTGTAATAAAAATGAATTCGGGAGATGAGGGGTATCCGTTAAGCTTTGTAATTGCTGGAATGGCTATTTTTATGTTTTTCTTTAGAAGGAGGTTTTTGAATCGTAATAAAAAACAATAAAAATGGAAATTAGTATTATAATAATATGTTTAATACTAGCAGCCTTTTTCTCTGGAATGGAAATCGCTTTTATTTCCTCCAATAAAATTTACCTCGAAATAGAAAAAAAACAGGATGATTTCCTGTCACGTATCTTAACCAAACTTACCAAGAATCCTTCAAAGTTTATTGCTGCAATGCTCATTGGCAACAATGTAGCTTTGGTAATTTACGGCTTTTTTATGGGCGATTTGATCCTGAATTGGATAATCCGTTTTGGTTTTGTTTTTTCTGGCTGGTGGAATATTCTAATTCAGACTTTGCTTGCGGCTTTTGTGGTTTTGCTAACTTCAGAGTTTTTTCCAAAAGTATTTTTTCAGATTTACGCCAATTCGTTAATCAAGATTTTGGCGCTTCCGGCATATTTATTTTATCGTCTGTTTTATTACATTTCGACTTTCTTTATTTGGATTGCAGATTTTGTATTGAGTAAATTTTTTAGAACGGAAGGAAATCAAATTCAATTATTTAGCAGAAGCGAATTGGGTAATTATATCACAGAACAAATGAGTTCGGTCGAAGAAGATGAAGAAGTTGATTCAGAAATTCAGATTTTTCAGAACGCATTAGAATTTTCTGGCGTAAAAGCGCGCGATATTATGACGCCTAGAACGGAGATTGTAGACATGGATTTATTTGATTCTGTAGACGATCTCAAAAAAATGTTTATTGAAACAGGGTATTCTAAAATAATTATAAGTCAAAATTCTCTAGATGATATTGTGGGCTATGTGCATTCATTTGATTTGTTTAAAAAACCAACAACAATCAAATCGGTCTTAATGACCGTAGAATTTGTTCCCGAAACTATATTGATTAAAGATGTTTTGAATTTGCTGATAAAAAAGCGAAAAAACGTTGCAGTCGTATTAGATGAATACGGAGGAACTTCTGGAATTATGACTATCGAAGATATTGTAGAAGAGCTTTTTGGAGAAATTGAAGATGAACATGATTTGGACGAAGAATTGGTGGAAGAACAAATAGGAGAGGGTAAATATTTGTTTTCAACCCGTTTAGATGTGGAGTATCTTAACGAAACTTACAAATTAATGATTCCTGAAGAAGACTCTTACGGAACTTTGGGAGGTTTTATTGTTAATCATACAAAAGAAATCCCGCAAAAAGGAGATAAAATTGTAATAGATAAGTATCATTTTTTTATAAAAGAAGCCACAAATAAGAAAATCGAACTAGTCAAATTAACAATTAAAGAGTGATTTTTTAAATTAATGAAAAAAAATGTTGAAAATAAAACGCTAGTTGTATTGTTATTAACTAGATAATTGTATTTTCGCAAACTGAATATAAAATTAACGATAATAAAATGGCAGTTTTAGCAAAAATTAGACAGCGTTCCGCTTTATTGATAGGGGTTATTGCACTTGCATTATTTGCATTTATAATACAAGACTTAATCGGTAAAGGAACATTTAGTCAAAGTTCAAAAGATGTAGGAAGCATCGACGGAAAAGATATTTCATTTGAAGACTTTAGAATTAAAGTTAGTAATCTTGAAAAAAGTGGGCAAGGTATTACTTCCACTGAAGCTGCAAACAGAGTTTGGGATCAAGAAGTTTCAATCGCTTTATTGTCATCACAATTTGAAAAATTAGGATTGAGAGTAGGTGAAAAACACTTATTAGAGGTTTTAAAATCAGATCCAAATATTGGTAAAAACCCAATGTTTTTAAATGCAGCTGGAATTTTTGATGTAGTTAAATTTAAAGATTACTTCAAAACAAATCCAGAAGCAGCACAATTTATAGCTGAAAAAGAAAAAGATGCAGAATTGAATGCGAAATTCCAAATCTATAATACTTTAATCAAATCAGGACTTTACACAACTGCTAGTGAAGGAAAATTAAAGTATGAAATGGAAGCAAACAAAGTAAGTTTTGCTTTTGCTGCAGCTCCTTATTCTTCTATTAAAGATAGTGAAGTTAAAATTTCTGACTCAGAGATTGTTGACTACATGAAGAAAAATGAGAAAAAATTCAAAGCAGACGCAACTCGCGAAATTCAATATGTTTTAGTTGAAGACAAACCTTCTAAAGAAGATGAAGCTGAAATTAAAGGTAAATTAAATGCGTTATTATCTGGAAGTGTTGTTTACAACGCTAAAACTGGTAAAAATGATACATTGCCAGGATTTAAAAATGCTACAAACGTTGCTGAATTTGTAAATGCAAATTCTGATGTTCCTTACGATTCTACTTATGTTCCAAAAAATGCTTTACCAGCAATTGACGCTGATAAATTATTCAGCTTATCAGCTGGAGCAATCTACGGACCATATGTTTACGGAAAATATTATGCTATCTCTAAATCTTTAGGATTTAAAGCTGGAGTTAATGCAAAAGCAAGCCATATCTTAATTGGTTACGAAGGATCTCAAACTCCAAACCCAAAAGAGAAAAGAACTAAAGAAGAAGCTAAAGCTAAAGCTGAAGAAATTTTAGCTCAAGTGCAAGCTAATCCAGATAGTTTTATGATGTTGGCTTTTACAAGTTCTGATGATTCATCTGCACAACAAGGTGGTGATTTAGGATATTTTGGTCCAAATCAAATGGTAAAACCATTTAATGATTTTGTATTCAACAACGGAATTGGTAAAGTTGGTTTAGTAGAAACTCCTTTCGGATTTCACGTAATCAAAATTACAGATAAACAAGACGGAATTCGTTTAGCTACAATCGCTCAAAAAATCGAGCCTTCTGAAGCTACTTCTGATAAAGTATTTACATTAGCTACTAAATTTGAAATGGATGCTGCAAGCAAAGATTTTAATGCTGCTGCTAAAGAATTAGGTTTAAAAGTTGCTGCGCCAGTTGATGCTAAAGCTATGGATGAAGCATTTGGACCATTAGGAAACCAACGTAACATCGTAAGATGGGCTTTTGATAAAGAAACTGGCACTGGAGATGTTAAACGTTTTGAAATTGCAAATATCGGACACGTAATTGCTCAATATAAAGGTGAAAACAAATCAGGTTTAGTTTCTGTTACAATGGCAAGACCTTATGTAGAGCCAATCTTGAAAAACAAGAAAAAAGCAGAGTTACTAAAAGCTAAAATGTCTGGTTCTAATCTTGATGCTATTGCAAAAGCTGTTGGCGTTGCTGTACAGCAAGCTGCAGATGTAACTTTAGATAATCCAGTTTTACCTGGAGGAGTTGGACAAGAGCCTAAAGTTGTTGGAAATGCGTTTGCTTTAACAGCAAATAAAGTTTCTGCTCCAATTGAAGGAAATACTGGAGTTTATGTTGTGAAAAACATTAAAACAGTAAAAGCTCCTGCAATTGCTAATCATGCTGCTTATGTTGAGAAAGTAAAAGCTCAAAGCGCAAATGATGCAACTAGAGTATTGCCAGCGTTGAAAAACAATGCTAAAATTGAAGATAACAGATTACAATTCAATTACTAAGAATTAGTAAGCTATTCTATAAAAACCCGAAACTTTTACTGAAAGTTTCGGGTTTCTTTTTTGTATAAATTATACAATTTCATTTTGTAATATTTTTTAGTTAATTTTCTGATACTCTGTAAGGAAAGTTGATATTTAGCCTAAAAAATTTGTGATATTCAAATTATTACAGTTAATTTGTTCGATTTTCTCGTTTAACGGGATTTTTCAGCGTAAAATAATCGACGAAATACATTAATAACGAATTGCTTTAATAATCAGCTATTTGAATGTTTACTACTTTTAATTTTTTTAGAAAAAAGCCAAGGGTATATACTAAGATAGAAAGTCATATCTATGGTATTATTACGGAGCTTTTAAAAGTGAGCAGCACCGACATCAATGTTGATGAATTGGGTGGGAAATATTATTTGAGCAATGAAGAGCAGCATTTTAAAGTTACAATTTTAAGTAACGACTATGTAATTAGATTAACTAATACTCATGATTCTGTTGCAGAAAAATATGATAAAGTTTTTGTCGAAGATGTCTTGAAAGCTGTAAAAGAAGAAAAACACCGCAGAATGGAATTGGTTTACGATTCTATTACAAACAGCATTGAAAAAATGGCTGAGCGCTTGCACAACAGACTTATAGAGTCCAATGAGCAAGATCAGACAGTGCGTCGTTTGGATGTAAAACCTGTGAAAAAAAAGAGGGTTAATAACTTCTAATTTTCTTGTTCTAAAATCATCTCGCTGTAGGTTAAAATTGTTTCGTAACCTTTTTTAGCGAAATATTCTTTCGGGTTTTCATTAGAAACTACCATTACAAAATCACCTCCCCAAGCGCCAAGACTTTTTATAACGCCATTAAAATCTGGAAAAACCGCTTCTTTTATAGTCTGCATTTCTAAGATATTACTCAAATGAATTTCGTGTCGCTGAACTGCATGCGCAAATTCTTTTAATGTTTTGGCATTTAGAATTGCATGAGTGATTTTGTCATTCTCAGCAACACTTTGCGCTAAATGATTATTCTTGTGATTGTTATAAGCATATATGGCAGACTTGCTGTTTTGTTTTTTATTTAAATAAACAAAATAAATATGCTCTTTAAAATCAGGATTAAATTCAACTTGTTCTACAAAATTATCTTTTGCACGATATAAAACGGGAGTGTTGTTTTGTGCGCAAGCAATATCGTAACCGCTTCCTCCAAAACTATTATTTAATAAAGTAAAAGCATTCACATCTGCCCATTGCGCAATATTGTTGATTAATGTCGAAGAAGTTCCTAATCCCCAATTTCTTGGAAAAGTCAAATGAGTACTTACTTTGTAACCGTTCGAATTATCTATGAATTTAGGATTTAAAATATAAGCTTCGTGCAAAATATTTACTAGTGTCGATTTTACAGTATCAATTAATGAATTAGAACCTTTTATAACTTCATCAAATGTTAGAGTTTCTTCGAACCATAAATGTTGGTTAGAATCATAACTTTTCCATTCAATTTCTTTGTTTTCAAGATCTTCAATTACTAAATCCTGGCCAAATTTTGTTGGCAACGCAAAAGCTTCCGCTCCGTCTAAAACTAAATATTCTCCTGCAACAAAAAGTTTTCCGTTACTATAAAAGGTGTTTTTCATGCTTTATTTAAAAAAAAAGAATTTAATATTTTAAATTCCAAATTCCAATTAAAGTTGGAATTTGGAATTTTATATGAGACTATGATTTTGGAATTTTTATTTGTTTTATTTTCTTAAATTCTCAATAAATTCTACCACAGCACTGTGAGAAACGGCTGTTTTTTTGAAGTGTGTTTTAATTAAATGACGCTCTTCTTCGGTAGCTTCAAATTGATTGATGATATTATTAAGGTGCATTTTCATATGTCCTTCCTGAATTCCCGTTGTAGTTAGAGAACGTAAAGCGGCAAAATTCTGCGCCAAACCGGCAACAGCAACAATTTCCATTAATTCTTGAGCCGATGGTTTTTCTAAAATTTCTAAACATAATTTTACCAAAGGATGTAAAGAAGTTAATCCGCCAACGGTTCCTAATGCAAGCGGAATTTCAAGCCAGAAAGTAAAAATTCCATCTTCGATTTTAGCGTGTGATAAACTTGCATATTGACCATTTTTTGCAGCGTACGCGTGAACTCCGGCTTCTACAGCTCTAAAATCATTTCCAGTCGCTAAGATTACGGCATCAACCCCATTCATAATCCCTTTATTATGCGTTACGGCTCTAAAAGGTTCAACTTCTGCAATTTGTACGGCTTGTAAAAAACGTTCTGCAAATACGGCTGGATTTGGAATATGTTTTTCAGTTAATTCTTCAATCGGGCAAGAAACTTCTGCTCTAACTAAACAATTCGGGACATAATTTGACAAAATGCTCATTATAACTTCCAAAGTTTCTCCATTTTGGCATAAATCAGAATTTTGAGCTTCTTCTTTTAAAGTTGAAGCAAATTGCTCTAAACAAGAGTTTATGAAGTTTGCGCCCATACTATCTTTCGTTTCAAAAGTAGCATGAAGCTGATAGTAGTTTTCAAGTAAACTTCTTTTATCTTTTAGTTTAATATCCAGAATACCTCCGCCACGCTGTTGCATGTTTTTGGTAATATTTTGAGTTTCAGAGAAGAATTTAGGTTTTATTTGATCGAAGAAAGTTTTTAATTTTTCTGCATCTCCATTATAATTAAAATGAACCTGACCAATTTTTTCGGTATTGATAATAGTTGTTTTAAAGCCGCCTCTTGTTGACCAATATTTTGCTGCTTTAGAAGCTGCAGCAACCACAGAACTCTCTTCAATTGCCATTGGAATGGTTTTGTATTTTCCGTTGATTAAAAAGTTTGGAGCGACTCCAAGTGGGATATAGAGGTTTGTAATGGTGTTTTCGATAAATTCGTCGTGAAGTTGCTGAAGCTTTTCATCTGAATTCCAGTAATTTCTTATAATATTTTTAGCCTCTTCAGGGTTTGAAAAATATTCATTTGCGATCCAGTTGATTTTTTCTTTTTTGGATAATTTAGAAAATCCGGCAACAGCGTTGTTCATTCTCAGTATTTTAAATAATAATGTTGCCGCAAATATACCATTTTAAGAGATTTGTTTAAAATCTATTTTAAAAAGAGTAAGTACGCAATCGTTATTTTTTTTAACATTTAACACTTAAAATGTGTATTATGTTTATTTTTTTCACTAAAATTGGGCTCTTTTTTATATTTAAATTAATTGTAATGAATACAAGTAAAATTACTGTAATACTTCTATTTCTAGTTGCAACCGTTTTTGGCCAACAAAAAATCACAATCGAAAATATTTACGGCGGCGCTTTCCGAGCAAAAGGAATGGATGAGTTGCAGTCTTTAAAAAATACAGATCAATATACTGTATTAAATATTGATAGAGCGAGCAGAAGTATGCAGATTGATTTATATGATTTTGCAACTTTAAAAAAAGTATCTAATCTAATTGATACTAAGAATCATAGAGAATTAACAGAAGGTATTGATAGTTATACTTTTGATGCATCAGAAAAGAAAATTTTAATTGCTTGCAATACCAATCAGATTTTCCGTCATTCTTTTACAGCAGATTATTATTTATATGATATCGCTTCTAAATCGCTAACTAAACTTTTTGATTTTCAGGTTCAAGAGCCAACTTTTTCTCCTGACGGATCTAAAATTGCTTACGCAAGAGAAAATAACTTATATGTATATGATGTAGCTTCAAAAAAATCTACACCAATTACAACTGATGGTAAAAAGAATGCGGTAATTAATGGTGTTACGGATTGGGTTTACGAAGAAGAATTTGCGTTTGTTCGCGCTTTCGATTGGAGTAAAGACAGTAAAAAAGTAGCTTATATTCGTTTTGATGAAAGCCAAGTTCCTGAATTTTCAATGTCTATGTTTCATAAAGATTTGTATCCGACAATCGAGACTTTTAAATATCCAAAAGCGGGAGAAAAAAACTCAGAAGTTTCATTACATATCTATGATGTAGCGGCTGGAGTAACTAAAAAAGTTGATTTAGGAAAATATAACGATTTTTACATTGCAAGATTACAATGGACAAATGATGCAAACATTCTTTCTGCGCAAGTTTTAAATCGTCACCAAGATAATTTAGATTTATTGTTTGTTGATGGAAATACAGCAGTTGCAAAAGTAGTTTTGAATGAAAAAGACAAAGCCTATGTAGATGTAACTGATAACTTAACATTCTTAAAAGACAACAGTTTTATCTGGACAAGCGAAAAAGACGGTTTCAACCATATTTATTTATATGATAAAACTGGAAAACTTAAAAATCAAGTTACAAAAGGAAACTGGGAGGTAACTTCTTACTATGGTTTTGACGAAAAAACAAAAACTATTTTCTACCAATCTACAGAAAATGGTTCTATAAATAGAGATCTTTACAGAATCTCATTAGACGGAAAAAACAAATTGCGTTTATCTAAAAAAGTAGGAACTAGTGCGGCAACTTTTAGCCCGAACTTCCAATATTTTATTACAACTTTCTCAAGTAATTTAGTGCCTACGACTTATACTTTAAACGAGTCAAAAACAGGAAAAGAAATTCAAGTTATAGAAAACAATCAAGCTCTTGCTGATAAATTAAAAGCATATAACTTACCTTCAAAAGAATTTATTGTTTTAAAAACAGCGAAAGGAAATGAATTAAACGCTTGGATTTTAAAACCAAAAGATTTTGATCCTTCAAAAAAATATCCTGTTTTCATGTACCAATATTCTGGTCCAGGATCTCAGCAAGTAAACAACGATTGGAATAATACTGACGATTATTGGTTCTTATCGCTTACACAGCAAGGTTATATTGTAGCTTGCGTTGACGGAAGAGGAACTGGTTTTAAAGGAGCAGATTTCAAAAAAGTTACGCAAAAAGAATTAGGAAAATATGAAGTAGAAGATCAAATCGATGCTGCAAAAGTAATTGGTTCTTACTCTTATGTTGATCCTACAAGAATTGGAATTTTCGGATGGAGTTATGGAGGATTTATGGCTTCAAACTGTATTTTTCAAGGAAATGATGTCTTCAAAATGGCTATCGCTGTTGCTCCAGTAACAAACTGGAGATTCTATGATAGCGTTTACACAGAAAGATACATGCAGACTCCACAAGAAAATGCAAGCGGATACGATCAAAATTCTCCAATTAATCACGTAGATAAATTAAAAGGAAAATTTTTATTGATTCACGGTTCAGGAGATGACAACGTTCATGTTCAGAATTCGATGCAAATGATGGAAGCTTTAATTCAGGCTAATAAACAATTCGAGTCTCAAATTTATCCAGATAAAAATCATGGAATTTATGGCGGAGCTACTAGAATTCAGCTATACAATAAAATGACTAATTTTATCAAACAAAATTTATAATCTAAATCTTTTAAAATTAATTAAATAAGAGAATAATATGGGAGAAACTCAAGTAAAAACTGCGCATCCAAAAGGACTTTGGGTATTGTTTGGAACGGAGATGTGGGAGCGGTTCAATTTTTATGGAATGCGAGCTTTATTGACTTTATTTCTTGTAAATTCATTATTAATGAAAGAAGAAGAAGCTTCATTAATTTATGGAGGTTTCTTAGGACTTTGTTATTTAACGCCAATGCTTGGAGGTTTTGTAGCAGACCGTTATTTAGGTAATAGAAATTGTATTTTATTAGGCGGATTATTAATGGCAATCGGGCAAATGCTTTTGTTTACAAGCGGAAGTGTTTTTGAATCTAATTTAGATTTAGCTAAAATTATCATGTATTCTGCTCTAGGAGTTATTGTTTTTGGTAACGGATTTTTCAAACCAAACATTTCTAGTATGGTCGGAAGTTTATACCCAAAACAAGAAAAAACAAAATTAGATAGTGCTTTCACTATTTTCTACATGGGGATTAACATCGGAGCTTTTTTAGGTCAGTCAATTTGCCCTTTATTGGGAGATGTTAAAGATGCTGGAGGAATTAGAGATATTCACGCTTTCAGATGGGGATTCATGGCAGCTTCTGTTGCAATGCTGTTAGGTACAGTTCTTTTTTACTTCTTAAAAAATAAATATGTAGTTTCTCCAGAAGGAAAAGCATTAGGAGGACTTCCGTCTAAGAATGATGCTTCAGATTTTGAAGAAGGAGAAGCGCAACAAGCAAATTTCTCTAGTAAATCTTTAGCAATTGCAGGTATTGTATTTGTCGCTTTAGGATTCTTTTTTCACTACGTTGTAGGGCAAAATTTAATTTATACTTTGATTTATTCAAGTGGTTTGGCATTAGCAGGTTTAATTATTTCTGATACTTCTTTAACAAAAATTGAAAGAGACAGAATTATTGTTATCTACATTGTATCATTCTTTATTATTTTCTTCTGGGCAGCGTTTGAGCAAGCGGGTTCTTCTTTAACATTTATTGCAGATAACCAAACAGATAGACATTTCTTTGGTTGGGCAATGCCTCCTTCAATGGTTCAGATTTTTAATGGAATGTTCGTTGTAATTTTAGCTGTTCCTTTTAGTATTCTTTGGGATACTTTAAGAGCTAAAGGGAAAGAGCCAATTTCTCCAGTAAAATTAGCTGTTGGTTTAGTTGTGATTTCGATAAGTTTCTTTATGATTGCAACTCAGGTTTCTTATATCGGAACTTCAGGGCTTTTATTAGTAAAATGGTTAATCTTGTTATATTTCCTAAATACATGTGCTGAGTTATGTTTGTCTCCAATTGGTTTATCATTGGTGGGTAAATTGTCTCCAAAACGTTTTGCTTCATTATTATATGGAGTATTCTTTTTGTCTAATGCATCTGGTTATGCTTTAGGAGGAACTTTAGGTTCTATTCTTCCGGCAACTGGAGATAAATTTGCAAAAGCAAAAGAATTAGGAATCGATCTTCAAGCAGTTTTAGATAAAAAAATAACACCATCTGCAGAGCAATTGGCTTTATTGGATCACCATCAGATTAGTACTCAAAACCCAATTTTTGCAGGATTTGAAATCCATAACTTATATGAATTCTTTATGGTTTTTGTTGTTCTAACGGGTATTGCGGCTATTTTGTTATTTGCTTTAACTCCAGTGTTAAAGAAATTAATGCACGGTGTTAGATAAAATGGAGAAGACAATTACCTTAGAAGAAATTCAAAATTTTGAAGGCAAATATCCAAAGCAATTATGGTATTTGTTTTTAGTTGAAATGTGGGAACGTTTTTGTTTCTACGGAATGAGAGGGGTTTTAGCAGTTTTCATGGTAGACCAATTAGGTCTGGTTGAAGGGAAAGCGAATCTTCAATATGGAGCTGTGCAGGCTTTTGTTTATGCTTTTACCTTTATTGGTGGAATTTTTGCTGATAAAGTTTTAGGATTTAAAAAATCGCTTCTTTTTGGAGGAATCGTTATGATTTTGGGTAATTTGCTAATTGCTGCAAATCCGCACGATTTCTTTTATTATGGAATAACACTTTCTATTATTGGGACTGGTTTTTTTAAACCAAATGTGTCTTCAATGGTAGGAGAACTTTATCATGAAAATGATGGACGCCGTGATGCAGGTTACGGATTATTTTATGCCGGAATTAATATTGGAGGAATGCTTGGTGGAGCAATTCCGATTTATTTAGGGAAAAATTATTCATGGAGTCTTTGTTTTCTTTCGGCAGCGATTGTTATGATAATTGGTGTTGTGACTTTTCTTTTAACGAAAAAGCATTTAGCGCCAATTGGAAATTCTCCATTAGAAAATCATGCGCCTAAAAAACGAAATCTTTACGAGATAGCAGTTTATGTAGGTTCTTTTGCGGTAATTCCATTAGTTTACATGATGGTTATAAATTCTGATTTTACAGAGTATTTTATGTATACTATCGGAATTTTGGCATTGGTATATTTTTTATATGAATTGATATTGATAAAAGAAAGAAAGCAACGACTTAAGTTCTTGGCTGCCTTTATCTTTATTTTTGCATATTTTATGTTTATGGCAATTTCTGAGCAATCTGGAGGTTCGTTGTCATTGTTTGCAAAAGATAATTTGACGAATAAACTGTTGTTTTTTAATATCGATCCAAATGTGGTTAATAATAGTATAAACTCACTTTATGTTATTATTTTTAGTCCGTTATTAGGCTTTTTATGGATCTATATGTCTAAACGAAAAATTGAGCCGAATACAGTTATTAAATTTGGTTTGTCATTTATTTTGCTGGCAGCTGGTTTCTTTATCTTTTATGCAGCTAGATATTTTGTGAACCAAGACGGATTAAGTTCGCTAGATGTATTTGCTTTAGGATATCTTTTGTATACGTTAGGTGAATTATGTATCGGTCCAATCGGAATGTCGGTAATTACTAAACTGTCTCCAAAAAGATTATTCGGAATGATGATGGGATTATGGTTTCTTTCAAGCGCATTTGGTCAATTTGCAGCGGGTAAATTAGGAGCAGAAATGTCTGATGCAAATACGGGAACTACATTAATGTCTAAACTTATAGCTTATACAGACGGATATTATCAATTAGCGGTTTATGCATTAGTTGCAGGAATTGCATTCATTGTTTTAACTCCGTTAATCAGAAGATTAATGCAAGAAGTTAAATAATTATATTGTAATTAGTTTTTACATAAATTTGCAGAAAATTCCTCATTATGAAAAAAATAATACTTATTGCTTTCATTTTACTTGGAGCTATGAATCTTCAGGCACAAGAATTAAAATGGTATACAGATGTGAGAGAAGCAATTACTATTAGTAATAAAGAGCAAAAACCAATGTTAATGTTTTTTACAGGAAGTGATTGGTGCGGTTGGTGTATACGTTTACAGAATGAAGTTCTTAAGACAGAAGAGTTTAAAAAATGGGCAGCAACAAATGTAGTTTTGGTGGAATTAGATTACCCAAGAGCTGTTCCTCAAACGCCAGAACTTAAGAATCAAAATCTTGAATTACAGCAAGCTTTTGCAATTCAGGGTTTCCCGACAATTTTCTTCACTAGCGCAGAATCTAAAGATGGAAAAGTTAATTTTAAAGGACTTGGTAAAACAGGATATGTTGCTGGCGGACCATCCGCTTGGTTAACAGTTGCTGAAGGAATTGTTCATCCGAAGAAATCTTAACGAAAGATAAACTCATAATTTTTTATATAAAAGTCCCTTGTTTACGCAAGGGACTTTTTTTGTTTAGTAAGAAAATAATTTCAATTCAATATGTGTATTGTGATTTTTATATTTTATTGTTATTAAAAAAACATATAATGTATTTTTTGTGCTAATAAAAATTGGAAAATTAAAATATTATGTTAATTTCGTTTCGCTAATCTAACCAAAACCAATTAATATGGCCAAAAAACTACTTATCCTACTGTTTTTTTTGGGTTCATTTTTTATGCAAGCGCAAAATTTAGCATGGCGAACTAATATGACAGACGCAATTGCAATTAGTAATGAGCAAAAAAAACCAATGTTGATTTTATTCACTGCCTCAGGTGTACCAGACAATCTTCAAAACGAAATTTTTAAAACTCCTGATTTTGCCGTATGGTCGCGTGATAACGTGGTCTTAGTAAAATTAGATTTGTCAGACATGAATGCTTCTGATACTGATCGTGAACAGAATGTGAAATTGAAAAATGCATTCGGTGTAGAAGAACTTCCAGAAGTATGCTTTGCCATGGCATCCATTAGAAAAAACAAAACAACGTTCAGTGCCCTAGGGAAAATCGCCTACAAACCTGGTGGAGCAAAAGCTTGGATTGCAGAATCGAATACGATTTTACATCCGCCTGAATAAAGATTTCATTTTAACTTTTATTTTAATTTTTTTTTGATACCTCTCTGTCCCGACGGAGAGGTATTTTTTTTATTTAAAAAAAATATGAACAGAGAATTTGATTTTTTATCGCATCGTTTTTTAAAAAATTAATAAAATAAGTTTCGTTTATTATCAAAGTGATTTTAATTATTAAATGAACATTTTTTGTTTGTTAAATAATTAATTTGATTTGGTTTTTATATTATTTTAGTCGCATTAACTTAACCAAAACCAATTTATTATGCTCCAAAAACTACTTATTTTAGTGCTCTTTTTGAGCTCTTTTTTCGTGCGTTCTCAAGATTTAGTTTGGAGAACCGATATTAATGACGCTGCTGTAGTAAGCTCTGAACAAAGAAAGCCATTATTCATTTTTTTTACGGGTCAAGGTGTTGGACAAAAATTTCAGAATGAAATTTTTGCTACCCGTGAATTTGAAAACTGGTCTCGTAAAAATGTTGTTTTAGTAAAACTTGATCTTTCAGATCCAACAGTTTCTGAAAACATCAAAGAACAGACATTACGATTGAAAAATGCTTTTGGAGTTCAACAAATTCCGCAAGTATGTATAACCGAAGTTTATTTAAGGAAAGGAAGGACAAGCTTCAATAAATTAGGTTTAATTTCTGATAATCTAGGAAGTATCAAATCATGGATAGATGCATGCAATACGATGTTAAATCAAGAATAGCCCAATTAAAGTTTATAATATCCCTTTTCTTTTGTTGAATGAAAAGGGATATTTTTTTTGAGACAACTTTCTTTCCAATTTTTTTGAATGGAATTAGAATTTGATCCGTCTGCAATTATCATTTTAGGCTGTATTTTATTTAATAATCGGTCTAGATTTATCTTTGGATTTTGTGTAATAATCAGTAAGTCTGGTGATAAATCAGAAGGATAAATTCCTAAACTGTCTATTATGAATATTTTTTTGTTTTTAAAATACAGCAAATTTTTTAGAGATTCAGTTTTACTTAAAGAAACCGAATTTCCAACGAGATATGAATTTATAATTCTATCATTTTGATTATTTTTAGATAATACGTCTCTTTTATAAAATACAATGTTTCTTCCTGTACGAGTAGAAATTAAGGTGTTGTTTTTTTGGTTGTAAATAATAAATTCTTTTCCTCTTTCGATTTGAATTTTATAAATGATAAATGACAACTGTACTAAAATTAAAGAACTCATTACGAATATCATTTTAGTAAAATTTGGTTTTTTTAGCCATATAATACCGCTAATTATTAAAAGATAAAATGTTAGCAAATAATAAGAATTAAAAGCAATATTCTGAATAACAAATGAATCTGCGGAAGCAACTGCGTGGATCATAAGATTTAGAAGATAAATGCTTTTTTCAAAAATCATTGTTATAAATAATGGCGGACTTGTAAAAATGGCAATTAGCATTACGATAATTCCAGCGATCATTATAAAAGACAGAACGGGAAGAATTATAATATTGGTAACAAAGAATAATCCAGGAAATTGATGAAAATAATAAAGGCACAAAGGCAAAGTGCCAATTTGAGCTGCAAAAGAAACGGTCAAAGCTTCCCAAATGTAATTTGTGAGTTTGTGTTTCGGTTTGTAAATATTCTTTAAAAGCGGCTGTAACCAGATAATAAAAAACAATGCTAGGTAACTTAACTGAAATCCGACATCAAATAAAAAATAAGGCTCGAATAATAATATAAGGAGAATTGAAACTAGTAAAGTATGATAAATATTGCCGTTTCTTCTTAAATGATTTCCAATTGCAACAAAAGAAAACATAACAACAGATCTTAAAACTGAAGGAGATAAGCTCGAAATAATAGCAAATCCGGCTAAAGAAATTAAAATAAAAAACAGTTTAAAAAATGATCCTTTTTTTGTGTTTGGAATTGGTTTTAAAATAAAAGAAATAAAAAGCATTATAAAGCCAACATGCAAGCCTGAAACTGATAAAATATGCGTTGCTCCAGAATATTGATAATCTTGAATAATATCTTGTGAAATTTCTTGCTGTTGTCCTAAAATCAAGGCGAGAGCGACGTTCATTTCTTCTTTGTTGAATTTTGACTTTTCAAGATTCAGAATGATTCGAGAATGCAATTTGGCGCAATAATACCAAATATCTTTTTGAATGGTTTTGCTAACTGAAATTTCTCTTTTCTGGCAGTAGATTTGCGCGTAAATTTGCTTGTCAGCCAAATATTTGCTGTAATCAAATTGATTGGGATTTTTACTCGATTGATTGCGTTGTAAAACGGTTTCAATTTTAATGGTATTTCCAATTATCAAAGGACTTTTAATGCTGTCTTTTTGAACATTGACAATTATTTTTCCTGAAAAATTCTTGCCCGAAATAGATTTTATTAACCCAATATAACGATCAGCGTAATCGTTGCTTTTTAGTTTTTCTCTAAGAATTAAAGTTATGGTTTGTTTCTTTTTAAAAGCACTTTCGGAATGTGTATAATTTGTTTTTTGTAGATTTTCGGTATGGCTTAATAAGGTAAAAATGCCGATTGAAAAAGCGAGACAATAGGACGAAATGCCAAAAGAAAAATTATTTCTACGGTATTTTAAATTCCACAAATAAGAAAAACAAAATAATATAGATGAGAATAATAATATTATTGTTGCTAACGTAATGGAACAATTAATATAATAAACGGTAATTATGCCTAACAAAAAGGCGATTGTAATTTTTACTAACGGAAAATCTAATACTTTCATGAGCTAAAAGTATTAAATATTTGTAAGAAAAATAGTAAAAATTAATATTTTTACGGAAGAATTCTATTTACTTGTTCGAAAGCATTTTTATAATACACTTCTTTTGTCGAAGAAATAATTACGCCTTTTGAAGTAGAAGAATGGACAAATTTAATTTCATCAGAATTGACTTCTGTAATAAGTCCAACGTGATTTATTTGTCTGCTTTTGTTGGTTTTAAAGAAAATCAAATCGCCTTTTCTTGCATCATTTAGCGGAATCACTTTTCCAATTTTTGCCTGCTCATAAGAAGCTCTTGGCAGTGTTATATTTTCACTTTGAAAAGTAGTGTAAACTAATCCAGAACAATCAAAACCGCTTCTTGTAGTTCCTCCAGCTTTGTAACGAACACCAATATTATCAGTTGCTTTTTCGATTAAATTATTAACTAAAGCTCTATTTTCTTTTTTTGATTCGTTTTTGGTCGCAACCGCAGAAGTTGATTTACAAGAAGTAAAAGCAACGGCTAAAACCAGAAAAATTATAATTCTTTTCAAAACGGAAGTTTTAAGTTATTTTTTTAAATCGGCGACAATCAATTCTGCTGTTTTTTTACTAGCGCCAATTCCACCCAATTTTTGTTCTAAAATATCATAATTATGGAGCACTTTTTTACGATATTCTGGTTCTAATAATTTTTGAAGCTCTTCTTTAATTCGTTTTTTATTGCATTCTCCTTGAATTAATTCTGTCACAACTTCTTGATCCATAATTAAATTGACAAGAGAAATATATTTTAAGGTAATAATGCGTTTTGCAATTTGATATGAAACTTCACTTCCTTTATAGCAAACTACTTCGGGAACTTTAAAAAGCGCCGTTTCAAGAGTTGCAGTTCCAGAAGTTACCAAAGCGGCAGTCGATGAACGAAGCAAATCGTAGGTTTTGTTAGAAACAAAAGCGATATTTTTATTTTTTAGAAATTGCTGATAGAACTCATATTCTTGACTTGGAGCGCCAGCAATTACGAATTCATAATCCTGAAAATCATCAACAACGCTGAGCATTACACTTAACATTTTGGTAATTTCTTGTTTACGGCTACCTGGTAAAACGGAAATAATTGGTTTTTCGCCTAAATTATTTTCTTTTCTAAATAAAGCTTCATCAAAAGCAGGCTGATTCTGAATGGCATCAATTAATGGATGTCCGACAAAATCTACTGGAAAATGATGTTTGTCTTCGTAAAAGCTTTTTTCGAAAGGCAGAATAACAAACATCTTATCGACATCTTGTTTAATGGCATTAATTCGATTTTCTTTCCAAGCCCAAATTTGTGGAGAAATATAATAGTGAGTTTTGTATCCTAATTCTTTAGCCCATTTTGCAATTCGCATATTAAAACCTGGATAATCAATAAAAATGATTACATCTGGCTTAAATTCAGAAATGTCTTTTTTGCAGATTTTAATGTTGTTTAAGATTGTTTTTAAGTTAAAAACAACTTCGATAAACCCCATGAAAGCCAATTCACGATAGTGTTTAACTAAAGTTCCGCCCACTTTTTGCATTAAATCACCGCCCCAAAATCTAATTTCTGCTTCAGGATCTTCAACATATAATGCTTTCATTAAGTTTGAACCGTGTAAATCTCCAGAAGCTTCTCCTGCAATTATGTAATATTTCATGTTGGTTTTTTTGAATGTGCTAAAGTTGTAATTCCGTATTAACGGTAACTTCACAAAGATAAGGTTTTAAACAATTAATGTAGAAATTGCCAGTACAATCACGGCTAAAATTACGCCACGAGCCATTAATTCTTTATTTCTTTTTAATAAAATAGCAAAAACGGCAAGATCTAAAAGTGTTCCTAAAGTTATGATTTTTCCGAGATATCCCTGTTCTTTTATAATTTGAAGCCCAGAGGAAATATCAAAATTGGTAAAAAAAGTAATGAATAAATAACTTCCTAAAAGTGCCGTAAAAATTCCGATTATAAAACCGATTCCTATTTCTTTAATCATTTAATTTCCAAGTGTTAAGTTGCTGAATGGAGTGGTGTGCAGTTAAGTCAAACTGAACGGGAACGACTGAAACATAGCCATTTTCTAAAGCCCATTCGTCGGTGTCTTCGCCCTTATCTTCGTTGACAAATTTTCCGGCAAGCCAATAATAATCTTTTCCAAAAGGAGTTTGTCTTTTGTCAAATTTCTGAGCGTAATATGCTTTCGCTTGACGACAAACTTTAATTCCTTTTATTTCAGATTCTTTCAATTTTGGAAAATTGACATTTAAAACTACTCCAGGCGGAAGTTTATTTGCCAGAGTTTCTAATGTAATTCTTTTTACAAAAGATTTAATTTGCTCAAAATCGGCATTCCAGTCAAAGTCTAATAAAGAAAAACCGATTGATTGGATTCCTTCGATTCCAGCTTCTACGGCGGCGCTCATTGTTCCAGAATAAATGACATTAATTGAAGAATTAGAACCATGATTGATGCCCGAAACACACAAATCTGGTTTGCGTTTTAAGATCTCATTTACCGCCAATTTTACACAATCTACAGGAGTTCCAGAACAGCTGTATTCGGCAATTTTGTCGTTTTCTTTTGAAATTTTGTCTAAAAATAAAGTGTTATTGATTGTGATTGCATGGCCCATTGCGCTTTGGGGTTTGTCTGGAGCAACGACGATAACTTCGCCGATTGTTTCCATGACACTAATTAGTGCTCTAATTCCTGGAGCTAAAATACCGTCATCATTGGTAACAAGTATTAGAGGTTTTTCGGCTTTCATTTAATGAATATTATGTGTAATTTTAACAATTGTAAGATTTTAAAAACAAATGTAGTGACAGATTCTTCGAGATAAGTCACAAATATTGTAAAATTTGTCAACTAAGTTAAAGAACTTTTTTGCGAATTAAACATTTTTATATCTTTAACAAAAAATTATCGTGACGTTAGCTATCGTGGCATAGTTTTTAACGTAACTTAGATTAAAAAATTGATGAATGCTATTATAAAGTTTATGAAAAGAAATTATAAGATACTCATAGCCGTATTGTGCTTATCGCTTACATTGTTTGCATTTAAGATGAATGCCGATAGGACAATCGATCCAGATCCGAACAGAGATAAAACACTTTTAGAATTATTAGCATTTGTTATTGAAAAAGGACATTATAGCCCAGCAGAAATAAATGATGAATTTTCGAAAGGTATTTTTAAGGATTATATTGATGCGTTAGACCCTTCAAAAAGGTTTTTCCTTCAGTCTGATATTGATGAATTTAAGCAATATGAATTAATGCTTGATGATCAATTTTTGAATAAAGATATTACTTTTTTCAACCTAACTTATACAAGGTTGATGAAGCGTATGGAAGAGAGTAAAAAACGTTATAAAACGATTTTGGCTCAGCCTTTCAATTATAATGTGGATGAAACTTTTAATGCTGATTACGAGAACATTCCGTATGCAAAAAATTTGACTGAAATTAATGAAAGATGGAGAAAACAAATTAAATTGTCGACTCTTTCTTCATTGGTAACAAAACAAAAAATTGAAGAGGAAAAGAAGAAAAAAGATCCTGCATACAAAGAAAAAACTTTTGATGCTTTAGAAAAAGAAACACGCGAAAGTTCTTTAAAATCTTTAGATGATAACTTTAGTGTTATTAAAGATTTAAATAGAGAATATTGGTTTTCTGTGTATTTGAATTCAATTATGGCTCGTTTTGATCCGCATACAAGCTATTTTGCACCAGAAGAAAAAGATCGTTTTGATGTCAATATCAGTGGTAAATTAGAAGGAATCGGAGCTCGTTTGACTAAGAAAAATGATTTCACTCAAATTGATGAATTGATTTCTGGAGGTCCAGCTTGGAAAGGAAAACAACTAGAAGCGGGTGATTTAATCTTGAAAGTTGCTCAAGGAAATGAAGAACCAGTTGACGTTGTTGGAATGCGTCTAGATGATGTTGTAAAGAAAATTAAAGGTCATAAAGGAACTGAAGTAAAACTTACAGTTAAAAAAGTAGACGGTTCTATCAAAGTAATTTCAATCATTCGTGATGTGGTAGAAATTGAAGAAACATATGCTAAATCTAGTATTGTTGAGAAAAACGGTTTGAAATATGGAGTAATTTATCTTCCTAAATTTTATATCGATTTTGAAAACAAAGATGGACGCGACGCAGGAAAAGATATCGCGCTTGAAGTAGAAAGATTGAAAAAGGAAAACGTTAACGGAATTGTTTTAGATGTTCGTGATGACGGTGGAGGATCTCTTTCTACAGTAGTTGATATTGCTGGTTTATTTATCGAAGAAGGACCAATTGTTCAGGTAAAATCTGCTGGTAAAAAGAAAGAAGTTTTATACGATAAAGACAAAAAAATCGAGTGGGATGGTCCGTTGGTAATTATGGTAAACAGTTTCTCTGCTTCGGCATCTGAGATTTTGGCTGCTGCAATTCAGGATTACAAACGTGGAATTATTATCGGAAGTAAACAAACTTACGGTAAAGGAACTGTACAAAACGTATTAGATTTAAATCAGTTTGTTCGTAATGCAAACTATGGAGATCTTGGAGCTTTGAAAATTACAGGTCAAAAATTCTATAGAATTAATGGAGGTTCAACTCAATTAGAAGGTGTTCATAGTGATGTTGTTATGCCAGATCGTTATGCTTACCTAAAAATGGGTGAAAGAGATATTGATAATGCAATGCCATGGGATAAAATTGATCCAGCAGACTATAATACTTGGACTTCTAGTGAAAACTTCAACAAAGCGATTTTAAACAGTAAAAATAGAATTGCTCAAAATGCTCAATTCAAATTAATTGAAGACAATGCAAAATGGATTGATGTTAAGAACAAAGAAAACACGTACAGCTTGAATATTAAGAGTTTTAAAGAAACTCAAGAGCAAGTTGAAAACGAAGGAAAAAAATACAAACCAATTTCTGATTATAAAAACAGCTTAGTTTTTAAATCTCTTCCGTATGAAGACGCAGAAACAGCTAATGACGCAGCTTTAAAAGAAAAAAGAGATGCTTGGCATCAGGCTTTATCTAAAGACGTGTATGTTGAAGAAGCTTTAAATGTTTTGGATGATTTGCAAACAAAAGGATTGGTAAAAAATAACGTTTCTCCTAAAATGAAAAAGGATAAATTAGTGAAGTCTTAAATTCAAAAAGAATTTAATTTGTTTAAAAACGCTCTATAAATTTTAATTTATGGAGCGTTTTTTTGTATGTTTAGCTTCTAAAAATATTATTATGAAAGTTTGTCTTAGTCTGATATTGTTGAGTTTTGCATTAATGTCTTGTAAAAAAGAAATCGTAAAAAGTGATGAAAATATCACCAAAGAAGAAGTTGTTTCATTTAAAGGAAATACTAGTGCAAACGATTCTTTGTATACGGTTGCCTATCTTCCGACTTCGACGACAAAACAAATTGTAAAACATAAATATTATACTCTTTCATACAATGAAAAATTTGAACAAGCTGAATGGGTTGCGTACGAATTGAAGGCAGCATATTTAAAAAATAACGATTTTAAAAGGCCGTATTTTATAGAAGATCCAAAAGTAACTACAGGTTCTGCCGATTGGAGAAATTATAAAAAATCAGGTTATGATAAAGGCCATCTTTGTCCGGCTGGCGACATGGAATTTAGTAAAGAAGCTTATAATGATACTTTTTATACTTCGAATATTTCTCCGCAGAAAAAAGAATTTAATGCTGGAATTTGGAATAGAATAGAGCAGAAGACACGTTATTGGGCTGGAAAATATAATGACATTTACGTTGTAACAGGCGGAATTGCGAAAGATTCAGACAAAAAAATAGGAACAGAAGAAGTTGCTGTTCCTAAATATTTCTATAAAATTGTGTTAGCAAAATCTGGAAAAGAACACAAAGCAATTGCATTTTTGGTTCCAAATGAGAAAAGTGACAAATCTATTTATGATTTTGTAGTTCCGATTGAAACTTTAGAAAAAATGACTGGAATTGATTTCTTTCCAAACCTTAAAAACTTAAAAAGCAGTAAGGACTTTTAATTCTTCAATTGTTGTTGTCGGATTTTCGGCTTTAAAAACAAAGCTTCCCGCAACTAAAACATCTGCGCCTGCTTCTACTAGTTGTTTGGCATTTTTGCTGGTTACACCGCCGTCAATTTCTATTAATGTTGAAGCATTTTTACGAGTAATCAAAGCTTTTAGTTTTTTGACTTTATCGTAAGTGTTTTCAATAAAAGATTGTCCGCCAAATCCAGGATTGACGCTCATGATGCAAACGACATCAATATCATTAATAACATCTTCCAATAAATCAACATTTGTGTGCGGATTCATTGCTACTCCAGCTTTCATTCCTTCTGCTTTTATTGCTTGAAGTGTTCTGTGTAAATGCGTACAGGCTTCATAATGCACTGTTAATCCATTTGCTCCTAAATCTGCAAAAGTTTTAATGTAGCGATCTGGATCGATAATCATTAAATGAACATCGATATATTTTTTTGCGTGTTTAGAAATTGCTTCTAAAACTGGCATTCCAAAAGAAATGTTAGGTACAAAAACTCCGTCCATAATATCGATATGAAACCAATCAGCTTGACTGTTATTAATCATTTCGATATCACGTTGTAAATTGGCAAAATCTGCTGCAAGAACTGAAGGAGCTATAAATGTGTTTTTCATTTTAGTGTTGTTTTTATGCAAAGATAAAGTTTAACCGCAAAGTGCGCTAAGATTTACGCAAAGTTCGCTAAGTTTTTTGTTTGTAAATGTTTAAGGAAATAAAGTTCACAAAGCGTTGTGTTCTCTACTTGCAACTAAAATATATCTTTAAAAAAGACTTGGCGAACTTTGCGTAAATCTTAGCGCTCTTTGCGTTAAAAAGAGTAAAAATAAAAAACTCCGGTAATCAGCCGGAGTTTCAATCATCAATCAAAAAACGAACAGTCAATCAAACTGTTGTTTGCTTTAAAATTCCAAATCTAAAATTCCAAATTCCAATGGGTTGTTGGAATTTGGAATTTAAAAATATTGAAATTTAATATTATTATCCTAAATAAGTTTTAAGGATTTTACTTCTAGAAGTATGTTTCAATCTGCGAATTGCTTTTTCTTTAATCTGACGAACACGCTCACGAGTTAAGTCGAAAGTTTCTCCAATTTCTTCAAGAGTCATTGGGTGTTGATCGCCAAGACCAAAATACAAACGTACAACATCTGCCTCTCTTGGAGTTAATGTTTCTAAAGAACGTTCGATCTCAGTACGAAGAGATTCGTGAATTAATTCTCTATCAGGATTTGGAGATTCTCCAGAACGTAATACGTCATAAAGGTTAGAATCTTCACCTTCAACAAGAGGCGCATCCATAGATAGGTGACGACCAGAGTTTTTCATAGACTCTTTTACGTCATTTACAGTCATGTCAAGTTCTTTTGCAATTTCCTCAGCAGAAGGCGGACGCTCGTTAGATTGCTCTAATAAAGCGTACATTTTGTTGATTTTATTGATAGAACCAATTTTGTTTAATGGTAAACGTACAATACGAGATTGTTCAGCTAGAGCTTGAAGAATCGATTGACGAATCCACCATACAGCATAAGAAATGAATTTGAAACCACGAGTTTCATCAAAACGTTGAGCTGCTTTAATTAAACCTAAGTTTCCTTCATTAATTAAATCCGGAAGAGTTAATCCTTGATTTTGATATTGTTTAGCCACAGATACTACGAAACGTAGGTTGGCTTTTGTTAGTTTTTCTAAAGCTCTTTGATCACCAGCCTTTATTCTTTGTGCTAATTCTACCTCTTCATCAGCGGTAATTAGGTCAACTTTTCCAATTTCTTGTAGATATTTATCTAACGATGCAGTTTCACGATTAGTTACCTGCTTGGTGATTTTAAGTTGTCTCATGTTGTTGTCTCCCTATTTTTTTAAAGTGTACAAATGGTTATACGTAAGGAGTATCAATAAAGTTACAAAAAATAAATATTTTTTTTTAAAATTTATAAGTGGCGCCAGATTGTATTGATAAACTATAGGGTTTTGAAGTACTATCATCATTATAGGTCGTGAGGTAATATTTGAAAATTGGATTAAAATCGAGTTGTAATTTTTCTGTTATTTTATAATTGAAACCTAGGCCTAGATTAAATGAAAGATTGGTTTCTGATAGGTTTTTTAGTTCTGCAATTTTTTCTTTTTTAAAGCTTTCCGAAGAAAAAGACAATTTGTTTTCATCTAAAATTAAAATGCTAAAACCTGTAAAGGCTTCCATACCAAAAGGATTATTATCTTTTATTAGAGCATAATTAAACTCTAAAGGCATTTCATAGTATGAAATTTTTTGCTCAAATTTTCCTTCACCGTCAGTTCTTATAATAGTATTGATATCTGCGCTATTATAATTTTTTATTATGATGTTTTCATATCGAATTCCAGATGGATCAGTAATACTCGTTGCTAATTTTAAATTTATATGGGCAACACCCACTCTAAATCCAATTTTTCCATACATAGATTTAAAATAGAAACCATAATGAGATGTAATAGGATGAGTTTTAGAAAAATTATTGAAACTTTTGTTTATAGTAGATTCGTCTATGAAAGGATTAAAAATTGCAGGTCCATAATAAGCAGAAACAGAATATTCAGGATCTAAGCCTGTTTTTTGTTGCGGATAATCCTTTTTTACATACTCTCGCTTTGGATTTGGTTTCCGTTCTAATTTTTTTGCTAAAGTATCTGTTTTTATTGTATCCTTTTTTACAATAGTTAACGGAGGTTCAGTTGTCATTTCTTTTTTCAAAGGAGTTGTATTATGGATCGAATCTGTTGTTCTTGGGTAACTTAAATTAGAAGTTTTCTTTGGTTTGTTCTTAGAAACTTTGTTTTTGTCGTAGCTGATTGTTTTATTTTTAGGTGTAATTTTAGTATGATTATTTCGTGAAGGTTTGTAAATTGTAGTAACTGTTTGATTCTTTTTTATAATTACTTTGTATTTTTTAACTACTTCATACTCTTCATATTCATCTGTTGAAGCTACTAATTTTGAGGATTGTTTTATTAATTTTTCAGATCTATTTTTTCTGACAATTGTTTTCGTTTCACTTGTTTCACCAATAATTTTTGTTGTTGATGGTTTTGTTTGTGATACGGTAGATTTTGTTTTACTATCCTGATATTTTAGTGATTGTAATGATGCTGGTTTTTTTGATTGAGATTCGCGATTTTGTTTTTTAGATTTTGTTTTGTTTTGAATGGAGTATTGAGTGGCATTTTGTTTTTTCTGGATCTGAGTGTTATTTTTATCCTGATTAGTTTGTACTAAAAATAACATAGAAGTTGCAATAACAGCCGTAAGTAAGCTTGGCAAAAACCAGAATAAAATTCTTCTTTTTCTTTTTTTTCTTAAATCAGTTTCAATTGAAGCCCATAGATTTTTACTTGGCTCCTTATCCAGAAGTGCCAATTTGTCTTTGAATATTTTTCCTATTTCGTTTCTATTTTCCATGGTTTTGATTATAATTATGGAATGTGTGTGTTGAAGTGATTTTTTCTTTTAAAATTAATTTTGCCCTATGCAAATTCGACTTTGATGTGCTTTCTGTTATAAAAAGCATGCTTGCAATTTCTTTATGTGAGTATTCATCCATTTCGTATAAATTAAAAACTAACCGATATTGATGGGGCAATTCTTGTATTAGAGATAAGATGTAATCTAATGAAAAGTCAAGTTCATTTTCATCTATGAATACGTCTTGAGAAATGTCATCTTTAATAGGTGTTAAAAAACAAGATTCTCGATAGCGACTGATGGCTTTGTTGATCGTTATTCGTTTCATCCAACCTTCAAAACTTCCTGATCCTTTAAAATTTTTGATATTGGAGAATATTTCAATAAAGGCGTCATGAAGATTATCTTCAGCTTCTGCATCGTTTGTACAGTACTTTAAGCTCGTTACGTAGAGAATTTTATAATATAAATTATATAATTGTTCTTGCGATTTCCGATTTTGCTTAATGCAGCCTTTTATGAGTTGGTCTAAATTCAAAAATGAAAATGTTTAATGGTTTTTAAATGTAGGAATTAGGATGGTATTTAAGCAATTAAATTAGAAGTATCGTATTGCTCTGGATTTGGTTGTGCCTTTTTTTGGAATTTTTGATGTAACCGTTTTTTCTCCAGTTTTGAAATTAATGGTAGATACAGTATTCTCATCGATTTCTGTAGAACTCCAGTAAACGGAATCTGTAAGATCTCCTAAATTTTTTAAGTATACATTTTTGTATATTAGATCAAGTTCGTTTACGGAAGGTAAAAACCAATCATTAAAAACATCTTGAATTTGTTTTACAGCATCTTTTGCTAATAAAGTTCCATTATTTGTACTATTGCATGAAGATGGATTTAAATAGTAATTTTCCAAAAAATCATGATAGTTTACTATTTGCGCGGTGTTGTAAAACCCGCTTCCTAGATCAGGATTTCTTGCATTTTTTATGGACGAAGTGGCGCATCCCCAATCAGAATCTCTGAGGTCTTTTGTTGCAACTTCCATATAACGCCATCCAAAAGTATATTCGCCTTTGTCATAAAAGACAATTCCTTTTGCGGGTCCAATATCGCCAACTTTGTATTCTTTTCTTGATTCGTATACGAGTTCTAAGTTAATATTTCTAGGATCTGTTTTTATTTTTATATTAATTCCGTCTACAATTACTTCTCGATCAATATTCCAATATTTTGATATGTCAGAATCTCCCTCTAAATTGATGTTAATGTGAAGTTTTTCGTCTACAAACAAAAAGAAAAAGGTTCCGTAGTATTTTTGATTATTGTAATAAAATTGCAAATAACCACCTGGATTTATTAAAAAGCTTCCGCTGAAATAAGTATTGTCATTTGTTTCGGAATATTTCACTCTCCAGAAGTAGTTGATAGGATTTTCAATAGGAGGAGTAAATAAGTTATTATAATATCTTATGATATCTTCCCTGCTACAGTTGTTTACAGCAATCGCCAATTCATCATTATTATTAATGGTGTATTTTGTATTATCGTCTAAAGTTGTCGATATTGGATAGCTTATACTTAAGGATTGTCCGTTTGGTAGGTTTTCCAGAATTTTACTAAATTCGATATCACTACTTATGTTTACGCCTCCAATGGTATTTAAATCTCGATCATATTTTTTTAGACTCAAAGGATAGACAAATTCTACGCAAGGCGGTATTTCGCCACCTTCAAGTGCTTTGCTAGTTGTGGCTTTTTTCAAAGTAATGTAAAGCTCAGAATTTTTCTCGATTATTTTACCGGGCGTGCCTTTGTCGACAATTGCAATTTCGTGTAAATTATCTTCAAAATTGGAACATCCAACCATAATAGAAAGTAGAAATAAAAAAAATAGAGCAGTTTTATTTTTTATAAAATTTTTCATCTTGAAGACTTTTAGCTTGGTTTCTAATTAATAGTGTCTAAAAGTCAAAAAGGTTGCGTCGAGAATAAAAAAATAAAAGCCTTAATTCAGTCAGTGAATTAAGGCTTTATAAATAATAGGCAGTTTTTAAACGTTGTCTAATTACTGCTAGCTTCATTTATGTCTATAAATTCTTTGATAAAAACAGATTTTCCACTTTCTGAAAATCCTTCAAGAACAATTTCGAACTTACCAGAAACATCAGAAGTGTAAAAGCTTAATTTTTGATCTTTAAGATTTACATTCGGATTCCATAACAACTGATGCCTGTAATCAGGAATTCTGTCATTTTTTTCTTTGGTGTAATCAGGGCGAAAATATTCTTTTTTAATTTCTGGTCTTAACAATTGTGGTCTGGTAATAAAACGGCCTTTTAGTTTGGTATCATAATTTCCTTCTTTAGTAGTATAAGCCAGAAGTCCATTAAATGAATTCGCTCCGTAATAATAAAGACCACTAACGACGTTTACCTTTTCAATTTTTTTCGGATTGTAGGCAAAAAGCTCATTTAAATCCTCAATTACAAGTCCGTCAACAGTAACAAGTACTGGCATTGTAGATTCATAATTCGTATCATTATCAGGAACATGAATCGAATAATTATTTTTAGTTTTTGTAAAATAAACCCCCTTTATAATTTCCGTAATGGTTTCTTCCATTGTTTTAAATCTGGTATAATCGTCTAAAACATATTCGGTAGATAAACTTCCAAAAAAAGGAACATTATCTTTTATATTTACAATACTGTCTTTTTTGACATTATAATAGGCGTTTTCGATCTGGCTTGAAACCATTCTTTCGCTAATGTTGTCTTTAGAATCTGAGTTGAATTGAAGATTTGTAAATTCCAGTTTCGAAAAATCTGCCGTAATATCTTTGTCGACTTCAATTGTATATTCATTTTTGTTGTCTTCAATCACCTGAACAATAATGTTTGTGCTTGAGTTTGATTTATCAAGGTTAAAAATAAATCTTCCCTGATCATCTGTTTTTGTAAATCTTAATTCAGAATTTTTATCAACAATAGAAAGTGCTATTTTCTTATTTTTAATATCAGCAGAAGAAGAGGTTATTTTTCCTGTAATCAGCTCGCCTCTTAATTCTGGCAATATCAAAACATTATTTTTAAGTGAAGCAGCTACAATATCTTTCCTGCTATCTTTTGTTTGGACAAATCCGTTTTTGTTTTGAATAACGTAACCATCTGTTTTTCTTATAGAAAGACTGTATTTTCCATTTAAGAAATCGTCAGATTCAGTTTTTATGGTAAGAGGAACTTCTTGACGGCTATTATATGTTTTATTTTTTAAATCAAAAGAAATAAAATTGTTGGCTACAGTAGAGGTGGCAGAGTTTTCAGTTTGTACGGCTGTTTGATTAGGAATTTCTTTATATGGATTTAAGATATAAAGATCGATATTGAAAAAATTTTCAGCATCTTTATTCAACATCCATTTCGTGTATCCAATTAATTTATAATTGCCAGATTCAAGAGTTGTTGGTAAAAAGAAATCTCCATTTCCTGTGCCATCTTTAAGGAATATTTTATGCCTAAAAACACTTTTTTTGTTGCTGTCTACTAATTCTATATAAGCAGTTTTGCTTTGTGTTTTTGCGCTTTGAGTAGTGTTGTCTATACAGAAAACTTTATACAATAAAGTTTCTCCAGTTAAATAAGAACTGGTATTGGTGCTGATATAAATGGACTCATTTAAGGTTTTGTCGATTCTATTCAGTTCTGTTGGCGAATTAAGATTTTGGGCAGTTAAAATCTGTCCAGAACTTATTAATAAAGCTGAAAATACGATGTGTTTTAATCTATCCAAAATGAAGGTTTTATGTTTGATGCAAAAGAGGTACAGTCGCCACATTGAATATCATATAAGATAATTGGTGTGTCTTGAGTAGGGTAGTAAGATTTAGTTCCTGATCGAACCAATTCTATTGCCGTACTTGATGTCAAATCGAAGATATATCTATAGGCATCTTCTTCTGGGATCACAGCAGGACAATTGTATTGATATTCGGGTTGTTCTTTTCCTGGGAGTATATCCTTAAAGTTGAAAAATAATCTTTTTGTGGAAACAGAAGAAACGTTAAAAAAACCAATTACTTTTTCATTCGGATTGTCTACTGAGGTCAGATTTCCGTAAAAAAAGCCTGGCTGAGTCTGAGAAAGTATGCTTCCTGAATTGGATATTTCATTTAATGTTTCATAAAAAGTTTGAGCAGCCAAATTTTGAACATATTGTTTTACTAAAATACTATATCTGTTTCTGATTATTACATCTTTTGAATCTATAAAACGAACGGGAAAATTAACAACTTTATCTTCACTCAATTTACTGGTGTTGGTAAGTAGTAGTTCTTTTGAAGATTGGTTTAGATAACATACTCTCGCTTCTTCTACACGGTCAACCAATTCAATTGCGCCATTTACAACTACTGCTTTTTTTGCGTACCAATATGGAGCAATTACTTTGTAAGTTTCCTCATATTCATATCTGTAATATTTAGAAGAGTTTGTAGGATCTGTGCTATTTACCGTAATTTCTACGCCTAACTCACCATTTTTGGTAACCGCAGTGGCTTGCAGGTTTTCAATTTCCGTTTGTGTCGGCATTTTTTCGGTAGTTGAAATATAAGAGTGGCCGTCTTTAGTGCGAACATGTAGCTGATAGCTTCTGTCTGCAGTTGCCTGAAATTGATTGATAGAAGTGTAGGTTTGATTGTTTTCTTGAAAATCGTATTTGTTTCCAATATCGTCTGTAATATAAACTTCCGCTTGACTTTCAAATCTTGGAGCACTTTCTTCTAAAGTGTAAGTTCTTGAAATTTTAATTTGTTGATTTTTTAATTCGTTAGTAATATTTGCTTCAATTACCACTAAGTCTTCAAATTCATTTGCTTGGTAAGCATACGGTGTAGTGCATCCAAAAACAGAAGCTAATGTTAACGTTATAAGGAATCTTAAGAGTATGATTTTTTTCATAACTATTTAAAATTTAAAATTGTAAGTAATTGTTGGTATTGGCACGGCAAAAATGGAAGTTTTGTATGCTTTGATTTCGCCATTGTTTGTTACAAAAAAGATTGAATATGGATTATTTCTTCCTAAGAGATTATAAACGGAAATATTCCAAAAACTATGAGCTAATTTTTTTATTTTATGATTTCCTTCAATATTTAATCCAACATCTAATCTGTAATAATCTGGTATTCTAAATTGATTACGGTCGCTATAAAGAGTATATTCGGCTCCATTATAGTAATATTTTCCAATAGGATAAGTGATAGGTCTTCCTGTCTGATACACAAAGTTAGATGAAAAACTGTATCGATGCGTAATTTTGTAATTCATAACTATACTTAGATCATGAGGTTTATCAAAATTAGTTGGGAAAAACTTTCCGTTGTTTACCTTTTCATCATTAAACTGACTGTCTAGTTTAATGAAGCTTCTAGAATAAGTATAACCAATCCATCCGTTAAGTCTCCCAATTGATTTTCTTATTAAGAGTTCAATTCCGTACGCTTTTCCATCGCCTTGAAGTAATTCAGTTTCTAAATCTTGGTTTAAAAGTATTTGAGAACCTGTTTTATAATCTAATACATTTTTAGATGTTTTGTAATAACCCTCAAGACTGACTTCTAAATCTTTATAGTCAAGATTTTTAAACAATCCTACAGAGTATTGTCGCCCGCTTTGAGGTTTAACATTTAAGTCGGATAATTTCCAAGTATCAGTTGGAGATTGTGTTGTGTTATTGGTAAGAAGATGTATGTACTGATAATTTTGGTCAAAACCTGCTTTTAAATAAAGGCTTTCATCAATAATATATCGAAGACCAACTCTTGGTTCAAACCCTCCAAAAGTTTTAATAACTTCATTGTTTCCGTATGTTTTTTCTTCAATTACAGTTGATTGTGTTTTTGGAACACCGTCCTGATATACTTTTTGAGTTGATGGTCCAAGTGCCGCAAAAAGAGAATAACGAGCCCCTAAATCAAGAAGTAGTTTTTCGGAAATCTTAAATTTATCTGAGAAATATACAGCCGATTCTAAACCTTTTTCATGTTCTATATCAATAGGATTAACTAGTGAATTATCTCCGTTTGGTGTTAATTGTCCCGGATTTATCTTATATAGTTTGCTTGCTATTCCGTAAGTGAATTTATGGTTGCTGTTGAATTCAGTATTGAATTTTAAATTCCCTTGTGTTTCGTTTATTTTATATTTTAAAATAAAAGATTCTGGATTAATTGCGCTGTAATCAATACTATATTTATATTCACTATTGGTAAAATTCAACTCGCTGTTATTTTTTTCGTTAAAAGCGTGTTTCCATTTCAAAGAAACCATTCTGTTGCTATATGTGTATAAAGAATCTGGTGTGATATTGTATTTGTCTTTACTGAAATAACCAGAACCTTCAACCGAATTATTTTTGTTTATTTTATGTGTGTATTTTGCATACAAATCATAAAATGAAGCTTTACTATTTTTTAAATTCTCATCGTCTAGAGATTTAAGAATCCAGTCAGAATAAGTTGCTCTTCCTGCAACCATTAAGCTGGCTTTTTCTTTTACAATAGGAATAGAAGCTGTCAGGTTGCTTGTAACAGGTCCGATACCTCCTTCACCTGAAAATTTCTCTGTATTGCCATTTTTTGAGATAATATCAAATACAGAAGATAATCTTCCTCCATATTGAGGCGGAATTCCTCCTTTGTAAATATCAACTCTGTTAATTGTGTAAGGGTTTATAGCACTGAAAAAACCAAAAAGATGCGAAGGATTATAAATAGTTCCGTTATCTAGTAACATTAAATTTTGATCTTCTTTACCTCCACGAACATTAAATCCAGACGAGCCTTCTCCAGTAGATTTGACCCCAGGAATAGTAAGTGCAATTTTTAGAACATCTCTTTCTCCTAAAACCAACGGAACCGTTTTAACTCCTTCTGCTTCAATAGTAGTAACTCCCGTTATGGCGGTTCTTACGTTTTGGCTATTTTTACTTTTTACCAAAACTTCATCAAGCTGATTGATTTTTTCAATAATCGTAAAATCTAATGTTCCGTTACTGTAAATCATGATTTTTCGAGATGCTGTATTGTATAGCACCGATCCAACTTCAATAGTGCTCAAGCCTGTCGGAATTTTCAAGGTGTAAAAACCTTCGGCGTTAGTAACTGTGCTTATGGAAGTGTTTTTTACCCTTACATTTATGTCTGAAAGAGGTTTTTGATCTTTCAAATCTGTAATATGTCCTGAAAGGATGTATATGTCTGAATTTGAGTCTGTCTCTGTTGTTTCTTTTCCGATCAATTCAACAGGAGCAGAAACCATCTTTTGATTTTTCTGAACCGAGTCATATTGTTGGAAAAATATCGGTGCATTTGAATTTTTAGTAGTATTCAATTTGCTGTAAATAATACTGTTTTTGGTAAGGATAATTTTGTTTTTATCTATAAAAAAATTCAAATCGCTGTCTTGTAAAACCTTAGCCAAAACATCCTGAACAGGTTTATTTTGGTAGTCGCCTGAAATTAAAACATTTTGGTCGAACCATTCTTCTTGAAAGTAAAATTTAAAATGGCTAGTAGCTTCAATTTGCTTTAAAGCTTCAATTTTGTTGATGTTACTGAATTTTATGCTTACTGTATTTTGCTGATTTTGTGAATGCACTAAAAAATTAAAACCAAAAAAAAGTAAAAGGATTGTAAATATTCTCATTGCGTAATTTTCAAGCTTTAATTATTAATGTAAATCATTAAGTTTTTCATAAATAGTGGCAGATTTTCTTTTCTTACCTTACTATTCATAAAATAATAATCGTTTATTTTTCTTTTTCTGTCTGGGAATAAGCTAATAATTGCTTTTTTGTCTTTGATAAGATTTAATTTGTTTTCTTTAAGAAGAATAAACTCGTTGGCAGGAATATATTCTATCTGATTAATTTCAACGTTATTAAGTTTATTTTTCTCCTTTAAATATTTTATATAAAGAGTAGTAGTGCTGTTAATGATTGTTTCTTGATAAAAGCCACCTTTGAAAACAGAAGGAAGATTTTTCAGATTTACAAATTTTTCATCATTTATTGTAAAACTGTTAACATGCTCTTTTACTAGATTTATTCTAGTGTTATTATCCTCAACATAAGGATTTAAAATTAGTTCATCTCTGTAGATGTCATATTTGAGAAGTAAATCGAAATAATTTTGATTATTATAGCAGACATTTCCTTTTGTAAAATTATCTGCTTGATAATACCTGTTTTGATTGTTTACGGTTTTGTCATAATTAAAATGAGCTGGGCCATTTTTAATATCTAGAGATTCAATGCCTAAATTTTTATCTAGCCATTTATAGATCTCTTTTTCTTTAGAATTTTGACTCTGAATGCAGTGATTGTTTAGTAATAATCCAATTATTAGAATGAATAAGGATTTTTTTTGTAAATTCTTCAACAGATTAAGGTTTTTATAGTTTTTGGTTTTGGTTGTTTCCAAAAATAGATAAAAAATGTAAGTAATATAACTTAATAGTGTTAAAATGTAATAAAATATGTATTTTTAGTATAAAAAACGGATAGTTTGATTTTAAAATTTTGAAGAAATAAAAGGGATTTCCAAAATTTTGAAAATTTAAACGTTTCTGGGCTTAGTGCATTTCTTTCTAAAATAAAAGATCAACTTGAGAATTGATTTTTTCTTGATAATAATCTATTTTTCGAATGGCTCTGTTGAAAAATAAATTTCTTTCTTTAATGCCCGATTGTCCTAAAGGTTTTGAGTTGATGATCTGTTGTTTAAAAAACTGATGTACATTTTTACAGCTGTCTTTGTTGTCAGTAATAAAATAGCCTAAAAGAGTGTAAGGAACAAACATCGTTAATTTTTCTTCAGATTCAATCAACATATTATTGTTTAGTAATATCAATTCATTATAGTAAATTTCAAAGTTTGTATTTGGTTTGTTGCATTTTTCCTGAATCAATGAAACAATTCTCTTTAAGTCTTTGCAAAGTGCATTTGCGCTGTTTAGATTAAGCAAACCGGCCTCATAAAAATATAAAATCTGTTGTAAGCTACTATTTATTGTAGTGTCGTTCCATACTTCATTGACAAAAGCATCTTCATATATTTTTTTTAATCTCTGCATGTATTCTGTAAAAGATTCATCTACAACAAAATTCTCAAACGATACTTTTTTTTGATCAGAATTTAGAAGGTTAAGCCATACAAAAGCTTTAAATTTTGATATTATGGTACTGTCCATAAAATAAAACAAGGGAATATCTTTTGCAGAATAGAAAAGGGTTGTTTTTTCGCTTTTCGTAAGAGCTTCGATATTTTCAGCCGATGATTTGAAATACTGAAGCATATCTTTTAGGTTTTCGATTTCGATTGTTTTTTCAACAATTACTTTTTCTTTATTCGAAAACAAATTATCTAGTGAAATATTAAAATGGCTAGCCAGTTTAATTGTTTCGTCTATAGAAAATTTACTTTTTCCTGAAATTCGTCGATGTGAAGCATCATAACTGATTTCTAAAACCGTTGCAAGTTCATCTATCAAAGAAACTGATGATGAAATTTTCTGTCTGATTGTCTTTAAAAGTAATTCTTGTGATTTCATATTTTGCGATAATCGCAAATATATAAAAATGTTTTATTGGTTTACACAAATTGACATGTGATAAATGCAATAGGTTTGTCTTGTAATTTTAAAATAATGAGTTATGAAAACATCAATTTTAATAGTTCTAAGTTTTGTTTTTGGATGTTCTTACGGCCAGAATTCGGTTTTAATTGTAAATGATTCAGTGCCATTGCATTCTCAGATTTTTAGTCTTTCGCCAATGTCTAAAAAAGTAGATGAAGTAAATGGACTGGTAGTAGGTCTCGGTCATTTGGAGAATAAAAATATAGAGTATCAAATTATTAATGGTATAAATCTGGAAGCAAATCCAGCACCGGCTGCAGGAGCATTTATGGCTTTCATGTCATTAATCTATTTACCAGAAATTATTAAGAATAATAAAAAATCAAATAGTATTAGGAATATTCAAGAGTGCTGTGAAATTAAGAATATGAATTATGCTCCAGATTTAAAATTAAATGGATTGAATGTAAGTTCTGGTTGTTTTTTTACCACGACCAATATGAACGGATTAAATATTTCTGCAGGAAATAAATTTAACAATTTTAGTGGTCTTTCCGTTACTGTTTTAGGAACTATTATTGGTAATCAAAACGGTCTTTCGGTTGGAATTTATAATGCAAATAATGATTTAAAAGGCTCAACATTGGGGATTTACAATCAATCGTATCAATTAAGCGGATTGCATTTGGGTATTTTTAATCAAACTAGAATTAATAGAGGAGTGCAGATTGGGGTTTTGAACAAATCAAGTTCAAAAGGTTTTCAATTAGGTCTTTGGAATATAAATGATAAAAGGTCAATGCCTTTTTTAAACTGGTAAATTATGAAAGGTTTTTTTTTACTGTTCATTCTTGTATTTTCAGAATTTGCAATTGCTCAAAATCAATCTCAAAATTCTTTTGATGATTATGAGAGGGTTTATGTTGAGGCTGGTTTTGTGCAGCCAATCGGTAAACTTTCTAATAAATTTGACCTTTCACCTTCATTTGGATTTTGGTTTAGAAACAAATTAAATCAAGAAGATTTTGTAGATTTTGGATTTAATTTTTTTGTACCAGAAAATCCTATAAATGCCAATTTTAAATATCGGGATTCTGTTGTACAATATAAATCCAGTCACTTTGCAATAAACATAGGAACACGTTTCGCAAAGGTTATTCCATTATCTCAGCGAAAAACAGATTTTAATTTAGAGTGGAATTCTGGAATTGGTTTGGCTTTGAATTTTTATAATGCTCCAAAAAACTTAGAATTTGGAGATGGAGAACACACAAAAGAGGTTTTAACTACATTTTATTTGTCGCAAGGAATTAAAATAAATTACAGAAATACAGGTTTGCAATGCCATTATCAATGGTCTCCTTATGGTTTATTTAATGATCAGGTTGAAAAGAATTTTGGTTCCCAAAGTTTAATGTTTGGAATAGTTTACCGACAATAGTAGAAACTTAAAAACCCCAATTCATTAATGAATTGGGGTTTTCTATGAATAAACCTTTAGTAAACTAAGATCTGATTACTCTTTTTTCTCCTCACGTGGAGGTCTTGGAACAAGCGCTTTTTTAGACACTTTTTCTTTTTTAGTTTTAGGGTCAACTCCTAAGTATTTCACTTGGAAAACGTCTCCCATTTTAACTACATCAGCAACGTTTTCGGTACGTTCCCAAGCCAATTCAGATACGTGAAGCAATACTTCGTTTCCTGGCGCTGCAGTATATTCTACAACAGCTCCAAAATCTAGCATTTTGATTACTTTAACTTCGTAAGCTTCTCCCATTTGAGGTTTGAAAGTTAAAGCGTCAATTTTAGCTAATACAGTTTTGATGCCTTCTGGGTCAGTTCCTAATATTTCAACAACTCCTTGTTCGTCTACCTCATTGATTACGATAGTTGTTCCTGTAGCTTTTTGTAATTCTTGAATTACTTTTCCGCCAGGTCCAATTAACGCTCCAATAAAGTTTCCAGGAATAGTTCTAGTAATGATTTTTGGTGCATGAGCTTTTACGTCAACTCTTGGAGTAGCGATTGTTTCAGTTAATTTTCCTAAAATATGCAAACGTCCGTCGCGAGCTTGAGATAGAGCTTGCTCCATAATATCATAACGTAAACCATCAATTTTGATGTCCATTTGACAAGCTGTAATACCGTCAGTAGTTCCAGTTACTTTAAAGTCCATGTCTCCTAAGTGATCTTCATCTCCTAAGATATCAGACAATACAGCAAATTTCTCTCCGTCAGTAATCAATCCCATAGCAATCCCAGAAACTGGTTTTACCATTTGAACTCCGGCATCCATCAAAGCCATTGTTCCAGCACAAACTGTTGCCATAGAAGAAGAACCGTTAGATTCTAAAACCTCAGAAACAACACGGATTGTGTAAGGACAATCTGCAGGAATCATATTTTTTAAAGCTCTTTGAGCCAAGTTACCGTGACCAACTTCTCTTCTTGAAGTTCCTCTTAATGGTTTTGCTTCACCAGTTGAGAAAGGAGGGAAGTTATAGTGTAAGTAGAATTTTTCTTCACCTTGCTCTGATGGAGAATCGATTTGGTTTGCTTCTCTAGAAGTTCCTAAAGTTACAGTTGCCAAAGCTTGAGTTTCTCCACGTGTAAATAAAGAAGAACCGTGAACTCTTGGTAAATAATCAGTTTCACACCAAATTGGTCTGATGTCTGTAGTTTTTCTACCATCTAAACGAACACCTAATTCTAAGACTACATTACGAACAGCTTCTTTGTTTGTTTTGTAGAAATATTTAGAAACTAAATCTCCGTCAGCAGCTAATTCTTCTTCAGTAAATAAAGCTTTAACTTCTTCTTTTACTTCAGCAAATGCAGCACCTCTTTCGTGTTTAGCTGAACCAACTTTTGCAATAGCATAGATTTTATCGTATGCTGCAGCTTTTACTTTTGCGTAAATTTCTTCGTTTTCTCTCTCTCCTTCGTAAGTACGGATTTCTTTTTTACCAAAAGCCTCCTGTAAACGATATTGAGCTTGAATTTGAACTTTGATAGCTTCGTGAGCGAATTTAATAGCTTCGATCATTTCAGCTTCTGAGATTTCTTTCATCTCACCTTCAACCATGGCAACAGAATCCATAGAAGCTCCAATCATCATATCGATATCAGATTTTTCTAATTCTTCTCTGCTTGGGTTGATCACTAATTTTCCGTCGATACGTGCAACACGTACTTCTGAAATCAAGTTGTAAAATGGAATATCTGAAACTGCTAATGCTGCAGAAGCAGCTAAACCAGCTAATGCATCTGGCATAACAGTTTCGTCATGAGACATTAATTGAATCATAACTTGTGTTTCAGCATGGTAATCGTCTGGGAAAAGTGGACGCAATACACGGTCAACTAATCTCATTGTCAATACTTCGCTGTCGCTTGGACGTGCTTCTCTTTTGAAGAAACCTCCAGGAAAACGACCTGCTGCTGCAAATTTTTCGCGGTAATCTACCGTTAATGGTAAAAAGTCAACCCCTGGGTTTGATGTGCGAGCTGAAACTGCTGTTGCAAGAATCATTGTGTCGCCCATTCTAACTACTACAGAACCATCTGCTTGTTTTGCTAAACGACCTGTCTCGATTGTGATGCTTCTTCCATCACCTAAATCGATTTTTTCTACAAATAATTGTGGAATCATAAATTTTTTCCTTTTTGATTATACAATGGGTTTTAGTTGTGTTGTAGTTGTTGTGTGTGTAGTTATTGTTATCTAAAACCCAATGAAAAACCAAACTTTTTTTCTTGTAATATGCTTGTAAACAGTTGTAATTGTAAAAACAAAAAGAGGCACTTTCGCACCTCTTTTCTATATTGATTATTTTCTGATATTCAATACTTTGATAATCTCACGATATCTGTTGATTTCTTTCTTTTTCAAGTAATCCAACAAAGCTCTTCTTTTACCTACTAATAGTACAAGAGAACGCTCAGTGTTGTAATCGTGACGATTTTTTTTCAAGTGTTCAGTTAAGTGAGAAATTCTATAAGTGAACAATGCAATTTGACCTTCTGCGCTTCCAGTGTTTGTTGCACCACCGTGTTGTGCGAAAATCTCTTCTTTCTTTTCTTTGCTTAAATACATTCCAATATTATTTTAAATGATTTTTATGTATGTCAATACAACTTTTGTAAGACGGGTGCAAAATTAGATTAAAAAAACAAAAAAATCAAACAAAAATAAAAGAATCTTAAAATAGAATATCGATTTTTGTTTTTTGAGCAATCTACCGTCTTATAGTTCAACTAATTTTATATTGTCAGCGGTACGGAATATTGTACGCGAACAGGTACGCCTCTTTGTTTTCCAGGAATCCAGTTTTCATAGCTGGTAATAACTCTAACGGCTTCTTCGTCTAGACCATATCCTAATGATTTGAGTATTTTAGGCTCTGTTATTTTGCCGTCTTTTTCAATTATAAATTGAATGATTAGTTTTCCGGATATTTTATTTTTTACAGCTTCTTTTGGTAGAACAAAGTTAGTTCCAATAAATTGGTAGAAATCGTTTATTCCTTTTTTGGGTAATGGTCTTGATTCTAGTTGGGTATATTCTGTTACTACACCTTCAGAGTTTTTGCTTTTTCCAGAGATGAACTTTCCTTCTTTATAAATATCTATGTATTGATATTTTGAATCTTTAAAGAAGCCTTTCCATTCACCATCTTTAAATCCATTCTTTACATTTCCCTGAGCTAGAAAATTTTCTCCTTCATCTTCATACCAGCCATTCCCGTTTACAACAGTATGTTCATTTTTAGAATTCCAAAAATCATAAATTTTCACATCAGAATCAATTCCTGATTGGGAATCTACGTATTCTCCTTTTAATTTAGGATTACCGCTTTCGTACCATTCAGAGAAATCTCCATTTAACCGTGCTTTAATATAATTTTCAGTTTTTTTCTTTTTGCCATTTTCAAAATAATAAACATATTCACCATCTTTAGATAACCCATTTTTAGTTTTGGAATTCCCTTCCATTTTTAAAACGCCAGATTTGTAATAATCTTTAACTTGATAATAGTCTTTCTCTTTGTTAAAATCTTTTATAATTCTGTAAAAGACATAATTTTCTTTTGAAGCATCTTTTCCAATAGAATCAAAATAGATGATTTTGTCTGATATGTTTTGTGAAAAAACGAATCCTGGAAGTAATGCTAGCAGTAAATAAATGGTTTTTCTCATTGATGTTTTTGTAGTAAAAATAGTGTTTTGTAAATTACTATATCAATAAATTTATTTTGATTTTAAAACTTTTCTCCCAGTTTGTTTCTCTGCTAACGAAGAATAAGAAGTCTTAATATTGTTTGCATCGATGCTAAACCCCGAAATTAATACACCTTTATCATAATTATCTGTAAACGAAATATTTTTGGACAAATCATTTCCTTGCCAAACGCCTTGTTTTAAGCCATTTTTTATTTCGCCTTTTTGAGTTACAAAACCTTCGGTTTCTTCATATTCTCCATTTCCGTCGGTTACGGTTTGTGTTTTATCTGTTTCCCAACAATTAATAATTAAAGTTTGAGATTTTTTTGTTGTAGAATCCCACAAATTCTGTTTCTCCGACTTCTTATTTTGATTTTCGTACCAATTAATTTCTTTACCGTTTTTGTGATCATCAGAATAGTTTACAACCGATTCTTTTGCACCGTTTTTGAAATAATAAATAAATTCTCCGTCTTTTTTCAAAACATCACGATCTAGGGTAGATCCCGTCATTTTCTTTCTTCCGTTTTTGTAATAATCAGTTACAACATAACGGACGCTTTTTTGAGAATAATTAGTAATAACTCTCGTGTAAATGTGATTTTCGGGTTTGCATTCTTGATTTAACGAGTCTAAAAAGATTTTTTTAGAAACCATGTTAATTTGCGCAGAAAGTTGAACTGAAATAATCAGAAGCAAAAAGAGTAAGTTGTTTCCTTTCATTCAGTTCTATTTTTTATTCTTAAAGATAATTTTTCTAGAATAATTTAGCAACTTCTTGATTCACAAATTCTAAAAATCTTTCGTCAGCTTCTGTAAACGGATCTATAACATGACTGTCAATATCAATCTGACCAATATTTACTCCATTTACAAAAAGTGGCACTACAATTTCAGATTTAACAGTCAAACTGCATGCAATATAATTGTCTTGTGCTTTAACATCTGGCACAACAAAATTAGCATTGCTTTCGGCTACTTGTCCGCAAATACCTTTTCCAAACGGAATAACGGTATGATCTGTTTCTGCTCCAACATAAGGGCCAAGATGCAATGTTTTAGCGTCGTGATTGGCAAAGTAAAAACCAACCCAGTTGTAGTAATCTACATTTTCATTAAGAAGTTGGCAGATTGCTAGTAATTTTTCGTCTCTATTTTTTTCATTGTCAGCAATAATACTGCTTATCTTTGGTTGTAATTCTTGAAATGTCATAATGTAAAATTTTATACAAAAGTATTTAAAGCTAAACTCAAAAAATACATAAATTTGAAAAAAAATCTCTTGAAAAAATATTTAGTTCAATTTAAGCCTTTCCTGATTTTTGTAAGCATCTTTTTCTTGACTTATATAATCTTGACAATACTTTATAAATTCTACTTAAATAGTTATCAAGTCAACGATCTTGATGGCATTTCCATATTTGTTGGTGAAAACATCGAAGCATTGTTGCGATTTTTTGATTATAATATCATTGTTCAAAAAAGCTCTCAAAATCCGTGGTTAGAAATTATCCTGAATAATTTGTTTCTGGCAAGAATAATTGAAGGATGCAATGCTGTAAGTGTAATGATTTTGTTTGTTTCTTTCGTAGCAGCTTTTTCTGGAAAATTCAAAAAAACAGCTTTATTTATTTTATTTGGAATTGTATCTATTTATATTTTAAATGTACTGCGTATTGCACTGTTGGTAGTACTTTTGTATAAATTTCCAGAAAACAACAAATTAATTCATGATATTATATTTCCATTAATTATTTATGGATATGTTTTTCTATTATGGATTTTTTGGATCAATAGATTTTCAAAATATGCTAAATAAATTATTAGAAAATAAATTTAAATTAATTGGTGCAGTACTTATTGTGCTTAGTTTGACATTGGTAAGAATGTTTGAGTTGCAATTGTTTTATGATCCGTTTATAAATTATTTTCAGAATGACTTTAAGAATTTGCCGTATCCTCAAGTTGATAAATTAAAGCTTTTTTATAGTCTGTTTTTTAGATTTATACTGAATTCAGCTTTGTCATTAACTTTGATTTATGTTCTGTTTCAAAACCGAGATATTTTCAAGTTTAGTGCAATTTTATATGCCTTGTTTTTGCTAGTTCTTTTAACGTCATTTTTTATTGTTTTAGACTTTTTTCCAAAAGCAAGTTGGCTTCTTTTTTACGTTCGACGATTTATAATTCAGCCTATTTTAGTTTTGCTGTTTATTCCTGGATTTTACTATCAACTTCAAAATTCCAAAAAATAACATTTGTTTAAGTTTTTTTATAAATCCTTTTTGAATAATTTTGCGGTATGAATATTAAAAAGTGTACAGGTCTATTTTTAGCGCTCCTTTTATTGGTTTCCAATATTGGGTTTGCTCTTGATGTGCACTATTGTGGAGGAAAAATTGCATCTATATCTTTAAATACAACTTCAAAACCTGTAGTTGAAAAAAAATGTTGCGGTTCTAAAGAAAAAAAGAACTCTTGCTGTAAAGACAAACACGTTCAGATTGAGAAAAAGTCGGATAACGCAACGCTTAAGTTTTTCTTCTTTCAATTTGATTTTCCTGCCGTACTGCAAGAATATAAACCTTTAGCCTTTTTAGCGCTTTCTAATTTTAAAAAGAAAGAAGTCCTTTCGTATTATTCTGATGCGAATGCGCCCCCCTTATTTAAATTATATCATCAGTATATTTTCTATTCCTGATTTTAATGTTAAGAATGCTATGCAAGTTTTAGTTAAGGCTTTGCATATACATTTTGATTTTTTTCTTTCGAAAGAACATCAAGAATGTAATTCTATTTCAACATTAAAATCATTTTTTATGCAAAAAAAAATAATGCTTTTTGCAGCGTTTTTGCTTTCTGTTTCTATGTTTTCACAAGAAGATTTAGAAGAAGTAAAAATCAATAAAAAGCAAAAAGGGATTAAAAAATCCTTTACAGTAACCGCCAATACATCTTTAATTACAAGCAAAGAATTGCTAAAAGCAGCTTGTTGTAATCTTGCCGAAAGTTTCGAAACCAATCCATCAATCGATGTTAATTTTTCAGATGCCTTGACGGGAACCAAACAAATTAAAATGCTTGGTTTAACAAGTCCTTATTTAATGATTACAGAAGAAAATATTCCTTCTGTTCGTGGAGCTTCTCAAGCTTATGGTTTGTCATTTACGCCAGGAACTTGGATTGAAAGTGTTCAGATTACAAAAGGTGCGGGAAGCGTAATTAATGGCTACGAAAGTATTTCTGGTCAAATTAACACAGAACTTTTAAAGCCATTGAGTGATATTCCATTCTTTCTGAATGCTTACGGTTCAACCGATTCTAGATTTGAATTAAATACACATTTCAATAAAAAGTTGTCTGACAAATGGGCAACAAGTTTATTTGTTCACGGAAATACGCGCGTAGCAAAAAACGACATGAACAATGATGGATTTTTAGATAATCCGTTAGGAAAGCAAATCAATGTTTTAAATCGTTACCAATATTACAATCCAGAAAGCGGTTTAGTAAGTTTTATCAATTTCAGATATATGAATGATAAAAAACAAACCGGAGAACTTGATTTTGATAAAGATCGTGATCGCGGAACAACAAATTATTGGGGTTCAGAAATCAATACAGAACGTTTTGATGTTTCTACTAAAATTGGATATGTATTTAAAGACATGCCATATCAAAGCATTGGTTTTCAAAATGCTTTTAATAGTCATAAACAAAATTCTTATTTCGGTTTAAATCAATACGATATCAAACAAAATAGCTTTTATTCTAATTTGATTTTCAACTCGATTATAAACAATACGATGCATAAGTTTACTACCGGATTGAATTTTAGTTACGATCAATATCAAGAATTTGTAAACTTAACAGACGTAAGCAGAATCGATAATTCGGTTGGAGCTTTCTTCGAATATACTTACGATAATACAGATAATTTTAGTTTAATTTTAGGCGGAAGAGTAGATAATCACAATAGATTAGGACTTTTTGTTACTCCGAGATTGCACATGAGATACAATCCTTGGAAAAATGGTGTTGTTCGTTTTTCAGCAGGTAGAGGAAAACGTTCTGCAAATATTTTCGCAGAAAACCAACAGCTTTTTGCTAGTTCAAGAACGTTTTCAATTTTAGATTCTAACGGAAAAGTTTATGGTTTAAATCCAGAAATTGCTTGGAATTATGGTGTGAGTTTTTCTCAGAAATTTCGAATTTTTAACAGAAACGCTGATGCAGGTTTTGATTTGTACCGAACAGATTTTCAGAATCAAGCAATCGTAGATGTAATGCAAAGTCCGCAACAAGTTTTATTTTATGATTTAAAAGGAAGTTCGTTTGCAAACAGTCTGCAAGTTGAATTTAATTATGAGTTGATTCATAATTTGAATTTAAGAACAGCCTATAAATATTATGACATTCAAACAGATTATTTAAGAGGTTCGTTTCAGCGTCCGTTGCAGGCAAAACACCGTTTTTTAGGGAATTTAGAATATGAAACTACTCTAAATGATGATAAACAATGGAGGTTTGATTTTACCTATAATTGGTCAGGAAAACAGCAATTGCCTTATACAGCCTCAAATCCAACTCAAGATCAATTTCCTGATTTTTCGCCAGCTTATGCGGTTATGAATGCACAGGTAACGCGTGTTTTTTCTTCTGTTTTTGAAGTGTATATCGGAGGAGAAAATATTGGTAATTATAAACAAGAAAAAGCAATTTTAGGCGCAGATAATCCTTTTGGACCTAATTTTGATGCGTCTATTGCGTATGCGCCAATTTTTGGTCAAATGTATTATGCAGGATTACGTTTTAAAATCAAATAAGAATTTCAAAAATAAATTTCAATAACAATAAAAATTAGTAATATGAAAAAGATAATTTTAATCATGATGATTGCTTTTTTTGGGTTTTCAGCTCAAGCTCAGACTCAAGCTAAAAAGAATAAAAATTTAAAATATACCACAGAAGTAAATGGTAACTGCGAGCAATGCAAAAAAAGAATCGAAAAAGCAGCTTACGGAGTTCCAGGTGTAAAAACGGCTAGTTGGGATATTAACTCACATCAGCTTTCTGTTATTTTGAATGAAGAAAAGACCACTCCTTTAGATTTGAACAAAGCAATTGCCAAAGTAGGTCATGATACTAAGGAAGTTAAAGCGACAACAGAAGATTATGATAATTTACATAGCTGTTGCAAGTATGTAAGAGAATAATATTTGTAAAAGCCCAAACATTTAGTTTGGGCTTTTTTTAATAGTTAATTTATGTTTAAAATACCGCATTTTATTGCGGTTAAGGTAAATTATTGTTACTTTCACAAACTTATAAAGATAACCAATCTCGTTTTATGAATAATTTTGAATGGACCCAGTTATTAAACCCTGAATTTTATATTACTTTAAGTGTCGGAGGTTTTCAGATTGGGTTGTTTATTGTGCTGTTTATAGTTTTTGCTGAGACAGGACTTTTTGCAGGTTTTTTTCTGCCTGGAGATAGTTTGCTTTTTTTAGCAGGGATTTACAGTCGTGATTTAATTGAAAATGTTTTATTTATTCCAAACGACTTTATAAATGTCTTTTTGCTTGCAACTGCAGTTGCTATAATGGGAGTTCTTGGAAATATGACAGGTTATTGGTTTGGAGCAAAAAGCGGTTATTATTTGTTCAAAAAAGAAGACACATTTTGGTTTAAGAAAAAATACCTTCTTCAATCAAAAGATTTCTTCGAAAAATACGGTGGAAAAGCAATTATCTACGCTAGATTTCTTCCAATTTTTAGAACATTTGCTCCAATCGTTGCAGGAATTGTTTCTATGGATAAAAAGAAATTTATGTTTTATAATGTATTAAGTTCTTTCCTTTGGTCATTTATCTTAATATTTGCGGGACATTATTTATATGGTGTCTTTTTAAAACAAGGAATAGATTTAAAGAAACATATCGAATATATCATCGTAATTATCGTTATCATTTCGACTTTCCCAGTATTGGTAAAACTATTAAAAAAGAGACCAAACGAGCAGATATAATTAGATTTCAACATATAAAAAAATCCGAAGCTTAAAACTTCGGATTTTTTTGTCTATTTAAAAAGCTATAATTCTGTTTTTATATCAATCAATTACTTCATCTGGAAATAAAATATTATGTTCCTGCGGTTGAAACCGCAGGCTATGTTTATTAGAATGAATTGTATGAGTTAAATTAGTAATGTTTTGAGAACGGAAATTTTAACGTTGCAATACATTAACCATTATTAAAATTACCATTCATTTACTTTATTCGCGTCCATTTTAAGGAAAATAAACAACAATATTGTAAATCCCCAAAGTCCAGAGCCTCCGTAAGAAAAGAAGGGTAGAGGAACTCCAATTGTTGGGAAAATTCCAATTACCATGGCAATGTTTACAAAGAAGTGTATAAAGAGAATTCCGGCGACACAATACCCATAAACTCGGCTGAATTTTGTCTTTTGTCTTTCTGCTAAATAAATTACTCTAAGTAATAATCCAACGAAAAGAGCGATAACGGTTAGAGAACCTGCAAATCCCCATTCTTCGCCAACAGTTGTAAAGATATAATCGGTATGTTGTTCTGGAACGAAACCACCTTTTGTTTGAGTTCCTTCAAGAAAACCTTTTCCAATCCATCCACCAGATCCAATCGCAATTTCAGACTGATTAGTATTATATCCAATACCTTTCATGTCGACCGTTTTACCTAATAAAATATTAAAACGATCTCTATGGTGTTGTTTAAAAACGTTATCAAAAACGTAATCAACAGAAAAAACGAATCCAGACATTAAAACCAAAAGAATACCACTCAAGATTATATTTCTGTCAACAACTCTGCCTTTGAAGTGAATTATAGCTAATACAACAAACGCAATTCCGATAACAACGTAAGGTTCTAAAACTAACGTAAGTACGAATAATACAATTGTGATAAAAGCGGTCCATACGTACCAAGAAGGTAAACCTTCTCTATAAAGTACAAGTATAAAAGCACTATAAATTAATGCACTCCCAGGGTCTGGCTGTGGTAGAATCAATATTACAGGTAAAAGCATAATTGCCAACGCCTGAATCTGTCTATTAGTTTCTTTTAAATTAATCTGTGTATCACTTAAATATTTAGCCAAAGCTAAAGAAGTTGCCGCTTTAGCAAATTCAGATGGCTGTAAAGTAAAACTTCCGATAGCATACCAGCAGCGCTGTCCTGCAATTGTTTTTCCAAAGAGAAATAATCCCACAAGAGAAAGTAAAGAAACACCAAATATTATACTAGCATATTTTTCGTAGAATTTACCATCAACAAAAAGTACGACAAATATCAAAGGAATTGTACAGCAAATAAAAATTAATTGCTTTTGATAAGTTCCATCGGTAGACAATAGTGAAGACGAATAGATATTCAGCCAGCCTAAAGTTACCAGTGCAATGTAGATAAAGACACTTATCCAATCAATGTTATTTTTTACACTTTGATTTTTCATTTGAAATAATCTTTCTTAGTTTTTCTTAGTAGTGTCTACTGCTGTTTTTTTAACTTCAGTTTTTGTTGTTGTAACTGGTGCTTTAGGTTTTACAATTTTAGCTTGTAAAGCAGAGTCTTTTGGAACAGACTCGATTTTAAGAGCTGCGCTTATTCCGCCCAATTTAGCATATTCAGAAAGTAAGCTTTTGTTTAATACCCTTACTTCTAAATCAGTTCTTGTGATTTTTTTTCTTAAATATTTTTCAATCATTAAACTTGCAATAGGACCAGCAACTGTTGCTCCAAAACCTCCATTTTCAATCATAACTGCAATTGCAATTTTTGGATTGTCTTTTGGTGCAAAAGCCACGAAAATAGAGTGATCTTTAAGTTTCTCTCTTTTACCATTTATCTTAGCGTAATTCTCGGCCGTTCCAGTTTTTCCGCAAATATCAATTCCTTCTACTCTAAGAGCATAAGCCGTACCTTTATTGTATACATCAAATAATCCGCTGATAACAGGCGGGAAGTATTTTTGATCAATCGAGGTTACGTGTTTAGTCGTAAACTTTTCATCAATTTTTTCTCCTTCAATTTTTTTAATGATATGAGGCGTGTAATAATAACCTTGGTTGGCTACAGTTGCCATCATATTGGCTAATTGAATTGGTGTCATTAGAACCTCTCCTTGTCCAATGGCGTTTGATACGATGGTTGAACTTCTCCATCCTCCGTTAGGATAAATTCTCTTATATGTTTTTGAAGTCGGAATATTGCCTTTTTTTCCAATTGGTAAATCATAGCCCATAAATTGTCCTAAACCAAAACTTTTTACGTGATCGCTCCAAACATCTACAGCTTTGCCTGGATCTTTATACTTATTAATTGTAAGCATGTAAGCTTGTCCGAAATAAGTATTGCAAGAGTTGTAAATTCCGTTATGCAACTGATGAGGTCCAAATCCGTGACATTTCATGAATCGCCCACCACCATAACTGAAACCATGATGACACATGAAAGTCGTTTGTTCGTTTACAACGCCTTCTTGAAGAGCAACTAAACCAGTTAAAATTTTAAATGGTGAACCTGGAGGATATTCTGCTAATAATCCTCTGTCGTATAATGGTTTTGCAATCGAATCGTAATATAAAAGCGTGTAATTTTTAGATCTCTGACGCCCAACAAGAATTCCTGGATCGTAAGAAGGAGCGGTAACAAGTGCTAAAATTTCCCCCGATTTAGGTTCAATAGCAACAATTCCACCTCTTTTGTTGATCATCAATTCTTCGCCGTATTTTTGAATTTCAGCATCAATTGTTAAATTGATGTCTTCTCCTGCCACGGCAATTGTGTCGTATTTTCCTTCTTTATAAGGGCCAATTTCTCGGTTGTATTTATCTTTCTGAATATATTTTACACCTTTTATTCCGCGTAAAGTTTCTTCGTAGCTTTGTTCTACACCTTGTTTTCCAATTAAATCACCACTATTGTAGTACGGATTTTTTGCAATCTGTTTTTCGTTTACCTGAGTGATAAAACCGAAAATATTTGCTCCATAATCTACTTCGTAATCACGTAGAGATCTTTTTTGGAAATAAAAACCTTCGTATTTTCTGATTTTTTCTTGAAAAGCAGCAAATTCATTTTTATTCAACTGAGATAAAAAAACAGAAGGAAGTCTCGGACTGTAAACTTTTGCTTTTTCAATACGTTTATGATATTCCTCTTGAGTAATATTTAAAAGTGCGCAGAATTCAGCTATATTAAGGTCTTCTTTAATCTCTCTCGGAATAACCATAATATCATAAGAAGCCTGATTTGCAACAAGAAGTTTGCCGTTACGATCATAAATATAACCTCTTTCGGGATAGTCATAAACTTTTTTTATCGCGTTATTTTCTGATTTCAGTTTGAAAGAATCATCGATAACTTGAAGGTAAAAGATTCTGATCACTAGCAAAGATGCTGCAATAATAATTATAGTGGGCAGCAGAACTTTTCTCATCGTTTATTGGGCTTAATAAGATAAATTATTATTATGGAAGTGATTATCGTGAAAATAGAACTAAATAATGTTCGGAGTAAAATGTCCCAAATAAATTTGAACTGGAACGCTTCTAGAACAAATAATACAATATGATGCATTAAAACCGAAACCAATATAAATGAAAAACGTTCTGGTGTTAAAGATTCATTTAGTTTAATGGTTTGATATTCGTAACTCAGTCCAAATGAAAATTTAAAAATATAGGGTCTATAATACGCTAAAATAACACAGGCAGTGGCATGTATTCCGCCAGAATTACAAAACATATCCATAGCTAATCCAAGTAAAAAACTCGAAATGATCAGACCTGCTTTATTGCTGTTTACAGGATAAAGAATAATATACAAAATATACGGAAAAGGACTTATGTATCCTAAGAAATTCATATTGTTGAAAATAACAATCTGAATCGCTAGCAGTATAATAAATCGAAAAATATTGCCTAACACTGCGCTATTCATCTTTTTCCTTTTTTTCTAAATTAATAAGTTCTTCTCTATCCTTGCTTTTAATGATATAAACGTGTCCTAAGTTTGTCATGTCGTTAAACAGTTTCACTTTTATAACATAAAAACTTGTTTCTGTTTCTCTGTAAATAGTTTCAACAGTTCCGATATTGATTCCTTCAGGGAAAATTACAGATTGACCTCCAGTTACAATAGTATCTCCTTTTCTAACTGACGCTAATCTCGGTACGTCTTTCAATTGTACAAATCCAGTACTTTTTCCATCCCATGTTAAAGAGCCAAAATGATTTGATTTTTTTAACTTGGCATTAATCTGAGATTTCATGTTCAGAATACTGATCACAGTAGAATATCTTGGTGAAGTATTGTCAACAATACCAACAATTCCTAAACTATTTATTACTCCCATGTCTGGTTTTACGCCTTCGTTAGCTCCAGAATTTAAAGTGATAAAGTTTTCGTGAGTGCTGTATGTGTTGTGAATTACTTTTGAAACAATAATATCAGCAGGTTTTACACCTTTGATAGTATCTGGTAAAGGTAATTTCGTAGTGTCTTCTTTATTGAATAAAAGACTTTTTAATCTTGCGTTCTCAAGTACAAGTTCGTCGTTTTCAGCTCTTAAATTCAAATATTCATTAACACGATTGATTTTTTCATAAACACCGCCACTTAAAAAATTGGCTGAGTTTATTACTCTGCTTCTGTGAAAGGAATGGGACTGAATAGTGAGTCCTAACGAAATACCTAAAAGCAGCAAAAACAGCAATCGATTACTGTTTCTTATAATGAAATTAAATATTTGCTGCATTTCTTGTCTGGTTATTTTGTTTCAGGATATGCTTTAAGGTTTCAAGTTTTACAAGGGTTAAATATTAAGAATTTAACCCTTATAAAAGTAAATTGATTGTTATTTTGAATCTTATTTGATTAAGATACTTTTAAATTTTGCAATGTTTTTAAGTGCCATTCCTGTACCGCGAACAACAGCTCTTAATGGATCTTCTGCAATATAAACAGGTAAATCTGTTTTTTGAGAGATACGTTTGTCAAGACCTCTTAACATAGATCCACCCCCTGCTAAATAAATACCTGTATTGTAGATATCTGCTGCTAACTCTGGCGGAGTTTGAGATAATGTTTCCATTACCGCATCCTCGATACGCTGAATAGATTTATCTAATGCTTTTGCAATTTCACGGTAAGAAACATCAACTTGTTTTGGTTTCCCAGTAAGCAAATCTCTACCTTGAACTGACATATCTTCTGGCGGTCCGTCTAAATCTTCGATAGCCGCTCCGATTTGAATTTTAATTTTTTCAGCAGTACTTTCTCCAACAAATAAGTTGTGTTGTGTACGCATGTAATAAACGATATCATTCGTGAAAACGTCACCCGCAATTTTTACAGATTTATCACATACAATTCCGCCTAATGCAATTACAGCGATTTCAGTTGTACCACCTCCGATATCAACAATCATGTTTCCTTTTGGTTGCATGATGTCGATTCCAATACCGATTGCAGCCGCCATTGGTTCGTGAATAAGGTAAACTTCTTTTCCGTTTACACGCTCACAAGATTCTTTTACTGCACGCATTTCAACCTCAGTAATTCCAGACGGAATACAAACTACCATTCTTAAAGCTGGAGTAAACATTCTCTTTTTTAATGCTGGAATACTCTTAATGAACATATTGATCATTTTTTCGGAAGCATCAAAATCGGCAATTACACCATCTTTCAAAGGCCTTATGGTCTTGATGTTTTCATGCGTTTTACCTTGCATCATGTTGGCTTCTTTACCAACAGCGATGATTTTGCCTGAAACTCTGTCGCGTGCTACGATAGAGGGGCTGTCAATAACAACTTTATCATTGTGAATGATTAAAGTGTTTGCGGTACCAAGGTCTATTGCAATATCCTCAGTCATGAAATCAAAAAATCCCATAAGTTTTTTAGGGGTTTAAAATGTTATAAATTATTTTGAACAAAGTTAAACAAATTAATGTTTAAAATGACGAGTTCCTGTAAATACCATTGCAAGATTATTTTCATTGCAATAATTTATACTTAATTCGTCTTTTATCGAACCTCCTGGCTGAATTACTGCTGTAATTCCCGCTTTTTTAGCTAATTCTACACAATCCGGAAATGGGAAAAATGCATCACTTGCCATCGAAGCTCCATTCAAATCAAATCCAAAAGCTTTTGCTTTGTCAACAGCTTGAATTAAAGCGTCAACTCTTGAAGTCTGACCTGTACCTGATGAAATCAATGTTCCGTTTTTAGCAAATACAATTGTGTTTGATTTTGTATTCTTGCAGATTTTAGAAGCAAAGATCAAATCTTCGATCTCTTGTGCAGTAGGTTCTGTTATTGTAACGGTTTTTAAATGCTCTTTATTATCCGTAATATTATTTCTGTCTTGAATTAACAAACCATTAAGACAAGTTCTTACTTGGCGAGCTGGTAATTCAACTTCGTTTTGAACTAAAATGATTCTATTCTTTTTTTCTTGTAAAACCGCTACAGCCTCATCATCATACGCAGGAGCGATAACCACTTCGCAGAATAATTTGTTGATTTCTTGTGCAGTTTCTAAATCAATTTTTGTGTTAGAAATTAACACTCCACCAAAAGCAGAAGTTGGATCACAGGCTAAAGCTGCTAAATAAGCCTCGCTAATTGTTTTTCTTGAAGCCAATCCGCAAGCATTGTTGTGTTTTAGAATGGCAAATGTTGGTCCGTCAGTTTTAAATTCAGCAATTAAATTTACTGCAGCATCAACATCTAATAAGTTGTTGTATGATAATTCTTTTCCGTGAAGTTTATTAAACATTGCTTCAAAATCTCCAAAGAAGAATCCCTTTTGGTGAGGATTTTCACCGTATCTTAAAACTTGACCATTTGCAATGCTTTCTTTGTAAATAGTTTCGTCCGTATTGAAATAATTAAAAATTGCTCCATCATAATGAGATGAAACGTGGAATGCTTTAGTAGCAAACAATCTTCTGTTTTCTAAAGTTGTTGCACCGTCTTGCTCTGTAATCAAATTTAAAAGCATGCTGTATTCGTTTACAGAAGCTACGATTACCGTGTCTTTGAAATTTTTTGCACCAGCACGGATTAAAGAAATTCCGCCAATGTCAATTTTTTCAATAATATCTTGTTCACTTGCACCAGAAGCAACTGTTTTTTCAAAAGGATACAAATCAACAATTACCAAATCAATTTGAGGGATGTCAAATTCTTTCATTTGTTGAACATCGCTCTCATTGTCCTGACGATTTAAAATTCCACCGAAAATTTTTGGGTGCAAAGTTTTTACTCTTCCTCCAAGAATTTCAGGAAATGAAGTAATATCTTCAACAGGAACCACCGGAATTCCAAGGTTTTTAATAAAATCTTCTGTTCCTCCAGTTGAGTAAAGTGTTACATTTTGTTCGTGTAATTTTCTAACAATTGGTTCTAATCCATCTTTAGAAAAAACAGAAATTAATGCTGATTGTATTTTTTTTGTTGTGCTCATTGTGTAGTTATGATTTTGAGACTGCAAAAGTAGTTTTTTTATATATTATTTTAAAGAAATTAGTGTAACAAAATGCTAAAAAAATCTACTGATGAGTAAGTTAACTTTTATTAGGTTTTTGAATTTAAATTATTGAATTTTACTTTATTGAAAAATACGAAAATATGCTTGTTTATCTTAGATTATTAAAAGAAAGTTTAAGTTTCGCCATTAATGCTTTGCGAAATAATAAATTGAGAACTTTGTTGTCTTTATTAGGCGTGACTATTGGTATTTTTTCAATTATTGCGGTCTTGGCGGCGGTTGATTCTTTAGATAAAAAGATTTCGAAAGATTTAAGCAGCTTAGATAAAAATACAATTTATTTAATGAAATTCTGCTTCGGGCCATCTGATATTCCGCAATGGAAACGCGAACAATTTCCAAATGTAAAATACGACGAATATATAGGCTTGAAAAATTCGATGAATAATACCGATCAAGTCGGATATCAGCTTTTTGTAAATAGAGAAAGTTTAAAGTACGATTCTAAAACAGTCAGCGATGTAAATATTATTCCGTCGTCGAACGAAATGGTCGATATCGATGGATTAAGTTTTGATAAAGGAAGATTTTACAATGAATCAGAATCTAACTCAGGAACTGCGGTTATTGTTTTAGGTTATGATATTGCCGAAGGACTTTTTGGAACAAGCGATCCACTTGGAAAAAATATTCGTTTATACGGTCAGCGATTTACCGTTATCGGCGTAATTGCAAAACAAGGTGCGGGATTTTTTGGAGATAGTAATGATACTTCTGTTTATCTTCCGGCTAATTTTTTAAGAAGAATGTATGGCGACAGCGATGCGATGACACCTGTAATTGTCTTGAAACCTGAAAAAGGTGTAGATATGGAAGCTTATAAAGCAGAAGTGGCGCAAAAACTACGAGCAATTCGCGGAATGAAAGCTGGAGAAATGGATAATTTCTTTATCAATGTGCTTTCTGGATTTACCGATTTTATAGACGGAATTTTAGGTCAGATGAATGTGGTAGGCTGGATAATCAGTGGATTTTCTCTTCTTGTTGGCGGATTCGGAATTGCGAATATTATGTTTGTTTCGGTAAAAGAAAGAACCAATCTTATCGGGATTCAGAAATCACTCGGTGCAAAAAATAAATTTATCTTATTCCAATTTTTGTTTGAAGCCATAATTCTTTCTGTTATTGGTGGAATTATTGGGCTTTTAATGGTTTGGGGAATTGCATTTGCCTTAACGAAGTTGCTTGACTTTGAGTTTGTATTAAGCTTAGGAAATATTCTTTTAGGAACTGGTTTGGCGGCTTTTATTGGTTTGGTTTCAGGAATTCTACCTGCAATTTCTGCTGCAAATCTTGATCCTGTTGAGGCGATTAGAACGGGAATGTAGTTTTTTTAAGTTGCTAAGTGGCTGAGATACTATGTAGATGAGTTTTTTAGTGGCAAAGTTTCAGAGGAAAAAAGCGCAAAGGTTTTTGAGCTTTAGAATTGTTTCCGCTGAATTTGGAATTTTTGATGAATTGCCTCCAGCTTTAGCTGGAGATTTATTTTAAGATTAGAAAGAGACTTTAGTCGAATTGCTTTAATCTTATTTTCTTTTAATTGGATCTCTATATAATTCCGAAGGAATGAATCATTTTGTGGCAACGGATTTCAATCCATTGAGAAATAAGTTCATACGTGGTATGAGTTCCAGAGGAACGGTAAATGTTATTATTCGCTTGACAGTTTGATTTTAGTTTTATCCCATTTGATGGAATCGGGATAATAGTATGTATTTCTGTTTTGGTTGTTTTTGTATTTTAAAACAGTATCTTCTTCTTGGGTAGTTCTTCGGATAAAGTAAGTGCCGATATTTTTCGTTTTTAAAAACTCAAAAAATGAGGTGTTTTTAATTGTATCACTTTGAGAAGCAATAATCAAAATTTGTCGGTCTTTTTCTTTGACTAAGATGTTTTCAGAAAGAAAATCAGTTAAGTTTTTTTGAGGGACTCTAACAATGTCTTTTGGTTGTAAACGCAAAAGATGTGGGCGAGTGTCATTTTTACTTCCATAACTGCACAGTATCAAAATATATTCTTTTTGGTAAAAATAAAGATTGCCTTTTTTGTCAATAATCAATTGATGTTCTCCATAAAAACCTTTTCTTGGAAACGCTACTGTTTTACTATTACTTGATTTTAAAGAATCAATATAGTTTTGAAGTTTTCTATCTTCATAAGAAATAATATAATCTTTATTTTTTATGATAGTTTCTTCTTTTTTCTTTTGACAATTCAAAAAGAAGAAACAAATTATAAAACCAATAAAAATTCTTTTCATAAAAATCAGATTTAAAATAAAGATATAAAAAAAAACCAAGAAGCAATTTCTTGGGATTTTTTGTTTTTTAAACAGTCTTAAAACTATTTTCTAATATCATTATTCTGAATCAAATCGATATATAAGTTGATCTTATCTTTCAATTCTTTTCTTGGCGTGATAAAGTCTAAGAAACCGTGCTCTAGTAAGAACTCAGCAGTTTGGAAACCTTCTGGTAAATCTTTTCCTGTAGTATCGCGAACAACACGAGGACCAGCAAAACCAATCAAAGCGCCTGGTTCAGAGATGTTGATGTCTCCTAACATTGCGTAAGATGCAGTTGTTCCACCCGTTGTTGGGTCAGTACAAAGAGAAATGTAAGGTAATTTAGCTTCAGCTAATTGAGCTAATTTAACAGAAGTTTTTGCTAATTGCATTAAAGAATAAGCAGCTTCCATCATACGAGCTCCACCAGATTTAGAAATCATAACAAAAGGTAGTTTGTTTTTGATCGCGTGATCAATTCCTCTTGCAATTTTTTCACCTACAACTGCTCCCATAGATCCACCAATAAAGGCGAAATCCATACAGCAGATTACAAGTTCTCTTCCTTTAGATTTTCCTACTCCCGTGCGTACAGCGTCTTTAAGATGAGTTTTTTCCATTACATCTTTCAATCTGTCTGCATATTTCTTTGTGTCTACAAAGTGCAAAGGATCTTTAGAAGTCATGTTTTTATCTAACTCAACAAATTCGTTGTTGTCGAATAAAATTTCAAAATAGGTTGCGCTTCCAATTCGAACGTGAAAATCATCTTCAGGGCTCACGAATAAATTTCTCGCTAATTCGTCAGCATCAATAATTTTTCCAGTAGGAGATTTGTACCACAATCCTTTCGGAACGTCCATCTTGTCTTCTGTCGCGGTCGTAATCCCTTTTTCTTGTCTTTTAAACCAAGCCATTTTTTTAATTTTAGAATGTAGATTTTAAATTTTAGATTTTTCAATCTGAATTCAAAATTTAAATTTCAGGCTTCTTTAGAAATCTGAAATCTAAATTCAAAAATCTAAAATTTAAAGTGTGTTTACGTTATTTAAATCAGCAAAAGCTTGTTCAAGTCTTGCGTTGAATGTTACTTCGCTTTCACGAACCCATCTTCTTGGATCGTAATATTTTTTGTTAGGAACATCAGCACCTTCTGGGTTACCAATTTGAGATTTTAAATAGTCAAGGTTTTTAACCATATAATCACGGATTCCTTCAGTGTATGCAAATTGTAAATCAGTATCGATGTTCATTTTGATAACTCCGTAGCTAATTCCTTCTCTGATTTCTTCAAGTGTAGAACCTGAACCTCCGTGGAAAACGAAATCAACTGGATTGTGTCCTGTGTTGAATTTGTTTTGTACGAAATCTTGAGAATTTTTTAAGATTTTTGGAGTTAATTTTACGTTTCCTGGTTTGTATACACCGTGAACGTTTCCAAAAGCAGCAGCAATTGTAAATTTAGGACTTACTTTAGATAATTCTTCGTAAGCGTAAGCTACTTCTTCTGGTTGTGTGTATAATTTTGAGCTATCAACATCAGAGTTGTCAACACCATCTTCTTCACCACCTGTAATACCAAGTTCGATTTCCAATGTCATGCCCATTTTACTCATTCTAGCTAAATATTCTTTACAGATCTCGATGTTTTCTTCGATTGGCTCCTCAGACAAATCGATCATGTGAGAACTGAATAATGGTTTTCCTGTTTCTGCAAAATGTTTTTCAGAAGCATCTAATAAACCATCAATCCAAGGTAAAAGTTTTTTTGCACAGTGGTCAGTATGAAGAATTACAGTTGCTCCGTAAGCTTCTGCCAAAGTGTGAATATGTTTTGCTCCTGCGATTCCTCCCGCGATTGCTGCTTTTTCACCTGCATTTGATAATCCTTTTCCAGCGTTGAATTGTGCTCCTCCGTTAGAAAATTGAATGATAACTGGCGCGTTTAGTTTCGCTGCAGTTTCAAGAACTCCATTAATTGTGCTTGATCCAGTAACGTTTACTGCTGGAAGGGCAAAACCTTTCTCTTTAGCATAATTAAAGATCTCTTGTACTTGATCTCCTGTAGCTACTCCTGGTTTAATGTTGTGTGCCATTGTAATTTTTTTTATAGTTGTTTTTAGTTTTTAGGTTGCAAAAATAAGAATTAATTAGCATTAGAACGGATAATTTATCCCAAAATTTAAAACCGAATGACCAAAATTGTATTCTTTAAACCATCTGTCTCCCTTCTCATGCGCCGGATTATAGGTCTTGAAGCCTAAATCTAATCGAATCACAAAGAAGCTTAAATCGTATCGTAAACCAAATCCTGTACCTAGAGCAATTTCTTCTAAATCGTTTAAGTTGTCAAATTTTGCTTTCGGATCTACGACATTATCGAGCACATTCCAGATATTTCCTGCATCTGCAAAGAGCGCTCCTTTAACATCTCCAAAAATTTTGAAACGATATTCTATACTCGCCGCAATTTTCATATTGGCTTCATTAAAGTCATTTACTGCATTTGTGCTTCCAGGCCCTAATGCATAAGGTTGCCAAGCTCTGTTGTCATTTGAACCTCCGCCATAATAACTTCGCGAAAAAGGAATGTAATTTGAGTTTCCAAAAGGAATTGCAATCCCGAAGAAACTTCTAACCGCCAAAACTTTTTCTTTTCCAAAATCCCAGTGTTTAATGTAATCAAACTCAGTTTTAATGTATTCGGAATATTCTAAGTTGAAAATCTCGTAATTTCCTCTCGTGTTTTTTTGAAGATTTCCAATTTCAGAAACAAGCGTTAATAATGTTCCCGCAGATTCGATTTTTGTTCTAAATTGATAAAAATTATTGTCGGCAAGATCTTTTTTAGTTGTTTTTGTGAAAGTATAACTAGTCGCTAAGATAAAGTCATTTTCGGTCAAACGAACTCTTCTTTCTTCAATGCTTTCTACTTCTTTATATTGAGCGTCGCCTGGTTGTAAAGCAGTAGTATTTGTTAAAACATCATTGGTAAATCCTGCAGTTCCTGTTGGAATTTTTAGATTTTTACTAGCTTGTTCTTCTTCTGTATCTCCCCAGTTAATAGGTCTTTGATTGTAATCTTTACCAATATTATTCAAATCATCATAAGACGAAGTGTAAACTCTAAAATAATTATCTGGATTTAAGTTACGAACAAATTGTGCGTTTAATAATTCCAGTTTTGCCGTATTATGACGTTTTGGTGTCCAGTTGTATGAGATACCTCCTGTAAAATTTTCCTTGTCCAAACCAATATTTCGCTGTTTAGAAAAACCAGAAGTTATAGAAGTATAAGGAATCATACTTTTAGGAATGATTTTCTCTGTTCCGAAAGGGAGCAAAATTCTTGGAAAATTCAGTTTTAAATCTAAACCATATTCTGAAACATTAAAGAAATTATCGTTAGGATTCGCCATATCTCTAGAAGAACCGACATTTAAACGAGCTGAAATCTCCAAAGTTTCTGCACGGTTAAATACGTTTCGAATAGTTTCTGAAATACTGGCTCCAATACCAAAATCCTGAATATTCGAATGTGTTAAATCGAGAGTAGCTCCAAAACTGTATTTTTTTCTTGGCGTTAAATAAACATTTGCAATAAGAGATTGTGCTGTAGAGTCTCTCTTGTCAACCTCATATTGAATAGAAGGATAATTAAAAACCCTTAAATTGTTTAAATATCTTGAAGATAACGTAGTTCTAAAGTCAGCAAAAGTGCTTCCTTTTGTAATGAAAATAGCGTCTGTAATAGCACGCGGTTTGTATTTCAGTTTATTATAACTGTAAAGATTGAAATTATTGTAGGTTGTGCTATCCGTTGGTTTCTTCTTTGCATTTGCAGCCGAATAGTCGGTGTAGATATTTACATCGCTAATTGTATACAATTTAAAAGGCTCTGTACGGCTAGAATCTCTTCCTTGAATAGTATTGTCGCTAATTTTTAGAGTGACATCTGCTTTTGCTTTTTTTCCAATAGTATCAATGTCAAAAGTTACATAAGTTGGTTGGAAATAATAAGCTCCGTGATTTCTAAAATAAGTTGTGATACGATTTTTTTCATCTTCAAAATCCGTTGTTTTGTATTGATTTCCAGATTTTAATAAAGAAGGTTCTGGATTAGTTCTATATAAAGAATCTAACGCTGGAGTTTTGATGTTGGTTCTAATCGTATCTAATTTATACGCAGGTCCAGTTGTAATATTGTAATTTATCGCAGCTCTTTTACGACCTACAGTATCAATGGTATAATCTGTTAGAACATTAAAATAACCATTGTTGAAATAATAATATTTTAAACGTAATAATGACTTTTTAGTTTTTGCTGTATCAACAATTACGGGTGGTTCACCAGTATTTTTTAAAAACTCATGAATTCCTTTGTAGTAGAATGATTGTCCGAGACGATCAACCTGCTTTGCTGAAAATATTTTAGACATACGCTCATATTTTCCAGGATTGTTTTTGAATTTTGCCTGATAAGTCGAGTCTGGATTCAGATTGGCTAAATTGTACAAATTCAAACGAAGCTTATAACCTAATAGTTTTCCGTTAGGTTTTTGATACATTTGGTTAGAAGCCGTTTCATCATTAGTCGACTTTCCGTTTACCAAAATATTGTTTTTTACAAGAAGGTTTTTTCCATCGGGAACTCTTTTTACGGCATTACAAGCGCAAATTAATATTGCAATTAGAATAAATGCTATTATTTTTGTGGAATTATTTTTCAAGTGTTGTTAAATATTTAATTCAAAAGTACATTATTTTATGGTTAGTAAAAACCAAATAAAGCTTATCTCAGGCTTACATCAAAAAAAGCAGCGTTTTGTTAATCAATTATTTTTTGCCGAAGGAGTAAAAGTAATTCAAGAATTGCTGCAATCCAATTTTGAATTAGAACATTTATATACGACATTAAATGATTTTGAAACTGTTCAATCTTCAAAACGAACTGTAATTAATGAGCAAGAACTTAAGAAAATAAGTGCGTTGTCAACTCCAAATTCTTGTTTAGCAGTTTTTAAAATTCCAGCCGAAAAGAAAATTATCGATTCAGGTCTGATTTTAGCTTTAGACGATATTCGAGATCCAGGAAATCTTGGAACTATTTTACGTCTGTGCGATTGGTTTGGCATTAAACAGGTAATTTGTTCAAAAGAAACAGTAGATATTTATAATCCAAAAGTGGTACAAGCCACAATGGGATCTATTTCTAGAGTAAATGTTAACTATCTTGATTTGAATGTTTTCCTAGCACAAACCAAACTGCCTGTTTTTGGAACTTTTATGGACGGAGATAATATTTATCAATCTAATTTACCTCAAGACGGAATCATTATAATGGGTAATGAAGCCAATGGGATATCATCTGAAATTGAAAAATTAGTAACTTCTCGTCTAACAATTCCTAGATTTGGAGACCTGCAAAAAACCGAAAGTTTAAATGTAGCTACCGCAACAGCAATTATTCTTAGTGAATTTAAACGAAATAGTTAAGATTTTGTTTTAATGAAAAGTGAAATTTATTAAAATTGCTCTAGATTTCATTGAATCGATATTGTCTGTGTAAGCGCTAGGCGAGGTGTTGTCTCGAATTAATTCGTCTGTTATGCCGAACATTCCTCTTACAGAAGGTGAAAAGATGAAATATTCTGTGAAAATATCAATTCCAAAACCAACTTCATAAGCAGCTGTCCATTGTTTTACTCTAAATTTTTGCTGGTAATTATCGTCTTGAGATTTAGCATTACTAGATAAATTTAAAGTCGTAGACATACCACCCACTAAATAAGGTCGAACATTTCCGGTGCGCAAAGCAGAGAATTTTAATAATAAAGGAAAATGGATATATGTACTATTTACCTCTCTTAAATAATCATTCTCTGATGTTCCTACGCCAGGAAAGTATAAATCGCGTTTTGTGTAATACAATCCAGGTTCAAAACGAAGATTAATATATTCCTGCAATCTCAAATCGGCTACAACACCAACATTAAAGCCAGTAGTTTTTTTTACCTGAATATCTTCTGGAACAGGAGTTTTGTAATCAAATTTAAAGTCAAAACTGTTAAAGCCTAAATAATAGCCAAAGTAGACGCGCTGCTTTTGCCAGTTTTCAAGATTAATAATAGGATCTTTGCTAAATAAATTTTTAGCAAATTGCGAATATCCTTTTGTAGTTAAGACTAATAAAAATAAGATTACAGCTTTTTTCATACTATTTTTTAGATGCAGAATAAATTGTTGCGACACCAAAAGTTTGAGGCATTGCCACAACATCTATAAACCCAGTTTTTCTCAAAATATTGTTTAAGGCTTCTCCATATGGGAAAGCGGCAGCAGATTCAGATAAATAACCATAAGCGTCATTATCCTTAGAAAATAATTTTCCAATTAGAGGTAATATGTTTTTGCTGTAAAAACTGTAACCTTGTTTGTACGGAAATTTGTCTGGCACAGAAGTTTCCAAGATTACAAAAACACCTCCAGGTTTTAGAACTCTTAAAATTTCGGCAAAACCTTTTTCAAGATGTTCGAAGTTTCTGACTCCAAAACCAACAGTTATAGCATCAAAATAATTGTCTTCAAAAGGCATATTTTCAGAATCGCCTAAAACTAATTCAATTATATTAGAGAGATTTTTTTCTTCAACTTTCTTTTTTCCAACTTCCAGCATTCCAGCAGAAATATCAAGACCGATAATTTTTTCAGCTTTAGTTTGCGTCAATAAAATAGCTAAATCACCAGTTCCAGTTGCAATGTCTAAAACGATTTTTGGTTTTTTGTCTGATACTATTTTTAATACTTTTTTGCGCCACTTTACATCAATTCCAAACGAGATGACACGATTTAAATTATCGTAGTTCCCAGAAATGGTGTCAAACATTTGGGTTACTTGCTCTTTTTTACCTAAAGAAGAGTCTTTATACGGAGTTATTTTTTCAGACATTTTTTTTATTTAGGCAAATATAAACAATCTAGTTTAACTGTAATTGAGTTTTTTGCTCAGTAATTGAATGTTTTAAAATGATTTGTTTTAAGCTTTTAAAAGCATCCCTAAATCTAGGTATTTTACTAAAATCACTAAAAGTTGGTATTGTGCATTGTTCCTATTTTGTACAACTTTGCTGAAGTAAAAATGATTAAGTTTTAAATGATTGATAAACCAACAATGACTTAAATCAGATAAATACTTTTTTGTGCTGGTATTTTATCTGTTCTTGAAAAAGCTTTGAATAGTATTGTTCTTTGGGGGGATATACTAATTTTAAAGCGCAAAATACGTTCTTAGGATTAAATTTGTTTTTGGAAATTTTAATTTTCTGCCTTTAATATCTTAGTGGTATTTGTTATTAAAGGCTTTTTGAGATTTAGGTCTCAAATTAACATTAAATGTTATTCAGTTTATCAAGTGTTTTAAACATTTGTGATTTTTAACAAAGCTAATTCTTGAACGAGTCCGGTTAGAAAAATCGATCATTTTAAAAACATCCTCTGAAAAGAGGATGTTTTTTATTTTCTAATATATGTTTCATAGGTATAATCGTAAAGATGTTTTTCATCTTTAAAGTTTTCTTCAGATTCTACCAAAATCCATTCGTTTTTATTCAATTTAGGAAAGAAAGTATCTGCTTCAAAAGTATGATGAACCTTTGTAAGTTCAATTATATCTGTAAAAGGAAGTGCTAAATTGTAAATCTCACCTCCGCCTATAATATAATTATCTTCGTTTTCAGGACATATTGCGATTGCTTTTTCAATACTATCAACAACAATACAGCCTTCTGGTTTGTAGTTTTCCTGACGTGTAATTACAACATGCGTACGATCAGGCAATGGTTTTGGGAAACTTTCAAAAGTCTTTCTGCCCATAATAATATAATGACCAGTAGTAAGAGATTTGAATCTTTTGAAATCATTTGGCAAATGCCATACTAATTCATTATTTTTTCCAAGCGCATTATTTTCGGCAGCTGCCGCTATCATTATAATCATGGTATTGCGTATACTAAATTTTATTCTGATTTTCTTGGTCAATTGAAGATTCAAGCTGACTAATTCTTTTTTGCTGTAAAGCAACTAATCTGTCAATTTGTTCTCTTTCCCATTTTTTATTCATAAAGCGATCAGTGATATATACTTTAATAAAATGCAGGATAAAAATAAAAAGCCAGATTGTTATACCCCAAATACACCAATTTTGGGTTGTGCCTTCTCCAAAACCAAAAAATCTATTGGCAATAAATAAAAATAAACTTCCAAGTAGGAAAAGAACAAAATGAAGATATAAAACTTTTTTTTGTCTTAATCGTCGTCTAGCGTATTCGTATTGTTCGTGCACTTCTTTTTCCATAAGATAAAAATGAGATTATAAAGTTAAAATTTATTTTTGAAAGTCAATATTTTGATTACAGAATATTTGCCTTTAAAAACGTAGTGAATTTGAAATACAAAATTTTAAGCGCTTTAAATTACAGATAAAGCTAAAATAAGTTGCTGTTTTTAATATTATGATAAATCGAATAGTGTAGTGGTGAAGGTTTCATCGATTTTGATTAATTTTAAACATATAAATCTAAAAACTAAATAGTTATGTCTTTAAAGAAGCAATTCGTAAAAACGAAACCCGTATGTAAAGTTACATTTTCTATAGATGCCAAAGATGCTGATTCGGCAGCAGTCGTTGGAGATTTTAATAATTGGAATGTTGAGGAAGGAACTTTAAGTAAGTTGAAAAACGGTACTTTTAAAGCAACTTATGATTTGGTTAAAGATGCGATTTATGAATTTAAGTACGTAATTGACGGCATCTATGTAAATGATCCTGAAGCAGACTTTTACAAATGGAATGATTATGCTGGAAGTGAAAACAGTGTATTAGTTGTATAAAAAAATCCGCTTATTAAGCGGATTTTTTATTTTTATACAGCAACACTTCCTTTAATAGCAGGATGTGGATCATAGTCAACTAAAGTAAAATCATTGAAATCAAAATCAAAAATGTTTTTAATCTCTGGATTTAAAATCATTTTTGGTAATGGTTTTGGTTCGCGTGTTAATTGCAATTCCAATTGCTCAAAATGATTATTGTAAATATGCGCATCTCCAAACGTGTGAATAAAATCTCCCACTTCTAAATCGCAAACCTGAGCAATCATCATCGTTAATAATGCATATGAAGCAATATTAAAAGGAACTCCTAAAAATATATCAGCACTTCTTTGGTATAATTGACAAGAAAGTTTTCCTTTTGTTTCTCCTTTTTCTAAATCTGGAGCGGCAACATAAAACTGAAAAAATGCATGGCATGGAGGCAATGCTGCTTTATTGTTTGCTACATTTTCCTCAAAAGACTTTTTAGTATCTGGTAAAACCGAAGGATTCCAAGCAGAAACCAACATTCTTCGGCTGTTTGGATTTGTCTTTAATTCGGTAATTAATTCAGTAATTTGATCGATTTCTTCGCTATTCCAATTTCTCCATTGATGTCCATAAACTGGACCTAAATCGCCGTTAGAATCCGCCCATTCATCCCAGATTTTAACTCCGTTTTCCTGAAGATATTTTATGTTTGTATCACCTTTTAAAAACCAAAGCAATTCGTAAATAATCGATTTTAAATGTAATTTTTTGGTCGTAACCATTGGAAAACCTTCACTTAAATCAAAACGAATTTGGTAACCAAAAACACTTTTTGTTCCGGTTCCAGTACGATCTCCTTTTTGATTGCCGTTTTCTAAAACGTGTTTTACTAAATCTAGATATTGTTTCATTGTTGCTTCAGGCTTTAAGCTTTGAGCTTTAGGCTTTTTCCTAAATGCTTTCAGCTTGTTTTTATAGTTGTGCTTTTAAGCATATTGCTTAAAGCTTACGGCTTACAGCCTTAAAATTATCTTCTCGAGATTTCGTCTCTGATTTTTGCTGCTTTTTCATAATCTTCCTGAGAAACTGCTTGGTCAAGAAGGTCGTTTAATTCTTGTAAACTGTGTTTAGAATAAACATCTCCAGATTGGTTGCTTTCTTCTTCACGCCCGAAAGTTTCAGGATTAGAAAGAACATCGTCAATTTCTTGAGCTCCAGAATCTGTTTCGGCAGTATTCGATTTTAAATAAATTCCAGCTTTATCCAAGATGTTTTTATAGGTAAAAATCGGAGCATTAAATCGTAATGCTAACGCAATAGCATCAGAAGTTCTCGCATCAATAATTTCTTCGATTTTATCTCTTTCGCAGATTAAACTAGAATAAAAAACACCATCAACAAGTTTATGAATAATAACTTGTTTTACTACTATGTCAAATCTTTCAGCAAAATTTTTGAACAAATCGTGTGTTAATGGACGAGGTGGTTTTATCTCTTTTTCTAAAGCAATAGCGATTGATTGGGCTTCGAAAGCGCCAATTACAATAGGTAATTTTCTTTCGCCATCAACTTCATTCAAAATTAAGGCATAAGCGCCATTTTGAGTTTGACTGTATGAAATTCCTTTTATAGATAATTTTACTAGACTCATATATGTTTGTAAAAAAGGCACTTAGAGCCTTATTTTATTGCTTCTTTTGTTTGGAAAATAAAGCTGCAATTTTAATCAAAAAATATGGAACAAAAAAGCTGCCTATAAACAAAGATACAATATCTTGTTTTTAGGCAGCAAATATTTTGAACAGAATTCTTGAATTAAGAATGTTGTGCTTTAAAAGCTTTTAATTTCTCTGTTAATTGAGGTATGATTTCAAAAGCATCACCAACAACACCATAATCAGCAACTTTAAAGAAAGGCGCTTCAGGATCATTATTGATAACTACTTTTACTTTAGAAGAGTTGATTCCGGCAATGTGCTGAATAGCTCCAGAAATTCCAACTGCAATATATAAGTTTGTTGCAACTGGTTTTCCTGTTTGTCCAACGTGCTCGCTGTGAGGTCTCCATCCTAAATCTGAAACTGGTTTAGAACATGCAGTTGCAGCGCCTAAAACAGCAGCAAGATCTTCAATTAATCCCCAGTTTTCAGGTCCTTTCAATCCGCGCCCGCCAGAAACTACGATATCGGCATCAGCGATAGAAACTTTTCCAGAAACTTTTTCTACAGATTCTACTTTTACGCCAAAATCGTTATCTCCGATTGTTGGGTTAAAATCTTCTTCGGTCGCAGATCCAGCGCTTTCGAAAATTCCGTAAGAGTTTTTAGCAAGTCCAAGAACTTTTACATCTGTATCGATTTGTGTAATGTTGAAAGCTTTGTTTGAGAATGCGTTTCTTTTTACTTGGAAAGGAGAAGTGCTAACTGGCAATCCAACAACATTTGATGCAAAACCAGCATTTAAAGCTACTGCAACTAATGATGAAAGATAAATACTGTCTGTTGTAGAAGAAAGTAAAACTACTTTTGTTCCTTCTTTTTCAGCAGCTTGTTTGATTACATCAGCGTAAGCTTTAGCAGTAAAACCAGCTAATTTATCGTTATTTACTTTTAGAACTTTATCAACTCCGTATTTGCCTAATTCGCTTACGTCGCTAATGTTTACTGTTAAAGCTGTAACAGTTGTTCCTAAGCTTTCGGCTACTTTTTTTGCATAAGAAGCTAATTCGAAAGCTACTTTTTTAAATTTTCCTTCTGCAGATTCTGCATATATTAATATTGACATAACAGTTTTAGATTTTAGATTTTAGATTTCAGATTTTTGAAAATGAAATCTAAAAGATTATTGATTTTAGATTTTGAAGTGAATCAAATGTTGAATTTTAGATTTAGTATTGCAATCAGCAATCTAAAATCTGAACTCTACAATCTTAAATCACCTTAGCCTCGTTGTGTAATAAATTGATTAACTCGTCTAAATTATCAGGAGAAACTAATTTTACTGCTGATTTTGGAGCTGGTTTTTCAAATTTTACTGCTTTTGTATTTACAGCTGCATCAACTGGCTCAAGAATAGTTAAAGCTTTAGTTCTCGCAGTCATAATTCCTCTCATGTTCGGAATACGTAAATCTTTTTCTTCAACAAGACCTTTTTGACCACCAATAATTAATGGAAGAGTAGTGCTTACAGTTTCTTTTCCACCGTCGATTTCGCGAACCGCTTTTACATTGTTTCCATCAACTGTTAAAGAAGTACAAGAGTTTAAAAAGTTAGAACCTGTAATTCCTGCGATCATTCCAGGAACCATTCCGCCATTATAATCTAAAGATTCTTTTCCAGCGATTACTAAGTCGTAACCACCGTTTTTAATTACTTCTGCTAATTGTTTTGCAACAAAAAATCCGTCAGTTGGGTTTGCGTTAACACGAATTGCTTCGTTAGCACCAATGGCCAAAGCTTTACGTAAAGTTGGTTCTGTATCTGGACCTCCAACGTTTACAACTGTTACATTTGCACCTTGTTGTTCTTGAAACCAAATTGCACGTGTAAGACCGAATTCGTCGTTAGGATTAATTACATATTGTACGCCGGCTGTATCAAATTCTGAATCACCGTTTGTAAAGTTGATTTTTGAAGTAGTATCAGGCACATGGCTGATGCAAACTAGTATTTTCATAAGTATATATTTTGAATTTATAATATGCTTTTACAAATTTAGAATATTATTTGGAATAATTATACTATGCACGCATAATATTTTTCAAAACTATTACGATTTCGTGAATTATGACGTTTCGAGTGTAATTAATCGGGATTTAAAAATAAAAAATCACCTGTTTTGTCTGATTGTTAGGAATTTTGCAATATTTGAAGGTAGGCGATGCAATTATTTTTTGTCTGATAAATACTAAATTTTCATTTTTTTCGTTTTAATGAATGAATTTTGAAGAAACAAGAATTAAACAAATAAATTAAAGTTTGTAAAATAATTGATTCTAACTGCATAAGTGTGAATTATACGTTATTATATCGTTTTCGTTAATATCACAATTAAGTTTAAAAAGTTAAATGCTAAAGATCCTGAGAAGTTAGTACGATTTTAAATTCAATTTTTGCTTTTAAGTTATTTAAAATATTTATTTTTGCTCTTCAGAAAATTCAACATACAAAATAAAATATGAGAACAATACAATTTAGAGAGGCCATTTGTGAAGCGATGAGCGAAGAAATGCGTCACGATGAATCCATATATTTAATGGGCGAAGAGGTTGCAGAATACAATGGAGCATACAAAGCTTCAAAAGGAATGCTTGCTGAGTTTGGAGAAAAAAGAGTAATCGATACTCCAATTGCTGAGCTTGGTTTTACAGGAATTGCAGTTGGTTCTGCAATGAACGGAAACCGACCGATTGTAGAATATATGACTTTCAACTTCTGTTTAGTTGGTATTGATCAAATTATAAATAATGCTGCTAAAATGCGTCAAATGACTGGTGGACAATTTAATGTGCCTATCGTTTTTCGTGGGCCAACAGCTTCTGCTGGTCAATTAGGAGCAACTCACTCTCAAGCTTTAGAAAACTGGTTTGCAAATACTCCAGGTCTTAAAGTTGTAGTTCCTTCAACTCCTTACGATGCAAAAGGGCTTTTAAAATCTGCAATTCGCGATAATGATCCAGTAATTTTCATGGAATCTGAGCAAATGTATGGTGACAAAGGTGAAGTTCCAGACGGAGAATACACTATTCCATTAGGAGTTGCTGACATCAAACGTGAAGGTACAGATGTAACTATTGTTTCTTTTGGAAAAATCATCAAAGAAGCTTTTATCGCTGCTGATGAATTAGCTAAAGAAGGAATCTCTTGTGAAATTATCGATTTAAGAACGGTACGTCCTATGGATAAAGATGCTATTCTTACTTCAGTTAAAAAAACAAACCGTTTAGTAATTCTAGAAGAAGCTTGGCCATTTGCAAGTATTTCTTCTGAAATTACATATATCGTTCAAGAACAAGCTTTTGACTTCCTTGATGCGCCAATTCAACGTATTACAACTGCAGATACTCCAGCTCCTTATTCTCCAGTATTATTAAAAGACTGGTTGCCAAATGCAGGTGATGTTGTAAAAGCAGTTAAAAAAGTATTATACAAATAATACATATTTAAAATACTCACAAAACTTCATCATTCATAGTTAATTGATGAAGTTTTTTTTTGCCCAGACAATGAAAAGAATAATTTTACTCAGCCTATTTTTTGTATTCGCATTTGCGGCTATTGCTACTGCACAAACGAAAGTGAGTGGAATTGTTTTGGACAAGTCTAATCAACCAATACCTTTTGCAAATGTTGTTTTTAAAGGTTCAAATACAGGAATTGTTTCTAACGAAGACGGACGTTTTTATTTAGAATCGCCAAATACGTATACGGCTTTAATCGTTACTTCGGCAGGATTTTCAGATAAAGAAATTCCTTTAGAAAAAGCAGTCAATTATAATTTCAAAATTGTTTTAGGTGAAGCTGAAGCTTTAAATGAAGTTGTGATTTTTACAGGAAAAACTTCAAAAAAGAACAATCCAGCATTGGATATTTTGAGAAAAATATGGGAAAGAAAGCGTAAAAACGGACTTTACCAATTCAATCAATATCAAATGCAGAAGTATGAAAAAGTCGAGTTTGATATGAACACGATTGATAGTGCTTTTATGAAAAACAAACTTTTCAAAGGAATGGAGTTTGTCTTTAATCATGTTGATACTTCTGATGTTACGGGAAAAACATATCTTCCGATTTTTATCAACGAATCGGTTTACGATGTTTACGGGGATAATAAATTAAAGAAGGTCAAAGAAAACTTGACTGGAAATAAAATGTCTGGTTTTAATGGAAATCAGCAGATTTTATCTTTTGTAAAAGATCTTTATTCTGACTATAATATTTACGATAATCATCTTAAATTTTTTGATAAAAGTTTTACAAGTCCGCTTTCTAAAACCGGAATTGATGTCTATAACTATGTATTAAAAGACAGTGCTTATATCGATAAAAAGTGGTGTTTTAATATTGTTTTTTATCCGAGACGTAAAAACGAATTAACTTTCAAAGGAGATTTTTGGGTTAATGATACCACTTTTGCTATCAAGAAAATTAATATGGGCGTTACTAAAAGTGCCAATATTAACTGGGTAAAAGATATTTATATAGAACAAGAATTTGAGGTAGAAAATGATTCTGTTTTCCTTTTGACACGTGACTATATGATGTCTGATTTTGCTTTGAACAAAAAAGAAAAATCAAAAGGAGTTTACGGAAAACGTACTACTTTATATAGAAATCATAAATTCAACATTCAGAAACCAGAGAAATTTTATAAAGAAGAAGTCAATTTTATAGACAATGCGGTCTACGATCGACCGCCTGAATTCTGGGAAGAAAATCGTTTTGAGAAATTAAATAAAGACGAAGCGGGTATTTATAAAATGCTCGACACATTGCAAACTGTCAAGCGATTTAAGCAACTGTATAATCTCGTCTCCATTTTAGGTAGTGGTTATGTCGAATTTAAAAACTTCGATTATGGACCAATTTTCTCCACTTTTGGTTATAATGAAGTTGAGGGATTAAGGCTGCGAGTTGGAGGAAGAACCTATTTCGGACCAAACGATCCTTGGCGTATACAAGCCTACACAGCTTACGGATTTGATGATAATAAATTCAAATATGGAGTTTCTGGAAAATGGATGGTCGATAAGAAAAATCGAGTTATTATCTCTGGAGGAAATAGGCGTGACATCGAACAAATTGGAGCTAGTTTAACCACAACAAATGATGTTTTAGGGAGAAGTTTTGCATCCTCCGCTTTATTTACGACGGGGAGTAATGGAAAGCTAACCAACATTAATTTGAGTAACGTTTCTGTTGAAATGGAAGTCAAAAAGAACTTTGTGGTTTCGGCAGGACTTTCATATCGAACGTTAGAATCCGCGTCAAAAACCTTTAGTCTAGATTATTATACAACTTTACCAAGCGCTACAAATCCTACGGGTGTTATAAAAAGTGATGTAAAACAGTCAGAAGCAAATATTCAGTTTGAGTATATGCCAAACCGAAAAACGATTGGTTATGGTGTAGAAAGAGATTTAGTAGACAGTCCTTTTAGCCATTTCTTTGTGAATTTTAGTTACGGTCTAAAAGGTGTTATGGATAGCGATTTTGCTTATGAAAAAATCCAAATCTTTTATAAACAGCCAATTATTATTGGTCCATTAGGGAGATCTAATATTATTTTAGAAACAGGAAAAACATTTGGAACAATTCCGTTAGGCTTAATGAGCGTAATTCCGGGTAACCAGACTTATTTTACTATTGAAAATACATTTAGTAACTTGAATTTCTACGAGTTTGTTACAGATCAATATACAACTTTGCAGTGGAATCATGATTTTGGAGGAAGATTGTTTGCTAGAATTCCGTTTATGAGAAAACTTAATTGGAGAGAATTCATTGGAGTTAGAGCCGTACACGGAACAATTTCGGATGCTAACCGTGCGATTAATGCTTCGGGATTACCATACAATGCTCCTGAAAAAGTATATTGGGAATATAATGCAGGAATTGGAAATATCTTCAAAGTTTTCCGTCTTGATTTCTCGTGGAGAGGAAACTATTTAGATATGCCAGATGCACATAAATTTGCCATAAAAGGATCTTTCGGGTTTTATTTTTAAAAAGAAACAAAGGCTCAAAATAACAAAGTCGCAAAGGTTTAAAATCTTTGCGACTTTGTTATTTTAAAATCTTTATGCAAAAAGAACTCTGCGACTTGGCGCCTTTGCGAGAACTAATTTCATTTTTCTTATTTTTGATTTACTTTAGAAATCTAAAACCATGCAAGAAGCTATTGATTTTCTTTCATCCAAAAATTCAATATTTCTAGAAATTATTGAGAAATATGGTTTGCCACAAATTCCTAAGCGTCCGCCAGGTTTTGAAACTTTGGTATTGCTGATATTGGAGCAACAGGTTTCTATAGATTCGGCGAAAGCCACATTTTTAAAAATTAAATCCTATACAACTTGCAATCCTGAAACAATGGCGATTTTGCCAGACGAAGAATTTAGAAGCTTGGGAGTAAGTCGTCAGAAAACCAAATACATAAAGATTTTAGCAGAAGCAATTTTAAACAAAGAATTAGATGTTGAAAGTTTAGCTTTAAAATCTGCAAAGCAAGTTCGTGAAGAATTAATTAAACTAAAAGGAATTGGAAACTGGACCATCGATATTTATTTAATGTTCTGTCTTCAAGAACCCGATTTGATTCCGTTGGGAGATATTGCCGTCATTAATACCATAAAAGAATTATTAAACATTCACGATAAGCAGGAAATGGAAATTTATGCACAACAATGGAGTCCTTATCGTTCTTATGCGACCTATTTGCTTTGGCATTATTACCTAAAAAAAAGAAATCGAACAATTACTTATTAAATGCTTGTTTTTTAAACTCTAATGCGGATAATTTAACCTTGTTTTTTATTGTAAAACTAGATTCTTTGGTTATTTTTGCAACCGAAATTATAGAAACAATAAAAAACGAAAATGACCGCAGACAAATTAACGACTTTCGATGTGTTGATCGAAATACCGAGAGGAAGCAGAAATAAATACGAGTACGATTTTGAAATTAAAAGAATGCGTTTTGATAGAATGTTATTCTCTTCAATGATGTACCCAGCAGATTACGGATTTATTCCAGAAACTTTAGCATTAGACGGAGATCCTCTTGATGTATTAGTTTTAATTAACGAACCAACTTTTCCTGGATGTGTAATTGAAGTAAAGCCAATTGGAGTTTTTCACATGGCAGATGATAAAGGACCAGACGAGAAAATTATTTGTGTACCAGTTTCAGATCCAATCTGGAATTCATTAAACGATCTTTCAGATATTAATGGACACTTATTAAAAGAAATCGAGCACTTTTTCCAAGTTTACAAAGATCTTGAAAACAAAAAAGTAGACGTAGAAGGATGGGGAGACGTAAAAGAAGCTTACGACATTATCGCTGAGTGTACAAAACGTTTTGATGATATTGAAAATAAACCAGCAGGATTATTTAGCATTAAATAATTTAAGCACCCATAATATATAAAAAAAGCAATACTGCCGTCAGGAGTATTGCTTTTTTGTTTAAATTCGTTTTAGTTAGATTGTTGACTATTAACCAAAACCATTAATATATTATGAATGCATTTATGATTTACCTGCCTATTGTTATGGCAGTTTTAGGATTACTTTTCATGGGAATAAAAAGGAGTTGGGTTTTAAAACAAGACGCCGGAGACGGTAAGATGAAAGAGATTTCAGATTACATCTACGAAGGAGCCTTAGCCTTCCTAAAAGCTGAATATAAATTACTAACTATTTTCGTAATTATTGCCAGTTTAGCTTTGGCGGGAATTACTTTTATCCCAGGAGTTAAAACACATTTATTAATCGTAATTGCATTTATTTTTGGTGCTTTGTTTTCTGCTTATGCTGGAAATATTGGAATGAAAATAGCAACTAAAACAAACGTAAGAACAACTCAAGCGGCTCGTACAAGTTTGCCGCAAGCCTTAAAAGTTTCTTTTGGCGGAGGAACCGTAATGGGTTTAGGTGTTGCAGGTTTGGCTGTTTTAGGTTTGACAGCTTTCTTTATAATTTTCTTTAATCTTTTTTCTGACGGAGTTTGGAAAGATACCGATACCATGACTGTTGTTCTAGAAACTCTTGCAGGCTTTTCGCTTGGTGCAGAATCAATCGCTTTATTTGCACGTGTTGGAGGTGGAATCTACACCAAAGCAGCCGATGTTGGAGCTGATTTAGTTGGTAAAGTTGAAGCGGGAATTCCAGAAGATGATCCTCGTAATCCAGCTACAATTGCTGATAACGTAGGAGATAACGTAGGAGACGTTGCAGGTATGGGAGCTGATTTATTCGGATCTTATGTAGCAACTGTTTTAGCGGCAATGGTTCTTGGAAATTATGTGATAAAAGATATGGGCGGAAACATCAATGACGCTTTTGGCGGGATTGGCCCAATTTTACTTCCAATGGCAATTGCTGGTTTCGGAATTATATTTTCGATTATTGGAACACTTTTAGTAAAAATCTCTGATGATAACGCTAAAGAAGCACAAGTACAAAAAGCATTAAATATAGGAAACTGGGCTTCTATTCTGTTAACGGCTGTTGCTTGTTTCTTCTTGGTACAATATATGCTTCCAGAAACCATGCAAATGAGTTTCTTTGGTGAAGGATCAAAAGCGATTTCATCAATGAGAGTTTTCTACGCAACTCTAGTTGGATTAGTTGTTGGTGGAGCAATTTCATCTGTAACCGAATATTACACAGGATTAGGTACAAAACCAGTTTTAGCAATTGTGCAAAAATCATCAACAGGTGCAGGAACAAACGTTATTGCAGGATTGGCGACAGGAATGATTTCTACATTTCCAACAGTAATTTTGTTTGCTGTAGCCATTTGGATTTCGTATGCTTTAGCAGGATTTTATGGAGTGGCGCTGGCGGCATCAGCAATGATGGCAACAACAGCAATGCAATTGGCAATTGATGCATTTGGTCCAATTTCTGATAACGCTGGAGGAATCGCAGAAATGAGCGAATTACCAAAAGAAGTGCGTACTAGAACCGATATTTTAGATTCAGTAGGAAATACAACTGCAGCAACAGGAAAAGGATTTGCAATTGCTTCTGCAGCTTTGACTTCTTTAGCGCTATTTGCAGCATATGTAACTTTTACAGGAATTGACGGAATCAACATTTTTAAAGCGCCAGTTTTGGCCATGTTATTTGTCGGAGGAATGATTCCGGTTGTTTTCTCTGCTTTAGCCATGAATTCTGTTGGAAAAGCAGCAATGGATATGGTGTACGAAGTGCGTCGTCAGTTCAAAGAAATTCCTGGAATTATGGAAGGAACCGGAAAACCAGAATACGGAAAATGTGTTGAAATTTCTACCAAAGCCGCTTTACGCGAAATGATGCTTCCTGGAATTTTAACAATTGGTTTTCCAATCCTGATTGTGCTTCTAGGGAAATTAGTTTACTCAGACAACAATCAGTTAATTGCTGAAATGTTAGGAGGATATATGGCTGGAGTTACCGTTTCAGGGGTTCTTTGGGCAGTTTTCCAAAACAATGCAGGTGGAGCTTGGGATAATGCTAAAAAATCTTTCGAAGCTGGAGTTATGATCAACGGTGAAATGACTTATAAAGGTTCAGATGCGCATAAAGCAGCTGTAACTGGAGATACAGTTGGAGATCCGTTTAAAGATACTTCTGGGCCTTCAATGAATATTTTAATCAAATTAACTTGCTTGATCGGATTGGTAATTGCTCCAATTTTGGGTGAAGGAAATGCACATTCTGATATTGCTGGAAAGGCTTCTTGCTGTGCTAAAACAGAATTGCATGCCAGCGGAGTTTCTAAATGCGGTGATTTGTCTAAAATGACAAAAGAAGAGTGCATTAAAATGTGTAAAGAAAAAGGTTGTTCGCCAGAAGAAACAGCTAAATGTTTAGCTCATTTTGATGAAAATGGAAATCCGTATAAAAAAACTGACTGTTTTGATACAAGTAAATATGAGAAATCATCTGTGAAAGTGGAAGTCAAAAATATAAATGGAAAAACGACTGGAACTGTTACTAAAACAGAAAATGGTAAAACAACAACAGAAGTTTTTGAAGGAACAGAAGAAGAAGTTTTAGCGAAAGTTGAAGCTGCGAAATAATAACTTTAACAAAGTTTCTTAAACAAAAATGCCTCTAAATAATTTTAGAGGCATTTTTTATTTCGTGTAAATCTATGTAATTGGTGTTTTAAAACAAACCATTCAATTCAGCATCAATTCTATTGATAATATCTCCTAAATCTTCAGGATTATCAACAAAATTAATATTATCAACATCAATAATTAATAATTTTCCTTTAGCATAAGTCTGAATCCAAGCTTCATATCTTTCATTCAAACGGCTTAAATAATCGATAGAAATAGAGTTTTCATATTCCCGTCCGCGTTTGTGAATCTGTCCAACCAAATTCGGAATAGAACTTCTTAAATAAATCAATAAATCTGGAGCTTTCACCAACGATTCCATCAATTCAAAAAGAGAAGTATAGTTCTCAAAATCACGACTTGTCATTAATCCCATTGCATATAAGTTGGGAGCGAAAATATGCGCATCTTCATAAATCGTTCTATCTTGAATGATTTTTTTTCCGCTTTCGCGAATTTGCTGCACTTGACGAAAACGGCTGTTTAGGAAATAAATCTGAAGATTAAACGACCAGCGCTCCATTTGATGGTAAAAATCATCCAAATAAGGATTATCAACTACATCTTCATAATGAGGTTCCCATTTGAAATGTTTCGCTAATAATTTGGTTAGAGTGGTCTTTCCTGCGCCTATGTTTCCTGCTATTGCTATGTGCATTACGGTGTTACGATTTTATAATTTGATATATCTGTAGCTGTAAAAATAGATAAAATTTGTTCTTTGTAATAAAAATTGTCAAAGGTTTTTTCTAAAATTTTAATCTCAGAAACCGCATCAGGATTTGATTTGTCAATTCCTTTAAAAAACAATAAATTATCCTTAGAGAAAATATATTGTGAAGAGCTAACAATTGCAATTTTATCAAAATTAGTTATTTTACCTAATAAAGTTATTTTGCCAAAAATATCGCAAGAATACCAATTGTTTTTTTTATCAATCCAAATGAAAGTATTAAAATCAGTTTGATAATACTTAATTGGCTCTGTTAGCGGAATAGAAACAGTTTTGTATTCGTTTTTTAAATAATCAAAAAGACTAATTTGTTGATTTAAAGTATTGTAAATCCAAAGCTGATTTTGTGTTGACATTCCGATAGCTGTAACTACAATTGGTGTTGGATTTTGAGAAAAATTAATCTCAGTCATTTTATTTAGCTGATTATCCAACAAAACAACACTATTAAAATCTTCGTAAAACAATACTATTTTCAACGGGTTTTGTAAATCGACTTTGGTTATATTTCCAAGAGAAACATTTTTATATTCAAAAAGTTCATTGCCTTTTATTTTACTAAATACGTTATTTTTAATTTGATAAGAATATCCAAAAGTATCATATCCTAAAAACTCATCTGAGTTATTTTTAAAATGCGAAAGTAAAGTAGGGTTTATGCTTGAATTCTGGGCAGAAACCGCATTTATAGTGCAGAAAATAAGAAAAGAAAATAGAAGTTTTTGCACCTTTTTATACATGAGAAAATTGATTTACAAAAGTACCAAATTACAAAAAACCTTTGTTAGAAAATCACTTTTGGAGCTTAAACCTTTTTTTATTCTAATAGTCTAAAAAATAAGCGGTTCTATCTATATCCTAAAGCAGTTAATATATTTAATTTTTAGTATTTTAAAATTAGTAATACATTTGAATGTAAGTTTTCTCGGATTTACTCAACTTTAAAGAAAATGAAATGAAGAAATTATTTTTTTACATGACACTAATGCTTGTTTCTCTACAAATTCAGGCTCAAAAAGATTTTCAAGGAATGGCTGTTTATGAGTCAAAATCGCAAATGCCAAAGTTTGAAGGAATGCGCGCAAACAGAGATATTACGCCAGAAATGCAAAAAAGCATGGAAGAGCGTATGAAAAAGATGCTTGAAAAAACCTTTATTTTAAACTTCGATAAATCGGCATCAATCTATAAAGAAGAAGAAAAATTAGAAGCGCCAGGACAGCAAGGCGGTTTTCGTGTAATGTTTGGTTCGCTAACAGGCGGTGGCGGAACTTTCTATAAAGACGTAAAGACAAAATCGTATACAGTTGATAAAGAATTTATGGGCAAGGAATTTCTTGTGGTAGATTCTCTTCCAAAATTGAATTGGAAATTAGAACAAGAAACAAAACAAATTGGTGGTTATAACTGTTTCAAAGCTACAGTTGTAAAACCGGCTAGTAAGACCGATTTTAGAAACTTCAGACCTAAAAACAACGACGATTCTAAAAAAGAGGAAACTAAAAAGACTTCTGGAGAAACAAAAACCAACTTTACGGATAACTTCGAAATTCCAAAAGAAATTGTGGTAACTGCTTGGTATACACCAGAAATTCCGGTGAATCAAGGGCCAGAAAATTATTGGGGACTTCCTGGTTTAATTTTAGAAATCAACGATGGAACGACTACAATTTTATGTTCGAAAATTGTTCTAAATGCCAAAGAAAAAGTAGAAATAAAGCCATCTAAAAAAGGAAAAGTAATTTCTCAGAAAGAATACGATGAAACGGTAGTAAAAAAAATGGAGGAATTTAGAGAAATGAATCGTGGTCGCGCGGGCGGACCGCCACCTCCGATGGGAAGATAAAATTATAAAATTCTAATCCCGAAGCTTCGGGATAAATGCCAAATTACAATATTCTGATAATGAATAAAATACTTTTTGTTTTTGCCTTATTTTTTACTTCTGTATGCTTTTCGCAAAGTGTTCGTTTTGATGGTTTAATTCAAGATGAAAAGAAAAATCCGCTGGAAATGGCCAATATTATGGCAATTAACAATGGCACGAAAGCAATGGACTCGTACGGAATTACCAATGATAAAGGAAAATTTCAGCTTACTTTAAAACCAAATACTGCCTACACAATTAAAGTAAGTTATCTCGGAATGAAATCTAAAGAGATTCCAGTTGCGACAAAATCTGAAAATATGACTCAAAATATTGTTTTGGATGGCGCTGGAATTGAATTGGAAGGTGTAGAAATTGTTCGCGAAATGCCAGTTTCAATCAAAGGAGATACAATAGTTTATAATGCGGATTCTTTTAAATCTGGAACAGAAAAAAAACTCGAAGATGTTCTGAAAAAACTTCCAGGTGTTGAGGTAAACGCAGATGGCGAAATTGAAGTGGAAGGAAAAAAAGTGAGCAAATTAATGGTAGAAGGCAAAGATTTTTTTGATGGAGATACCAAATTAGGCGTTAAAAATATTCCGGCAGATGCAATTGATAAAGTTCAGGTTTTAAGAAATTATAACGAAGTAAGCCAATTAAAAGGCCTTGAAAATGATCAGGATAATGTGGCAATGAATATTAAACTGAAAGAAGGCAAAAAGAACTTTTGGTTTGGAGATGTTACTGCAGGAATTGGAGTTGCAGAATTAGACAGCCGATATATCATTAACCCAAAACTGTTTTATTATAGTCCGAAATACAGCATTAATTTAATTACCAATTTTAATAATATTGGAGAATTGCCATTGACTGCGCAAGATTATTTTAAGTTTACAGGCGGATTTAAAAACATGATGAAAAAAGGTGGAAGCAATTTTAATGTTTCTTCTAATGACTTAGGAATTTCACTTTTAAGAAATAATAGAGCAAAAGAAATTGAAACCAAATTTGGTGCGACAAACTTTGCTTATTCGGTTAATAAAGCTTGGAATTTGAGTGGTTTTGGAATTCTTTCAACATCAAAAACAGAATTAGAAACCAAATCGCAGACTACAATTTTGGATTCTGGAAATAAGGATAATCGTAACGAAAATACGAGCCAGAAAAATAATTTGGGACTTTTTAAATTAAGTTCAACTTATAAACCAAGTGATAAGTTTCAGTTTGATTATGATATCTTAACCAAATTGACCAAACAAGAAGAATATTCAGATTTGTTTAGAGAACAGGTTGTGAAGAATGTTGCGAGTTCAGAGGATATTTTTACAACAAAAAAGCAAGATCCAACGTCTGTTAATCAGAATTTGAGTTTGTATTATACGCAAAGCGCTAAAAATATTTTTGCGTTTGAAGCACAGCATTTGTATCAGGACGAAAATCCGTTTTATAATGCCAATCTGCAAACAGCTCCTTTTGATGAGGATGTTTTAACTGGGTTTACTCCAAATCAAAATAGAAATGATTACAATCAGAATCGTTTTGTGAAAACGAATAAGTTGGATGCAAAATTGGATTACTATTATATGGTAACTCCAAAAAGTAATTTCAATGTTACATTAGGAAATACGTATTCGTATCAGAATTTCAATTCTCATATTTTTCAGATGTTAGATAATGGAGATAGAAATGATTTGAATGATCCTCAAAACAATAATGATGTAGATTACAGATTTAATGATGCTTTCGTCGGTTTCCATTATAAAATTCTAACAGGAAAATTTACTCTGACGCCTGGAGTAAGCTTGCATACTTATCAAATGACAAACGGACAATTGGGAACCGATTATTCTCAAAGTTTTACTAAAGTTTTGCCAGATTTCTTCGCTTTATATCAAATCAAAAAATCAGAGACATTGACTTATAATTTTTCTTTAACAAATGATTTTACCGATATTATTCAGTTGGCGGCAGGTTATGTTTTGTCTAATTACAGTAGTTTGTTTCGCGGAAACCGTTATTTAGAAAATGCAACTTCTCAGGTTCATTCGCTTCGTTATTTCAAGTATAATATGTTCAATTTTGAGAACATTTTTGCCAACGCAACTTATACAAGAAAAGTGGATGCAATTAAAACAAAAGCAGATTTTGATGGAATTAACCAGTCTTCAGTTCCTTATAATTCAAATTTAGCCGATGAAACTTTTTCTGGAATGGGAGCTTACGGACGTTCATTTTTAAAAAACTATAAAGCTTCTGCAAACGCAAGTTTGAACTGGTCAAAATTCAATAACATTCAAGATAGCGAACAAAGAACAACAGAAAGTTTTGTGCAGAGTTATACAGTAAGAGCTTCAACAAATTATAAGAAACTTCCAAATATTGAATTTGGATACAATCTTTTGATTAATAAATACAGCGGATCTACTTTTTATACCGATAAGCCATTTGCCAAATTAGATTATTATTTCTTAGACAGTTTTTCTTTTGTATCTGAGTACGAATTTTATCATTATTACAACGGAGATAAATCGGTAGATAATGAATATGATTTTTTAAGTGCTAGTTTAATTTATCAAAAGAAAAACAGCAAATGGGAATATAAAGTCTCGGCAACCAATTTATTAAATACAAGATATCTTAACGATGATAATTTTACGCAATTCTCTACAAGAGTTTCGCAATATACTGTTCAGCCGCGCTACATTATCTTTTCGATGAAATATAATTTATAGGACGTTTGGCTGAATTTTGAAGTCAAGACATTTAATTTTAAAAGGAATGGAATATCTTTACATCAATATTAACAGCCAAATTTTTATATTATGCGCAATTTTATTTGGAGTTTACTGCTATTTACTTCGGCAGTTTTTACGTCTTTTTCTCAAACAAAACAGATCGAAAAAGGAACTTATATATCAAACAATAAAGGCCAAAAAATTAAACTGAACTTATTAGATGATAATAAATATGAGTTGGTATTTTATTCGGGCGAATATGCAATAAAAGGCGATTCGTTATTATTTGTCAAAAATACTCCATCAGGAAATAGCTTCGATCTTGATTTTAAAATCGATAAAAAAGCTAAAAATATAAAAGTAAACTTTATAGATCCTTCCTACTATTCTTTTTATTTAGGAACTCAAAAAGGTAAAGAAGAAGTTAAATATCAAAGACTTACCGATATTCGTTCTAAACAAGATCCGAATTGGACTAAAAATAACTTAGAGTTTGAAATTGAAAAAACAGATTTTCTATATTTAGTTTATGAAGAATACGACGGAAAAAGCGATGTTTTTAAATACGAACTTCCTAAAGATGTTTCAGAAATTACGATAACTTATGAATTAGCAGTTTTAGGCGATTTAAAAATTTTCGGCTTTTTTGATAAAACTACCAACGAATTAAGAATTTCAGAGAAATCTGGGGTTAATCCTTTGGTTTTTACTAATGCAAAAGATCCGCAGCCGGTTAAGAAAACTTCAAAAGTAATTCCATTAGAAAGTACATCTGTTTCAAATTGGACCTATCCAGGAAAAGAAGATGTTTCAAGTTATGATTATGGAGCAGGAGTAGCTGTAGATACTGCAGTTGCAGTCGCAGATTTAACCGTGGCTCCGCCAGTTTACAATCAATACAATTTTAAACTAAAGATTGAAAATAGCTTAAACAAGGCAATTTCGGAAACTAAAAATTCAAATAATCATAAGTTTTTGGGAGTTTATGTAGACAGTAAAAAAACAGCAAAAGAAAGTTTTGATTTTTTTGTAAAAGATCAAGAAACACAGACAGGTTACAGCATGTACGATGGATACAATGCTCTTTATGATGTTTTTAATTATTATTTGGCTGGAGCCGATGATAAAAAATGGCTGAAAAATAATAAAATAACCAGCGATCCTACTGTTGTTGTTTTAAACGGACAAGGAAATATATTGGCTATCGCAAAATCTGATTTAGAAATACAGAAATATCAGTTTAATTATTATGGAGATTTCTATCGTAAACTTCTCAGAGCCGATGCTTTTGTTTCTTTAGATAATGTTTTAAAAAGTAAAAAAGCCTCAGATGCCGATTTAATTTATGCTTATAATAAAGCTGCTGCATTAGAATCATCTTATGATTATGAATATAATGTCGATAATAATGTTTCAACAGAATTTGTAGTTACAAAAACTGCTTTAGATAAAAAAGAAGTTGCGCAGGCTTGGAAAAAATTAATCGAAGCACATCAAAAAGACAAGCAGGTAAATATGTATTTGGCAGAAACCATCATTAAAGAAATAAAGAATTTAGGATTTACTAAACAACTTTTTAATGAAGATAGAATTTTAAATGATACTGATTTCTTAGCTATAGATTATATTCTGAAACATTCTGAAGAAATAGAAAATAATCGTGCGGCATTTAATACAAAAGCAGGTGAGATTCACGCTCTTAATAATGCAGTTTCTGAAGTTTCTAATTCTTTACAGCAAAATCTTTACGCTTCTCAAGATGGTTTAACGGGAGATGTAAATAAGGATAAAATTAATTCTGTTTATAAAAAGATCATTGCATCTGGAAAAGGAAATTTTGATGCTTATAGAAATTACTTTTATTATCTAAGTCAGCTTCAAGAAAATGACGGTTCTAATACAACTTATTTAAAAGAATTTAATACTTATTTTAATTCAGCTCTTTCTGGCGGAAGCCCAATTGAAAAATTAGATGCAATGTTTTCTGGTTTAGATTCTAGTTCAAGTTATTCTTATGATGGATGGAATTCGTTTAAAGAATATCATTCTAGTACAGCCAATTCTGCAGCTTGGACTGTTGTAGAAAATCAAATGAATGCAAATTATTTAAAAGATGCCATAAAATGGTCTGAATATAGTTTGGCGGTAACTAAAAATAATCCGTATTATTTAGATACACTTGCTCAGTTGTATTATAAAGACGGACAAAAACAAAAAGCGATAGAAACTCAAACATTGGCTGTTAAATATTCTGATGCAAATACGGATGCAACAACGGCAGAGGAAATAAAAGAAGTTTTGACTAAAATGCAAAACGGAACTTATTAAAACGAAGTAATCGCATAAATATGATGGCTGTCTATTTGGACAGCCATTTTTGTTTAATTTTTTATGCTTAAATGCTGTTTTAGCGGGTAAAAAATCAAAATTTTTCCATGAAATGATTAAATTTATAACATAAAATTAAAATCTATGAAAAACAAAATGATTCTGGTTTTACTTGCATCTGGAGCATTGACTTTTGCACAAGCAGTAAAAAAACCATTAGTTTCTGCCATAACAGATAAAGATCTTAGAACAGATATGTACCAAATGGCTGGTGACCATTTTAACGGTCGAGAAGCAGGAACTTTAGATGAACTAAAAGTTTCAATGTGGTTGGCAAATAAAGCTAAAGAAGCCGGAATGGCTCCAGCGGGTGATGATGGAACGTATTTCCAGTTTTTTGATTTGTATAGACATCAAGTTACGCCAAATTCAAAATTCAAAATTGGACAAAAAGAATACAAATTATGGAAAGATGTTTTGGTTGCAGAAACGACTAATATAAAAGTTGAAGGTTCGTTAGTGTATTTAGGCGCAGCAACAAAAGAAGAAATTGAAAAAGCTGATTTAAAAGGAAAAGCAGTTGTTTTACTGGCATCAAAAGAAGGAATTGCAGATGATATTTCGCTATTTGACAGACGCTATCCAGGTTTGGTAAGAAATAAATATTATGATCTTGTTGTTAAAAAAGGCGCTGTGGCACTTATTATGGTTGCAGATGAATTGGCAGAACAAAGCTGGTCTCAAGTAGAACCGCAAATGACAAGAGGAATTTATGGAATTGAAGGATTTCGTGATAAAATTGGTGCAACAATGCCTGTTTTTTGGGTGCACGGAAATCAGTTAGAATATTTAAAATCGACTAAAGATGTTTTATCTGCAGAAGTAGTTTCTGAAACTTATAAATATCCTTCGGTAAATGTTGTGGGTACAATTGCAGGAACTGATGCAAAACTAAAAAATGAATACGTTCTTTTCAGCGGGCACCAAGATCATGATGGAGTACGCCAAAAATACGGGCAAGATTCTATTTACAATGGAGCCGATGATAATGCCAGTACGTGTGTAGCAATGTTAGCGATTGCAAGAGCTTATAAAAAACAACCAGGAAAAAGAACGGCACTGTTTGTATTTCACGGTTCTGAAGAGCGTGGTTTGTTAGGTTCTAGATGGTATGCATCGCATCCAACTGTTCCTGAAAAAGATATTATAGCGGTTTTAAATGGTGATATGATTGGAAGAAATAATGTCAATCAAGCTGCTTTATTAGGTTCGAGTTCACCACACGAAAATTCATCTGATTTAGTAGCAGTTGCCAAAAGAGCAAATGATGAAGGTCCCAAATTTGATTTGGATAAACTTTGGGACAGACCGGAACATCCAGAATATTTTTACTTCCGTTCAGATCATTTGCCTTACGCAAGAAAAGGAATTCCTTCTGTTTTTTATACTAGTGTTTTGCACAGTCAGTATCATACTCCAATGGATGAATCTGAAAATATTGATTTCGTGAAATTGCACAAAATGACCGAATGGATTTACAGAACAGGTTGGATTTTATCAAACGATGTTAATCGTCCTAAAACATTGCCAAATGTGCAATTAGAAAGATAGAAAAATTGTTCGCGTTGAATTAATGCCTAGCAATAAAATAAAAAGGCTGTCTAAAAATTCTAGACAGCCTTTTTTATATTTTGAATTTAGATTGAATTATAATCCAAATGCAGCTTTTACTTGGTCAACAAAATCAAGTTTTTCCCATGTAAACAATTCAACTGTAACAGTTTTTTCATTTCCGCCTGGAGCAGAGAAAGTTTTAGTAACCGTTTCTGGTTTACGTCCCATGTGTCCGTAAGCAGCAGTTTCACTATAAATTGGGTTTCTTAATTTTAAACGTTGTTCGATAAAATAAGGACGCATATCAAAGATAGCTTCTACTTTTTTAGCGATTTCACCATTAGTTAAGTTTACTTTAGAAGTTCCGTAAGTTTCAATGAAAATTCCCATTGGTTCAGCAACTCCAATTGCGTAAGAAACCTGAACTAAGATTTCGTCAGCAACACCAGCAGCAACTAAGTTTTTAGCGATATGACGCGTTGCATAAGCAGCACTTCTATCAACTTTACTTGGATCTTTTCCAGAGAATGCACCACCACCATGAGCACCTTTTCCACCGTAAGTATCAACGATAATTTTTCTTCCTGTTAAACCAGTATCTCCGTGAGGTCCTCCAATAACGAATTTTCCTGTTGGGTTAATATGGTAGTTGATTTTATCGTTAAATAAATGAGCGTGCTCTGGATTTTTAGCGATAATTCTTGGAATCAAAATTTCGATAATGTCTTTTTTGATTTTAGCTAACATTGTAGCTTCTTCATCAAAATCATCATGTTGAGTTGAGATAACAATTGCGTCAATACGAGTTGGTTTGTTATCATCGCTATATTCTAAAGTTACTTGAGATTTAGCATCTGGACGTAAATAAGTAATTTCTTTGTTTTCACGTCTTAAAATAGCTAACTCTTGCAATAATTTGTGAGATAAATCAAGAGCCAATGGCATGAAGTTTTCAGTTTCGTTTGTAGCGTAACCAAACATCATTCCTTGATCTCCAGCACCTTGTTCTTCTGGCTTAGCTCTGTCAACTCCCTGATTAATATCAGCAGATTGTTCGTGAATAGCTGAAAGAATTCCACAAGAATTCGCTTCAAACATATACTCACTTTTAGTATATCCAATTTTACGGATTACTTCGCGTGCAATTTGTTGCACATCAAGATAAGTATTTGATTTTACTTCACCAGCCAAAATCACCTGACCAGTTGTAACTAAAGTTTCACATGCTACTTTTGAGTCAGCATCAAATGCCAAAAAGTTGTCAATTAATGCATCCGAAATTTGATCTGCAACTTTGTCTGGATGCCCTTCACTAACAGATTCTGACGTAAATAAATAAGCCATAATAATGATTAAATTAAAATTAAGCGAGGAAAATAATTGCTAAAAAGGGCTAAAGGAGAGTTTCTGCTTTAGCATTTTTTACTACTGAAATGAAATTTTCAGCATTCATAACGAATCATTTCATTATGAAGAGGTTGCAATCAGTTCAAATTTTTCCTCTGTTTCGGGTGCAAAGGTATAAAACCATTTTGATTTGCAAATCAAAGTTCAACTTTTTTTCTTTTTTATAATAGAAATTTAACAGAAGTATATTAGTTTGATAGGGTAATGGAAAATATTTTAACTTTTCTTTGGTCGATTAAAAAATAGTTTGCACATTTGCCTCGTTAAAATAACAGAACCAAATGAAATTTACAGTTTGCAATATGATGTCTTGTAAGATGCCGGAATTCTCCGCAGAGACTCTATTGTAAATTTTTTTCAACGATATATAGAACCTCTGCACACCGCAGAGGTTTTTTTTGTTTAAAAAACAAAGCTGTAAGATTTTTTTTAAATCCAAAAACACTAATTAATCAGTAAAGAAAATGAAGAAAAATGTACTCATCGTTTTAGGTCTTTTAACGTTTTCGGGCATTAAAGCTCAGGAAAATAAAAAAGAACAGGATAGTTTAAAAAACAATGAATTATCAGAAGTTACTATTATTGGATCAAGAAGTAAAAATAGAGTTAAGACAGATGTACCGGTTCCGGTAGATGTTTTTAATGTAACTGAAATAACAAAAGGAGCGCCGCAAACGAGCGTAACTCAGATTTTAAATTATGTCGCGCCATCGTTTACTAGTAACGCAACATCAACAGCAGATGCAACAGATCACGTTGATCCAGCGCAGTTAAGAGGGTTAGGGCCAGATCAGGTTTTGATTTTAGTAAATGGTAAAAGAAGACATACTAGTGCTTTGGTAAACATAAATGGATCTCCAGGAAGAGGTTCTGTAGGAACAGACTTAAATGCCATTCCATCTTTTGCAATTGAACGAATTGAAGTTTTGAGAGATGGCGCAGCGGCACAATACGGTTCTGATGCCATTGCGGGAGTCATCAATATTGTATTGAAAAAGAATGCTAATTATTTAACTGGAGGAATTCAATACGGAACAAATTTATCTTCTGGTTCTAACAATTTTGAAGGCGGAGCCGACGGACAAACCGTGCAAGTCGATTTAAATTACGGAACTTCTTTAGGAAAACCAGGAAGTTTCTTAAACGTAACGGGTAGCGCTGTGACAAGACAAGCGACGAGCCGAGCTGGAATTAGAAATAACGCTATTTTTAATGCTTATAATGCGGTAGAAAATAGAGCATCTCAAAACGGTGTCGAAATCAATTCGTTGTTTAGTAACATTAATTCGACTTCAAACTCAGCACAGATTTTATCATCATTAAAACAATATGCGCCGCAAGTAAGTTATTTTACAACGGCACAGCAAAATGCGATTTCGTCTGCAACAACCATTGCACAAATGCAAACGGCTTTAAACTTTGATGTAACCAACAATGAATTAGCTTATAGAGGTCAGCAACGATCAGATTATAATATGAGTGTTGGTCAGTCAGAATTGGCTTCGGGACAAGCGTATTATAATGCTAAATATCCTTTAACAGAAACGACTTCATTATATTCTTTTGGTGGAATATCATATAGAAATGGTCAGTCGTATGCTTTCAACAGATTGCCAAATGGCTCTGGAACATTCACGCAAGTGTACGAAAACGGATTTTTGCCAGAAATCGAATCTAAAATTTTAGATGCTTCTGCAGCAGTTGGTGTAACGACAGAATTGTTCGGATTTGATACCGATTTAAGTTCAACTTTAGGATCTAACTCATTTAATTATGATGTTAATAATACGATCAATGCTACTTTAGGAACCAATTCGCCTTTTAGTTTTGATGCAGGAAAAGTTTCCTTTTTACAAAGTACAACCAATCTAGATTTCAGTAAAAAACTAGACGTTCTTTCAGGACTGAATGTGGCTTTTGGAGGTGAATTCAGATATGAAAATTACCAAATTAAAGCAGGAGAACAAGCTTCTTACGGGTTATACGATGTGAATGGAAATTTTGTATCAGGAGTTTTACCGACTACTTCACCTTTAATTGTTACCGATTTCTTCGGAAACAAACGTGGAGCAGGGGCGCAAGGATTTTCTGGATTCCAGCCTTCAGATGCTAAAGAAAGAGACAGAAAAAGTGGTGCGGCTTATATTGATTTAGAGTTGAATGCCACAGAAAAATGGTTAATCAATGGAGCGGCTCGTTATGAAAATTATTCCGATTTTGGAAATACCGTTACTTTCAAATTGGCTTCTCTTTTAAAATTAACAGACAATATCAACTGGAGAATTTCTGGACAAACTGGTTTTAGAGCGCCTTCATTACAACAAAGATATTTTGAAGCAAGTTCAACTCAATTTATTAATGGCTCGCCCTATCAAGTGGGTTATTTTACGAATGATTCGCAAGCTGCAAAAAGTATTGGAATTGAAAGCTTAAAACCAGAAAAATCTAAAAGCATCAGTACAGGATTTACATTCAAAATTCCTGAAGCTAACATAACCATTGCAACTGATGCTTATTACACAAGAATTAACGATCGAATTGTGCTTTCTGGACAATATTCAAGACCGACAGATGCGCAAATCGGAGCGGCAACTTCGCCACAACAAGCACAAGCATTGACTTTATTTCAAGAAGCATTTGATTTAAAAGGTGTAGAAAGAGCTTCTTTTTGGACTAACGGAATCGATTCTGAAACAAAAGGAATTGATTTGGTAATTTCTCAAAAATATGATGTAATTCAGGATTTTGTAATCAGAAATGATTTTGCTTTAAGTTTTAATGAAACTAAAAGAGTAGGCGATTTGCATGTACCGCAATCTATAATTGACGCTGGTGGAGATCCATATATTTATTCGTTTTTTCCAGAGTCAAGCCGCATTTATTTAGAAGAAGCGATTCCAAAATTGAAAGCCAATTTGATGACGACTTTCACTATTAAGAAACTGGATATTTATTTGAGAAACAGTTATTTCGGAAAAGTTACAGATCCAGGAGCAACAGATGTTAATTTAGACGGATTTTCTTCTGTATACGAACATCCAGAATACAGCGCAAAATTGGTTACCGATTTATCTTTCGGATATCAAATCAACGAACATTTTAGAGCAACAATTGGGTTTAATAATATAGGAGATGTTTATCCAGATAGAAATAATCCTTCGACTCCGGCATTTACAAACACAACTCCAACATTATCTCCGGCGCCAAGTACAGATTTGACAAATGCGAATCAGTTTGCTTATTCGAGAGCAGTTTCTCAATTCGGATTAAACGGAAGATTTGGTTTTGCACGTTTGAGCTTTAAATTCTAATTAAAATAATTTTCTTTCAAGTCTTTGTTTATAAGACTTGAAAGAAAATTTAAAAAAAATAATACAAATTTTCAACTTTTAATTTGGTGGTTTAAAAATATTTACTACTTTTACTCTATAGAAATAGTCGAGTTTAAAAAATAAGATTAATTATAAAATAAAATGAAAGCAATAGCAAAAAGAAATATGATGTGCTGTAAGATGATGCAAAACTGCATCCCACATTGCTGTTGCCAAAAGTGAAAGATACAATCTTTGTTATAGTTAAACTATAAGCCCTTTTGGTCGCCATCCGAAAGGGCTTTTTTTTACTCATTTAAAATTAAAAATCATGAAGACATTAGATATCAATACAATCGCATTTCAATACTTATTAAGAAATAATAATTCGGAAGAATTATCAACTGAAACACTACAATATGATCCGGCAAAGAAGATAAAAGCTCAAAAATCTTTGCTGTTTCATTTATATGATCTTGAAGAAGAAGCTGAAGATATTTTAGCTTAAATCGATTACAATATCAATTACAATAACAATATATAAACGTATTAACAATACTAAAAAAAACTAAGAAATCATGAGTACACAAAAATTTGCAACAAACGCACTACACGCAGGACACGATGTTACTAAAAACGGATCAACTAGAGCAGTGCCAATTTATCAAACTTCATCCTATGTATTTAATAACGCCGATCATGCAGCCAATTTATTTGGTCTAGCGGAAGCAGGATTTATTTACACAAGATTAAATAATCCAACAAACGACGTTTTAGAACAGCGTTTAGCGGCGCTTGAAGGCGGAATCGGGGCTGTTGTAACGGCTTCTGGAGCGTCTGCAATTTCTACAACATTATTGACTTTACTAAGAGCTGGCGATCATATCGTCGCTTCAAATAGTTTATACGGAGGAACTTATAATTTATTAAAAGTGACTTTACCTCGATTAGGAATTACAACAACTTTTGTTGATCCTTCAAAACCAGAAAATTTTACCAAAGCTGCAAAAGAAAACACAAGAGCATTTTTTGTTGAATCTCTCGGAAATCCAAAATTAGATGTTTTAGATTTAAAAGGAATTTCGGCAGAAGCCAAAGCATTCAAAGTGCCATTTATAGTAGACAATACAGTTGCGACACCTTATTTATTAAACCCAATTAAATATGGTGCCGATATTGTAATTCATTCCTTAACTAAATATATCGCTGGAAACGGAACTTCTTTAGGAGGTGTTATCATTGATGCTGGAAATTTTGACTGGGCAAACGGAAAATTCCCTGAATTTACTGAACCATCGGCAGGATACCACGGATTAGTATATCACGAAGCTTTAGGAAATGCGGCTTTTATTGCAAAGGCTCGAATTGAAGGATTGCGTGATTTTGGTGCTGCTTTGAGTCCATTTAATGCTTTTCAGATAATTCAAGGTTTAGAAACGCTTCCAATCCGAATTAAGAAACATAGTGAAAATGCTTTGGCTCTGGCCGAATGGTTAGAAAAACAAGATGAGGTGGTTTGGGTAAATTATCCAGGCTTAAAGTCAAGTAAATACAATGATTTAGCTAAAGAATATTTACCTGAAGGTCAAAGCGGAGTGATTACTTTCGGATTAAAAGGAGGTTTTGATGCGGCTAAAAAAGTGGTAGATGAAACTAAATTATTCTCTTTACTTGCCAATATTGGTGATACAAAATCCTTAATTATTCATCCTGCAAGTACTACGCATCAGCAATTGACAGAAGCAGAACAAGCTGAAACTGGAGTTTCTAAAGATTTGATTCGTCTGTCTGTCGGAATTGAAGATATCGAAGATTTGATTGCAGATCTTCAAGCTGTTTTTGAAAGTGTTGCACTTTCTCAATACAGCATAAATAAAAACTAGGTTTTTTTGTTTTTTGTTTGAAAGATTGCCTTTAGCGATTGGCTTTGCTAAAGGTAATTTTTTATGAAAAGCACCATTATAAAAATTAAACCATTGTAGAGGCGCACCGCAGTGCGTCTCAATCTGGTTAAAAATAAAAATGTTAGAAATTATGTCAAAGCTAAAAATAAATATTATCCTTTTCGGAATTGGAAATATCGGAAGTACTTTGATTAATCAGATAATCGAAAGTCAGGAATTTTTTCTTGAAAGTAAAAATGTCGATTTTCATTTTCCGATTATAACCAATTCGACGGTTGCTTTTTTTGAAAAAGAAGGAGTTGGTTATTCTTGGGAAACCAATTTTAGACAATTGGCAGTTCCTTTTAAAGTAGAAGATATTGTTGATTTTGCGAAAGAAAATGAATTCGAAAATCTAATTGCTGTAGATGCAACTGCTAGTGATGAATTGGTGAAACATTATAATACGTTGATCGAAAACGGATTTAATATTGTAGCAGTAAATAAAAAAGCAAATACATTACCAATAGATTTGTATAAAGAATTACGATTAAATCTTAAAAAAAATGACAAAGAGTTTTTGTATGAAACTTCGGTTGATACCGGAATTCCGGTTTTGCAGACTTTGAGAGATTTGTATTATTCGGGAGAAAAAATCACAAAGATCCGTGGTGTATTCTCCGATAATTTGAGTTATGTTTTTAATCGATTTTCATCAGAAGATGTTACATTCTCTTCTGTATTAAAAGATGCCAGTCTTTTAGGTTTAATGAAATCTACTTTTAAAGAAGATTTATCTGGAAATGATACCGCTAGGAAACTTTTAATCCTTGCCCGAGAAATCGGAAAAGACTTTGAGTTTTCGGATATTAAAATCAGACCTTTTATTACAGAGCAGCATCTTGAAAAGAATGGTGTGCTAAATAAAGATGCAATAGATAAAGCATTTAAAATTGCCAAAATTACTCAGGCAGAAAATCATGTTTTAAGATATGTTGGCGAATTTGATGTAGAAAGTGGCAACTTAGAAGTCAAGTTGATTTCTGAACCCCTAGATTCTGCTATCGGACAATTAAAAGGTTCGGATACTATTTTTGAAATTTTTACAAAATCGTATGCCAATGTCCCAATCGTAATACAAAGCGCGCCGCCATGTAAACAAGCTATTTCGAGAGGAATTATAAGTGATATTTTGAAAATTGCTGAAAAAATTAGAAATAAAGAAGCAATCTGGCTGTAATTTTTTTTAAAAGTAGGAAAGTAAAAAGTTTGAAGTTCTTTGATAAACTGATTTGTCAAGCGAAATTAGTGAGAAAAGCTAATATTTTTGTAGGTTTTTTACTCTATTTGCTTTTGTAAGACGGTATTTGTCGTAAAAAAACACAATTTCAACGAATTTTGTAATTAAATTCTTGATTTTCATTTGTGTAATAAAAAAAATAGTTGCATATTTGTTATACCCAAAAACTACTAGAAATCAAATGAACTTAAAAGTCAACAAAATGTTTTGTGCCATTTCGGTTATAACCGAGGCTGGGTCGTCTATTGCTTAAAAAATTGTAAGAAAACAATATATAGTAAAAGCCTCCCAAAACAATATTGGGAGGCTTTTTAATTTTACACAAATGCAAAATTTAAATATAAAATATAAATCACAGATGGATAAATCCTTACAGATGAACAAGATGTTTACTGTCGCGCTTATTTGCGTGCTGGTCTGTTGATACTAAAAAGAATAAATGAGTTTAAAAACTTAAACCCTTTTGGTATCTAGAAATCCAAAAGGGTTTTTTTATTGTTTTAAACGACTTAACACAAATATAAACGAGAAATAAAGATTATAAAACGCAAACTGAACTAAAACTTAAATATCATGAGCACATTGAACTACTTAGCAGAAAAAATTTCAAATTTGAAAAATAGAAGAACAAGAAAAAACAATCCGCCGCCACCTACGAATGAATTGGCTCACCCAAGATTCGGAATGACAGAAGGAGATAAAGGAACTGCAAAAAAAGCACCAAACTCTTTATTGTTTTTAATGTATTCAAAAGAGAATGAAACGCTTTTCATCTAAATTGAAAAGTGACATAAATTAGGTTTCCACCTGCTTAATTTTACTGGGCATTCCTGTTCGGTAAATTTTTGCGTATAATAGTTTTTGCTGAGAGTTGTTCAAGAAATTTAACAAACTGTTTTAGAATAAATTTGTTTGTTACAGAAATTAGTAGTTAATTTGCACCGTTAAGTTCAAAAAAGTATTGAAATGTTATAAAGAAAGGACGAGGGATTAGACCCGATGAATCCTTAGCAACCCTTCGTTAATTCGAAGAAGGTGCTGCATTCTACCACGCCCAACGTGGAAAGATAACAACGAGAATTTTTCTAGTTTATACTAGTTTTTTCTTTCTAATATTTCCACATACAAATCAGATAATACAACAGATTTGAAATTGGAAAATATACCAAACCCTATTAGCATACAAAATTTCACCACAGAAAATGGTGCGCTTTATCATACATTACCTTTAAGTTTTACTATCGCTGGCCAGCCATTGCATAGTGCGCCTATCGTTTTGGTAAATCACGCCTTAACAGGAAACTCTCAAGTTACGGGAGAAAACGGTTGGTGGAACGATTTAATTGGAGAAGGCAAAACCATTGACACTTCTGTTTACACCGTTTTAGCTTTTGATATTCCAGGAAATGGAAGTAATTCTTTTTTAGTTGAAAATTATCTTGATTTTACGGCTAGAGATGTTGCTCGAATTTTTATTGAAGGAATAAAAGCGTTACAAATCGAGAAACTTTTTGCCATTATCGGAGGTTCTGTTGGCGGCGGAATTGCTTGGGAAATCTTGGCTTTAGAACCAAACATCACCGAAAATCTTATTCCGATTGCGAGCGATTGGAAATCTACAGACTGGCTAATTGCCAATTGTTTCATGCAAGAACAAATCTTGAATAATTCTTCAAAACCAATCGAAGATGCTAGAATTCATGCCATGTTGTGTTACCGCTCGCCAGAATCATTCAAAGAAAAATTTCAGCGAACTGTAAATCAAGATCTTTTGATTTTTAATATTGAAAGTTGGCTGGCGCATCACGGAAAAAAATTGCAGCAAAGATTCCAATTATCTTCTTATAAATTAATGAATCAGTTGCTTAAAACAATTGATATTACTAGAAATAGTGAAAGTTTCGAGAATTTATTGTCAAAAACTAACGCTTCAATTCATATCGTCGGAATCAATTCAGACTTGTTTTTTACAGCAAAAGAAAACGTAGAAACTTACGAAGAATTAAAGAAATTTAAAGACAATGTTTTCTATAGCGAAATTGTTTCGGTTCACGGACATGACGCTTTTTTAATCGAGTACAAACAATTAGATCATTTACTTGCCGACATTTTTAAGGCAGAAACAATAAAGAAATAAAATGAAAGTATTAAAATTTGGAGGTAAATCATTAGCAAACGGAGAAGGACTTAACAAAGTTGTTTCAATCATTTCTGATAAAGTAAGTCAAGGTGAAAAAATTGCCGTTGTAGTTTCTGCACGCGGAAACGCAACAGATGAGCTTGAATTTATTTTAAGCATTGCTGCTAAAAATGGCAGTTATAAAGAATTATTAGAGAATTTTAAAAAATATCAAATATCAGATTATCCTCATGTTGATTTATCTGAAGAGTTTAATGTCTTAGACAAACTTTTTGAAGGCGTAAGCTTAATTGGCGATTACAGCAAGAAAATCAAAGATCAGATTTTATCAAAAGGAGAATTGCTTTCTGCTAAATTATTGACCGCAATTTTATTAGAAAAAGGAATTCCAGCCAACTTTGTAGATACAAGAGAATTGCTAAAAACCGATTCTAAATTTGGAGATGCACAGCCTTTAGAACAGCTTTCAAAGAAAAACGTAGTCAATTATTTCAAAACACATAATGGCGAAACGGTTAATATAGTTACAGGTTTCATTGGTTCAAACAACAACAACGACACAACTACTTTAGGTAGAAATGGCAGTAACTATACCGCTTCGTTAATCGCAAATTATTTAAATGCTGAAGAGTTACAAAACTTCACGCACGTAGACGGAATCTACACAGCAAATCCAGATTTAGTGGCAGATGCTAAAAAAATTGAATATTTATCATTTAATGAAGCAAACGAATTGGCCAATTTTGGTGCGACAATTCTTCATGCAAAAACGATTATTCCTTTATTAGAAAAAAATATTCCGTTACGTATTTTAAATACTTTCAATCATGAAAATCGTGGTACTTTAATCACTTCAGATTCTGCTAAAGAGGGAATTAAAACACTTTCTGTTTTAGAAAATGTTTCTCTCGTAAATCTTGAAGGACGCGGATTGCTTGGAAAAGCTGGAGTTGATGCTCGTATTTTTAAAGTAATGGGCGATCATAATATCAGTGTAAGTATCATTTCTCAAGGTTCTTCAGAAAGAGGAATCGGACTTGTGGTGGCTACAGATAAAGCTACAACTGCGGTTGTAGAATTAGAAAAAGAATTTGAAAATGACTTTTATTCCAAAGACGTTAATCAAATTACGGTAACAGATAATGTATCGGTAATTTCGATTATCGGTCAGGATTTGAGTACGTTTCATAAACCTTATACGGCTTTAATTAGAAATAAAATTGTTCCGATTTTGTTCAACAATACCGTTACAGGTAAAAACGTGAGTTTGGTTGTTAAGAAATCAGAACTGAATAAAGCTTTAAATGTAATTCACGGTGAGATTTTTGGAGTTTCTAAAAAGATGAACATCGCCATTATCGGTCACGGATTAGTAGGCGGAACTTTGATTAATCAAATTTTAGAATCGGCTTCTGCAATCGAAAAACGTAAAGGTATTAAGCTAAATGTTTTCGCTATAGCGAATTCTAAAAAGGTGCTTTTAAACAAATATGGTGTTGCGAATAACTGGAAAAACGAAATTGATACAAAAGGTGAAGCTTATACTATAAATGATATTATTGCTTACGCGAATGATAATCATTTAGAAAACTTAATTGCGGTAGATAATACAGCAAGTGCAAGTTTTGTAGAGAATTATATTCCGCTTGTAGAGAATAGTTTCGATTTGATTTCTTCGAATAAAGTGGCTAATACATTAAGTTATGGTTTTTATAAAGAATTGAGAAGCGCTTTAGAAGAAAATCAAAAGAATTATTTGTATGAAACGAATGTTGGTGCAGGTTTACCATTAATTGATACCATTAAATTGTTGCACCTTTCAGGAGAAAATATCACTAAAATTAAAGGAGTTTTCTCTGGAACGTTGAGTTATTTATTTAATAATTTCTCTGCGAAAGATGCGCCGTTTAGTAAAATTCTTCAAGAAGCAATCGATAACGGATATACAGAACCAGATCCACGTGAAGATTTAGGTGGAAACGACGTGGGAAGAAAATTATTGATTTTGGCAAGAGAATTAGATTTGCAAAATGAGTTTGAAGAAATCTCAATTCAGAATTTAATTCCAGAACACTTACGTGAAGGAAGCGCTGCCGATTTCTTGACTAAATTAAAAGAATTCGACCCAATTTATGCTAAAATAAAAGCAGATCAACAGCCAAATCACGTTTTAAGATATATTGGTGAATTGTCTGGAGATTTGCAGAATGATAAGGGAAATCTAGAAGTAAAATTGGTTTCTGTTCCTTCAGACACCGCTCTAGGCGGACTAAAAGGTTCTGATTCTTTCTTTGAAATTTACACAGAATCTTACGGAGATCGTCCAATCGTTATTCAGGGAGCAGGTGCAGGTTCTGCGGTTACAGCTAGAGGAGTTTTCGGAGATATTTTGAGATTGTCAGACAAAGGGTAATTGATTTTAGATTTTAGAATGTAGATTTTAGATTGACCTTAGTTTGTCATTTCGACGTAAGGAGAAATCACACACGAAACTCCGTAAAGTAAAGCTTTGATTTTTGTCGACAAACTAGTGGGATTTCTCGTTCCTCGAAATGACAAGATTACGTAGAATAAAAAAACAAAAAAATAACAACACAATGAAAGTAACTTTAAACAGAGTAAACGACGCATTTCATTTTAAAGTAAAAAATGAACGCGGACACATAGTTGACGTTGATAGCAGAGCCGAATTTGGCGGAAGCGATTTAGGTGCAAGTCCAATGGAATTGGTATTAATGGGTGTTGCTGGTTGCAGCGCTATTGATATGATTTCAATCTTAAAAAAACAACGTCAGGAAATCACTTCTTTTGATGCTGAGGTTGAAGGACTTCGTGTTCAGGTTGGTGAGGCAAAACCTTTTAAAGAAATCGATGTGGTTTTCTATTTAGAAGGAGAAATCAATCCAGAAAAAGCAAAAAAAGCGGCACAACTTTCTTTCGAGAAATATTGTTCAGTTGCCAAAACGGTCGAGCCAACAGCAACCATTAATTACAAAGTTGTCTTGAACAACGAAGCTTTATAAAATTAGATAATTAGTCAATTAGATAATTTGAAAATGTTCAGATTGAGCATAAATAATTGACTTGTTTTAGTTTAGATTTCAGTTTTTAAAACTTGAAACTTGAAACCTCAAACTTGAAACAAAAAACAATAAACAACAACACAATGAATACAGAAGAATTTGGTTTTGAAACACAGGCCATTAGAACACATTTAGAAAAAACACAATTTCAGGAACATTCAACACCTTTGTACTTATCTTCAAGTTTTATTTTTGAAGACGCAGAGGATATGAGAGCTTCTTTTACAGAAGAAAAAGTTCGTAATATTTATTCTCGTTTCAGTAATCCAAACACAACAGAATTTGTCGACAAAGTTTGTGCAATGGAAGGTGCAGAAGCAGGTTATGCTTTTGCAACAGGAATGGCTGCAATTTATTCTACGTTTGCTGCATTATTAGATTCAGGTGATCACATTGTTTCGGCAGGAAGTGTTTTTGGATCAACTCACGCGTTATTCATGACTTATTTTCCTAAATGGAAAATCGAAACTTCTTATTTTGATATCAATAAGCCAGAAACAATTGAAAGTTTTATTCAGCCAAATACTAAAATTCTTTATGCTGAAACACCAACAAATCCAGGTGTAGATGTAATTGATTTAGAATTATTAGGAGCGATTGCAAAAAAACACAATTTGATTTTAATCATTGATAACTGTTTTGCTACGCCATATATTCAACAGCCTATTAAATACGGAGCTCATATTGTAGTGCATTCTGCAACGAAATTGATGGATGGACAAGGACGTGTTTTAGGAGGAGTTGCTGTTGGAGAAGCAGAGTTGATTCGCAAAATTTATTTGTTTTCAAGAAATACAGGACCAGCACTTTCACCATTTAACGCATGGGTTTTGTCAAAAAGTTTAGAGACTTTGGCTGTTCGTGTAGACAAGCATTGCGAAAATGCTCTAAAAGTAGCAGAATTTTTAGAAAGCCACCCGAATGTGCAAAGTGTGAAATATCCATTTTTGAAATCACATCCAAAATATGAAATTGCCAAAAAACAAATGCGTTTAGGTGGTAACATTATTGCTATCGAAATTAAAGGTGGTCTTGAGGCTGGAAGAAAATTTTTGGATAAAATTAAATTATGCTCTCTTTCGGCAAATATTGGCGATGTAAAAACGATTGTAACGCACCCAGCTTCTACAACACACAGCAAATTATCTGAAGAAGATCAATTAGCAGTTGGAATCACCCAAGGTTTGGTTCGTGTTTCTGTAGGTTTAGAAACGGTAGAAGATGTAATTGCAGATTTAAAACAAGCACTTTCTTAAATTTTAGACTTAAGATTTTAGATTTTCAATTTCTAATATATAAAGACGATTTTTGGCAGTAATTCTTTTGCTGTTGAAAATCGTCTTTTTTTAATTGTGATTCTCTTAAAAAGCCTATTTTTGCTTGTATTAAAAAGAATTAACGAAGTAATTTGATGGATTTAGTAGAATTTAACTTTATTCTTTTGTGATAGTTCAAACAAAAAGCATACTTTTGTTGTTTAATAATTTGTAAAGGTTTGAATCGAAAGAATCTAAACGCTACAATCTAAATTTTACATTAGTGCTTTCAAAGAAAACAAAATACGGAATTAAAGCTTTAACCTATTTAGCCAGAAGAGAAAATAACGAACCGGTTCAAATAGCTGAAATTGCAAAAAGTGAACATATTTCGATAAAATTTTTAGAAAGTATTTTGCTTCTGTTAAGAAACTCAGGATTTCTTGGAGCTAAAAAAGGAAAAGGTGGCGGTTATTACCTAATTAAAGATCCGAAAGATATCAGCATGGCTAAAGTCTATCGTATTTTAGAAGGGCCAATTGCATTGCTGCCATGCGCAAGTCATAACTTTTATGAAAGATGTGATGATTGTGACGACGAAGCGAGCTGTGCGGCGCGTAGACTAATGACAGAAGTTAGAGATAATACACTTAAAATATTAGAAAGTAATTCTTTGGCAGATATTGCTTTTTAATTTTTCACCATATAAGTAATATAAGTTCATTTAATTTATCATCGTTTAAATTTAGAAGCACTGCTGTGCGCCCTACTAAAATGAACTTATATTACTTATATGGTGAAAAAATAAGCTTTTTAAAAAATCAATTTATATCCAGCAAGGAAAAGCATTACAGCAATTGCATTTCTAAGAAATTGATCTGGTACTTTTCCGCTTAGCATACTTCCCATATATATGCCAGGAAGCGATCCCATTAGTAATTGTCCTAATAAGCCTAAATCCAAATTACCCATTGAAGCATGTCCAATTCCAGCAACTAAAGTTAAAGGAACAGCATGAGCAATTTCAGTTCCAACCAAGCGAGGAGTTGGCAATAATGGATAAAGGAAAAATAAAGTTACAGTTCCTAATGCTCCAGCACCAATAGAAGTTAGGGTAACGGTAGCGCCTAATAAAACTCCAATAGCAATAGTCAGCATATTTTGAGTTGTGCTTTCACTGTGGAATTTATCTCCAGCGTGTTTCTGAGAATATTTTAAAATTTTGTTTTTGAATATAATAGCGATTGAGGTAAACAATAAAGCCCAACCTAAACTATATTTAATGACACCATTAATGGTTTCAATATCGGTTTTAATGCTGTGTAAGATCCATAAAGTTAACAAAGAGGCAGGGACACTGCCAAGAGTAAGCCAGCCCGTAATTTTCCAGTTGATATTTCCTTTTTTATTATGTACAAATACGCCTCCCGCTTTAGTAAAGGCAGCATAAAGTAAATCGGTTCCTACGGCGGTTGTTGGAGAAATGCCAAAATATAATAAAATAGGAGTCATTAAAGAGCCGCCTCCGACACCTGTTAACCCCACAATAAAACCAACTGCTAACCCCGCAATTACAAGACCAATCTGAAAATCCATAAAAAAAGTTTGGCGCTAAAATAATAACAATTTTATAATTATCCTATAGATTTGGTAGAGATTAAATGTGTATTTTTACAAATCACAAAATTAAAGTATGCTGTTAAAGTCTGATGAAGCAGTGTATAATTTGTTAAATAAATTATTAATCTTTTATTAAAATTCTTTTATCATGTTTTTAGAGCAATAGCTTTTACAAAAAAGTAAATATATTGTTTTGATATTTCAAAATATATAGTACTTTTGCAAAGTAATCTACTAAGCCGATAGGGTAATGGATTTTTTTAAGAAAAAAACACATTCTTAAATTATGGAAAATGAACTTAAATTAAACAATATCGAGATAAAGTCAAATACTTTATCAAAGGAAAATTTATGGGTTGTAATACCTGTTGTTTTATTAGTAGGTCTTTTATCTGTATTAATATATAATCATCACGCTGAATTTTCCTGGGACGGATTTGTAGCAGGATTCAATCAGGAATTTTTAGTGTTTTTTGCTATTGGAGTTTTTGCTCAATTGGTTGATGGAACATTAGGAATGGGTTACGGAGCAACTTCAACTTCATTTTTGTTGGCTTATGGAGTTCCGCCAGTTGTGAGTAGTACAGCAGTTCACGTTTCAGAAATGTTTACAACGGGAGCGTCTGCACTTTCGCATCACCGTTTCGGAAATATCAATAAAAAATTGGTTAAACATTTGTTGATTCCAGGTGTTTTAGGTTCAATAACAGGAGCTTATTTATTGTCTGATGTAATTAATGGCGATATAATCAAACCCTTTATTGCGGTTTATATGATTATTCTGGCGATAGTTATTATCAAGAAAGCATTGAAAAAAAGCATCGTAAAAAAGAAAACCAAAAAATTAAGTGCTTTAGCAGTTTTTGGCGGATTTATGGATTCTGTTGGAGGCGGAGGCTGGGGGCCAATTGTGACTTCAACATTATTAGGAAGAGGAAGAAATCCAAGATATACTATTGGTTCTGTAAACGCAGCTGAATTTGCGATTTCATTTGCAAGTGGTATCACTTTTATGCTTTTTGGAGGAATCATTGGCTGGCAGGTTATTATAGGATTGATTTTAGGAGGAGTTATTTCAGCGCCATTAGCAGCATATTTGGTAAACAAAATCAAAAGAAAACCAATGATGGTTGCCGTTGGAATTCTAATTATATTATTGAGTTTAAAAACATTATCTAAATTATTATAATTCTTTAGATTAGGAGAAAGAGATTATGAGTGCGATTATTGTACAAGAATTATTAGAGAAAACTGCAGCTTTTTCGCTTGACGAAACCTTAGTTTATTTAGCAAAAGAATTTCCGGGGAAAGTAATTTTTTCAACTTCTTTCGGTCAAGAAGATCAGGTAATTACGGATTTTATTGCGAAAAGCAATACTGATATTACCGTTTTTACTTTAGATACCGGAAGATTATTTCAGGAAACTTACGATGTTTTTCATAAAACATTAAAAAAATACAAAAGACCAATTGAAGTTTTTTTTCCAGAAGCTGCTTCAGTAGAAAATCTTCTGAAAACAAAAGGGCCAAACAGCTTTTACGATTCGGTTGAAAACAGAAAAGAATGTTGTTTTATTCGAAAAGTGGTTCCGTTACGAAAAGCCTTAGCAGGAAATTCAGTTTGGATTACAGGATTAAGAGCCGAACAATCAGAAAACAGACACGATTTAAATCTGTTTGAATATGATGGAAACTTCGAAATCATAAAATTCAATCCGTTATTAAAATGGACTTTAGAAGAAGTTGAAACGTATTTATCTGAAAACAATGTTCCTCAAAATGCATTGCACAAACAAGGTTTCGTAAGTATTGGATGCGCGCCGTGTACAAGAGCAATTTTCCCTGGAGAAGATATCAGAGCCGGAAGATGGTGGTGGGAATCAAGTCATAAAGAGTGCGGGCTTCATAGTGCCAAAAAAGAATAAAGAAGCAAGAGGCAAGAAAATAGAATAAAGAATATAGATTTAAAGTTCCGAAGGAACGATTCATATTGTAGCGCCGGATTTTAATCCGGGGGAGATGTTGATAAAAACAATAGATTTTTATCCGTTGAAGAGAGAATAAAGAGAATAGAATGAAAAGTTGAAATTTTTAGATGAGGTAACAGACCTGAAACCTAAAACTTGAAACAACAAAAATATCAAACAAAAAAACAATGAGTTCAGTATTAAAAACAAACGCTTTAGAGAGTGAAGCGATATACATTTTCAGAGAAGTAATTTCACAGTTTGACAAACCGGTTTTACTTTTCTCAGGAGGAAAAGATTCTATTACATTAGTGCGTTTGGCGCAAAAAGCTTTTTTCCCTGCTAAAATTCCGTTTCCTCTATTGCACGTTGATACGGGACACAATTTCCCTGAAACCATTGCTTTCAGAGATAAATTAGTAGAAGAATTAGGTTTAGAGTTGATCGTTCGTAATGTTCAGGATGCTATTGATGAAGGAAAAGTAGTTGAAGAAACTGGAAAATATTCAAGCCGTAACAGCTTGCAGACTACAACACTTTTAGATGCAATTGAAGAATTTAAGTTTGATGCTTGTATTGGAGGTGCACGTCGTGATGAAGAAAAAGCAAGAGCTAAAGAACGTATTTTCTCTGTTCGTGATGATTTCGGACAATGGGACGAAAAAAATCAGAGACCTGAATTGTTTGATATTTTGAATGGAAAAATTGAAAATGGGCAAAACGTTCGTGTTTTCCCAATTTCAAATTGGACAGAATTAGATGTTTGGAGTTATATCGAAAAAGAACACATCGAGATTCCGTCAATCTATTTTTCGCATAAAAGAAAAGTTTTTTTGAGAGACGGTTTAATCTGGTCGCATTCTCCTTTTGTGTACCAAGAAGAAGACGAACAAATCGAAGAAAGAATTGTTCGCTTCAGAACCGTTGGAGATATGAGTTGTACTGCAGCAGTTGAATCTTACGCAGCAACAATCGAAGAAGTTGTTGGTGAAATTAGAGAATCAACAATTTCTGAAAGAGGAGCCAGAATCGACGACAAACGTTCTGAAGCTGCAATGGAAAAGAGAAAACAACAAGGATACTTTTAATAATTGTTAATTATGAATTGTTAATTGTAAATGCAATTCGGGAAGTATTAAAAGTTAGAATCAAGAAAAAACAAAAACATAAAGATTTATAAGTTTCGAGAGAACATGAAACCTGAAACTTTAAATCTGAAACAATATATAAGATGGACGTTTTAAAAATAGCAACAGCAGGAAGTGTAGATGACGGAAAAAGTACTTTGATCGGAAGATTATTGTACGATACAAAATCATTGACAACTGATAAAATAGAAGCAATCGAAAAAAGCAGTAAACAAAAAGGATACGATTACCTTGACTTTTCTTTGGCAACTGACGGATTAGTAGCAGAAAGAGAACAAGGAATCACGATTGATGTTGCGCACATTTATTTTTCGACTGCAAAGAAAAGTTACATTATTGCCGATACTCCAGGGCACGTAGAATATACTAGAAACATGGTTACAGGAGCTTCGACTTCTCAGGTTTCTATTATTTTAATTGATGCTAGAAAAGGAGTTATAGAGCAGACATACCGTCACTTTTTCATCAATAATTTATTGCGAGTAAAAGAGGTAATTGTTGCGATTAATAAAATGGATTTAGTGGATTACTCTGAAGAAGTTTTCAATAAAATCAAAGCCGATTTTCAGGCATTAAATGCAAAAAGTACTTTCAAGGAACAAAACGTAAGTTATATTCCGTTAAGCGCTATCAATGGCGGAAACGTGGTTGATAAATCTGAAAATATGCCGTGGTACGATGGGCAAACTGTATTAGAACACTTAGAAGGATTACACGCTTCTGATGTTTTTGAAGCAGGAAAAGCACGTTTTCCAGTTCAAACTGTGATTCGTCCAAAAACTGAAGAATACCACGATTTTAGAGGTTACGCTGGAAAATTATACGGAAACACAATAAAAGTTGGAGATGCCGTAACGGTTCTTCCTTCTTTAACAGAATCAAAAGTATCTAAAATTCACTTTTTCGATAAAACATTTGATGAAGCCGTTGCAGGTTCTTCAATTACAATCGAATTAGAAAATGATATCAATGTAACAAGAGGTGACATGATTGTAAAATCATCGGAACTTCCAAAAATTGAAAAAGACATTACCACAACAATTTGCTGGATGGACAGTAAAAAACTGGTTCCGGGAACTAAATATTTGGTACAGCACAATACAAACAGAGTTTTAGCAAAAGTAGAAAGTATTAAAAACACAATTGCGACAGATTACTCAGGAACGACAGAAGCTTCACAATTAGCAATTAACGAAATTGGAGAAGTAACGATCAAATTAAGCAAACCGTTATATTTTGATTCATACAACGAAAACAAATCAAACGGAGCTTTTATCTTAATTGATACAGCAACCAACACAACAGCAGGAGTAGGATTTATCAGGTAAACCTGCTGTAAGCTATAAGCTATAGGCTTTAGGCTTAAAAAAAAAACACAGATCAGGTATTTAGGGAAGCTTAAAGCTTATTGCCTAAAGCCTAAAGCAAGAAAGTAAAAAAAGCTTATAGCCTAAAGCTTAAAGCCTAAAGCGTAAAAGAAATGGAAAGTTTTAGAACAGAAATAGAAAATCCGGTAGTTCAGAAGGAGATTATCGAATTAGAAAAAAAGATTCATTTATTCCGTGGAGGAAAAATTGATGATGAGCGTTTTCGTAGTCTTCGTTTAGCGCGTGGAATCTACGGTCAGCGTCAGGAAGGCGTTCAGATGATTCGTATCAAATTGCCATATGGTAAAGTTACCAGTGAACAATTGGTGCGTATCACGCAAGTTTCTGATGAATATTCTACAGGGCGTTTGCACATTACAACACGTCAGGATATCCAGATTCACTATGTAAGTTTAGACAGAACACCAGAACTTTGGGCAGATTTGGCTAAAGACGATATTACACTTCGCGAAGCTTGTGGAAACACAGTTAGAAATATTACAGGAAGCGAATTGGCTGGAGTTGACGTAAACGAACCATTTGATGTTTCGCCTTATGCACACGGACTTTTTCAATATTTGTTAAGAAACCCAATCTGTCAGGAAATGGGACGTAAATTCAAAATTTCGTTTTCTTCTTCAGACGAAGATACGGCGCTGAGTTATTTACACGATTTAGGATTTATTCCGAAAATTAAAGACGGACAAAAAGGTTTTAAAATCATGTTTGGAGGAGGTTTAGGATCTCAGCCAGCGCATGCTGAATTGCTTTCAGAGTTTGTTCCGGTAAACGAAATCATTCCAACAGCAGAAGGAATCATCCGTATTTTTGACAGATACGGAGAACGTGCAAAAAGAATGAAAGCGCGTATGAAATTTTTAATCAAAGAAATGGGAAGAGATGTTTTCCTTGATTTGGTTGAAAAAGAGAAAAAAGCCATCGCTTTTGAAACATACGAAATTGATACAACCGCTTTTGATGGTCCAATTCCAGAACCATTATTAGAAGTTCCGCAAGTTACAATCGAAGATACAAAAGCATATGAAGCGTGGAAAAATTCGAATGTAATCAAACAGAAACAAGATGGTTATTATGCCATTGGTATCAAAGTTTTATTAGGAGATTTTTATACGGATAAAGCGAGATTATTGGCTGCTTTAATTAAAAATTACGGAGCAAATGAATTGCGTTTTTCATTGCGTCAAAATATTGTAATACGTCACATAAAAGAAGAGAATCTTCCTTTCTTTTATCAAGAATTAGCGAAGTTGGATTTTGTTCAGCTAGGATATAATTCAGTTGGAGATATTACGGCATGTCCGGGTACTGATACTTGTAATTTGGGGATTGCAAGTAGTACCGGTATTGCAGAAGAATTAGAAAGAGTTTTAACGGCAGAATATCCTCAGTATTTAAACAATCGCGAAATCGAAATTAAAATTTCTGGTTGTATGAATGCCTGCGGACAGCACAATATGTCTGCAATTGGGTTCCAGGGAATGTCTATCAACTCAGGTAAACTAGTTGCTCCAGCTTTACAAGTTTTATTAGGTGGAGGAAGATTAGGAAATGGAGCAGGACGTTTTGCTGATAAAGTAATTAAAGTGCCTAGTCGTAGAGGTCCTGATGCATTGCGTACCATTTTAAATGATTTTGATGCTAACGGAAGCGGACAAAAATTCCTTGATTATTATGATACAAAAGGTGAAAAGTATTTCTACGAAATCTTAAAGCCGTATGCTGATGTTACCAATTTAACAGAAGCTGATTTTGTAGATTGGGGTAATGCAGACAACTATGTAAAAGCAGTTGGAGTTGGAGAATGCGCCGGAGTTGTGATCGATTTAGTAGCAACATTATTGTTTGAAGCTAAAGAGAAATTGTTTTTAGCTCAGGAATCTTTCGAGGAGAAAAAATGGTCAGATGCAATCTATCATGCTTACGCTGGATTTGTAAATGGAGCAAAAGCTTTGTTATTGGCAGAAAACCAAAAAACAAATCACCACGCAGGAATTGTAGACTTGTTTGATACTGTTTTTATCGAAAACAATAAAATCGAATTAAACACAACTTTTAAAGACTTGGTTTACCAAATCAATAAAAATGAACCATCAGAAGCTTTCGCTAAAGATTACATTGCTCAGGCAGTAGTTTTCTTTGACAAAATCGAAACTTTCAGAGCACAGGAATTAGAAAATGCTTAATATAAAACCCAAAATAACTTTAGTTGGTGCAGGTCCGGGCGATCCTGATTTACTTACGCTAAAAGCTGTAAAAGCATTGGCTGAAGCAAATGTGGTTTTATACGACGCTTTGGCCAATGATGAAATTCTGGATTATGTACCAAAAAATGCAATTCGAATTTTTGTTGGAAAAAGAATCGGAAATCATGCTTATACGCAGGATCAAATCAATCAATTGATTGTGGATAATGCTTTAACGTACGGACATGTAGTTCGATTAAAAGGCGGAGATCCGTTTATTTTTGGAAGAGGAAGCGAAGAAGTGGAATTTGCAGAAAGTTTCGGAATTGAAACTATCGTAGTTCCCGGAATTTCATCAGTAGTTTCAGTTCCTGCAAGTCAGGGAATTTCAATAACAAAAAGAGGTATTTCAGAAAGCTTTTGGGCGATCACTGGAACAACTTCTGATAGAAAATTATCGTCAGATGTAGCTTTGGCAGCACAATCTTCTGCAACAGTTGTAATCTTGATGGGAATGCACAAATTGCCTCAAATCATCGATTTGTTTCAAAAAGAAGATAAAGGAAATTTACCAATTGCGATCATCCAAAACGGAACAACAACAGAAGAAAAAGTGGGTGTAGCAACAGTTGATTCAATTTTAGAAGTTGTAAAAGAAAAAGAATTAGGTTCACCAGCCATTATTGTTTTAGGCGAGGTTGTCCGCGAAAGCAATAAACTAAAAGGATTTTACGAAGAATTTCTATCAAAAGAAACCATTCATTAAAATAATTATATGTTCCGTTAGGAACAATTCGTTGGTAAATCATCTAATTTTGTTTAGATGAAATTAAATTAAAATGGAACAAAACGAATTATATCCAATATTTCTAAAGCTTCACAATTTAAATGTACTAATTGTAGGTGGAGGAAATGTAGGTCTGGAAAAGCTTTCTTTCTTGCTCAAGTCAAGTCCGAATGCTAATGTTGAGGTAGTTGCACCTGATTTTCATTTAGAAATTAAGGTTTTAGCAGAAAAACATCCTTCAATTAAATTGACGGAAAAAAAGTTCAAAAAGAAAATGCTCAAAAAACGTCATATGGTAATTGCCTGTACAGACGATTTGAAAGTAAATAAAAAGGTTTATGATTTAGCGAGAAAACGCTATTTGATTTGCAATATAGCCGATACTCCGGATTTATGTGATTATTATTTAGGCGGAATCGTAACAAAAGGAAATGTAAAAATTGCGATTTCAACAAACGGAAAATCACCAACAACGGCAAAGAGATTGCGTGAATTTTTTGAAGAAGTAATTCCGGAAGACATAAATCAGATGGTTGAGAATCTGAATGAATACAGAAAAACCTTAAAAGGCAATTTTGAAGAAAAGGTTAAAAGAATGAATGAGATTACCTCTTCATTAAAAAATAAAGAGTAAAAAAGGTTTCGGAAAGAAATTAATGATAAAAATCATTGAAAGTACAAGGATTTATTTGTTTCTTTGCGTTATTAAGAATGATTATAAACAACAACATAATGATTAAAACAGATATACTTATAATTGGAGCAGGACCAACAGGTTTATTTGCCGTTTTCGAGGCAGGATTGTTAAAATTAAAATGCCACATTTTAGATGCACTTCCACAACCAGGAGGACAACTTTCAGAGTTATATCCAAAGAAACCAATTTATGACATTCCAGGTTTTCCAGAAGTTTTAGCTGGAGATTTAGTTGACGGATTAATGGAGCAAATCAAACAATTTGAGCCAGGATTTACATTAGGAGAACGTGCTGAAACCATCGACAAACAAGAAGACGGATCTTTCATTGTAACCTCAAACAAAGGAACTAAATTCCACGCGCCAGTTATTGCAATCGCTGGAGGTTTAGGAAGTTTTGAGCCTCGTAAACCACTTATTGAAGATATCGAGTTTTATGAAGATAAAGGAGTAAAATACTTCATCAAAAATCCTGAGAAATTCAGAGATAAAAGAGTTGTAATTGCAGGAGGAGGAGATTCAGCATTAGACTGGTCAATTTTCTTGGCAAACGTAGCTTCAGAAGTAACTTTAATTCACAGAAGAAACGAATTTAGAGGTGCTTTAGATTCTGTAGAAAAAGTACAAGAATTAAAATCAGCTGGAAAAATCAAATTAGTTACTCCAGCAGAAGTTATCGGAATCAACGGTGCTGAACACGTTGAGTCATTAGATATCGAAGAAAACGGAGCACACCGTAAAATCGAATGTGACTATTTCATTCCTCTTTTCGGATTAACGCCAAAATTAGGTCCAATTGGAGACTGGGGACTAGAAATCGAGAAAAATGCAATCAAAGTAAACAATGCATTAGATTACCAAACGAACATTCCTGGAATCTTTGCAATTGGAGATATCAACACATATCCTGGAAAATTAAAGTTAATTCTTTGTGGATTCCACGAAGCAACTTTAATGTGTCAGGCCGCATACGGAATCATCAATCCAGGTAAAAAATATGTATTGAAATATACAACAGTTTCTGGTGTAGACGGTTTCGACGGAACTCGTAAAGAAGCGCCAAAAGCGGTTGTGAAGGCGATAGTCTAAGTTGCTAAGATTCTGAGATACTAAGACTCTAAGATTTTTATATATAAAGCTCAAACTTTTAGTTTGAGCTTTTTCTTTTTAAAACGTAATGGCTTAATCTATATCTTTAATGAAAAATTGATTTAACTGCTAAAATGAGAAATATAATAATCCTGATCGTGATTTTCTTAAGTTTTTTAACGGGATGCCAAAAAACAAAAAAAGAAACAGTTAAAGATAAAGTAAAAATCTCTAAAAAAAAGGAAACTGCATGTCTACCTCATTTGTATGATGATACAAAACTTGAACAAGAAAAGGTTTTTATTTATGCTGAAGATGGTTACGATTCATTGATATTTTCTAGAAATGAATTGAATAAAATTGAAAAGCTTTTCCCAGTTTTAAAAGCTGAATTTCCTTCAACCCCAGAAGAAACTTGTTCAATTAAATTATGGGAAAATTATATTGATCAAAACGGAAAAGAGGAAAGTATAACTTTTGGGAGTGAAGCAGGGGAAGATCAATTTTGTTTATTGTATACTTACTATCTCAAACAAAAAAATGGAGAAGAAAAATTTAAAAATGAAAGAGAAATTTTAACCCAATTATATAGAGCAATTAATGGGCTTTATTGGCGTCTAAATTATGGAGGCACATATTTTGGTCACCAATATATAAGATTAAATGCTTCTGTAGAATATTCAATTTACCAACTAAAATCAGGCAAAGAATACTACGAAAAGAAATACAATTTTAAAAAGCAAAAAGATTTGTACATCAAAACGTTGAGACAATATGTTTCGGATGAAGAAAGTCAAAATGTATATTATCAAGAAGATGTGGGGAATAATAAAAAAAGAGCGAATGAAAGATTCAAAGAACTTCATGAAAAAATCGATATTTTAGAAAAATTGATTACTAATTATTTCTATTTAAATCAAGTTCAAAAATTTGAAATAGCATATTATAAATGATAAACGTATGGAAGATTGGTTTGAAAATCTATCAAAAGAAGAAAAAGAAGAAATTGAAACTGGACTTATTCAGGCAGAAAATAACGAAGTCATAGAATATGAAGAAGTGATGAAAGTGTTCTTAAAATATAAAATCCAAAAAGAAAATAAGCTTTAAGAAAAAACCTTAGAACCTTAGCGCCTAAGTCCCTCAGAACCTTAAAAAAAACATTTGCAAATCGAAACCCTATTTCATACCTTTGCACTGTTCTTAAAATTATTGTCAGTTATCACGAAAGGCGGAGGGATAGACCCGATGAAACCTTAGCAACCCTTTATCATAAAGAAGGTGCTAAATTCTACTTTATACGACATTTTCCAGTATTAAAGATAGATAACACAAATACATACTCGTATTTCTCAAAACTTTTCTCGATAACATATAATATTTACTGAAACAGATTCTGTATCAGGAGCGAATCATTGGCGCATTTTTGCAGTCAATAGTTCCCGCTTTTCGTTGCAATTCTTTTGCTTTTTTAAAGAAAAAAATCAAAAGGATTTCCACTTCAATCGGGGCTAATGAGCCGGCAATAGTGCACTTTTGGAATTAATGTGAAAAAAATATCCGAAGCAAACCTAACAGGTTTTAAAAACCTGTTAGGTTTAAACTTCACAATCATAATAAAAAAACTTAGCACCTTAGCACCTCAGTGTCTTAGAAGCTAAAAAAAGAAGCCATGGCAATAACAATTCAAGAAGCAATAAAAAAGAATATCCTAATCCTTGATGGAGCAATGGGAACAATGCTGCAACGCTATAATTTCTCAGAAGAGGATTTCAGAGGAGAGCGTTTCAAAGATTTCCCACACCCGTTAAAAGGAAACAACGATTTACTATCCCTAACACAACCACAAGCAATCCGTGATGTTCATGCTGCTTATTACGAAGCTGGTGCTGACATTGTAGAAACGAATACCTTCTCTGGAACGACAATCGGTATGGCCGATTATCATATGGAAGATTTGGTTTACGAGTTAAACTACGAATCGGCAAAACTCGCACGCGAGGTTGCCGATGAGTTTACCGCAAAAAATCCGGAAAAACCTCGTTTCGTAGCCGGTTCAATCGGACCGACAAACAGAACGGCAAGTATGTCACCAGACGTAAATGATCCAGGTTACAGAGCCGTAACGTTTGACGATTTACGAATTGCTTACAAACAACAAGCAGAAGCTTTAATGGATGGCGGTTGCGATTTACTTTTAGTAGAAACGATTTTCGATACTTTAAATGCAAAAGCAGCACTTTTTGCGATTGAAGAAGTAAAAGAAGAACGCAATCTTGATATTCCAATTATGGTTTCAGGAACAATTACAGATGCTTCAGGAAGAACACTTTCTGGGCAGACAGTTGAAGCGTTTTTGATTTCAGTTTCACATATTCCATTATTAAGTGTAGGATTCAATTGCGCCCTTGGAGCCGATTTGTTGAAGCCCTATTTAAAAACATTAGCACATAATACAAGCTTTAATGTTTCGGCGCATCCAAATGCAGGATTGCCAAACGCTTTCGGACAATACGATGAAACACCAGAACAAACTCAAGCATTCATTAAAGAATATTTGGACGATAATTTAATTAATATCATTGGTGGTTGTTGCGGAACAACTCCGGATCATATTCGATTAATGGCTGAAGTTGCGAAGGATTATAAGCCGAGAATTGCGCCGGTTATTGCGTAAACATTTCCGTTTCCTGCAAGGTTTTCAAAACCTTGTAGGTATAATTTGTTGATGTAAAATATAGAAACCTACAAGTTTTTAGCAGTTTTTGAATGAGATATTTAGCTACGAATTATGAAAAAGTTGATTTTATTCAGTGTTTTAATTTCTATTTTATCCTGTAAAAAAACAGATGATAAACCTATAGAAAGTAAAATTTTAAAAGAAGTGCCGAAAGAAGCTGAAGTTAAAATATTTGAAAAGGAAGTTGAATTACCTGAATATTCTTTAATTGAAAAAGAAAATATAAGTGTAAAAACATCAATGGACGCTGATGCTGCTATAAATAAAAGGGTTGCATTTAAATATTTAGTTTCTAATAAAATAACTAGAAAACAAATAGAACCGCTGTTAACTAAAATAATTGAAAAAATTATAACTGAAGATTATGATATTGATGATTTAACGGTATGGTTGTACAGTAATAAAAATTTAATTAGTGGTTCATACGATGTGGCTATGGCAACTTATGGTCCATCAAGAGGTGGAGTAACTAAAGAAATAGCATTAAGTAATGATAAAACATCATATGCAGCAAATTATATAATCGCTGATAATTTTGAAGAACGTTTAAAAAATGAATCTGAAAAAAAAGTTAGTTCGGGATTGAGCTATGATTTAAGAAAAAAAATATATCAAGAATTAGCTAATACAGAAACTCGAGCAAGAGAAAAATTAGATAAAATTTATCCTTACACGACTAATTTTGACACTGATAATTATGCGAAAAAATTGGATGAATTGTCAAAAAAATATGAAAAGGAAATTTCTAAGAAATATAAAATTGATGATGAAGCGGTAAAAAGTATTTATCAAGAAGGAGATAAAAATGAATGGTTTAATTACTAAATATATTTCGGTAAAATAGAACATCTTATGAAACCGAGTTTGCGTGAGGGATAGAAGTGAAAAGCCCACAGCCTGACGAAGGAAGTGCGAGGACTTGTAACGGATAGCCCGGCCCGGAGGGACACACCCAAATTAAAATATTAAAAAACGAATATACCTACAAGGTTTTAAAAACCTCGCAGGAAAGAAAATAGAATAAAAAAACTCAGAATCTAAGCATCTTAGAATCTCAGTAACTTAGAAAAGAAATGACAGAAAAAAGAAGAGACCTTGTATTATCAGGATTAGAACCGTTGATTATTACGCCCGAAAGTGTTTTCGTGAATGTTGGTGAGCGTACGAATGTAACAGGTTCAAGAAAATTCCTAAGATTAATCAAGGAAGAGAAATATGACGAGGCACTTGATATTGCAAGACAACAAGTAGAAGGAGGAGCACAAATCATCGATATTAATATGGATGAAGGAATGCTTGATGGTGTTAATGCAATGACTAAATTTCTAAACTTAATTGCTGCAGAACCGGACATTTCTAGAGTGCCGATTATGATCGACAGCTCGAAATGGGAAATCATTGAAGCGGGTCTTAAAGTAGTACAAGGAAAAAGCGTTGTAAACTCGATTTCGTTAAAAGAAGGCGAAGAAGCTTTTATTCATCACGCACGACTAATCAAACGTTACGGAGCGGCGGCAATTATCATGGCATTTGACGAAGTAGGTCAAGCCGATAATTATGATCGTCGAGTGGAGATTTGTCAGCGTTCGTATGATATTTTGGTGAACAAAGTAGGGTTTCCTCCTCAGGATATTATTTTCGATTTGAATATTTTCCCAGTTGCGACGGGAATGGAAGAGCATAGATTGAACGCTTTGGACTTCTTTAGAGGAACAAAATGGGTTCGTGAAAATCTTCCGCATGCGCATATTAGCGGTGGAGTAAGTAACGTTTCGTTCTCTTTTAGAGGAAACGATACAGTTCGTGAAGCGATGCACTCGGTGTTTTTATACCACGCGATTAAAAACGGAATGACGATGGGAATCGTAAATCCGGAGATGCTTACGATTTACGATGATATTCCGAAAGATTTATTAGAACACGTTGAAGACGTAATTTTAGATAGACGCGACGATGCGACAGAACGACTTTTAGATTTTGCAGAAAATGTAAAAGGCGAAGCAAAGAGCGATGAAAAAGTAGTTCAAGAATGGCGTTTTGGAACCGTTCAGGAGCGTATTACACATTCATTGGTAAAAGGAATTGATGCTTTTATTGAAGAAGATGTTGAAGAAGCACGTTTGGCAGCGACAAAACCAATCGAAGTTATCGAAATCAATTTGATGACGGGAATGAATGTGGTTGGAGATTTATTCGGAAGCGGAAAAATGTTCTTGCCTCAGGTGGTGAAATCGGCACGTGTAATGAAAAAAGCGGTGGCTTATTTATTGCCTTTTATCGAAGCAAGCAAACAAGCGGGAGATAAACAAGGAAACGGAAAAATCTTGATGGCAACTGTAAAAGGTGACGTTCACGATATTGGTAAAAACATCGTTTCGGTGGTATTGGCTTGTAACAATTACGAGATTGTAGATCTTGGTGTTATGGTGCCTCCGGAAAAAATTATTTCGGCTGCGATTGAGCATAATGTTGACATTATCGGTTTAAGCGGATTGATTACGCCTTCGCTTGACGAAATGGTGTATTTGGCCAAAGAATTAGATAAACAAGGAATTAAAATCCCGATTATGATTGGTGGGGCAACCACTTCGCGTGCGCATACAGCCGTGAAAATTGCGCCTCAATACAGAGAAACTGTAATTCACGTAAACGATGCTTCGAGAGCCGTTACCGTTGCAGGAAATCTGTTAGATCATAACCGAAAAATATATGCAGCGGATATTCGTGCAGAATATGATTCTTTTAGAGAAACATTCTTAAACCGTTCAAGAGACAAAAACTTCCTAACGATTGAAGATGCCCGTAAAAACAAATTACCATTGGATTGGTCAGAATACACTCCAACTAAACCAAAAGTAATTGGAAAACAAACGATAGAAATAGAACTGGATGTTTTGGTTCCGTATATTGACTGGACGCCGTTTTTTCAGACTTGGGAATTGTACGGAAAATATCCGGCGATTTTAACTGATGAGGTTGTAGGGGAACAAGCAACTTCTGTTTTTAACGATGCTCAGGCGATGTTAAAAGTGATTTTGGAAGAGAAAAAGCTGAAAGCAAAAGGTATTTACGGAATTTTCCCTGCGAATCAGGTTGACGACGACGATATCGAATTACGTGATGAAAACGGAAAAGTTTTAGAGAAATTCTTAACGCTTCGTCAGCAGTCACAAAAAACAAAAGGTGCTCCAAATATTGCTTTAGCTGATTTTATTTTGCCAAAAGAAAGCGGAATAGAAGATTATATGGGTGCTTTTTGCGTAACAACTGGTTTTGGTGTTGACGAATGGGCTGCGGAATATGAAAAGAATTTAGACGACTACAATTCGATTATGGTGAAAGCGCTTGCGGATCGTTTTGCTGAGGCTTTCGCCGAATATCTTCACGAGAGAGTTCGTAAAGATTTCTGGGGTTATGATTCAGAAGAATCTTTAACCAACGAAGAATTGATTAAAGAAAATTATAAAGGAATTCGTCCGGCGCCAGGTTATCCAGCTTGTCCTGATCACTTGGAAAAACCAACGATTTGGAAACTTTTAAATGTAGCTGAAGAAATTGGAGTGACCTTGACAGAAAGTATGGCGATGTGGCCGGCTTCATCGGTTTCAGGATATTATTTTGGAAACCCAAAAAGCCGATATTTCGGACTCGGAAAAATAAAAGAAGATCAGGTTGTAGATTACGCCAAACGACGCAATGTTCCAACTGATTACGCCATGAAATGGTTAAACCCTAATATAGCAGACTAGAATAGTTGATGGTTGATGGTTTTTGGTTGATAGATTACTATAGAAAAACCAACAACTGTCAACCATCAACAAACAACTGATAAAAATGGAATACAGTAAATTGGAAGTTTGGATTGAAGCGCGGAAGTTGGTGAATTTATTGTATGACTCTTCTAAACTGTTTCCAAAGGAAGAATTATTTGGATTGACAAATCAGATGAGAAGAGCGGCAATCTCAATTCCTTCAAATATAGCGGAAGGTTGTGGACGTCAAACATCAAAAGACACAATACACTTTCTTCATATTTCACGAGGATCATTATATGAATTAGAAACACAATATTATTTAGCATTGGATCAAAAATATATTGATGAGAGTACATTTAATATTGTGTTAGCACAGATTCAAACTTGTAAAAAGTTATTAAACGGTTTTATTAATTATTATAAAAAATTAATATAGTTGAAGTTGTAATTGTTGAGTTCGATAAGAACCATCAACCATCAACCAAAAACTATCAACTAAAAAAGAATGAAAGTAACAGAGCATATAGAAAACGCCAAAGGAAAAACATTATTCTCTTTTGAAATTATTCCGCCTCAAAAGGGGAAAAGCATTCAGGAATTATACGATAATATTGATCCGTTAATGGAGTTTAAACCACCGTTTATTGATGTAACGACTTCTCGCGAAGAGTATATTTACATTGATCGCGGTAACGGGCTTTTGGATAAAAAATTGACTCGTATGCGTCCGGGAACGCTGGGAATTTGCGCTTCTATAAAACATAAATACAATGTAGATACGGTTCCGCATTTGCTTTGCGGCGGATTTACGCAAGAAGAAACGGAATATATGCTAGTTGATTGTCAGTATTTGGGAATCAATAATGTAATGGCGCTTCGCGGTGACGCGATGAAAGACGAACAATCTTTTGTGCCAAAAGAAGGAGGAAATCATTACGCAGTTGATTTAGTTCGTCAAATCAAAGATTTGAATTGCGGAAAATATCTACATGAAGTAATGGATGCTGACAATAAAGCTGATTTCTGTATTGGAATTGCGGGGTATCCTGAAAAGCATTTGGAATCTCCATCTTTACAATCGGATTTAAAAAGATTAAAAGAAAAGGTAGATGCAGGAGCTGATTATGTGGTAACACAAATGTTTTTTGACAACTCAAAATATTTTGCCTTTGTAAAAAAAGCTAGAGAAATGGGTATCACAATTCCGATTATTCCTGGAATTAAACCAATTGCGGTTCAAAGACATTTACAAGTTTTACCACAGATTTTTAGAATCGATTTACCAGAAGATTTAATCGATGCTGTTGACAAATGCAAAAACAACGCTGAAATCAAACAAGTAGGAATCGAATGGGCGATTCAGCAGTCATTAGAATTAAAAGCCGCTGGAGTTCCGTTTTTACATTATTACTCAATGGGTAAATCTGAAAATATTCGTCAGATCGCAAGTCAGGTTTTTTAAGGTTTTCTGCTCAAAACTTGTCATTTCGACGAAGGAGAAATCACACTCGTATGTCTACAAAGATTGGATGCCATACTTTGCGGAGTTTCTAGTGTGATTTCTCCTTCGTCGAAATGACAAAAAGCTTGGAATTTGGTATTTTTTTATTGGAATTTAATTTAAGAATTATGAAAAACGAAGAACTACAAGCCATAGCCTCTCAATTAAAAAATCCATCGGGAGAAAAAGGAATCGAAATGGGAAATATGATGAACGAAACGAACATCAATATGACCAAACATTCGATTCAGAATCTAAATATTTCAAACGAAAACAGAATTCTGGAACTCGGTCACGGAAATGCCGGACACGTAGAATTTTTATTCGAACAAGCAGAAAATCTAAAATATTACGGACTGGAAATGTCGGAACTGATGTTTCAGGAAGCGCGCCAGATTAATCGAAATTTTGTTTCTCAAAAACAGGCTTTCTTCTCACTTTATGACGGAAATACAATTCCGTTTGAAGATGAATTATTTGATAAAATATTTACTGTAAATACTATTTACTTTTGGCAGAAACCTGAAGAATTACTTTCAGAAATCTACAGAGTTTTAAAACCAAACGGAAATTTCTGTTTGACATTTGCTGAAGAAGATTTTATGAAAAAATTGCCTTTTACTCAATTCGAATTTGAATTGTATAGCACTGAAAAAGCTCAGGAATTAATCAAGAAAACACCTTTTAAAATTGTGTATACAGAAACTCAAACCGAAAAAGTAAAAAGCAAAACAGGCGAATTAGTCGATAGAGCTTTTACTACGATTGTTTTAGAAAAATAAAAGTTTTTTGCCACAGATTATAGGGATTAACACAGATTAAAAGAACCTTTTAAATCTTTTAATCTTTGGTAAAAAATAATTCTCGGAGTTTTTGAGTACTTTCATTCTTTATTATTAATCTTTTCCGAATTATAATTCTCTACAAATATGGAAGTTAAGAAAATCAATTTTTTACAGAGTTACAGCAGTATTTTATGGCTTCTGGGTGGAATTATAATCGGAAGTATTTTTGGATTGGTTTTCGGAGAAAAAGTTTTAGTGATAAAACCCCTTGGTGATATATTTCTAAACTTACTTTTTACCGCTATTATTCCACTTATCTTTTTTACTATTGGTTCTTCAATTGCTAATTTGGAAAGAACAGAAAAATTAGGAAAACTTTTCGTCATTATGATTTTGGTTTTTCTAGCTACAATTCTGATTTCGGCCATTGTAATGATTTTTGCTGTTTATCTTTTTCCAATTCATGAAAATATAGCGATTGCTAAAGTTCCGTTTGAGGAGGTAACATCAGGATCTGCGGGAGATCAAATTGCAAAACTGCTTACCGCCAATGATTTCTTCGAATTATTGTCTCGAAAAAGTATGTTGGCTTTGATTATTTTTTCTTTTTTAATTGGTTTTGCAACATTGCAATCGGGAGAAAAAGGAAAAGCTTTCAAAAGTTTTCTGGATTCAGGTAACGAAGTCATGAAACAGCTTTTAAACATCATAATGAAATCTGCACCAATAGGTTTAGGGGCTTATTTTGCTTATCAGGTTGGTGTTTTTGGACCACAATTGTTAGGAGTTTATGCAAAACCTATGGCGGTTTATTATGCTGCTTGTGTGTTTTATTTCTTTGTGTTCTTTAGTTTGTACGCATTTGTTGCCGGCGGAAAAAGAGCTTTTAAAGTTTTCTGGAGCAATAATATCACACCATCTCTAACAGCAGTAGGAACTTGCAGTAGTATTGCTACGATTCCAGCGAATTTAGATGCGGCAGAAAAAATGGGAATTCCGGCACATGTTCGTAATTTGGTAATTCCGCTTGGAGCGCCTTTGCACAAAGACGGTTCGAGTATGTCTTCCATCTTAAAAATAACCTTTTTATTTGCCATGTTTGGAAAAGATTTTACAGAACCTTCAACTATTTTTTTAGCACTTGGAATTACAGTAATTGTTTCGATTGTTGAAGGCGGAATTCCAAACGGCGGTTATATTGGCGAAATTTTAGCCATAACAGTTTACGGTTTTCCAATGGAACAAGCTTTGCCAGTTGCCATGATTTTAGGAACTCTGGTTGATCCAATTGCTACTTTATTAAATGCAAATGGCGATGTAATTTGTTCCATGATGGTTTCCAGATTTTCAGAGAAAACAAAGTGGTAACGTCCTTTTAAAAATACAAATTCTTACTAATCTTTTTCATTTGCGCAATCTGTGCTACATAAATAATACGATAAACTTATGAACTCAATACTACAAAACGATCTCAATAATTTCGAGAATATTTTAGATAAAACAAAAGAAACAGGAATTGATTTTCTGAATAATCTGCAAGAGATTCCAACCTCAAATAAATATTCTATAGATCCTCAAAAAGAATTAAACGAACTTGGATTGGGTTCATTGGGAGCTTTAGAAGAATTCAATCAAAGATTAGCGCCTTTAATGGTGGCTTCACCTGGCCCAAGATATTGGGGATTTGTAACAGGCGGTTCGACTCCTGCATCAATTGTTGGAGATTGGCTGGCTGCGGTTTACGATCAAAATCCGCAAGCTTTGAGTGCGCAAGGAGGCGTGTCTGCATTAATAGAAACAGAAACGATTAATCTTCTTTTAGAACTTTTGGATTTGCCGAATGACTTTTCTGGCGGATTTGTGACAGGCGCAACCATGTCTAATTTTACGAATTTGGGCGTGGCAAGGCAATGGTTTGGAGCGCAATTTGGTAAAGATTTTGCCAAACACGGAATTTCAGAAAAAATCAATATTCTAACCGCAACTCCGCATTCTTCTTCTATAAAATCCCTCTCAATGCTTGGAGTTGGAAGCCAGAATTATACTTTAATAAAAACTACTGAAGGCAATAGAGAAGCGATTGATATTGCTGATTTAGAAAATAATATTGCCAGTTTAAATGGAAAACCTTTCATTTTGATTTCGAGTGCAGGAACTGTAAATACAGCCGATTTCGACGATTTTGAAGCCATTTCTGAGCTCAGAAAAAAATATAAATTTTGGTGGCACATTGACGCCGCATTTGGAGGATTTGCCGCAGTTTCAGAAAAATATAAACATCTTGTTGCGGGTTGGGAAGGAGCAGATAGCATCACAATTGATTGTCATAAGTGGCTGAATGTACCTTACGAAAGCGCTTTCTATCTAATTAAAAAAGAACATATTAATCTACAAATAGAAACATTTCAAAATTCGAACGCACCATATTTAGGAAATCCGTTGGAGAATTTTAATTATTTGAATGTTCTTCCTGAAAATTCACGACGTTTACGTGCATTGCCTGCTTGGTTTTCGCTTAAAGCGTATGGAAAAGAAGGTTACAGGGATATAGTAGAAAATAGTGTTTCACTTGCGTTACATTTTGCCAATGCATTAATCGAAAAAGAACATTTTGAATTACTGGCTCCAATACATCTTAACAATGTTTGTTTTACTTTGAAAGGAATTCAAAATCAAGAAAAGGTTTCTCAATTCTTAACCAAATTAAATGATGGAGGAAAAGTATTTATGACGCCAACTGTATATCAAAACCGAAAAGGGATTAGAGCCTCTTTTGTAAATTGGCGAACAAGTGAGGAAGATATTAAAATTGTAATTGAAGAAATGATTGAAGTTTTCAAGGAACTATAATTGTCTAAAAACAGAAGAGCCTGTTTGAAGGAACAGGCTCTTGACTAACACAAAAAAAAACAAAAAACAAGGTATTTAAAGAACGAATTTTAAATGCGGTATGTAAATGCAATTGTCGCAATACGATTGTCTAGATCATATTTTTTGTCTATACCCGTTTGCGCAACGACAGATTTAATGTAAAAATTATTAGTATTGAAAACGTCAGTAAAATTTAATTTGATGTTTCCTTTTTTGGCTAAAACTTGTTTTGAAATTCCGATGCTGAAATCAAAGAAACCGTCTCTTTGGTAAACGCCAAGATTAGATTTAGATTGATATTGAGCATTTCCTTCCGCTTTCCAAGTTTCAGTTATTGTAAACGAGTTTTGAATGCTTAGATTTAAAGTCATAATCGGATCTAGGGTATTGCTGTTTAAAACATTCCCCATAAATTTATTTTCAAAAACATTGAATAACGTATTCACAGACCACCATTTATAAAACTCGGTCGTATTCGTAATATTGATTCCGTAATTGTATGATTTGTCAACATTTATCTGGGTTGTAACAGTCGTATTTGTGTCTGGATTATAATTGTACACTTCCGTGAAAACATCTTTAGTGCTATTAAAATAAACAGAAGCCATAAAATTACTTTTCCAAGCGTAACCAATTTCCATGGCATGCGTAATCTCTGGAATCAAGTTCGGATTTCCCTGTGAATAATTGAATGAATCATCATAAAAACGAAACGGATTCAGATCAAACTGGCTCGGTCTATTGATTCTTTTGCTGTAAGAAGCATGCGCCGAATGGCTATTTGTGAATTCATATTTTAAAGAAAGACTCGGAAACCATTTCAAATAGTCATCTTTATGTTCTTCATTCAACGTTTTCTGATCGATATTGATAGCAGTATATTCAGTTCTTAAACCAGCCTGAATATTCAATTTTTCTAGCTGATATTTATAGTTTACGTAAGCAGCGTAAATCTGTTCGTTGTATTCAAAATGATTGGTCGAATTAAAATCGATTAACCATTGATTGTTTTCATAATATTCGTAAACAGAAGGATTATCATTGTTTTTGATACTCGCTTTTAAACCATATTCAAGAGATTGTTTTTCTTTAAAAGGATTTACAAAATCGACTTTTCCTGTAAAAACTTTTAGTTGAGAAGGAATATAACCGCGACGGTCATTTACAACAGTTGAATTTGCTGTATTGTCTGCACTTTGAAACTGATTCGATCTAAATTTTGATGTTTCATATTCAAAGTCAAAAGCCATATTTTTTCCTTCTTCATTAAATTTATGAGTTCCAGAAAAAGCATATGTATAATCATTCCATTTTTCTTTACTATCGTTATAAGTCACGGCATCAAAAATGGGTTGATTTGCCGTGTTTATGACTGTATTTGTTCCGTCAGCCATATTTTCGTATCGACCAATTTTGGCGTCAACATAGAATTCCAAATTTGTTTTTGGCGACACTTCATATTGTGTTCCAATTTTGAAATTATTAGAAGTTAAAGGCTCGTCGGTTATTGAAGTCTGATGGTTTTTTGAAGCAATTTCCTGGCGCGTCTGATCGGTATATTGAATTTGATTGAATTCTTTTTTCTCTTCTTCACCACGAAATGTATAGCTATAATTTCCAAAAAATCCCCATTTGTCTTTGTTGTAATTTAAGTTGAAACCAGAATTCGTTCTATTTTTTCTACCTCTTCCAAAACTTGTAAAAGCAGTTCCTTTTAAGCCAGAAGCGTTTGGTTTTTTTAGAATAATGTTGATAATTCCAGCTTTTCCTGCCGCATCATATTTAGAAGAAGGATTTGTAATTACCTCAATTTGCTTAATATTAGATGAAGTTGTAGCTTTAAGATAATTGGCTAATTCTTTTTGAGAAAGCTGTGTCAATTTTCCGTTTATCATAACCGCAACACCTTGCTGACCGCGAATAGACAAATCGCCGTCTTGAGAAACAACAACGCCTGGCGCACGAGATAAAACATCAAGTGCAGTTCCGCCTTCAGAAACAATGCTGTTTTCGACATTGAAAACAAGACGATCCGATTTTTGCGTATAAAGCACTTTCTTTTTACTAATCACAATTTCATCTAAAGCTGTCATAGTTTCTACAATACTATCAGTTTCTTTTTCTGTTTGAGAAAATCCATAAACCGAAAAAGCAAGCATTATGGAGGTTATAATATTTTTCATGTAGTTTTAATTTGGCAGATTCTAAATCGATATTCAAAATCTAAATCTTGGTATTTTTTTAATTAGAATTTATTGCAATACAATCTGTTCTAATTTTTCGGAAAACCTTTTTTGAACATTTATTGCTTGATTTAAAACAACAGAAATAGTTTTTTTGAGGGTTTGGAGTGTAAGTAACATACCGTGGCATTTATAATTTGATTTGCCAAAGATAACACTATTTATAACAAGTCTAAATAAAAATAGTAATTATTTTTTGCTGGAAACTCTTAATGTGTTGATTTGTAGATAAAAGAAATAAAAAAGCGGTCTGTTTTAATTTAAAACAAACCGCTTTTTTAACTGAAAACTGTTACTGAAAACTAAAAACTTACTTAGTAATTTCTCTAAAAACAGCCTCTAGATTTTTATTTTTCTGATTCAGTTGTAATGTTTTTAAGCCATTTTCGTTGGCAAAGTCAAAAATAGCAGGACGCATATCTTTATCGGTAACAAAAGTTAGTTCCCAAGTCATGTCATGCGTATTTTTATACGAAGAAATATTTTCGAGTTTCGCCAAAAGCTGTTCTTCAACTTTGTAATCAAACTCAACTTCAATAACTTGCTCTTTATTTGCAGTTACTAAATGATCTAATTTATTGTCTGCAACAATTTGTCCTTTGTCAATAATTATGACACGATCGCAAATGGCTTCAACTTCTTGCATAATGTGTGTAGATAAAAAAACAGTTTTATCTTTTCCAGCATTTTTAATCACATTACGAATTTCCATTAACTGATTCGGATCCAGACCTGTAGTTGGTTCGTCTAAAATTAAAACATCTGGATTATGCAATAAAGCATTTGCCAATCCAACACGTTGGCGGTAACCTTTAGAAAGCTGACCAATCTTTTTATGGCTTTCTGGTGTCAGTCCTGTCAGTTCAATTACCTCTTCAATTCTAGATTTTGATACGTTGTAAACATCTGCATTAAAAGCCAAATATTCACGAACATACAAATCCAAATACAACGGATTATGTTCTGGCAAATAACCAATCGAACGCTGAACTGCTTTTGTATCCGTCATGACATCGTGACTGTTTACGAGGGCTGAGCCTTCATCTGCCAATAAATAAGTAGTCAAAATTTTCATTAAAGTAGATTTTCCAGCTCCGTTTGGACCTAAAAATCCAACAATTTCTCCTTTTTGAATTGAGAACGAAATTGAATTTAATGCTTTTTGCGTTCCGTAACTTTTTGATATGTTGTTTACTTCTATCGACATGGACTTTTTATTTGCTACAAAAGTAACGAGAAATAGTTTCGATTGCTACAATTTGTGTTTTAAAGTATTTATAAAAAAAATCAAAACGTCCAGAGTTCACGGCATTGTTGTTGTTAAAGGAATGCTAAAATTAAAATAACCCAAATCATGAAAAAAATTTTAGTGATGGCTGCCCTAGCTATCTGCAGTTTTGCAAACGCACAAAAAGGAACAATCTTAGTTGGTGGAAACATCGGTTACACTTCTGAAAAATCAGAATTCAGATTTAGTGAAGATAAAGCAAGTACTTTTACTTTTTCTCCTAAAGTAGGTTACCAATTCCACGAAAACTGGACAGTTGGAGGAGAATTTTCGTTAAGCACATCTGATATTGATAATGCAGATATAAACCGTAAAGATAATAGATTTAGAACTGGAGCTTTTGTTCGTTACACAAAACCATTAAGCCAAACTTTTTCTGTTTTTGCAGATATGGGAGCTGGTTTCCAAACTGAAAAAAATAAAATTTATGCTAATAATGGAAACAGTTATGTAAGATATAAAGGAAACGGAGCTTATGTAGATGTAACTCCAGCTCTTTTCATCAATATGAAAAAAGGTTTTGGTCTTAACTTCAGTATTGGTGGTTTAGGATACGAAACATTAAGTTTTGATGACAATGGAGAAGATTACAGTAATTTCTATTTTAACTTCGGTAAAACTTTCAATATCGGAATTTCTAAAAACTTCTAATCTTACAGTTTTATATATTCAATTTCAGAAAAGCATTCGCCTCGGTGAATGCTTTTTTTATAACTATTTATTTTTGTTTTTTTAATTTTTAGCCTTTATTTTCAGTCTGTTATTAATTAATGGTTAAGAAAATAACTACGATTTCAGATTGGTATTTTTATTGTTGTTTGTATGTGAAATCTTAATAAATATCACATATGAAAAAAATGCTACTTATTCTTGCATTAGCTATCGTTGGCTATGCAAATGCGCAAAAAGGAACAGTATTAGTAGGAGGAAACATTGGTTTTACTTCAGAAAATGTTGATCAACAAAACGATGAAAGAAAAACAAATTCGTTTGTTTTTTCTCCAAAAGTAGGTTATCAATTTACAGACAATTGGACACTAGGAGGTGAATTTGCAATAACTACTTCAAAAAGTACTGCATTAAACTCAGAATCAAAGTATAGAGATTTTAGAGTAGGTGCTTTTGCTCGTTATACAATGCCTTTAAATGAAACTTTTGCTGTTTTTGCCGATTTGGGAGCAGGTTTTCAAAATCGAACAAATAAGAATTATATGGACGATATACTTTCGTCGGATAGCAAAGCGGATGGATTTTATACCACTCTAACTCCAGCTCTTTTCATCAATATGAAAAAAGGATTTGGCTTAAACTTTAGCATTGGAGGTGTAGAATATCAAACTTTAAAATTTGATGAAAACGAGACAAAATATAATAGTTTTTCATTCAATTTTGGAAAAACGGTTAATATTGGAGTTTCTAAAAACTTCTAAATTTAGATTTTTAAATGTAAAAAGCACTTCAATTTGAAGTGCTTTTTTGTTGGCTAAAGTTCTTATGAAAACTAAAAGTTCTTGTTTAGCCCCGATTGTAGCGACATCCTTTTTCTGGTTTCTTTAACCAGGAAAAGATATAGCGGAAAGCGGGACAGAACGTCTTTTGAAATTGAAAATCTTCTGCTCCTTAAAAAAAACAATGCCAACCTAATGAAGCCGAAACGAATCATAACTAAAATTCGACTTCACCAGTTGGCATAAAAAACAAAAATATATCTAATAAAAATTACTAACTAACAGGATTTTCAACCGCAGCTCTCATTTCCTGAGCGGCATTCACCATTTCGATTAAGGCTTTTTTGGTTTCATCCCAATGACGGGTTTTTAAACCGCAATCTGGATTTACCCAAAGTTGATCTACGGGAATTACAGCCGAAGCTTTTTCTAATAAACGAACCATTTCTGTACTCGAAGGAACACGCGGAGAGTGGATATCGTAAACTCCAGGACCGATTTCGTTTGGATACTTAAAGTTGGCAAAAGCATCTAAAAGTTCCATTTGAGAACGCGAACATTCGATTGTAATAACGTCAGCATCCATGTCGGCGATGTTTTGAATAATGTCGTTAAATTCGCTGTAACACATATGGGTGTGAATCTGCGTATCATCGTTTACACCGCTTGCCGAAATTCTAAACGCTTTTACAGCCCAGTCTAAATATTTTGCCCATTCTTCTTTTCTTAACGGAAGACCTTCACGAATTGCTGGTTCATCGATTTGGATAATTTTGATTCCCGCTTTTTCTAAGTCCACAACTTCATCACGAATGGCTAAAGCGATTTGCGTGCAAGTTTCAGAACGGGGTTGATCGTTACGGACAAATGACCATTGCAGAATTGTTACAGGGCCAGTCAACATTCCTTTTACCCATTTTGGAGTTAGAGATTGCGCGTATTCTGACCATTTTACCGTCATCGGATTTGGACGAGAAACGTCACCATAAATAACTGGCGGTTTCACACAACGGCTTCCATAACTCTGAACCCAGCCATTTTTAGTAAATGTAAATCCAGCTAATTGTTCACCGAAATATTCTACCATGTCATTTCTTTCGAATTCTCCGTGAACCAAAACATCGATTCCCGTTTCTTCTTGAAAACGAATTGTAGCTTCGGTTTCTTTTTCGATTAAATGATTGTATTCTTCAACTGTTAATTCGCCTTTTTTGAATTTCGCTCTCCAGCTTCTCACTTCTGCTGTTTGAGGAAAAGATCCAATTGTTGTGGTCGGAAATAATGGTAATTTTAAAGCTTCGATTTGGCTTTTTCTTCTTACTGCAAAAGCACTTTTTCGTTTGTCATCAGAATCTGTAATTCCGGCAACACGTGCTTTTACTTCATTATTATGAATTAGTTTTGAAGTTTTACGATTGTCGTTTGCAATTACGTTTCTTTCGTAATCAACAGAATTTTTAACGTCAACTTCGTTTGAAGCGAATTGTTTTAAAAGAACAATTTCACTGATTTTCTGTTTTGCAAAAGCCAGCCATTGTTTGATTTCTGGCGTCAAAGTCTGATCGTTTGTTTCTAAATCTAAATCGCACGGACTGTGAATTAAAGAACAAGACGGAGCAACTAAAATTCTATTTTCGCCTAAAGCATCAGTCGCTTTTTTAATTAATTCTAAAGATTTTTTGAAATCATTTTTCCAGATATTTCTTCCGTCAACAACTCCCAAAGAAAGATTTACGTTTGAAGCCAATTTTCCAGATTCTAAAATATCATCTAATTGAAGCGGGCAACGGACTAAATCTAAATGAAAAGTATCAACTGGCAAAGCCAAAGCCGTTTCTAAATTTTCTCCGAAACAGTCAAAATAATTCGCTAAAACAATTTTAAGTTTTGGAAAACGAGTATTGATTTCGTTATACACTTTCGTGAAAGCGCCTCTTTCTTTATGAGTTAAATTTAAAGCTAAGAAAGGTTCGTCTAGCTGAATATATTCGGCATTTTCAGCTTGTAATTTTTCTAGAATTTCGAAATAAACTGGAACTAAAGCATCTAAAAGATCAATTCTGTTAAAACCTTCTTCTTTCTCTTTTCCTAACAATAAATAAGAAACAGGTCCGATAAGAACAGGTTTAGTTTTAATTCCTAAAGTATTTGCTTCTTTAAATTCGTTGATTATTTTTTCAGAAAACAATTCAAACTTTTGGTTCTTAGTAAACTCAGGAACAATATAATGGTAATTAGTATCAAACCACTTTGTCATTTCCATTGCCACAACATCTTGACCGTTTTTTTGAGATCCTCTTGCCATAGCAAAATACAAATCTAAAGAAGAACTTATTTTTGCTAATTCATGATAACGTTGCGGAATTGCGCCAACAGAAAGAGTCAAATCCAAAACCTGATCGTAAAAAGAAAAATCATTAGAAGGAATTAAATCTACACCAGCTTCTAATTGCAAATGCCAGTTTTTGCTTCTAATTTCTTTTCCAACTGCGATAAGTTCGTCTGCCGAAATTTTTCCAGCCCAATATAATTCAGATGCTTTTTTAAGTTCTCTGTTGCTGCCAATTCTTGGGTAACCTAAGTTGTTTGTTTTCATTTTTGATTCAGTATTTTTTACTGAACAAATTTACGTTCTTGGTTTTTATAACTTATATTTGTTCTTTATTTCAGTAAAATGTATTTTAAAATATATTTTTAAAAGATTTTATTACTGTAAAATTGTTTTTAATCAACCTTTAGCCGTAAAAAAAACTATGGAAAATCTAGATAAAACTGATTTATTGATCTTAAAACACCTTCAAGAAAACTCCAATATCAATACAAAAGACCTTGCGAGTAAATTATTTCTAACGGTTACTCCAGTTTACGAACGAATTAAAAGGCTTGAAAGAGATGGCTACATTACCAAATATGTAGCGCTTTTAGACAAGAAAAAAATGAATCGTGGCATGACTGTTTTCTGTAACGTACGTTTAAAAGAACATGCAAAAAATGTTGGAAGCAATTTTGTGAAAGATATTGTGGCGCTTCCAGAAATTATAGAATGTTACAACATTGCCGGCGATTACGATTTTATGCTGAAGATATTGGTTCAAGATATGGAGAGTTATCAGGATTTTGTAATGAACAAATTATCGACAATTGAAAACATCGGAAATACCAATAGTATTTTTGTGATGGGAGAAATCAAGCATAGTACTGCTTTGGAGTTTTAATTTTTTCGCCACGAATTTCACAAATTTTCACGAATTAATTTTTACGCAATCATTTGTATTAATTCGTGAAATTCGTGGCAAACAAAAAATCTAATCTTTTAAATCAAATTAATCTGTGGCATATTTTATCCTAAAATAAAGCGTATTTTTGAAATCTTAAATTACCAATTTAGATCAGCTATCTAAAATCTTTAATCAACAATCTAAAATCAAATGAACTGGGAACAACTTTTATCATTAAAACGTCAGGGAGATACAAGCAAAAGACTACGCGTAGAACAAGATGATACTCGTTTAGGTTTTGAGGTCGATTATGACCGAATTATCTTTTCTTCCGCTTTTAGAAGTTTACAAGATAAAACACAAGTTATTCCGCTTTCTAAAACAGATTTCGTTCATACGCGTTTAACGCACAGCTTGGAAGTTTCTGTAGTTGGACGTTCTCTAGGACGTTTGGTTGGAAAAAAAATTATTGAAAAATATCCGTATCTGCAAGAAGTTCACGGCTATCAAATGAATGATTTTGGGGCAATTGTCGCAGCAGCTTCTTTGGCGCATGATATTGGAAATCCGCCTTTTGGACATTCTGGTGAAAAAGCAATTGGAGAATATTTTTCTATCGGAAATGGACAGAAATTTAAAAATCAGCTTACAGATAAACAATGGCAAGATTTAATTGATTTTGAAGGAAATGCAAACGGATTTTCTGTGCTGACAGGAAGTCGTCCAGGAATTGAAGGCGGACTTCGTATTTCGTATGCTACTTTGGGCGCTTTTATGAAATATCCAAAAGAAAGTCTTCCTAAGAAACCAACGAATAATATTTCTGATAAAAAATACGGTTTCTTTCAGTCGGATAAATTATTTTTTGAAGAAGTAGCCAAAGATATGGGAATGATTGCCAATAAATCTGGAGATAATATTGGTTTTGAAAGACATCCGTTGGCTTATTTGGTTGAAGCAGCAGACGATATTTGCTATACAATTATCGATTTTGAAGACGGAATAAATTTAGGTTTGGTTTCTGAAGATTATGCTTTAGAATATTTAATTAAACTGGTAAAAGACAACATTGGTGTCACAAAATATAAAACATTAGAAACTAAAGAAGATAGAATTAGTTATTTGCGTGCACTTGCAATTGGTTCTTTAATCAATGATGCGGTTGATGTTTTTATTGAAAACGAAGAAGCTATTCTTGCTGGAAATTTTCCGTATGCTTTAACGGATAAAAGCAAATACAAAGCCCAGATGAACGATATCATCAAACTAAGTGTTGAAAAAATCTATCAAAGCCGAGAAGTGATCGAAAAAGAAATTGTTGGTTATCAGATTATTCAAACTTTATTGGATAAATTCATAACAGCATTCAATAATAAATATGAAGGAACTGCTTCTAATTATGATAAATTGATTTTAAAAATGTTGCCAGAAAAACATCATTTAGATAAGGGGAATTTATACGAGAGATTATTGCATATTTGTCATTATGTTTCTTTGCTAACAGATGGAAATGCGCTAGAATTGTACGAAACAATTCAGGGACAGAAAAAGCGTTAAACTCACTTTGAAATAAAAAAAGCTTCTTTTAGAATAATCTGAAAGAAGCTTTTTTTATTTATTTAAATGCGTAAACCAAACCAACGCCAAGAACCTGTCTTAACTGCATTCTCGGCCCATCATTTACTTGAGTTTTAGTTCCTGTAGTCGGATCAACAACATCTTTTTTGGTTTTAATATCATCATCATAAATTAAATGAACTCCGATATTAGCTTTTACGTAAGCATTAACTACAAGATCTAATCGAGTGTCATAATCAATATCGACATTTCCGAATTTATTCAAATAATCAGTATATAAGCTCAATCTGTTTTCGTAAAAAACGTTTTTGTAGATTTCATTTTTCATGTAAGCTGTAAAAAGTATACCAAATTCGGCTTTTACTTTCTGACCTTCTTCAATTAATATTTGCTGTGTTGGATCTAGCGGATCTGGCGCATAAACTGCCTTCTTAACCCCGAAAGAACCTTGATTTGCAAGATATTGATCTAATACTAAAGTTGTTTTTAACGTAATAGGAGAGAAATAGAAAACTCTGTTTTTAGCTTTATTAGCATTCTCAGCTCCAGCTCCCAGAAATATATAAGCTGGTGCAAAAGGTTTAGAGATGGCAACATCTCTGTTTGGATAATTGTAACCGTTTGTAAACTGCGTATTGAAATTTAATTTTGAAGAATAATACCAATTTGATGCGGTATCTTTTCTAAACCCATAAGTCGAGTTAAACTGGAGAGCGTCGTCGGTCTTTCTTAATTCAGTTCCGTCCTGTTTGTTTAAACCATATTTTACAATAAGTTCGTTAACCCATTTATGATTTTTCTTAGCATAAGTTCTTCCAAATTCACCTTTAAATAAACCAGAGATAGAACTTGTTCCCCCGGCGCTCCAATTCACAAATGCGATTTCAGAGATATCAAAACCTAATTGATTCTTTTTAGACCAATTCGACGGCGGTTTAGGCGCTTGATTTGGACTTAAAGTAGTTTGTATGATTTGGGCGAAAATAGTAGAGGTGCTTAGCAGTAAAAATAATAAAAGGGTTGAACGTAATAATTTCATTTGGTAATTGTTTTTTGGTGTCGCAAAATACTTATTTTGAACCGTTAGAAAAAAGTTTTACTAGACTTTTAACGTCAATATTGCATAATTGTTGTAGCTGTTCTACTGTTCCGTGTTCGATAAACTCGTCTGGAACACCTAAAATTTCAATGTTGTTTTTAAAATTATTAGATGCTGCAAACTCTAAAACAGCACTTCCAAAACCACCTTTTTTTACTCCATCTTCAATTGTAATAATACTTTCGAAATTAGAAAAAATGTAGTTTAATGTATTGATGTCTAGTGGTTTAATAAAGCTAAAGTTATAATGGGCAATCTCGTTAGAATTGGTTGATTCCTTCAAAGATTCTATAACATTATTTCCAATTGTTCCGGCCGACAGAACAGCAATTTTCGTACCATCTTTTAAACATTTTGCTGAACCGATTTTAATTTTTTCGTAATGTCTGAAATTTTGTACTTCCCAATTCGAAATAACGCCGCGACCTCTTGGATAACGAATCGCAATCGGATGCTCTAATCCTAATTGTGCGGTGTACAAAATATTTTGAAGTTCAATTTCGTTAAGAGGTGCGTAAATCATCATATTTGGAATCGAACGCAGATACGCAATATCAAAAACGCCGTGATGTGTTGCACCATCTTCGCCAACTAATCCAGCTCGATCTAAACAGAAAATGACTGGCAAATTTTGCAAAGCCACGTCATGAATAACCTGATCGTAAGCGCGCTGTAAAAAAGTCGAATAAATATTGCAATACACAATCATGCCTTGAGTTGCCATTCCGGCAGAAAGCGTTACAGCATGCTGTTCGGCAATTCCGACATCAAAAGCGCGATCTGGCAATTCATCCATCATAAATTTTAAAGAACTTCCTGATGGCATTGCGGGTGTAATTCCGATTATTTTTTCATTCTTTTTGGCTAAATCTAAAATGGTTAAACCAAAAACATCCTGATATTTAGGCGGAAGATTTTCATCCGATTTTAGATGAATTTCTCCAGTCGAAGCATCAAATTTTCCAGGCGCATGATATTTCACCTGATTTTCTTCAGCTTGTTGCAGACCTTTTCCTTTTGTAGTTACAATATGAAGAAATTTTGGACCTTTTATCTTTTTTAAACGATTTAATTCTTTGATTAATTTAGGAAGATCGTGACCGTCAATAGGACCCGAATAATCAAAATTCAAAGACTTAATCATGTTGTTCTGTCTTGGATTTTTTCCGTTTTTAACCGAAGTAAGGTATTTTTTTAAAGCTCCAACACTCGGATCAATTCCGATTGCATTGTCATTCAAAATAACTAAAATATTGGCATCGGTAACTCCGGCGTGATTTAAGCCTTCAAAAGCCATTCCGCTCGCGATAGATGCGTCGCCAATTACAGCAATATGTTCTTTTTCAAAATCGCCTTTAAGTTTAGAAGCAATCGCCATTCCTAAAGCGGCAGAAATAGAAGTAGAAGAATGCCCAACGCCAAAAGTATCATAAACACTTTCGCTTCTTTTAGGAAACCCAGAAATACCGTTTATTTGACGATTGGTATCGAAGTTTTCTCTTCTTTCGGTCAGGATTTTATGACCGTAAGCTTGGTGGCCAACGTCCCAAACCAATAAATCTTCTGGAGTATTAAAAACATAATGCAGAGCAATAGTAAGTTCTACAACGCCGAGACTTGCGCCCAAATGTCCTTCTTTTACAGAAACCACATCAATAATAAACTGACGCAATTCTTGAGCAACTTGAGCAAGCTGTTCTTCTTTTAAAAGACGTAAATCGACTGGATTGTATATGTTAGAAAGTAAATCGCTTTTCATTATAAGGTAAAAAGCAAATTTACGGTTTTAAATTTAAATTTTATTATTGACGGCTATTGTAATACAATTGGTAAAGAATATAGTCTTCGGGCTTTTTTACCATTAGTTTCTCCTGGTTTCCATTTCGGGCATAAACTAAAAACCCTAGCAATTTCTTTTTCAGTAATATCGTCAATAGCTGGTTCAGATCGAAGATAAGTGACAGATCCATTTCTTTCTACTATAAAAGAGAGTTGGATTTTTAGATTTGCACTTTCTGAATTTTCGGTTTTTTTAAACTCTTTTTCAATAAAGTTGTAAAATTGCTCAATTCCGTCAGGAAATTCTGCATTGGTTTCAATAGCAATTCCTCCATTATAAACAACATCTTCATTTTGAGAATCATTTTTCTTCTCTGATTTTGTTGAAGAGGGCTTAGAAGAATTTTTACCTTTTGTTTTTTGATTCTCTAAAATTACTTCACCGCTGATTCGATTTGTATGTTTTACAGAATTTGTAAGGTTATCATGCTCTTTGGATGGCGGAGCTGGCGGAGGCGGAACATCACACGTAGAATCATTTTTGTGAATTTTAGCTTTTCCGATAGGACTATCAAATTTGGATGGATCGTCTGTAATTTCAACTTTTTCAATCTTTTGTTTGGTTCCATCTTTTGTTTGGCAACTAAACAGCGTTGTCCCCATTGCTACAAACAAAGCCAGCAAGAATATTTTTCGATAATGAGTTTGTGAATACAAAATGCGATTAGGAATTTGAATGGTAATGGTTTCTAACTGTGATTTTTTGAATCTTCCACAGATTTTTTCATTTTTATTTTGAATAAAAAAGTGCTGAATTTCTTCTGGAAGCATCGACGTAAAATCAACAACCGTTTTAGCACAGCTCATACAAAAACGACCATTATCATTAGGAGTCATTTTGTTCCAGTCTTCGTGGCAAGGTTCGGGAATGCTGATTTTATGTTTTCTTTCCATATTCAAATTTCAAAATTTAAATGTACTAAAAATAAAGTGTAAAGTTCTATTTTTGTACTTATGATAAATCCTTTCACAGACGAGTATTTTATGAAAAAAGCCCTGCAGGAAGCAGAAATTGCTTTTGAAAGAGGTGAAATTCCTGTTGGTGCTGTTATTGTCGTTGCAGATAAAGTAATTGCTAGCAGTCATAATTTAACCGAATTATTAAATGATGTTACGGCACATGCCGAAATGCAGTCTATAACTGCCGCCGCAAATTTCCTTGGCGGGAAATATTTGAAAGACTGTACGCTTTACGTAACGCTCGAGCCTTGCCAAATGTGTGCGGGCGCTTTGTATTGGAGTCAGATTTCTAAAATTGTTTTTGGCGCACGCGACGAACAACGAGGATTTATCAATATGGGAACAAAATTGCATCCGAAAACAACTGTAGTTTCTGGTGTAATGGAAAATGAAGCCGCAGATTTGATGAAACGTTTTTTTCTGGAAAGAAGAAAATAGAATGTTTACAATTTAAAAACTTCAACAAAAGTTAAATAATAAAACTAAAGAATTTTCTTCTTAAAGAAACCAAAAAATAAATTACTTTTATCTGGATTTAATTTGTATTTTGCTGTAAGGCTTTTGACAGCAAAACGTATTAAATTTTTCATTTGTTAACCAATTAACTCTAGATAAAGTGAAAGTAAAAGGTTTAGTTCTCGTATTTTTTGTGTTTTTTATTTTTCAATCCTGCGGTCGCAAATCAGCTGCAGATTTCAACTCCGATTTTTCATTATTTAAAGATTACATTACCAGTTTTACGGGCGGAATCGTTTCTGCGGATTCTGATATTCGTGTGGTTTTAGCTTTCGACAAAAAAGATTGGAAACCAAATCAGGAACTGGACGATGATTTGTTTGATATTTCGCCAAGTGTGCACGGAAAAGTCGTAGCGCTTTCTACAAATACAATTGCTTTTATTCCAGAGAAAAAACTAAAAGCAGGTACAGAATATCAGGTTACTTTAAACTTAGATAAACTAATTGCAATTCCGAAAGAGAAAGAAAAAGAGCTTTCTAAATTCAACTTTACAGTTAAAACCGTTAAACAGGATTTTACCATAAATACTGGAGATATTCAATCTTACAGTAAAGAATATCAATATTTAAACTGCGTTTTAAAAACGGCAGATAATATTGATTTAGAAACCGCTCAAAAGCTGGTTGAAGCAAAACATAATGGAAATAATCTTAAAATTAAGTTTGAAAAAACAAACGGACCAGCAAAAGAATTTCGTTTTATAATTGACAGTATTCATCGTCAGTCAGAAGCTTCAAACTTAGAGATTATTTATGATGGGAATGATTTTGATATTGATCAGAAAGGACAAATCGATTTTCCGATTACAAGCATCAACGAATTTAAAGTTATAAAAGTTGAGGTTCCAGACGGAAACAATCAGCAGGTTTTAATTAATTTCTCTGAACCTTTAGAAAAAGGTCAGGATTTTGCAGGATTGGTTTCGATTCAAAACACCAATAATCTTAAATTTTCTACACAAGGAAACTTACTAAAAGTATATTTTACGAATCAGAATGCACCTAAAAAAGAAGAGCCAGTGACAGTTGTTGCAGAAGAACAAGTTGCAGTTGCTGTAGATTCTGCTGCTGTTGTGGTTGATTCCGCCGCAGTTGCCGTAGATTCTGCCGCTGCAGTTATAGAAGATGCTGTAGAATACGTTCCAGACGAAGAACCAGAACAAGTTGTGACTGGTGAATTATTGCTAGAAGTTTTTCAGGGAATAGAAAGCCAATATGGTAAAAAGCTTGAGAACAATTATACTGAGAAAATCTCTTTTGATCAGATAAAACCAAATGTTCGTTTTGTGAAAAACGGAACAATTCTGCCAAGTTCAAACAATTTAAAACTAAATTTTGAAGCCGTAAATTTAAGTGCTGTTGATGTAAAAGTGTATAAAATTTACAAAAATAATATTCTGCAATTTCTTCAATACAATGAATTAAACGGCGGACAAAACCTTAAAAAAGTAGCGCAGCCAATTGCTAAAACTACTTTGAATTTAAGAGAAAGCACGCTCGTAAATCTTTCTAAATGGAATACGTATGCCTTAGATTTATCTAAAATTATCAAACCAGAACCAGGAGCGATTTATAGAGTTGAATTTGTTTATAAAAAGAAATATTCGCTTTATAAATGTGAAACATTAGAAGGTAATGACGATGAAGCCGATGAAGAAGAGGTTGATGAAAATGACGTAAATTATAGCGGCAACTCTTACGACGATTATTACTATTATGACGATTACGATTGGAGAGAAAGTCAAGATCCTTGTACAGGTTCTTACTATTACAATGCGAGAATTGCAACTAATATTTTAGCGTCAGATTTAGGAGTTATTGCCAAAAGAGGTGAAAATAAATCGTACTTGTTTGCGGTAAATAATATTGTTACAACTGAGCCAGTTTCGAACGCTAGAGTTGATTTATACAATTTTCAACAGCAAAAAATAGCGACAGAAGCAACCAGCAGTGAAGGTATTGCATCTTTCCAATTGGATAAATTCGCCTATTTTGCCATTGTTACTTTAGGCGATCAATCGACTTATGTGAAGCTGGATGACGGACTTTCGTTATCGGTAAGTAATTTTGATGTTGCGGGTGAAACTTTGCAAAAAGGTTTAAAAGGATTTATTTATGGAGAAAGAGGCGTTTGGCGTCCGGGAGATAATTTGTATCTGTCATTTATTTTGAATGATGCCGCGAATAAACTTCCGAAATCACATCCAATTAAATTCAGATTAAACGATCCGAATGGTAAAACAGTTTATCAAACGGTTCAAAAAACGAATGATTTAAATCATTATGCCTTTATAGTGCCAACAAATCAAGATGCACCAACAGGAAATTGGGAAGCAATGGTAAGTGTTGGTGGCGCTAAATTCTATAAGAGCATTAAGATTGAAACCATTAAACCCAATCGTTTAAAAATCAAGAATACATTTAGCAGAAAAACACTTTCGGCTTCCTATCCAAATACAGACAATCTGGAAGTGACTTGGCTTCACGGAGCAATTGCTAAGAATTTGAATGTAGAAATGCAAGCGAAATTCTCTCAGCAGGCAACCACTTTTAAAGGCTATGAAAAATATACTTTTGATGATTTGGCACGTCAATTCAGTACAGAAGAAATCAATATTTTCTCTGGAAAATTAAATGAAAGCGGAAAAGCGTCAGTAAATATTCAGCCAAGATTACAAGGTCAGGCACCTGGAATGTTGCGTGCATCATTCATTACAAAAGTTTATGAAGAAGGCGGTGATTTTAGTACAGATGTAATGTCAACAACTTATTCTCCGTACAAAACTTATGTTGGGGTTAAAACGCCTGAGCTGAACAAATATAGCATGCTTGAAACCAGAACAAACAATCGTTTTGAAGTTGTAACGGTTGATGAAAACGGAAGGCCAAAATCAGTTCATAATCTCGAAGTAAGGGTTTACAAAGTAGACTGGAGATGGTGGTGGGATTCTTCGAGCGATAATTTATCAAATTATAATTCTTCGAATGCAACGACTTCATACAAAACCTTTGTAATCAATACCGATTCTAGCGGAAAAGGAAGTTTCCAATTTGCCTTGACAGATGAAGAATGGGGACGTTATTTAATTCGTGTTGCCGATCAGCAAGATGGTCATGCAGCATCTTTAACCGTAAATATCGACTGGCCAATCTGGTCTGGAAAAACACGTAATAGAGATGCTTCCACGGCCAATATGTTGGTTTTTTCTACAGATAAAAAGAATTATGCTGTTGGAGAAAAAGCACAGATTTCTTTTCCTTCAAGTGAAGGTGGACGTGCTTTAATTTCGATCGAAAACGGATCAAGAGTTGTGCAAACTATTTGGGCTGAAACGAAAAAAGGAGAAACAAAGGTTGAAGTTCCAATTACTGGTGCAATGGCGCCAAATGTGTATTTTAATATTACTTTATTGCAGCCTCACGCTTCAACTAAAAACGATTCGCCAATTCGTATGTACGGAATTGTGCCGATTGAAGTTGTTGATAAAAACACCATTTTGTCACCAACTCTTACTATGCCAGATGTATTAAGACCAGAACAGCCATTTACAGTAAAAGTGGGTGAAAAATCAGGTAAAGAAATGACGTATACAATCGCAGTTGTCGATGAAGGACTTCTGGATTTAACTCGTTTTAAAACGCCAAATGCATGGGATAGTTTCTACGTTCGTGAAGCTCTTGGAGTAAAAACGTGGGATGTTTACGATGATGTAATTGGTGCTTATGGCGGAAAAATAAATCAGATTTTCAGTATTGGTGGAGATCAGGATCTAGGAGGCGGAAAAGCTAAAAAAGCAAATCGTTTTAAACCTGTAGTATTGTATTACGGACCATTTAAATTAGGAAAAGGAGAAACGAAATCGCATGATTTAAAACTTCCAAAATATATTGGTTCTGTTAGAACAATGGTTGTGGCAGGAGATGCGAACACAAGTGCTTACGGAAGTGTTGAAAAAGCAACTCAGGTTAAGAGTCCGTTGATGGTGTTAGCTTCGTTGCCTAGAAAAATTTCGCCATCAGAAAAAGTAACTTTGCCTGTAACGGTTTTTGCAACTGAAAACAAGATAAAAAATGTTTCAATTCAAATAAAAACAAGTAACGGATTGAAAGTAGCGGGAAGCGCGGTTCAAAAATTAAGTTTTGCGCAGCCAGATGAAAAAATGGCGTATTTCAACTTAGTTGTTGGTGCTGCAACCGGAATTGCAAAAGTTCAGGTTATTGCAACATCTGGAAGCGAAAAATCCGTTTATGAGGTTGAAATCGATATGACCAATCCAAATCCAGTTACGAGTACTTTTACAGATGTTATTTTAACACCAAACAGCAGTAAAACACTTTCGTGGAAAACATTTGGAATTGCGGGAAGCAATAAAGCGAGATTAGAAGTTTCGTCTATGCCATCGATGAATTTGAATGGCAGAATGCAATTTTTAATTCAGTATCCGCATGGTTGTGTAGAACAGACGACTTCGTCCGTTTTTCCACAATTATTCTTAAGCGATGTTGCTGATATTGATGCGAAACGTAAAGATATTATTCAAAAAAACATTGCTGCCGGAATTCAGAGATTAGGAAATTTCCAATTGTCAAACGGAGGATTACCTTATTGGCAAGGAAATGCAATTGCAGATGATTGGGGAACTTCGTATGCCGGACATTTCTTAATTGAAGCAGAGAAAAAAGGATATGTTTTACCAATTAATTTCAAATCAAAATGGCTTTCTTATCAACAAAAAGAGGCAAAACAATGGCGTTTTGAACCAAAATATGGAAACGATTTAGCTCAAGCGTATCGTTTGTACACTTTAGCCTTAGCAGGAAATGCTGATTTATCTTCTATGAACAGACTACGCGAAACAAAAAGCATTTCGAATGAAAGTAAGCTTCGTTTGGCAGCAGCTTATGTTTTAGCAGGACAAAAATCGGCTGGACAAAGTTTATTCCTAAAAACAAGTATTGACAATGATTCAGATGGATATAGTTATTACTATTATGGTTCAAGAGAAAGAAATAGAGCAATGGCTTTGGAAACGATGCTGCTTTTAGGACAAACGCAAAAATCATTTGCAATGGCGACAAAACTTGCTAAAGAAATGTCGGCCAATCAGTGGATGAGTACACAGACAACTGCTTATTGTTTGTATTCGATGTCGAAATTTGCAATCAGTAACGGTCCAAAAGGAATCAATATTCAGTTTAGTAAAAATGGAAAAGCAGAAACCATAAACACGCAAAAAACTATAGCAGATCGCAGTTTGTCTGTTTCAAGCGGATCAAACAGTATTACGTTGAAAAACAATAAAAACAATACGGTTTATGTTCGTATTCTAAACACTGGAATATTGCCAATTGGTGAAGAAAATGCAGTTCAAAGTGATGTTTCGGCGAGTATCGTTTTCAAAAATAGAAAAGGAAGTGTAATCAATGTTTCTAGAATTAGTCAGGGAACAGAATTTATTGCTGAAGTTACGATTAAAAACCAAAGAGGAGAAAGTGTGCAAAACGTAGCGTTGTCACAAATTCTGCCTTCAGGATTTGAAATTGTAAACACGCGCTTCACAGATTATGGAGACGCCGTTAATAATATTGCCGATTATATTGATATTCGCGATGACAGAACTAATTTCTATTTCGGAATGAAATCCAGAGAAACCAAAGTTTTCAGAATTCTGTTAAATGCATCGTATTTAGGAAATTATTATTTGCCAGGATTACAATGTGAAGCGATGTATGATAATACTTTCCTAGCCAGAACAAAAGGATTCTGGGTTGAGGTTGTCAAATAAAATTTTTTAGCCACAGATTGCACAGATTATAAAATCTTTTTTAATCCTTTAATCTGTGGCTAAAAAATCTTTGCGAACTTAGCGAATAACTTAGCGTCTTTGCGGTTAAATAATTACTACGTTGAAAAATAAATTAAAAGCGTTTTTCCAACGCATCATAAACTGGATTAAAAGAAATAAAATAAAATCAGCAATTGCATTTGTGCTCTTGCTGATTTACTATTTTTCAATACCCCGAACTTTATTCAAAGAACCGTATTCTACTGTTATAGAAAGCAGAGAAGGAGATCTGCTCGGAGCTAAAATTGCGCGTGACGGACAATGGCGTTTTCCGACACAGGACAGCGTTCCGGATAAATTCAAAAAGTGTATTGTTTATTTTGAAGATGAATATTTCTATAAACATCTCGGTTTCAATCCTGGAGCGATGATAAATGCTTTTAAGCAAAACAGAAAAGCAGGAAAAGTGGTTAGAGGAGGAAGTACCTTAACGCAACAGGTAATTCGACTATCACGAAAAGGAAAAAACAGAACCTATTTTGAAAAATTAATAGAAATCATTCTCGCGACAAGATTAGAATTAGGTTATTCTAAAGATGAAATTCTAGAAATGTATGCTGCACATGCACCTTTTGGGGGAAATGTCGTAGGATTGGAAATGGCTTCGTGGCGTTATTTCGGAGTACACTCCAATCAATTATCTTGGGCAGAAAATGCTGTTTTAGCGGTTTTACCGAATGCGCCAAGTTTGATTTATCCAGGGAAAAACCAAATTAAATTATTAAATAAAAGAAATCGTCTTTTATTAAAACTGCATCAGGAAGGTATTATCGATAAACAGACGTATGAACTTTCGATAGAAGAACCTCTTCCTCAGAAACCATACGATTTGCCTCAAATCGCACCACATTTATTGCAAAGAGTAGCTAAAAATGAAGAAGGAACAAGAGTGAAAACTACAATTGATTATGTCTTACAAAATCGTGTCAATCAAATTGCTAGATATTATTACAATCAATACAAACAGAATGAAGTGCATAATCTGGCAATTTTGGTAATTGATGTTCAAAATCGAAATGTAATAAGTTATGTAGGGAATTCTCCAACGGATAAAGACCATCAAAAAGATGTTGATATTATTGATGCGCCAAGAAGTACAGGAAGTATTTTGAAACCTCTTTTGTATGGTGCGATGCTTGATGACGGCGAATTACTTCCGAATACTTTAGTTGCCGATATTCCAACTCAGATTTCAGGATATACGCCTCAAAACTTTAATTTAACATTTGACGGCGCTGTTCCGGCGCATCGTGCTTTATCTCGTTCGTTAAATATTCCTGCCGTTTTAATGCTTCAGGAATTTACGGTCAATAAATTTTATGAAGAATTGCAGAAGTTTAAATTGAAAAATATAAATAAAACTCCAGATCATTATGGTTTGTCACTTATTTTGGGCGGAGCTGAAAGTAATTTGTGGGATTTATGCAGAACGTACGCTAATTTATCTTCAACATTAAATTATTACACTAAAAATAAAAGTCAGTACAGGACAAATGAGTTCACAGAATTAAATTATAAAAACGATTTTAAGCCTGATTTTGGTTCAGAAACTAATCAAAAGAATATTCTAGGCGCAGGATCAATTTGGTTAACGTATAACGCAATGGAAGAAGTAAATAGGCCTGAAGGAGATGAAGCTTGGAAGTTTTACGATAGTTCATTAAAAATTGCATGGAAAACAGGAACAAGTTTCGGAAATCGTGATGCGTGGGCAATTGGAACAAATTCAAGATATGTAGTTGGAATTTGGGTTGGAAATGCAACAGGCGAAGGTCGTCCGACATTAACAGGAGTTACAAGTGCTGCGCCAATTCTGTTCGATGTTTTTAATTTACTGCCAAGACAAAGATGGTTTGATACTCCGTATAAAGATTTAGCCGAGGTTGAGGTTTGTCGTTTAAGCGGTTATTTGGCGAAAGATAATTGTCCAAAAATCAAACAATGGATCACTAAAAAAGGAAAATCAACTAAAGTTTGTCCGTATCATAAAACTATTCATTTAGATAAAACAGAACAATTTCAGGTTAATAGTAGTTGTGAAAGTATAGATAATATTGTGACCAAAAATTGGTTTGTTCTTCCTCCGGTTATGGCGTGGTATTACAAAAGCCAACATATTGAATATCTGCCTTTACCGCCATTTAAAGATGGGTGTGAAGGAATACAAACCACAACAATGGATTTTATTTACCCAAAAGCGAGCAGTAAAATTTATCTAACGAAGGATTTTAATAGCAAGGTACAGCCAGTCATTCTTAAAGTGGCTTATTCTGAAAGAGATAAAGAGCTTTTTTGGTATGTTGATGATGTATATAAAGCCACGACAAAGACATTTCACGAACTGCCGATTACGCCAACAACGGGAATTCATTATATTACAGTTGTAGATGCTTCTGGAAATGAAATTAGACGTAAGATAGAAATTGTTAGGGAATAATAACGAATTGTCAGGCTCAGCGAAGTCGAAGCCCACGTTCCAATTGGAGCGCCCTTAAACTTCGCTCAGTATGACAATAGTAAGTTCTCAGTCGCTGTAAACCACAAAAAAACCGCCAATCTTTCGAAAGGCGGTTTTTTGTTTTTTATTCTGAAATAACATTTCCTTTTTTATCGTAGAAATGATATTCTAAGTACGTGTAAGCGTCACGAGGTATGATTTTCACCCATTTCTTATGTTCAAAAAACCATTTTGAACGTAATGATGGAAAACCTTTGCTGAGGTATGCAGCCACAAACGGATGTGTATTAAGCACAACCTTATTGTGGGTTTTTAAAAGTCTTTCTAAGTCAGAGGTGATCTTGTCAATTATTAATATTGGTGCTTCAATTTCACCATTAACTTTATTCGGATCTTCTTCTCTAGTTTTTATATTAACTTCTGGTCTTACTCGCTGTCTTGTAATTTGGACCAAACCAAATTTACTTGGCGGTAATATTTTATGCTTTGCTTTATCGTCGCTCATTTCTTCTCGCAAGAAGTCGAACAAAACTTTCCTGTTTTCTGGATTAGACATATCGATAAAATCAACTACGATAATTCCGCCCATATCTCTCAGACGAAGTTGTCTGGCGATTTCTGCAGCGGCAATCATATTTACTTCCATGGCGGTGTCTTCTTGGTTGGTTGCTTTATTCGAACGGTTTCCACTGTTTACGTCTATAACGTGAAGAGCTTCAGTGTGTTCGATGATAAGGTAAGCCCCTTTGCTCATAGAAACGGTTCTTCCAAAAGAAGTTTTGATTTGTCTCTCTATATTGTATTTCTCAAAAATTGGAGTGTCATTTGATTGATAAAACTTAACAATCGATTGTTTTGAAGGTGCAATTTCTTGCAGATATTCCTTCGTTTGATGGTACAACTCTTCATCATCTATTTGAATACCGCTGAAGGTATCATTGAATACATCTCTTAATATCGAAGAAGCTCTATTGAGCTCTCCTAATACTTTTGATGGATGATGAGCAGTTGGTAATTTTTTACACATTGCAGACCATCTGCCAAGCAGGTTCTGCAAATCTTTTTCTAATTCGGCTACGTTTTTGCCTTCGGCTACTGTGCGAACAATAACACCAAATCCTTTAGGTTTGATCGATAGAACAAGTTTTTTTAGACGATCCTTTTCTTTTTTGTCTTCTATTTTTTGAGAAATAGAAACACGATCAGAAAAAGGAACTAGAACGATAAATCTTCCGGCAAGAGAAAGCTCAGCACTTATTCTTGGTCCTTTGGTCGATATAGGTTCTTTAACTACTTGAACTAAAACAGATTGATTGGCACTTAAAATATCAGTAATGATGCCATCTTTGTCAATCTCTTTTTCAAACTGAAAGGTTTTTAGGGAGAAATCTTTTATTTTACCTGCGCTTACAAGTTTTATGAATTTCAACTGAGAAGCTAAGTTAGGACCTAAATCGTGATAATGTAAAAAGGCATCTTTTTCGAAGCCTACATTTACAAAAGCAGCATTAAGTCCAGCAACTGGTTTTCTGATTTTGGCAATAAAAATATCACCAACCTGAAAGTTGCTTTTCTCTTCTTCTTTGTGTAATTCAATTAGTTTTCCATCTTTTAATAAGGCAAAATCTACGGCTTCAGAACTAGATCTAATGATTAATTCTTTATTCACACTGTAAATTTTTATCCGTGAATAGGTTGTCGGTTGTTTGTTGATAGCTGTTGGTAAAGAAAACCAAAAACCAAAAACCAAAAATCATCAACTTCTACAAGGATGGATTAAACAATATTTTTAACAGGTATTAACCCGGAGAAAACTAGCTTGCGGTTTGCAGTTTTAAGTTATCAGCAGACTGAAGACTATAAACTGATGGCTGAATACTAATTTTCAATTTCAATGAACGTTTAAAAAGAAAAAAGTAGTTTAAAACTACTTTTTCTTTTTGTGACGGTTAGCTCTCGCTCTTTTCTTACGTTTGTGAGTAGCTACCTTATGTCTCTTTCTTTTTTTACCACTTGGCATATCGTGTCTGATTTATGTTAATTAATATTATTTTGCTTCGTTGTTTGTTTTAACTCCTTCTACAAAAACTTTTGCAGGTTTAAACGCAGGAATGTTGTGTGCTGGAATTTTAATTGTAGTGTTTTTAGAAATGTTTCTTCCAGTCTTTTCAGCTCTAGTTTTTACGATAAAACTACCAAAACCTCTTAGGTAAACATTGTCTCCAGTTTCTAAAGAAGTTTTAACTTCTTCCATAAAAGTTTCTACTGTTGCTTGAACGTCTCCTTTTTCAAGACCTAGTTTCTCTGAAATTTTCGCTACGATATCTGCTTTCGTCATTTTCTTTCCTATTTTATTTTATAAATGGTGTACTATTTTTTTGAGTTTGCAAATATAGGAATTAAAAAAATAATTAATCAAGCTAATTCGTTAAATTTTAATTACATAAACATTTACTTTTGTATTCTAAGTATTTTGCAATGGATTTTCATAACATATTGATAAAATGGTATTTACGAAACAAGCGTGATTTGCCGTGGCGAAAAACGGTCGATCCGTACCAAATTTGGCTCTCAGAAATTATGCTTCAACAGACAAGAGTTGCGCAGGGAACGCCTTATTTTTTCTCCTTTACTAAGGAATTTCCTACCGTAAAACATTTGGCAGATGCCTCAGAAGAAAAGGTTTTAAAACTTTGGCAAGGTTTGGGATATTATTCGAGGGCTAGAAATCTTCATAAAACGGCTCAATTTATAAGTAATGATTTAAATGGAGTTTTTCCTGATTCGTATAAAGAACTTTTGAAACTTAAAGGTGTTGGCGAATATACAGCGGCTGCAATTGCTTCTTTTTCTTATAATGAATCGGTTCCTGTTGTAGACGGAAATGTATTTCGTGTATTATCGCGTTATTTTGATATCGAATCTGATATTGCGCTACCAGCAACCAAAAAAGAGTTTACTGCTTTGGCTCAAGAATTAATGCCAGAAGATAATCCTGCGATTTTTAATCAGGCAATTATGGAATTTGGTGCGCTACAATGTGTGCCTAAAAATCCAGATTGTTCTGTTTGTGATTTTAATGAAAGCTGCGCAGCATTACAAAAAGGAAAAGTAAATATGCTTCCCGTAAAATCTAAAAAGGTAAAAGTTACCAATAGATACTTTAATTATTTGATTTTAGAAGATTCTTCTGGAAATACTATAATAGAAAAGAGAACGGCAAAAGGAATCTGGCATAATTTATATCAATTTCCTCTTTTAGAAACAGAATCTATTGTAGATTTTGAGGTGATTTCAAAAAAAACAAAGGAAGAAATTTTTTCTACCTATAATATAATAAGTATAGAAGGTTGTCATGAATCGACAGTTGTGCACAAACTTTCGCATCAACATCTTCATATACAATTTTGGAAAATTAAAATAAAAGAGAAAATTCAAAACGGAATTGACAACGAAAAATTAAAAACTTTTCCTTTCCCGATTGTGATTTATAATTTTATAGAAAAGCAGGAAATAAATTGCTAAAAAAATGTATCTTTGGTAGAAATACCACCTAAACTATGAACGGAACATTAAATAAAGTGATGCTTATTGGCCATTTGGGAGATGATGTAAAGATGCATTATTTTGATGGAGGGAACTGTATCGGACGGTTTCAGCTGGCTACTAATGAAGTTTATATTAATAAAACAACCAACGAAAAAATTACTTCGACAGAATGGCATAATTTGGTTGTTCGCAATAAAGCAGCAGAAATCTGCGAAAAATATCTTTCTAAAGGAGATAAAATTTATGTAGAAGGAAGAATAAAATCTCGCCAATGGCAAGCTGAAGACGGTACAACAAAATATACAACCGAAATTCAGGTTACCGAGTTTACTTTCCTGACAACCAAAAAAGAAACTGCACATACAAAACAAAATCAAGATACAGAGTCAGTAAAAAACACTAACTTTGATGCTGCAAATGAAGGGCTTCCAATTAACGACTTGCCTTTCTAAGATGTTTAACTAATTTTATGCAATTTGGACCCAGAGCCCAGTTTACTTTTTACTACAAATTTTGACGCTAATTTTATAATTGGTTTCGTCGCAATACTCATTTTATTATTTCTTTCAGCGATCGTTTCAGGTGCTGAAGTTGCTCTTTTTTCTTTATCTCAAAAAGATATTGATGATACTTTAAATGATAATCTTGTTAAAGGCAAAATTATTTCCAATTTACTAGATAAACCTAAAAAACTTCTGGCAACTTTGCTTGTTGCTAATAATTTCTTCAATATTGGCGTTGTTATTTTGTTTGCTTACATGGGGCCGAATATATTTGCTAATGTTAGTTCTGCTGCACTTAGATTTACTCTTGAAGTAATTTTGGTTACTTTTTTAATTTTGCTTTTTGGCGAAGTGCTTCCGAAAGTTTATGCAAGCCGTAACAGTGTGCGTTTTGCAAAAGGAGTTGCTTATCCGTTGGCTTTTTTAGATAAAGTGCTTTCGCCGATAAGTTTGCCAATGAGAGCGCTTACTTTATATTTGCAGAACAAATTAGGAAAACAAAAGAATAATTTTTCAATCAATCAGCTTTCTCAGGCTTTAGAATTGACCGATTCTGAAGGAACTTCTACAGAAGAACAAAAAATTTTGGAAGGAATTGTTTCTTTCGGAAATACCGACACAAAGCAAGTTATGAGTCCGAGAATTGATATTTTTGCGTTAGAAATATCAGAAACTTTTGCAGAGATTTACCCGAAAATTATAGAAACTGGATTCTCTAGAATCCCGGTTTATCGCGATAACATTGATCAGATTGAAGGCGTACTTTTCGTAAAAGATTTATTGCCTCATATCGATAAAGAAGAATTTGATTGGGCATCTTTAATTCGAGAAGCTTTCTTTGTTCCGGAGAATAAAAAGCTTGATAATTTATTAAAAGATTTTCAGAGTTTGAAAAGCCATTTGGCGATTGTTGTTGATGAATATGGTGGGACTTCAGGATTAGTTTCATTGGAAGATGTGATTGAAGAAATAGTTGGAGATATTAGCGATGAGTTTGATGATGAAAATCTGAATTTCTCGCAGATTGATGAAAATAATTTCCTTTTTGAAGGAAAAATAAATCTGAAAGATTTCTATAGAATTGTAGATGTTGATGAAGATGTTTTTGAATCTCACAAAGGAGAAGCAGAAACGCTGGCTGGATTTATTCTAGAAATCTTAGGTAATTTTCCGAAAAAAGATCAAAAAGTACCTTTTGAAAACTGTATTTTCACAGTTGAAACAGTTGACAAAAAGCGAGTAAAACAAATAAAAGTAACCATAAATTAAAATGTTAAATAGAATACTTTCAATAACCGCAATTTTGCTTGCACTAACAGTTATAAGCTGTAAAAATGATGTCTTGCCAAAACCGGCAAGTTATCTAAGATTAGATTATCCAGAAGCAAAATATGTGAATTTTGAAAACAATTGTCCTTTTGCTTTCGAAATGAATGAAGCTGCAATTATTAAAGGAGAAAAAGAATGCGGTTTTGCAATTAATTATCCTAAAATGAAAGCGACAATTTATTTGACTTACAAACCTGTAAATGGCAATATTGATAAATTGCTTCGAGACGCTCAAAAACTGACTTATGAGCACGTTATTAAAGCCGATGATATTCTTGAACAACCGTATTTAAACCCAGAAAAGAAGGTTTACGGAATGTTTTATCAAGTAGATGGAAATGCAGCTACAAATTCTCAATTTTACGTTACAGACAGTACAAAACACTTTCTAATAGGTTCTGTATATTTTTATGCAAAACCAAATTTTGATTCGATTATGCCTGCCGCGAGTTATGTTAAAAATGATATGCAGCGTTTAATGGAGACATTAAAGTGGAAATAAAAGAAATAAAAAAAGGATTCAATTTGAATCCTTTTTTTATTGTTTAATATCAAGTTAAGACTTAAAATTCGAAACTTTATATGTTTTTCCGTCTCCAGTTTCTTGAACCACTTTTGTTAAAGATTCAGGGTTTTGGATTGTTTTGTCAAAACTTACCGTTGCCGTTTTCTTGTCAAAATCAACAGTTGCTTTGTCAACTCCGTCAAGGTTTGCTAATTCTTCTTCAATTATTTTTGCGCATCCAACAGCACAAGTCATTCCGTCGATTGTGAAACTTGCTGTTTGAAGGTTTTCAGCAGCAATTGGTTTGTGTTCTTTTGGAGCACTTTTTTCTGCATTTACAACTTGAAGGCTTTTGTCTTCTTCTTTTTTACAGCCAACAAATACTAAACCTGCAATTGTTGCGGCGATTAAGATTTTTGAAATTTTCATTATGTATAAAATTTAAATTGCGATTTCTTTCTTGCAAAATTAGTAAAAAGAGAGCGGTCAGTTCGTAAAATAATTACAAATTTGCAGTAAAATGCAATTTATGGAAACAAAACAGTTAAAGTGGATCTACCTAACGATTCTTTCTCTTATTTGGGGAAGTTCTTTTATTCTGATAAAAAAAGGATTGGTTGGTTTAACTGCTATTCAGGTCGGATCGTTTCGAATTATTTTTGCCGCGCTGTTTTTATTGATTGTAGGTTTTAATAGCTTAAAGAAAATTTCCCGTCGCCAATGGAAGTATGTCGCCATAACTTCTGTCTTCGGAACTTTTATGCCAGCTTATCTTTTTGCTATTGCCGAAACTCAAGTTAATAGTTCAATTGTAGCAATTTTAAATTCGCTAACGCCATTAAATACATTAGTTTTAGGAATTGTAGCTTTTGGAATTCAATTTCAAAAGCGCCAAGTTTTTGGTGTTTTTATTGGCTTGATTGGATGTTTGCTTTTGGTTTTGAGTGGAGATTCTGCTTCTGGAAGTCAAAACTATATTTATGTTCTTTTGGTTGTAATTGCGACGCTGAGTTACGCAATCAATGTAAATTTGATCAAGAAATATTTATCTGATTTAAATTCACTTAGCATTACAACAGGAAATTTTGCGGTTTTGTTTTTGCCGGCTTTAATTATTTTAAGTACGACAAATATTAGTCAGACCTTTAATTCTGAAGAAACGCAGCATTCTATTTTATTTGTAATGATTTTGGGAGTTTTAGGAACCGGAATAGCCAATGTGCTTTTCTTCAAACTAATTCAAATGTCATCGCCAGTATTTGCAACTTCTGTAACGTATTTAATTCCAATCGTCGCTTTTTTCTGGGGATTATTGGATAATGAATTGCTGACGCCAATTCAATCTGTAGGGGCTTTTATTATTTTGATAGGAGTTTATTTGTCGGCTAAGAAATAAGGCTTAATGCATGTCACCCTGAGCGAAGTCGAAGGGCGCGCTAATTGGAACGGGGCTTCGACTTCGCTCAGTCTGACAAAACTTAATGGATATAAAAAAAGCTTTGTCAAAGTTTTAAACTTTGACAAAGCTCTTAAAATCTTAGAACCTCAGAACCTTTGTTCCTTTGGACCTTTTTATAAAAAATCTTTCTCAGAAACTCCTTCATTAATTTTGATGTCAGACATTTTAATATCTAATTCAAAACCAACATTCTGAATTAAGTTAAAAGGAACTTTAACGCCTTTTACTTCTTTATAATCATTGAAATTAGTGATTTGTGTAGCTGATTTTCCGCCTTGTTCGCGAACTTTAGATTCTGCTGTTTTTAAACCAGATTTAACGTCGTAATAATAAGTCGTTTTTCCGTCTTTAATTACATACGCATCGCTTCCGTTTATTGGTTCAATTCCTTCTACTTTTAAATCAGTTCTTTTAACGAGTTGTAATTCTTCAAAAGGAGCGGCATTAGCTTTCATTTCGGCTAAATCAGCGCCTTCAAGGTTTTTTCTTTGTCCTTGTTGTTCTACGTAAGCGCCTTTTTCATTTACCACTTGTTTCATTAAATTCATAGTTCCCATAGAAAGAGAAACCATCATTTTTCCTTTCGAATCTAATTTAGATGTAAAAGTCAATGGAGTAGGAGCTTGCGGAATAGTTGTAGAACCATTCATGTAAAGTGTTTTTACGGCAGTAACCGCTTTTTCACCGCCAATCGCTTTAATATAGTTTTCGAAAACTGTTTTTGCAGTAATGTCTTTTGGGGCTTCTTTTTTGGTTGAAGGCTTTTCAACCGGATTTCCGAATTTATCGAAATAAGAAATCGGAATATTCAATTTTTCTAAACTAGAAATCACATCAGAACCTTTTCCAACGACTACAATTCTCATATTGTCCAATAAGAAATATTTGTTGGCAACGCGGTAGATATCGTCAGCCGTTACATTGTTGATTGTCTGAATGTATTTTTCATAAAAATCTGCTGGAAGTTTTTCTGTTTCAATATTTAAGGCATAACGTGCAACAGCTTGTGGTTTTTCAACCTGCATTACAAATCTACCGATGTAACCCGCTTTTACATTTCTTAAAACTTCTGGATCAACTCTTTCGGTGCGGATTCTTTTAATTTCTTTAATAAATTGAACAACAGCGCTATCTGTAACCGTATTTCTAACGGCAGAAGAAGCTTTAAATTTTGTTACATATTTTCCGCTTCCAATGCTCGAATTTGCGCCGTAAGTCCAAGCGTGCTGCTCGCGTAAATTCATATTTAAATAACTGTTGAAATCTCCGCCTAAAATCTGATTCGCAATTACAGCAGGAAAAAAATCAGGATCGCTCATTTTTAAATTAACTGTGTTGACCAATGAAATTTCAGATTGAACTGCATTTGGAACATCTACAAAATCAATTTGCAAATTAGAAACATTTGTCGGATCTGGATATGTATTTTTTGGAGCAGGTTGTTTTTTCCAGTCCTTGAATAATTTTTCTACAGCGCTTTTTACTTCTTTGAATTTGACGTCTCCAATTACAACTAAATAAGCATTTTCTGGAACGAAATACGTTTTGTAATTATTCTGAACATCTTCTAGTGTAACATTTTTTACGGTTTCTTCAGAAAGATATTCTCCCGTTGGATGATTTTTTCCAAAAGCTAAAACATCTACAACTCTGTTTGAAATTGCAGGAACACTTTTTTCGTCAGCTTTTAATCCTTCTAAAAGTTTTGCTTTTTCTTTATCAAATTCTGTTTGAGTAAAATTAGGTTGTAAAGCGCCCTCGGCTAAAAGTTCTAAAACACGTCCAGAATATTTTGACAATGCACTGGCATAAGCACCTTGCGAAGTAAAATTTATATTAGCTCCGTAGAAATCAATTTCTTCATTGAAAGCTTCTTTGGTTGTTTTTTTTGTTCCGTTTCCGATTAAGCTGCTAGTTAATTCGTCAACTCCTTTTTTGTTACCTTCAGTAAATGGCGCGTTGTCTAAAGTAAGTGTAATGCTTACTCTAGGCAGTTTGTGGTTTTCAACAACTAAAACTTTCATGCCATTTGATAAAACAAAAGTTTGCGGTTTTTTGATGTTGACTACTGGAGGATTTCCTGGTTTTGGTTGTGGACGATCTTGTGCTTGCATAATTCCAGTTACGAATAAAAGGATTAAAAAAGTATATATTGTTTTCATGATTCGATATTCTTAGTTTTGAGATTTAGGAGTAGGAATGTAATCTAAAATTAAGCGCTGATTCGGATTTAAATATTTCTTAGCAACTTCTCTAATTTCTTCTCTTGTAATAGAATGGTAAATGTCTATTTCGGTATTGATTAAATTAACATCTCCGTAAAGCAAATAGTAAGAAGCAAGGTTTTCTGCAATTCCTTCTACACTAGAATTTGCGTTCACATAATTATTATCGAATTTGTTTTGTAATTTTTCGTAATCTTTCTCAGAGATTAAATCAGTTTGAATTTTTACAATCTCTTCATCCATTTCTTTTAAGATATCGGCAGTTGTATTTGGAGCCATTGGCAGACCATATAAAATATAGGTTCCGTAATCTTCTTGGCTAAAACCTACTGCCCCGATTTGCAATGCCATTTTTTTATCGTCAACGATTTTTTTATAAAGTTTAGAACTTTTTCCATCACTTAAATAAGAAGAAATCAAATCTAAAACTCTCGCATCTCTGGTTTTCATAGAAGGCGTTCTATACGAAGCCACAACCATCGGAATCTGAATGTTCGGATCTTCGTAAGTTGCTTTAATCGCCTGCGTAATTGGTTCTTCGGTAAAAGTTTGTTTTTTAACTTCTTCGCCTCTCGGAATTGGTCCGAAATATTTCTGAACCCATTCTTTGGTTTTTGCTTTATCGAAATCTCCCGCAACAACCAAAACAGCATTATTTGGAGTGTAGAATTTTTTATTGAAAGCCTGAAATTCTTCTAAAGTTGCGGCATCCAAATCTTTCATAGAACCAATTGTGGTCCATCTGTAAGGATGATTTTTGAACATGTTCTTTTTTACCTCCGAAAGAATATTTCCGTATGGTTGGTTGTCGTAACGCATTCTTTTTTCTTCCTTAACAACTTCGTTCTGCGTATCTACTCCAATTTTATTGATAATAGGATGCATTAATCTTTCAGATTCCATCCATAAACCAAGTTCTAGGCTGTTAGAAGGAAAAACTTCATAGTAATAAGTTCTATCATCAGAAGTGTTGGCATTGTTAACGCCTCCATTCGCAGTAACGATTTTCATCCATTCTCCGCGTTTGATATTTTGAGTTCCTTCAAATAATAAGTGTTCAAAGAAGTGTGCGAATCCAGTTCTGTCAGGACGTTCGTCTTTTGATCCTACGTGATACATTACCGATGTAATGACAACTGGCGCAGAAGGATCGTTGTGTAAAATTACATGTAGACCGTTATCTAAATTGTATTCTTCAAAAGCTACTTTTTGAGCATGAGCAACTCCGCCAAGCATTAATGCAGCACTTAACATCATTATTGATTTTTTCATAGAGATTAATAATTTTATATATCAAACAAAGAGTAGGTAGATCAGAGTTGATTTTAGTTACATCAAAAATAGTTTTTTTTAATTATGTATTGCAGATTTGTTTTTAATTTTGAGTTGTTTTAACAATCTTTTACTTTAAATTAAATAGATTTGTCCTGCAAAAAAGCTTGAAAACCAGTGTTTTTTAGGTTTAAAATATTTTTGCTTTTAAGGATTGCACAGTAAATTTTTAGTTGTATATTTGCAACCTTAAAAATCAATAAATCAATTTGGTATGTATGCAATCGTAGAGATAGCAGGGCAACAATTTAAAGTAAGCAAAGACTTAAAGGTTTATGTTCACCGTTTGGCTAACGAAGAAGGTTCAAAAGTTTCTTTTGACAAAGTTCTTTTATTAGACGATAACGGAAATGTAACTTTAGGCGCCCCAGCTATAGAAGGTGCTTCAGTAGAAGCTAAAGTGTTACAACACTTAAAAGGTGATAAAGTTATCGTTTTCAAAAAGAAAAGAAGAAAAGGATACAAAAAGAGAAATGGTCACAGACAATATCTTACACAAATTGTAATTGAAGGTATTACTGCAGCAGGAGGAACTAAAAAAGCAGCAGCTAAAAAAGCGGTTGTAGCAGAAGAAGCAGCTACTGAAGAAGTAGAAGCTCCAAAAGCTAAAAAAGCAGCTCCAAAAGCAAAGAAAGAAGCTACTAAAGAATAATAACAATATTTAAACTCATACGTCATGGCTCACAAGAAAGGTGTCGGTAGTTCGAAGAATGGTAGAGAATCAGAATCAAAACGTCTAGGCGTTAAGATTTATGGTGGACAAGCTGCTATTGCTGGGAACATCATCGTTAGACAAAGAGGTTCTAAACATAATCCAGGTGAAAACGTTTACATTAGTAAAGATCACACTCTTCATGCAAGAGTAGCTGGAGTTGTTAAGTTCCAAAAGAAAAGAGATAACAAATCTTATGTATCTATTATTCCTTTCGAGGCATAATAATCATAGATTACTTTTTATAAAAAACCCGTTCAGAAATGACCGGGTTTTTTGTTTTTTAAAGTTTTTGTCATTTCGATCCGAAGGGAGAAATCACACTGGTAATTCCGCAAAGAAAATTAACAATCTTTGTAGAGTTTCGAGTGTGATTTCTCCCTTCCGGTCGAAATGACAAATATTACGTGTAAATGTTCTATGTAAACCTTTGTCAAAGTTTTAAACTTTGACAAAGGTAGCTGAGTGTTTTTTAATTTGGAATCTTATTCGTCAGTATCTTCAGTTTCTTTCAAATCCTCGGTCTTGCGCCCAACTTTTACCTTCGGGTTATCTTGAGTTCCTGTTACAGTAAGTGGAATTCCGAAAAGACCAAACGGAGGCAATCCTAGACGCATTTTTAAGTTCAGTTTTCCATCAAGGCTTGTTGTGCCCTCAATTCTTGGTCTAAAGCCAGCAAATTTAAATTTAAAACGGTCTAAAGTTATAATATTGTTTTTAACGGTAGTTTTGATATCTACTTTAGAAAGATCTGGATTTTTCATTTTTTCAGAACTCGTTTGTTTGCTTACTGCATTAAACATTTTCAGTCCGCGAACTTTTACATCTTTTATAGAAAGTGTTCCGCCTCCCACAAGTGAAGGATAAACTGGCTCCATTTTCGAGTTTAAGCGTCCTTTAAGTTTGTAGTCTAAAGAAACAATTCCTTGTGCTTTTTCTGCGGCGCTAGCCATTTTTCTAAAAACTTCAATTTCGTTGTAAGCTCTTTTAATATCAAAATCAGAAGCTTTTATAGCGTAATCAAAATTGGCTTTTTTAGTTGTTACAGCTTGATAATTGGCATTCATATCAACTTTACATCCAATTAAATCGAAGCCTGTATTTTGCATCGTTAGTTTTCCTTTGTTCATTTTTAGATTTCCAACAGCGCTGTTTAAAGTCAGTTTGTCAAAATTGACTTTTTGTACATTTGCTAACAATTGTAAATCTAAGTTTGTTGGAATTACGATAACTCCAGTTTCGTTTGCTTCTGTTTGTTTTTTAGGAGCAGAATTTTGAGTTTGCGTTACAGGTGTGTTTTCGGGAGCATTAGACATGAATTCGTCGATATTCATATATCTTGAAGTCACTTTAAAAGAACCTCTTAAAACGCCTGTATTTGTCGTTACATAATTAATAACATTTTGAAGATAACCGTTCATTCTAAAATCAGATTGCCCGTAAGCAGCTAAGAAGTTATTGAACGACATTTTATCTTGATTGATTTTGAAAATCCCTTCTTTGATCACAAATTTCTTTGGAAGAAATTCCGAAGCAATTCCGATATTTCTCAATTCAAGAGTTCCTTTATTGTATAATTTGCTATAATTTCCTTTTTCGGCATCGCTTTGCTTTCCTTTCAAAACCAAATCGGCTTTTACAAAACCATCTAAATCAAGTCCTTTTTGAGAGAAAACTTTGTAGATTCGGTTAACGTCCAATTCGCCTTTTGCTTTTACATCATAAGTCAAATCATCAAAATTGCTTAAATCTGCTTCAACAAAAACAGGTTTTCCTTCAAATGTAAATTGAGTTGGCTTTAGATTTACTTTCAAATCCTGAAAAGTTCCTTTTTGATTTTCAATTTTAGATTTGATAATAATATTGGTAATCGGATTTGGATAATAAGGTGTTTTTAAATATCCATTTTCCAAATTAATTGAACCATTTGTAACGGGAAAACGCTTATTCTTTTGGTCGAATACTCCGTTGGTTTTTATGTCGCTTACTAAAGTTCCTTTCAGCTTAATATCTGGAATTCCAAGCGCATTAATTAATTTTTCAAGATCAATTTTAGCTTTAAAATCACCGTTAATTTCTGGCATATTTACCCCTTTAACAATAAACTTCGATTTTAAATAATCCTGATTAATATTTAAAGATAGATTTTGAGCATCAACAATTACTAAGTCTGGATTTAGAGACGGAACTGTTGTTTTGATGTTTAAATTTAGATTAGAAACAGGAAATGCACTTTTGTTATAATTGACAAATCCGTCATTTATTTTTACATCTAAATTCAGATCTGGAGCTATATTTTGCGATGTAATATATTTTCCTTTCAAAGTAAAAAGAAGATTAGTATTTCCTTTTAATTCAGTTTGAGCAAGCCAAGTAATATATTTTGGAGGGAAAGCGGTAAAAACGTCGTACAGCTTGCTGTTGTCAGACTTAATAACAAAATCCATATTATAACCGTCTTTCAAGATGTCAAACTTCCCTTTAAAATCCACCAAAAGTTGATTGATTTTTAAGTTATTCTGTTGGAAAAAGAACGAAAGCGAGTTGATGTTTACTTTTGTAATCAAATCGGCGTCAATCTTTTTGTTCATTAAATAAGGTTCATCTTCATAAACAATGTTTAATTTCTCGATTTTAGCTTTTGAATATAAATCGAAAACAGCTTTGTTTAAATCTCCTTTTCCTAAATAATTAAATCCAAAAGCATCAAAATGAACTTTTGTCGATTTATCGTCGTAAACAATTTTGCTGTTTAAGATTTCAATTCGTTCCAATTTTAAAGCGGTATCACTACTGTCTTTATCTTTTGAAGCTTGCTCTTGCGATTTGTAAATGTTATAATTTGCTTCTCCGTTCGGATTTACTTTTACATTGATGAAAGAATCTGACAAATAAATTTGGTCAATTTTTACTGATTTGCTAAAAATAAGACTCGCTACATTTATTCCGAAAGAAACTTCTTTTGCCGTAATGAATTTTTCGTTTTTATATGGTGCAGAGCCATTTAAGCTTAAATTGTCTAGAGTTAAAGTAAGTGACGGAAAGTGACGAAAAAATGAAACAGAAACATCAGAATAATTTAATTCAGCGCTCAATCTTTCATTGGCTGTCTTTTTAATTTGTTCTTTAATCTGATCTTCAAAAACGATAGGCGTTAAAAATAGTAATCCTAAAAGAACAGCGAAAGTGATTCCGAAATACTTCGCAATTTTAAATACGATTGATCTGGATTTACTTTTTTGCATAGCGAATTTGTGGTATTAGATTATAAAAATAAAGTCAAAAAACGTGTGTAATTTATCCGTGAACGGTTTCACTTTTACCATAATTGGTAATGATAGAACCTTCATATTCAATCCATTCTTTCCATCGTTTGTCAATATCAATGTTGTCTTGATATTTTCTCGCAAATCCTAGAAAAGTAGTATAATGGCCAGCTTCAGAAATCATTAAATCGCGATAAAATTTAGCTAATTCTGGATCTTGAATATTTTCAGAAAGCACTTTAAAACGCTCGCAACTTCTAGCTTCAATCATTGCAGAAAACAATAAACGGTCGCAAAGTGCATCGCGACGGCTTCCGTCTTTTTTCATAAATTTAAAAAGCTCATTTACATAATGATCTTTTCTCTCGCGTCCTAAAGTCAGTCCGCGCTGTTTTATAATATTGTGAACCATTTGAAAATGTTCTAGTTCTTCTCTGGCAATTTCAAGCATTTCGGTTACAAGTTCTTCTATTTCAGAATTGTAAGTGACAATGCTAATCGCGTTTGAAGCCGCTTTTTGTTCGCACCAAGCGTGATCCGTTAAAATTTCTTCGATATTTGACTCAACGATATTTACCCAGCGAGGGTCTGTAGCTAATTTTAATCCCAACATAATTTCCCAGCATTTAGTTCCTGCAAAATTAGTGTTTTTTATTACTAAAAATCAGGAAATATCGTGCGATTGCGCTGAAAAAAGCATTATTTTGTAAGTTGAAACCAATTACAATGAATCAGCTAAAAAAACTTTTAATTATTGGATTTGTTTGGCCTGAGCCAAATTCTTCTGCAGCAGGCGGAAGAATGATGCAATTAATTTCGATTTTCAAGAAAAATGGATTTGAAATTACTTTTGCCAGCGCCGCACAAGACAGCGATTTTATGGTTGATTTGTCTGAATTTGGAGTTGCAAAAAAAAATATCGAACTCAATTCTTCGAGTTTTGATGATTTTACAAAAGAATTAAATCCAGATGTTGTCTTGTTTGATCGATTTATGATTGAAGAACAATTTGGATGGAGAGTTATCGAAAACTGTCCAAAAGCAATTAGGATTTTAGATACCGAAGATTTGCATTCTTTGAGAACGGCAAGACAAAAAGCATTCAAAGAAAATCGAACTTTTGAATTGGTTGATTTATTGTCTGAAGAAGTGGCGAAAAGAGAAATTGCCAGTATTTTGAGATGCGATTTGTCTCTGATTATTTCTCAATTTGAAATGAAAATTCTTAAAGATGTTTTTAGGATTAACGAAGATTTACTTTTTTATCTTCCTTTTTTAGTTGAAAAAATGAATGAAGAGGATCTTTTGAAATTGCCTTCATTTGAAGATCGCAAGAATTTTGTTTTCATTGGAAATTTTCTTCATGAACCGAATTGGAATACTGTTCAATATTTAAAAGAAGCCGTTTGGCCTTCGCTGAAAAAAGAATTTCCAGAAGCAGTTTTAGAAGTTTACGGCGCATATCCTTCACAAAAAGTGTTGCAATTGCATCAGCCGAAAAATGGTTTTTTTATTATCGGAAGAGCAGAAGACGCCAATGAAATTGTAAAAAAAGCAAGAATTGTTCTCGCGCCGATTCGTTTTGGAGCGGGTTTAAAAGGAAAATTATTAGAAGCCATGCAGTGCGGAACGCCAAGTGTGACAACTTCAATTGGTTCTGAATCCATGCATGAAAATTTATCTTGGAATGGATTTATTGAAGATGATCCAGAAGAATTTTCAAAAAAAGCAATTGCACTTTATCAAGATGAGAACCTTTGGAAAGAATCTCAAAAAAACGGAATCAAAATCATTAATAAATGTTATCAAAAAAGCAATTATTCAGATGAATTGGTTTCGTTGGTAAATTCACTTTTAACAGATTCTGAAAGTCATCGTCTTCATAATTTCATGGGAAATTTATTGCAACATCATGCGTATAAAAGCACTATGTACATGTCAAAATGGATTGAAGCGAAAAATAAGTAACCAGTAACAGTTTACAGTAATCAGCCGACTGCGACTGAAAACTGCGACTGTAAACTTTAAGTGTCCATTTTTCCAAAGCCAACAGTTTCGCGATAAATTTGAGGAGAAACATCTGCATTGGTTTTAAAGAAACGGCTGAAATAATGTTCGTCATCATAGCCTAATTCGTACGCGATTTCTTTGACCGTTTTGTTGGTCAAATAAAGCTCTCTTTTAGCTTCAATAATAATTCTTTCCGAAATTAAGTCGGTCAAAGTTTTATTGAAATAATTCTTAGATAATTTTGCCAAGGCTTTTGGAGAAATATTCAATAAATCAGCATAATTTCCAGCTGAATGTTTGGTTTTAAAATTCAATTCGATCGCATCTTTCAAGTTTTGTAGAATCACGGGTTCTTTTGAATCTGGAACCGATTTAATTTCTTCCAATTGCTCAGTTTTTAATCTCGAAGCGGTAATTAAAAATATCTTTAAATATGAAATCAATAACTCATATTGAGCCAATTCAGCATTTTGAATTTCAGCTTTCATTTGTTCAATAACCATTTTAAAAGTCTGTGCGGCTTGTTCTGTAACCTGAACATATGGTGGCTGATAAATATTATTGAACAAAACGCCATTGCAAGAAACTTCTTTTTGATGCATGTGAATGCAATAAAAATCGGGATGAAAATGAATCGCGATTCCTTCAATTGGCTCATTTACACAAAGCATAAAAGGCTGATAAGGAGAAAAGGCGAGAAGTGAGTTTTCTTCAAATTGATGTTCTGCAAAATCTGCTTTAACTTTGCCTTTCCCTTTCGTTACCCAAATTAAAGAGTAATAATTATTGCGCTGTAAATGGTCAAAATGGCTGTTGTCATCAAAAGAGAGTATTTTAAAAGCCAAATTGCCGTTTTGCGGATTTATTAAAGTGAAAACATTTTGAGAACTCATGATCGTTTTGCTTTTTGAAAACATAAAGATAGCCATGAAATAAATTCGCAGCTATCTTTATAAATTGTTTTTTGTTATAATGAAAGAGTGCTTTTTGATTAAACCGCTGGAAAATCAATTTCAGTATTTGCTACATTATTAAAGTAGTTTGTCAAAACATTTAAAGCAACATGTCCAATAGTTTCTGCGATTTCAGCATCAGAAACGCCTGCATTTTTAGCTTTATTTACATCATTATCGTTTACTAAACCGCCTTTGCTGATTAAAGTTTTAGCCAATTGTAAAATCGCTTCTGTTTTTGCATCATCAGAATTTCCTGTTCTTGCTGCTTTTAAAACTGCTGGATCTGCTTTTACCAATTTTTCTCCGATAAAGGTGTGAGCTGCTAAACAGTAATCGCAAGAATTGCTTTCTGAAACTGCCAATGCGATTAATTCACCTGTTTTTGCGCTTAGTTTTCCGTGGCTTAATGCGCCGCTTAAATTTAAATAACCTTCAAGAACTGCTGGAGAATTTCCCATTGTTCTCATCATGTTTGGTACAACGCCTAATTTTGCTTGAACTGCGTTGAATAAATCTTTAGTTTTTCCTGTAACTTCTTCTGGGTTTAATGCTGTTAATCGTGTCATTTTATTTAAAATTTAATGTTATTATTTGTTGTTGTCTTTTGACATTACAAAGTTGCAACGATTACAGATTTTAGAACATGGAGAATGTACGCTATGTGATGGATAATTTTCCCTCTCATTTTTTTCAGGAGCTAATCCAGCTTTCCGCTTCAAGTCCTCGCTCAAAAGCCTTATTTTCTAAACCATAAAACGAGCTTCCGTTGGTCGCTGTTTTCTGGCAAGAAAATAAGGCTTTTGAACTCCGGGCTTTCCACTGCAATCTGGGCTAGGGCACTCGTTTTCATAAGAATGTTTTCGACAATCTTGTCATTTCGACGAAGGAGAAATCTTCGTAAGAAGCTCGACAAAGATTAGGAATATTCTGTATGGCTTTACCGTCCAGTTTTGTCATTTCGACTGAAAGGAGAAATCACACGCGGGATTCGACAAAGATTGGATTATCGGTTTGGAGTTACTTGCGAAGATTTCTCCTTAGTCGAAATGACAAGATTGTGTTGATAGTTTTGCGGAATTTCTAGTGCGATTTCTCGTTCCTCGAAATGACAAATATTGCGCAAAAAAAATAGGTTGTCCTTGAAAAGACAACCTATTTTTAAAATTATATTCTTGAAAAAAACTATTTCAAAACACCTTCAACTGCTTGAATAGTTGTAGCATGATAACCAGATTTTGCTTTCTCAAAAACCTGTTTTGCCCAAACTTTTCCTTCTGGAGTTTTAACCATTTCTTTATAAAGCATCATTACAGAACCAGTTCTGCTGATTCCAATCAAAAATTGCTCAATAGCTGGATTAGCAACTTTATATTGATGACGAATTGCCTGAACAAACCATTGACGTTTGATGATAAAATTACCGCCTTTTGTAAAATTGAATTCTTTGTCAATTGCTTCCATTTCTTTTACAGTAATATCAGCAGGAAGATGATCTATAAAATGTTGTTTTTCTGCTGTAGTTATGATTTTTTTGCTCAAACCAGCAACTCCAGTTTCTCTCCAGCTTTTTTGAATTTTATCAATCGCATCAAAATCGACTGAACTTACAGGAAGGATGTTTGATGGAATTCCCGGTTTGTAAATCCAGTTGTCTAATTGAATTTTATCTGCTAAAGCTTTGTCTCCTTTTATTAGATTTTCGTTTAAATATTTCACAAAATCTTCTGTTGTAATAGATTGAAAAGCATGAGAGTCAAAATAGTTTTTGATAAACGGATCGAATTTCTCGCGCCCAACGGCATTTTCAATAACTCTTAAAAAAGCATAACCTTTAACGTAAGGAATTTGACTGATCCCATCATCAGGATTTCTTCCAGTCAAACTAACTTTTAGCCTTGTGTCTGGACTTGTATTTCCGTATTCTGCCACATTATCAACTAATTCTTTGTTTGTAATAACGTTTTGCATTTCAAATTCCTTCTTTCCAAAAATAGCTTCTCCAATTCTGTGTTCCACATAAGTTGTGAAACCTTCGTTAAGCCAAATATCGTCCCAAGTTGCATTTGTAACTAAATTTCCGCTCCAGCTGTGTCCTAATTCGTGCGCCAATAAACTTGTAAGTGAGCGATCTCCTGCAATTACGCCTGGAGTTAAAAATGTTAAGTTCGGATTTTCCATTCCTCCGTAAGGAAAACTTGGAGGTAAAACCAAAACATCGTAACGTCCCCAACGGTATGGTCCGTATAATTTTTCGGCAGCAACAACCATTTTTCCAAGTTCAGCAAATTCCCAAGCTGATTTTTTTAGCATTGATGGTTCTGCGTAAACTCCGGTTCTGTTATCTATAGCTTGAAATTCGATATCTCCAACGGCGATTGCCATTAAATATGATGGAATTGCTTTGTCTTGTTTGAAAGTATAAACTCCAGTATCGTTTTTCTTCTGCGGATTTACAGCACTCATTACGGCCAATAAATCTTTAGGAACAGTAACTTTTGCATTGTAAGTAAAACGAATTCCAGGTGAATCTTGACACGGAATCCATGTGCGTGACCAAACACTTTCGCCTTGAGAGAAAACAAAAGGTTTCTTTTTGTCTGCAGTTTGTTCTGGTTTTAACCATTGTAAGGCAACCGCGTCTTTAGTTGTATTGTAGTAAATGTTTACTTTGGTTGTATTTGGTTCAATAGTAATGTGAAGTGGTTTTCCGTGAAATTCGGTGTCTTTTCCAAGCTCGAATTTGGTTTCTTTTTCATCATCCCCTAAAGTTACTTTTGTAATATTTAAGGTGTTTTCATCGAAAATAATTTCGTTTCCTTTACTGATGTTGTCAATTGTCCAAGAAGCTTTTCCCGAAATTGTTTGCGTGTCAAAATCAACTTTAATATCAAGGTCAAGGTGTTTTGCAACAGCAAGTTCTGGTTTAGAGTAACTGTGTTCGTCTATAACAACAGTCGTTTTTTCTGTTTGCTCTTTTTTCTGGCAAGCAATTGCTGTCAGAAATAAAGCTAAAAGAATTAGTTTCTTCATTTTATGAGGTTTTGAATTTGAGGATGAAAATTAAACAAAAAATCCCGCTTTGAATAAACAAAACGGGATTTAATTATAAAATTAACAACGATTACGCCAACATTGTAACTGGGCTTTCGATGTATTGTTTTAATGTTTGTAAGAACTGAGCTCCAGTTGCACCGTCAATTGTTCTGTGGTCGCAAGCTAATGATAACATCATTGTGTTTCCAACTACGATTTGACCGTTTTTAACTACTGGTTTCTCAACAATTGCACCTACAGAAAGGATTGCGGAGTTTGGTTGGTTGATAATTGAATTGAATTCAGTAATACCAAACATACCAAGGTTAGATACTGTAAAAGTACTTCCTTCCATTTCTTGTGGTCCCAATTTTTTGTTTTTAGCTCTTCCGGCAAGATCTCTTACTGAACCGCCAATTTGAGATAAACTCATAGCATCTGTAAATTTCAATACAGGAACTACTAATCCATCTTCAACAGCTACAGCAACACCAATATTTACATGGTGGTTGATGATGATAGCATCTTCTTTCCACTGAGAGTTGATTTTTGGATGTTTTTTCAATGCTAAAGCACAAGCTTTAATTACCATATCGTTGAAAGATACTTTTGTATCAGGAACGCTATTGATAGCAGCTCTTGCTTGCATAGCTTCGTCCATACTTACTTCGATCACTAAGTTGTAGTGAGGTGCAGTAAATAAAGATTCTGCCAAACGTTTTGCAATGATTTTACGCATTTGCGAATTTTTGATCTCTTCTGTGTAAACTTCTCCAGCAGGAACAAATACTTTTGGTGCAGCAGGCGCAGATGCCTCTTGTTTAGCAGCTGGTGCAGAAGCAGCAGTTTGAGCTTGAGCAGCTGGTGTAAAGTTCTCGATATCGCTTTTTACGATTCTTCCGTTTTCTCCAGAACCTTTTACTTGGTTTAAAGAAATTCCTTTATCAGAAGCGATTTTCTTAGCTAAAGGAGAAGCTAAAATTCTTCCTCCGTTTGAAGTTTCAGCAACAGCAGCTTCTGGTGCTTTTTCAGAAGCAGGAGCAGCTTTTTCTTCTGCAGCAGGTCCCGAAGCTTCGGGAGCAGGTGCAGCACCTCCGGCAGTAAAGTTATCAGCAACTCCAGAAATATCAGTTCCTGTAGGTCCGATGATAGCTAATAAGCTGTCAACAGGAGCAGTGCTTCCTTCCTGAATTCCGATGTATAATAATGTTCCAGCATTGAAAGACTCAAACTCCATAGTAGCTTTGTCTGTTTCGATTTCTGCTAAAATATCTCCTTCAGCTACGGTATCGCCAACTTTTTTCAACCAAGTTGCTACCGTACCTTCAGTCATTGTATCACTCAAACGAGGCATAGTTACAACTACAACTCCTTTTGGTAATTCAGTTGCTGCTTTTGCAGGAGCAGCAGTTTCAGTTTTTGCTTCTGCAGCAGGAGCGTCTGCTTTTGGTTCCGAAGCTTCGGAACTAGCAGCAGGAGCGTCACCACCAGCTAAAAGAGCAGAAATGTCTTCTCCTTCTTTACCAATGATAGCTAATAATGAATCAACAGGAGCAGTTTCTCCAGCTTGAATTCCGATATGTAAAAGAGTTCCTTCGTTAAAAGATTCGAACTCCATTGTTGCTTTGTCTGTTTCGATTTCAGCTAAGATATCACCTTCGCTTACTTTGTCGCCTACTTTTTTAAGCCAAGTTGCTACCGTTCCTTCAGTCATAGTATCGCTCAAACGAGGCATTGTTACTTTAATCGCCATGATATTATAATTTATGAGGTGTAAATGGATAGTCTTCTTGTGCGTATACTACATCGTATAATTGTTGTAAGTCTGGATATGGAGACTCTTCAGCGAATTTCTGACATTCTTCAACTAAGTCTTTAACTCTTTGGTCAATTACTTCAATTTCTTCTGCTGTAGCATATTTTTGATCCATAATTACATCAAGAACTTGCGTAATAGGGTCAATTTTTTTGTACTCTTCAACCTCTTCTTTAGAACGGTATAATTGAGCATCAGACATAGAGTGTCCTCTATAACGGTACGTTTTCATTTCAAGGAAAGTTGGTCCATCTCCGCGACGAGCTCTTTCGATAGCTTCGTGCATTGCTTCTGCAACTTTTACTGGGTTCATTCCGTCAACAGGTCCGCAAGGCATTTCATAACCTAAACCTAATTTCCAGATATCTGTGTGGTTTGCAGTTCTTTCTACAGAAGTTCCCATTGCATAACCATTGTTTTCAACGATAAATACAACTGGAAGTTTCCATAACATAGCCATGTTGAAAGCTTCGTGAAGAGAACCTTGTCTAGCAGCACCATCACCAAAGTAAGTCATAGTAACTCCGCCAGTATTGAAATATTTATCAGCGAAAGCTAAACCAGCTCCCACCGGAATTTGTCCACCTACGATTCCGTGTCCTCCGTAAAAACGGTGTTCTTTAGAGAAAATGTGCATAGAACCTCCCATACCTTTAGAAGTTCCTGTTGCTTTTCCTAAAAGCTCTGCCATAACATTTCTAGGGTCAACTCCCATACCAATTGGCTGAACGTGGTTTCTGTAAGCAGTAATCATTTTATCTTTGGTCAAATCCATAGCGTGCAATGCGCCTGCTAATACAGCTTCTTGACCATTATATAAGTGTAGAAAACCTCTAACTTTTTGTTGGATGTATAATGCTGCAAGTTTGTCTTCAAACTTTCTCCAAAGTAGCATGTCCTCATACCACTTTAAATATACCTCTTTTGTAACTTCTTTCATCTGAATTCTTTCTTTTGCTAAAGTTGTTTGTGTTATCGATTATTGTTGCCTGTAACGCAAAATAGTTTCCTCCCACAAATTTGCGCCCGAAAGGTCGGGATGCAAAAATAAGACATTACATTTAAGAACTAAAATTAAAACGATACTTTTTGGCTTTTTTTTACAAGAACTTTTTATCGAACATCAACGGAAGTAAATTTTTCAGTGATGATGATTTGTAAACCTCTCCAATTTCGCCCATAAAATAGATTTCAATTGGTGTGTCTTGTTTTATTTCATATTCTGCAATCGATTGCCTGCAAGAGCCACAAGGCGGAATTGGAGCTGTAGTCTGATTAGTGTCTGAGGCTGCTGTAATAGCCATTTTTAGAATTTTTGCCTCTGGATAAGCGCTTCCTGCATAAAAGATTGCTGTTCTTTCTGCGCAAAGGCCAGAAGGATAAGCAGCATTTTCTTGGTTAGAACCTAAAATAACTTTTCCATTGTCTAGAAGCAAAGCGGCTCCAACTCTGAATTTAGAATAAGGTGCATAAGCTTTTTTTCTTATTTCAACGGCTTGATTCATTAAGTCTTGAATTTCGATTGAAAGTTCACTTAAATTATCGTAAATCGTAAATGAAGTTGTTATGTTTATTTCTTTCATCTGTTTTTATGGGAAAAAAAATCCAAATTCCTGAAATGCCGGAATTTGGATTGATTTGTTTTTATTTTAATATAAACTCTTTAATAGTTGTCGTATTTATCTCCAAAGTTAAACGTTAAAGAGAAACGAAGCGTATTTTCTAAAGGATTTTTTATTTTTGATGCTGAGAATAGATATGATACATCAATTTTCATGATATTATATTTAAATCCTGCTCCTAAAGAGAAAAATTGTTTTGCTCCTTTTTCTGGACTTTCATGATAGTATCCTAAACGCATTGCAAACGAATCTTGATACATATATTCAGCTCCTAGACTATAAGTAACCTCTTTCATTTCTTCTTTGAATCCGCCTGGGGCATCTCCAAAAGATTTGAATATTCCTTCAAACCAACCTATGTCGTTGTATTTTTGGTATCCATTATTGGTTGCTTGCGCTTGCGAAATGTCTTCAGGATCATCAAAGTCACCGTCGCCATTTCCGTCAACTGGAGTTCCGATGCCTGGAGGCGTTGGTACTAAAAGTTTAGTAAGTTCGGCGCTTACTGTAAGTTTATTGTAATCATCAAAAATGAAATCAAATCCTCCACCTACTCTTAAATTAGCTGGTAAGAAGTTTGAGCTAATATCATCATTGTCATAGCTAATTTTTGGCCCTAAATTTTGGAAGTTAATTCCAGCTCTCCATCTACCATTGAAATCTTGATAGGCAATTTCTTCAGATTGGTAAAAAGCGGCAACATCAACTGCGAAAGATTTTGCTGCTCTTGCGTCTACATCTTCTGAAGCAACTTTTAGATTAGAATTGATAAAACGAGCACCAACTGCCATTGAGAATTTTTCACTCAATTTTAGGGAGTAAGATCCGTCTAGTGCGAATTCGTTTGGATTAACTTCGCGAACTGGTTCTGTTGGATCTCCTGTATATCTTAGTTCGATTCCTCCAAAACCAAAATAACGAAAACTGGTAGCAAAAGCACTTTTTTCGTTGATTTTGTTGTAATACGTTAATTGTCCTAAAGAAATGTCATTAGCAAGATCTGTTAAGTATGGAGTGTAACTGATAGAAAGACCTTGGGCATCTTCTGAAAAGGCATATTTTGCTGGATTCCATTGTTGAGAGAAAACGTCTGCAGAAGTAGCGACACCTTGGTCGGCTAAACCTGCTGCTCTAGCATCTGCGGCTACCATTAAGAATGGAACTCCTGTAACTATAGGTCTTGATTCTTGAGCTTGTAAACTACAGAGAATAAAAAAACAGATTAATAAAAGTGATATTTTTTTCATTGGTGGGACTAAATTTTTTTTGGTAATGCAAATATATATAATATTATAGGATGACAAGCTTTTCGTATTTTTCCGCTTTTTTATTTGTTAAATTTGATTTTACAGTGAGTTTGTAAATGTATACTCCTTTTCCAATTCTATCTCCAAAATCATCTTTTCCGTCCCATGTTATGTCGCGCGATAAAAATCCTTCTGTAGTTATGGTCTGATTTTTTGTCCAAACTACTTTTCCTGTAATAGTCATTACCTGAACCTGCACATCTAAAGGTTCGTAAGGTCTATTGTGAGAAAACCAAAATTGCGTATAAGTTGAAAAAGGGTTTGGATAATTAAGAACGTGCGACAGTGTTAGCGAATCATCTCCTACAACCGTAAACTGAATTTCACTCGTAACAGGATTGTTGTAAACATCCCACGCAGTAAAACTTATAGTATGCAATCCTGGAGCTAGATTTCTAAACGGAAAACGTAAATTTCCGTTGGTATAATCATCTAATTTTGTCTGATAATAATCATTCAAAATGTAAGGATTGCTCACATCTCCGTCTAAAATTGCTACAATATCATGCCCGATTCCGCTTGCTGTATTTATTCCGTTTTCGTCTTCTAGAAAAGCCAAAAGGAAAGGAGAGTCATTTGTAATGCCTCCAGATACAAAAGTTTCGTCGTTCATATATAACTTAACTTTTGGGCTAATATTGTCCTGAGGTGCATTTTCGTTAATTCCTCCAATTTTAATAACATTATTATAACCAGTTTGGTTTTCTAATGATTCGTTTTTCTTAGAATAAAAACTGATTCTGCCGTTGTCAACAGGAATTCGAATATCTCTTGGAACAACAAAGCTAAATTCAAATTGCCCGTTGGTTACAGAAGCATTTCCTCTGAAAATAGTTTCTCCTAAAGTTTTAAATTGCATTGCTGGACTATTCCCGTCATTGTTTAATGTAGAAGTGGTAATCATTTTGTCGAAAATGGCAGTAGCCAATTCTCCATTATAATTACTTAAAAGAGTATTGTTCTCGTCTGTTATTTCTCCTGAAATTTTAATTTTTGAAAGAGACTTAAGATCTGGAATTGGTTGCGAAACAGCAATATCATTTACTTTCGTTAAATTAATTCTTGGCTTCGGAATTGCAAGCATTAAAGCAGGATCGCCCAGATAAAAAATAACATTGCTTGAAGAACTCGGATTTTCATTTTTTGAGATTCGAAGCGTTTCTGCAATGGTATTGTATTGATTTGAGCCGTAAGATAGTAAGTTTCTGCTTAAGCTGTCATTGAAGTTCTCAGCATTAAACTGTCCAATTGATCGAATTGTTGTAAGCATAGAAATAGCGCCCCCTTTTGGATTCCAAAAAGTATATTCGCCAGCGGTTGGACGTGTTGGGTCGTCAAAACGCGAAAATTCGCAAGTAATGGTTATAAATAAAGGATATTTATATTGGTTGTTTAAATTCTGTCCATCTGATTTTTCCCAAATTCTTTCGCTTGCCAAACCATCTTCACCACCATGACCTAAATAATTAAAGACTAAAGCGCCCTTTTCAAAAGCATTAAAAATATCTGTTCTGGCTTTAGGGTAACGCGAGCCTCCAGCGGAAGCTTCTTGCGTGTAAGCATCTAAAAATATTTTATCAATATTAAAAAATGGTTTTTCTGTTGCGATAACGTCGGCTAGAGCATTTTGACGAGCTTGCAAACTCGCATCTGAACTTTGGTCAGAATCATCGCTTATTAAAACAAAATTATTTCGCCAGTTTCCATACGATTTAAGATCGTAATATTCCAGTACTTTATTTACCATTTCGCTTGCTTGCGCATTATCTGAAACCAGCATTCGTCCTACGGCAATATCAATTCCTCCAAAAAAAGAAATTATATTTCCTTCGTCAGCGTCCATTAAGCCAAAAAAATCATCAGATGCAAAAGAAGATTCTCCAACAGTATTGCTGTTTAAGGAATGATAAATAGGAACAATGTTGGTGTTGTTGGTAATGCGGTCTTTGTAGTCGTAAGAAGCGTCTCCAAAAAGATTAACATATTTTATTCTTTTATCTGGAGATGATGCATTGTCGTAAATGTATTTGATGCAGTTTCTAATAGCGCTAATATCTTGTTTTCCAGAAGAAAATTCCTGATAGATATTCTCGAGAGCGATTACTTTTACAATTAAATTAGAATTGGTGCGGTGAAAAGTCGCTAGTTTTTCTGCTTGTGAACTTAGAGATTTTGGCGTTATAATTACATAATCAACATCTTGAAAGCTGTTTTGATTGTTTTTAAGTAATGTGCCTTTAAGATTCTGATTCGCAATTTTCGACTGACTTTCCTTTAAAGGGGTATAAAAATCTGCTGCATCAACCGCAATATATTTTCTGATTTCGCCAAGTGTCGCTTTAAAGCTAAAAGAAGATTGACCTGCATTTTCAATTTTTGATACATTATATAGGTCTGTAATATCCCAAATTTGCGAAATAGCCGCAGCGTTTCCAATAGTGTAATTTACAATGCCAATTGTCGAGCCAGCCAAATCGTATTGAAATTTGAATTGTTTCCCTGTGCCTAATAGTCTTCGTTTTGCAATTAAATTAATGTAATCTAGATATCCTTTTGATCCCGGAACACCGTTGTTATTATAATTAAGCTTTATTTTTATATTGTCTGTTCCGGCAAAAGTGGTGTTGGCAGGTAATTTTCCATTATAATATTTGGTATCAGAATTGGTGATTAAAGCATTAAAAGGAATATTTCCGATGTTTTGTCCGTTTGAAGAAATCGTAAATGAAGTAGGAGTGTAAGCCGCAGAAGCAGCGTTTACTTCGATTTTAACTGGAACAGAAGTTTCTAAATTTGGAAAACTAAAAGAAAATTCCTGCTCTTGGTTAATGTCAAAGGATTCTCCCAGCCATTGTCTTCCTAAATGTGCAATGTTTGTTAAGTCGGTTTCGTGCGATTGATAGTCATCAAACGTGTTAAGTTCTAATGTTGCAATTCCAGTTGGCTGAATTAGATTTGAAATTCGTTTTCCTTCATTTCCTCCGCTTGTAATGTAATAATAAGATTTTGTGCTATATAGGTTAATGTTGGTTTGGCTTTCGTTATTCCAATTATCAACTCCTTCGGCATAAAAAAGAATGAAATCCTCATTGTTAAAAACGCCATCGCTTTCTCCAGAAATCTGAATCGCATTTTCAATTAAATCTTCCGGATAATAAATATTGTTTGCTAAAGGAAGCATTCGGCCGCCATTTCCATAAATTTTTATTCTTCTCGGATCAACTTTAGAAGCGTCAAAACCAAGACTTTGCAAAAAAGATCGAGAGATTTTATATATGCCAGATTTTTCAACATAAAAACGATACCAATCTCCAGAAGCTAACACAGAATTTGAAATTGCAGCGCTTTTTTGAGAAAGTGAAGAATTGTTTGTTTTTGAAGTTCCAGCAGTCGAAGAATAAGAAAAAGATTTTATTCTTTTAAAGCCATTTCCGTCCTTAATAATAGGCGAAAGAATTAAAAAAGCCTGCTGATTTCCGCGAGAAGAAACCACTTTTAGCGACTCATTTGGCTTTTCTGGAATGCTATTTTGAATTAAATCACCCAGATCAGTAGCAGAAATTTGCTCGTAAATGACGTTTGAGATTTGTATTGAATTTGAGCCAGAAAAGATAGATTGATTCAAATTAAGCATTAATGTTATGCTTTTCTTAGCTGTATCAAAGCGAAAACTATTACCGGAAAAATAAGGAATTATGAGTTTTTGTTCTCCGTAGTTCATCTCTTTTTTGCCTTGCCAATCTACTGTGAAGTTCCCATTTATCTGAGAAAGACAGATAATTGGAAGCAAAAAAAGATATATTTGTAACGCTCGTTTCATGCTTCAAAAATACGGGTTTAATTTAAAAATATTTTAGTAAGTAAAAATATAGTATTTCATGTTATAGTAATAATAAAAAGTATATTTTTGCGTTCGTAACTATAGGTTATTTTCTGGTAAAAAAACAGTGAAATAAAATTATTAGAACGGATGTTGCTAATTAAATGTTAATTATTATATTGCAGCACCTAAATTTATCACCTAAGAATGAGTATGAAAGTAAACAAAATTGTAGCCTTGCAATTAATGATGTCAATGGTATTGATGTTGGGCACGGCTAGTTGTAGCAAAAAATCGAGTTCCACTCACGCTTCGAGAGCAACTGGCTGGGATGTAGATAGTCAGAATGGAACTGCTGCTAGAAATGCAGGTAAAAAACAACAGGCTGGTCCTGGTTTGGTTTTTGTTGAAGGAGGTACGTTTACAATGGGTAAAGTACAGGATGATGTTATGCACGATTGGAATAACACACCAACCCAACAACACGTTCAATCATTCTATATGGATGAAACCGAAGTTACAAATGGTATGTACTTAGAATACCTAGAGTGGTTAAAGAAAGTTTTTCCACCGACAGAAGAAAATTACAAGAATATTTACGAAGGTGCATCGCCAGATACACTTGTTTGGAGAAATCGTTTAGGATACAACGAAACGATGACTAATAACTATTTAAGACACCCATCTTATGCTAATTACCCAGTAGTTGGTGTTAACTGGATTCAAGCAGTTGAATTTAGTAAATGGAGAACAGACCGTGTGAACGAAGCTGTTTTAGAAAAAAATGGTTACCTTAAAAAAGGAGCTAAAACAAATGAAGTTGGTGCAGATAATGCATTTAACACTGAAGGTTACTTAATGTCTCCTAGCACAGCACGTGGTGGTAGCGAAGAAATCGTGTTAAAGAAAAACCCAACAGGAAGAAGACCTAAAGCAGGAAAAGATGGTGTAGTGCCAGAAGAAAAAAATGTGTACGCACAACGTTCTTCAGGAATCATCTTGCCAGAATACAGACTTCCTACTGAAGCAGAATGGGAATATGCAGCTGCTGCTGATGTTGGACAAAGAGAATACAACATTTATAAAGGACAAAAGAAATATCCTTGGTCTGGAGATTACACTCGTTCTTCAAAACGTAAAAATAGAGGAGATCAATTGGCTAACTTTAAACAAGGAAACGGTGATTACGGTGGAATTGCAGGTTGGTCAGATGACGGAGCAGATATCACAAACTCTGTAAAAAGCTACGCGCCAAACGATTTCGGATTATACGATATGGCAGGTAACGTTGCAGAATGGGTTGCCGATGTTTACAGACCTATTATTGATAATGAAGCAAACGATTTTAACTACTACAGAGGAAATCAATATGCTAAAAACAAAATTGGTAAAGACGGAAAAGTAGAAATTGTTACAACCTCTACAATTAAATATGACACTCTAAGTAACGGTAAAGTTATTGCAAGAAATCTTCCAGGAGAAATTGCTCAAGTGCCAGTTGATGATCAAGAAACATATTTGAGAACAAACTTTAGCCAAAGTAATAATATCAACTACAGAGATGGTGATAAACAATCTTCTAGATATTTTGATTTTGGAGATTCTGAATCTGGAGCTAAAGCAGATCAAGCAATGTACAACTCTCCTAAACATAATGTTACAACAGACAGTTTGGGTAAAATGATCAGAAAATATGACAACTCTAGTAAACGTACTACTTTAATCGATGATAAAGTAAGAGTTTATAAAGGAGGTTCTTGGAGAGATAGAGCTTATTGGTTAGATCCAGCTCAAAGAAGATATTTCCCTCAAGATATGGCAACTGATTACATTGGATTTAGATGTGCAATGTCTAGAGTAGGTTCTAAAGCTGAAAAAAGAAAATCACCTAGAAACTAATAGTTAGAAATTCTAATATAAAAAATTCCAAATTCCAAAAGCTGAATATTCAGTCTGGAATTTGGAATTTTTTTATTGTTTTTTTCTATTTTTATCATCTATTAAAAAAATTATAAATGAATATTCAAGACATTCATAACCTGTTTTTACAATGCAGTTCTCTTTCTATTGATACTAGAAAGATTGAAAAGAATTCAATATTTTTTGCCATTAAGGGAGAAAATTTTGATGCAAATACATTTGCTAAAGAAGCTTTAGATTTAGGCGCTTTATTTGTTGTTATTGATAACGAATCTTATTTGATAGATGAAAGAACTATTTTGGTTAAAAATAGTTTAGAAACGCTTCAAGAATTGGCAAAATTTCATCGTTCATATTTAGCTTTGCCAATCGTTGCTTTAACCGGAAGTAATGGAAAGACAACTACAAAAGAGTTAATTAATGTTGTACTTTCTAAAAAGTTTAAAACGAAAGCAACAATTGGAAATTTAAACAATCATATCGGTGTGCCGCTAACACTGCTTTCTTTTACCAAAGAAACAGAAATCGGAATTGTTGAAATGGGAGCTAATCATCAAAAAGAAATTGAATTTCTTTGTCAGATTGCCCAACCAGATTTTGGTTATATTACAAATTTCGGAAAGGCACATTTAGAAGGTTTTGGCGGAGTTGAAGGTGTTATTGCCGGAAAAAGCGAAATGTATCAATATCTTGCCGCAAATCAGAAAACTGTTTTTGTAAATCTTGAAGACGCAATTCAGGTTGAGAAATCTAAAGGTATTAAATCGTTTACGTTTGGAGTTAAAAACCCCAAGGCAGATTTAAATATCGAGAAAATTGAAGCAAATCCGTTTGTGATTATTAATTATAATGACTTTCAAATTGGATCTCATTTAATTGGTCTTTACAATTCAAATAATATTAATGCAGCTGTTGCAATCGGTAAATACTTTGAAGTTCAGGAAAGCGATATAAAGAGTGCTATTGAAAATTATATTCCGGCAAATAATAGATCTCAAATGATGCAAAAAAGCTCAAATGAGATTATTTTAGATGCTTATAATGCGAACCCAAGCAGTATGGCTGTGGCGATTACTAATTTTCTTCAATTGGATAAAAAGAATAAAATTATGATCTTGGGTGATATGTTTGAGTTAGGTGACGAAAGCCTTTATGAACATAAAGTTATTGTCGATTCTTTAGCAGATCAAAAACAAGCATTATGCTTTTTGATTGGAAAATCTTTTTATGCAAATAAAGTTTCAAATGAAAATATTCACTTTTTTGAAACCTTTGATTTGTTTGCAGAATACCTTAAAAACTACGAATTTAATTCAAATACAATATTAATAAAAGGTTCGCGGGGAATGGCTTTAGAACGTTCCTTAGAGTATATTTCATAAAAAAATCCATCAGCCGCGGCTGATGGATTTTTTTCTTTTATATAGTCATTAAGAAACCTATAAGATTTTCTTTTTTGTTTAATCCTAATTTTTTTCTAAGTCGATAGCGGGCAAGTTCTACACCGCCAGTCGAAATGTTCATAATTTCGGCTATTTCTTTGGTTGACATATTCATTAATAAATAAGTCGACAAATCCAGTTCTCGTGGAGAAATTGTTGGGTATTGTCCTTTTAATCTTTTTAAGAACTCAAAATGCACGTTTTTAATGTGTTTTTCAAGATCCTTCCAGCTTTTATCTGTATTTACTTCTTTTACAATACTCTTATGCAATTTGCTGAATTCAGATTTTGTATTGTCGTCTAATATGTTGGTGTCAATATCTTTAAGTTTATGTATGATTCCATTTAAAATCTTATTCTTTTTTACTACCTGTAAAGAGTTGTTTACTAGTTCTTTATCTTTTGCTAAGATTTTAATTTGAAGTTTGTCATTTTTCAACTTTTCAATTTCTTTCTCCAAATCATGCTGCTCGTGTCTAATTTTAGATTCTCTTTCCAGATATAATCTTCTTTGTTCAATTGTTTCGTAATATCTGTTTTTTCTAATTTTAAGTTTAATTCTAACAGATATTAAATAAGCTCCCAATAAAACAAGGATTAAGTAAAATAAATAAGCAAGAAAATGTCTGTACCAAGGTGGCGATACTGTAAATTCTACTTCCGTAATGTCGGATTCTATGCCATAACTATTTCGGGCCTTTAACTTCATTACATAATTGCCCTCTCTAAGGTTGGTATATTCTTTTATTGCAGTTTGCGACCAGCCGCGCCAATTTTCCTCAAAAGGCTCAAGTTTATAGGAATACATTACATTTTCTTGATTTTCGTAAGTTGGAGAAGCAAAGGTAAATTTTACTCGATTGTATTTGTAAGGAATTGAATAAGATTCTTCTTTATTATCTAAATTACCGGTCAAAATTGTATCTCCTGGAAATGTAAAGCTTTCAATAAAAGCTCTCGGCTTTGTCATGAAAGTATTTGGGATAGTAGAATTATAATGTGTCAAACGGTCTGTTAACCCTATAAATATATTTTCAGGATCTATAGCGTTTACAGAAATATAATTATTTACCAAATTTCCAGTTAAATTTGAAAATATAGCTTGTTTTTTGGTGTAAGTTCCATTTTTATTTTTGGCTAAAACGCCTAATGATTCATTAAATGCATACCATAAACTACCAGAAGGATCTTCTATTAAGGTATTTATAGTTGGAATTCCCTCAAATAATTTTGTGATCTTTTTGTCTTCAAAAAAAGTTTCTTGTTCTACAGAATATCTGAAGAAGTGATTTTGAGCTTGAATATATACTTTGTTATTAATAGTTTGTAAGCTGTTAATTCCCTTGTATTTATCAGATATATTAACGTGTTTTTTTATGAAATCAAAACGCAATAAATCCTCAGATAATTTAACTTGATAGAGAAACGGATTTTTCTTCAGCCATAAATAATTTTCGTCTATTTCGACAGAGAAATTATTGGTCGTTTCGTCAAAACCTTTCACTTGATGAAGGTAATCGTATCCTGATGAAGATTTTTTAAATACTGAAAAACCGTTATAACTTTCGCCAATAATGTAGTTTTCGTGATCAGGAATTTTCTTGAAACCAAAATATCCTTTTGTGTCTAAAATTTTCGAAACTCTATTGTTATTTATGACCAATGCACCGCTGTTACTGGCGCAAATAAGTACATCATTTAAGACTTGAATATTCCAAACTTGAGAAATTGTTCCTTCAACTCTCATAAAAGGACTGTCTTTAAATGATTGTCCCCAAGGATGATAGAATAATCCTTGATTGGTTGCTACATATAGGTTTCCGTTGTGAGTTGTTGACGCATAAACAGTTCCTATATTATAACTGTAATCGAAATAAGAAAAAGGCGAATTTTCATTTATAAAAGTGATACCGTTGTCAAGTCCAAGCCAAATATTGTTTTTATTGTCAATAAATGATGCAAGAATTGTATTGTTTTGAATGCCCTTTTGTCTATTTAAATGCTGAATTATTTTTCCGTTTAAATCACAGATTATTGCTCCATCTAATACGGAATTAAGAATGATAAATTTGTTTTTAATAATAGATCCGCCAAGAGACGTGTTTTTTCGAATAAAGTCATTTGCTTCTGTTTGCCAAGGCTTTATAACTCCATTTTCTGAAACAAAAAGACCTTTTTCTAAAGTCGCATACAGCAAGCGATTATTTGGCAAAGGAAATAGAGACCAGATTTCTTTGTCATTAAAGATAGTCGTGCCTTTTATTGCAGTAAGTTTTCTGTTTTTATATTCGAGTAAACCTAAGGTTTTGTCTTGAAAATAAAGATGATTGTTTACTAAAAATGAAAACTGAAACTTATGAGGTGCCGTTAAAGTAGTTACTTTTTCATTTTTTAGAAAAAAGACTTTACTGAAAGATTGGAAAATGATTTCGCCGTTAAAAATGTGAATTCTCCAAATAAGATTGATGTTTTCTTTATCAATTGGACTTAGAAGATTGTATAGAGAATGGTATTTAAGAATCCCTTTTTCATTAGTTTTAAAATACCCAAATTCATTATTTCCGCCTACAAATATTCTTCCTAGGGCATCAATTTTTAAGCTTCTTATCTCAGATTTGTTAGGTAATGAGTATTTATGCCAGTTTGAACCATCAAATTGTATTAAACCACTGTTGTTGGCAAAGTAAATGTTTCCGTTTTTGTCTTGATCTATACTCCAGTTTTGTGTTCCACCTTTATATTCTGATCTTTTGTAATTTTTTATATCTGGAATTCCAATGTTTTTTACTTGACTAAATCCTTGTGTTTGTAAGAAAAATAAGGAAAGTATTGTAAAAGTTTTAACTATGAATTTCATAAAATTTTAAATGTATTTTTAGTAAAAATGCTATATTCTCTATTTAAATTGTTGATTTTTCAATCGGTTTGATTCTCTTTTTTTAAATTATTTCTAATTTACAACGTTTTAGTTATTGTTAAACTAATGTAATATACGTTTTTTTTAATTAACATTTTTATAACAAAATTTTATCAAAGCTAAAATACAGTAAATTAATTAATTAAAAAAAAAATGTTGTGTTTTTGTAGGGTAGTAAAATTTAAGTTGAAGTGTTTTTGTAAAGAATTTTAATTCTCTATAGTTAAAATTTAACATTATAATTGCATTAAATTACTAATTAATTAACCAAAATTTTTAGAAAAATGAAATTGACAAAATTACTTATTTTTTGTGTTTCGTCTTTATTATTTTCAGTTGCCACATTTGCTCAGGATGTAACGGTAACTGGAATGGTAAGTGACGAAAGTGGGTTACCCGTCCCAGGGGCAACAATTTTAGTTAAAGGAACCAATAAAGCTACCGCTTCTGATTTTGATGGGAAATTTCAGATTAGCGCGCCTTCAAACGGTACTTTGGTTATAAGTTTCGTTGGTTTTAATACGCTAAATGAAGCTGTTAACGGGAGAACAAAAATGAGCGTTGTTCTAAGTACGACCTCCCAAAATTTGAATGAAGTTGTTGTAGTAGGGTATGGTACTCAGAAAAAAGGCCTTATTACTGGAGCTTCTACAAATCTTAAAGGAGAAACGATTAAGGAGTTAAATACTGGATCTGCTATGGAAGCACTTCAAGGTATTGCTCCCGGTATTAGTATTACTAGAACAAATGGATCGCCTGGTGCTGGTACTAAGGTGACTATTCGTGGATTGGGTACAAACGGGAACTCAAATCCTTTGTATATCGTTGATGGAGTTTCTGTTGGTAATATTGATTATTTAAGCCCTTCAGACATTGAATCTATTGATATCTTAAAGGATGCGGCTTCTGCGGCAATCTACGGATCTAGAGCTGCTAATGGAGTTGTATTGGTTACGACAATTAAAGGAAAAAAAGGAAGAGCTGCCAGGATTACCTATGACAGTTACTATGGTATTCAGAATACCTACAAAAACTTAGATCCTTTGAATGCTCAGGAATACATGTACATTATTGATGAAGGAAGAGTAAATGACGGAATGCCTCGTCAGGATTGGAAAACGGTTTTAGCTAATAATTCATGGCTAAATACGCAATATCCTGGTGCTGGTACACAATTAGGAAATGAAGTTTGGGAAAACTTGCAAAATGGATGGACTGGAACTAACTGGGTTAATGAAATGAGCAAAAAAGATGCTCCTATTATGAACCACGCTCTTAACATTACAGGAGGAAGCGAAGATATCACTTACTCATTTGGAGTTTCTTATTTTGATCAAACTGGTATTATTGGAGGTGATATTGTTGATGCTAGCTTTAAAAGGCTGACTACGAGATTAAATACTCAAATGGTATTGAAGAAAAATGAAAGTCATGCTATTATTACTGTTGGTGAGAACGTTACTTATACAAATTCTGAAAATAGAGGAGTTTCTAATGGTAATATCTACGGAAATGATTTGCACAATGCATTAACAGCAAATCCATTGCAACCTGCTTACTGGCAGACTTCTATTGATAGAAACATCGATAAAAATGGTTTTACTCCAACTTTAGACGGAATTTCAACAGGACAAACAAATCCATTAGCAATAATGTATTACAGAAGTAATTTTAATTATCCAAAAGATAATAGAATAATTGGAAATGCTTTCTTAGAAGTTGAACCGATAAAAGATTTGAAATTTAGGACTGTTTATGGAATTGATTCTTGGTTCGGATACGGTAGATCTATGAGCCCAACATATGGTTTAGGTGTACTTTATACTAAACTGATTAATGGTGCTTCTCAGTATTCTTATATTGGAGCAAACTCAACTTGGACTAATACAGCTTCGTATAAAAAACAATTTGGGAACCACAATATATCTGCTGTTGTTGGTACTGAGTTAGTTCAATATTTAGTAAATAATAATGTTAGCGGTTCAAGAAACAATCTAACATTTGGTGAAGATCCGAAATATGCTTACTTAAATAATACTACACCAAGAACATTTAATGATCTTAGCACAAACGGAATGGATACTGCAGCTGGTGGTGGTGGAATTATGTCATATTTTGCTAGAGCACAATACGATTACAAAGAAAAATATCTTCTTTCTGCAACATTACGTTCTGATGGTTCTTCTAACTTCGCAGACGGTAAAAGATGGGGTTATTTCCCTTCTGTTTCTGCGGGTTGGGTAGTTACTAAAGAAGATTTCATGAATAACACTAGTTCATGGCTTAATTCATTAAAATTAAGAGGAAGCTGGGGACAAAATGGTAATCAAGATATTCCTAACTTCTATTATTCTTCAAATATTGCTTACGTTTTTCCAGGATACTTTTTTGGAGATACAAAACCAGTTTCTGGAACTACAGCTTATCCAGCTAGGGTAACTAATCCAGATTTGACTTGGGAAACTTCTGAGCAGTTAGATTTTGGTCTTGATGCAAGTTTATTAAATTCAAGATTAAACATCACTTTAGACTGGTACAACAAAACTACAAAAGACTGGTTGGTTTTGGCAGCTGGTAGAGGAACAGATGGAGCTGCACCAGCATACATTAATGGTGGAGATATTGAAAATAAAGGTTTTGAATTTTCTGTAAACTGGAGCGATAAAATTGGAGGATTTAAATACGGTGCAACTGTAAGTGGAGCTTTCAATAAAAATAAAGTTACTAGAATTGCAAATGCTGACGGAATTTTACATGGTCCATCTAACGTGTTATCACAAGGGACAGGAGAAATTTCAAGAGGTATGGTAGGTCTTCCATTAGGTTATTTCTATGGATTTAGAACGGCAGGTATTTTACAAAATCAAAAAGAAGTTGATGAATATGTTGGTCCAACTGGGCAACCTTATTTTGCTGATCAACGTCCGGGAGATGTTCGTTTTGTAGACCAGAATAATGATGGTGTTATAGACGAAGCTGATAAAGGATATATTGGAAATCCAAATCCTGATTATGAATTGGGTATTCAATTGAATTTTGAATATAAAAATGTTTACTTAAACACTACTATGGCAGGTAAATTCGGTATGCAAGTTATGCAATCATACAGATCTTTTGCTGATAGCCCTGCTCAGAACTATACTTCTGATGTGTTTAACCGTTGGCATGGAGAAGGAACATCTAATAAAATGCCTAGACTTGGTGCGTCTTCAAACAGAAATACGCAGCTTGTATCAGATATTTTTATGCAGAATGCGGATTATTTAAGAATAAACAACTTAACAGTAGGTTATAACTTCAGCGAAGTATTGAAGGACTTCAAATTTATCTCTAATCTTAAATTTTATGTTGCTGTAAATAACTTATACACATTTACCAAATATGATGGTATGGATCCAGAAGTTCGTTGGTCAGGAGATAACACAAACACTCCATGGGCTTCAGGAATTGATTTAGGTTTGTATCCACAAGCTAGAACGGTGATGTTTGGTTTAAGTGCAGATTTTTAATATAAAGACAATTTACAATGAAAAAAATAAAATATTTATTAGCAATTTCGTCTGTGCTTATCGCATCAAGCTGTAATGACTATCTTGATACGGATAACTTGACAGAAAAGAGTTTGGTGACTTTCTATAAGACACCTCAAGACATTGAAGAAGCAACTGCCGGAGTTTACAATGCTATTTATACTAATAATGTGCATAGTGAAGAACAGATTGCTGCCAACTTGATGGATAATATGATGTTAGGAGGCGGTGGTCCTGATGATAAAACTGCTAAATGGGTTGATAATTTTGAAGATCCAGTAGACGATACATACCTAGATTTATGGGTTCAGTCTTACAGAGGTATTGCAAGAACAAATGCGATTATCGAAAAAACACCTTTAGCAGATTTTACGACTTATTTTACCACACCAGCTCAAGCAGATCAATTTAAGCAGCAAGCAATTGGAGAAGCTTATTTTATGAGGGCATTTTTCTACTTCAGATTAGCTAAATTTTTCGGAGGAGTTCCTTTGATTACAAGCATCGATGGGAAAAAAGATGGGCCAAGAAATACGTATGGCGAAACATTTGCTCAAATTGCATCAGATTTAAAGAAAGCAATTGAAACAATGCCAGCAACTCCATTCCCGAGTATTCCAACATCTAGATACGGACATGCAAACAAATGGGTTGCAGAAGCGTACTTAGGACGTGTGTTCTTATTCTACACAGGATACATGACAAATATCGAGAAACAAGCTACAGAAGAATTGCCATTAGTAGAAGGAGGAAGTTTAAATGCAACTCAAGTAGCAAGTTATTTAACTGATTGTATGACTAACAGTGGTCATGCTTTAGCTTCAGATTTTAGAAATCTTTGGCCATATTCTTATGTAAACAAAGCTTCAGGAAATAATGTTTTGCCATGGGCAGCTACTGAAGGTTTATCTTGGGTTGGTCAAGACGGCGCGGCTCCTACTTTTGGTACAGGTAATTACGAAACTATGTTTGTACAACGTTTCTCTTTTGGAGATTGGAACTGGTCAAACGGGAACATTTATACTAACAGGTTATGTCTATTTTCTGCTTTGCGTGGTAATTCATTAGTGCCATTTGGAGAAGGATGGGGATGGTGTACTGTAAATCCAGCTTTGTATAGCAACTGGTCAGAACTTGATCCAAGAAAGAGAGGTTCAATTCTTGAAGTTGGAAAAGCAGACGTTGGAACAGCTGGTTATGCTGGCGATAAAGGAGATCACGAGACAGGATATTTTAATAAAAAATATATTTCATTGCAATATCCTAACGCTGGTGGAGCAACTCAAGGTATGTTTATTCAATTGTATAATTGGTCAAATGGAGATATGCAATTAATGCATGCTCAGGATTTTATCTATATGCGTTATGCTGATGTTTTATTGATGCATTCAGAAATTACTAAAACAGCAGGAGGTTTAAATGCGGTTAGAGCTAGAGCTAAATTAGGTCCAGTTGGATATTCATTAGAAGCAATTAAAGATGAGCGTTTGCACGAATTTGCTTTTGAAGGTCTTCATTGGTTTGATTTAATTCGTTGGGGAGATGTTGATAATGCATTTAATAGCACGATTCCAGTTAGAAATTCTGGTACAGCTGCAAATTACAGTGTAAAATACAGACCTGAAACTAAAGGTTTGGTTTCGCTTCCAGAAACGGAACTTAGATTATCTAATGGAGTTTATACACAAAATCCAGGTTGGTAAAATTTAACAATATTAAATAGATAAATATGAAAATCAATAAAATAATATATCTTCTATTGGCCCTTTTTATGTTGACTTTTTCAGCATGTGATCCTATAGTTGATGAAAAGCATTTAGAGAATTCTACTGATGTTGCTGGAGTTCAGTTAGTTGCGACTCAAAGTACGCCAGGAGGAAATAAAATCACTCTTAGTATGAATACTCCAGGAGTTACTGGGTATTGGGACTATGGATTGGATAAAGCACTTACAAATGAAGTAACTTTTGTTTACCCAATTCCTGGGAAAGCTACATTTACTTTTGTTGGAACTTTAGGCGCTGAGTTTTTTACCAAAACGATAGACGTTCAAATCAATCAATTAGATACGCCATTAGATCAAGATTGGTACGATTTAGTAGGAACTAATACTGTTGCAGGTAAAACTTGGGTGTTTGATGGTGAACAAGGCTCTGGAAGATTCTGGTGGTTTATGTCTCCAAACGGAAGTGCAGAAAGCGCGATGACAGCTTGGTGGAATGCCGGTGATTGTTGTGCGCCAAGTGATGCAAAAGGTAAAATGCATTTTGATCTAAATGGAGCAGCAAATTACAACCATTATGAAACTGCAACTGCTACGCCTAAAAAAGGAACATTTAAATTGGATATTAAAAACAAACAGTTAACAATCTTCAATTCAACGATGTTAGGATCATCAGCAGGTAACAAAGACGGTGTTTACACTATCGTTAGTTTAGAGCCTAATAAAATGGTATTGTATTTAAATAATAGTGAGACGTACGGAACAGGTTGGACATTTGTTTTCGTTCCTCAGCCATAATTTCATGTTAGTTATTTTCGAAAAAGGAACATTAAAAAATTCCTTTTTCGATTTTTCAAACATTTTTTATTTCATTCATATGTAATGAAATATAAAGAAGATTTAAACTATGGTTAGTTTAAGTTAAGTTTATTGCCTGGATAGCCCATAATTTCGATTATGGGCTATTGTTTTTTGTATGAATTAAAAATTTATTCAGCCATTCAATTCTAAATTTAAAACAGCCTATTAAGCGATTAATAGGCTGTTTTTTTTATTGATTTTAGGTGCTTATATGGCTTTTTAAATGCCATTTGTAGCCCATATTTTGGATAGATATCTAATATTTTTCTAATACTGTATTCTCAGAGTTCTGTTATTCGCTTTATAAGGTCTTTATTAAGCGTTATTAAATCATTCTTTTCTTTATTTGGCGTTGACTCAATTAAATCTCTAATAATCTTAAAAGTCAATTTAACAAAGCTCAAATGAAAGATTTAATGTTATTGAAATCTATATTATTCAAAAAACAGCAAAAAGGACATTTTTTGCCATACCTGCAATCATAATTTTTAGCATTTTCTAGCAATTTCAGAACTTAAAAGTAAGTCAATTCTTTCTAAATGTAACAAAGTAAGTATTTTCTTTCTGTAATATTTTTTAATAATTATGTAAAAAAAAATGTATAAAAATACGATATCCATTGTTTTTCTATTTAAAGAAATTTTTGATCTAAAATAAGTGTAAGTATTTGTAAAATAAAGGCTTATATCGTGTTTGGGTTTACTATCACGTTGTAGTATGCTCAGTTTTTAATAATTTACACGCGCAATTCTAAGATGTAGTGTTTATTTTTATAATTAACTTTTCTTTAGTACTACTATAAATTTTTTTAAAACTTTTAAAATCAATTATTTACATTTTTTTTGATGTGTTTTTATAATATTAAAATTTTTATTTTGATGTGTTTTTGTATGGATTTTTAAATGCGAAAAGTAAAAATTTAGTTTTAGTATTGCATCAAATTACTAATTAATTAACCAAAATTTTTAGAAAAATGAAATTAACAAAATTACTTGTTTTTTGTATTTCATCTTTGTTATTCTCGGTTATAGCTGTGGCTCAAGATGTCACAGTAAATGGAATAATCAATGATGAAAGTGGAATGCCTGTTCCAGGCGCAACAGTTTTATTAAAAGGCACTACTAAATCAACAGCTTCTGATTTCGATGGAAAATTTCAGATTCAAGTACCTTCAAACGGAACTTTAACAGTTACATTTATCGGTTATACCACAGTAACTGAAGCTGTAAACGGAAGAACTAAAATTGCAATTCAATTAAAACCAGAATCACAATCATTAAATGAGGTTGTTGTTGTTGGATACGGTACTCAAAAGAAATCTGTTGTTACTGGAGCAATTTCTAGTGTAAAAGCATCAGATTTGGAAGATTTACCAATAACAAGAGTTGAACAATCTCTTCAAGGAAGGGTTTCTGGGGTTACTATTGCTGCTAATGCAGGACAACCAGGATCTTCTTCTACTATTAGGGTGCGTGGTATTACATCTTTTGGAAATAACGAACCATTATGGGTAGTTGACGGTGTAATTGTTGATTCAGGAGGAATTGGTTTTTTAAATCAATCAGATATTGCCTCTATGGAGGTTTTAAAAGATGCTGCATCTCAAGCAATCTACGGAGCTAGAGCAGCAGCGGGGGTTATTCTTATCACTACTAAAAAAGGTAGAGCTGGTAAAATGAGTGTAAACTACAACGGATACACTGGTTTTTCTGAAGCAGCTAGAAAACTTGATTTATTAAACGCTACAGAATATGCGACTTTGATGAATGAAAGATATTCTAACGGTTACACTCCAGATCCAAGCAAACCGTATACGCTTCCTTACCAAAATCCATCTTCTTATGGTGTAGGTACAAATTGGCAAGATCAAATTTTTAATAATCATGCACAAAGAACAGGTCATGAGTTAAGTTTGTCTGGAGGAAATGATGTTTCTACATTCTATGTTTCTTTTGGATTGTTAGATCAAGAAGGTATTGTTGCACCGCAAATTTCTAACTACAACAGAAAAAACATTCGTTTAAACTCTACTCATAAAATTGTAAAAGGATTAACTTTCGGTCAGACTTTAGGTTATTCTCATGAGAAAAATGTGGGTATTGGAAATACAAATAATGAATATGGAGGACCTTTAAGTTCTGCTATCAATTTAGATCCAATTACACCAGCTATTGTTACAGACCCGACTGTTGCAAATCAATCACCATATACTCTTCCTTATGTTTTAAGAGATGCAAACGGAAATCCTTACGGAATCTCTACAAAAGTAACTCAAGAGATGAGCAACCCATTAGCTTATATTCAGACTAGATTAGGAAATTATGGATGGTCTGATAATTTTGTTGGAAATGCATATTTAGAATTAGAAGCTATTAAAGGCTTAAAATTTAGAACTACTTTAGGTGGTAAATTGGCTTACTGGGGAGCTGAAAGTTTTACTCCAGTATTTTATTTCAACTCTTCAACTATTAATCCAAACAATAGTTTGACTAGAAATTCAAATAGAGGTTTTGGTTGGAATATTGAAAACACGCTTTCATACACAAAACAACTTGGCGATCATAACTTCTCAATCTTAGTTGGACAAGGAGCTTACGTTGACAATATTACTTCTGGATCTACTGTAACTTACAAAAATCTTCCAGCAACTAATTTTGACGAAGCAACATTTAATTCAGGTGCCGTAACAGATGATATTACTGCTTCTGCATACAACGGATATGAGCATAAAGTAACTTCATTGTTTTCTAGATTAAACTACGATTACAAAGAAAAATACCTACTTACTGGTATTGTACGTCGTGATGGTTCTTCTCGTTTTGGTCAAAACAACAAATATGGAGTTTTCCCATCATTCTCTCTAGGTTGGGTACCAACTAAAGAAAATTTCTGGCCAGAAAATAAAGTAGTAACACAATTGAAATTTAGAGGAGGTTATGGTATTACTGGTAGTGATGCTATTGGAGATTTCAAATTCTTACCTACAATTGGATCAGGAAGAAATTATACAATCGGAAATCAAGGTTCTGTTGTAATTGGAAATAGCCCGAATGCTCCTGCTAACCCAGATTTGAAATGGGAAGAAACTAGACAAGCAAACGTTGCATTTGATGCTACATTCTTCAATGATTTGTCTTTAACTGCAGATTTTTATATTAAAAAATCTATAGGTATCTTACAAGATATCGATTTGCCTGGTCACGTAGGTAGCCCAGGAAGACCTTCAGCAAACATTGCAGACATGCAAAATAAAGGTATTGACGTGGAGCTATCTTACCGCAAAAAAATCGGTCAAGTAAACTTAAACGTAAGCGGAAACATTTCTTACTTAGAAAATGAGGTTACCAATTTAGGAAGAGGAATTCAGTTTATTTCTGGAGATGCTTCTTTCCAAAACATGGGTGCAGTTACTAGAACACAAGTGGGGCAATCTTATAATTCTTTTTACGGATATACAACACAAGGTATTTTTCAAAATCAAGCAGAAATTAATGCTTACACTAATGCAGCAGGAGGTTTAATACAACCAAACGCGAGACCTGGAGATTTCAGATGGAAAGATAATAATGGCGATGGAAAAATTGACGACGACGATAAAACTTTCCAAGGAAGTCCGTTACCTAAATACACTTATGGTTTCACGATTAATTTAGATTACAAAAATTTTGATTTATTAATCTTTACTCAAGGTGCAATCGGAAATAAAATTTTTCAAGGATTACGTCGTCTAGATATCACAGATGCTAACTATCAAACTTCTGCTTTAGGACGTTGGACAGGTGAAGGATCTACTAATTCTTATCCAATTTTATCTTCTGTAGATAACAACAAAAACTTCTCTAATCCATCAGATTTTTATTTAGAAGATGGAGATTATTGGAGAATCAAAACTGTTCAAATTGGATATAGCTTACCAAGTGATGTTATCTCAAAAGGAGGTCTTTCTAAAGTAAGACTTTATATGACAGGAGAAAATTTATTAACATTTACAAGATATTCTGGTTATGATCCAGAAATTGGAGGAGGAGTTTTAGGTATTGATAAAGGATATTATCCACAAGCTAGAACACTAATGTTAGGGGTTAATTTACAATTTTAAAATTAAGAATCATGAAAATTAAAAATATAAGATATTCATTCGTCGCAGCAGGATTATTGCTTCTTGGCTCTTCTTGCGGTGAAGACTTTTTAACAGTAGATCCGAAAGGACTTCCATTAGTAGACAACTATTATAAAGATGAAAAAGAAGCTTTTTCTGGTTTAGTTGCTGTTTATGATGTCATGGGAAAACAATCTAAAGGTTTCGAAAACATGATCTGTATGATGAATGCAGGTTCAGATGATTTCTATGCCGGAGGTGGAGGACCTGGAGATGGAGCAGGAATTCATGCTTTTGATAATTATACTATTGATAAAATTAATATGCCTAGAAGTTTCTGGGGAGATTTCTTTCAAGGCATCGCAAGAGCAAACATCTTATTATCAAAATTGCCAGGCGTAAAAATGGATGAAGCAAAAAAAGTTCGTTTTGCAGCAGAAGCTAAAGCAATGCGCGGATATTACTATTTTGAATTAGTAAGAACTTTTAGAAACTTGCCTTTAATTACAGAGCCACTTTCACCAGCTGAAACTTACACAATCACTCAATCTAAACCAGAAGAAGTTTATGCACAGATTGAAAAAGATTTGATCGAAGCAAAAGCAGTTCTTCCAAATACTGTGGATGTTGCAACAGAAGGTGGACGTTTTTCTAAAGGAGCTGTACAAGCATTACTTGGTAAAGTTTATTTATACGAAGGTAAAAATTCTCAAGCGGCTGCTGAATTTGCAGACGTAAACGGTACTCCAGGAGGAACTAGTATGTACGGATATAAACTGCTTAGCAATTTTGCAGATTTATGGGTTATCAGTAACAAATTCAACTCAGAAGCAATTATCGAAATTATGCATACTGATAAAAGTAATGCAGACTGGGGATTCTGGGGCGGAGGAAACGACGAAGGAAACTCTGTTAACATCATGGTTGGTCCGAGAGGATACACTATGAAAACAGGAGCAGCTGTAGATTACATCTCAGGATGGAGTTTTAATCCAGTAACTCCAAGTTTATATAATGCTCTTAAAGGCGATCCTCGTTTTAATGCTACAATTGTAGATATGCTTGCTTTAAAAGCTTCAGGTGTTGCAGATTATGCACCTGGAGATCAAGATACAGGATATTTCTTAAAGAAGTTTATGCCTTTAAATGGTGATACTTCTCAAGGTGGAGGAGCAGCAGCTTTAAATTACAAACAAGATACTTATGCTATTCGTTTAGCTGATACTTACTTAATGGAAGCAGAAGCTTTAGGAGGAACAGGTGCTAGAGCACAAGCTTTATTAGATGCTGTAAGAGCTAGAGTTGGATTGGCTTCTGTACCAGTTTCATTAGATGCTATTGCTAACGAAAGAAGATTAGAATTGGCTGGAGAAGGACACCGTTGGTTCGACTTGGTTAGAACTGGAAAAGCAGCTACTGTACTTGCTTCTAGCGGATTTGTGGCTGGTAAAAATGAAATTTGGCCAATTCCACAAAAAGATTTAGAAAATACTAAACTAGTTCAAAATCCTAATTACTAATCAGTTAATACAATATCATATGAAAATAAATTTAATGAAAAAACAAGGGTTTTTAGCATTGTTTTTTATGACAGCAGTATTAAGTGTTACTAGTTGTCAGCCAGACGATTCCATTGATAATAATGGATTAACCGCAGGAACTGTTGATGCATCTTTTACAATTACTCCTGTTGAAGGAAAAGTAAATACTTATAAGTTAGTGGCTCAGCCAAAAGGAGTTTTGAAATCTATTTGGGATAAAGGAGCTGGAGCTTATGCAGGAAAAATGGAAGAAGAAATTTCTCTTCCAGATGCAGGTACCTACACAATTGTACATACTGCAATTGGAGCAGGAGGAGCTACGGCTACGGCTTCAAAAGATGTTGTGGTTGCGACTTCAGATCCGTTAAAAGGAAATTTAGTTCAAGGTGGTTCTTTTGCAACTGCTGCAGATCAAGCAAAATGGACAGTTTTAAATCTTAGCCCAACTGGTGCAGCTTTTTGGTCTTATGCAAATAATAGCGCAACACTTCATTCTCCAGGAGGATGGGCTCAAGAAGGAATTTATCAAGCAATCGATGTTGTAAAAGATAAAGAGTATACAATAGATATGAAAGTGTCTTCTCCAAGTGGTTCTGATGAAACTTGGTTTGAAGTTTATGCTGGAAAATCTTTCCCTGCATCGGGTGTTGAGTACAAAGACAACAAAGTTATGGGATTAAGTACTTGGGATGGCTGTGCAAAAGCAGGTTTCTCTGGAATGCTTTCTGTTGTTGGATGTGTTAAAAACGACAAAACAGGAACGGTTTCAAACACAGTTAAATTCACAGAAACAGGAAAAATCTATTTACTAATCCGTTGCGGTGGTAACAAGTTTACAAAAGATGGAATTACAGTTTCAAAAATTGAATTCCGAGGAAAATAAAGAGTTAAGTTAAGTTTAAGTTTAAGTTTAAGTTTGGTTGTAAATAGCCCATAATCAATATGAGTATGGGCTATTTTTTAAATTCTTTAAAAGGTGAAAAACCAGTTTTTAGATTTTCTCCAAAACTTCAATTAAACAATAATAATTGGAAGCGAATGAAAAAAAATAGTCTAAAGATTTTATGCCTTTTGTTTTCCGTTGCAGCTATTGCACAACAGCCAAAAGCAAAAAAAGAATTTACAACCAGTGGTAAAAAAATAACTGTTTACACCACAGCAGAAAACTCAAAACTGAGATTAACCTCTACAGATAATTTGACTTTTTCTGCTTCAAAACAGCCTTTAGAAACTGAATTTTCAGTTTTTGTAGAACCAGCAAAAAAGTTTCAGACTTTTATGGGAATTGGCGGTGCTATTACAGATGCAAGTGCCGAAATATTTGCTAAACTTTCAAAAGAAAAACAAGCAGAATTTTTAAATGCTTATTACGATCAGCAAAAAGGAATTGGCTATTCTTTGCTAAGAACAACGATTCAGAGTTCTGATTTTAGCAGTGGAAGCTATTCTTATATCGAAGAAGGAGATAAAGATTTGAAAACTTTTTCTATTGATCATGACAGACAATATCGTATTCCGTTAATAAAACAAGCTATTCAGAAAGCTGGAGGAAAACTAACAACTTACGTTGCGCCTTGGTCGCCAAATGCTTTTATGAAAAGCAATAAAAATGTGCTAAAAGGAGGAACTTTACTTCCTGAATACTATCAAACTTGGGCAAATTTTTATGCGAAGTTTATTAAAGCTTACGAAAAAGAAGGAATTCCGATTTGGGGAACTTCTACACAAAACGAACCAATGGCAACTCAAACTTGGGAATCTTGTGTTTATACAGCTGAAGCTGAAAGAGATTTTATCAAAAAATATCTTGGACCAACTTTGAAAAAAGAAAACTTAGGCGATAAAAAAATCATCGTTTGGGATCATAACCGTGATTTAATGAATTACCGTGCCAATGTAATTTATTCAGATCCAGAAGCAGCAAAATATGTTTGGGGAATGGGATTTCATTGGTACGAAACTTGGTCGGGCGGAGCACCAATGTTTGACAACGTGGCAAAAGTAAATGAAGCTTATCCAGACAAAAAACTAATGTTTACTGAAGGATGTGTCGAGAAATTTGATGCAGCAAAATATCAATTTTGGGGTAATGCAGAACGTTACGGAACCAATATGATTCACGATTTTAACAACGGAACTGTAGCTTGGACAGATTGGAACATTCTTTTGGATCAAAACGGAGGTCCAAATCATGTTGGGAATTTTTGTTTTGCACCAATCCATGCAGATACAACAACTGGTGAATTAATCTATACACCATCTTTTTATTACATCGGACATTTTTCAAAATTTATTCGTCTTAATGCAATAAGAGTAAGCACGGCGGTTAGCAGAAGCGCTTTATTAAGCACATCTTTCTTAAACACTGATGGTACAATGGCAACAATTGTTATGAACCAATCTGCAAACGAACTTACTTATAATTTGATTATTGGAGCAGAAAAATCGGTAGTTAAAATTCCAGCACACGCGATACAAACGCTTGTTTATTAATATTTTGTAGTAAAGTAATGAAGAAGACTAATTTGAGTCATCCATTTTAGTCTTCTCTTACTATTAAATTAAAAACTGTTTTCTTAAGCAATATGAAAATAAAAACTAAAATATTTCTATCAGCCTTTATCTTAATGCAATTAAGCTGTTTTTCATCAAAAATAATAGCTCAAAACACTAATGCTTCTTCGCAAAAAAATAATAAAATAAAGGTTTTTACTACTGCCGAAAATACTAATCTGAAATTGTCATTATCAAATGATTTTATTTCAAACAACAACACACAACAAAAATCTACGGTATCTATTATAAATACTGAAAAAACAGACCAAACATTTATCGGAATCGGAGGCGCAATTACAGACGCAAGTGCAGAAGTATTTGCCAAATTATCGCCAAAAAAGCAGCAAGAATTTCTAGATGCGTATTACGATAAAAACGAAGGAATTGGTTATTCTTTAGCCAGAACAAACATTCACAGCTGCGATTTTAGCAGTGGAAGTTACACATATATAGAGGAAGGAGATAAAGATTTAAAGACTTTTAATATAGACCACGATCGAAAATATAGAATTCCGTTGATCAAAAAAGCAATCAAAACTGCCGGCGGAAAACTAACATTATTTGCAAGTCCATGGAGTCCCCCAGCTTTCATGAAAGATAATAATGATATTTTGCACGGCGGCGTTTTATTGCCAGAATTCGCTCCAGCTTGGGCTTTGTATTATGCTAAATTTATTAAAGCATACGAAAAAGAAGGAATTCCGATTTGGGGATTGACTGTTCAAAATGAACCAATGGCAAAACAAAGTTGGGAATCTTGTATTTATACTCCAGAAGCAGAAAGAGATTTTCTTAAAAATCACTTAGGGCCAACTTTAGAAAAAGAAGGATTGGCTTCTAAAAATGTTATTATTTGGGATCACAATAGAGGAGATATGTTAGAAAAACGCGCCAATCTTGTTTTCTCAGATCCTGAAGTTTCAAAATATGCATGGGGAATCGGTTTTCATTGGTATGAAACTTGGAATGGCGGTCCGCCACAATTTGAATCTGTTGGAAAAGTTCATGAAGCATTTCCAAACAAAAATTTAATTTTTACTGAAGGCTGTATCGAAAAATTTGATGCTTCAAAATATCAATTTTGGGGAAATGCAGAACGTTACGGAATCAATATAATAAACGATTTTAATAACGGAACTGTTGCTTGGACAGATTGGAACATTCTTTTAGATCAAAACGGAGGACCAAATCATGTTGGTAATTTCTGTTTTGCACCAATTCACGCCGACACCACAAAAGACGAATTAATTTATACACCGATGTATTATTATATCGGACATTTCTCAAAATTCATCAGACCTAATGCTAAAAGAATTATCGAAACGATAAGCGATAAATCTTTGCTAAGCACTTCTTTCAAAAACTCAGACGGACAATTGATTACTGTTGTTATGAATAAATCTGAAAAAGAGATTGTTTATACTTTAGAAAATCAAAATTCAAAAAATACAATCACTATTCCGGCACATGCCATACAAACTATTGTGTATTAATTGTGTAACTAACTAAAAAACCACTAAAAATGAAATTGACTTTAAACAATACCATAAAAGCATTTTTCTTTATGGCAGCTGTAATGGCTCAGGTAAAATGTTCTTCATCAAATGATGCTGTAGAAAATCCACCGGTTGTAAACCCGCCAGTTGTAAGCCCGCCAACAACAACAAATGATGTTGATTTTTGGCTTACAAAAGGCGATCAAAGCGTTTTGTTAACCAAACAAACGGGAGTTTTAGGATTTGGAACAACTGTAAATTCGAATACAAATATCGAAGTGAATGCTTCTCAAAAATACCAAACAATTGACGGTTTTGGATATACCTTAACTGGTGGAAGTGTAGAAGTAATCAATCAATTAAATGCTACAAGAAGAACGGCTCTTTTGCAAGAACTTTTCGGAACTGGAGAAAATTCAATCGGAGTAAGTTATATCAGAATTAGCGTTGGAGCTTCAGATCTTGATGCTGCACCTTTTACTTATAACGATCTTGCAACAGGAGAAACAGATTTGAACTTAGCTAAATTTAGTTTAGAAAAAAATAAAGATCTAATTGCGATGTTAAAAGAAATCATAGCAATTAATCCTAAAATTTTAATCTTGGCAACGCCTTGGACAGCTCCAGTTTGGATGAAAGATGTAGCTAGTTTTAAAGGAGGAAAATTAAAAGCAGAATATTATAATGTATATGCTAAATATCTTGTAAAATACATTCAGGACATGAAAACAGCTGGAATTACAATTGACGCTCTAACTCCCCAAAACGAGCCTTTACATGACGGAAATAATCCAAGTATGTATATGTCTGCGGCAGATCAGGCAAGTTTCATTAAAAATAGTTTAGGTCCAGCATTTAAAGCAGCTAATCTAAGTGTGAAAATTATTGCTTACGATCACAATTGCGATAATCCAAATTATCCTAAAGCAATTTTAGCAGATGCAGATGCATATCCTTTTGTTGACGGATCGGCTTTCCATTTATATGCTGGAGATATTAGCGCATTGACAAATGTTTACAATGCTTATCCTTCTAAAAATGTATATTTTACAGAACAATGGACTTCATCTGAAGGTCAATTTGCTGGTGATTTAAAATGGCATGTTAGAAATGTAATTATCGGTTCAACAAGAAATTACAGTAAAAATGCTTTAGAATGGAATGTTGCCAACAACGCTAATTTTGGACCTCACACAGATGGTGGCTGTACAATGTGTAAAGGCGCAATTACGATAACTTCGACCGATAGTTACATGCGTAATGTAGCGTATTACATTATTGCTCATGCATCAAAATTTGTTCCGATGGGATCTGTGAGAATTCAAAGTAATTCTGGTGGAGATTTGCAGAATGTAGCTTTTATTACACCTTCAGGTTCTAAAGTTTTAATTGTGGAAAATGATGGAAATTCAACACAATCTTTCAATATTAAATATGATGGAAAATGGGTTGCAACTTCTTTAGAAGCAGGTTCAGTTGGAACTTATACTTGGAAATAATTTTATAATTAAAACCAAATATAAATTAAAGCCGTATTCAAAAAATGCGGCTTTAATTTGAAGTATTTTGATTTTGTTCTCAACAAAAACAAAAAATAGAATAAAATTATCTATATTGATAATCAGTTTACTAACTCAACCACTTAAACTAATAAACGATGAAAATGATTAATCTTGTAAATAGGGCGAGTGTCTTTACGCTTATCCTATTGTTTGTTTTTCAATCTTGCAGTAGCAGTAATGATGGAGGTGAAGATACTCCGGTAAATCCTGCACCAACAAATCTTACTGTTAAAGTTGATGTTATCGGAAAAACGGCAGAAAATCCAAACGGAGATGGAAGCGGAAAAATAAAACTTACGCTAAATGCCACAAATGCACTGTCGTATAAAGTGCTAATTAATAACGAACTTAAAGAAATTACAACTGGAGAATTAACTTATGAGTTTACAGCTTCTGGAACTAATAATTATCCAATTTCTGTTTCGGCATATAATGGAACAAAATTTATAAATACTTCAACTACTGTAAATGTTTACGTAGCAAGAAAAATTATCTGGGCAGATGAATTTAATGTTGACGGTGCTCCAGATACTTCAAAATGGGGTTACAACACAGGAACTGGAGACGGTTGGGGAAATAACGAATTACAATATTATACAACCCGTTCTGAAAATGTAAAAGTCGAAGGAGGTCTTTTGAAAATTACAGCCATCAGAGAAGATTATATGGGAAGTAAATTCACTTCAACTAGAATGCTGACAAAAGGCAAATTTTCATTTAAATATGGAAGAGCAGAGATTCGCGCAAAACTACCAGCTGGAGGTGGAACTTGGCCTGCATTCTGGCTTTTAGGGGATAATATAGACACAGTTCCATGGCCAGGTTGTGGAGAAATAGATATTTTAGAATCTGTTGGAAATAACCCAAATGTAATTCATTCTTCATTGCATTCACCTGGACGTTCTGGAAATACGCCAGATACAAAAACGACGACAGCTCCAAATTCGACTACAGAATTTCATATTTATGCAGCAGAATGGAGCGCAGAAAGCATCAAATTTTTTGTAGACGACAATTTGTTTTATACTTATAAAAATTCAAGCACAACTCCTTTTAATGCTAATTTCTTTGTTATTGTAAATTTTGCAATGGGAGGAAACTTTGGAGGCGCAGTCGATCCAAATTTTAAAAGTGCTACTTACGAAGTTGATTATGTAAGAGTATATAATTAACAACCTGCTTGTTGTGATTAAAAAATAAACACATAGAAACATAGTTATTTCTTTATCTGAAATAGAAAACAAAAAGAAACTAGTTTCTAACACATAGTTTGCTATGTTTATTAATGCAAATGAAATGCCTTTCTGCAGTTGCAAAGACTATGTTTCTATGTGTTAAAAATAATCACATTAATTGATTAATTAACATAAGTTTTAAGTTAAAATTTTTCTGTAAAGTTTAGGAAAAACTAGCTTTACAGATTAAAATTTTTTAACATGAAAAAGATAAATAAACTTGTTTTAGCATTCCTATTTCTTTTAGCGGGAAATTTATTTTATGGTCAAAACCTAAAAATTATGACCTATAATATTCGTCTAGATGTAGCATCTGATGGAGAAAATGCATGGCCAAAACGAAAGGATTATTTTAATGCGCAAATAGGTTTTTACAGTCCAGATATTTTCGGAGTGCAAGAAGCAACACCAAATCAGGTAACAGATATTGCATCGGCTTTGCCAAGTTATAATAGATTCGGAATAGGAAGAGAAGAAGGTGGATTGGGAGAGGCAAGTTGTATTTATTACAAAAAAGATCGTTTTAAAGTAGAACAATCCAATACTTTTTGGTTGTCTGAAACGCCAAATGTAGTTTCAAGAGGTTGGGACGCTGCTTGCAACAGAGTTTGTACTTACGGACTTTTTAAAGATTTAAAAACTAAAAAAACGTTTTGGGTTTTTAATCTTCATTTAGATCACATGGGAGAAGTAGCCAGAGTTAAAGGCGTACAGCTTGTTTTATCTAAAATAGAGGCATTAAACACAAAAAAATATCCTGTTTTTTTAATGGGAGATTTTAACTCAGAACCAGACACAAAACAAATAAAAGAGATTAAAACCGTTATGAATGATACGAAAGATGTTTCTAAAGAAAAGCCTTTTGGACCATCAGGAACGTTTAATGATTTCAAACATAATGAACCCGTAACATTATTATTAGACTACATTTTCGTATCAAAAAATAGCGGACTCACAATTCAAAAACACGCAGTGCTAAGTGATTCTAAAGATTTAAAATATCCGTCGGATCATTTGCCTGTTTTAATAGAAATAGATTAAATGAAAAACATCAACAAAAAACTTCAAATCCTAGTTTTATTGCCTCTTATTGCAATGCAGTTAAATTGTGGGTCTTCAAAAAATGCGGTAACTAATAATTCAGGAAAAGTAGAATCTTGGATAACCACAACAGACGAATCTTCAAAACTTAAAAAACAGCCTGATTTGATTTTTAGTTCAGAAACAAATACAAATCAGACTATTGAGGTAAATCCGTCGGAGAAATTTCAAACCATAGAAGGTTTCGGATTTTCGTTAACTGGAGGAAGCGCTCAAGCAATTATAAAACTGGACAAACCAAAAAGAGAAGCATTGCTTCAGGAATTGTTTTCTAGAAAAAGTGATGCAATTGGTTTAAGTTATATAAGAATAAGTATTGGAGCATCTGATTTGAATGAGAAAGTTTTTTCGTATGATGATTTACCAGAAGGACAAACCGATTTAAAGTTAGAAAAATTCAATTTAGGACCAGATTTGAATGATGTAATTCCGGTTTTAAAAGAAATTTTAGCCATAAATCCGAAGATTAAAATAATGGGTTCTCCGTGGTCGCCTCCAGTTTGGATGAAAGACAATGGAAGTTCTAAAGGCGGAAGTTTACAGCCGAAATATTATCAGGTTTATGCGGAATATTTTGTAAAATACATTCAAGCAATGAAATCGCACGGAATCATAATTGACGCTATTACACCTCAAAACGAACCTTTGCATCCAGGAAATAATCCAAGTTTATTGATGTTGGCAGAACAGCAAGCAGATTTTATCGGAAATAATTTAGGTCCCGCTTTCGCGAAGGCAAAAATCAAAACCAAAATCATTGTTTACGATCATAATTGCAATAAACCAGAATATCCTTTGACGATTTTGAAAGATGCAAAAGCAAATCCGTTTGTAACTGGTTCTGCTTTTCACTTATATGAAGGTGATATTAGTGCTTTGTCAACCGTTCATAATGCTTTTCCGAACAAAGATTTGTATTTTACCGAACAATATACAGGAACAGGAACAAATTTTGAAACTGACTTGAAATGGAGTGTAAAAAATGTCGTGATTGGATCAATGCGTAATTGGAGTAAAAATGCACTTTCGTGGGGATTGGCAAATGATGAAAACTATAAACCTTTCACGCCAGGCGGATGTTCTACTTGTAAAGGTGCTTTGATGATTGATCAAAATCAAAATATTAAAAGAGAAGTAGGATATTATATTATCGGACACGCTTCTAAATTTGTTCCAGAAGGTTCAGTAAGAATCGGAAGCAATATTGTAGGAAATTTATACAATGTTTCTTTCAGAACTCCGTTAGGACAAATAGTTTTAATTGTAGAAAATGACGGAGCTTCGGCAGAAACTTTTAATATTAAATACAACCAAAAACAAACATCAACCACACTAAACGCAGGAGCTGTAGCCACTTACGTTTGGTAAATAACTTAAACTTATGAAGAAAGTAACCACAATTGCGTTGTTGCTGTGTTCGCTTTTTGCGTCGGCACAACAGCAGACAATAGATCAGAAAGTCAATGATCTGTTGAAAAAAATGACAATTGAAGAAAAGATCGGTCAGTTAAATCAATATACTGGCGACAATCAAGCAACAGGACCAATTACAATTAATCCGAACAAACAAAACGAAATCAAACAAGGTTTAATTGGTTCGATGCTAAACGTTGTCGGATCAAAATATACGAGAGGATATCAGGAATTGGCAATGCAGTCAAGACTTAAAATTCCGTTGTTATTTGGGCAAGACGTTATTCACGGATACAAAACTACTTTTCCACTTCCTTTAGCAGAAGCGGCAAGCTGGGATTTAGAAGCCATAGAATTAGGCGCCAGAGTTGCAGCAACAGAAGCAGCCGCAAGTGGCATTCACTGGACATTTGCACCAATGGTCGATATTGGTCGTGATCCGCGTTGGGGTCGTGTTATGGAAGGTGCAGGAGAAGATACATACTTAGGTTCTAAAATTGCTTATGCAAGAGTAAAAGGTTTTCAAGGAAATAAATTGGGAGAGTTAAACTCTGTTATGGCTTGCGTAAAACACTTCGCGGCTTATGGAGCAGGAGTTGGAGGAAGAGATTATAACTCTGTAGATATGAGCGAAAGAATGCTTTTAGAAACATATTTGCCTCCATTTAAAGCTGCTTTAGATGCTGGAGCTGCGACGTTTATGAATTCATTTAATGATATAAATGGAATTCCAGCAACTGGAAATGCACACTTACAAAGAGACATATTAAAAGGAAAATGGAACTTTCAAGGTTTCGTAGTTTCAGATTGGGGTTCAATTGGCGAAATGGTCGCTCACGGATATTCAAAAGATCTTAAAGAAGCCGCTTATGCAGCCATTACTGCAGGAAGTGATATGGACATGGAAAGTAATGCATATCGTAATCATTTGGCTGCTTTGGTAAAAGAGGGAAGAGTTTCTATTGATTTGGTTGATGATGCTGTAAGACGTATACTTCGTAAGAAATTCGAATTAGGATTATTTGATGATCCTTACAGATATTCAGATGCAAAAAGAGAAGAAAAAGCTTTGGCAAATCCTGAACATAGAAAAGCAGCTCGCGAAATGGCAGAGAAAAGTATCGTTTTATTAAAGAATGAAAACCAGACTTTACCAATTTCAAAAAGCACAAAAACAATTGCTTTTATCGGACCAATGGTAAAAGAATATAAAGAAAATATGGGCTTTTGGTCTGTTGAACTTCCTGATGTTGATTACAATAAATGGATTGTTTCGCAATGGGATGGATTGCAAAATAAAGTGGGTAAAAACACTAAATTATTGTATGCAAAAGGTTGTGAAATTGAAGGTACTAATAAAGACGGTTTCGCAGAAGCAGTTGAAACTGCCAAACAAGCTGATGTTGTGATTTTAAGTATTGGTGAAAGACGCGATATGAGCGGAGAGGCAAAAAGTAGAAGTGATCTTCATTTGCCAGGCGTTCAAGAAGATTTAGTAAAATCAATTCAGGCAACAGGAAAACCAGTTGTAGTTTTAATTAATGCAGGAAGACCTCTTGTATTTAATTGGACAGCAGACAATGTTCCTGCAATTTTGTACACTTGGTGGTTAGGTACAGAAGCCGGAAATGCAATTGCAAATGTTTTATTTGGAGATTACAATCCTTCTGGAAAATTGCCAATGACTTTCCCGAGAGAAGTAGGGCAAGTGCCAATTTATTACAATCATTTCAGCACAGGAAGACCAGCAAAAGATGAAAATTCAACAAACTACGTTTCAGCTTATATCGATTTGAAAAACTCTCCAAAATATCCTTTTGGTTATGGATTAAGCTACACAACATTTGATTATTCAGGTTTGAAATTATCTTCAACAAAAATAAAAAGCAATGAAACTATTAAAGTTTCTTTCCAATTGAAAAATACTGGAAAAGTTGCCGGAGAAGAAGTAGTTCAATTATATTTAAAAGATAAATTCGGATCTGTTGTAAGACCAGTTTTAGAATTAAGAGATTTCCAAAAATTGAAATTAAATGCCGGAGAATCTAAAACAATCGAATTTACAATTGACAAAGAAAAATTATCTTTCTACAATAACAAATTAGAATGGGGAACTGAACCAGGAGATTTTGAAGTTATGATTGGAACTTCATCTGCAGATATTAAACTAAGATCAGATTTTGAATTACTAGCAAATTAAAAAAAGGGACTTTTAAAGTCCCTTTTTTTTTAAGTCATTAAGACAAAAAAAAAGCCTCACTAAAAAATGAGGCAGCATTATAAATTATTAACAGGGTAACAGGTTATTTTAAAACAGTATTTACAAAATCCATAGCACCAATTCCTTTATAAGAGGCAAACAAGGCTTTATCAAAAGCTTCTTGTTTCGCCTTTTTATTTTTGGCGTCAGTTTCAACAAACATTTCGTTGAAAATTCTCTCTTGTTCGGCGCTATATTTTAAAGATGCTTCCAAAAGATAGGTTTTAGAAACAAATCCGAAAGAAGTCCAGATTTTAGTTCTAATTTTTTTGTTGATGTTTTTTAATGAATTGGTAATCATAACTACTACATTTTACTTTCTACACTCACTTTGAAGAAAAATGGGACAGCTTGTATTATTTTTCTTTATTTTTAATTAAAATCTAACAATTAAAATGATTAATGTGTTATTATGACGCAATGTAATTATTTTTTTTAAATTTGACTTTAAATTTTAGTTAAATTGTGATTTACACACTTCTATATTTTTTTGAAAGTTATTTCGAATTTGTAAAAATGAAGTAAATTGCGAGGTTATTAAGAAGGATTTATACTCAATTGAATGTTAAAAGACATTATAGATAATAACGAAAATTACCAGCCTGGACTTTCAATAGATTGTGTGATTTTTGGTTTTCATGACAATCAGCTTAAAGTTTTATTGATAAAAGTAGAAAGAGCCAATAAATGGTCTTTACCCGGCGGATTTATTCCGGTAGATCAAGATATTGATACTGCTGCCATTACGGTATTAAATAGTAGAACTGGAGTTGAGGGTATATTCTTAAGGCAATTTGCGACCTTTGGGAAAGTAAATCGAAATCATCAGCATTTTGATAAAAAAACGTTAGAATATCTTCAAATTGAAGAAGAAAAAGGAAAATGGTTAATGCGTCGTTTTGTTACAATTGGTTATTATGCATTGGTTGATTTTTCTAAAATTTTGCCAAATCCAGCAGGAAGAATGGAAATTGTAGAATGGATTGATCACAAAGAAGTTCCAGAACTTATTTTAGATCACCGCGAAATTTTAGACAAAGCTCTAGATACTTTGAGAATAGAATTGAATTTAATGCCAATTGGATATAATTTGCTTCCAGAAAAATTTACAATTCCAGAATTGCAGAAATTGTACGAAACCATTTTAGACAAAAAACTCGACAGAAGAAACTTTCTCAGAAAAATAACAAATATTGGAATTCTTACTAAACTTGACGAAAAGAAAAGCAACGTCGCGCACAAAGCTCCAAATCTGTATTCTTTTGATAAAGAAAAATACGATGAGGTTCTAAAAAATGGATTAAATCAAGGTTGGTAAAATTATGGTTTAACTTTAAAATTGAGATTATGGTTGCTATTGAAGATTTTAGAAAAATTGCTTTATCGTTTCCAAATGCAACCGAAGAACCTCATTTTGAAAAAACCTCTTTTCGAATCAAAAAGAAGATTTTTGCCACTTTTGATGAAAAAAATAATCACGCCGTTTTAAAATTAAACGAAATTGATCAATCTGTTTTTTGTTCGTCAAGCGAAAAGATTTTCTATCCAATTCCAAATAAATGGGGAAAACAAGGCTGGACAATTGTCGAACTATCTAGAGTAAGGCCAGAAATGTTTGAAGATGCATTAATTCGTTCGTATGAAAATGTTGCTTCAAAAAAGAAGTAATATTTCTATCTTACAATTGTTCTAAAAGTTAAATTAACTCTCGGTTTTTGAGTAGTTTTTGTTGGAGGAAGTCGATGCAGCCAATGCGTTTGAGTTTCATCTTTCATAACCAATAAACTTCCATGTTCCAGAATTAAAGAAACTGTTTCTTTCGATTCTTTATGTTTAAAAGCAAACTTACGCTCGGCGCCAAAACTTACAGAACCAATTGCACCATTTTTCTTTAAATCTTTTTCTGCATCGCTGTGCCATGCCATTCCTTCTTCGCCAGAATGATATAAATTGAGTAAACAAGAATTAAAAGTTTCGCCTGTTTTTTCTTCAATGATTTTCTTTAATTCTAAAAGTTCTTTTGTCCAGGGCAAAGCCTTTTTTGTCGTATTTGAATAGGTGTATTCAAATTCCTGATCGCCATACCAAGCTACTTTTCGTTTAGTTAAAATCAATTTTCCAAAAATAATCGCTTCGTCATTTTTCCATTCAATTGTATTTAATAAAATATCGCGATAGAAATCTGACTCTTTTCTCGAAAATAATTTTCCGTAATAATTCACAGTTCCATCTTTCGGGAGTAAATTAGTATTTTTGTCTGTTTGCGGATTAAATAAGTCCATTTTTCCAGTTTTGATATTCGGTTTTCATACAATGTCCACAAGGTCTAAAGCCGTTTTCTTTGGCTTCAATTTCGGAAGAAAAGAAAACCCGATTTTCGCGTTTCATTCTTTTTCCAGAAGAACATTTTAAAGTTCCGTAGATTTTTAGTTTTTGGTTTCCACCGAAACAAATCTCCGCATTTTTAATTTTATTTCGAAGTTCTGAATCTGAAATTTTAAGATGTTTTACCATTTATTTTTTAATTGCAGAGGTTCAAAGTAACAAAGAGACAAAGGTTCCCAATTTTTGTGCCTTTGAACCTTTGTCTCTTTGTTACTTAATTTAACGCATCATGAAAAATAATACCTAATGTATATCTTTCACCAGAATGAACTTGACTAACACCATGTTTCATATTGACACGATAATATCCTTTCGTTCCTTTCGCAGGTCTAAAATTGGTTGTAAAAACCAAAATATCTCCCTTTTTAGGTTTCAAAACTATAGCTTTAGATTGTGCTCTTGGAGTTTGTTGCGTTAAAACAAATTCGCCACCCGTAAAATCTTCATCAGGTTCTGAAAGGAAAAGCACAATTTGAATTGGGAAATAAACATCTCCATACAAATCCTGATGCAAAGTATTGAAGCCGCTTTCGCCATATTTTAAAATTAAAACTGTAGCTTTCAATTGACTATTATCATGACATTGTTTCAATAATTCTGAATGAGTTTCTGGAAAAATAGTATTGATGTTCAAAACTTTCATCCAAGAATTGGCAATCGGAGCGAGTTTAGGATAAATCGAAGTTCGAATATTTTGAATTAAATCTGGAAGCGGATAATTGAAATATTTGTATTCGCCTAAACCAAATCGATAGCGTTCCATAACAACTGTTTTTCGATATAAATTCGGATTATCATAGTCGAATTTTAAGTCTTCACATTGTTCGTTATTCAAAACATTCGAAATAATAGCAAAGCCATTTTCATGCATAGATTCGGTAATGCTTTCCCAATTTTGAGAAGCAATTTTAGATTGTATATTTTGCATAATAATTTTAGAAAGAGATTTTTTTTTCCGCCACGAATTCACGAATTATTTTTTTAAATACATTATCTAATATTATTCGAATAAATAATCGTAAAGATTTTAAAAAGAAAATTCGTGAATTGCTTCGCCTGTTCGCTATCGCTCGAGTCGTGGCAGAAAAACTTATAGATTTATTTGCGCACCTTCCCAGCCAATAATTGCTGTTTTTCTGGTATTTCCCCACATATAACCGCCGAAAATTCCTGAAGACTGGATTACACGATGGCAAGGAATAAGAAATGCAACCGGATTACTTCCAATCGCTGTTCCAACTGCGCGTGATGCATTTGGTTTTTGAATTTGATTTGCAATTGTTCCGTAACTAGAAAGTTGTCCCATTGGGATTTTCAATAAGGTTTCCCAGACTTTTAACTGAAAATCGGTTCCTTTTAAATGAAGTTTAATTTCAGATAATTTACTCCAATCATTTTGGAAAATAAAAAGTGCATTTTGTTGTGCAAAATCTAGTTTTCGGGAAAAAGTTGCATTAGGAAATTTGTTTTTTAAGTCACGAAAACCGATTTCTTCATCTTCGGCGAAAGCCATAAAACAAACACCTTTTTGAGTCGAAGCTACAATTATATTCCCAAACGGACTTTCGGCAAAACTATAATTTATTTCTAGATTTTTTCCGCCGTTTTTATATTCGGCAGGCGTCATTCCTTCAATATTTACAAATAAATCATGAAGACGGCTTGTTCCTGAAAGACCTGTTTCAAAAGCAGTTTCAGAAATTGTTGCTTGATTTTCTTTGAGTAATTTTTTAGCATGTTCCAAACTTGTATATTGTAAAAACTTCTTTGGACTTGTTCCTGCCCATTCGCTAAAAAGTCGCTGAAAGTGAAACGGACTCAAATGCACTTTTTCAGCCACTTCGTCAAGATTTGGTTGCTCTTTAAAATTTGCTTTGATATAATCGATAGCTTCTGCGATGCGATTATAATTGATGGTTTCCTGTGTGTTCATTTTCTTTCCATTTTATAAGGCAAAGATCGATTGGTTTTGGCGGGTATAAAATCCGAAACTTGCTGAGTTTTTTTCTAACCGCAAAGAGCGCTAAGATTTACGCGAAGCACGCTAAGTTTTTTACACAATTTTGTCATCCTGAGCGAAGTCGAAGGACCGCAAAGTAATTCTATAAAGATTTGCACTTAAAATAAAATTTTGCGACTCTGCGTCTTTGCGAGATTATTTTATTGAGATTTAAAGTCAGTGTGCCGTAGTTTTAGAAAAAACATTAATTACAACAACCCCAATTATAATTAAACTCAATCCAATTATAGCTGGTAAATCTGGAATTTCTTTGAAGAAAATAGCACCAATCGCAGTGATCAAAACAATTCCGACTCCTGACCAAATGGCGTAAGCAAAGCCAACAGGAATGGTTCTAATCGCAAAACTTAAACAGTAAAATGCTCCACAATAGCCAATAACCGTTATAATACTCGGAATTAGTTTGGTGAATTCTTGAGATTTTTTTAATGCTGAGGTAGCGATAATTTCGAAGATAATGGCAGTAAATAAAAATAAAAAATTCTTCATGGCTTCTGTTTTTGACAAAGTTAAGCTTTGTTTGAAACGGAAATAAATTATTTAAGATTATCTTTTCTCGCAGAAACGCTTATCAATTTATAACCATTTTCAGTTCGTAAAAATTCAAAATGATCTTGTTTTAAATCTGCTTTGTTTTTTGGATTGATAACGATGCTTTTTACAGGATAAATCCAATCTTTAGATTCGTTGCAATTGTTGAAATACATTTCATATTCGCTCGATTCAAAAATAAATTGATTTAATCCATTAGAAGAAACAAAATAATCTGTTTTTGGATTTTTGAGTTCCTCAAGTTTTAATTTTATGTAAGCGTAATTCTGGTTGATAAATTTGTCTTTCGAAGAATTTATCCATCCGTCCGGTTCTTTCCAATACACGATTTTATCAAAAGAATGTTTTTCTAAATTGGCTTTAGATAAATTTTTCAGTAAAGTGTTTTCGAACCAGAATTTAAATTCTTTATCAAAATTTATAAATGAATAATATTGTCCGTCGACTCCAAGAAAACTATCTCTAATTGGGCTTTTATTTGGTTCTTTTGATTTTTCTAATGAATAAAAGTTTAAATCGTCGTTGTAAGGGAAATTTTCAATTAATATTTTATTGTTGATGTCAATTAAGAATTCTTTTCCTCCTTTCCAGAAAAAATGTTCGCCATCCATTACTTTTGAAGCATCTTTTAAGCCGATAAATATTCCGTTTTTTGCTTTGGTTAAATTGCTGTATTCTGCTGGAATTGCAATTTTTCCTTCAGCATTAAACATTCCCATTTTATCCGTTTTTCGATCTGTAAATCTTATGAAGCCTTCATTTTCACAATCTGGACTATTATCAAAAACAAATAAACTGTCACGTCCAACTATTTTTCCAGCTTTAGTTAAATAATAGCTTTCCCATTTTCCATTTTTTTCTTCACTAACGGCAACTATATTTTCAAATTTTCGTGCAGTTGTAAAACCTGTAAATTTGGGTTCGATTTTGATAACGCCGTTTTTATCTTTAAATCCAATTAATGTAGTGTCTTTGTTTGGAAATGAAGTCCAGATATCATTGTTTTGAGCGAATGAAGAAAAATTTAGAAATAGAAAAATGCAGATAAAAAGAAGACGTATCATGGAAGAAAGTATTTATAGTAAATATAATACAACGTTTTTGAAAACGAAATAGTCTCTAAATCATAAACTTTCTTGATACACGTTTGCGTGAGGGATAGGAGCTGGCTACCGAAGTAGCGCGGATAGCCCGACAGCAACCCGATAAAAGGGCGTATAAGCGTAAAGTATTTTGCCCTTTTATCGGGTTGGTGGCACGCCCTAATTTATTTTAGATTTCTGAGTTTAGATTATTTATGGTATATAAAAAACAAAACCCGACAGGTTTTAAAAACTTGTCGGGTTTGAATATGTATTAAAAATCTAAGATCTACAATCTTAAATCTAAAATTTACTAGTATCTGTAGTATTCTGGTTTGAATGGACCTTGAACTTCAACACCAATGTAAGCAGCTTGATCGTCTCTTAAAACTTCAAGTTCAACGCCTAATTTAGCTAAGTGTAAAGCAGCAACTTTTTCATCTAAATGTTTTGGTAACATATAAACTTCATTTTTGTAAGCTGCGCTGTTGTTCCATAATTCGATTTGAGCCAAAGTTTGGTTTGTAAATGAGTTACTCATTACAAAACTTGGGTGACCTGTAGCACAACCAAGGTTTACTAAACGACCTTCAGCCAAGATGATGATATCTTTTCCGTTGATGTTGTATTTGTCAACCTGAGGTTTGATTTCGATTTTAGATGCACCGTGGTTTTTGTTTAACCAAGCCATATCAATTTCGTTATCAAAGTGACCAATGTTACAAACAACAGTTTTGTCTTTCATTTGCTCGAAGTGCTCTCCAAGAACGATATCTTTATTTCCTGTAGTTGTAATGATGATATCAGCATTAGCAATTACAGTGTTTAATTTTTTAACTTCATAACCGTCCATTGCAGCTTGTAAAGCACAAATTGGATCGATTTCTGTAACTGTTACGATAGAACCAGCACCTCTGAAAGAAGCAGCAGTTCCTTTTCCAACATCACCGTATCCGCAAACTACAACTCTTTTTCCAGCCAACATTAAGTCAGTTGCACGACGTACAGCATCTACAGCAGATTCTTTACATCCGTATTTGTTATCAAATTTAGATTTAGTAACAGAGTCGTTAATGTTGATTGCAGGCATTGGTAAAGTTCCAGCTTTTACTCTTTCGTAAAGTCTGTGAACACCAGTTGTAGTTTCTTCAGAAAGACCTTTAATTCCAGCAACTAATTCTGGGTAACGATCAATAACCATGTTAGTTAAATCTCCACCATCATCAAGAATCATGTTCAATGGTTTTCTGTCTTCACCAAAGAATAAAGTCTGCTCAATACACCAGTCAAATGACTCTTCGTCAAGACCTTTCCAAGCATAAACTGAGATTCCAGCAGCAGCAATAGCAGCAGCAGCCTGATCTTGAGTAGAGAAAATGTTACAAGAAGACCAAGTAACTTCTGCACCAAGAGCAATTAAAGTTTCGATCAAAACAGCAGTTTGAATCGTCATGTGTAAACATCCAGCGATACGTGCACCTTTAAGAGGTTGTTCGTCTTTGTATTCAGCACGAAGCGCCATTAAACCTGGCATTTCAGCTTCAGCTAGTTCAATTTCTTTTCTTCCCCAAGCCGCTAGAGAAATGTCTTTTACTTTGAAAGCCACATAAGGCGTAGTCGTTGTACTCATTTATGTTATATTTGTAGAATTGTAATTTTTTTGCAAATTTAAGGAATAGCTTTTGAATTTTACTAATTTCTGTAAGATTTGTGAAATCTTTAATTTCTTAATCTTTAGAATGTTAGTTTGCAAAACAATTTTAACCATATAAGTTATGTAAGTTCATTTAAAAAAGATTCTGAAACTAGTACCTTTGCCGTCAATTGCTTATATTTACTAATACATTTTTTTAAACCAAGAGTTATATTTCCTTATATTAATTATATGGTTTAAAAATTTACAGTTAACCATTCATCTTTTACAATTAAAAAGTAATGCCTCTATTTCAGACCATACAATTCAATGAAACTACTAAAATTCTAATTTGGGAAATAACAGAATCCTTTGATGAGTTGTATAGTAGTGTTACCTTAAAAGAAAAGACACAACGCAGACTTGAAGGAATGAAATCTGAAATGCATCAGCGTGCTTTTTTGAGTGTTAGAATGCTGATTCAGGAAATGGGTTTTACAGATAAAGATTTGCATTATGACGAATTCGGAAAACCGTATTTCGATTGTCATAATTATATTTCAATTACGCATTCGTACCATTTTGCGGCAATAATTATAAGCCATGAAACGGTTGGAATTGATATGGAATTGCAACGTGAAAAGATTCAGCGAATTGCAGATAAATTTACTGATTATGAATGCAAGTATCTAAAACCAGAATTTACAGAAGAATACATAAAAAAACTTACCGTAATTTGGGGAGCCAAAGAGGCAATCTTTAAAATCAGAAATGAAAAAGGAATAAGTTTTAAAGATCACATTATGGTTGAGGATTTTTCTTTAAATAAACCCCAAACGCAGGCAAGTCTTCATTTTGATGATTTGATTAAAGATTTTGATGTTCATTACGAAGAAATCAAATCAGATAATTTTGAAGGGACGTTTACTTTGGTTTATGCTTTTGAAAAGTAGTTTTTAGCTGACAGTCTCAGTTTTCAGTCATAGCGTAATTTTGTCATTTCGACGTAAGGAGAAATCACACAAGAAACTCGCCAATCTTTGTAGACAAACTAGTGTGATTTCTCGTTCCTCGAAATGACATACTTGCTTGTAATTATTGACAAAGTTTTAAATCTCACTTTCTTTTTGTCGATGCTGAAACATACTCATAAACAAAAAAGTACTCATTTTACGAGCACGACGTTTTAAAGTTTCTGCATTTTCTCCTTCAAAATATTCTTCGATGGTTTGAAACCAATGATTTAGCCAGATTCCGAACTCATTTGCTGTTATTTTTTCGTCAAAATGTGCATCAACTTCATTATGTACCGCATGCGGATTTCCTTTGTATTTACGAACGCCAAATAAATTGGTTTCCCAAAAATCAGTTAGCTTTTCTAGATGTGCGTCCCAATCAGTAATTATTTCATTAAAATAAAAGCCGATTTCATCATCGGCTCTTATTTTATCATAAAACTGATGCACTAAAAATGCTACATCAGCTCTGTTTTCTATTTGCTTTTTCACAGAAAAATAGTGTTTACAAGAATGAATAACACACTTAAGATTGAGCTTAAAATCAAAAGGTTAAAAACCACTTTGTGTTTCATTTGTGCCAAAATTGAAGTGTTTACAAAGATACAAGCTAAAACAATAATAGCCAGTTGAATCATTTGCGGAATTGAAGTTCCGTTAGATAATACATACATTGCTGCAGCGCCTCCTAAACAGCTTTGTCCAATTACTGCCATTGCAGCAGAACCCATATAATTTCTATTGAAAATGTCGAATGTTGTTTGGTATAGTGTCATGATATTCAGATTTTTATATGACAAAGATACGCCCGCAATACAACTGCATTTTATGATTAAAATCATAAAACAAGAACTTTTTTATCTGTATACTTTTCGATTAATAATCTTCAATTGGCCTTTTTTTTCCAATGTTTTTATGGTTCTAATAACCGTTTCTACTCGTAAACCAGTTAAATCTCCAATTTGTTGTCTTGTAAAATTAATAAGATATCCATTTTGATCTTTTTGAAAATTGAAATACACAATTCCGTGATCAATCAATTTTAATACGCGATGTTCGGGTTCTTGTGTCGATATTTCTGCCGCCATAACCGATTTGTAGTATAATCGTTGCGCTAGATTTTCAATAATTTTAATGCTCACTTTTGGGTTTTCTTCTAAAAGTTTCATGAAATTTTCTTTCGAAAGAATAAGAATTTCGGCATTTTCTACCGCAATGGCGTTGGCGGGGTATTTTTGATTTAGAAATAAAGGTGGTTCGCCAAAAGATTGTCCGCTGTAAAATATTCCCTGAATAAATTCACGTCCATCATCATTATAATTGCTCATTTTGATTTCGCCCGAAACAATTTGATAATAGTTAAAAGGCAAGTTTCCTTCTTCAAAAATAAAATCATTTTTATCGAACGATTTTTTTACCGCACCATATTTCTCTATTAATTCGACTGTAATCACAATGTATTATTTACGTTATCAAAAATCGTCACACAAATATAATTTATTCAAAATAGTTTTATGAAATTAAAAAACTTTTACTTTTACACTCAAGATGCAAGAACAAATACTCACTATAAGACAACAAATTTTAGAGGCTAAAAGTAGCGGTCAGAAATTATTGGCTATACTTTTGGATCCTGATAAAATCGAACTGAAAAACCTAGATAAATTAATTGAAAAAATCAATCAGTCGCCTGCAACTCATATTTTTGTGGGAGGAAGTATTGTTCAGAATAATATTTTAGAAGATTTAGTTTTGATATTAAAACAAAAAACGAATCTTCCGGTAATTTTATTTCCAGGAGATCCGTCGCAAATTTCCCCAAAAGCAGACGGTATTTTGTTTTTGTCTTTATTGTCTGGTAGAAATCCAGATTATTTAATAGAATATCAAGTTCAAGCAGCACCAATTCTAAAGAAAACAACTTTAGAAGTTATCTCAACAGGTTATATTTTGATAGAAAGCGGAAATGAAACTGCGGTTGCGCGCGTAAGTAAAACAAAACCTTTAAGTCGAGAAAATCTTGATTTGGTTCTTGCAACTGCTCAAGCAGGCGAATTATTAGGAAATCAATTAATCTATTTAGAAGCTGGAAGTGGTGCAAAACAGCCTGTCCCGTTAGAAATGATCGAATTAGTTGCTCAAAATGTCAGAATTCCTGTAATTGTTGGAGGAGGAATTGTAGATTTGCACGGAATTCAAAAAGCGTATGCTGCTGGAGCAGATTTGGTTGTTATTGGAACTGCTTTCGAAAATAACAGTCATTTTTTTGAATTTTAATTTCTAAAATACCACAACTTCCATGATAGATTTTTTTCTAGACAGTTATAAAAATGCGCCCCTATGGCATATTGCTTTAGAGTTTTTAGTATTTGTTTTTGGAATTTTGAGTGTTTGGTTTGCAAAAAAAGAAAATATCTGGGTTTATCCAACCGGGTTGGTCGCTACTGTAATATCGGTATATCTTCTTTATATAGCAGGTTATATTGGAGATATGATTATAAATGGATATTTTTCAATAATGAGTATTTATGGTTGGTATGTTTGGGGAAAAGGAGGAACCGTTGAAGATAACCTTCCAATTACTCGTACAACTTTTAATGAAAAAATAATTGGAATCTTACTGTTTATTGTAACCGTTTTTGTAGTTTTCGGGATTTATAAATATTTTGATTACGAAATTCATAAAGGCAATTATGTCGATATGATTTCGTCGGGAATATTTTTCGCAGGAATGTGGTATATGGCCAGAAAAAAAATAGAAAACTGGACCCTTTGGATTATTGGTGATATTATTGTTGTACCTCTCTATGCTTATCGCGGTTTAGGGATGCTGTCACTTCAATATTTAATTTTTACAATTTTGGCTATTTCAGCTTATTTAGAATGGAGAAAGATCTTAGACAGCAAAAAACAACAATCATAAAAATTGCTTTATTTGGTCCTGAGAGTACAGGTAAAACTACATTAGCAAGACAGCTTGCAGATTACTACGAAACCGAATGGGTTCCTGAGTTTGCACGTGATTATCTACAAGAGAAATGGGAAGAAAATAAGCATATCTGTGTAGCAGATGATATGATGCCAATTGCTTATGGTCAAACTGCACTAGAAAATAAAAAGCTTGAAACAGCAAATAAATATTTGTTTTGTGATACCAATTTAATGGTAACCAAAGTTTTTTCTGAAATGTATTATGGTTTTTGTGATCCGCTTTTGAATGATGCCGCATTAAAACATGAATACGATTTGTTCTTTTTGACTGATATTGATGTTCCGTGGGAGAAAGATGATATTCGTGATACTCCAAACGGAAGAGAAACCATTTTTTCTGTTTTCAAACAAACTTTAATAGATACTAAAAAGCCTTTTATAACTCTTTCTGGTGACAAAGAATGTCGTCTAAAGAAAGCAGTTTCGATTATAAATGATTTGGCTTTGGCTAAAGAAAATGATTTTTCGTCTGAAGATTTTGTACAGATTTACAATAGAGGAATTTCTTTTAAAACGGTTTTAAAACAATTAGAAAGCTTTAAAAAAGGCATCTCGAAAAGTGATTTAATCAGACCAGCTACAATTAACGACGGAATTTTAAGTTTTTCTGAAAATGAATTTCAAGAAAAAGCATTGATTTTTGATCATCTAAAAGATAAATTTAAAATCAAAAAGTTTGTTCCTGCTTCTGGCGCTGCGACCAGAATGTACAAGTTTTTGACAGCTTTTCTGAATGATTTTGATATCGAAAAAGAAACGATAAATGCCTACATCAACAGAAAAAATGATAAAGAACTTGCCATTTTTATTGTTGGAATGGAGAAGTTTCCTTTTTTTAAAGAAGTTGATAAAAAGCTTAGAGAAGTTTATCCTGATTTTGAGAGTTTAGAAAGAGATTATAAAAACTATTATTTTATAAAACTACTATTGTCGCCAGAATATTTTAATTCTGCAAACAAGCCAAAAGCAGTTTTACCGTTTCATTTATATAAAACACATATTGCCAATCCGATTGAAGAACATTTGAATGAATGTGTGCATTATGCATCATCCAACAATGTGTCTAATTTACATTTTACCGTTTCAGAAATACATCAAGATTTGTTTGAAAAAGCAGTTCTTGAAGTTAAAGATAAAGTTGAAAAACCTTCAGGAATCAAAATCAATATTGGATATTCATATCAAAATAAAAGTACAGATTCTATCACAGTAGATTTAAATAATAAACTTGTAAAAGATAAAAACAGCAATTTAATTTTTAGACCTGGCGGACATGGGGCTTTAATTGAAAACCTGAATAATTTAGATTCAGATCTTATTTTTATTAAAAATATTGACAATGTAATTCAAAATCATATTGATGAAATTACACTTTATAAAAAAGCTTTAGCAGGTGTTTTACTGGAAATACAAGAAAAGGTTTTTAACTATTTAAAATTGATCGATAAAGGAGAGCTAAAGGAAGATAATATTTTAGAAATTATTAATTTTCTACAACGAGGATTTAATATTGAAATGACTCCAGATTTCAATAAGTTTACTTTTGAGAATAAAATTAATAGGCTAAAAGAATTATTATATAAACCAATTCGCGTTTGCGGAATGGTAAAAAACGAAGGTGAGCCTGGAGGAGGTCCGTTTTGGGTTGTAAATAAAAAAGGTGTAAAATCTTTGCAAATTGTAGAAACATCTCAAGTTGATAGAGAAGATAATAAACAAGAAAAAATTTTAGCAGAAGCAACTCATTTTAATCCAGTTGACTTAGTTTGCGGGATCAAAGATTACAAGAATGAAAAATTTGATTTATTGCAATATGTTGATCAAGAAACAGGTTTTATAGTTGAGAAAAGTCTTGATGGAAAACCTGTTAAAAATTACGAATTACCAGGTTTATGGAACGGATCTATGGCAAATTGGTTAACAGTTTTTGTAGCAGTTCCTTTAATTACTTTTAATCCGGTAAAAACGGTAAACGATTTATTGAAAGCAGCGCATCAGCCACAATAATATGGACGTAGATAAAATCATAACAGAATTAAACTTTAAAGCGGTTCGCAGTAGTGGAGCCGGCGGACAAAACGTGAACAAAGTTTCGTCTAAGATAGTTTTGAATTTTGATTTGGAAGCTTCTCAAGCTTTGTCTGATGAAGAAAAATTGCTTTTGCAAACTAATATTGCTGCACGTTTAACTTCTGAAAACATTTTGATTTTAAATTGTGATGAAGACAGAAGCCAGCTTAAAAACAAAGAAATTGTCATTAAACGATTTTTAGAAATCATCAAAAAAGGTTTATACGTTCCGAAAGTTAGAAAGGCAACAAAAGTTCCAAAATCTGTAATCAAGAAAAGAATTAAGAATAAAAAGAACATTTCGGATTTGAAACAATCTAGAAGGAAACCCGATTTTTAGTATTAAGTTAGTATTAAGACTGTAGAATTAAGTATTGAGAAATCCAAAAATGAAAAATCTTAATACTTAATACATTTATCTTAATACTTTTTTATATTTGCACTGTCTCAAAGGGGTGCTCTAAATAACGAGCTGAGATCATACCCAAAGAACCTGAGCGAGTAATGTTGCTAAGGGAAAAACGACACTATCGAGCGTGCACACTTTATCTTGTCGTGAAACACATTTATTAATTTAACAAAAGAATAATTCCCCCTTTTATTCGTAATTCTTTACGAATGAAAACTATTTTTAAAGGTGCTGAGGCACCAAGGTACAAAGGTTCTAAGGTTAAAAATCTTAATAGAACCAAATCTATTTTCTTTTCTCTATTTTCTATTTTCTTTTCTCTGGTTTCTTTCGCGCAACAGCAAGATTCTACCAAAGTAAATTCTCTCGATGAGGTTTTGGTTTCTGCGGTTCGTGTTACTTCAAAAACTCCTGTGAGTTTTAGTAATATGGATAAAAAAGAGATTAAATACAGAAATTTAGGTCAAGATATTCCTGTTTTGATGAATTATCTTCCATCGGTTGTAACAACTTCTGATGCTGGAAATGGTGTTGGATACACTGGAATTCGTGTGCGTGGAAGTGATGCAACACGTGTAAATGTAACTATAAACGGAATTCCGTACAACGATGC